>Ga0160443_100047_pt1 | contig 269020 bp, 196 predicted proteins | sample HID1972I_E1MG_FD_108244 | JGI IMG/M metagenome (GOLD analysis project Ga0160443, IMG submission 108244) | Enriched pill bug-associated microbial communities from UW Madison campus, WI, USA - HID1972I_E1 MG | ecosystem: Host-associated > Arthropoda: Insects > Digestive system > Unclassified ...
CCGGCGAGTACGCCAGCGCCAGGTCGCGCTGGGTCAGCATCGGCTTGGTCGCGACGACCTTGATCTTGCCCTTGGGCGCGAGGCGGTGGTAGTCGAGCGCGGCCTGGCGGAACTCCTGCGCGCCCTCGGTGCTGCTGGGCTTGTCGTCGGACATCATGTGCTTGCCGTGTGCGGAACGTGGATTCTAGCCGTTCGTCGTGGTGCCGGCCTTGCATGATCGCCGCGGCGGCATGGCAACCCTGCGAGGCCGGTCGCCATTGCCCGCCCGGCCACGTGTGGGAGCGCCTTCAGGCGCGATCCGCGCGATGGGCCGGTTCCCGGGCAACGCCCTTCGCGCCTGAAGGCGCTCCCACACGATCGCGGCTCACGGCGGCAGGAAACGGCAGTCCGCCGGTTCCGCGGCCGCGGCCGCGCAGGTCGCCTGGAGGGCCGTCGCATCCGGGCGCACGCCGGTGTCCAGCCACGCCTCCAGCGCCCGCAGCGCGCCGCGATAGGTCGCATCGCGCAGCCTGCTGTGCTCGTGCTCGTCGGTTTTCGCCTGCGCCAGCAGGTGGCCGCGGCCGGCGGCCTCCACCGTCCCGCGGTACGCGGCCAGCGCCTGCGGCGAGACCACCGGGTCGTGCGCGGCATGGATCGCCAGCGTCGGCAGCACGATCAGGCCGGACAGGTCGGCGTCGTAGGCCAGCATCGCGACTGCGTCCGGATCGGCGGCGAAGCGTTCGACGCCGGCGTTGAGCGCCTCGTCGTCGCGCGAGCCGCGGTAGACGGTGCCGGTGTTGTCGAAGGGATTGCGGCCGTGCAGGCGCTTGTGCACGAGGTCGCGGAAGTGGAACGTGCCCCAGGCGAGGTGGGCGACCAGCTGCCGCTCGGCCACGCCGGTCACCGCGAGGATGTCGGCCAGCCGCGCCGCCTGCCGGGGCGTGCGTTTCTCCGCCGCGGTGTCGACGCCGGTGCAGGCGTCGACGCGGCGGCGCAGCTCGTCGCGGTCCATGCGCGCGTCCGCGGGCAGGCCCTGCCACAGCAGGTACTGCGGTTCGTCCGGCGCGGGATGGTTGCGGCAGTAGTACTGGTACACCGCGCGCAGGTCGGCGCGGAAGCCGTAGGCGCGGGTGCCGCCGGTGAGCACGCCGTTGGTGGTCAGGACCGCGTCGTAGTTGGCGCGGCCGTCGAGGTCGAGGGCGTACAGTTCGGCGGTCTTGGCCGCGACGTTGCCGCCCCAGGACTGGCCGTGCAGCAGGGTGCGTTCGGGCCTGCCCCAGTGCGTCCAGAAGAAGCGCCGGCTGTTGTCGACGTCCTCGGCGGCGCTGCGCACGCCGTAGCCGCCGCGGCGGTAGGTCGAACCGATCCAGGCATAGCCGTCGCGCACCATCGCCGAGAAGCGGTCGAGGTCCTCGGCCGAATCGCCATCCTTCGGCGTACCCAGCCGCGGACCGCCGTGGGCGTGGACCAGCAGCCGCCGGTTCCACTCGCGCGGGATCGCGACCAGCAGCCAGGCGCCGTTGGCGTCGCGCGCGGCGTGGCAGTCGGCGATGTCGGCGACGGAGGCCGGGCAGTCCGTCGGCGCGAACCCCGGTGTGTCCGCAGCACCGGCCACGACGGGGCCGGCGAGCATCGTCGCCAGCACGCCGGCCGCGAAGCTCCATGTCATGTCACGCACGATTGCACGCATGCCGTTCACCGCTTCAAGGAACATTTGCGATCGGGAATGGGATTGTAGGAGCGCCTTCAGGCGCGACCACGTCCGGCATCGCCGGATGCCTGTCGCGGCTGAAGCCGCTCCTACAAGGGCAGGACCGGAACCGGTCATTCCAGGCGCTTGATCCGACGGGATCCCTCGCCGCGTTCGGTGATGACAGGTTGGAGATTCCGGCGCTGCCTCAGAACGAGTGGCTGATGTTGACGTACCAGTAGCGTCCCCAGGGCTGGTCCACGGAACCGCGGTAACCGCCGTCGGCCAGCGAGGGGCCTTCGTCGGTCACGTCGTTCACGCCCAGGCGCACGGCGGTGCCGCCCTCGAACCGGTATTGCCCGTAGAGGTTGGCGGTGGTCCGCGAATCGACCACCCAGGGATCGCCCGACTCTCCCAGCAGCGCAGGTTGCTCGAACGAGCTGCGGTAGCGCGCCGACACGCCCGCGCGCCACGGCCCCTGGCTCCAGGTGAACGAGCTGTTGATCCGCCACTCCGGGCGCCCGTTCTGGCCGATCAGCTGGCTGGAGTCGGGCAGCGGCGTCAGCGGGTCGATGACGCCGGCGTCGCGCGCGGCGTACAGTTCGTTGACGATCGGGCCCGGGTCGCGGGTGAACTCGGTCAGCTTGCTGGCGTTGAGGCGCACGCTGAAGTTGCCCAAGCGGGTGCGCCGCTTCTGCCAGTGCAGGCCGAAGTCGATGCCGGCGGCGGTCTGCGGCTGCAGGTTGATGAACTGGTCGCTGATCGAGATCACGTCGCCGGCCGGCGCCAGGCCGCTGCCTTCGAACAGTTCGATGTCCTCGGGCGCCGGGGCGGCGCGGTTCACCAGCGAATTCGATCCACCCTGCACGCGGTCGAGGTAGTCGACGACCAGCGCGGTCTGCGCGCCGAGCAGGCCGACGATCTGCTCCTGCTCGATGCGCCAGCGGTCGACGGTCAGGGTGAACGTGCCGGCGGACTCGGGCAGGAAGGTGGGCTGGAACACCAGGCCGTAGGAAACGTTGGTGCTCTCCTCCGGCTCCAGCTCCGGGTTGCCGGCGACCAGCAGCGACACGCCCGAGGTGTTCTGCGCGCAGGCACTCATCGAGTCGATTGCACCGGTGCGCAGCTGCGCCTCGCAGCGCACGTAATCCACGCCGCCGGCCAGGCGCGCGTACTGCGTGGCGTGGGTCTGCTCGAGGTTGGGCGCGCGGAAGCCTTCGGAGTAGGAACCGCGCAGGCGCACGCCGTCCGCCACGTCCCAGGCCAGCGCGATCTTGGGCTTGGCCACGGAGCCGAAGTCGGAGTAGTGCTCGTAGCGGCCGGCCAGCTGCACGTCGAGGCTGCGCACCAGCGGCACGCCCATCTCCGGCGACACCAGCGGCACCGCGAACTCGATGAAGGCCGAGCCGACCGTGCGCGAACCGGAGGTGTCCGGGTTGGGGCTGACCGCGGCGACGTTGCTGGGGTTGGTCTCGCCCGTCACCATGTCGGTGAAGGTGTAGGTGCCGTCGAGGTTGGCGTCGCGGTCGTCCTTCTGCGTCTCGCGCCGCGCCTCGACGCCGAAGGCCATGCCGACGTCGCCCGCGCGCAGCGAGAACAGGTCGCCGCGGTTCATGCGGAAGTCGGCCATGGTCAGCGTGGTGCGCGAGGTGCGCACCAGGTCCATGGTGATCGCATCGATCGCCGCCTGCGAGCTGGGCGAGCAATCGCCCCAGCTGGTGGTGTCGGCGCAGCCGCCGCTGAACGGGTTGTAGGCGTCGGGGTTGGACAGCGCCAGCTGCCGCTGCAGCGCGGTCATGTCGACGTTGGTCGAATGGTCCTCGGCCTCGGCCTCGGAATACACCAGCGCGGTTTCCCAGTCGAAGCCGTTCCACTCGCCGCGCAGGCCGGCGAGGAAGCGCGCCTGGTAGTTCTTCACCTCGACGTCCTGGAAGCCGACGTCGACGTAGCGGTAGTTGGTCAGCAGCACCGGCAGGCCTTCGTCGGGCACGCCCTCCAGCCCCGGCAGGCGGTTCGGATTCGGCGTGCCGTCGGCGAAGGCCACCGGGCCGAACGGGTTCCAGTAGTTGCTGGCGGGAATCCAGATCTGGTTGAGGTTGACCACCGGCGGCTGCACCGCGTGGCTGGTCGCCTCGTAGTAGCCGGCCTCGCCGAAGAACTCGACGCCGTCGGTCAGGTCGAAGTGGCCGCTCAGGTGCAGGTTCACGCGCTCCACCGACGGGCGCACCGTGGTTCCATGTCGCGTGTCGTAGCGCAGTTCGCGGTGCGTGGTGTTGTAGTTGGTGTTGCCGGTCCCCAGGCACAGGCCGTCGCCGTAGTCGACCGCGCAGGCGCCGAAGCCGGCGTCGGGCTTCACATGGAACGCGCCGGCGGCGTTGGTCACCGCCACGCCGTTGGAGCTGATCACCGGCCGCGTGCCCACGCTCGTGCGCGCCCAGGGCGCGTGCGAGGAGCGGGCGTCGAGCGCGGCCACGTCGGCGAAGTCGGGATAGCCCTCGAACAGCGGACGCAGGTCGTCGGAGCGGGTGAACTCCTGGTCCTCGGCCATCAGCTCGGAGCGGTTGACGTAGTTCACGAACAGCGACACGTTGCCACGGTCGAAGTTCCAGCCGGTGAACACGTTGGCCTCGAACTCGTCCATGCCGGTGCCCTCGGCGGTGCCGAAGCGCGTGCTGACCTCGAGGCCGTCGAAATCGCCCTGCAGCACGGTGTTGACCACGCCGGCGACCGCGTCGGCGCCGTAGATCGCCGCGGCGCCGTCGAGCAGCACCTCGACGCGGTCGAGGCCGGCCACCGGGATCGAATTGGAGTTGAAGCTCTGCACCGGCACCGTGCCGGTGTCGGAGGTGCCCTGGCTGGTCGGATGCTGCACGATGCGGCGGCCGTTGAGCAGCACCAGGGTGTTGCCGACGCCGAGCGAGCGCAGGTTCACCGAGTTGACGTCGCCGCGCGCGGCGTTGCTGGTCTGCGGGTTGTTGGAGGCGTCGAACAGCACGTCGCCCATCTGCGGGATGTCGCGCAGCAGTTCGTCGCCCGAGACCGCGCCCGCGGCATCGATCTGTTCGGCGTCGAACACCACCACCGGCAGCGCGTCGGTGGTCGGCGCGCCGCGGATGTGGCTGCCGACCACGACGACGTTGTCGAGCGTGGTCGCGGCGTCGTCGGGCGGCGTTGCCGGCGTGGCCTCGGACGGCGGCGGCGGGGTCGTGGATGCGGGATCCTGCGGTGGCGTCTGCGCCAGCGCGGTCTGGATGGCCGCGGCCAGCAGGGCGATGGCGATGGTGCCGCGCGCCGGCGCGGAGCGATGGGTCTTGGACATGGTTGCGGTTCCTCCCTCGGATGCGTGCCTGCGCCGATCTCAGTCGACGGTCAGGGAATTCGGGTCGCCCGGCCCCGCGGCCGGATCGGGCGCCGCGGCGACGGGCTGCGGCGACCCGGACAGCGCCTGCGCCAGGGCATCGCGGTCGAGCGCGTTCTCCCAGCGCGCGACCACTACCGTGGCCACCGCGTTGCCGATGAAATTGGTGATCGAGCGGCATTCGCTCATGAAGCGGTCGACGCCGAGGATCAGCGCCATGCCGGCGACCGGGACCGTCGGCACCACCGACAGCGTCGCCGCCAGCGTGATGAAGCCGGCGCCGGTCACGCCGGCCGCGCCCTTGGAGCTGAGCATCGCCACCAGCAGCAGCGTGACCTGCTGCCACAGCGTGAGTTCGGTGTTGGTCGCCTGCGCGATGAACAGCGCGGCCAGGGTCATGTAGATGTTGGTGCCGTCGAGGTTGAACGAATAGCCGGTGGGCACCACCAGCCCGACCACCGACTTCTGGCAGCCGGCCTTCTCCATCTTCTCCATCAGCGACGGCAGCGCCGATTCCGACGACGAGGTGCCCAGCACCAGCAGCAGCTCCGCACGCAGGTAGCGGATCAGCCTGAAGATGGAGAAGCCGCACAGCCGCGACACCGCGCCCAGGATCACCAGCACGAACAGCAGCGAGGTGACGTAGAACGTGCCGATCAGCCAGGCCAGGTTGGCCAGCGATTCCACGCCGTAGCGGCCGATGGTGAAGGCGATCGCGCCGAACGCGCCGATCGGCGCCGCCTTCATCAGGATGTGCACCAGCTTGAACACCGGTGCGACCAGGGCCTCGAGGAAGGCCTGCACCGGGCGGCCGCGCTCGCCGGTCAGCGCCAGCGCGATGCCGAACAGCACGGCGACGAACAGCACCTGCAGGATGTTGCCGTCGACGAAGGCGCCCACCAGCGTGTTAGGGATGACGTCGAGCAGGAAGCCGACCAGGCTCATCTCGTGCGACTTCTGCACGTAGCCCTCGACCGCGGCGCTGTCGAGCGAGGCCGGGTCGATGTTCATGCCCGCGCCCGGCTGCACCGCGTGCGCGACGAGCATGCCCACGACCAGCGCCAGCGTCGAGAAGAACAGGAAATAGACCATCGCCTTGGCGAAGACGCGGCCGACCGTGCGCAGCTGGGTCATGCCGGCGATGCCGGTGACGATGGTCAGGAAGATCACCGGCGCGATGATCATCTTCACCAGCTTGATGAAGCCGTCGCCCAGCGGCTTGAACTGTTCGGCCAGCGCCGGCTGGAAATGGCCCAGCAGCGCGCCGAGCACGATCGCCAGCAGCACCTGCACGTAGAGCTGGCGATACAGGGGCACGCGCAGCGGGGGCGCGGCATCGTGCTGCGGGATGGCGTGCATCTTGCTGGGGAATCCGTCCGGAACGCGGGACCCTTTGTAACCGCGCCCGTCCGCGCTGCCGATAACGCATTGGTACTAGGCGGCTTCCGGACAAACCGGAATGACGGCTGCTCGGAGTCCCGATCGATCCGCCTCTGGATCTTGCAGGAGCAACTGTCTACTCCCTCCCCCGCTTGCGGGGGAGGGTTGGGGTGGGGGCGCTCTTCGCGGCGAAAGCTCGGCGCTGCGCGCCTCGCACCCCCATCCCAACCTTCCCCCGCAAGCGGGGGAAGGAGTTCTCCTGTAGGAGCGGCTTCAGCCGCGACAGGATGTTCGACGAGGCTGAACGATGATCGCGCCTGAAGGCGCTCCCACTACACTCGCGTCCATGCGACGCGAATGGCACCTGCGCAGATGGCTGCCCGCCCTGATCCTCGCCGTGGGCGGCACCGTGCTGTTCGCGACACTCGGCCACGGCTGGGGCGAACGCCGCGAGCTGGCGCGGCAGGCGCAGCAGTCGCGCCAGCAGCTCGCGCTGCACGCGCGTGCACTGGAGCAACTGGTCGACCGCTACCGCGCACTGCCGCAGGTTCTGGCGCTGGATCCGGAATTGCGCGCAGCCGTCTCCGGCCCGGTCGACGCGGTTGCGCGCCATCGCCTGAACCTGCGGCTGGAGGAAGCCAACCGCACCGCGCAGGCCTCGACGCTGACCCTGATCGACGCCCGCGGCACTGCGGTCGCGGCCAGCAACTGGCGCGAGCCGGGCAGCAACGTCGGCGAGCACTACGGCTTCCGCCCCTACGTGCGGCAGGCGCTGGCCGAGGGCCAGGGGCGGTTCTACGGCATCGGCGTCACCACCGGCGTGCCGGGCTATTTCCTCTCGGAGTTGATCCGCGGCGACGGCGGCGAACCGCTCGGCGTGGTCGTGATCAAGATCCAGCTCTCCGCGCTGGAGCGCGAATGGCTGCGCGTGGACGGCACCGTGCTGGTCAGCGATCGCCACGGCGTGGCCTTCCTCGCCAGCCAGGACGACTGGCGCTACCGCACGCTCGGCCCGCTCGACGCGTCGGCGCGGCGCGAGTTCGACGCGACCCGGCAGTACGGCCGGCAGCCGCTGCGGCCGATGCTCGCGCGTTCGCGCGACGCGTTCGCCGACGATGCCGCGCTGGTGCGCCTGGACGCGCCCGCGCGCGAGGGCCTGTGGCTGTGGACGCGCACGCCGCTGCCCGAATCGGGCTGGACCCTGCACCTGCTGCGCGCCGCCGATCCGCCGGTGGCCTCCGCCGCGCGCCAGGCCGCCATCGCCGCCGCGCTGCTGTGGCTGGCGCTGGTGCTGCTGGCGCTGTTCGTGCAGCAGCGCCGGCGCATCGCGGCGCTGCGCCAGCGCAACCGCGCCGAGCTCGAGGCGCTGGTGCAGCAGCACGCGCACGAACTTCGCACCGCGCGCGATGGCGTGATCGAAGCCGCGCAGCTCGCCGACGGCGGCCTCAGCCGCCAGCTCGAACACCTGCCGCAGGGCGTGGTGATCATCGACGCCAACCTGCGGCTGGTGGCGTGGAACCGCCGCTACCTCGAGCTGTTCCGCTTCCCGCCCGGCTTCATCCACGTCGGCCGCCCGATCGAGGACGTGTTCCGCTACAACGCCGAACGCGGCCTGCTCGGCCCGGGTCCGGTGGAGGATGCGATCCAGCGTCGCCTCGACCACCTGCGCAGCGGCAAGCCGCACGCGCGCGAGAGCGAGAAGCAGGACGGCACCGTGCTCGAGATCCGCGGCACGCCCCTGCCCGACGGCGGCTTCGTCACCAGCTATGCCGACATCACCGGCTACAAGAACACCGCGCGCGAACTGCGCTCGCTGGCCGACGCGCTGGAGCAGCGCATCGCCGAGCGCACCGCCGACCTCGACCAGGCGCGGCGCGAGGCCGAGCAGGCCAACCGCTACAAGACGCGCTTCGTGGCCGCCGCCGTGCACGACCTGCTGCAGCCGCTGAACGCGGCGCGGATGTTCCTGTCGGCGCTGCGCTCGCGCCTGCCCGCGGACGACCGGCGCGAAGTCGCCGACCACGTCGAGGCCGCGCTCAACGCGCAGGACGCGGTGCTGACCAGCCTGCTCGACATCTCGCGGCTGGAGGCCGGCACGCTGCAGGTGGACATCCGCCCCTTCGCGCTGGATCCGCTGCTCGACGCGCTGGCGCGCGAGTTCGGCATCCTCGCCGCGTCGCGCGGGCTGGAGCTGGCCTACGTGCCCACGCGCCTCGTGGTCCGCAGCGACGAGGCGCTGCTGCGCCGCATCGTGCAGAACTTCCTGTCGAACGCCGTGCGCTACACGCGCCGCGGGCGCATCGTGCTCGGCTGCCGCCGCGACGGCGACTGCGTGCGCATCGAGATCCACGACCAGGGTCCTGGCATCCCCGAGCGCCTGCAGCGCGAGATCTTCGAGGAGTTCCGCCGCCTCGACGATGGCCACGGCGACGATCGCGGCGCGGGACTGGGGCTGGCGATCGTCGAGCGCATCGGCCGGCTGCTCGGCCACCGCATCGACCTGCGCTCGCAGCCCGGGCAGGGCAGCGTGTTCCGTGTCGTCGTGCCGCTCGCCGATGCCGATACCGACGTAGCGGCGCCCGCGATGCCGGCGCCGCCCGCGGACGCCGGGCCGCAGGACGACAGCCCGCTGCACGGCTGCACGGTCTGGTGCGTCGACGACGACCCGCGCGTGTGCGAGGCCACGCGCACGCTGCTGCAGCGCTGGGGCTGCGTGGTGCCGTTCGCCGGTGGCCCGCAGGGCGCGCTGGCCACGGCCGCGCCGGGGCGCACGCCGCAGATCGTGCTGCTCGACGTGCGCATGGGCGATATCGACGGGCCGACGCTGTACGGCGAACTGAGCGCGCGCTGGCGGCAGGAACCGCCGGTCATCCTGGTCACCGCCGAGCGCGACGAGGCCTTGCGCGGCGAGGCCGCCGGACGCGGCTGGGGCTTCCTCGCCAAACCGGTGCGGGCGCCGGCGCTGCGCGCGCTGATGAGCCAGATGCTGCTGCGGCATCGCTGACATCGTCACCACGGGTGGTGCGTGTCGCGTGGTTCGTGTCTGCGGCGGCGATTGGCCCCCACCCCAACCCTCCCCCGCAGGCGGGGGAGGGGGCAAGAGCAGTCGCTTGCCTTTCGCTCCCTCCCCCGCCTGCGGGGAAGGGTTGGGGTGGGGGCCCGCGACCGCGCAGCTCAGGCGCCGCTTTCCGGCTCCAGCCCCTTCACCAGCACCGCCGCCTGCGTGCGGCTGTAGCAGTCGAGCTTCTTCAGGATCGCGGTCACGTGCACCTTCACCGTGTTCTCCGCCAGTCCCAGCTCGTGCGCGATCTGCTTGTTGAGCAACCCATCGGCCAGGCACAGCAGCACGCGGAACTGCTGCGGCGTGAGCTGCGCCAGCTTCGCGGCCAGCTCGGCGTCGGCCTCGGAGCGCTCCGCGGCCATCGGCGGGAACCAGCTGCCGCCGTCGAGCACCGCCGCGACCGCTTCGCCGATCGCGTCGGCCGGCGCCGATTTCGGGATGAAGCCCGCGGCGCCGAACTGCTGCGCGCGGCGGATCACGCGCGGATGGTCGTTCGACGAGATCACCACCACCGGCACCTGCGGATGCTCGCCGCGCACGTGCAGCAGCACCGAGAAGCCGCGCGCACCGGGCATCATCAGATCGAGCAGCACCAGGTCGGCCTGCGGATGCGCGAGCAGCGCCTGTCCCAGCGCCGGCGCGCTGGCGGCCTCGACCACTTCGGCCTGCGGCATCGCCGCGCGCAGGGCATGCAGCACGGCGGCGCGGAACAGCGGATGGTCGTCGGCGACCAGGATCACGGGGGAACCCATGGCTGCAGTTTGCCATCGCGGGTCGTCGCCCGCGTCCGGCATCGCGTCGAGGCCGCGCTGGAAAACCGTCATTTCTCCCCCGGACCTGGTCCGGGAGAGAAATGCATGCGCTTGATTTTCCGGGATTCCCCGCTGCGTCCGGAATGACAGGCCGGGCTTTCCCGGCGTTGCCCTAATACCTTCGGGCTAGTGTCCGGCGATGCCATAGCCCGGGGTTATGCGTGGCGGGCATCTTTTCAATGGCGGCGGGGCCGCGCAGGCCAGAACATGGACTCCCCTCCCTTGCCCGGCACGGGCCACAGGACCTTCGCCTCATGTCCATCGCTTCCGCCGCCACTGCAGACGCCTCGCACTGGCCGCCGCCGTTCCTGCTGTACCTGGGCAATGCGCCGGACGACCTCGCGGCCAAGACCGCGCGCGGGCTGGTGCAGTTCCGGCCGCAGTGGTGCGTGGGCCAGTTCCGCGGCCCGGAGTGCAGGACCAGCGTGGACGTGCCGGACATGGACTTCGCCCAGGCCCGCGCCGCCGGCGCCAACACCATGATCGTCGGCGTGGCCAATGCCGGCGGCCGGCTGGGGCCGGACTCGGTCGCGCACATCGTCGCGGCGCTGGAAGCCGGCATGAACGTCGCGTCCGGCCTGCACGAGCGGCTGACTTCGCATCCGCAGATCGTCGAGGCCGCCCGCCGCAGCGGCCGCCACTTGTTCGACGCGCGCACGCCGCCGGCCACGCCGGTCGGCAACGGGCTCAAGCGCGCCGGGCGCCGGCTGCTGACCGTCGGCACCGACTGCTCCACCGGCAAGATGTACACCACGCTGGCGCTGGAAACACAAATGCGCGCGCGCGGCCTGAAAGCCGACTTCCGCGCCACCGGCCAGACCGGCATCTTCATCGCCGGGCGCGGCATCCCGATCGACGCGGTCGTCGCCGACTTCATCTCCGGCGGCATCGAATGGCTCTCGCCCGACCGCCACGACGACGGCTGGGACCTGATCGAAGGCCAGGGCTCGCTGTTCCATCCCTCGTACGCCGGCGTATCGATGGGCCTGCTGCACGGCGCCCAGCCCGATGCGCTGGTGCTGTGCCACGAGCCGAACCGCCCGCACATGCGCGGCCTCAAGCACTACCCGGTCCCGAACCTGCGCGCCACGCTGGAGGCCAACCTCGCCGCCGCGCAGCTGACCAATCCCGAGGCGATCGCGGTCGGCGTGGCGCTCAACACCTCGAAGCTCGACCCGGCCGACGCCGCGCGCGCCTGCCGTGAGGCCGAGGACCTGCTCGGCCTGCCCGCGCAGGATCCGGTGCGCGACGGCGTGGCGCGGATCGTCGACCGGCTGCTCGAATCCGTGCCGTGCTGAGCCTGGCCCACGCCAGCCATCCGCTGGCCGCGCCGTTCCGCATCTCGCGCGGCGTGCGCACCTCGACCGAGGTGGTGGTGGCGACGATCCGCAGCGGCGGTTTCAGCGGTCGCGGGGAGTCGCTGCCCTACGCCCGCTACGGCGAAAGCGTGGCATCGGTGATCGACGAGGCCTCGGTGCTCGCGCAGGCGATCGCCGACGGGCTCGATCGCCGCCAGCTGCGCGACCTGCTGGCGCCGGGTGCGGCGCGCAACGCGCTGGACTGCGCGCTGTGGGACCTCGAATCGCAGCAGCAGGGCGCGTCAGTCGCGTCGCTGCTGGGCCAGCCCGACGCGCTGCCGCCGCTGGCCAGCGCGCAGACCGTCGGCCTCGACACGCCCGAGCGCATGGAGGAAGCGGCGCGCTCGCTCGCCCACCTCGACCTGGTCAAGCTCAAGGTCGACGCCTCCGACCCGGCTGCGCAGATCCGCGCCGTGCGCGGCGCGCTGCCCGGCGCGCGCCTGATCGTCGATCCCAACGAAAGCTGGACGTTCGAACTGCTGCAGTCGCTGCAGCCGGTGCTGGCGGAAACCCGCGTCGACCTGGTCGAACAGCCGCTGCCCGCGGGCGAGGACGACGCCCTGCTCGGCTTCACGTCGGTGGCGCGCCTGTGCGCGGACGAGTCCTGCCACGTCGCCAGCGACCTGCCGCGCCTGCGCGGGCGCTACCAGGTGGTCAACATCAAGCTCGACAAGACCGGCGGCCTCACCGGCGCGCTGGACCTGCTGGATGCAGCGCGCGCGCAGGGCTTCGGGATCATGGTCGGCTGCATGATCAGCTCGTCGCTGTCGATCGCGCCGGCGTGGCACGTCGCGCGGCACGCGGAGTTCGTCGACCTCGACGGCCCGCTGTGGCTCAAGGACGACCATCCCGGCGGCGCGGTGATGCGCGAGGGTCTGCTGCGGCCGCCTGCACCAGAGCTGTGGGGCGGCGGACGGGCGCGCGCGAAGGACGCGCAGGCCGCATGAGCGGTCGCGGCGAACGCGATCGCATGGCGGACATCCGCGTCCCGTTGCGCAGGCTGGCGCGCTGCCTGCCCGGCCTGCTGCTGCTCGCCGGCTGCGCCAGCCCGCCCGCGGCGACACCGCTCGCCGAAGCCGACACCCTGATCCTCGGCGGCCTGCTGTTCGACGGCGGCGACGGTGCCGGCCGGATCGCCGACGTCGCCATCCGCGACGACCGCATCCTCGAGGTCGGCCCCGGCCTGCGGCAGCGCTACCGCGCGACGCGCGAGATCGATGCGCGCGGACTGGTGGTGGCGCCCGGCTTCATCGATCCGCACACGCATCCCGACACCTACCTGCGCTCGCCCGATCCCGCGATGCGGCGCATCCTGCCCTGGCTGCACCAGGGCGTGACCACGATCTTCATCGGCATCGACGGCGGCGGCACGCCCGATGTCGCCGCCGACCGCGCCGGGCTCGAGGCCGCGGGCGCCGGCACCAACGTCGCCGCCTACGTCGGCCTGGGCCCGGTGCGCACGCGGGTGCTGGGACACGACGCGCGCGCGCCGGACGAGGCGGAGCTGGCGCGCATGCGCGGCCTGGTCGCGAACGCGATGTGCAAAGGTGCCTTCGGCCTGTCCGCGGGCCTGTTCTACGCGCCGCAGAGCTTCGCCACGACCGACGAGGTGGTCGCGCTCGCGCGCGAGGCGGCCGTCCGCGGCGGCGTCTACGACACCCACCAGCGCGACGAGTCGAGCTATTCGCTGGGCTTGATGGGCTCGATCGAGGAAGTGCTCGAGATCGGCCGGCGCGCGCAGCTGCCGGTGCACATCGCGCACATCAAGGCGCTGGGCGCCGACGTCCACGGCAGCGCCGGCGAGGTGATCGCGCGCATCGAGCGCGCCCGGGCGCAAGGCCAGCGCGTGACCGCCGACCAGTACCCCTGGCTGGCGTCCTCCACCGGCCTCGGCGCAGCGCTGCTGCCGCGCTGGGCGGTGGACGGCGGGCGCCCGGCGCTGTTCGAACGGCTGGACGATCCCGCGACCGCCACGCGCATCCGCGACGACATGCGCGACAACCTGCAGCGCCGCGGCGGCGCCGAGGCGATCCTGATGACCGGCAGCGGCTGGCCGTGGAGCGCGCGCACGCTGCGGCAGTTCGCCGACGAGGCCGGCATCGACCCGGTCGAGGCCGCGCTGCGCATCATCCGCGAGGGCGGCACCGGGCGCACCGGCTCGGCGCAGCGGATCGCCTCGTTCAACATGCGTCGCGACGACGTCGACCTGTTCATGCGCCAGCCCTGGGTGCTGACCGCGTCCGACGGCGGCGACGGCCATCCGCGCCAGTACGCGACCTTCCCCGAGAAGTACGCGCGCTTCGTGGTGCAGGACAAGGTGATCGACCTGGCGGCCTTCATCCATCGCTCGACCGGGCTGACCGCCACCACCTTCGGGCTCGCCGATCGCGGATTCCTGCGCGCAGGCCACCATGCCGACGTGCTGGTGTTCGACCCGGGCGCCTATGCGCCGAAGGCCGACTACGTGCAGCCGCACGTGCTGTCGGAAGGCGTCGTGCACCTGTTCGTCAACGGCGTGGCCACGATCGATGCGGGCCGTGCGACCCATGCATTGCCGGGAAGGATGCTCGAGCATCGCCCGCCGCCGGGCACCTGCCCCTGAGCGCCGCCCGCCGCGTGCGGCCGGCGTGACACCGAGAAGGAAACCCGATGCTGCAGCTCGACGCCGTCCAGACCCTCGCCTTCGCCGGCATCGCCCTGTTCCTGGGCTACGCGCTGTGCCGCACGATCCCCGTGCTCGGACACTACAACCTGCCGCCGCCGGTGATCGGCGGGCTGGTGTTCGCGATCGCGGCGTGGATCGCCCACGACCGCGGCACGACGCTGTTCGTGCTCGACACCGGCCTGCAGAGCCCGCTGATGATCGCGTTCTTCACCACCATCGGCGTCAACGCCAGCCTGCGCCTGCTCAAGGTCAGCGGCAGGCAGGTGGTGGTGTTCCTGGGCCTGGCCAGCCTGTTCGCGGTGGCGCAGAACCTGCTGGGCATGGCGGTGGCGGTCGGCTTCGACCTGCATCCGCTGTTCGGCGTGCTGGCCGGCTCGACCACGCTGACCGGCGGTCCGGCGACGGGACTGGCGTTCGCGCCGCTGTTCGAGGCGGCCGGCGTGCAGGGCGCCGAATCGATCGCGGTGGCCGCGGCGATGTCGGGCATCGTGCTCGGCGGGCTCGTCGGCGGCCCGGTGATCACGGTGATGATCCGCCGCTTCCAGCTCGTGTCCACGCGGCCGCAGGACCACGTCGCGCCCGATCTCGCCGAGGCCACGGCGACGCAGACCGACGCCGAGCGCGAGTACGGCGCGCTCAAGAGCATCGTGGTGATCCTGGTGGCGATGTGGCTGGGAAGCTGGGTCAGCGAATGGATCTCGGCCACCGGCATCACCCTGCCCGCCTACGTCGGCGCGATGCTGGTCGGCGCGCTGATCCGCAACATCGACGACGCCACCGGCTGGATCGGCATGTCGGTGCCGACCACCGACCTGATCGGCAACGTCTGCCTGGCGCTGTTCCTGTCGGTGGCGCTGATGAACCTCAGGCTGTGGGAGCTGGCCGGGCTGGCGCTGCCGCTGCTGGTCAACCTCGGGCTGCAGGTGGCGATGGTGGCGGCGTTCTGCGGCGTGGTGTTCCGGGTCATGGGCCGCGACTACGACGCGGCGGTGATGGGCGGCGGCTTCATCGGCTTCATGCTCGGCACCACCGCCAACGCGATGGCGGTGATGCGCACCCTGGTCGAACGCTACGGCGCCGCGCCGCGCGCGTTCCTGGTCGCGCCGCTGGTGGGCGCGTTCTTCATCGATTTCACCAATGCGCTGATCATCACCGGGTTCATCAACTTCTGGCGTTGAGAATCCGCTTCGGCATGCGGCCAGACTGGGACTCGCCGTCCGGACCGAAATCGTCATCCCAGCGAAAGCTGGGATCCAGCGTCTTTGCGACAAGCAAAATGGATCCCAGCTTTCGCTGGGATGACGATTGTTCTTGCTGTTGCGATTGATGCCAGTTTGCGATCAAGCCCGGGAGTGGCGTGGGAGCGGCTTCAGCCGCGACCCGTCGAACGCGGTCGGTCGCGGCTGAAGCCGCTCCCACACCACTCCAGATTCCTGATCGGGGGCGGGTATCACTCCGCCGCCCGCGCGTCTGCGATGAAGTGCTCGTACAGGGCCCGGTTGACCTCGTCCCGGAACTGCACGTCCCGGGTTCCATTGGTGATCACGACGAATCCGTACTTCTTCTCCGGCTCGAAGAACATCGAGCTGTACAGCCCGTAGGCGGACCCGGTGTGCCCGGTCAGCACGACACCGGGCACCAGGGCGCTGTCGGTGCGGAGGGCCAGGCCGTAGCCGGAACTTTCGTCGACGTCGACGGTGGGCATCTGCATCGCCCGCGCGTGTTCGGCCGTGATGATCCGCACGCCGTTCCATTCGCCCAGGTTCATGTGCATCAGCATGTACTTCGCCAGGTCGGATGCGGAGATCTTGAGCCCGCCGGTCGGGGACAGCATCGGCGTGTCGTAGCCCGTCACGTAGCCGTCCAGGCGATCGCCCAGCGGCGCGTAGGCCTGGTCCGAGCGCACGAAACCCGCGCCCTCGCCTTCGTCCTCGTCCTCGCGCCAGCGGTAGATCCGCGCGAAGCGGTCCACATCCAGCGCCTCCGGCACGTAGCCGCCGTAGAGCCCGAGCGGATCGAGCACGTGCGCCTTGACGTAGGCGTCGAAGCGCTGCCCGGACACCCGCTCCACGATCGTCCCGACCATGTTGTAGCCGAGGTTGGAGTACTCGTACTGCGTGCCCGGCGCCCGGTCCGCGTAGCTGTCCTGCCAGGCCTCGCCGGCCGCGGGGTCGATGACGTCGAGGCTGCCGTAGCGCGGCCCGTCGGTGATCGACGAGGTATGGTTGAGCAGCATCCGCAGCGTGATCGCGTGCGCCGGGTACGCCGGGTTGCGCACCGCGAATCCGATCAGTCCGCCGACCTCGTCGTCCAGCGACAGCCGGCCCTGTTCCACCAGCTGCAGGACCGAGGTCGCCGCGAACGACTTGGAGATCGAGGCGATCCGGAAGACGTCGTCCGCTTCGAGCGCAATCCGTTCGTCGCGGTCCTTCCAGCCCAGGCTGTTGCGGTAGACGACGGCATTGTCCCGAACCACCACCACCGCCAGGCCCACGGTGTCGTGCCCGGCCATCAGTTCGCGCAGCCGATCCTCGATGTCCCCGGCCCATGCAGGCGACAGGCAGGCCAGCGACAGCAGGAAGGCCGCGCACAGCATCAGGGGCCGGTTCGCTTTGGGAACCTCTGGACAACTGTCATTCCGAGCGCAGCGAGAAATCCATGCGATTGATTTCCCGAGATTCCTCACTGCGTTCGGAATGACAATACCGACTTGTCCAGACCTTTCCTTGCTTCTTTTCTTCATCATGCTTCCTCCGACCAATTCGAGATCAGGAAAAAAGTGCAGGAGCGCCTTCAGGCGCGACCCGCCGAACCTGACGGGTCGCGGCCGAAGCCGCTCCTGCACCATTCCATGCTGGATTGCGGATGGCGGTCAGTCGAAGGACTTGGTCACCGTCAGGTAGTAGCCGCGGCCGAGCGCATTGTGCAGCGAGGAGTTGAAGCCCAGCGCGCTCGGGGTGAGCGGCGGCTCGCGGTCGCCGACGTTGCGCACCGTCAGCCGGAGGCGGGTGCCGTCGAGGAAGCTGTCGCTCTCCCCGAAGCGCCGCTCCACCCACAGGTTGGTGGTCGTCCAGCTCGGCACCGGATAGTAGTTGCCGAGGTTGGACACCGCGCTGGTCGATTCGTATCCGCCGACGTGGTTGACGAAGGTTCCCAGGCCCCAGTCTCCCTTGCGCCAGGAGGCGCTGAAGGTCGCGCGCCATTCCGGCTTGCCGTTGATGCCCAGCAGGTCGCCCGCGGCGCTGACGTTGAAGTTGTCGTCGATGATCCCCGCCGCCTGCGCCTCGATGATGCGCAGCTCGTCATCGGTCGGGTCCTGCGTCACCTGGATCAGGCGCATCGCATTGAGGCTGGCGCTGAAGGTCCCGGCCGTGTCCGTGCGCAGGCGCCAGTCGACGCCGAAGTCGATGCCGCGCGTGGTCCTGGGCAGGCGGTTGATGTAGACGTCGTCGACGTAGTCGACCATGCCCACCGGCGCCAGCCCGGTGCCCTCGAACAGCGCGATCCGCGCCTCGTCCGGATCCAGCCGCACCACGGCCGGGTTGTACGAGCCCTCGATGCGCAGCAGGTAGTCCAGCGCCAGCTGCGTGGCCTCGCCGAGGATGCCGATCACGTCCTCCTGCTGGATCTCCCAGTAGTCGGCGGTGAAGGTCATGCGGGTGGACTCGGGCAGGAACTTCGGCTGGAACACGAAGCCGGCCGACCAGGTTTCCGCGGTCTCGGGCTTCAGGTCGCGGTTGCCGCTGCGGATGGCCAGGGTGCTGTAGCTGCGGCCGCAGCGATGCACGCCCTCGATGGTGCCGTTGCGGATGTCCGCCTCGCACACGTAGTAATCGGTGCGGCTGTTGCTGACCGTGGTGCCCTCGGCGTACATCTGCAGGATGTTGGGCGCGAGGAAGCTCTGCGACCAGTTGGCGCGGAACATCAGGCCGTCGAAGATGTCCCAGGCCAGCGACACCTTCGGCTTCGACACGCCGCCGAAGTCTGAGTAGCGCTCGTAGCGGCCCGCGACCTGCAGGTCCAGCGCGCGCACCAGCGGGATGCCCATCGACGGCGACACCAGCGGCACCGCGAACTCGGCGTACACCGAGCCGACGTTGCGATCGCCGGAGTTGTCGCCGGCCGGGCTCGCGCCGAGCACGTCGCTGGTGATCGCGCCATTGGCCGGGTTGGTGAAGGTGATCGTGCCGTCGAAGCGCGGGTCGCGGTCGTCGCTCAGGGTCTCGCGGCGCCATTCGCCGCCGAAGGCCACGCCGACGTTCCCGGCCGGCAGCGCGAACAGGTCTTCGCGGATGAAGCGCGTGTCGAGCTGGAACAGGGTGGCCTTGCTGTTGCGCACGACGGGAACGGTGAAATGGTCGATCGCCGCCTGGTTCTGCGCGGGATCCTTCGGCGCGCCCCAGTCGTCCAGGTTGCCGCCCCCGAACGGGTTGTAGGCGTCGGGCGTGTTCCACGACAGGGCTTCGGCGAACAGGGTATTGCTGATCGAGCCGTACTGGACGTCCTCGGTGGTCGCCGACGAATACAGCACCGCGCTTTCCCAGTCGAAGCCGCCCACCATGCCGCGCACGCCGGCGAGGAAGCGGTACTGCTGGTCGTCGACCGTGTACGGACGCGACGTATCCGTCGCGCGATAGCTGGTCAGGCGGATGTCCAGCCCCTCCTCGCGCGCGTCGATCCCCGGCAGCCGGTTGGGATTGAGCGAGCCGTCGGCCAGGTACATCGCGCCGAACGGGTTCCAGTAGTTGTTCCTGGACACGGTCATCGGCGCCGCGCCCAGCGACGCGGCCTGCTCGCGCATCCCTTCGTAGCGCGACTTGTAGTACGAGAGTTCGCCGAAGGCGATGAAGTTGTCGTCGATGTCCTGCTCGACCGTGCCGAACAGGTTCATGCGGTCCAGTTCGCCGAGGATCTGGCGCTGGTGGTTGGGGCTGAAGCGCGTGGGCCTGTCGATGGTGGTGTTCTGCGCGCCGGACATGATGCAGACGTCGCCGTCGATCGCCGCGGTGCAGTCGTGCAGCCCCACCGGATCGATGTGGAACTGGCCGCTGCCGTTGGTGATCAGCCCGCCCGGACCGTTCACGCCGACGTTGCCCACCGTCTGGAACACGCCCCAGGCGGTGCCGGTGAGGCGGTCGTCGAACGCGGCGACGCCCTCGAACTCGGTGCCGTCCATCAGCGCGCGGCGATCCATGTTGGCGCTGTAGTCGCGCGCGTCCGCCGGCAGGTCGGTGCGGTGGGTCCAGCCGCCCAGCAGCGTCGCCCGCGTGCGGCCGTCATTGAACCACTTGCCGGCCTTGAAGTTGATGTTGCCCTGGCGCAGGTCGACGTCCTCGGAGCCGCCGTACTGCGCCTGCACCTGGAAGCCCTGGTAGTGCGTGTCCAGCACCACGTTGACCACGCCGGCGACGGCATCCGAGCCGTACAGCGCGGAGGCGCCGCCGAGCAGGGTCTCGATGCGGCGCGTGCCGAACAGCGGGATCGCGTTCATGTTGGCGGTCTGCCGCGGCACCAGCGCTTCGGTCTGCGTTCCCGGGTGCGGCACCATGCGCCGCCCGTTCACCATCAGCAGGGTGTTGCCAGTGCCGAGGTTGCGCAGGTTGATCGAACCCACGTCGCCGCGCGCGGCGTTGAGGTTGGCCGCGGTGTCGGTGTTGTTGAACATCATGTCGCCGACCTGCGGCATCGCCAGCAGCAGTTCATCGCCCGAGATCGCGCCGGTCGCCTCGATCTTCTCCTCGTCCAGCACCACCACCGGCGAGGGGCCTTCGGTGCGCGTGCTCGCGAGCCGGCTGCCCACGACCGTGACGGCGTCCAGCTCCTTGGCCGCGGCATCGGCCTGCGGCTGCGGCGGAGGCTCCACGGCGTCGGTCTGCTGCGCGAACGCCATGCTCTGGAGCGTCGCGCCGAGGATGACGCTGAGCAGCGTCGGTTTGATCAGGCGATGGTGCATGTGGTGACTCCCTCTGAAAGCACGGATCGACGCGCGGTTGCGTTCCCCTGGCCCGACTGTAGCGACGTTGCCGGTACGCGGAGCCTCGCTTTTTGATCCCATCCCATAGCGGCAGGTTATGCCCGGACGCCGCGCGCCTACTGCGCGACCGCCGCTGCGCCCGGGCGCCTGGGATCGGCGGCGCCTTCGACGTGGCCTGGTTCCAGCAGCAGCGTCTGCGTGCTGCCGATGGTCTGTCCCTGCGCGGGTTCGTGTCCACGCTCGCGCAGGATGCGCAGCGTGTCCGGGCTGAAGCCGCGCTCGATGTCGAGTTCGCCGCGCGCGGTGACCTGCTGGTGGATGCGCGGGAACGAGGTGGCCTCGGCGATGTTCATGTCGAAGTCGACGACGTTGACGATCATCTGCACGATGGTGCCGGGGATGGTGTTGCCGCCCGGGCTGCCGGTGACCAGCCATGGTTTGCCGCCGCGCAGCAGCATCGTCGGCGACATGCTCGACACCGGCCGGCTGCCCGGCCGCAGCGCGTTCGCCGGCGGTTCGTGGCCTTCGCGCGCGGCGTCGAGCTGGGCCTGCAGCGAGAAGTTGCCGATCAGGTTGCCGAGCAGGAAGCCGGTGCCCTCGATCATCACCCCCGATCCGAAATCCGCGCCGAGGGTGTAGGTGCTGCTGACCGCGTTGCCGTCGCGGTCCACCACCGCGAAGTGGGTGGTCTCGCGGCTTTCCTGCGCCCAGATGTCGCCGGCGCGCACCTCGGCGGCCGGCGTCGCGCGGTCCATCGCGATCTCCTTCGCCCGCGACGCGCCGTAGGCTTTCGACACGAAGCCCGCCAGCGGCACGCGCGCCGCGACCGGATCGTTGGCGTAGGCCTGGCGGTCGCGCCAGGCGCGCTTGGTCGCCTCGGCCAGCAGGTGCAGCGCGTCGGCCGAGCCCGCGCCCATCGCCGCGAGGTCGAACTGCTCGAGGATGTTCAGCGTCATCGCGATGCCGGGCCCGCCGCCGCTGGACGGCGGCATGGTCAGCAGCGCGTGGCCGCGGTAGCTGCTGCGCAGCGGTTCGCGCTCGATGGCGCGATAGGCGGCGAGGTCGGCCTTGCGCAGCAGGCCGCCGTGGGCGCGCATGCCGGCATCGAGCCGCTCGGCGATGGCGCCGCGATAGAACGCATCGGCGCCGTGCTCGGCGATCTGTCGCAGCGACCAGGCGAGGTCGGCCTGCACCAGGCGCTCGCCGGCGCGCAGCGCGGAGCCGTCCGGATGCAGGAAGACCTTCGCGCCGGCCTCGCTGCGCGCCAGCCGTTCACGGCCCCAGTCCAGCGCGAAGGCCTCGTCGCGGCTGAGCACCATGCCGTCCCCGGCCAGGCGGATCGCCGGCTGCAGCAGCTGCTTCCACGGCAGCCGCCCGTATTTTTCGTGCGCCAGCGCCAGCCCCGCCACCGTGCCCGGCACGCCCGCGGCGCGGATGCCCGTCGAATGCCCCTGCAGCGTTCCGTCCTCGCCGACATAGGCCTCGAGCGTGGCCATGGCCGGCGCCATCGAGCGGTAGTCGATCGCGACGGCGCGATCCTCACCCGCGAGATGGATCAGCATGTAGCCGTCGCCGCCGATGTTGCCGGCGCGCGGCAGGGTCACCGCCATGACGAACGCCATCGCCACGCCTGCGTCGACCGCGTTGCCGCCGTCGCGCAGGACCTGCGCGCCGGCCCGGCTGGCCTGCTCGCTCTGGCTGACCGCCATGCCGCCGTCGGCGACGACGGGCTTGTGGATCTGCTCGTAGTTGAGCAGCTGCCGCGCCTGCGCCGAAGCCGTGGAAGCGGCCGCGGACAGGCACAGGGCGAGCAGCGCGGTACAGATCCGGGTGAATGGCCTGCGCATGGTTTCGGGGTCCTCCAGTGGTCGTCCGATGCCCGACGGCGACGCGTCGCCCGGGTCGCGTCCTGCCCCGGCGCCGCTTCCGTCCGCATCGACACTGCCGCAGTCGACCGCGGCTGTCGCGCAGCTTTTCTGCGGACGGGTATGCAGTGGGGCTATGGAGCACCCCGGCAAAGCGAAGGGCGCGTGCCCTGCGATCGCGATAGCCTCGCGGGTACCCGCTTCCTTCCGGCGACACGCTCGCCACCGATTCGCGCTGGAACCCGCCCATGGCTTCGCCACCGCTGCACGCATCCTTCCCGACCTCGTGCCGCACGCTGCTGGTCGCTGCCGTCCTCTGCCTGGCCGCCTGCGGCACCGGCGACCGCGTCGCCGCGCCCGCGCTGTCCGCCGACGCCGCGGACACGCGCGACGCGGGCCTGGTCAGCAGCGCGCACCCGCTCGCCACCGAAGCCGGCCTGGAGGTGCTGCGCCGCGGTGGCAGCGCGATCGACGCCGCGATCGCGGTGCAGGCGATGCTGGGTCTGGTCGAACCGCAAAGCTCGGGGCTGCTGGGCGGCGCGATCGCGCTGCATTACGACGCCGCTTCCGGGCGCATCGACAGCTACATCGGCCGCGAACGCGCGCCGGCCGGCGCCGGCCCGGGCATGTTCAGCGACGAGGACGGCCGCGCGCTGTCGCGCGCCGAGGCGATGCTCAGCGGCCGCGCCACCGGCGTCCCCGGCGCGCTGCATGCGCTCGAGCTCGCGCATGCCGCGCACGGCGTGCTGGACTGGTCGACCCTGTTCGAATCCACCGTGCTGCGCGCCGAGCGGGGCTTCGCGGTGACGCCGCGCCTGCATCGCCACATCGCCGGCGACTTCCCGCAGGCCTCCGCGCCCGACGTGGTGGCGCTGTTCGCGGGCCCGGACGGCGCGCCGCTGCGCGTCGGCGACAGCTTCCGCAACCCGGCCTACGCCGCCAGCCTGCGCACGATCGCCGCGCGCGGCACCGAGGCCCTGCGCAGCGGCCCGCTGGCCGAGGCGCTGGCCGCGCGCGTGGCGCAGGCGCCGCATGGCGCGCGCATGACGCCCGAAGACCTGCAGGCGGACGTCGCCGAACGCACCGACGCGATCTGCCGTCCGCTGCGCGCCTACGTGGTCTGCACGGCCCCGCCGCCGGCCAGCGGCGTCGGCCTGCTGCAGCTGATGCTGCTGCTCGACGGCACCGACATCGCCGACCGCGGCCCCGACGATCCGCAGGCCTGGCTGCTGTTCGCCGAAGCCAGCCGGCTGATGTACGCCGACCGCGACCACTACGTCGGCGATCCGCGCTTCGCACGGGTGCCGGTCGAGGGCCTGCTCGATCCCGGCTACCTCGCCGCGCGCCGCGCGCTGATCGGCGCGCGCGCAGCTCCCGGCGTACCCGTGCACGGCCAGCCCGTCGGCGCGACCGCACCCGATGCCGACGCCACCGTCGAACCCGCCGGCACCAGCCATTTCGTCGTGGTCGACGCCGCCGGCAACGCCGTGTCGATGACCACCACCATCGAATCCTATTTCGGCTCCGGGCGCGTGGTCGGCGGCATGCTGCTGAACAACCAGCTCACCGATTTCTCCTGGGGCCCGGGCGCGGCGGCCGCCAACGCGATCGCGCCGGGCAAGCGCCCGCGCTCGTCGATGTCACCGGTGATCGTGCTCGACCGCGACGGCGGCTTCGTCGGCGCCATCGGCTCGCCGGGCGGCAACGCGATCCCCGCCTACGTCGCCAAGACCCTGGTCGGCTGGCTGTACTGGGACCTGCCGCTGCCCCGGGCGGTCGCGCTGCCCAACCTGGTCGCGCGCGGCGAGCGCTTCAACGGCGAGGCCGACGCGTTCTCGCCGGCGCTGCGCGTGGCGCTGTCAGAGCTCGGCATCGACGTCGTCGCGGGCGCCGGCGAGGACTCGGGCCTGCACGGCGTGGCGCGGCGCGGCGGCATGCTGGAGGGCGCGGCCGATCCGCGGCGCGAAGGCGTTGCCGCGAAGCCCCGCTGATCCGGCCCTTGCGCCTGTCCCGTCCCGCATTCATGTAGGAGCGCCTTCAGGCGCGACCGCTTTGCGGCGCCATCGGACGCCCGGTCGCGGCTGAAGCCGCTCCTGCAATTCGTCGACCAGACCTTTGGTCACGGGACATGCGAGGCGGAGACGGCGATCATGTCCGCTGCCATCCATGAGCATCGATCAGCCATGCGCTTCCGCCAGATCGAAGTCTTCCACGCCGTCTACACCACCGGCTCCATCAGCGCCGCCGCGCGCGCGCTGCACGTGTCGCAGCCTTCGGTCAGCAAGGTGCTTCACCACACCCAGCAGCAGCTGGGGCTGGAACTGTTCCGGCTGGTGCGCGGCCGCCTCGTCGCCACCGACGAGGCGCACGAGCTGTTCATCGAGGTCTCCGAAGTCTTCAGCCGGCTGACCTCGCTGCAGAAGACGGTCGGCAACCTGCGCGGCCTCGCCAGCGGCCGCATCCGGCTGGCGGTCGTGCCCTCGCTCGGCCTGCACATCGCGCCACTGGCGATCGCGCGCTTCCGCGAGCGCCACCCGGACATCACCTTCGATGTGCAGACGCTGCACCACGACGCCCTGTTCCAGGCGCTGTACGAGCGCAGCTGCGACGTCGCCATCGCCTACGACCCGCCCACGCACCCGCGGATGAAGCGCCGCGACATCGACACCGGCGAACTGATGCTGCTGTTCCGGACCGGCGCGCTGCCCGGCGTCGGCGAGCACGTCTCCCTGCGGATCCTCGACGGACAGGACCTCGTCGGCCTGACCACGGGCGGCCCGGTCGGCGAACTGCTCAACCGCGAACTGCGCCGCCAGGGCGTCGAGGTGAACGAGGTCGTCTCCAACCAGACTTTCTACATCGCCGCCGAACTGGCCCGGCACGGCGTCGGCATGGCGGTCGTGGACGAGTTCACCGCGCGCGCCGGCACCGATCCCGCCACCTCGCATCGCCCGTTCTCGCCGCCGCTGCGCTTCAAGGTGCAGTACGTGCATCTCGAGGACCGCCCGCCCTCCGAGGCCGCGCGCCGATTCCTGACGGTGTTCGCCAGGACCCTGCGCGAGGCGCGCGCGGCCGGAATGCCGCCGCGCTGACGCGCGCCGCGGGCCGCACTCTTTCACCCGTCATCCCGACAAGCATCCGTCATCCCGGCGAAAGCCGGGATCCATCTTGATTTTCCGCTGTTGGTTCTTTCGCGAAAGATCAACGTCAAGATGGATTCCGGCTTTCGCCGGAATGACGACGTTCTGATGCAGCCAGGAGGCCGCGCGCCGATTCCTGACGGTGTTCGCCAGGACCTTGCGCGAGGCGCGCGCGGCCGGAATGCCACCGCGCTGACGCGGGCCGCGGGCCGCACTCTTTCACCCGTCATCCCGACAAGCATCCATCATCCCGACAAGCATCCGTCATCCCGGCGAAAGCCGGAATCCATCTTGATTTTCCGCTGTTGGTTCTCTCGCGAAAGATCAACGTCAAGATGGATTCCGGCTTTCGCCGGAATGACGACGTTCTGATGCAGCCAGCAGGTCGGGGCTACGCCCCCGACAGCCGGTCGAGCCGGATGCGGTTGGCGAACAGCGAGAACGCCAGCAGCCCGGCCAGGCCGTTCGCGCGCGCCACCCAGTCGGGCAGCCAGCGCGGCGGCTGCAGCACGCCGGCATCGAACAGCGGATCGAAGGCCTGCACGTCGTCGAGCGTCATCTTGCCCGCGAACAGTCGCCGGCACTGGCGCAGGCGGCCGTCGCGCAGCGCGTGGCGGAAGAAGGTGTGGACCTCGACCAGCCCGCGCAGGTAGACCGTGTCCTTGGCGAAGGCCGCGCCGCCGGTCGTCGGCACGCCGCGGAACACGCGCTGGGCCGATGAGAAGCTTTCCGCGGCGTCCTGCCCGGCGCCCTGGAAGTAGCCGAACACCTGCAGGAAGTCCGCGCCCTCCATCGCCATCGCGATGGCCTCGGTGCGCAGGCTGATGCGCTTCATGCGCTCGATGTCGATGCTGCCGGTGATCTGTTCGGCCAGCACCGCCAGTCCCTCCTGGGTGGCGGCGATGCGCGGCGAGGACAGCGCCAGGCTCGGCAGCAGCGCCTGTCCGCGGCCGTTGAGCGCGGTCAGCGAATGCACCAGCGCCTCGTGGTGCAGCAGCTGCCGGCGATCGTAGTCGGTGTAGGCCGCGCCGCTGCGCAGGCGGATGCGGTAGGCGCCCGCCGCGGCCTTGGCGATCATGTCCGGGTCCAGCTCGACCACGATCACGCGCCCGCCGAAGAACGCATCGAGCGCGTTCTGCAGCTGCAGCTGCAGGGCGGTGGCGGAGATCGCGACCTGCTCCTCCGGCGCCAGCAGTTCGCGGTCGAGTTCGCTGGCGATGTCGATGAAGTGCCGCGCGGCATCGCGCGTGGTCGGCCCGCCGCCCGGCAGGGGATCGCCCGGATGCCCGTACAGCGACACCGACAGCGCGCCGGCCGCGGCCGTGCCCAGCGCCTCGAGCATGCGCGCGGCGACGTCCCACTGGCGGGCCGACTCGACCAGGTAGCGGCCCAGCGGATGCGCCGGGTCGGCGGCATCGGTCACGGCCTGCAGCTCGCGGCGCGCATCGCCGAAGTCATGGCGTGGATAGTCGACCTGCGGCGGCCGCGCATCGCCGCGCGCAAGCCCGGCGAGGAAGTCGCGCTGCACCGAGGCCGGCCAGCTTGCCAGCGTCAGCACCCGGATCCCGCGCGCGGCCTTGACCATGCGCGCATCGAGCGCGGCGTGGTGGACGATGTCGGGCGAGCGGACGTCCACGGCTCAGTGCTTGCCGTACTTGTCGTCCAGTCGCTTGTGCAGAGCGCGCGTGACCACCTTCACGCCCTGCTTGTCGGCCAGCCGCGAAGCGAGGCGGTCCGACGCGGCGGCCACCTCGTCGCGCAGCTTGAGGTAGTTGAGGAAGCGTCCCTCGTCGAGGTCGCCGCGCTCGATCGCGGCGCGCACCGCGCATCCCGGCTCCCTGTCGTGCGCGCAGTCGCGGAACCTGCACTGGCCGGCCAGCGCCTCGATATCGGCGAAGCCGCCGTCGGCGAGTTCCTCCTCGCCGGTGGGCTTGAGTTCGCGCATCCCCGGCGTGTCGATCAGGCAGGCGCCGGTGGGCAGCGGGAGCAGCGTGCGATGGGTGGTGGTGTGGCGGCCACGCGCATCGTGCTCGCGCACCGCCGCGGTCTTCATCCGCTCGCTGCCGAGCAGGGTGTTGGTGAGCGTGGACTTGCCGGCGCCGGAGCTGCCGACCAGCACCGCGGTGTCGCCCGGGCGCAGCCATGGCGCCAGCGCCTCGACCACCGCGGCGTCCTTCGCATTCACCACCAGGACCGGCACGCCCTGCGCTTCCATGTCGGCCAGCGCCGCATGCGCGGCGTCCGCGTCCGTTCCCGGCCTGTCGGCCTTGGTCAGCACCACCACCGGCTGCGCGCCGCTGCCCTGCACGAGCAGCAGGTAGCGCTCGATGCGGCGCGGATTGAAATCGCCGTCCAGCCCGCAGACCACGAACACCACATCCACGTTGGCAGCGATCAGCTGCTGCCGGTAGTGCTCGCCGGCGGCGCCGCGCTTGATCGCGCCGCGACGCGGCAGCAAGGCGACGATGCGCTTGCCCTCTTCGACCAGCACCCAGTCGCCGACCGCGGGCCGTTCCTCCGGCGCCACCGTGCCCTTGCGATAGCCGGCCGGCCGCTGCCATTCGGGCAGCGATTCCACCGCGACGCCGTCGCCAGGGCCGGTCGCCACCACGTAGCCGGAACGATGCTGTTCGACCACCCGCGCCGGAACCGCCGACGGATGCGCGTCCATCGCCGCCTGCCAGCGCGGGTCGATGTCGGCCCGCCAGCCGATCGCCTGCAGCTCGGCGGGCGCGGGAATCAAGCGCGGGCGCAGGGGATCGTCATGGCCGCGATTCTAACGCCGCACGGCGACGGCGGCTTGGCAAGCCGACGACCGCCTGCGACCATCGGACAGCGACTTCCTCCACGGATCGAGATGGCACGTTCCCCCGACAGGCGCGCGCAGCGGTGCCGGAGCGTCGGCGCTTGCGCGATCGCGCGCACGGCCGTCTGGCTGCCCGCGACGCTGGCACTGCTCGTCATGGCCGGCTGCGCGTCCCGCCAGCCGCCGGCTCCGCCGGCCGCGACTGCCGCGACCGCGTCCACGGACGATTCGCGTGCGACACCGCAGGTACACCGGACCTGGCGCTTCGACGAGGACGGCGTCGGCTTCGACAACCAGCTGCCGGCGGCGCGCCTGACGGGCGTGGAACGGCTCGGCGACGGCATCTACCGCATCGACGTCACGCCGGAAACCCACCCCGTCAATCCCAGCCCGTGGTACGGCCTGCGCATCCGCAGCGATGCGCCGCGCGCGCTGGAGCTGCGGTTTTCCTATCCGCACGGCTATCGCCACCGCTACACGCCCAAGCTCAGCCGCGACGGTCGCGACTGGCGCGAGGCCGACGGCCAGGCGTTCGAGGTCGACGCCGACGGCAACGCCCGCCTGCGGCTGCAGCTCGAAGCCGGCGAACTGCGCGTGTTCGCGCAGCCTCCGTTCCTGCCCGGCGACTTCGAGGCCTGGTCGGCGCGCGTCGCTGCGCAGGTGGGCGCACAGCCGCGCACGTTCGGCGCCTCGGTGCAGGGACGCCCGCTGCAGGCGTTCGAATTCGGCGCGGGCGCGGACGCGCCGCTGCTGCTGGTGGTCGGACGCCAGCACCCGCCCGAGAACACCGGCACCCAGGCGCTGACCGGTTTCGTCGAGGCGCTCGCCGCCGACACACCGCAGGCGCGTGCGTTCCGCGGCAAGGTGCGCGTGCTGGTGGTGCCGCTGCTGAACCCGGACGGCGTGGTCGAGGGCCACTGGCGCGGCAACGCCAACGGCGTCGACATCAACCGCGACTGGGGACCGTTCGCGCAGCCGGAGACGCGCGCGCTGCGCGACCTGCTGGACGCGCGCGGCATCGGCACCGGCCGCGTGGCCTTCGCCATCGACTTCCACTCCACCTTCCGCGACGTGTTCTACACCGTGACCGAAGACCCCTCGCGCGCGCCGGGCGGCGTGCTGCACGGGTGGATGGCCGCGATGCGGGCGCGCTTCGACATCGAGGAAAAGCCTTCCGTCGCGCGCAGCCCGGTCTTCAAGAACTGGGCGTTCTGCCGCCTGGGCGCGCCGGCAGTGACCTACGAGGTGGGCGATACCACGCCGGCCGGGGTGCTGCACGAGGTTGCCCGCCACGCCGCGCAGAGCCTGATGCCCCTGCTGGCCGACCCTCCGGCGCCGCCGGCGACCCCGGCCTGCCCGTCCTTCGCCGGCGGCTGAACCGGACCGGCGCCGGACCGCCCGCCGCCAGCGCCACCGGCGGTTTTCCGCTAGCATCCGTCCGTTTCCCCTCGACCCGCGCGCCATGTCCGCCCCGCCGCTGCAAACCCGCGAACGCCTGTCCGAAGTCCGCTACGAGATCCGCGGAGAGCTGGCCCGGCGAGCACGCGAGCTCGAGGCCCAGGGCCGCAGCCTGATCAAGCTCAACATCGGCAACCCGGGCGCGTTCGGCTTCCGTGCGCCCGAGCACCTGCAGCGCGCGATCGCCGACCACATCCACCAGACCGATCCCTACACCCACCAGCAGGGCCTGCCGGCCGCGCGCGAGGCGATCGCCGCGCACCACGTCGCGCGCGGCACGCCGTACGCCTCGCCCGAGCGCGTGTTCGTCGGCAACGGCGTCAGCGAGCTGATCGACATCTCGCTGCGCGCCCTGCTCAACCCCGGCGACGAAGTGCTGGTGCCCTCGCCCGACTACCCGCTGTGGTCGGCGGCGACGATCCTCAACGACGGCCGCCCGGTGTTCTACCGCTGCCACGAGACCGAGGGCTTCCTGCCCGATCCGGTGGAGATGGAGGCGCTGGTCTCGGCGCGCACCCGCGCGATCGTGCTGATCAACCCGAACAACCCGACCGGCGCCGCGTATCCGCGCGAGCTGCTCGAGCGCATCGTCGCGATCGCGGAAAAGCACAACCTGCTGCTGCTGTGCGACGAGATCTACGACAGCATCCTCTACGACGGCAACACCTTCCAGCCGATCGCGCCGCTGGCCGGCGACGTGCCCTGCCTGTCCTTCGGCGGCCTGAGCAAGGTCCACCGCGCCTGCGGCTGGCGCGTGGGCTGGGCGGTGCTGTCGGGCGAGCCCGGGCGCAGCGCCGAGTTCCGCCACGCGATGGACCTGCTCGGCGCGCTGCGCCTGTGCGCCAACGTGCCGGGGCAGTTCGCGATCGAGGCCGCGCTCACCGGCGCCGACACCATCACCCCGCTGTGCCGCCCGGGCGGCCGCCTGTACGAGGCGCGGCAGGCGGTGATCGACGCCTGCGAAGCCAGCCCGCACCTGAAGCTGGTCGCGCCGGCCGGGGCGCTGTACGCCTTCCCCGGCGTCGTCGGCGACGCCGCGCAAGGGTTCGACGACCACGGCTTCGCGCTGGAGATGCTGGAGACGGAAGACGTGCTGATCGTGCCCGGCACCAGCTTCAACGTGCCCTACCGCAACCACTTCCGGACCACGCTGCTGCCGCAGCCGGACGTGGTGCGCGAGGTCTTCGCGCGCATCGACCGCGTGCTCGAACGCCGCGCGCAGGCCCACGGCAAGGTCGTGCCGATGAAGAAGAAGGCGCGGCCGGCGGCGTGAGGTCGCTCCCGGCAGCCAGTGCCGTCTCCGATTGTCATCCCGAACGCAGTGAGGGATCTGCCGTGAATGCAGATCCCTCACTGCGTTCGGGATGACACCATCGCGTCTCCATGGTCACGCCATCAGCCCCTGCGCTGCGCTACCTCGCCCTCGGCGACAGCTACACCATCGGTGAAGGCGTCGACGCGTCCGGGCGCTGGCCGGTGCAGCTCGCGCGCGCGCTGCGCGGGGACGGCATCGCGCTCGCCGATCCGCGGATCATCGCCGCCACCGGCTGGACCACCGACGAACTCTCGGCGGCGATCGATGCCGCCGAACCGCTGGGCGCCTTCGATTTCGTCTCGCTGCTGGTCGGCGTCAACAACCAGTACCGCGGGCGCGACGTCGCCGACTATCGCGACGGCTTCGACGCCCTGCTCGCGCGTGCCATCGGCTTCGCCGGCGGACGCGCCGATCGCGTGCTGGTGCTGTCGATCCCGGACTGGGGCGTGACCCCGTTCGCGATCCAGTCCGGCCGCGACCGCGACCGGATCGCGCGCGAACTCGACGCCTTCAACGCCGCCGCGCGCGATGCCTGCGGCGCGCGCGGCGCGGCCTTCGTCGATATCACGCCGGCCAGCCGCGCGCTGGGCGGCGAGGTGGCGATGCTCGCCGACGACGGCCTGCATCCTTCCGCCGCGATGTACGCCGAATGGACGCGGCTGGCGCGGCCGGTCGCGCGTCGGTTACTGTCCACGCATGACTGACGACACCGCGCGGCCGCTCGACGCCGCGACCGCGAAGGGAATCGCGCGCGCGTTCCTGCCGGCGCGCCCCTTCGGCAACCGCCACGACTACTACTACACGCTGGCGAAGCTGCGCACCGATCCGCTGTATCCCGGCGTGCTCGCCGCACTGCGCGGCGGCAGCGCGCCGCTGCTCGACCTCGGCTGCGGCCTCGGCCTGCTCGCGCATGCGCTGCGCGCCGACGGCCAGGCAATGCCCTATGCCGGCGTCGACATCGACGCGCCGAAGATCGCGCGCGCGCGGCGCATCGCCGACCGCGCCGGGCTGGCCGGCGTGCGCTTCGACGTGGTCGACCTTGCCGCCGGATATCCACCGCACGCAGGCAGCGTCGCGATCCTCGACGTACTCCAGTTCCTGACCCGGGAACAGCAGGCCGTCCTGCTCGACGCCGCGATCGCGATGCTCGCGCCCGGCGCGACCCTGGTGATGCGCGCCGCGCTCGACGACGGCGGCGCCCGCATCCGCCGCACGCGCATCGGCGACCGCTTCGCCGCGATGGTCGGCTGGATGCCGGACCGGCCCAGGCACTACCCCACGATCGACGAACTGCGCGCCCGCTTCGACGCCGCGGGGCTGGCCGCGGACATCCAGCCGTGGTTCGGCAACACCCCGTTCAACAACTGGCTCGTCGTCGCGCGCCGCCCGCAGCAGTCGTAGGAGCGGCTTCAGCCGCGACCCGCGAGACGTGCGGGTTCATCGGCAACGCCCATCGCGCCTGAAGGCGCTCCTACACCGCCGTGCCCTCGTAGGAGCGGCTTCAGCCGCGACCCCGCGAGATGTACGGGTTCATCGGCAACGCCCATCGCGCCTGAAGGCGCTCCTACACCACCGCGCCCTCGTAGGAGCGGCTTCAGCCGCGACCCGCGAGATGTACGGGTTCATCGGCAACGCCCATCGCGCCTGAAGGCGCTCCTACACCGCCGTGCCCTCGTAGGAGCGGCTTCAGTCGCGACCCCGCGAGACGTGCGGGTTCATCGACAACACCCATCGCGCCTGAAGGCGCTCCTACGGACGCGGCAGCGTGGTGCGATAGCCCAGCGCGTCGAGCCGCTGCAGCAGTTGCGCGGCCATCTCGACGTTGCGGCCGTGCGCGGCCCCCTCGTGCAGCAGCACGATCGCACCCGGCGCCAGGCCCTGTTCGATCTTCGCCAGCACGCGCGCGACGTCGCCGTCCACCGCATCGAAGCCGCGCGCGCCCCAGGCCACGCGCGCAAGCCCCTCGTCGCGCAGCGGCGCCGACACGAAGGGATTGGCATGCCCCACCACCGCGCGGAACCAGCGCGGCGCGGTGCCCGTGATCGTCGCCAGCTGGCGCTGGCAGCCCTCGATCTCGGCGCGCATGCGCCGCGGCCCCAACGCCCAGAACCAGGCCTGCGGATGCGTGCGGCTGTGGTTGCCGATGCCGTGGCCGCGCCGCGCGATCTCCTGCACGAGGTCGGGATGCGCCTGCGCGCGGTCGCCGACGAGGAAAAACGTGGCCTTCGCCCCGTGCGCATCGAGCAGGTCGAGGATCGCGGCGGTGTCGCCGGAGGGACCGTCGTCGATGGTCAGCCAGACCATGCGCTCGTCCGTCGGCAGCCGCGACAGCACCGGCCCGTACAGCGCCGAGTTCGGCGCCAGAACGCCCCACCAGCAGGCCGCATGCGTGGCGAACATGAGCGGCAGCCCGACCGGCCAGCCCCAGCGCCACCACGCCCATGCGACAAGCAGCTGCGACAGCAGCAGCAGGGGCAGCCAGGCATGCGGGCGGCGCGGCGGGCGATGCGGGACGTCCATGCGCGGATGATGCCATCACGACCCGCGTGCAACGCCGTGTTGCGGCCTTCGCCGGCACGATCGCGCTACCATGGTCGGCCCCGCTCCAAGGATTTCCGCCATGTCCCTCGACCCCGCCCTGCGCGCCCGCATCGACGCGCTGCTGCAGGCCAACCGCGCCGTGCTGTTCATGAAGGGCGTGCCCGACGCGCCGCAGTGCGGCTTCTCGGCCAAGGCGGTGTCCGCGCTCGAATCGCTCGGCGCCGACTACGCGCACGTCGACGTGCTGGCCGACCCGGAGATCCGCGAGGGCATCAAGGCCTACGGCGACTGGCCGACGATCCCGCAGCTGTACGTCGACGGCGAACTGGTCGGCGGCAGCGACATCATCGGGCAGATGGTCAACAGCGGCGAGCTGCACGCCACGCTCGGCCTGGCCGCGCCCGACCGCACTCCGCCGTCGATCACGATCACGCCGGCGGCGCTGGCGATGATCCGCGGCGCGATCGACGACGCCGGCGGCGAAGTGGTGCTGCAGGTCGACATCGACCGCGCGTTCCGCACGCGACTGAACCTCGCGCCGGCCGATGCCGATGCCATCGCGATCGACGTCGACGGCGTGCGCGTGCAGTTCGACGTCGCCGGCGCGCGCCGCGCCGAGGGCCTGGTTATCGATTTCGCCGACGACATGCGCGGCAAGGGCCTGGTCATCGACAACCCGAACGCACCCAGGCCGGTCTCGCAGCTGTCGCCGGCCGAGGTCGACGCGAAGGTCCGCGCCGGCGAACTGCTGCTGGTCGACGTGCGTCCGCCGGAAGAGCGCGCGATCGCCTCGGTGTCGGTGCCGTTCAGGACCTTCGACGACGGCCGCGACGCCATCGAAGCGCTGCCCAAGGACACGGCCATCGCGTTCATGTGCCACGGTGGCGGCCGCAGCGGCCGCGCCGCGGAGGAGTTCCGCGCGCTCGGCTTCGGCAACGTGCACAACGTCGAGGGCGGGATCGTGGCATGGTCGGACACGGTCGACCCGTCGATCCCGAAATACTGATCCGACGGGCGCTACGGACCGAATATCGCGCCCAGCAGGCCGATCGCGACCACGGGCAGCATGCCGATGTTGCTGGTCACGACGCTGGCCACCGCAATGACCAGCGATTTGACCACGGCGCCTTGCCAGGTCAGCCACCAGCGGCCGCGCCCCATGCGGATGAAGGCGATGACGGCGGCCGCAACCAGCAATAGCGTGCTCAGGCCGATGTATTCCCTCCTGTAGGCCAGCGGCGAGAGCGGCAGGATCGGCAGCGTCCAGGCGCACAGGAAGGCGAACACCGCACGGAACGAACGGCGCCAGTTCAGGCTGCGATCCCAGGCCTTCAGCAGGGGTGCGACCACGAGCGCGTAACACAGCAAGACCACCGGCACCAGCACCAGCGAGATCCAGCTGTCCACGTCGGCGAGGAACATCTCGCGGCTCTTGCCGCTCCGGTCGAGCAGCGGATCCAGGAGTTCGGCCGGCCATTCCGCGAGGACCTGCCGCATCCCGCCAGACAGGAACAGGACGACCATCAAGAGGCCGCACAGCGCCATGTAGAAACGCAGGGGGCGGGCGTATCGTCCGCCGCCGGTGACGCCCGACGTCATGTAGGCGTCCAGCACGGCGGCCGGACGCAGGAGCAGGTCGCGGGCGGTGCGCAATTCCACCAGCCCGAAGCCGGTCGTGTCCTCGGCCAGCTCCATCACCAACCGACCGCGCGATTCGCGCGGATCCACGGGCTCGTTCACGCTGCTTCTCCTGGTCCGCGGCCGGACATGCCCCGTCGCCCGCTCAGAACCCGCCGCCTGCGTCCAGCCATGCCTGTTCTTCCGGCGTGCTGGCGCGTCCCAGCATGCGGTTGCGGTGCGGGAAGCGGCCGAACCGCTCGATCACGTCGAGGTGGGCCCGCGCGTACTCCAGGTAGTCGGCGTTGCCCAGCGCTTCGAACAGCGCGACCGAACGGCGCTGGTCGGCGACGTCCTCGGAGTGCTCGAACGGCAGGTAGAAGAAGGCGCGAAGCTCCGGATCGGCCTGCGCATCGAGACCGGCTTCGACCGCGCGACGGGCGTAGTGCAGCGCCAGCGGATCGGTCGCGAACGCGTGCGCGCTGCCGCGGAAGACGTTGCGCGGGATCTGGTCGAGCAGGATCAGCAGCGCCAGCGCGCCGTCGGCGCTGTCCATCCAGTCCTCGTGCTCGCGTCGCGCGGCGGCGAAGTGCGCGTCGAGGAAGCGCTCGCGGCAGGCGGCGTCGAAGGCCGCGCCACCGTTGAACCATTTGTCGTACCCGGCGCCGCGCCAGAAGTCGATGACCTGCTGCATGTCCCGGTTCCATCACATTTCCGGCAAGGATAGTCGATCGTCAGGACAGGCGCCCTCCTCCATCCCGCTCGAAATCCGAGTCGTCATCCCAGCGAAAGCTGGGATCCACTTTGACGTTGATGCTTCCTTGTCGCCACCGACCATGAGAGCCAAATGGATCCCAGCTTTCGCTGGGATGACGGCATCTTCGTTACGGCGGATCGCGTGAAAACACTGGGCGTGCCGCACGCCGCTACTCATCGAACCGCAAATGCCTCACCGACTTGCCGTGCCGTCGGATCAGCCGCAGCGCCTCGATGCCGATCTGGATGTGGCGCTCGACGTATTCGGCGCTGACCTTCGCGTCCGAGGCCTCGGTCTTCACGCCCTCCGGGACCATCGGCTGGTCGCTCACCAGCAACAGCGCGCCTGAGGGAATGCGGTTGGCGAAACCGGCGGCGAAGATCGTCGCGGTCTCCATGTCGATCGCCATGCAGCGCATCGCGCGCAGGCGCTCCTTGAAGGCGTCGTCGTGCTCCCAGACGCGGCGGTTGGTGGTGTAGACGGTGCCGGTCCAGTAGTCGTGGCCGAGGTCGCGGATCATCGTCGACACCGCGCGCTGCAGCGCGAACGCGGGCAGCGCCGGCACTTCCGGCAGCAGGTAGTCGTTGGAGGTGCCCTCGCCACGGATCGCCGCGATCGGCAGCACCAGGTCGCCGAGCTGGTTCTTGCGCTTGAGCCCGCCGGCCTTGCCGAGGAACAGCACCGCCTTGGGCGAGATCGCCGACAGCAGGTCCATCATGGTCGCGGCGTTGGGGCTGCCCATGCCGAAGTTGATCATGGTGATGCCGTCGGCGGTGGCACTGGGCATCGGCCGGTCGAGGCCGACGATCTCGGCGCCGGTCAGGCGGCTGAAGTGGCCGACGTAACCGCCGAAGTTGGTCAGCAGGATGTGTTCGCCGAAGCCGTCGAGCGGCACGCCGGTGTAGCGCGGCAGCCAGTTCTCGACGATCTGGTCCTTCTCTTTCATCGCGTCGCCTCCTTTCGCGCATTCTGTCACGCACCGTGACCTTTGGCGGCTTGGCGTCCCGGCGGCGAACCGTTACCGTCGCGGGATTCCCCGGGGAGACCGCCATGCTCCGACCCTTGACCGCCGCAGTCTGCGCGGCCCTGCTCGCCGGCTGCGCGAGCACCGCCTCCAGCGATGCGCCGCCGCCCGCCGCCAGGGCCGATATCGTCGGCGAGGCCTACGCCAGCACCTATCGCCCGATCGCCTCGCCCCCGGTGCTGATCTCCGGCGCGACCGTGCTCACCGGCGACGGCCGCCGCCTCGAAGGCGCCGACGTGCTGCTGCGCGACGGCAGGATCGTCGACGTCGGCCGGAACATCCAGCCCTATCCCGACGCGGTCCGCGTCGACGGCAGCGGCAAGTGGGTGACGCCGGGCCTGATCGACGTGCATTCGCACCTGGGCGTCTATCCCAGCCCCGGCGCCAGCGCGCACAGCGACGGCAACGAGGCCACCGCGCCGGTCACCGCCCAGGTCTGGGCCGAACACTCGGTGTGGCCGCAGGACCCCGGCTTCGGCGCAGCGCTGGCCGGCGGCATCACCGCGCTGCAGATCCTGCCCGGTTCGGCCAACCTCGTCGGCGGCCGCGGCGTGACCCTGAAGAACGTCGCCGCCACCACCGCGCAGGGCATGAAGTTCCCCGGCGCGCCGCACGGGCTGAAGATGGCCTGCGGCGAGAATCCCAAGCGCGTCTACGGCCAGAAGGGCGGCCCGGCGACGCGCATGGGCAACGTCGCCGGCTACCGCGCGGCCTTCATCGACGCGCAGGAGTACGCGAAGAAGCGCGGCGGCAAGGACGCCGGCAAGCGCGACCTCAAGCTGGAGACGCTGGCCGGCGCGCTCGACGGCGACATCCTCGTCCACATCCACTGCTACCGCGCCGACGAGATGGCGCAGATGCTGGACCTGGCGAAGGAGTTCGACTTCAAGGTCACCGCCTTCCACCACGGCGTGGAGGCCTACAAGCTGGCCGACCGGCTCGCCGCCGACGGCGTCTGCGGCGCGCTCTGGGCCGACTGGTGGGGCTTCAAGATGGAGGCCTTCGACGGCATCCAGGAGAACATCGCGATCGTCGACCGCCCGGCGAACAGCTGCGCGATCGTGCATTCGGATTCGGACGAGGGCATCCAGCGGCTCAACCAGGAGGCGGCGAAGGTGATCGCGAACGCGAAACGCGCGGGCCTCGACATCCCGCCCGAGCGCGCGATCCGCTGGCTCACGCAGAACGCGGCCAGGGCGCTGGGCGTGCTCGACCGCACCGGCACGCTCGAGCCCGGCAAGATGGCCGACGTGGTGCTGTGGAACGGCAATCCCTTCAGCGTGTACGCGCAGGCCGAACAGGTGTACATCGACGGCGCGCGCGTCTACGACCGCAAGGACCCGTCGCTGCAGCCGGTGACCGACTTCATGCTCGGCCAGTCGGCCGCGCAGGGAGGTGTGCGATGAGCCGCCGCCCCGAATCCACGATGCCGTCATCCCAGCGAACGCTGGGATCCATTTGGCTCTTGTGGTCGAGATCGCGGGGGGAGACACCAAAGTCAAAATGGATCCCAGCGTTCGCTGGGATGACGATGCTGGTTGCGTCGTTCGCTTGCCTCACCGCCGCGGCGCAGGATGTCCTGATCCGCAACGCCGACGTGCACACCGCAACCGCGGGCGGCACGGTGCTGAAGGACTACGACGTGCTGGTGCGCGGCGGCAGGATCGCCGCGATCGGCCGCGCCCTGAACTTCAACGACGTGCCCGAGGTCGACGCCAACGGCCGGCCGCTGACGCCGGCATTCTTCGGCGGCATCACCGGCATCGGCATCGAGGAGGTCTCGGGCGAGGCCTCGACCCGCGACGCCTCGCTCGCGCTGGGCGAGAACGCCAAGGACATCACGGTGCGTCCCGAATTCGACGTCACCCTGGCCTACAACCCCGAATCGATCCTGCTGCCGGTCGCGCGCGTGGAGGGCATCGGCTTCACCCTGCTCACCGCCAACAGCACCGCCGGCGGCTCGATCGTCGGCGGCCAGGGTGCGGTGGTGCGGCTCGACGGCAGCCCCGACCCGACCGGGCCGAAGGTGCTGTTCGTGTCGCTGGGCAGCGGCGCGTCGAACCTCAGCGGTTCCTCGCGCGCGGGCCAGTGGATGCTGCTCGACCAGCTCGTCGCCGAGGCCAACGGCCGCATGTCCGCGGACTCCGGCTTCGCCCTGCTGACGCCGGCCGGCCGCGCCACGCTGCAGCGCTATCTCGGCAGCGGCGGCCGCATCGTGGTCGAGGTCGACCGCGCCGCCGACATCCGCCAGCTGCTGCGCTGGTCGCAGAAGCACGGGCTGAGGATCGCGATCTCGGGCGGCGCCGAGGCCTGGAAGCTCGCACCGCAGATCGCCGCGGCCAACGTGCCGGTGTTCCTCGACCCGCTGGTGAACCTGCCGGGCAACTTCGACCGCATCGGCGCGACCCTGGAGAACGCGGCGCGGCTGCGCGCGGCTGGCGTGCACGTCGGCTTCACCCAGTCGGGCGACGCCTCGCACAACGCGCGCAAGGTGCGGCAGCTGGCCGGCAACGCGGTGGCGAACGGGCTGCCGTGGGAAGACGGACTCGCGGGTCTCACGCGCGTGCCCGCCGAAACCTTCGGCGTCGGCGACAGCCTCGGCACGATCGCCGTCGGCAAGACCGCGGACCTGGTGCTGTGGAGCGGCGATCCGCTGGACGTCGCCAATGTCGCCGAGCAGATCTGGCTGGGCGGCCGCGCCGTCCCGATGCGCTCGCGCCAGACCGAACTGCGCGACCGCTACCTGCGCGCGGAACCGGCGGCCGAAGCCGGCGTGCTGCCGCGGGCGTATCCGGCGCGGGCGGAGTAGACGCCTCGGCCCGCGTTCCTGTAGGAGCGCCTTCAGGCGCGATCGCTTTCCGGAACCGTCGAATGCCCGGTCGCGATTGAAGCCGCTCCTACAAAAGTGCGGGCCGGACCGATGATGGTCATCCCGCGAAGGCGGGGACGCACCCGCCGCCTTTCACGTTCCGCACGCTACACTTCCTCGCGCATCTTCGGAATGCACTGCGACCCGCGACTGGAGGCATCATGCGTATCGGAATCGTCGTCGACTCGGCCTGCGACCTGCCGAAGGACTTCTTCGAGAAGCATGACATCGTCATCCTGCCGGTCGCGGTGAAGATCCGCGACGCGGTGCTGGTCGACCAGCGCGACGAGGCCGCCACGCTGGCGTTCGTGCAGGAACACGTCGCCGAACGCGGCCACGAGGCCGAGACCACGCCGTTCACCGTCGAGCAGATCCGCGACCTGTTCCTGCAGAAGCTGGTCATGGCCTACGACCACGTGTTCTGCCTGACGATTTCCAAGCAGCGCAGCCAGATCCACGAGAACGCACTGCAGGCCAGCTACGCGATCCTCAACGAGTACAGGCCCATCCGCCAGGCCGCGGGCTACAACTCGCCGTTCGCGCTGCGCGTGCTCGACACGCTCAACCTGTTCTCGGGCCAGGGCGTGTCCGCGGTGGAGGCGGTGCGGCTGCGCGACGAGGGCGCCGCGCCCCCGGCCATCCGCGTGCGCCTCGAGCAGCTGGCGCGCAACACCTACGGCTACATGATCCCGCGCGACCTGTACTACCTGCGCAACCGCGCCCGTACCAAGGGCGATCGCAGCGTGGGCCTGATCGGCGTCGCGCTGGGCAGCGCGCTCGACATCAAGCCCGTGCTGCGCGCGCACGACGGCGTGACCGAACCGGTCGCCAAGCTGCGCGGCTTCGAGCAGGCCTCGCAGAAGCTGTTCGAGTTCACGGCGAAGAAGGTGCGCGAGGGCCTGCTGACGCCGACGGTGGTGCTGAGCTACGGCGGCGAGCTGGCGGAGATGCGCGCCTTGCCCGGCTACGACGCGCTGCGCGGCGCCTGCGACGAACAGGGCGTGGCGGTGTACGAGTCGGTGATGAGCCTGACCGCGATGGTCAACGTCGGCAAGGGCGCGCTCGGCATCGGCTTCGCCGCGCAGCCGCACCAGCCGCAGTTCTGAGCCGGCATCCGCGCCATTCCGACAAACCGACGAGTGCCGACATGACGATCCGCTACCACATCAGCCTGCCCGATCCGCAGAAGGCCCGCGCCGCGGGCGAGTTCGCGTTCCGCTCGCAGGGCGCGGAGGGACTAGCGGAAGAACTGCAGGACGCCCTGCGCAGCGACGCGCTGTTCCAGCGCTGGCGCGCGACGCAGGAGGATCCGGACGCAGTCGATCCCGCGCTCGGCGCCACCGATCCCGCCGCCACCGTGCAGGGCGAACCGCACGACCTGCACGTCGACCTGATCGTGCGGACCGCGCTCCCGGGCGCCGTGTTCAAGCAGCGCATGCGCCTGCTCGCCGGCAGCGCCTGGGAACTGCGCGACGTCCGCGGCGCCTGAACCCGCGCGGCCGTGGCCATGCCCGTGCTGCTGTCGTGGAGCGGGGGCAAGGACGCGGCGTGGGCGCTGCACGTACTGCGCCAGCGCGCCGGCGTCGAAGTCGTCGGGCTGCTGAGCACGATCACCCGCGAGCACGACCGCGCCTCGATGCAGGGCATCCGCCGGGACGTGCTGCGCGCGCAGGCGCGCGCGACCGGGCTGCCCCTGCTCGAAGCGGAGATCCCGGCGCAATGCGCGAACGCCGACTACGAGCAGGCGATGTCCGATGCGCTGGCGCGGGCCGTCGCACGCTGGCCGCGGCTGCGCACGGCCGCCTTCGGCGACCTGTTGCTCGAGGATATCCGCGCGTATCGCGAGCAGAACCTGGCGCGCGTCGGCTGGCAGCTGCTCACGCCGCTGTTCGGACGCGACACCGCCGCGCTGGCGCGCGAGATGATCGACGGCGGCCTGCGCGCGGACCTGTGCTGCGTGGACACCCGGCAGCTCGACGCCGGCTTCGCCGGCCGCGCCTTCGACCACGCGCTGCTCGATGCGCTGCCCGGCGGCGTCGATCCCTGCGGCGAGAACGGCGAGTTCCATACCTGCGTCCGCGCCGGGCCGATGTTCGACGCGGCGCTGCGGCTGGAGCGCGGCGAGACGGTGCTGCGCGAAGCAAGGTTCGCGCATACCGACTTCCTGCTGGAGTGAACACGACCCCGCACACCCTGTAGGAGCGCCTTCAGGCGCGACACGAACCACGAACCAAAAACTACGAACTACGAACTACGAACTACGAATCACCAATCACGATCAAAAGCGTCGCGCCTGAAGGCGCTCCTACAGGGCCTTTGCGTGGTGGGCAATGTGGTCGCCGATGAAGCTGGCGATGAAGTAGTAGCTGTGGTCGTAGCCGGGCTGCAGGCGCAGGGTCAGGGGGTGGCCCGCGGCCTCGCAGGCAGCCTGCAGCAGCTGCGGCCGCAGCTGCAGGTCGAGGAATTCGTCGGCCTCGCCCTGGTCGACCAGCAGCGGCAGCTTCTCCGCAGCGGAGGCCACCAGTTCGGTCGCGTCATAGGCCTTCCACGCCTCGCGGTCCGGACCGAGATAGGCCGCGAAGGCCTTCTCGCCCCACGGCACCTGGCTCGGCGCGACGATCGGCGAGAACGCCGACACGCTGCGGTAGCGGCCGGGGTTCTTCAGCGCGATGGTGAGCGCACCATGCCCGCCCATCGAATGACCGCTGATCGCGCGCGCGTCCGAGACCGGGAAGTTCGCCTCGACCAGCGCCGGAAGTTCGTCGACGACGTAGTCGTACATGCGGTAGCGGTGCGCCCACGGCGACTTGGTCGCGTTGACGTAGAAGCCCGCGCCCTTGCCGAGGTCGTAGCCTTCGGCATCGGGCACCTCGTCGCCGCGCGGGCTGGTGTCGGGCGCGACGATGACGATGCCGTGCTCGGCCGCATGGCGCTGCGCGCCGGCCTTGGTGATGAAGTTCTGCTCGGTGCAGGTCAGGCCCGACAGCCAGTACAGCACCGGCAGCCTGGCGCCGGCCTGCGCCGCCTGCGGCGGGAGGTAGACGGCGAAGTTCATCGTGCAGCCGAGCGTCGGCGATTCGTGGCGGTAGACGTCCTGCCAGCCGCCGAAGCTGGCGTGGTGTTCGATGCGTTCCATTCCAGATGTCCTCTTGCCGATTCCCTTCCCCCGCCTGCGGGGGAAGTGCCCGAAGGGCGATGGGGGCGCGCCGCAGGCGCGGAAACTACGTGGCGACCTGTCGCCCCCACCCCAACCCTCCCCCGCAAGCGGAGGAGGGAGTATTGATGGTCAGTAGTGCACGACGCTGCGGATCGATTTGCCCTCGTGCATCAGGTCGAACGCCTCGTTGATGTCGTCCAGCGGCATGGTATGCGTCACGAACGGCGCCAGCTCGATCTCGCCCTTCATCGCGTCCTCCACCATGCCGGGCAGCTGCGAGCGACCCTTCACACCGCCGAAGGCGGTGCCCATCCACTTGCGGCCCGTCACCAGTTGGAACGGCCGCGTCGAGATCTCCTGCCCCGCACCCGCCACGCCGATGATCACCGACTGGCCCCAGCCGCGATGCGCGCACTCCAGCGCCGCGCGCATCACGTTGACATTGCCGATGCACTCGAAGGAATGGTCCACGCCCCAGCCGGTCATCTCCACGATCACCTGCTGGATCGGCTGTTCGAAATCCTTCGGGTTCACGCAGTCGGTCGCGCCGAACTGCCTGGCCATCCCGAACTTCGCCGGATTGGTGTCGATCGCGATGATGCGCCCGGCCTTCGCCTGGCGCGCGCCCTGGATCACGGCAAGACCAATTCCGCCGAGACCGAATACCGCCACCGAATCGCCCGGCTGCACCTTCGCCGTGTTGTGCACCGCGCCGATGCCGGTGGTGACGCCGCAGCCGAGCAGGCAGACGTGCTCGGGATTGGCGTCGGGGTTGATCTTAGCCAGCGAAACCTCCGCGACCACCGTGTACTCGCTGAAGGTCGAGCAGCCCATGTAGTGGTACAGCGGCTTGCCTTCATAGGAAAAGCGCGAGGTGCCGTCGGGCATCACGCCCTTGCCCTGCGTCGCGCGTACCGAAGTGCACAGGTTGGTCTTGCCGCTCTTGCAGAACAGGCATTCGCCGCATTCGGCGGTGTAGAGCGGGATCACGTGGTCGCCGGGCTTCACGCTGGTCACGCCCTCGCCCACCTCGACCACGATGCCGGCGCCCTCGTGGCCGAGCACCACCGGGAACAGGCCTTCGGGATCTTCGCCCGAGAGCGTGAACGCGTCGGTGTGGCAGACGCCGGTGTGGGTGATCTTCACCAGCACCTCGCCGGCTTTCGGCGGGGCGACGTCGATCTCGACGATCTTCAGCGGTTCGCCCGCGGCGAAGGCGACGGCGGCACGAGACTTCATGGGATTTCCCTCCGGGTTACCTGAGATACGAACGGACCAGCGCGACCGCGGCATCGATGCCGGCTTCGTGCTGGGCGGGCGCGTCGGCTGGATGCGCGAGCGTCTCGCGCAGGTGGCTTTCCAGCACTTCCGCCATCAGTCCATTGACCGCGCCGCGCACCGCCGCGAGTTGCTGCAGCACCGGCGCGCAGTCGACACCGGCCTCCAGCGCGCGCTCGAGCGCGTCGAGCTGGCCGCGGATGCGGCGCACGCGGGCCAGTGCCCTGGCCCTGTCGACGGCGGAATGCGGCATGCCTGCCCCGGACCTGATAGTGGGGGGGAGTATATCCCGACGAATGCGCCCGGTGCGTGTCCTGTCGCCGTGCGGTCCTGCGCATTCCTGCTCATCTCCCATCCGCAGGAATCGTCATGAACCCCGTCCGCCGCCCGCTCGTCCTCGCCCTCGGCGCCACCCTGCTGGTCGCGCTGCCGATCGGCAGCGCCCAGAACAAGGGGCCGGAAACCCAGGTCTGGATCGACGTCGCCACCCACAGCATGGCCGGCATGCCCGACCTCGGCGCGCTGGGCGGCTTCGCCAGCCGGATGATGGGCGGCGAGAAGGGGCCGCAGGGCTATCCGCAGTCGCGCAACATCCCCGGCACGCAGGGCAAGCTGCTCGACATCGCGATGCTCAACAGCCTGCAGCCCGGCACGCCGGCCGAGCAGCTGGTGCCGGCCAGCCTCGGCGTCGGCAAATCGCTGCCGCTGCTGCCGCCGCAGCCCGGCAAGCCCGTAGAAGAGCCGGGCGAGCTGAAGACGCCCGACATCGAGGTCACCCTCCGCCAGTACTGGGGCTGCGGCGCCGCGGTGCGCCCCGGCCAGCCGAAGGTGCTGACGCTGCGCATCAAGAAGGGCGAGGTGGGTGTCGACGGCGGCATCGCCCCCAGCCTGTTCGTGCCCGACCGCGACATCGACACCAGCCCCAGCTACGCGCTATGGCCGAACATGAAGAACACCAGGCGCGTGTCCGAGCGTTCCTCGATGGTCGGCCAGCACCGCATCACCGGCGCCGGCGTGCCGGCATCGCTGCAGTTCGAACTCGGCCACAACGCCGACTTCATGCCGAGGATCCAGCTGGAAACGCAGGGCGGACTCGCCGACAGCATCGCCACGCACTGGCAGCCGGTGGACCGCGCCCGCGCCTATTACCTCAGCGCGATCGCGGTGCAGGACGAGCGCAACTTCGTGGTCTGGAGCAGTTCCGAAGTCGCCGGCGCCGGCAACGAGCTGCTCAACTACCTCACCGGTTCGTACATCGACAAGTGGCTCACGCAGAAGGTGCTGCTGGCGCCGTCGACCACCAGTTGCGCGATCCCGCACGGCATCTTCGAGCCGACCGGCAAGGTGGCCGACCAGGAAGGCGGAATGGCCAACCTCAACATCATCGCCTACGGCCCCGAGACCAACATCGTCTGGCCGCCGAAGCCGGCAGATCCCAAGGAGCCGTGGGATCCGGAATGGAACGTGCGCGTGCGCACCAAGTCCACCGCCACGGCGCTGCTCGGCATGGATCTGTCGAGCATTGGCGGCGTGCCGTCGGGGCCGGAGGGGGAACGGGACGAACAGCAGTCGCAACCGGAAGAGGGCAAGGGCAAGAAACTGCTCAAGGGCCTGCTGCGAAATTTCTGACCGCCCTGCCGTTCTCCCCCGCCGGCGGATCCGATGTCGCGCATGCGCGATGTCGTGCCGAGCGCGCTCGGCACCCAGGGGTTCCCCGATGTGTCCAAGCCTTTATTCTCCGGCAACGGGATTCCCATGAACAAGAGGCCCTTCTTCGCTTTCCTGTCGCTTGCCGTCCTGGTGGGGCTGGCGGCTTGCTCGAAACAAGACGATGCGCCTGCGACTTCGGAGAACCCGGACATCCGCGCATCCGTGCGGGCCGACGCACAACGCATCCGGGAAGAAGGACCCGAATACGTGGGCCGGCAGTTGCGGCCACTAGATTACTGGCTGCACTACAAGATGATGCAGGCCACCGGTATCGAAGCCGGGTTGGGAGGCGAGGAACAGGCCGTCGCCGCGCTGAAGGCGATTGGCGCCGCCTACGAACGCCAATTGCGTGTTTTCGAGACCGAAGCCCCCAAACTGGTTCCTGTCGCGTTCACCGGAGAAGGCATCGACGCCGGGTTTCTCGGCATGGGCTTTGGCACCGTTGTCGGTGCCATGACCGGCGCACTGTTCACCGGCCCCGCCAACAGCCTGTCTGACGAAGATCTCGCGCATATTGCAGACGCCGGGCCGATCAAGTTCACGCACGAGGACGGCGGCGCCGCGTTCCAGATCGGCGCGGATGGCAGCTTCGACCAGACGCTGGAGTTCGCGGTGAATGAGGGTGGCGTCGCCGGCAAGGCCAAGGTCAAGATAAAAATAGGGGCGTGTCCCGATGTTGACGGAAAGCTGACGATCACGATGGACACCGATTCGTCGATGCGCGTGAGCGGAAAGGAGGGCACCGGCGGCTACGTGCGTTCACAGCTGCGCTACGAGCGCTATCTGGATGACGATGCGCACCTCATCAACGACGACACCGGAAGCGCCAGCGAGATGCACATCGGGATGGGCGGCTTCGAGAACTACGAAGGCCAGCACATGGACGTTACCCTCGGCCTGGAACGCGGCCACACGGGTTTCGGCATTCGGCACGGCGACAGCGGCTTCAACATCCTGTTCAGGCCGGAGGAATACACGCATGCAAACGCGCTGATCGGGCAGGCATTTCGATTCCAGCAGCTGATGGCAGAATTCATGCTTCGCGGTGCAGGAACGAGGGACGGTCCTTGGGAAAGCGGCCGCTGCGTCAAGCTAAAGCCCACCGCCTCCCCCGCCAAGCGCAAGGGCGCCAAGCCCTCGACGCAGTTCGAGGTCGTCGCCGAACCGCGCGCGGCCTCCGACGGCGCGCCCACCGGCGGCACGGTCAGGGCCACGCTGTCCGGCGGCAGTCGCCTCACCCAGGATGGCGTCAAGGTGCCGGCCGATGCGCGCTACACCTACACCGCACCGGAGAAGAAGGACGAATCGGCCGGCATCGCCTTCGAGGCTCGCAGCAAGCGCGGCGTCGGCAAGGCCACGCTGGAGTTCGACACGAAGAAGAAGCAGGGCTACCACTTCAGTTGCGGCGGCCACGACCCGATCGAGCAGGATGTATGCGGCATCGACCAGCCCTTCGTGCTCAACGGCAAACTGTTCGGCCACGAGCTCAGCGGCGGCCAGTCGGGTACCACGAAGATGGTGCGCCACCCGCAGGTGCCGGGGGTGAAGTGGAACGGCTCGGGAAGCTACGCCATGTCCTTCCCCGACGGCGAGGACCAGCCCGGCACGATGCAGGTGCATGCCGGCGGCACCACCAGCACGCTCCGCGCGTCGGCACAGACGACCGACGAGGAGATGTGCACGCTGACGCCGCTGGAGGCATGCGAATGACCCCCGCGTCACCGTACGTTCGACGCGACCGGCTGGTCCATCATCTCGACGCCGCGGAACTGCGACTGAGGGCGGCCAGGGAACTCCCGGGCAGATCGTCATTCCCGCGAAGGTGGGGATGACGATTTTTTCCCCCGGACGCCCTTGACAAAGCCCGGCTAGTCGACCGCTCCAACCCGCCGCGCCAGCGCCTCGGCGTCGGCGCGGCCGATCTCCTGCGGCAGCAGCGAGTCGCGCAGCACCGGCAGCGCCTGGTCGAGCAGCCTGCGCGCGTCGGCGCGATCCCCGCGTTCGAGCCGCACGCCGGCCAGCTCCGCGCGCACGATGGCCAGGTCAATCGGCAGCGCGCCGTTCGCCTCGAACCGGCCCAGCGCTTCGCGCAACGTGCGTTCGGCGGCGGCCTGTTCGCCGCGCATGCCCTCGAATGCCGCCTGCGAGCGCAGCGCATGCGCGAAGATCGGATGCGTCTCCGGCACCAGTCTGTTCCACAGCGCCCGCGATTGCGCGAGCAGCGGATCGCCCTGCACCGGATCGCGCATGCGGCGGGCCAGCACCACGCGTTGCCAGGTGACTAGCGCGTAGTCGACGGACGCCTCGCCGTCGAGTTCGCGCGCCTGCGCCTGCAGCCGCCGCAGGCGCCCGTCCGCATCGGCGAAGCGGCCGGCGAGCGCGAGGCAGCGGGCATGGTTGCGCTCCATCCGGCGCCGCGCCGCATCATCGGCCGCCAGCCCGCCCGGTCCGTCGAGCAGCGCGACGCTTTGCTCGAACAGTGTCAGCGCGCGCGCATAGTCGCCGGCGCTCTCGTGGACCGAGGCCAGGTTGGACAGGCCGATGGCCTGCTCCGTCGGCGAATCCGCCGAAGCCGACCACAGTTGGTCCGACCGCTCCATCGCCTCGATCGCTTCTCGGTAGCGGCCTTGGTCGTTCAGCGCGATGCCGAGCGCATTGAACAGCGAGCCCATGCGATTGCCGGTGTCGCCGACCGACCGCCGCTGCAGCTCGATCGCCTCGCGGATCACCCGCTCGGCGGCGACCGCTTCGCCGCTGAAGTTCAGGGCCTCCGCCTTGGCCCGCAGCAGGCCGACCCGCAGCGGCGCCCGCGCCGGCACGCCCTGCGCGTCGGCGAAGGCGAGTCCTTCGTCGGCCAGTTGCCGCGCGCGGGCGTAGTCGCCGCTGAAGTTGAGCAGCCCGCCCAGCATCTGGTAGGCCTCGATCAGGGCATCGACGGGCGGATCGGGCATCGTCTTCGCGGCATCGATGGCGGCCTGCCAGTGCCCGGCGGCCTGGTCGCGGTCGCCGGCGTAGTAATGGCCGGCGGCCAGGAAGACCAGCGCGTGCAGGCGCTGCTCCGGATCGCCGGGCGCGAACCGCTCGCGCCATGCGGCCGCGCGTTCGGCCAAGGCCAGGCTTTCCCCGCCGCGGCCGATGCCGTTGAGCGCGGCGGAATAGCCGGACAACGTGTCGGCAAGCGCCGATGCCTCCTCGCGGCTCGTTGGCTCCACGCCTTCGAAGCCGGCTTCGAACAGCGATGCCGCCGTGCGCATGTCGCCCAGCGAGTGGTACAGCTCGCCGAGCATCCGCTGCACCGGCTGCCGCACCTGCGGATCGACCGCGCCGCGCTTGCCGAGTTCGGTGCGGGCGTGGTCCAGCAACTGTCGGACGCTGACCTCGGTGTCCATCGCATGGTCCGGCGAGGCCGCCGACAGCGTATCGCTCAGGAATGACAGCGCGGCGCGCGCGTTCGCGCTTTCGCGTTGCGCGAGGCGCGCCTGCTCGCGCGCCTCGCGCGCCTGCCACAGCGCCACCGCGGTCCCGGCCAGCAGCGCCAGCGTCACGGCCGCGACCGACGCCGCAAGCGCGCGGTTGCGACGCAGCCACAATCGCGCGCGATGCCCGCGGCCCAGCCTCGCGGCGGCCACCGGACGGTCGTCGAGCCACGCCCGCAGGTCGTTGCCGAAGGCCTCGGCGGAGGCGTAGCGCGCGGCCGGGTCTCGGTGCAGGCAGGCGTGCACGACCGCCTCCAGGCCGCCGCCGAGCGCGCGCGCGAGCGATGCCGGCGATTCGCCGCGCCACGCCGCGACTTCGACCTCGGACTGGCGCGCGCTGCGCGCGATCGACTCGGGGTCGCGGCTGAGCGCCTGCAGCTGCCGCGCCAGCGGCGTGTCGGCCTCGATCCCGAACGGATGCCGGCCCGCCAGCAGCCGGTACAGCACCACGCCGAGCTGATAGACGTCGGTCGCGGTGGTGATCGGCTCGTTGTTGAGCTGTTCGGGCGAGGCGTACTGCAGGGTCATCGCGCGGTCGCCGGTCGCGGTCGCGGCGGCGCCGGCCTCCTCCAGTTCGCGGGCGATGCCGAAGTCGAGCAGCTTGACCTGCCCCGACGCCGTGACCAGAAGGTTGGAGGGCTTGAGGTCGCGGTGCACGACGAGGTTGCGGTGCGCGTACTGCACGGCGTCGAGCACCTGCAGGAACAGCACCACGCGCTGGCGCAAGCCGAGCCGCCGCTCGTCGCACCAGCGGTCGATCGGCATGCCGTCGACGCGCTCCATCACGAAATACGGGTCGCCCGCCGCGGTGAAGCCGCCGTCGAGCAGGGTGGCGATGTGCGGATGCTGCAGCCGCGCGAGCACCTGGCGCTCGCGCAGGAAGCGGTCGCGGCTGGACGGCGAGAGTTCGCCGCCATGCACGCGCTTGAGCGCGGCCTGCTGCACGTAGGCGCCGTCGGCGCGCTCGACCGCATACACCGCGCCCATGCCGCCGCGGCCGAGCAGGCCGGTAATGCGCCAGGCGCCGACTTGTTCGCCCGGCGCGGCTTCGCCGGCCGCGCCTGCGGTGCGCAAGGAGGCGTTCAGCGCATCCGCCCACTGCCCGAAATCGCCGTGGAACGGTTCGGTCCCACCGGCGTCGGCGGCGAGCATCGCCTCCACCCGCGCGCGCAGCGCCAGATCGTCGGCGCAAAGCTCGTCCAGCCTGCGCGCGCGCGCGTCGGGATCGAGATCCGCCACCGACTCGAAGATCGACAGCAGCTGTCGCTGTCGCCCGGTGTCGCCGCCGGTCACGCACCCATCTCCGCCAGCAGGAACGCGCGCGCCTTGCGCCAGTCGCGACGGACGGTGCGGTAGCTGATCTCCAGCATCTCGGCGATCTCGGCTTCCTCGTATCCGCCGAAGTAACGCAGTTCGACGATCTGCGCGGCCCGCGGATCGGCCCTGTGCAGCGCGCCGAGCAGTTCATCCAACTGCAGCACTTCGAGCACCGCGCGCTCCTGCGAGCCGAGCCGCGCGGTGAGCGTCAGCGCCTCCTGCCCGGCGCCGCGCTTTTGCGCGTGCGCACTGCGCGCCTGGTCGACCAGCACCTGGCGCATCGCCCGCGCCGACAGCGCCAGCAGGTGGTTGCGGTCGTTCGGCGCCAGCGCCTCGCTGCCGGCCAGCTTGAGGTAGGCCTCGTGCACCAGCACCGTGGTGTCGAGTGCGTCGCGGTTGCGCCGCAGCTGCTGCCTTGCGGCGCGCTTGAGTTCGTCGTAGACCGCGGCGAAGGCGGCATCGAGCGCGCCGGCGTCGCCGGAGCGCGCGCGCGCGAGCAGCTGCGTCACCGGTGCCTGTTGCGCTTCGACCGACATGGCTGCCGCCCCGTTCCGGCGTTGCGCCGGACCACCCCTTCGGGTCGGAGTGTCGCACAGCCGCGCGGCAGTCGGCAGGCGATGCGCGAACGGCAGGCCCCCACCCCAGCCCTCCCCCGCAAGCGGGGGAGGGAGCCAAAAGCCGCGGTGTCCTGCCCCCTCCCCCGCTTGCGGGGGAGGGCTGGGGTGGGGGCCAGCCGAAGCCGGCAATCAGCCGGTGTTCTGGATCCCCGCCGAAATCCCGTTCACCGTCGACACCAGCGCCCGCAGCAGGTCGGCATCCTCGCGGCCGCCCTCGCGCCAGCGCCCCAGCAGTTCCACCTGCAGCAGGCTCAGCGGGTCGACGTAGGGATTGCGCAGGCGGATCGACAGCCGCAGCCGGTAGTCGTCGGCGAGGATGCGGTCGCGGTTCTTCAGCAGCAGGATCGCATCGCAGGTGCGCAGGAACTCCTCGGCGATGCCCGGGTGGAAGGTCTCGTGCAGCGGGCCGGCGAGCTTCGAATAGCGCTCGAAGATGGCGAGGTCGGACTTGGCCAGCAGCATCTCGACGTCGTCGAGCAGCGCCGCGAAGAACGGCCAGTCGCGCGCCATCTCGGTCATCGCGTCCTGGCCGTAGCGCTGCACGCCGAAGCGCAGCGCGTGGCCGATGCCGTACCAGCCGGTCAGGCCGGAGCGGTTCTGCGACCATGCGAACACCCACGGGATCGCGCGCAGGTTGTTGATGCCGCCGTCGCGGCGGCGCGAGGGCCGCGAACCGATCTGCAGCCGCTCGATCACGTCGACCGGGGTCGCCGCGCGGAAGTAGTCGGGGAAATCCGGATGCTCGTGCACCAGCGCGCGGTAGTGCGCGCGCGAGGCCTCGGCCAGCGCCTTCGCGACCTCCTTCCACTTCTCCTCGCGCGCGTCGCGCGGTCGCGGGCGCAGGGTCGCGCGCAGCACCGCGCCGGTGGTCTGCTCGAGGTTGCGCAGCGCCAGCGCGCGGATGCCGTACTTGCGGTGGATCACCTCGCCCTGCTCGGTGACGCGCATGGAGCCGTTCACCGAGCCGCGCGGCGCGGCGATGATCGCGCGCTCGGTCTTGCCGCCGCCGCGGCTGACCGAGCCGCCGCGGCCGTGGAAGAACATGATGCGCACGCCGAAGCGGTTGGCCAGTTCGGTCAGCTCCACCTGGGTGCGCTGCAGCGCCCAGCGCGAGGCGAGCAGGCCGCCGTCCTTGGCGCTGTCGGAATAGCCGAGCATCACCGTCTGCTCGTTGCCGCGCGCGGCCAGGTGCCCGCGGTAGAGCGGATCCTCGAACAGCGAGCGCATCACGCCCGGCGCCGCCTGCAGGTCGTCGACGGTCTCGAACAGCGGCGAGATGTCGAGCGGCACGGTGCCGCCCTCGGCGCAGCCGGCGACGCGCGCCAGCGCCAGCACCGCCAGCGCGTCGGCGGCGCTGCGGCTCATGCTGATGATGTACAGGCCGATCGCGGCGACGCCGTGCGTGCGGCGCAGTTCGAGCACGGTGCGGAACACCTCCAGCGTCGAGGCCAGCACCTCGCCGGGCGCCGGCGGCGCGGCGGGCGCCTTGTCCAGCAGGGCCTGCAGCCGGGCGATGCGGTCGCCGGCCTCGCGCGAGGTCCAGCCTTCGTCGCCCAGCAGGTCGGCGAGCGCGGCGTCGTGCACCGCCGAATCCTGGCGCAGGTCGAGCGCGGCGAGGTGGAAGCCGAAGGTGCGCGCGCGCCACAGCACGCGCTGCAGCGCGAAACGGCCGGCGTGCTCGCCGCGGTGGCGCTGCAGGCTGGCGTCGATCAGTTCGAGGTCGGCGATGAACTCGTCGGCGCTGGCGTAGCCCTTCGCATCCGACTCCGCGGCCAGCGCCAGCCGCGCCTTGACCAGGTCGACCAGGCGCCGGTAGGGCATGTCGGCCAGGCGCGGCCGCAGCCTTGCCGCCGCCTGCGGCAGCAGCGCGATGTACTCGTCGGTGCGCGCGACCACCGCCGCGTCCACGTCGACGCGGCCCAGCGACTGCGTCAGCATGTTGCCCAGCGCGCGCAGGTCGGCGCGATACTGCGCGATCGCCTGCACCCGCTGCGCGTCCAGCGCCGCACGGATGGTGCCGGCGTTGACGTTGGGATTGCCGTCCATGTCGCCGCCGACCCAGGTGCCGAAGCGCAGCACCTGCGGCAGCGCGATGCGGCGGCCGTAAACCGCCTCGACCGCATCGGCGAAGGCTTCGTAGTACGCCGGCACCACGCGGTAGAGCGTGTTGGCGAGGTAGAAGCCGACGTGCTCGACCTCGTCGGCGACGGTCGGCTTCTGCGCCGGCGTGTCGCTGGTCTGCCAGCCGGAAGTCAGCGACAGGCGGATGCGCGCGAGATCCGCGCGCCGTTCCACCGGCGTGCGCGTGCGGTCGATGTCGTCGACCAGCCGCTCGACGATGGCGCGCTCCTTCTCCAGCATCACCCGCCGCACTGCCTCGGTCGGATGCGCGGTGAACACCGGCTCCACCCACAGCCGCGGCAGCGTCGCCGCCAGTTCCTCGAAGCTGACGCCGTCTTCCTGCAGGCCGCGCAGCACCGCCTCGAACCCGCCCGGCTGCGGCTGGTCGCTGCTGCGCTCGTAGTCGCGGCGGCGACGGATGCGGTGCACGCGCTCGGCGAGGTTGATGGCGCCGAAGTAGGTGGAGAACGCGCGCACCACCGCCTCGGCATCGGGCAACGGCACCCTGGCCATTTCCGCGGCGAGCGGATCGACCGGCAGCCCCTGCTCGCGGCGCGCGATCGCCGCGCGGCGGATGCCTTCCACCTCGGCGAGCAGCGCCGGCGATCCCTGCTCGGCCAGCACCTCGCCGACCAGCGCGCCCAGCCGGCGCACGTCGTCGCGCAGCAGGGTGTCGGTGTCGGCGAATTCGAGCTGTTCGCGCAGCGGGCCGTCGGGGATATTCATCCGCCAGAGGCTAGCGTGTTTCGTGACGCAGCGCAGCATCGGTTGCGACGGCAACCGTCGCGCGCGCGCTCGAGCGAAGCGAGCGATGCAGGAGAACGTCCGTCATCCCCGCGAAGGCGGGGACCCAGCGTCTTGCCGTTTGCAGCCGAAGACACTGGGTCCCCGCCTTCGCGGGGATGACGATCTGGAAGATTCCTCGCGGGGCCCGGCACGGGCCCCGTCGAATGGCCGGGACGACGGGATCATCAGGGCCGGGGGCTCGTCGCGGAAACGAAGCGTGTTGCTTCAGTACGCGAACTCGCGGAACACGTGGTCGATGTCGCCCTGCCAGGGGCCGTGGAACAGCGCGAGCTTGCGTTCGGCGGGCGTCTCGTCCGCCTCCACCACCTCGACCAGCGGCGACAGGAAGTCGCGCTCGTCGGCATCCTTGTCGTTGAGCCGCGCGCGACGGGCGAGGCCAGCCACGGAGATCTTCAGGGCTTCGCCGGCGAGATTGCGCACCGTACCGCCGCGGAACGGCAGCTTCAGCGCGTGCCTTGGCACGCCGTCGCGCAGCGCGTGGCGTTCTTCGAGCGTGAAGTCCTTCACCAGGTCCCAGGCGGCGTCGAGCGCGGCATCGTCGTAGAGCAGGCCGACCCAGAACGCCGGCAATGCGCACAGCCGGTTCCACGGGCCGCCGTCGGCGCCGCGCATCTCCAGGTACTTCTTCAGCCGCACCTCGGGGAAGGCCGTGGTCATATGGTCGTTCCAGTCGCGCAGTGTCGGCAGCGCGCCCGGCAGCACGTCCAGCTTCCCCGCGAGGAAATCGCGGAACGACTTGCCGGCCGCGTCGACGTACTCGCCGTCGCGATAGGAGAAGTACATCGGCACCTCGAGCAGGTAGTCGACGTAGCGCTCGTAGCCGAAACCGTCCTCGAACACGAAGTCGAGCATGCCGGTGCGGTCGGCGTCGGTGTCGGTCCAGATGTGCGAACGGTAGCTCTGGTAGCCGTTGGGCCGGCCTTCGGTGAACGGCGAGTCGGCGAACAGCGCGGTGGCGACCGGCTGCAGCGCCAGCGAGACGCGGAACTTCTTCACCATGTCCGCCTCGGTCGCGTAGTCGAGGTTGACCTGCACGGTGCAGGTGCGGGTCATCATGTCGAGGCCGAGCGTGCCGACCTTCGGCATGTAGTCGCGCATGATCCGGTAGCGGCCCTTGGGCATCCACGGCATGTCGGCGCGCCGCCACTTGGGCTGGAAGCCCATGCCGAGGAAGCCGAGCCGCAGTTCGTCGGCGACGGTCTTCACCTCGCGCAGGTGGCTGCCGACCTCGCGGCAGGTCTCGTGGATGTCCGCCAGCGGCGCCCCGGACAGCTCCAGCTGGCCGGCCGGTTCGAGCGTGACCGAGGCGCCGTCCTTGAGCAGCGCGATGGTGCGGCCGTGCTCCTCGACCGCGTCCCAGTCGAAGCGCGTGAGCCCCTTGAGCAGCGCCTCGATCCCGCGTTCGCCCTCGAACGGCGGCGGGCGCAGGTCGTCGAGGCGGAAGCCGAACTTCTCGTGCTCGGTGCCGATGCGCCAGTCGCCGCGCGGCTTCTCGCCCGACGCGAGCACGTCCACCAGCTGGTCGCGATGGGTGATGGGCGTATCGCCGGTGGAACTGGAGCTGGGCATCGGGATCGCTCTGGCAAAGGGGCACGCGCACCGGAGGCAGCCGGCGATCGCGACGCGGCACTATAAAACGCCGGGGCCGGGTGCGGCATGCCGGCGCTGGAACACAGGCACGCCATCAGTGGGAGCGACCTTGGTCGCGATTGCTTTCAGCATGGCAGCGGCAATCGCGACCAAGGTCGCTCCCACAGGGGTCGGCGGCAGGTGCCTGCATACGAATTCATCGCACCGCGCATTGCAGCGGACACGACGCCGCCATTAGCCTCTCCGCGTATCGAGCCGGGAAGGACCGCGATGACGCGACTTGTGCTGCTGCTGTGCCTGCTGCTGTCCGCCTTCGGGCCAGCGCAGGCTGTCTCGATCTCGCGGATCGAACCCGCGAACTGGTGGACCGGCATGCGGCACCACGAAGTGGAGCTGCTGGTGCACGGCGACGGCATCGCATCGCTGGCGCCGCGCCTGTCGCATCCCGGCGTGCGCATTACCGGCGTGCAGCAGGTCGAGAACCCGAACTACCTGTTCGTCACCGTCGACATCGGCGACGACGCGGCGCCGGGCACCTTCGACATCGAGTTCCTCGACGGCGGGACCGTCGCCGCGACGCATCCGTGGCGCGTCGACGCGCGCGAGCCCGCGCCACCGCGCGGCTTCGACGGCTCGGATGCGATCTACCTGGTCACGCCCGACCGCTTCGCCAACGTCGATCCCGGCAACGACACCGTCGCCGGCCTGAAGGAAGCCGCGGACCGCGCCAAGCCGAACGGCCGCCATGGCGGCGACATCGCCGGCCTGCGCGCGCACCTCGACTACATCGCGTCGCTGGGCTTCACCCAGCTGTGGCCGACGCCGCTGCTGGTCAACGACCAGCCCACGTACTCCTACCACGGCTATGCGATCACCGACCTGTACCGGATCGATCCGCGCTTCGGCAGCAACGCCGACTACCGCGCCCTGGCGAAGGAGGCGCGCGCCCGCGGCATCGGCCTGATCATGGACGTGGTGCTCAATCACATCGGCTCGGAGCACTGGTGGATGCACGACCTGCCGAGCCGCGACTGGATCAACCACGGCGGCAGGTTCGCGCCCAACAACCATCGCCGCACCACGATCCAGGACCCGCACGCCGCACCCGGCGACCGCGCCGGCTTCACCGACGGCTGGTTCGTCGAGTCGATGCCCGACCTCAACCAGCGCAACCCGCACCTGGCGCGCTACCTGATCCAGAACACGCTGTGGTGGATCGAATACGCCGGCCTGTCCGGCATCCGCGAGGACACCTTCGGCTACGCCGACACCGATTTCCTCAGCGCCTGGGCCAAGGCGGTCATGGACGAGTACCCGGACTTCGCGATGGTCGGCGAGGAGTGGAGCGCGAACGCGGCGATCGTCGCCCACTGGCAGCGCGGCAAGGCCAACGCCAGCGGCCACGTGCCGCACATGACCAGCATGATGGATTTCCCGGTCCACATCGCGCTGCGCGACGCGCTGCTGCGGCCGAAGGTGTGGGAGGGCGACTGGACGCCGCTGTACGAGGCGCTGGCCAACGACTTCCTCTACCCGGATCCGGATGCGCTGGTGGTGTTCGCCGAGAACCACGACACCTCGCGCCTGCTCGCCCACGTCGATGGCGACCTCGGCCTGTGGAAGCTGGGCATGGCCTACGTCGCGACCACCCGTGGCGTTCCGCAGTTCTACTATGGATCGGAAGTGCTGCTGCGCGGGCCGCGCGAGCGCAACGACGGCGAGCTGCGCGCGGACATGCCCGGAGGATGGGTGGGCGATGCCGCCGATGCCTTCACCGGCAAGGGACTCTCCGCGCAGCAGCGCGACGCGCAGGCCTTTGTGCGCAGGCTGTTCAACTGGCGCAAGGACAAGCCGTTGATGCACACGGGCAAGCTGCGCCACTACGCGCCGGTCGACGGCGTCTACGTGTACTTCCGCTTCGATGGCGACGAGACGGTGATGGTCGCGCTCAACCGCAACGACAAGGACACGGCCCTGCGGCTGGATCGCTTTGCCGACTCCCTGGGCCGCGTCCGCGCCGGCACGGATGCGCTGACCGGGCGCCGCGTGGCGCTCGGCGACACACTGCTGCTGCCGGCGAAGGCGCCGCTGATCCTCGAACTCGAATAAGCTCCGTGGGAGCGCCTTCAGGCGCGATGCTTTTCGTCCCGTCGCCCGAAAAGGCATCGCGCCTGAAGGCGCTCCCACGGTAATGCGGCCGCTTCGCATTCCGCCCGCGCCGCGGCCAGCCGCGCCAGAATGTACCGCCGCCCGCCGCGAATACCACGCCGATGACCAGCCGCCATCCCGAACGCCACCGCAGCCACCGCGTCGGCTGGCTGCGCGCGGCCGTGCTCGGCGCCAACGACGGCATCGTCTCGATCGCGGGCCTCGTGGTCGGCGTGGCTGCATCGGGCGCCAGCCACGAGGCGGTGCTGGTCGCGGGCATCGCCGGCACCGTCGCCGGCGCCATGTCGATGGCCGCGGGCGAGTACGTCTCGGTGCAGTCGCAGGCCGACACCGAAGCCGCCGACCTCGCGGTCGAGCGCCGCGAGCTGCACGAGGATCCCGACGAGGAACTGGCCGAACTCGCCGCGATCTACCGCCGGCGCGGCCTCGAACCCGCGCTCGCCCACACCGTCGCCGAGCAGCTGACCCGGCACGACGCGCTCGCCGCGCACGCGCGCGACGAACTCGGCATCACCGAGACGCTGCGCGCACGGCCGCTGCAGGCGGCGCTGTCGTCGGCGCTCGCGTTCTGCGTCGGCGCGGCGCTGCCGCTACTGGCGGCGCTGCTGTCGACGCACGCGCGGCTGCATTGGACGGTCACCGCGGCCACGCTGGCCGGCCTGCTGCTGTCGGGCGCGCTGGCGGCGAAACTCGGCGGCGCGCCGATGCTGCGCGGCGCGCTGCGGGTCGGGTTCTGGGGTGCGGCGGCGATGGCGGCCGCAGGGCTGATCGGGCAGCTGTTCGACGTCCAGACCCCGTGATCCGCCCACTTCCCCTGCCCATCCCTTGTAGGAGCGCCTTCAGGCGCGACCGAACATTCCGGAGCCGGGCAGGCGATCGCGGCTGAAGCCGCTCCCACAGAAGATGGGCTGGTCCAGAGAAACGGTCGAAGCACCCGATTGTCATTCCGAGCGTAGCGAGAAGCGCTTTACAACAGCCGCAGGCTAGTCAATTCAATCTGCCTGTCCCCCGCGCCGGGGCAGATTCCTCGCTGCGCTCGAAATGACATCTATTCTTGCGGGACGCTGCCGGCCTCGACCCGCCGCCCCGGCAGGTCCAGCCAGCCCGCGACCACGTCGCGCAGTTCCTCCACGCCGGCCTTCGTCTCGCCCGAGAACGCCTGCACGCCGATGCTGTCGCCGTAGGCGGCCGCCAGCTGCCGCCGCACCGCCTGCACGGTGTTGCCGGCGGCGCCGCGCGAGAGCTTGTCGGCCTTGGTCAGCAGCGCGTGCGCCGGCAGGCCGCGGCGGGCGGCGTAGCCGAGCATCTGCAGGTCGTAGTCCTTCAGCGGGTGGCGGATGTCCATCACCACCACCAGCCCGCGCAGCGCGGCGCGGCTCTGGAACCAGGCGTCGATGAAGGCCTGCCAGTGCTCGCGCAGCGCCAGCGGCACCTTGGCGTAGCCATAGCCGGGCAGGTCAACGAGGAAGCGGTCCTCGTGCGGCGGCAGCTCGAAGTAGACCAGCTGCTGGGTGCGGCCCGGGGTCTTGGACACGCGGGCCAGCGCGTTCTGCTGGCACAGGGCGTTGAGCGCGCTGGACTTGCCGGCGTTGGAGCGGCCCGCGAACGCGACCTCGGCGCCGCCGTCGGCGGGCAGCTGCTTCGGGGTGTGGGCGGCCAGCAGGTAGCGGGCGCGCGCGAACGGATTCGACATCGGGGTCCAGGGGCACGGGGCCGGCATAGCTTCGCACGGGGGGCGCCCGGCGCGCCGGGCGAAGGCGCCTTCGCCGCTCCGTCGCCCCGGCACCGCGCAGGCGCGGTTTGACCGTCCCGGTGGCCCCCCGCGATAATCCCGGGCCTTGCGGCCGCGCCGAGGCGTCCGCCGCATTCACGTTATTCGGAGCCCAGCCATGCGCCACGCTCGCGCCTACGGTCTTGCCGGTCTCGTCGCCCTCGTGGCCGGCGCCGTCGCGTTCGCCCAGTCCACCGTCGAGCCGCTGCCGGACAATCCGCCGGTCGAAGTCGCGCCGCTGGACGCGAGCGCGATCGCCGCGCTGGCCAAGACCCAGGCCGGCGACGCCGAGCGCGGCGCGACCCTGGCCGGCACCTGCGCCGCCTGCCACGGCCTCGACGGCAACCCGCCCGAGGGCCTGCCCTATCCGCGCCTGGCCGGCCAGAGCGAGCGCTACGTCGCCCACCAGCTGGCGCTGTTCAAGAGCGGCGAGCGCAACACCGGGCTGGCGCCGGCGATGATCCCGTTCGCCACCCCGCTCAGCGCGCAGGACATGCGCGACGTCGGCGCCTACTTCGCCACCCAGGCCGCCGCCGCCGGCATCGCCGACGACACCGCGCTCGAGGACGGTCCGTACAAGGGCCTGAAGTTCTACGAGATCGGCCAGCAGCTCTACCGCGCCGGCGACGCGAGCCGCGGCCTGCCGGCCTGCATGGCCTGCCACGGCCCCGCCGGCGCCGGCAATCCCGGCCCGGCCTATCCGGCGCTGGCCGGCCAGGAGGCCGCCTACATCGACCGCCGCCTGCAGGAATACCGCGAGGGCACCACCAGCCAGCAGGACCGCCACCTGTTCGACATCATGGCCACGATCGCCGCGCCGCTGACCGACCAGGAAATCCAGTCGCTGGCCAGCTACCTGCAGGGCCTGCACGAACGTCCCGACGCCGCCACCCTGGCCGCGATCGAGTCCGCCCGCGCGACCGCCCCCGCACCCGCCGCCGCACCGACCAGCGAGGAAGCGCCCGCCGAGGCACCCGAGCCGGCGCCGACCGCGGCCGACGCCCAGGGCTCGTGATCCCCGGACCGCCTTCCCAGGACCGGCGCGCCGCCGCCGGCCCGCGCCGTGCCCGGGTGAGTCCCGTCCGATGAGGTCCCGCCTGCTCGCCCTCTGCCTGCTGGCCCTGCTGCCGCTCTGCGCGGCCGCGCAGCAGGCGCCGGCGGAAGGCACGGACTACGTGCGCATCGACGACGGGCAGCGCTGGAAGCCCGAACCGGGCACGATCGAGGTCGTCGAGATCTTCTCCTACGCCTGCGGCCACTGCGACCAGTTCCGGCCGATGCTCGACGCCTGGAAGCGCAAGGCCGGCGGGGACGTGCGCGTGCACTACCTGCCGGCGGCGTACTCGCCCGACGACGCCTACGCCCGCGGCTACTTCGCGATCGAGGCGCTGGGGCGCGTGGCGCAGCTGCACCCGCTCCTGTTCGATGCCATCCACCGCGAGTACAGCCTGCCGCCGCGCGGGGCCTCGGGCGGGGAGATGGCGGCCTTCCTCGCCGCGCAGGGCCTGGACGCGGCGAAGGTCCGCGCCGCGATGGCCTCGCCGGCGACTGACGAAAAGATGAACGCGGCGCGCGAATTCGCCGTCCGCAGCGGGCTCCAGGGCACGCCGACCCTCATCATCAACGGCAAGTACCGCGTACTCGGGCGGACGCTGGGCGACAGCCTGCGCATCGCCGACGGCCTGATCGCGATGGAACGCGCAGTTTCGCGCTGATCCTCCGCGGCCTCACGGCCGGCCTTGTACGCTTGACGCCAACCACGTTCCCGGAACCCCGCCGATGAAGCTTCGCGACCTCCCCCGCCTCGCCCTCGTTCCCGCCGCGCTGGCGCTGCTGCTGGCCGCGTGCCAGCAGCAGGCGCCCGTCGAAGTCGAAGAAGTCGCCGCCGCGCCGGTCGCCGAGGCAGCCGCGCCCGCCCCCGCGGAAGCCATTGTCGACGAGCCTGCGCTCGACCCGGACGCGGCGCCTGCCGCCGCCGACACCGCTGCCGAAGCCCCGACCGAAGCGCCGGTGCCCGCCGACACCCCGGCCCCGGCGGCCGGGCCCGCGGCACCCGCCGTCACCTTCGCGACCCAGGGCGAGCACTACGACCCGATCCCGGGCGGCCAGCCGTTCGAGCCGCTCGAGGGCAAGATCGAGGTGGTGGAGGTGTTCAACTACGTCTGCCCGGCCTGCGCGATGTTCCAGCCGCTGGTCAACGCCTGGAAGGCGCGGCTGCCGGCCGATGTGCGCTTCACCTACGTGCCCGCGCCGTTCGGCGGCAACTGGGATCCCTACGTGCGCGCCTACTACACGGCCGAGGCGATGGGCATCGCCGACAGGGCGCACGACGCCGTGTTCAAGGCGATCCACGTCGACCGCAGCCTCAAGGGCGAGCGCGGCACCGATTCGCCGGCCGACATCGCCCGGGTCTACGCCCAGTTCGGCGCCGACCCGGCGCAGTTCGCCAGCACCATGGCCAGCTTCACGGTCAACGCCAAGTACGGCCGCGCCAAGCAGTACATCACCGCGCAGGGCGCGAACTCGACGCCGACGCTGATCGTCAACGGCCGCTACCGCGTCAAGGGCCGCAGCTGGGAAGAACTGCTGCAGAACACCGATCGCGTCATCGCCCAGGTGCGCGCCGGCGGCTGACGTCCACACACGCATGTCGACGCAACGGCTGAAGCTGCTCAGCGCGAACATCCAGGCAGGCTCCAGCACCCGGCGCTACAGCGACTACGCCACGCGCAGCTGGTCGCACGTGCTGCCCGCGGGCGGCAAGCGCACGTCGCTGGATGCGATCGCGCAACTCGCCGGCGAGCACGACATCGTCGGCCTGCAGGAAAGCGACCCGGGCAGCTGGCGCTCGGGTTTCACCAACCAGACCCACTACCTCGCCGAGCGCGCCGGCTTCGACTACTGGAGCCACCAGCCCAACCGCCGCGTCGGCAGCCTCGCCTCCAGCGCGAACGGACTGCTGAGCCGGCTGGAGCCGGTGGAGGTGGTCGACCATTCCCTGCCAGGCCGCATCGCCGGCCGCGGTGTGCTGCTCGGGCACTTCGGCAACGGTGCCGAGGGGCTGACCGTCGCCGTCGCCCACCTGTCGCTGGGCGCGCAGTCGCGCAAGCTGCAGCTGGACTTCATCGCCGAACTGCTGCAGGACTTCCCGAACGCGGTGCTGATGGGCGACTTCAACTGCGTCATCGACCGCCCCGAGATGGCGCACCTGTTCCGCACCACGCGGCTGCAGCCGCCCGCCTGCGCCGTGCACACCTTCCCGAGCTGGAAGCCGCAGCGCGCGATCGACCACATCCTGGTCACCGACACCCTGCGCTGCGAAGGCATGCGCGCGGTGCCGGCGGCGTTCTCCGACCACCTCGCGCTGTCGGTGAGCCTGGAGGTGCCGGAGTCGGCGCTGCAGCGGTGAGCTTGCGGTCCGCGCGCCAGGCCCGTCGCCGAACCCGGGGCCTTCGGCGGCACCTGTCTGTCATTCCCAGCGCAGCGAGGAACCTGCTTCCCTCATCGTTCTCGCACGCTGGAAAGCAGATTCCTCGCTGCGCTCGGAATAAGTATCCCCCGGCAAAGCCGGGGGCTTTACGATCGCTGGCCCCTCAAAGGGGCCTTTCCGCGATCGCAAGAGCAAAGGCCTTCGTCATCCCCGCGAAAGCGGGGATCCAGCGTCTTTGCGTAAAACCAAATGGATCCCCGCTTTCGCGGGGATGACGAACCAGTGTTGATCCGGTTGATCCGGTTGATTCTTGCTCCCCAACAACCGCGGTAAAGGTCAAACCATGGCGGTTCCCTTGGCAAAGCCGGGGATTTCCCGCAGGACTAATGACAGGTCAGGGGGACGAGCGACGATGCGCCGCCCGCCGCCGCTTCCCCCGGCAACCGCTCAGAACCCGAAGCCCACCCGCGCGTACCAGAACGGACCCGGCAGGTCGTAGGTCGAGGCGTCGTAGCCGTTGAGCGTGCAGCTCAGGCAGATCGGCGGGTCCTTGCCGAAGACGTTGTTGACGCCGAGCGTGATGCGGAAGTCCTTCATCCACGCGTCGCTGCCCCACGACAGCTGCGCGTCGTGGTACGTCGTCGCACCGAGGCGGTTGAGGTCGTTGTCGCTGTCGTCGCAGATGTCGAAGCCGTTGGCGCCGCCGCAGGACTCGCGCAGGCCGTCGATGTAGCGCGCGCTCCACGCCGCCGACCAGCCGCCACGGCTCCAGTTCGCCGACAGCGTGGAGGTGCGGTCCGGGATCGCGCTGTTGTTGATCTCCACGCCCGGCGCGCGCGGCTCGGCCTGGCCGGCCTCGTTGACCAGTTCGTACTTCGTCACCCAGGTGGTCTTCCACGCGAACGCGAGCCGGCCCCATGCCTGTTCGGGAAGCCGCCAGTCGACGTTGAAATCCCAGCCGTCGGTGCGGATCGTGCCGACGTTGCCGAGGATGTTGTCGAAGCGGACGATCTGGCCGCGCTCGTTGCGCTCGTAGAACCCGCACGAGGCCGGGTCGCGCGTGGAGATGCAGCGCTGCAGGATGGTCTGCGCGTCCAGCGCCTGGATCGCGCCGTCGATGGTGTGGCGGTAGAAGGTCACGCCGAGGTCGAGGCGGTCGGACCACGACGCGGCGTCGGCGAACGACGGGCTCCACACCGCGCCCAGCATCAGGCTGCGGCTGGTTTCCGGCTGCAGGTCGACGTTGCCCGAGGTGACCACCGAGATCTGCGGGTTCGTCTGCTCATAGCCCGGCGGCACGCCGTCGGCGACGCATTGCGGCGTGGTCGAGGCCTCGTTGTTGCAGGGATCGACCAGGGTCGCGTCGAAGCGGCTCAGGGTGCCGTACAGTTCGCCGATCGAGGGCGCGCGGAAGCCTTCGGCGAACGAGCCGCGGAGCAGGAACTCGTCGGCGATCTGCCAGCGCAGGCCGATCTTGCCGGTGCTGGTCCCGCCGAAGTTGGAGTACTCCGAATAGCGGCCGGCGACGCTGAGGTCGAGGCTCTTGCCGAGCCAGCCGTCCTTCACCAGCGGCACGTAGAACTCAAGGTAGGCCTCGTTGACGTCGTATTCGCCGCTGGTCGGGCCCGACGGCACGCCGTTGTATTCGCCGGCGACGGTCAGCGCGTCGGGCTGGTACTCGCCCTCGTACTTGCGGTACTCGTAGCCGGTCGCGAAGGAGATCGCGCCGGCCCAGCCCTCGAACAGGTCGCCGGTGAGGTTCGCCGAGACCAGGCTCAGCGTGTTGCGGCTGCTGTCGCGCACCACCGGCTGGATCCACGCCAGCATGTCCGGCGTGATCGTGCCCGGGCCGCCGAACAGGTTGAGCGGCACGCAGCCGGCGATCGCGGCGCAGGCGGCGGGATCGCCGAGCGCCTCGTTGATGCGGCGGATGTTGTAGCTGCCGTAATTGGTCTGGTCGGCCTTGCTCTCGCTGCGCATCACGTTGACGTCCCAGCTCCACGGCCTGTCGGCGACGTCGAACACGCCGTTGAGGCCGGCCGAGGCGTACCACGTCTTCACTTCCTGCTCGAAGCGGCGCGGCCCGCCCTCGACCGGGCGGCGGCCGAGCAGGAACAGGTTGGCGTCCTCGCCGACGGTGGTCAGGTCGAAGCCCATCGGGTTGTACGGGTTCAGCGCGGAGATGACCAGGGTGCGCTCGGCCCAGTCGTTGTAGACGCCGGCGTCGGTGCCGAGGAAGAACGGTTCGGGCGCGGCCTGGTTGGCCGACTCGCGCTCGTTGTAGAGCACGCGCACGTAGCCGGCGAAGGTCGGGGTGAAGTCGAACTGCACCTGGCCGAACACCGACTTGCGCTCGGACGGCGTCAGCAGCAGGTTGTAGGGCGCGAAGTTGAAGCGGTCCGCGGTGGAGAAGCAGTGGAAGCCGTCGGTCCGGTCGCAGCCGGCCTGGGTGGGGTCGAACGCCGGATCGGTGTCGCCCGTGTTCGGCGTGATGTCATGGACCACGCCGGTATTCGGATCCTGGAACACGAACCGGCCGTTCGGCGTCGCCGAACTGCCGTTCGCCAGCCCGGTCCCCGGCACGGGCACACCGGCCGGGCCGTATTCGGTCGACGAGATCTCCTTCTGCCTGAAGTACGACGCGCCGACGAACCAGCGCGCGCGTTCGCTGCTGCCGCCCCAGCCGAGGTCGGCGCCCCAGGTCTCGCCGCCTTTCAGGTCGCTGAAGTCGCCGTAGTGCAGCTGCACGCTGGCGCCGTCGACGTCCTTGCGGGTGATGATGTTGACCACGCCGGCGATCGCGTCGGAGCCGTAGATCGACGAGGCGCCGTCCTCCAGCACCTCGATGCGCTCGATGATCGACAGCGGGATGGTGTTGAGGTCGACCGACGAGCCCACGCCCGAGGCCGAGGATTCGTTGACCCAGCGGATGCCGTCGACCAGCACCAGCACGCGCTTGGCGCCGAGGTGGCGCAGGTCGACCGTCGCCGCACCGGCGCCGACGCCGCCGCCGTCCGGCGGGAAGCCGAAGTTGCCCGAGGAGTTGAACTTGGTGTTGAGCGCGGCGCCGCTGGCGGTGAGGCTCTGCACCACCTCGGCGACCGAGGTGAAGCCGCTGCGGTCGATGTCGTCCCGGGTCAGCACCTGCACCGGGACCTGGGTTTCCAGTTCGGCGCGCTTGATGCGCGAGCCGGTGACCTGGACGGCGTCGAGGGTCCGGGTCTCGGAGGGCGCCCCGGGGGCGTCGGGCGCTTCCTGCGCCGCGGCGCACAGCGGAAGGGCGGTCAGGAGCAGGGACAGGCGGACGGCGGCGGCCAGCCGGTGGCGTTGGGGCGACATCGATCTTTCTCCTCAAGGACAAGCAAATGGGAAGAACCGCAAGATCACGCGCCCCCTCGCGCGACCACACGGTTGTAAACAAACCGTAAAAGTCCGCAAGCCGCCGTATGCCGGCTTGCGGATGCGGGTCACAGTTCGAGGGCCATTGCCGGGAAACCGTTCAGCCTTTCTTGACATCGCTGACGGCCCCGGCCTGCACGGGCGCGTCGCCGCGCTTGGGCATAATGCGAACGATGCCGACGCAACCGAACCTGTTCGACTCCGGGCCGCAGTCCAGCGGCGACGGTGCTCCTTCCGGCGATCCGACCGGGCCCCAGGCCGCCGACCCCGGGTTCGGCCCGCCGCCGCCGCGCGTGGCGGCGATGCGCAGCGGGCGGCCGTGGTGGGCGCGCCTGCTGGGCTGGACGCTCAAGCCGTGGATCACGCTGAAGATCGAACCGCAGGCGCCGCAGCAGCTGGTCGATCCGCGCCCGGTCTGCTACGTGCTCGAGGACTACGGCCTGTCCAACGCCTTGATCCTCGACCGCGCCTGCCGCGAGACCGGCATGCCCGGGCCGCTGCGGCCGCTGCCGGGCGATCCGCTCGGGCGCAAGCGCGCCTACGTGGCGCTGTCGCGGCGCAACGCCGGCGGCGCACTGGCGCTGGCCACCGGCCAGGCGCCGCCGAAGAAGACCCATTCCGAATCGCTGGCGCGGCTGCTCGACGCGCACCGCGCAGATCCCGCGCTCGACGTGCAGCTGGTGCCGGTGTCGATCTTCGTCGGCCGTTCGCCGGACAAGGCCAGCGGCTGGTTCTCGGTGCTGTTCTCGGAGAACTGGGCGCTGGTCGGCCGCTTCCGCCGGCTGCTGTCGATCCTGCTCAACGGCCGCGACACCCTGGTGCAGTTCGCCTCGCCGGTCAGCATCCGCGACCTGCTGGCCGAGGACCTGCCGCCCGAACGCACGGTGCGCAAGCTCTCGCGCCTGCTGCGCACCCACTTCAACCGCCTGCGCGAGGCGATCATCGGCCCCGACCTGTCGACCCGCCGTCTGCTGATCGACAAGGTGCTGGCCTCGCAGCCGGTCAAGGACGCCATCGCCGACCAGGCGCGTCGCGACGGCAGTTCGCCCGAGGACGCGTGGAAGAAGGCGCACGCGATGGCCTACGAGATCGCGGCCGACTATTCGCATCCGGTGGTGCGCTCGGCCTCGTTCCTGCTGACCTCGGTGTGGAACCGCATCTACCGCGGCGTGCTGGTGCACCACCTCGACAGCCTCAAGGCCGCGGCGCCGGGCAACGAGATCGTCTACGTGCCCAGCCACCGCAGCCACATGGACTACCTGCTGCTGAGCTACCTGCTCTACACCAAGGGCATCGTGCCGCCGCACATCGTCGCCGGCATCAACCTCAACCTGCCGGTGATCGGCCCGCTGCTGCGCCGCGGCGGCGCGTTCTTCATCCGCCGCTCGATCCGCGGCTCGGCGCTGTACTCGGCGGTGCTGGCCGAATACGTCGCGCAGCTGATCGCCGGCGGCTACTCGATCGAATACTTCGTCGAGGGCGGGCGCTCGCGCACCGGGCGGCTGCTGCAGCCCAAGGGCGGCATGATCGCGATGACCCTGCGCGCCTACCTGCGGCAACCTTCGCGCGCAGTGCTGTTCCAGCCGGTGTACATCGGCTACGAGAAGCTGATGGAGGGCACCAGCTACCTCGACGAGCTCAGCGGCAAGCCCAAGGAGAAGGAGTCGATCTGGGCGCTGCTGTGGGGCATCCCCAAGGTGCTGCGGCAGAACTACGGCCAGGTGGTGGTGAACTTCGGCGAACCGATCCCGCTGGCCACCCTGCTCGCCGAACACGCCGCCGAGTGGGACGGCAGCCCGCTCGACGACGAGGACAAGCCCGACTGGCTGTCGCATACCGTCGACGCCGCCGCCCAGCGCATCCAGGTCAACATCAACCGCGCCGCCGACGTGAATCCGATCAACCTGCTGGCGCTGGCGCTGCTGTCCACGCCCAAGCACGCGATGGGCGAGGCCGACCTGCTGGCGCAGATCGCGCTGTCGAAGACGCTGCTGGCCGACGTGCCGTATTCCGAACGGGTCACGGTCACGCCGCACTCGCCGCGCGAGATCGTCGCCCACGGCGAGGAGATCGGCGTGCTGCGGCGGGTGGCGCACCCGCTGGGCGACGTGTTCAACGTCGGCGACGACGACTCGGTGCTGCTGAGCTACTTCCGCAACAACGTGGTGCACCTGTTCACCGCCTCGGCGTGGATCGCCTGCTGCTTCCTGCACAACCGGCGGATGTCGCGCAACAACCTGCTGCGCATCGGCCGCTCGGTGTATCCGTTCCTGCAGGGCGAGCTGTTCCTGCCCTGGGACGAGGACGGCTTCGCCGACCGCATCGAGCGCACGCTGGACGTATTCGTGCGCGAGGGCCTGCTCGAGCGCGTCAGCGACGACGACGGCGGCATCCTCGCGCGCAACGCCGGCCAGTCCGACGAGGTGTTCCGCCTGCGCGCGCTCGGCCATCCGCTGCAGCAGGCGTTCGAGCGCTACTACATCGCGATCTCGGTGCTGGCCAAGAACGGCCCCGGCACGCTCGGCGCCGGCGAACTCGAAAGCCTGTGCCAGCTCGCCGCGCAGCGCCTGAGCCTGCTGTACGCGCCCGCGGCGCCTGAGTTCTTCGACAAGAGCCTGTTCCGCGGCTTCATCCAGAAGCTGCGCGAGCTGGAGCTGGTCAAGCTCGACCAGAACAGCAAGCTGGTGTTCGACCAGCGGCTGGAATCCTGGGCCAAGGACGCCAAGGTGATCCTCGGCCGCGAGCTGCGGCACACCATCGAGAAGGTCAGCCCGGAGGCGGCGAAGCCGGAGCCGGAGCCCCCCAACGAATAGGGCGGGCCTCGGCCCGCCGGAGGAACGGTTCCTCCGGCCGGCGCAATGGCGATGGGATCGTTCCTCCGCCAAGTGGCAATGGCGGTGAATTGGTGCAATGGCGGGCCGAGGCCCGCCCTACGCCGGCTCATACGGTTCCTCCGCTCGGCGCGATGGCGATGGGTCGTTCCTCCGCCAAATGGCAATGGCGGTGAATTGGTGCAATGGCGGGCCGAGGCCCGCCCTACGCCGGCTCGTCCGGGATCAGCGCGCTCTCCAGCCGCGCGATCATGTCCTTGAGCTGCAGCTTGCGCTTCTTCATGCGCTTGATCGCGAGGTCGTCGTGGGTGAGGTCGACCTGCAGTTTCGCGATGGCGGCGTCGAGGTCGCGATGCTCCTGCCGCAGCTCGGCCAGCTTGCGTGAGGTCTCGGCGGGATCGGCGGGCTGCATCGCCCTGCCAGCTTACACGCCCGCGCAACGGACGTGGATGACCGGGGGCTCCGGCGACAGGCACAATGGCGCCGCGCGGAGGGGGCAACGCGCACAGGGGGAAGCTGGACACCCTGGCCACGCATCGCGGCGGGCCCGGCCGCCATGGATGGGGAACGAAAATGGGGAAAGTCGGGATGCGCCGCGGCCTGCGTGCGCTCGGTATCGCCGCCGCGCTGGCGGCCGGCGCGGCGTCCGCGCAGGACAAGTACGACGGCTACCTGTGCTGCAACCTGCGCAGCGACGGCAGCTGGATCAGCGACATCAACTACGCCGGCGACGGCCTGCGCATCATTCCGGCGGGCACACCGGTCAAGGTCACCGCCGTGGGCCGCAAGAAGGTGAGCGTCTTGATCGACGGCGGCAAACAGTCGATCGGCAACGACTACAGCCGCGACCTGTCGCCGGAGGCGTTCGCGCGGCGCTACGTGCTGCGCGAGGACCCGAAGACGAGGATCGCCGGCTGGCCGGCCAGGGTGCAGGAGGCGGTGCGGCGGTCGCGCGTCACGACCGGCATGGACCGCGAACAGGTCGCCACCGCGCTCGGCTATCCGGTCAGCAGCGAGAATCCGGATCCCGACGCGAACCTCTGGCGCTACTGGCTGGACAGCTTCACCGAGTTCCAGGTGGAGTTCGACGGCGACGGCCGGGTGACCGGCGTCGTGGCGATGCCCACGGTCCTGACCCGGGTGTGGATGCCCTGACGGCGGAAGATCGAAATGCCGTCCCCAGGCACCTTGTAGGAGCGCCTTCAGGCGCGATGCTTTTCCGCGGATTCCCGCATCGTGACGAAAAGCATCGCGCCTGAAGGCGCTCCTACACGACGACTGCCGGCACGTCGGCCGGATCAGGCCGCCATGTCGAGCACGATGCGGCCCTCGATCTCGCCGCGCTGCATGCGGGCGAAGATGTCGTTGATGTTCTCCAGCCGGTCCGCGGCGACCGTGGCCCCGACCTTGCCCTGCGCGGCGAACTCCAGCGATTCCTGCAGGTCGAGCCGGGTGCCGACGATCGAGCCGCGCACGGTGATGCCGTTGAGCACCATGCCGAAGATGTCGAGCGGGAAACTGCCCGGCGGCAGGCCGACCAGCGACATCGTCCCGCCCCGGCGCAGCATGCCGATCGCCTGTTCGAAGGCCTTGGGCGACACTGCCGTGACCAGCGCGCCGTGGGCACCGCCGATCTCCTTCTTCAGGAACGCCGCCGGATCGGTGTCGCGCGCATTGACGGTGACGCTGGCGCCGAGGCGCTCGGCCAGCCGCAGCTTGTCGTCGTCCACGTCCACCGCCGCCACGTTCAGGCCCATCGCCTTCGCATACTGCACCGCCATGTGGCCGAGGCCGCCGATGCCGGAGATGACCACCCAGTCGCCGGGCCGGGTATCGGTGACCTTCAGGCCCTTGTAGACGGTGACGCCCGCGCACAGCACCGGCGCGATCTCGATGAAACCGATGTCCCCGGGCAGGTGGCCGACATAGCCCGCATCGGCCCGTACATACTGGGCGAAGCCGCCGTTGACCGAGTAGCCCGTGTTCTGCTGCGCCTCGCACAGCGTCTCCCAGCCGCCGAGGCAGTGCGTGCAGTGGCCGCAGGCCGAATACAGCCAGGGCACGCCGACGCGGTCGCCTTCCTTCACGTGGGAGACGCCCGCGCCGACCGCGGCGACGTGGCCCACGCCCTCGTGGCCGGGAATGAACGGCGGGCTGGGCTTCACCGGCCAGTCGCCCTGCGCCGCGTGCAGGTCGGTGTGGCAGACGCCGCAGGCCTCCACCTTCACCAGGATCTCGCCGGCGGCGGGGCGCGGCACCTCGACCTCCTCGATGGCCAGCGGCTTGTCGAACGCGCGCACCACGGCGGCCTTCATCGTCCTGTCCATTGGGATTTCCTGTCGGGGCTTGGGGGAGGCCGTGAGTCTGCTCCTGCACCCGTGACGGCGCATTGACCTCGATCAAAGCGGCGCGGGCGCGGCGATGGACAGGGTTTGCGGCCGCCGATCCGGCCCGCCCCGGTAGAATCACCGGCATGAGCACCGTCCTGCCCCTGCCGATGCCCGTGCTGCGCAACGCCGACCGGCGCGGCGCGCGCGAGGCCGACAAGCTGGCCAAGCGCCTGCGCCACCAGGTCGGCAAGGCGATCGCCGACTTCGGCATGATCGAGGACGGCGACCGGGTGATGGTGTGCCTGTCCGGCGGCAAGGACAGCTACACCATGCTCGACATCCTGCTGCAGCTGCAGCGCAAGGCGCCGGTGTCGTTCTCGATCACCGCGGTCAACCTCGACCAGAAGCAGCCCGGCTTCCCGGAACACGTGCTGCCGGACTACCTGCGCGCGCTCGGCGTCGACTTCCACATCCTCGAGCAGGACACCTACTCGGTGGTCACGCGCGTGGTGCCGGAAGGCAAGACCATGTGCTCGCTGTGCTCGCGCCTGCGCCGCGGCGCGCTGTACACCTACGCCGAGCAGCACGGCTTCACCAAGATCGCGCTCGGCCACCACCGCGACGATCTGGTCGCCACCTTCTTCCTCAACCTGTTCTTCCACGCCAAGCTGTCGGGCATGCCGCCCAAGTTGCTGTCCGACGACGGCCGGCACGTGGTGATCCGCCCGCTGGCCTACGTGCGCGAGGACGACATCACCGCCTATGCCGACGCGAAGCGGTTCCCGATCATCCCCTGCAACCTGTGCGGCTCGCAGGAGAACCTGCAGCGCCGGCAGGTCGGGCTGATGATGCGGCAGTGGGAGCGCGAATCGCCGGGCCGCATCGAAACCATCGCCCGCGCGCTGGGCGACATCCGGCCTTCGCAGCTGTCCGACCCGAAGCTGTTCGACTTCCTCTCGCTCGGCCACCGCGACGGCGCCGACCGGGCCGACGCGCACGCCTGGCTGGCCGGCGAGCCGCATGCGGCAACGGCGTCCGGCGACGACGGCGAAGCCTGACGTGCCCACCCTCCTTGACCGTCATCCCGGCGAAAGCCGGGATCCATTTGCTTTTCGCCGTTGTCTCCGTGGCATCAAGCCGCACGGCTTCGGACGCGAAAATGGATCCCGGCTTTCGCCGGGATGACGGTCAAGGCGACTCCGCCGCTTCGAATCACCAATCACGAATCACCAATCCCCAATCCCGCAATCACGGCCCCTCGATGTTCTTCAGAAACCTCACGCTCTTCCGCTTCGCCTCCACCCTCGACTTCTCGAAACTCGACGAACTCCTCGCCGACCACCCGCTCAAGCCCGTCGGCGCGCTGGAGCTCTCCTCGCGCGGCTTCGTGTCGCCCTTCGGCCGCGACGGCGAGGCGCTGTCGCACCGCATCGGCGACGCGATCTGGCTGACCGTCGGCGGCGAGGACAGGCTGCTGCCCTCGGCCGTGGTCAACGACCTGCTGGCCAAGAAGCTCGCCGAGATGGAGGAGAAGGAGGGCCGCAAGCCCGGTGGCCGCATGCGCAAGCGCATGAAGGACGACCTCGTCCACGAACTGCTGCCGCGCGCCTTCGTGCGCCCCTCGCGCACCGACGCGCTGATCGACCTCGAGCACGGCGTCTGCGCGGTCGACACCTCCAGCCGCAAGAACGGCGAGGCGGTGGTCTCGGAGATCCGCCACGCGCTGGGCAGCTTCCCGGCGCTGCCGCTCAACGCCGAGGTCGCGCCGCGCGGCGTGCTGACCGGCTGGATCGCGGGCGACCCGCTGCCCGAGGGCCTCACGCTCGGCGAGGAGTGCGAGTTGAAGGATCCGGCCGAGCACGGCGCGGTGGTGAAGTGCCAGCGGCAGGAACTGCAGAGCGACGAGATCGGCAAGCACCTCGAATCGGGCAAGCAGGTCACGCGGCTGGCGCTCAACCTCGACGACCACGTCTCGTTCGTGCTCGGCGAGGACCTGGTCGTGCGCAAGTTCAAGTTGCTCGACGGCGCCGTGGACCAGCTCGAATCGACCGAGCGCGAGGACGTGCGCGCCGAACTCGACGCCCGCTTCGCGCTGATGAGCGCCGAGTTCAGGCGCCTGTTCACGGTGCTGGAGCCGGCGCTGAAGCTGTCCAGCGCCGACGCTTGACCCCTCCCGGCCCGTGGGAGCGCCCTTGGGCGCGACTGCCTTCCCCTCCGTCGCGCCGATCATGAAAGGCAATCGCGCCCAAGGGCGCTCCCACGGGTAGCATTACGCGCATGCCTTCGCTATTCCGACTGTCGCCGCCCGCGCCGAAGGCCTCGTCCCGGCTGCAGCGCGACTCGATCCCGTTCGTGCTCGGCGACGGCCGCCGCATCGACGTGCTGCGCGTGCGCGATCCGCGCGCGCGGCGGATCAAGCTCAGCGTCGGCGAGCGCGGCGCGCGACTGACCCTGCCGCTGCGCGCGAGCCTGGTCGCGGGCGAACGCTTCCTGCACGAGCATCGCGACTGGCTGGCCGAACAGCTCTCGGCCCTCGGCGAGGGCCTCGCCCCGCTGGTGCGCGGCGAACCGGCGAGCCTGCCGCTGCGCGACGTCCTGCTGCCGGTCGACTGGACCGACGGCCGCTTCGCGCGCGCGCGCCTCGACGGCGACGGCATCGTGCTGCAGTCGCCCGCGCAGGCCGGCCCGGCCGCGATCGCGCGCGCGCTGCGCGACTTCTACGAAGCGCAGGCGCGCGCCGACATCGGCCGCTGGCTGCCCGGCTACCTGCCCGGCCTGCCGCGCCCACCCTCGCGCATCCGGCTGCGGGTGCTGTCCTCGCAGTGGGGTTCGCTGGCGCCCGACGGCACGCTGACGCTGGACCTGTCGCTGGTGCTCGGCCGCCCCTCGGCGTTCGAGTACGTGCTGGTGCACGAGCTGTGCCACCTGATCCGGGCCGACCATTCGCGCGCGTTCTGGCGCGAGGTCGAGAAGCGTTTCCCTGCATGGCGCGACGAGCGCAGCTATTTCCACGCCGAAGGCCGGCGGCTCAAGGCCTCGCTGCACGCCCTGCTCGGCTGACGCGGGCATGGTGCCGGCGGTCTGCCGGCGGCCGCGGCGACACGCGGAAGCCGTCGCGTCAGCAACCATTGCACGGCGCGACGGAGCGCAGGCGACGGCGTCTACCCATACGATCGCCGGCACGCGACCGTCCGGCGCGTGTCGCTGTCCGCCTGGCCGCACGGTCCGCGTTATCCGCCATGACCCTGAAGTCCCCGACCACGCACATGGGGGTGCGATGAACGCTGTCCCGAAAGCCGTCGCGTGCCTGTGCTTGGCCGTCCTGGCCCTGTCGTCGCTGCTGGGCGGCTGCCGGCGCGCCGGCAACCCGATCACCGAAGCCGCGATCCAGCGCGCCACCGACCACCAGGGCGGGACCGCGCATGACGAGGGACAGCGCGCCGCGCGCGGCGACGACCTGGCGGCGACACAGGCCGGGGAATCGCTGACGCTGCCGGAGGGTTTCCCGGAGGACGTCTACCTGCCGCGCGCCTATGCGGTGAACAGCGTGATGGACCTGCAGGACGTCAGCGTGCTCAGCCTCAGCGCGCCGGGCCAGGTCGCCTCGCTGTTCTCCGACGCGCGCGATTCGATGCGCACGCGGGGGTGGAAGCAGACGCTGGCCGCGCAGCATTCGGTCGACACCGCGATGCTGGCGTTCGAGAAGGACACCGACGCCGGCCTGCGCAGCGCGACGCTGTCGTTCAACCGCAACAACGGCGACGAGCGCGTGATCGTCGGCGTGCAGCTGCGCGCGCTGCAGTCGCAGTAGGCTGCAGGAGCGGCTTCAGTCGCGACCGGGGTTTACCGGCCTTCTGACCGGCGATCTGTCGCGGGCTTGCCCCCACCCCAGCCCTCCCCCGCAGGCGGGGGAGGGGGCAAAAGCGGGCAGGCTCTTGGCTCCCTCCCCCGCCTGCGGGGGAGGGCCGGGGTGGGGGCCACCGCCACGACAACCGCACGCCTCAACCGCGCCGCGACAGGAAATCCCCGATCGCTGCCGCCACTTCCGCCGGCCGCTCCATGTGCAGGTGGTGTCCGCCCGACAGCACCACCAGTTCGCCGCGCGGCAGCAGTGCGGCGTGTTCGCTGCGCCGGGGTTCGGGCAGGTAGGGCTGCGGCGGGTCGGCGTGGATCACGCGGGTCGGGCACTCGATGCCGGCCACCAGCGCACGCACCTGTTCCTCGGTCATGCGCACCAGCGTCGGCAGGGTCAGGCGCGGGTCGCTGCTCCATTCCCAGCCGGCGCGCGCGTCGTCCACCAGCACTTCGCGCACGCCGCGCTCGACCAGCAGCCGCGCCGAGGCCTCGTCCATCGCGCCGGTGCGGGCCAGGGTCCGCGCGCGCACCGGCGCCTCGAGGTCGGTGAACACGCGCAGGCGCTTGCCGGACAGGGCGCGTCCGGCGGCGACCGCGTCGCGCAGGCGCGAGACCGTGTTCTCCACCGTTTCCGGCAGCGCGCCGAGCGCCTCGATCGCGACCAGCCGTTCGATCCGCTGCGGACACGCCGCCGCCACCAGGCTGCCGATGCCCGCGCCCATCGAATGCCCGAGCAGGGCGAAGCGCTCCCAGCCCAGCGCGTCGGCGACGTCGAGCACGCTGTGCAGCGCGCCGGCGAACGAGTAGTCGGTGCCCGGCGGCAGGTGCACGCTGCGGCCGTGGCCGGGCAGGTCGATCGCGACCAGCTCGATGCCGGGCAGGTGCGCGGCCAGCGGCACGAAGCTGGCGGCGTTGTCGAGCCAGCCGTGCAGCGCGAGCACCCGCGGCTGGCCCGCTTCGCCCTGGCGCAGGCCGTGGATGCGGCCGAGCGCGATGTCGAGGCTGAACTCGCGCATCACGCATCCGCTCCCGGCCAGGCCGCGAGTTCGCGCCTCGCCAGCGCGGCCAGCGCGTCGGCGTGGGCGGGGGCGTCGTTGAGGCAGGGGATGTAGCGCAGCGCCTGTCCGCCGGCGTCGCGGAAGAAGCCCGCGTTCTGCATCGCGATTTCCTCCAGCGTCTCCAGACAGTCCGCGGCGAAGCCCGGGCAGACCACGTCGAGCGTGCGCACGCCCGCGGCGGCCAGCGCGCGCACCGTTGCGTCGGTGGCCGGGCCGAGCCAGCGTTCGCGGCCGAAGCGCGACTGGTAGGCCAGCACGTAGTCCTCCGGCGCCAGCGCCAGCGCGCGCGCGATCTCGGCGACGCTGGCCTCGCACTGCGCCGCGTAGGGATCGCCGGCGTCGACCAGCCGCTGCGGCAGGCCGTGGAACGAGAACAGCAGCCGATCGCCGCGCCCCTGCGCCTGCCAGTGGGCGCGGATCGAATCCGCCACCGCCTCGACCCAGCCGGCGTCGGTTGCGTAGTCCTGCACTACGCGCGCTTCGGGCACGCCGGGCGTGCGCGCGACGAGGTCGGCCACGGTGCCGGTGGTCGTCATCGAATACTGCGGGTACAGCGGCAGCACCAGCACCCGGCGCACGCCGCCCTCGCGCAGTTCGCGCAGGCGCGCGCGCAGCGCCGGCTCGCCGTAGCGCATCGCGTGCAGCACGGCCACGTCCGGCAGCCGCGCCTGCAGCGCACCGGCCAGCCGGCGCGTGTGCACCGCCAGCGGCGAGCCCTCCGGCAGCCAGACCTCGGCGTACTTGTGCGCCACCCGCGGCGCACGCAGCGGCAGGATCAGGCCGTGCAGCAGCGGCCACCACAGCAGCTTCGGGATCTGCACCACGAACGGGTCGGAGAGGAATTCGCCGAGGTAGCGCTTCACCGCGGCGGCGGTCGGCGCCTGCGGCGTGCCGAGGTTGACCAGGAGCACGGCGGTGCCGGGCGTCGCGATGCCGGGCGTGGGGGCTGGGATCGTCATCGCGTATAGGATGGCAGGCCCGGCCGCGCTTGGCACCGGCGTCCATCGCGGTGGGACGATTCGTCCGCCGGGCTCATCCGCGATTCATCGCACCGTCACTAGCCTGAGCCGTCGCCGCGACGCGCGGTGCCCACATGCCTACCGGAGCTCCACGATGCCTCGTTCCCGCCCGACGCCCCTGCTGGGGAAGACGTTGCTCGCCTCGCTGCTGGCACTGACGCTCGCCGCCGGCTCCGCGGTCGCGGGCCCCGAGGAGGACTCGCGCGCGCAGAACGCGGTGCGCGTGCTCAACGAGGTGCAGGCGATCCCCGAGTCGGCCATTCCGGACAAGCTGCTCGACGAGGCGCGCGCGATCATCGTCATCCCCGACACGCTCAAGGTCGGCCTCGTGCTCGGCGGCCGCCGCGGCCACGGCCTGCTTTCGGTGAAGTCGCCCGACGGCACCTGGTCGAACCCGAGCTTCGTCAAGATCACCGGCGGCAGCATCGGCTTCCAGGCCGGCGTGCAGTCGGCGGACGTGGTGCTGGTGTTCCGCAACGACCGCAGCCTGGAATCGATCGTCAACGGCAAGGTCACGCTCGGCGCCGACGCCGGCGTCGCCGCCGGCCCGGTCGGGCGCAACGCCTCGGCCGCCACCGACGGCCAGCTCAAGGCCGAGATCTGGTCGTGGTCGCGCGCGCGCGGCCTGTTCGCCGGCGTCGCGCTCGACGGTGCGGTGCTGCAGATCGACAACGACGCCAACCGGCAGGTCTACGGCGCCAGCAGCACGCCGCGCGCGATCTTCGAGAACCGCGCCGCGCAGGCCCCTTCGGACGCGGTGGTCTCGTTCCGCGACCAGCTCGAGGAGGCCACCGCCGCCGCCCGCGCCGCGCGCGGCACCGATGCCCGGCCGGCCGCACCGGTCGCGGCCGCGAGCCCTGCCCCGGCCGACGCCAGCACCGCGCCGCTGGCAACCTCCCCGACCGACGAGCCGCAGCCGCAGCCGTTCGAGCCGGTGAACGACAACCCCGCCCTGGTCGAACCGCTGCCGGAGACGCCCTGATCCGGCACCCGTACGCCGAAGCCTGTACGCATCCGGTTCACCCGAACTGTCTGGCCCCCTCTCCCGCTTGCGGGGCAGCGTACCCTCCGGGGTAGAAGAAGGTTGGGATGGGTGCCGCGAAGCGCGCCCCCACCCCAACCCTCCCCCGCAAGCGGGGGAGGGAGTTCTCTCGTGGGAGCGCCTTCAGGCGCGATGCTCTCCCGACTCCCGACTCCCGACTCCCGACTCCCGAATCAAAAGCATCGCGCCTGAAGGCGCTCCCACGGGAACAATGGGGGTTCGTCCGCGCCGGACGTCGGGCCGCGCCGGCCGGCGTGGAGTATCCTGAGCGTTCCTCACGATTCGGCGGGAACACGCAATGGGTAGTTTCAGCATCTGGCATTGGCTGATCGTGCTGGTCGTGGTGCTGCTGATCTTCGGCACCAAGCGCCTGCGCGGCGCCGGCCGCGACCTCGGCGAGGCGGTGAAGGGCTTCAAGAAGGGCATGGGCGACGACGACAAGCCGGCCGGCGAGCTCGACCACCAGTCGCAGTCGCAAGAGCGCGATGGCACCGTGTCGGGCAAGCCCCGGCAGGACGACACCATTTCGCGCTGACGCCGCGGACCTGCGGCCGCCGCCATGTTCGACATCGGCTTCACCGAACTGCTGCTGATCGCGGTGGTCGCCCTGATCGTGCTCGGGCCCGAGCGCCTGCCCAAGGCTGCGCGCTTCGCCGGGCTGTGGGTGCGGCGCGCGCGCGCGCAGTGGTATTCGGTGAAGTCGGAGCTGGAGCGCGAACTCGCCGCCGAGGAGCTCAAGCACAGCCTGCACGACGCCAAGCAGGCCGCGCAGGACCTGCAGAAGACCATGCAGGAGACCGAGGCCGAGGTGCAGGCCAAGGTGCGCGCGGCCGAGGACGAGGCGCGGCGCGAGATCGAGGGCCTGCGCCGGCAGGCGACCGCGGGCCTCGTCGCCGAGCCCCCGCAGCAGGAATCGTCGACACCGGCGGACGCCGCTGAACCTGCCGTCCTCCCGGAACCGGAGCCGGAACCGACACCGACACAGGACATCGCGGAACCGCCGCCGCGCGACGACGCGCCGCACCAGCCCGACCTGCTCGGCGGCGCGGCGGACACGGAACGGGACGATGGCCGCCAGCGCTGACCACGACGAGGGCGAAGGCAGCCTGATCGATCACCTGATCGAGCTGCGCTCGCGCCTGCTGCGCGCGATCACCGGCCTGGTGATCGCGCTGGTCGCGCTGCTGCCCTTCGCCAACCGCCTCTACGGCTGGTTCGCGCAGCCGCTGCTGGACAAGCTGCCGCAGGGCGCGCAGCTGATCGCGGTGGAGGTGGCCTCGCCGTTCTTCGCGCCGCTCAAGCTGGCGTTCTTCGCCGCGGTGCTGCTGACCATGCCGTGGCTGCTGTACCAGGCCTGGGCCTTCGTCGCGCCCGGCCTGTACAAGCGCGAGAAGAAGCTCGCGCTGCCGCTGCTGGTATCGGCGGTGCTGCTGTTCTACGGCGGCTGCGCGTTCGCGTTCTTCATCGTGCTGCCGGCGGTATTCGGCTTCCTCACCGCGATCACGCCCGAAGGCGTGGCGATGATGACCGACATCAACGCCTACCTGAACTTCGTGCTGGTGATCTTCCTCGCCTTCGGCATCAGCTTCGAGCTGCCGGTGGCGCTGGTGATCCTGGTGCTGCTGGGCTGGGTGACGCCGGCGCAGCTGCGCGAATGGCGCGGCTACGCCATCGTCGGCATGTTCATCCTCGCCGCGATCATCACCCCGCCCGACGTGGTCTCGCAGCTGCTGCTGGCGATCCCGATGTGCCTGCTGTACGAGGCCGGCATCATCGCCGCGCGCATGGTCGCGCCGAAGGACGCGGAGCGCGCCGCCGACACAGACGAGGCATGAGCGGCGCGGCCATGCCGTCGGACGCTAATCCGGCATGGCGCCCGGCCTCGTTCCCGCGCCGCTACGCCGCATGGTCGATCGACATCGCGGTGGTGCTGGTGGTCGCGCTGCTGGCATGCATGGCGCGCATCCGCGACGGCGGCGCGCGCATCGCCGCTGCATTCGACGCGATCGCGCAATCGATGGCGCGGGCGATGGCCGACTTGTTCTACGGCGCGACGCCGCTGGAACTCGCGCGGCAGTGGCTGGCCGATCCGCGGCAGCGCGAGGCGATCGCCACGCTGTCCGACGCGATCGCCGCCACCGTGTTCCCACCGCTGCTGGTCGTCGCGCTGCTGGCGCTGGCCTGGTTCGCGCTGTCCGAGGCCTCGCCCTGGCAGGCCACGCCCGGCAAGCGGCTGCTCGGCCTGCGCGTGGTCGACGCCGGCGGCGCGCGACTCGGCCTGGCGCGGGCGGCGGTGCGCCACCTCGCAGGCGCGCTGTCGTGGATCACGCTCAACATCGGCCACCTGATGGCGCTCGTCCAGCCTCGGCGGCAGGCGCTGCACGACCGCGTCGCCGGCACGCATGTCCTGCAGGAAGGCGGCGACGCGCGCCTGCCCGCGTGGGCGACCGCATGGTTGGTCCTGCAGGCGCTACTGGCCATCGCGGCGACGGCCTGGCTGTTCCTCGCGGCCAATGCCGCCATGCAGCGCGCGTTCGACACGTTGCTGTAACGCGACTCCGCCCGTCATCCCCGCGAAGGCGGGAAGCGCTTTTCAACAGCGCGAAGCGCTGGTCATCCATTTTGCTGTTGCATGAAGACGCTGGGTCCCCGCCTTCGCGGGGATGACGGCTGTAGCGTCAGAGCTCGACCTGGTTGCCGGGCAGCGGCGGCGGCGCCACCGGTTCGGCGCAGATGTCGCGCCACATGTGGTACATCACGCCGAACATCACCACGTACATCAGCAGGATCATGCCCAGGTACACCGGCGCGACCAGCAGTATCGCCAGCACCGGATGCACCAGCCCGCCTACCAGCGCCAGCAGGCCGCCCACCAGCGCCACTACCAACATCAGCGCGAACAGCGCAATGATCGACAGGATCGCCATCACCACGATCGGCAGCAGGTTCTTCAGGGAGCCGGCCAGGCCATCGCCGATCGCCGCGAACACCCCGCGTCCGCCCAGCGCCACCTGCCCGAAGCCGATCGCGTAGGCGCCGCCGAGAAACAGGCCGAACAGCAGGCCCAGCGCCATCACCATGCCCAGGCCCGAGGGCGGCGCGGGAATGTCTTCCGGCTTGATCGGCTTGCCGCCGGCTTCCATGCTCAGCTGCATGAACGCCATGTACCACTCCGGCAGGCCCTTGCCGAACGCGCCGACGATGGTGCCGAACACCAGCAGGTAAACGGCCGTCATCAGCAGGCCGAAGCCGATCAGGCGGCCGGCGCCGTTGCCCGCGCGGAAGGTGTCGAATACCGCGCCCGCGCCCGCCGGCTGGCCGCGTTCGGCGGCATCGATCACGCGCAGCGCGCCGCCGATCAGCAGCGGGAACACCACCAGCGACACCAGGGTGCTCAGGCCGATCACCGTCAGCAGCGCATCGGGCTGCGCGCCGAATACGGGCTGCGCCACCAGTTGCACGATGCTCGGCACCAGCGCGGCCAGCGCCACCAGTGCGATCCCGCCGATCACCGCCTTCGGGTTGTTGCGCCCGAGATTGACCGCCCGTGCCAGCCACGACCAGCCGGTGCCCGGCCCCATTGCCCGCGTCGACATGACTACCCGTTCCGCCTTCGATGTGGCGTGCGCCACGATGGCGACATGCTACTGCATAGCCGATGGATCGCAGGCTGCGGGATGGGGTGTTCGCACGGGTGTGGATGGCGTGTGCGGTGCCCCCCACCCCGGCCCTCCCCCGCAGGCGGGGGAGGGAGCTAAAAAGCGGGCTGCCGTTGCTCCCTCCCCCGCTTGCGGGGGAGGGTCGGGGCGGGGGCCAGACCGCCCGCGCACTCCTTCCGCCAGCCGCCTATTCCTGCGGCGGCAGCACCGTCAGCACTTCCTCCACCGTCGTCACCCCCTGCGCCACCTTCTCCGCACCCGCCACGCGCAGCGTGCGCAGGCCTTCGCCGACGGCGGCGCGCGTGAACGCAGCCAGCTCCATGTCCGGCCGGACCAGCGCGCGCAGCAGCGGCGTGATCGGCATCAGCTCGTAGATGCCCACGCGGCCGAGGTAGCCGGTGTTTCGGCATTCGAGGCAGCCGACCGGGCCGTTCGCCGTCTCCGGCACCGGCGGCGCGTGCGGGCCGGGCAGCAGCGAGTGCCAGGCTTCGGCGCTGAGCTTCTTCGGCGCCTTGCAGTGCGGGCACAGCGTGCGCACAAGGCGCTGGGCGAGGATGCCGTTGAGGGTCGAGGCGATCAGGTAGTGCGGCAGGCCGAGGTCGAGCAGGCGCGTGATCGCCGAGGGCGCGTCGTTGGTGTGCAGGGTCGACAGCACCAGGTGGCCGGTGAGCGAGGCCTGCACCGCCATCTGCGCGGTGTCGAGGTCGCGGATCTCGCCGATCATGATGATGTCGGGATCCTGGCGCAGCAGGGTGCGCACGCCGTGCGCGAACGTCAGGTCGATCTGGTGGTGCACCTGCATCTGGTTGAGCTCGACCGCGATCATCTCGATCGGGTCCTCGACCGTGCAGACGTTGACGTCGCTGGTCGCCAGCCGCTTGAGCGTCGAATACAGCGTCGTGGTCTTGCCCGACCCGGTCGGGCCGGTGACCAGGACGATGCCGTGCGGACGGCTGGTCAGCTCGTGCCAGGTCCCGGCCTCGTCCTGGTCGAAGCCGAGCTGTTCGATCGACTTGAACGCCGTGTCCGGGTCGAAGATGCGCATCACGCACTTCTCGCCGAACGCGGTGGGCATGGTCGACAGGCGCATCTCGACCTCGCGCCCGCCGGGCGAACGCGTCTTGATGCGGCCGTCCTGCGGCCGGCGGCGCTCGGCCAGGTCCATGCGCCCCAGCACCTTGATGCGGCTGACCACCGCGGTCATCACCGGCGGCGGCATCTCGAACACCTTGTGCAGCACGCCGTCGATGCGGAAGCGCACGCGGCCGACGTCGCGGCGCGGTTCGAGGTGGATGTCGGAGGCGCGCTGCTCGTAGGCGTACTGCAGCAGCCAGTCGACGATGTTGACGATGTGGTGGTCGTCGGCGTTGACGTCGCCGGCACGGCCGAGTTCGACCAGCTGCTCGAAGGTCGGCGCCTGCGTGGCCTTGTCGCCATCGTGCTGCGCGCCGCGCACCGAGCGCGTGACGCCGTAGAACTCCATCGTGTAGCGGTGCAGGTCGAGCGGGTTGCTGACGACGAGTTCGATCTCGCGCCGCAGCAGGCGCTGCACGTCCGGCAGCCAGTCCAGCGCCATCGGCTCGCTGGTGGCGATGCGGGCGCGGTCGGGCGTGACTTCCACCGGCAGGATGCGGTGGCGGCGGGCGTAGGCGTGCGAGACCAGTTCGGTCACCTCGGCCACGATGATCTTGGTCGGGTCGATGCGCAGGTACGAACGGCCGCTGGCCTTCGCCAGCCATTCGGTCAGCGCCTCCAGCCCCAGCTCGCTGCCCGGCCGCACCGCCGACGGCAGCTTGAGGTTGGCCAGCAGCACCAGCGGATGCACCGCGTCGAGGCCGCGCACGTGGCGGGCGCTGGCGCGCGCGTGCTCGGCATCCTTCGACGCGAGCAGGCCATCGGCGAGCAGCGCCGCGATCACCGGCTCCAGCGCCAGCTTGCCGGGCGGCAGCTGCGCGGCGGGCCGGGGGATGCGCGAGGCGAGCGATTCGTTCAATGCGGCTCCGGTGCCGGAAAACCCGGCCGCTGCGAGGTCCGCCGCTATACTAGCGCGCCCCGCGAACGCATCCGCCCGATGGCCGCCCCGACCTTCCAGTCCGTCACATTTCAGGGCCTGATCACCCGTCTCAATTCCTACTGGGCCGCGCAGGGCTGCGTGCTGATCCAGCCGCTCGACCTCGAGGTCGGCGCCGGCACCTTCCACCCCGCCACCTTCCTGCGTGCGCTCGGCCCCGAGCCGTGGAACGCGGCCTACGTACAGCCGTCGCGCCGCCCCACCGACGGCCGCTACGGCGAGAACCCCAACCGCCTGCAGCACTACTACCAGTACCAGGTGGCGATGAAGCCCAACCCGGACAACATCGTCGAGCTTTACTTCGGCTCGCTGAAGGAGCTGGGCATCGACCCACTGGTCCACGACCTGCGCCTGGTCGAGGACAACTGGGAATCGCCCACGCTCGGCGCCTGGGGCCTGGGCTGGGAAGTCTGGCTCAACGGCATGGAAGTCACCCAGTTCACCTATTTCCAGCAGGCCGGCGGGCTCGAATGCCGCCCGGTGCTCGGCGAGATCACCTACGGCCTCGAGCGCCTGTGCATGTACCTGCAGAACTGCGACAACGTCTACGACCTGGTGTGGACGACCGGGCCGCAGGGCACGGTGACCTACGGCGACGTGTTCCTGCAGAACGAGCGCGAGCAGAGCGCCTACAACTTCGAGCATGCCGACGTGGCCGAGTTGTTCCACCGCTTCGACGCCTGCGAGGCGGAGGCGCTCAAGCTGGTCGAGCTCGGCCTGCCGCTGCCCGCCTACGACCAGGTGACCAAGGCCAGCCACAGCTTCAACCTGCTCGACGCGCGCCGCGCGATCAGCGTCACCGAGCGCCAGCGCTACATCCTGCGCGTGCGGCGGCTGGCGCAGGCGGTGGCGCAGGCTTATTACGAGCAGCGGGAGAAGCTGGGCTTTCCGGGGCTGAAGCAGAAAGCAGCTTGATTTTTCCCTTCCCCCGCTTGCGGGGCTACGTACCCTCCGGGGTAGAAGGTGCCCGAAGGGCGGATGGGGGCAACCACGAGGTCCCTGGCCCCCACCCCAACCCGTCCGGTCCGGCGCAGCACGCCGGCCGTTCGGATAACCTGCGCGGCAGTGCCGCGCAAGCAGATTCTCCTCACCCCCCGCACGCGGGGGAGGGAGCAAAACGACAAGAGCAATGGCATGAGCGAACAACTTCCGCTGCTGATCGAACTGGGCACCGAGGAACTGCCGGTCAAGGCGCTGCCCGGGCTCGCCCAGGCGTTCTTCGACGGCGTGCTCGCGGCGCTGGACAAGCGCGGCATCGCGGTCGAACGCGGCGATGCCAAGCCGCTGTACACGCCGCGCCGGCTCGCGGTGCTGCTGCCGGGCGTGGCAGTCGAACAGCCCGAGCAGGCCTCGGAAGTCTTCGGCCCCTACCTCAACATCGCGCTCGACGCCGAAGGCCAGCCGACGAAGGCTCTGCAGGGCTTCGCCGCGAAGGCGGGCGTCGAGTGGACCCGGCTCGAACGCGCCAGCGACGCCAAGGGCGAGCGCTTCGTGCATCGTTCGGTGACGGCCGGCGCGCAAACCCGCGCGCTGCTGCCGGAGGTCCTGCGCGAAGCCATCGCCGGCATGCCGATCCCCAAGCCGATGCGCTGGGGCGACCATGCCTTCGCGTTCGCGCGGCCGGCGCACTGGCTGGTGATGCTGCTGGGCAAGGACGTGGTCGAGGGCGAAGTGTTCGGCGTCCGCGCCGACCGCATGAGCCGCGGCCACCGCTTCCTGCACGACAAGCAGGTCTGGATCTCCACGCCGGGCGACTACGTCGACGCGCTGCGCGGCGCGAAGGTGCTGGTGGACGCCGACGAACGTCGCCGCCGCATCGTCGGGCAGGTCGAGGCCGCGGCCAAGGCCGCCGGCGGCAGCGCGCGCATCGACGCCGACAACCTCGCGCAGGTGACCTGCCTGGTCGAATGGCCGAAGGCGGTGTCGTGCACGTTCGAGGACGACTACCTCGCCGTGCCGCAGGAAGCGCTGGTGGCGACGATGGAGGCCAACCAGAAGTTCTTCCCGGTGCTCGACGACACGGGCCGGCTCACGGCGCGCTTCATCGGCGTCGCCAACGTCGATCCGGCCGACGATTCGGAGATCCGCAAGGGTTACGAGCGCGTGATCCGCCCGCGCTTCGCCGACGCGCGGTTCTTCTTCGTCGAGGACATGAAGCAGGGCCTGGAATCGATGAACGCGGGTCTTGCGACGGTGACCTACCAGGCGAAGCTGGGCACGGTGGCCGACAAGGTCGCGCGCGTGGCGGCGCTGGCCGAGGCCATCGCGCCGCAGGTGGGCGTGGACGCGGCGCTGGCCAAACGCACCGCGCTGGTCTCGAAGGCCGACCTGCAGTCGCGGCTGGTCAACGAGTTCCCGGAGCTGCAGGGCATAGCCGGCCGCCACTACGCGATGCAGGATGCCTCGCTCTCGGACCTGTCGCACGAGGATCGCAGCGCGGTGGCCAACGCCATCGACGAAGCCTGGCAGCCGCGCTTCGCCGGCGACGACATCGCGCTCTCGCCGCTGGGCAAGGTGCTGGCGATCGCCGATCGGCTCGATACGCTGGCCGGCGGCTTCGCAGCGGGGCTGAAGCCGACCGGGAACAAGGATCCGTTCGCGCTGCGGCGGAATGCGCTGGGGTTGGCGAGGACGATCATCGAGAGTGGTTTTTCGCTTGATATCCGAAACGCCATTCAACAAGCGGTCAAGCAGCTTCCCGCCGATGTTCAGCCGCATGCCGACAGGAATACGGAAACACTCGACCTCGATCTCTTCGAGTTCATCATCGATCGCCTGCGCGGCTATTACCTGGACAAAGGTGTACCTGCGCAACATTTCGACGCCGTGGCAACCCGAATGAAGATGTCCGCCGTTGCCTCGCTCTACGACTTCGACCGCCGCATCGACGCCATCGGCACCTTCGCGCAGCTGCCCGAGGCCGAAGCCCTGGCCGCGGCCAACAAGCGCATCCTCAACATCCTGAAGAAGTCCACGGACGAGATTCCCGCGATCGAGGACAAGGACCTGCTGCGCGAGCCGGCCGAATCGGCGCTGGCCGAGGCGGTGGAAGCGGTGTACGCGGAGACCGGACATGCGCTCGCGCACGGCGACTACGTCGATGCGCTGGCGCACCTGGCCCGGCTGCGGCCGCAGGTCGATGCGTTCTTCGACGCGGTGATGGTCAACGTCGAGGACGCGGACCTGCGGCGCAACCGGCTCGCGCTGCTCAAGCGGCTTGCGGATCGGCTTGGCAGCGTTGCTGCGATCGAGCATCTGTCGGCTTGACTGGCGGACGACGCGGCGTCGGAGTTTCCGCTGCGGATACGGGCCCCCACCCCAGCCCTCCCCCGCAAGCGGAGGAGGGAGTCGAAAGCCGTTGCTCCTGACCCCCTCCCCCGCTTGCGGGGGAGGGTTGGGGTGGGGGCCGTCCGTTCACGACACACTCGACGCAAGCTGCTCCACACTCGAAGCAGTGCAATCGTTAATCGATCCTTGACCGGCCTTCGGTATCCTGCCCCGATGCGCCTCCCCCACCGCATCCTCGCCGCCGCCGCGCTGTTCCTGTTCGCAGCCGGCGCGGCCCGCGCGGCCGTGGTCGGGAACGTGGAGATCACCGGCCTCGACGAGGAGATGACCGAGAACGTGCGGGTCTCGCTGTCGCTGGTCGACACGATCGGCAAGGAGGTCAGCGGGCGCCGCCTGGCCTACCTGCTGCGCGAGGCCGAGAACGAGGCGCGCGAGGCGCTGGAGCCGTTCGGCTTCTACTCGGCCACGGTCGAGGTCGAACGCAGCCGCGGCAACGGCAACGGCAGCGTGTCGGTGACCATCCGCGTCGATCCGGGCGAGCCGGTGCGCGTGCGCAACTCGGACATCGCCATCATCGGCGAGGGCGGGCGCGACCGCTACCTGCAGGCCGACCTCGACGCCTTCATCCCCTCGCCCGGCGCCATCTTCAATCACCCGGACTACGAGGCCAGCAAGGTCCGCATCAGCCGCCGCCTGACCGAACGCGGCTACTTCGACGCGGATTTCTCCTCGCGCCGGGTCGAGGTGACGCGCGCGCAGCAGGCCGCCGACATCGACCTGGTCTGGACCAGCGGCGAGCGCTACGACATGGGCCCGACCACGTTCGAGCAGGAACCCCGCATCATCCGCGACGACCTGCTGGAAAAGCTGGTCTACTGGGAGGAAGGCGAGTACTACCATCAGGGCCGCATCGACCGCCTGCGCACCTCGCTGGCCAAGCTCGACTACTTCGGCAACATCGAGATCAGCCCCGACCCGGCCAGCGCGATCGACAAGCGCGTGCCGGTCGCGGTGAAGCTGACGCCGGCCAAGCGCAGCATCTACACCGCCGGCCTGAGCTTCGGCACCGACAGCGGCGCGGGCATCCGCCTCGGCGTCGAACGGCGCTACGTCAACGACCGTGGGCACAAGGCGCTGGCGCAGCTGGACTACGCGCAGAAGCGCAAGACGCTCACCCTGCAGTACCGCATCCCCGCGTTCGCCTGGCGCGACGGCTGGTACACGGTCAGCGCGCAGGCCTACGACGAGCAGACCGACTACATCGACACGCGCCGCATCGAACTGGTTGGCAGCCGCAGCGGCCAGTACAGCCAGCAGGTCAACCTGGTGGCGTCGCTGCACGTGCTGCGCGAGCGCTGGGCCTACCCGGTCGAAGCCGACGACGATCCGGCGACGCCGCTCCAGTATCGTTACGCGACCTTCACCTTTCCGTCGGTACGCGCCGAATACATCAACGTCGACAACCGCGTGTTCCCGCGCAGCGGCGTCGGCGGGTCGCTGACGCTGCGCAGCGGCGCGGAAGGCGTCGGCTCCGACGCCAACTTCGTGCAGTTCCACGCGCGCGCCTCCACCTTCAAGGGCCTCGGCGAGGAGGGCCGCCTGATCGTCCGCGCCGAGGCCGGCTACACCTGGACCAACGCGCTGGTCGACATGCCGCCGAGCCTGCGCTTCTACGCCGGCGGCGACCGCAGCATCCGCGGCTACGAATGGCGCGAGGTCGGACCGCGCATCACCCGCTACGAGGAGGACGGCGACGGCAACCTGCGCGAAACCGGCTATCTCGCCGCCGGCGCGAAGAACGTGGTCACCGCCAGCGTCGAGTACGAGCGCTACTTCCTCGGCGACTGGGGCGCGGCAGTGTTCGTCGACAGCGGCAGCGCCTTCGACGGTACCTCGCCGGACTGGCACACGGGCGTCGGCGTCGGCGCGCGCTGGCGCTCGCCGGTCGGTCCGCTGAAGCTGGACATCGCCCGCGGCCTCAACGATCCCGATTCGCCGTTCACCATCGGCCTCAGCATCGGCGCGGAGTTTTAGGGTCTGTTAACGCTATTGGCATGGGCCACGCCGCGCTTGAGTGCGTGCGGGGCAAGGAAGAAGGAGGGAATGTATGTCGATACATGACCGAGTGATGACGCGGCCCCGTGCGCACCCAAGCGCGGCCCTCCGGGTTGCCGTGTCCGGCCGCCAGCCGGCCGCGCGCGGCTTGGACAGGCGGCCAGCCTGCCGCGGCGCCACGCACGACCCCCTGGCGGCCGGACACGGCAACGTGGCCCATGCCAATAGCGTTAACAGGCCCTAAGATGGCCTTCCGACGCCGGCCGCGACTGCCCGACGACCTCACGCCCGAAGAGCGCGAGGCGCGCATCGCCGAACTGCGCGAGCGCCGCCGCCGGCGCATGCGCGTGCTCGCGGTCCGCAGCGCGATCGGCACGCTGGCGCTGGTGCTGCTCGGCGCGACGCTGCTGTACTGGCTGCTGGCGACCTTCGGCGGCCGCGACTTCCTGCTCGCGCGCATCGCCGCCGCGCTGCCGGCGGGCACCGAGCTGGCGTGGTCGGGCGCAGAAGGCCCGGCCTCCGGCCCACTGACGATGCACGACGTACGCTACGTGCAGCGCGGCTGCCCGGACGTCGACGGCAAGCCGGTCGCATACGGCGATTGCGCGAAGCCGACCGTGCTCACCTTCACCGCCAAGCGCATCGTGCTCGATCCGGCGATCACGCCGCTGATCGGGCGCCGGCTGCGCCTGGACGCGCTCGACATCGAGACCGCGACGCTCGACCTGCCGCAGAGCGACAAGCCGTTCGAGATGCCGACCTGGCCCGAGGTGCTGCCGCGCATCGACCTGCCGCTGTCGCTGCAGGCCGACACCATCCGCGTCGACGGGCTGGCCGTCACCAGCGAGGGCCAGAGCGTGATCGACGTCGCCACGCTGCGCGGCGGCATCGACGCGAAGCAGGGCGAACTGCGGGTGGAGAACATCGCCGTCGACAGCGACCGCGGCCGCTTTACCGCGCATGGCGTCTACGCGCCCGACGACAACTACCGCACCGACCTGACCGCCAGCGCGCTGCTGCCGGCGCCGTTCCCCCGTCCGCGCCCGCGCATCGGCCTGGTCGCGCGCGGCAACCTCGACACGATGGACGTCGCGCTGTCCGGCCACGCGCCCGATCCGCTGCGCGCGCACCTCACCCTGCGCGGCAAGCGCTGGACCCTGCGCGCGAACTCGCCGGCGCTCGACCCCGGCCTGCTCTCGGGCAGCGGCGAGCCGGGCACGCCGATCGCGTTCTCGCTGTCCGCCGACGGCAACGGCGGCGCGGCCGACCTGCAGGGCGAGTTCACCCAGGGCACGCTGCACGCGGTGCTGCAGCCGTCGAAGGTGAAGCTCGAGGACCAGGTGCTCGACGTTGAGCCGCTGGTGGTCGACATCTTCGACGGCCGCATCACCGCGAACGGCCACGGCGACTTCCGCGAGCCGACCGACGCGACCTTCAAGCTTGCGGTCAACGCGCGCGGCCTGCGCTTCGGCGGCGACCCCGATGCCGTCGATCCGGAACCGGCCGATCCCGCGCCGGCGATCGGCGTCGATGCCGACTTCGGCATCGCCGGCCGCAGCAACGACTGGGCCGCCGTCGGCAAGGCCGCGATCGCCCGCGACGAACTCGAGGCCACGGTCGATTTCGAAGGCCGCGGCGACCTGGAGAAGATGACGCTCAAGACGCTGCGCGCGACGATGCCCACCGGCACGCTCGACGCAACCGGCAGCGTCGGCTGGGCGCCCGCGCTGCAGTGGCAGGTCGACGCGACGCTGGCCGGCTTCGATCCCGGCTATTTCGCGCCCGGCTGGAACGGCGCGGTGAACGGCAAGCTCGCCACCACCGGCGCGACGCGCGAGGACGGCGGGCTCGACATCGGCGTCGACGCCAGCGACCTCGGCGGTGCGCTGCGCGGACGCAGGCTCGGCGGCAAGGCCTCGTTCGCGATGCACGGCCCGGCGACCGGACAGACGCGCACCGACTACGAAGGCGAAGCGGCGCTGACGCTCGGCGACAGCCGCATCGACGCCAGCGGCTCGCTGCGCGAACGCATCGACCTCGACGCCACGCTCGCACCCCTGAACCTCGCCGACCTGCTGCCCGACGCGGCCGGCACGCTGCGCGGCACGGTGCAGGCCACCGGCCCGCGCAACGCGCCCGACGTCAGCGCCGACCTGACCGGCAGCGGCCTGCGCTGGGGCGACTACGCCGCCGCGTCGCTGCGCGCGCAGGGGCGCCTGCCGTGGTCGCGCGACAGCGGCACGCTGGTGCTCGACGGCAGCGGCGTCAACGCCGGCATCGCGCTCGACGAGGTTCACGTCGAAGCGCGCGGCGCGGTCGAGAACCTGCAGCTCGACGCGCAGGCCCGCAGCGAGGCGATGGGTTCGGTCGCGCTGCAGGGCACGGCGCTCAAGCGCGGCGAGAACTGGAGCGGCGAACTGTCGTCGCTGCAGCTGGCGCCGGTCAGGGGCGCGGCCTGGCGCCTGCAGTCGCCGGCGCGCTATGCGCAGGCGGGCAGCAACTGGACGCTGTCGCGCAGCTGCTTCGCCGCGTCCGACGGCGGCGCGCTGTGCGCGGAAGCCGACTGGCCGCGGCGCGGCGTGGCGTTCGACGGGCAGAAGCTGCCGCTGTCGCTGGCCACGCCCTACCTGCCCGAGCGCGACGGCGGACGCCCGTGGATCCTGCGCGGCGAGATCGACCTCGACGGCCAGCTGCGCCCCGCCGGCAAGGCCTGGCAGGGGAACGTCAGCGTGCGCTCGAGCGACGGTGGCCTGCGCAACAGCGAACGCGCGCGAAACGATCTCGTCAGCTACCGCGACCTGCAGCTCGACGCCGACTTCACCCCGGCGCGCATCGAGGCGACGCTGGCGACGATCGTCAACGAGGATGGCCATGTCCGCGCGCGCATCGCGACCGGCTGGGACGCGACCTCGCCGCTCGACGGCGAGATCGACGCCTATACCGACGAACTGACCTGGCTGGAGCTGTTCTCGCCCGACATCGTCGAACCGACCGGTCGGCTCGAGGCCAGCATCGCGCTCGGCGGCACCCGCGCGCAGCCTTCGCTGGGTGGACAGGCGCGGCTGAGCGACTTCAGTACCGAGTTGCCCTCGCTCGGCATCGTGCTCGAGCAGGGCGACGTGCGCCTGCAGGCGCAGCCCGACGGCAGCGCGCGCATCGCCGGCAGCGTGCAGTCCGGCGAAGGCGCGCTGAACGTCGACGGCAGCCTGAGCTGGCAGGACGCCAGCGCGCCGCTGCTGCTGCGGCTGACCGGCGAGAACGTGCTGTTCTCCGACACCCGCGACCTGCGCGTCATCGCCACCCCGGACATCGAGGTGCGCTATGCCGCGCGCCAGCCGCTCAACGTCACCGGCACGGTGACGGTGCCGAGCGCGATGATCGACCTCGAGCGCCTGGACCAGGGCGTGTCGGTGTCGCCGGACGTCGTGGTGCTCGATCCGGAGGACCCCGAGGACGGCGGCGCGTCGCCGCTGCAGCTGGACCTGACGCTGGCGATGGGCGAGGACGTGAAGCTGCGCGGCTTCGGCCTCGACGGCACCCTCGGCGGCAGCATGCGCGTGCGCGCGCAACCCGGCCGGGAGATGACCGGCAGCGGCACGCTGGAGGTCGGCGGCCGCTACAGCGCCTACGGGCAGAAGCTGCAGGTCACCCGCGGCCGGCTGACCTTCAACGGACCGGTGTCCGATCCGCTGCTCGACATCCGCGCCGAACGCAGGATCGAGGCGCAGGACATCACCGCCGGCATCAGCGTCACCGGTCGCGCCTCGGCACCGCAGGCCAGCGTATGGACCGATCCCGCGACCGACGATTCGCAGGCGCTGTCCTACCTCGCGCTCGGCCGGCCGCTGTCGAACCTATCCAGCGCCGAGGGCCGCCAGCTCGACGCCGCCTCGGCCGCGCTCACCGCCGGCGGCAGCATGCTCGCCGGGCAGCTCGGTTCGAAGATCGGCCTGGACGACGCCGGCGTGATGGAATCGCGCGCACTCGGCGGCAGCGTGCTCGGCATCGGCAAGCAACTCTCGCCGAAGCTCTACGTCGGCTTCGGCGTCTCGCTGCTCGGCACCGGCCAGGTGCTGACGCTGAAATACCTGCTGCGCAAGGGCTTCGACCTCGAGATCGAATCGAGCACGCTGGAGAGCCGCGGCTCGGTCAACTGGCGCCACGAGACCGATTAGCGACACGTACACGCCGCGAGCTCTACCGGATTGTCATCCCGAGCCCTCGGCTGCGCTCGGGATGACAGGCGCCCACATGCATGCGCTGCGCCAGACCAGATCCGCCGTACAGGTTGGGGTTCGCTACGTTCAGCCCAACCTATTGCCGGGAAGAACTTCGGGCGATCAAGCCACCGAACGCTGCTGGCCGCGATGCTTGCCCTCGTCGATTTCCTCGACCAGTTTGGCGCAGAACGCGGGCAGGTCCTTCGGCGTGCGGCTGGTGACCAGGCCCTGGTCGACGACCACTTCCTCGTCCATCCACTTCGCGCCGGCGTTCTCCAGGTCCCTGCGGATGTTGGGCACCGAGGTGACGGTACGGCCCTCGAGCACGTCGGCATTCGCCAGCACCCAGGGACCGTGGCAGATCGCACCGACCGGCTTGCCGGCCTCGAAGAAGGCGCGGGTGAAGGCCAGCGCCTTCTCGTCCACGCGCAGCTTGTCCGGGTTGAACAGGCCGCCGGGGATCACCAGCGCGTCGTAATTGGCAGCGTCGGCGTCGGCCAGCTTCACGTCGACCGGGACCTGCTCGCCCTTGTCGAAATGTTCGAAGCCCTGCACCTTGCCGCTTTCGGGCGAGACCACGTCGACGGTGGCCTCGTGCTCGCGCAGCGCGCGCAGCGGCTCCAGCAGTTCGGACTGCTCGAAGCCGTCGGCGGCAAGGATGGCGACGCGTTTTCCGGTGAGATGGCTCATGGCGGGTACTCCAGTCGGGGGATGGAACCGCCACGCTAGCGCCTCGCCTGCACAGGCAACGCGAAGGAAACGTCCATGACGCGTCAAGAGCACGCGCCACCGCGGCCCCGCGGCGGCGGTCGCGCGTTTTCGCGTTCATGATGCTGTACACGTTGAACGCTTGGAGCCATGGACATGCCGAGGCCTCGTCGACTGGTGATCTTCCTGCGCAGCCTGCTGGCGCTGGTGCTGGCGGTCGCGGCGATTCCCGCGGTCAACCTCGGCGGCTCGTGGCTCTCCAGCCACGTCTTCGGCCTCCCGCCCGGCGGCACGCTGCGCCTCGCCGTCGACCTGTTCTGGGTGTTCGTGGCCGGCTTCGCCGGCGCCTGGCTGATGGTGAAGACCGCCGCGGCGGCGAAGGCCGCTCATGCGTGGACGCTGTTCTCGATCTATCTGGTCGCGGCGACGTATGGCGCGATCACGATGTGGGACGATTTCCCGCGCTGGTTCACGCTCGGACTCATCGCCTCGATCCCGGCGCAGGTCTGGCTGGGATGGTGGCTGGCGCGGGGGCGTTCACGACCATAGGGCGGGTTTCAACCCGCCGAGCCGGCTCGTGAGCGATCGGTCGGCTTCGTGCGGGTATGCGGGCGCCTCGTTTGTACGACGCGCGGGTCAAGACCCGCCCTATGCCGGATCCTGCGCCGGCGCCGACAGCCGCTTCTGCACGTCCTCGCGCAGCTGCACCAACTCGGCCTCGGCCTGGCGGCGCTGCTGCATGCCGTCGCGGTGGATGTTGCGGACTTCCTCGACGGTCTGGATCAGCTGTTCGTGGACGTGGCGCAGGGTGGCGACGTCGATCACGGCGCGCTGGTTGGCCTTGGCGGTCTCGACCGAGGTCTGGCGCATCAGGTCGGCATTCTTGCGCATGATCTCGTTGGTGGCGTCGTCGATCGCGTTCGACAGCTCCACCGCGTTCTTCTGCTCGTTGAGCGAGAGCTGGATCGCGAACTGGCGCTTCCACGACGGGATGGTGATGTTGCGCACCGCGTTGAACTTCTCGATCAGCTGGATCGCATTGGCCTGGATGATGCGGATCATCGGCAGCGACTGGTCGGCCGCGTGCTGCATCACGGTCAGGTCGCCGACGCGCTTGTCGAGCAGGCGGATGGCGTTCTCGATTTCGCTGCGGCGGTTGCGCGAGTCCGGATCCTCCAGCCCGGCCAGCGACTGCTGCTCGGCCGACAGCTCGGCCAGCCGCACCTTGCCGGCGGCCACGTGCAGGCCGAGCGCGCGGCGCTCGTCGAGCACGATGTCGTACATGCGGTCGAACTCGCCGACGCGCTGGGTCTGCGTGCCCTGCTGGCGGGCGACGTCCTGCATCAGCTGCTCGATCTGCTGGTTGGTGTCGCTGAACTTCTGCACCAGCTCGCCCTTGGAGGCCTTCAGCCTGTCGATCAGGCCGCCGATCACCGGCAGCTTCGACCTGCCGGCGAAGCTGTCGAGGTTCAGCGAGCGCGCAATGCGCACCACTTCACCGAGCTTGTCGCCGGCGGCGTCGAGGTCGCGGTTGCGGACCTGGTCGAGCAGCTGGCTGGAGAACGCGGCGGTCTTGCTGGCGGCGTCGCGGCCGAACACGTGCAGGTTGCCGGGGGTGATGTCCTGCAGCGACTTGCCGATCTCGGCGATCGCGCCGCGGTCGGCCTCGACCAGCCCGAGCGCCTTGAGCGCAGGTTCGTCGATCACGGCGGACGCGGGAACGAGGGCGCTGCTGTCGGTGGTGTCCTGGCTCATGCGGCTACTCCCGTGCTGGATGCGGTGCGTGCTGGGGGTCGAGTGTACCGGCCATCGCGGCGACTTCCGATTCGATCGCGGCGTAGGCGTCGGCGGCCTGCGCGGCGCGCGCGCCGCCGCTGCGGGCGGCTTCGGCCAGCGCGACCTGCCGCCAGGCGGGCAGCAGCACGTCGCGGATGCGCTGGTGGCGGGCCAGCAGGTCGAGGTTCTGGTCGCGCAGCAGGGCGATCTGCCGCGCGCCGATCGACCAGGCCGCCTGCACCGTTGCCAGCTGGTCGAGCCGGCGTTCGAGGCGCTCGCGCGGCGCGGCGGCAGCCATCTCCGGCGCAACCGTTCCGGCGTCGGGATGGGCCTGGAGCCATGCACGCGCCGTGTCGATCGCGGCGGCGATGCGCGCGATCGCCTCGCGCGTCTCCTCGAGCAGCCCCTGCTGCAGGACGGTGCGCGCCTTGAGGTCGGTCGCGCTGCGGTCGGCTTCGGCCAGCAGCACGCCGAGCCGGCCGCGCAGGCGTTCGGCCTCGGCCTCGGCTTCGACGTCGCGTCCGGTGAGGCGGGCGACCAGGCCGCTTCCGCGCCGGAGCGCGCGCGGCCGGCCGGCCTGCAGCGCGCGGCGCAGTTCGTCGAGCCGGGCCACCAGCGCCGCCGCGGACGCATGGTCCAGCGCGTCGGCGAGCCGTGCGTCCAGTGCCTCGTCCAGCGCATCCGCGCCGTAGCCGACGACCGCGAGCGCGTCGTCGAGGTCGACCGGCGGCGGCCCGTCCGTGCTCACGGCTTGTCGGGCTTCTCGTCGGCGCGGAAGCGCAGCTGGCGCAGCAGCTCCTCCAGCTCGATCTCCTGCGCCGTCTTCGCGCGCGGGCGCTTGCCCGGCGCCTGCGCCGGTGCGGATTCGGACAGCTTGCGGCGCAGCAGGTCGAGGATCTGCACCAGCGCCGAGTTGAGCTGCGCCTGGCGCTCCTGCCCCTGCGACAGGTTCGCCAGCACCGGCTCGAACGCGCCGCGCATCGCCTCGGGCAAGGCCTGCAGCCACGCGTCGCCGCCCGCGCCGTCGCCGTTGCGCGCCGCCACCGTGTCCTGCAGCGAGGCGAGCAGTCGTTCCCAAGGCACTTCGGGCGCCGCCTGCACCGGCGCGTCGGCGCGCGCATCCTGCAGCGAGGCCAGGCCCGAGGCGATGTCGGCCAGCTGCGCGACCACGCGCGCGCCGGTATCGGCGTCGTCGCCGCCCATCGCCTTGTTGCGCAGGAAGTCGCGCTTGATCTGCGTCCAGCGCGCCGACTGTTCGTCGGTCATGGTGCCGCGCAATTCGGCGAGCTTGAGCAGGTTCTCCTCGGCGCCGGTGGTCAGCAGCTGCGCCTCGCCGAGGTAGTGGTCGGCGATCAGCTGCTGCAGCTCGGCCGCGTTCATCACCGGCGAGACCTTCTCGGCCAGCTTGTTCATGTTGCGGTAGCTGCCCTGCAGCCGGAACGGCGGTTCGGTGCGGTATTTGTCCGCCTGCGCGGCGCTGGCGATGTACTGCTGGTTGACGCGGTAGACCACGTCGCGCACCTGCATCAGCCGCTGCAGGGTGGCGACGATCTCGTTGACCTCGGCACCGCTGTAGCCGTGCGACAGGCCGTTGGTCGACACGTCCTTGCCGGCGGCCCTGTCGGCCAGCAGGTAGAGGTCGGCGAGGTCGCGCGTGGCCAGCGGCGCCAGCACCGGGTTCGAGGTCAGACTGTTTTCGATGTAGCTGAGCTTGAACGCGTCCTCCATGCCGCCGAGCACGTCGCCGAGGTTGTAGATGTCGGCACGGTTGGCGAGCATGTCGGGGATCCTGAAGACCTCGCCCGACTCGGTGTACGGGTTGCCGGCCATGACCACGCAGAATTTCTTGCCGCGCATGTCGTAGGTCTTCGTGCGGCCCTTCCACACGCCCTCGATGCGGCGGGTGCCGTCGCACAGCGAGATGAACTTCTGCAGGAACTCCGGATGCGTGTGCTGGATGTCGTCGACGTACAGCATGGTGTTGCTGCCCATCTCCAGCGCGAGGTTGAGCTTCTCCAGTTCCTGGCGCGAGGTGGCATCGGGCGCCTGCGCCGGATCGAGCGAGCGCACGGCGTGGCCGAGCGCGGGGCCGTTGATCTTCATGAAGACCAGCCCGAGCCGGCTGGCGACGTACTCCATCAGCGTCGTCTTGCCGTAGCCGGGCGGCGAAATCATCATCAGCAGGCCCATCAGGTCGCTGCGCTTGTGCTCGCCGACGGTGCCCATCTGCTTGGCGAGGTTGTCGCCGACCGCCGGCAGGTAGACCTCGTTGATCAGCCTGTTGCGGACGAACGAGGTCAGGGGGTGCGCCTTGAACTCCGACAGCCGCAGCGCGTCGCGCTCGCGCGCGGCGATCTTCTGGCGCACGGCCTGGTAGCGCTCGAAGCCGGGCACGAAGGCGGCGCGATGCGCGTTCCAGCGCGCGAGGACATCGTCGACCACCAGCGTCGCCTTGCCGCCGTCGATGCGCGGATGCTCGCCGAGCAGGCCGTCGACCTCGGCGACCAGCGCCACCTCGACGATGCGGTGGCGAAGGTCGCGCCCGGCCAGCCGCAGCGCGATCGCCTCCGGCACGTAGCCGGCCAGCGCGGCGTGGCGCGGATCGCGGCACATCGCCTGCAGCCACTGCGCGACCAGCGCCCATTGCGTCGCCGGGGTCGCAGACAGGCGCTGCAACGAACGCTCGAAGGTCTCGGCCATGCCCGCGGCCTGCAGCTGTTCGTCCAGCGCCGCCAGCAGCTGGCGCGCGTAGTGGCTGAAGCCGAAGGTGGGCTCACCCTCGCGCAGTTCGGCGAGCAGGTAGCCGGCCGCGGCCTGTGGCAGCGCGCTGTCGAACGGCAGGCCGGCGTCCTCGACGAACGCCGCCAGCGCGGCGGCGATCTCGTCGCGCAGCGCGTCGAGGCCATCGCGCGCGTCGAACAGCCGGCGCACCGCTTCCGCGCCGACCGCGCGCTCGGGCCAGTGCGCCACGTCCTCGCGGCACCCGTGCCGCTGCCAGAACAGCAGCGCCAGCGCGCGCGCGGACGGCGCGTGCACCAGCGTGCCGGCGCCGCGGTACAGCGGCAGCAGCGCGTGCAGGATCCGCGCCGCGTCGTGGTCGTGGATGCCCTTTTCGTAGCCCTCGCGGTAGCGCGGCGCGGCGAAGTCGCGCACCAGCTTGTCGAGCGCGGCGGGGTCGGCCTGCGCGTGTTCCAGCGCAGCCATGTCGAGGCCCCCGCGGCCGGCGACGGCGGCGTCGAGGATCAGGCCGGCGAGGTATTCGCCGCGGTACAGCGACGGCGATTCGGAATCCAGCCCGACCTGCCACCAGTCGCGCAGCGCGTCGAGCTCGGGATCGTGCAGCGTCTCGTAGTAGTCGGTGCCGGTCAGGTGCACCGCGAGCGCGTCGCCGCGCGGCAGCAGGGTCAGGTCCAGCGGCTGGGTGTTGACGCTGAAACGGTGGCGCGGTCCGAGGCGGATGACGTTGCCGCCGTCCTCGAACAGGTCGCTGCGGTCGCGCAGGGCGCGCACGGCCTGGTCGCGGATGCCCTTGAGCCGCGCCTCGACGTCGTCGGCCCTGACGCTGTCGCGGTGCTCGCGCAGGCGCCCGGCCAGCTCGCGCAGCTTGAGGATCAGCGGATCGCCGGCGAAGAAGGCGTTGAGTTCGTCGAGCGTGGTGAAGCGCTCGGTGCGGCGGCCGAGGCCGTCGAGGATGCGCCTGGCCGCGTCGGCCACCGACTGCGCCTTGCGCTGGCGCTCGTCGAGCAGCGCCTGCTTGTGCGCCTCGAAAGTGTCCAGCAGCTCCTCGCGCTTGGCGACGATGTCGCCGAGGAACTGCTCGTGCTCGCCGAACTGGCTCTCCAGCTCCTCCAGCTGCACCATCAGCCGCGACAGCTGCTCGTCGGCGCGCTCGGGATCGGTGGCCAGGCCGAGCGCGCTGGCGATCGACTGCGAGAACAGCGAGAACTGCGCGCCGAACTGCGCCACCGCCTCGGCCGAGCCGAGCGTGCGCCGGCGCTGGTCGGCGCGCGCCCGGGCCTGGTTGAGCCTGGCGTAGATCGCCGAGATCGCCTCGACCACACGCGTGCGCTCGGTGGCATCGTCGACTTTGAGGCCGGCCATCAGCTCCGAGAGCATGTCCAGTTCGGCGGACATCGCCTGCATGCCCTGCAGCTGCTCGGCCAGCGCCCTGGCGGTCTGCGCCTGCTGCGCGGCGGCGTCGAGCTGCTGCAGCCGCGCGTGGAACGGCGCCAGCGCCTTGTCGCCGCCGAGGAATTCGCCGGTCGCCGCGCCGATGCGCTCCTGCGCCTGCTGCAGGGCCTCGCCCATCGCGTCGATCGCGGCGGTGTCGATGTAGCGGTACTCGCGCAGCGTCAGCAGGTGGCCGCGCTGGCGCGAGAGTTCGCCCAGCGCGTCGGTGAACTCGCCGATCGCGCTCCAGTTCTCCGGCTGCAGCCGCGACAGCAGCGCGCGCTGCGCGGCGGTCGCCTCCAGCATCGCGGCGTCGGACTGGCGGCGGATGCCCTCGACCTTCTCGTACTCGTCCAGCACCGATTCGCCGGTGGCGCTGATCTCGTGCAGCAGCTTCGCCGCGCCGCCGCAGTGGGCGTCGTCGATCCAGTGGTGCGCGTCGAACAGCCGCCGGGTGTCGTGCACCAGCAGCTGGTAGCGCTGCGGCGAGACCTGCGGATGGTCGATCCCGCGGCTGAGCTCGAGCACGTCGGAGATGCCGCGCACCAGCGCGGCGTTGCCGATCCGGCCCATGAAGCTCGTACCCGCCGGTTTCTGCGCGGCGAACTCGTCGCTGGTGAACGGCGTCTGCCAGACCTGCATCGGGTGGATCCGCGTCGGCGCGTCGCCCTCGGCGTTGAACAGCACCATGCGCCCGTCCTGCAGGAAGGCGTAGCCGTGGCCGAACACCGGGTTCTGCAGCTCGCGGCGGATGGTGTTGTAGACGAACAGCGCCGAGCGCCCGGCCTCGCGCTCGTAGAACACGTACAGCACGTCCTCGCCGTTGGGCGAGCGGACCGCGCGCTTGTACTGCATGCCCTGCATCGCCGCGTCGAAGGCCTTGTGCTCGCCGTTCTGCAGGTAGTAGCCGCCGGGGAAGATGACGCCGTGGTCCTCGGGCAGCTGCACGCAGGCCTGGACGATGGCGTCGTTGCGCACCACCGCGCCGGTCAGGGTGTTGTAGATCAGGCCGCGCCACGCCGATTCGCGGTACGGCAGGATCTTGAGCAGGATCAGCGTGCCGACCTTCGCGTAGTCGATGGTGGCGTCGTCGAGGGACTGGGTGCCGTCCTCGACGGGTTCCGCGTACACGCCCTGCCCGGTCTCGGTGTTGTTCTCGACCTTGATCGTCAGGTCGCCGCCGGTGGTCTCGACGAAGACGGTGTCGAGGATGTTCAGGTGCGGGAAGCGGCCGGTGACCATCAGGTCGCGGGTGGCGCGCGACCATTCGAAGTCGAACGGCGGCGGCAGGCTGATGTCGCGCTCGCCGCGCGAGTCGATCCAGGCCAGCTCGCCGCCGTTGGAGATCGCCCAGCGGAACACGCGCACGTCGTCGCTGCGCTCGCCGATCTGGAAGGCGGCCAGCAGCTTGCCGTCGCGCTTGATCAGCTGCAGCAGGCGGGCGTGCTTGTAGTAGGCGTAGAGCTCGGTGAAGTCGTGGACGAATCCCGCCTGCGACAGGAACGTGCCCTTCGGATCGACCGGGGTGACGTCGTAGCCGTCTGGACCCTCCACCAGCCGGTACAGGCCGAACACGTCCTCGACCCGCGTCGTCTTCTTCAGGCCGATGTAGACGTTGTAGCCGAACAGCAGCAGGTCGTCGCCGACCTGGACGATGTCGCGGCCGATGCAGTTGTTCTCGGTGCGGATGCGGAAGCGGCCGGCCACCTCCATGCGGCTGTCGCCGAATTCCTGCAGGCGACGCGCGTTCAGTTCCTCGACGATCGCGCGCAGCCGCCCGCCCTGCTCGAGCAGGCGGCGGCGCAGCACCTCGTAGGCGCCGCCCTGGGCGACGGCCTGGTCGGCGGCGCTCGCCGCCGATGCGCTGGCGTCAGCGGTCGTGGGCTTGTTGTCCTGCGTGGGATCGGTCATCGCCGGTGGTCATCCTGCGTGTCTTTGTTGCTCCTCGTCGCTCCTCCCCCCGCTTGCGGGGCATTGCGCCCTTCACGGGTGGGAGGCTGGGAGGGGGGCGCGAGACGCGCAGCGGCGAGCCTTTCGCGAAAAGCGCCCCCACCCCAACCCTCCCCCGCAGGCGGGGGAGGGAGCAGTCTTCAGGTCGCTTCGCCATCCGTCTTCGGCGGCGCCTTGCCGCGGTCGATGCCGAGGTATTTCTGCATCAGCTCCTGCACCACCGGGCTCTTGTCGGTCAGGCCCTCGATCGACTTGCCGATCGAGATCGCCCGGACCAGGCTGTCGAACATGCCGCCGTCGCCGCCGACCATGTCGATGTCGGCGTTGCGCAGCGCGGTGGCGACCATTTCCGCGTTCTCCTTCGAGATTTCCTTGCCCGCCTCGATCGAGGCCAGCGCCTGCTTGAGGCTGGTGTCGAGCGCCATGCGGTATTCCTCGTGGCTGCGCGCGTTCTCGCTGAGCGCGTCGATCGCCAGGAACTTCTTCGTCAGGCCCTCGGCCTCGGCGAACAGCTTCTTCTCGACCACGGTCGCCTCGGCCAGGCCGATCGACTCGGTCGCAGCCGCCTTCGCGCGGCCCAGCTGTTCCTCGCCCTGCGCCTGCGCGCCCAGCTTCTCGGCCAGCACCTTCGCTTCCGCGCTGCCCTGCTTGAAGTTGGCGTCGGCCATCGCGTCGACCACGCGCGCCTCGGCGATGCCGACCTTCTCGATCGCCACTGCGCCGGCCTCCTTGACCTGCGCATCGGCCAGGCCCGGGGCGGCGCGCTCGGCGCGCGCGCCCTCGGCCAGCGCCTTCTTCGCCTCGGCCTGCTTGCTCGCGGCTTCCAGCTCGGCCTGCGCCAGCGTGGTGATCTCGACGGCCTTGTGCCTGGCGGCGGTCTCGCGCGCCTCGGCGTCCTTGACCTGCTCCAGCAGCGCCTGCTGAGCCTTGGCCTCGGCCTCGAGGATCGCGATCTGCTTCAGGCGGTCGGCCTCGGACACCTCGCGCACCTCCTTGATGCGCTCCTCTTCCTGCGCCACGGTCTTGTCGATGGCGATGCGCTCGCGGGTGATGTTGGCCACGTCCATCTTGCCCTGCTCGACCACCTTGTCGCGCTCCACGCCCTGCAGCTGCACCTCGCGGTCGGTGGTGACCTGCTCCAGCTGTCGTGCGCGGGCGACGCGCTCGGCCTCGATCGCCACGGCGCGCTCGCGGTTCTGCTCGGCGACCTCGACCTCGCGCAGGCGGTTCTGGTCGCGGATGTCGATCAGCTGCTGCGCCTCGATGCGCGCGGCCTCGGCCAGCTGGCGCTGTTCTTCCTGCACCTTGGCGGTCTCGGCCGCCTCGCGCGCCTGGATGGTCTCGATCTCGCGCTTCTGCCGCGCCTCGGCCTCGGCCTGCTGGCGCTCCAGCGACAGCGTCGCCTCGCGGGTCTCGACGTTCTTCTTGGTGATCGCCAGGTGCTCGTTCTGCGACAGCTCGTTGGTGATGACGTTCTGCGAGGCGGTCAGTTCGGTGATCTTGCGGATGCCCTCGGCGTCGAGGATGTTGCTCGGGTCGAGCAGGTTCTTCGGCGTCTGCTCGAGGTAGTCGATCGCCACGTCCTCGAGCACGTAGCCGTTGAGGTCGTTGCCGATGACCTTGACGATCTCGTCGCGGAATTCCTGGCGCTTCTCGAACAGGTCGGTGAAGTCGAACTTCTTGCCAACCGTCTTCAGCGCCTCGGAGAACTTGGCGTTGAACAACTCGTCCACCGCGTGCTTGTCGGAGGCGCGGCCGGCGCCCAGCGCCTTGGCCACGCGCAGCACGTCGGCCTGGGTCTCGTTGACGCGCAGGTAGAAGGCGACGGCGATGTCGGCGCGCATGTTGTCGCGGCAGATCAGGCCCTCCTTGCCGCGACGGTCGACCTGCAGGGTGATCAGGCTGATCTTCATCAGCTCGGCGCGGTACAGCACCGGGATGATCAGCGCGCCGGTGAAGTGCACCTTCGGCTGCGAGCTCATGTCGTTGACGATCAGCGCGGTGCCCTGGTCGACCTTCTTGTAGAACGACTTGAAGATGATCGCCAGCACGATCAGCAGGAAGACGACGCCTACGACGCCGATGAGGAAGGGGGCGATCACTGCGAGTTCCATGGAAGCGGCTCCTGTCGAAACGTATCCGGTTGCATTACAGATTCTGGTAGTCGCGCTCGGCCATCACCCGCCAGGTGTTGGCCAGCGCATCGTGTTCGAGCAGCACCACGCGCTCGCCGCGCGCGATCGCCGTCTCGCCGTCGTGGCGCACCTGCAGGACCAGTCCGGCGCCGCCATCGTCGAGGTCGGCCATGCCCTGGCGCGCATCGACCGTCGGCGTGCGCACGACCGCGACCCTGCCCAGCAGCGAGGTCGGCGGCGCCGGACGCAGCCGCAGCAGGAAGCGCCGCAGCGGCCGCAGCACGAAGGCGGTGAGCAGGATCGCCGGCACCGGCGCCAGCAGCAGCACCCCGGTGCCGAGGCCGTAGCGCAGCAGGTTGGGCAGCGGCGCGAGCAGCAGCAGGTGGGTGAAATAGGTGATGGCCCAGGCGAAGAAGGCCAGCAGGGTCAGCACCAGCAGCGAGGGCAGGCCGTCGAGGCCGAGCTTCGAGACCATGCCGCCGGCGTCGCCACCGTCGCCGAAGTCGAGGTCCAGCGCGTCGAGGCCGACGATGCCGATCGCCGACACCAGCCAGAACACCAGCAGTCCGCCCAGCGCGATGCTGTAGGCGAGCGTCGGATATCCCAGGCTGGTGGTCAGAAATAGCGTCACGTCCCCGATCCCTCATCCGCTGTGCGATCGGCGCCGCACGGCTTCCGTTCCGCCGGCACCGCTTGCCGCCAAGTGGCAGGGGCCGGGCCGTCCATGATGCCAGTTTCCCGCGCCGCTCGAACCAATGACGTGGCGGTGTGCCGGATGTGACCGCGTGTCGCCTCGGCCGGATCCCCCGGTACGCTCGCGACGGCAGGCTGGAAGGGCATGTCGCCCACCCTCCCTGTCATTCCGAACCCGTGAAGCGGGTGAGAAACGCTTTAAAACAAGTTCTTCGCCCAAGCGAGGGGGACGCCCCGGAGTGTCGGCGGTCCGGCCAGGCTGGGACGCCGAGGCGCCCTGCGGACGCTCCGCATGCGACTGCGACCGGACGGGGCCAGCGAAATCCCGTTCCTGCGCTCTGAAGAGGAACCCAACAAGCGGCCTGTCATTTCGACCGCAGGGAGAAATCTTCTTCCCGCGCGCCGGATGGGAGATTTCTCCCTGCGGTCGAAATGACACGGACAGGGATGCGACCGCGGACACGGACACAGACACGGGACAGCGATGCCGACGCGGATGACAGGAATGCGCTGAACGCATGGCCTGCCGGCGGGGTCCGCGGCGGCGATCCAGGCATTTGCCACTCGAACCGGCGAAGAACCTTAAAACAGCCGGAGGCTGGTCAATCTCCCAACCGACAAGGGGGTGTGTTTCCGGGCAGGAGATCCCTCGCCTGCGGCTCGGGATGACAAGGCAGTTACGGCTCGGGATGACAGGAAGGTTACCCTTCGCAACCGCCGCGAACCGCGGCGCGGCGTCACCCTCGCCGCGGCATCGCCGCGAGGATCGCCCACAGGCCGCCGATGCCGGCGATCCACGATGCGGCGGGAATGCCGAGGATCGCGGGACCACCGGCTTCCAGCGAATACAGGACGGCGGCGACGATCAGCAGGCCGACGCCGAGGATCGCGGCGACGATGCGCCGCTGCATGGCCTTGAGCGTTTGCGTGATCTCGACGATGTCCTGCGAGCGCATGCGCAATTCGTGTCGTCCTTCCACCTGCTGCTCCAGCCAGGCGTGCAGCAGCCGCGGCATCTCCGGCGCACGGGTCATGATCTCCGGCAGGCGCTTGCGGAACTCCGCGGCGAGCTTCTGCGGGCTGTAGCGCTCGACCAGGATGCGCTCGAGCACCGGCCGCGCCACCGCCCAGATGTCGATCTTCGGATCGAGCAGGCGGCCGATGCCCTCGATCGTCAGCAGCGTCTTCTGCAGCAGGATCAGCTGCGGCTGCAGGGTCAGCTCGTAGCGCTGCGCGGTGCGGAACAGCTTGCCGAGCACCTCACCCAGCGAGATCTCCGACAGCGGCCGGGTGAAGTACGGCTCGCAGACCGCGCGCGCGGCGGCTTCCAACTCGTCGATGCGGATGTAGGATGGCATCCACCCCGCCTGCACGTGCAGCTCGGCGATGCGGCGGTAGTCCTTGTTGAAGATCGCCATGAAGTTCTCGGCGAGGTAGTACTGGTCCTCGCCGGAGAGCTGGCCCATGATCCCGAAGTCCAGCGCGATGAAGCGCGGGTTGTCCTGCCGCGCCGGATCCACCCAGATGTTGCCGGCGTGCGCGTCGGCGTGGAAGAAGTTGTCGCGGAACACCTGGGTGTAGAACACGCGCACGCCCTTGGCGGCGAGCGCCCTGCGGTCGATCCCGGCGGCGTCGAGCGCCTCGATGTCGTCGCTGTTGATGCCGCGCACGCGCTCGAGGGTGAGCACCTTCTGCGTGGTGTGGCTCCAGATCGGCTCGGGCACGTACAGGTCGGCCGAATCCAGCCAGTTGCGGCGCAGCACCGAGGCGTTGGCGCCCTCGCGCTGCAGGTCGAGCTCGGCGGCCAGCGTGTTCTCGATCTCGGCGACGATTTCGCGCGGGCGGATCTTGTCGGCGTTGGGATGGGTGCGGTCGACGAGGCCGGCGAGGTTCTTCAGCAGCGCGATGTCGCCGGCGATCTGCTTCTCCACGCCCGGGCGCAGCACCTTGACCACGACCTCGCGCGGCGGCGCATCGCCGTCGGCATGCAGCATGGCCGCGTGCACCTGGGCGATCGACGCCGACGCCAGCGGCACGGTGTCGAATGCCACGAACAGGGTGGCGATCGGCGCGCCGAGCTCGGCCTCGACGATCGCGCGCGCGGCATCGCCGTCGAACGGCGCGACCTGGTCCTGCAGCAGCGACAGCTCGTCGACGATGTCCGGCGGCAGCAGGTCGCGGCGGGTGGACAGGATCTGGCCGAACTTGACGAAGATCGGCCCCAGCTCCTGCAGCGCCAGGCGCAGGCGTGCGCCGCGCGACTGCGCGGCGATGCCGGCCGAGGCGCGCGGCACGAACGGCCGCATCAGCTTCAGCCAGCGCTCGGCCGGCGTGTCGTCGAGCAGGTCGTCGAGACGGTAGCGCAGCAGCACGCGGCCGATGCGCGAGGCGCGCAGCACGGAGCTCAAGCGGGCATCCCCGGCGAAGCCACGAGGCGCGACACGCGCGCGGCGAGGCGGTCGACATCGTCGCGCAGCACGTCGACGTCGTCGTGGAAGGCATCGAGCTCGGCGCGCGCGACGACGTCGCGCGACTCCTCGGTCACGTACTCGGCGGCGCTCTGCGCGAGGTTGCGGCCGAGCTCGCGCGCCTGCCGCAGCGCGCCGGCGAACGCGTTCGCGACCTGCACGCCGACGACGTCGCCGAACACCGACACGAACGGCTGCTGCCAGTCCGGATCGAAGCGTTCGGCCAGCCGCTGCAGCTGGCGCGCGAGTTCGGCGTCGCCCGAGACGCGCACCTTGCCGACCGGCGGCGCATCGTCGCGGCGCAGGAACGGCAGCTGCGAAAGCATGCCGGCGAGCGTGGCGCGCACGGCGAGGTCGGGCTCGTTGGCGGCATCGACCGGGCCCACCGCGAGACGCTCGCCCTCGACCCGCAGCTGCAGCGCCAGCGGCGGCGATTCGAGGGTGAGCTCGATGCGGCGGCCGTCCAGCCTGGCCAGCGCCTCGCGCGTGTCGGCATCGAGCGCGACCGCGCGGTTGAGCGCAGCCTCCAGCGCGCGGCCGGCGATCGGCTTGATCGCGTCGAAGGGCGAGGGCGGGAACGTGGCCATGGCGCATTGTAGCGGCTGGCATGATGCCAATACCTCAATGGCGCCCGGCAACCTGTCATTCAGAGCGCAGCGAGAAGCGCTTTGCAACGGCGAAGCCGGTCAATCTGCTTCCGGCCAGGAGGAGCGACGGCGGAGCCAGATTCCTCGCTGCGCTCGGAATAACAGCACCGTTCTGTTTGCCCTCCCCCAGAAAGAAGGCCCGCCGAGCGGCGGGCCTTCCATTCACCAGACGGACGCGGGAACTAGACCCGCTTGCCCCGCAGCAGCGAGATGATCGCGAGGATCACGAACACCACGAACAGCACCCACGCGATGTTGGTGGCGGCGCCGGCGATGCCGGAGAAGCCGAGCACCGCGGCGATGAGGGCAATGACGAAAAAGATGACGGCGTATCTGAGCATGGGAAATCTCCGTGGCAATCGTGGTCGAATCTACCCCGCAAAATTACCTGCGCCGGAGTCGTGATCAGGTGATGGTCCCCGCCCGCCCTGCCCTTGCGCGTGATGCCCGCGTGAACCCGTCCCGGCCTCCGCAGAAGCGCTTTCAGGCGCGCTCCTTCGATCAACCACGCCATCGGCCATACGCATGCCGCCACACCGTTCCTGCCCTTTCCCGGGAATGCCGTAGGAGCGGCTTCAGCCGCGACCTACCGCCTTCGACGGGTCGCGGCTGAAGCCGCTCCTGCATTTCCACCCTTGATCTCGGATTGGTTTCAATCCGCACGCGCTGGTCTGAACTCCGCTTCCAGCCGCTTCAGCCCCTCCTCGATCGACACCCGCGGCACATAGCCGAAGTCGCGCGTCGCCGGCGCCATGTCGTACCAGTGCGTCGTGCTCAGCTGCTCGGCCAGGAACCGCGTCATCGGCGGCTCACTCTTCAACCGCAGCAGCGGCCACAGCGTCTCGCACACCGCACCGATCGCGTACGCCGCGCCGAACGGAATCGATCCCTCCACCTGCGGCGCACCGGCGGCGGCGAGCAGCGAATTGACGATTTCGCGGGTCGGTTTCGGCTCGCCGTTGCTGATGAAGTAGGCGCGCCCCGCGCAGGCCGCGCCGGGCGCGAGGTGTTCGAAGGCGTCGAAGTGCGCCTGCGCGGCGTTGTCGATGTAGGTGGTGTCGATCAGGTTGTGGCCGCCGCCGACGAAGCGCAGCCGGCCCTGCCTCGCGCGCTCGACCAGCCGCGGCAGGATCTGCTGGTCGCCCGGCCCCCAGATCAGGCGCGGGCGCAGCGCGACGGTGGCGAGGCTGGCGTCGTTCGCCGCCAGCACCGATTTTTCGGCGATGAGCTTGGTGGTCGCGTACGGCGCCTTGAAGCCCTCGCCGTAGGGCACCGTGTCGGCGGTCCCGCCTTCGACCGGATGGGTCTTGCGGTGGGTCACGCTCGGCGTCGAGGTGTAGACGAGCCTGCCGATGCCGTGCGCGCGGCAGGCGTCGAGCACGTTCCGGGTGCCGGTGACATTGGCCGAGTGGTAGCTGTCGTAGCTTCCCCAGGCGCCGGCCTTGGCGGCATTGTGGAAGACCGCGTCCATGCCCCGCGCCGCGGCGACGACGGCATCGCGATCGGCGAGGTCGCCGCGCAGCTGGCGCACGCCCAGCGCGCCGAGCGGCGGATAGTGGCCGCGGTTGAAGCTGGCGACTTCATGGCCGCGCTCGACGAGGCCGCGGCACAGCGCCTGGCCGAGGAAACCGCCGCCGCCGGTGACGAGGATCTTCATGGTGCCGGTCCACTCGCAGGGGATGGACACGATAGCGGCCGCGGCGCGCAATGGCGATGCGCGGGGCATCCGATGCCGGCGGATGCCGCCCGACCCGTCGTCCGCAAGTGCCTGTCGCGCCGGCGCTTCAGAATTCTTCACCGTGGTTTCAGGCACTTCAGACGAGCTCCGTGTGCAGTCGCGCCTCCCGTCACGAGGACCCACGATGCCTTCACGATTTTTGTCCATCCTTGCGCCGGCCCTGGCGGGCCTGCTCGCCCCGCTGCTGCCGGCCGCCGCCGCGGCGCCCGAAGCGCTGGACGACGGCTGGCCGGTCGCCGACGCGATCGCGCGCGGCTGGAATGCGGAGCGCCTGCAGGCGCTGGAGGCCGCCGTCGCCGATGGCGCGATTCCCGACACCACCAGCGTACTGATCGTCCACCGCGGCGCGCTGGTGTACGAGCGCTACTTCAACGGCGCCGACCGGCAGACCCTGCACAACACCCGTTCGGCCACCAAGAGCGTCACCGCGATGCTGGTCGGCGCCGCGATCGACCGCGGGCTGATCGCGGGCGTCGACGCGCCGGTCTACGGCTTCTTCCCCGGGCGCACCTGGGCGCACCCGGACCCGGCCAAGGCCCGCTTCGCCCTCGACGACCTGCTGTCGATGAGCGCGCAATGGGAGTGCGACGACAACAACGAGTTCTCGAGCGGGCACGAGGAACGGATGTACCTCAGCGCCGACTGGATACAGTTCGCGCTCGACCTGCCGATGCGCGGCTACGCGCCGTGGATGGCGCGTCCGGAGGACAGCCCGCACGGCCGCGCCTTCGCCTACTGCACCGCCAACGCATTCTTGCTCGGCGCGATCGTCGAGCGCGCCAGCGGCCAGCCGCTGTCCGGGTTCGCGGCCGACGCGCTGGAGCGGCCGCTCGGCATCGGGACGTCGCGATGGCCGCGCTCGTCGGAAGGCACCGGCATGGGCGGCGGCGGCACCGAGTACCGCAGCCGCGACCTCGCGAAACTGGGACAGCTGCTGGTCGACGGCGGCTGCTGGCGGGGACGGCGCGTACTGTCGGCGGACTGGGTGCGGGAGATGACCACGGTACGGGCGGCGACGCCGTTCGATGCCGACTACGGCTACCAGATGTGGCGCTTCCCGTTCGAGGTCCACGGCCAGCAGCGGCACGCCTGGGCGATGTCGGGCAACGGCGGCAACTACGTCTTCGTGCTGCCGGAGGAGCGGCTGGTGGCGGTCATCACCCGCACCCGCTACAACCAGCGCGGCATGCACCAGGAGTCGCAGCGGCTGATGCGCGACTTCATCCTCGCTGCGCTGCCGTGACCTCGCCTCGCGCGGGCGTCAGGCCGGCTGCGCGCGCCCGGTCGCGTTCGCGCGCGACCCGGGCATCAATCGCGGCGAGCGCCCGTCCGAAACCGGGATCGCTGCGCATCGGCGCGAACAGCGGCGAAACGCGCAGGTAGGCCGCATCGTAATAGCCGGCATCGACCGCGGCATCCAGAGCGGCGATCGCGGAGGCGCGGTCGCCGGCCAACTCGAACAGCAGGCTGGCATCGAGGCCGTCCATCGCGTCGGCGCCCTGCGCCAGCCCCGCGCGCAAGTCCTGCGCCTGCGCCTGCAGCCGTTCGCGCGGCGGCGCCGGGTCCGCGCCGAGGATCCATACCAGCGTCGACGGCCAGCTCGCCTGCGGCCTCAGCGCGCGTGCGCGCAGCACGGCGGCCTTCGCAGCGTCGCGGTCGCCGCGCGCCAGCGCGAGTTCGGCCGCCAGCAGGTGCAGGCCCGCATGCTCGGTGCCGCGCGCCATCGCCTGTTCGAGCGCAGCCGCGGCTTCGCCCGCGCGGCCATGCGTGTACAGGAAGGTCGGCCAGGCGAGGTTGGAGAACACGTTGTCCGGATACAGCTGGAAGCTGCGGCGGTAGCGCGCCTCGGCGTCGGCGGCATAGCCGAGCAGCGAGAGGTTGGAGGCGATCTGCAGGTCGAGGAAGCGGACCTTGTCCGGTGCGCGCACCGCGAGGTTCTGCGCCAGCGCATCGGCGATGCGTCCGCGGCGTTCGTACAGGTAGGCGGCCGACGCGCGGCTGGCGTCGGCGCGCGGATCCAGCTCGACGACCTTCTCGTAGCCCGCCAGCGCGGCGGCGACGTTGCCGCGGCAGTCGTGCGAGTACGCCAGCGCCGCATGCGCCGCCGCGTCGCCGGGATCGCGCGCGATCGCCGCCTCGGCCAGCGACTGCGCCAGCGCGGCATCGTCCGCGCGGCCGCCGTACAGGCACAGCCGCGCGGCGTAGGCGCGGCCGAGGCCGACCATCGCCTCGCCGTCGTCCGGCGATTCCTGCAGCCGTTGCCGGTACAGCGCGATGGCGCGCTCGTTGTTGTCGCGCTGGCCGATGCCGGCGTAGTAGGCGGCACGCTCCAGCAGCGGCGAACGCTGCGGCGGTGGCGCTGCGGGCCACAGCCACCACGCCAGCCCGCCGGCGCCCGCCAGCGCGAGCACGATCGCCAGCATCGCCATGCGCCTGCGGCCGGACGGCCTCGTTCCGTCCACTTGCGGCGCGTCCGCCGGCTGCGGCTCGACGCACAGCTGGTAGCCCTGGCCGCGCACGGAGCGCAGGTAGCGCGGCTGGCGGCCGTCGTCGCCGAGCGCCTGACGCAGCAGCCGCACGCGCTGGGTGACGGTCTCCTCGCCGACGTGCGCCGGCGCCCAGACCTGCGCGATCAGTTCGTCGAAGCCGACCACGCGCGTGCCCTGCCGCAGCAGGTATGCCAGCAGGCGGAAGCTCAGGCCCGAGACGTCCAGCGCCTGTCCGCCGTCGCGCAGCACGCGCTGGCGCGCGATGTCGATGGACAGGTCGTCCAGGCGGTAATGCTGCGCCGGCTCCGCAGCGCCAGGGCGGTCAGCCGGCACGCGACGCTGCCCATTGCGCGAGTTTTTCGCGGCCGATCTTGGCGTTGTGGCGGATGTCGACCGGGAAGCCGGGATGGAACTCGAAGGCGTCGATGCGCGCGGTGTGCGGGAAGCGCGCACCGATGGCGCGCAGTTCCCGTTCGATGCGCGGGCGCTGCGACGATGCGGTACCCGGATTCGTTTCGATGCACAGCACCGCACGCTGCGCACCGCGCACACCGATGCCGACCAGCGCGGTACGGCGCACGCCGGGGTGCGTGTTGAACACGGGTTCGACCTGCTCGGTGTAGAGCGGGCCGTCGGCGGTTTCGATGCGCTGCGACTTGCGACCGCAGAACCAGAGGCGGCCTTCGGCGTCGAACCAGCCGAGGTCGCCCATGCGGTGGACGATGCGGGCTTCGGGCTGGCCCCCACCCCAGCCCTCCCCCGCAGGCGGGGGAGGGAGCAGATCCCGATGATCCGAAAGCCCTCCCCCGCCTGCGGGGGAGGGTTGGGTGGGGGCCACCGAAACCACGGCCACCACCGTCTCGCTGATCTTCGCCAACCGCGTCTGCGCCTCACGATTGAAATAACTGTCCGTCGCGCTCGGCCCCGCCACCGTAATCTCGCCGACCTCGCCCGGCGCCACCTGCAGCTCATCCGACCACTCATCGATGGCCTCGTCCGTGATGCGGATGACGCGCACGACATTCGGCGCCACCGGACGCCCCACGCAGGTCCCCGCGCCGCGCTCGGTGCGCTCGCGCAGCGACAGCAGCTCGCGCCCTTCGATCACCGCCACCGGCAGGCATTCCGTCGCGCCATAGGGCGTCCAGAAACCGGCATCCTCCGGCAGCAGCGACAGCATCTTCGCCACCACCTCCGGTGGCACCGGCGCACCGGCGGAAGTCACGCGCCTGAGCGTCGGCAGCGGCTCGCCGTGTTCGGCCAGCACCCGCATCAGCGCCGGCGAACCGAATAGCTGGTCCACGCCGAAGCGCGCGATCGCGGCGTGCAGCCTGCGCGGATCGGCGTTCGCCGGGCGCGTGGGATCCATGTCGGGGATGACCGAGGTCAGGCCGAGCGCGGGATCGAACAGCGCGAACGGCGGGAAGGTCGGGAAATCGACGCCGCCGGCCTCGATCCCGAAGGCTTCGCGCAGCATGTCGATCTGCGCCCTGAAGTGGCGGTGCCGGTAGACCACGCCCTTGGGCACGCCGGTCGAGCCGCTGGTGAACAGGATCGCGGCGACGTCGTCGGGCTGCGTGTCGCTCAGCTGCGGCCCGGCGCCCGCGCCGTCGCGCTCGATCTGGGCCAGCGTCGCATCGGCCAGGATCGCGCGCGCGCCGGTGGTGATGCGCACCCGCGCCGCCTTCGCCCAGCCGAACAACACCCGCGCGAACTGCGCCAGCGGAATGCCGATGAAGGCCTCCGGTTGCGCTTCGTCGAGGCACTGCTTCAGCGCACGCTTGTCGATGCCCGGGTCGACCAGCACCGGCACCGCGCCGGCCTTGAACAGCGCGAACATCAGCAGGAAGAACTCCGGCGTCGGCCGCACCATCAGCACGGCGTGCGTGCCGTGCGCGATACCGCGCCTGGCCAGGCCGGCGGCGATGGCGTCGCTGCGCGCATCGAGCTCGCCGTAGGTCAGGGACACGCCGTAGGCGCCATCGCGGCCGGGGCAGTGCATGGCGATGCGGTCCGGCGCTTCGGCCGCCAGCCGCGGCAGCGCGGCGGCGATGTTGCAGGCGTCGTTCATGCGGCCATTATCGCCCGGGCCGTTCGCCGGACCGGCCCCTCTTGCGCGCGGCGCCGGCACGGCGAAGAATCCGCATCCCGTCCCGCCGTACCTGCCACCATGCCGCACCCCTGCCTGACCTGTGGCGCCTGCTGCACGCAGTACCGGGTGGCGTTCCACTGGATGGAATCGGACGCGGCCAGCGAGGGCGGCGTGCCGGCGGCGCTGACCGAGCCCCTCGACCGGCACCGGCTGTGCATGCGCGGCACGCATTCGGATCCGATCCGCTGCGTGGCGCTCGACGCCGAGATCGGCGTGTATTCGCGCTGCTCGATCCACGCGCAGCGGCCGTCGGTGTGCCGCGAGGTCGATGCCTCGTGGGAATACGGCAGGCCGAGCGAACAGTGCGACAAGGCGCGCATCGCGCACGGCCTGCCGCCGCTCACCGCCGCCGACTGGCGCTGGCGCGACGCCGCCGACAACGACGATCGTCCGGACGACAACGGCAACAGCCCGCCGACGCCGCGGCTGCCGCCGATCGCGGCCTGACGCGGCATCGCCCCTGCCCTTGTAGGAGCGCCTTCAGGCGCGACCAGCCGGGCCGCCAAACCATGGCAGAGGTCGCGCCGCGCTCCTGCAAGCGAAACCCCTCTCCCGCTTGCGGGGGGTGAGGATGGCCCGTTTGCGCGGCGCTGCCGCGCGGCCCATCCGAACGCCCGGCGCGCTGCGCCGGGCCGGACGGGTTGGGTGGGGGCGCTCTTCGCGGCGAAAGCTCGGCGCTGCGCGCCTCGCCCCCATCCCAACCTTCCCCCGCACGCGGGGGAAGGAGCAGGCAGTTACTCCTACGAAGGCAGGGGATGGCGGTCGAGGAAGCCGCAGATCGCCGGCACCAGCACCTCGTGCTTGTCTTCGAGCACGTAGTGGCCGGCATCCTCGAAAGCCTGCACCTCCGCCTGCGGCAGTTCGCTGCGGAAGCGCTCGAGGAAATGGTGGTCGAAGACGAAGTCCTTCAGGCCCCAGCCGAGGAACGCCGGACGATCGGCGAACTCGTGCAGGCGCCGGCCGGATTCGGCGACCAGCGGCCAGGCGCGGTCCTTTTCCGACAGCGGGATATCCTGCATGAAGCGCACGGTCGAGATGCGGTTCTTCCAGCTGTCGTAGGGCGCGACATAGGCGCGGCGCACCTCGCGCGGCATCTTCCTTTCGACGCCGAACCGCGACGCGCCCGATGAAAACGCGTTGAAGCCGCGGATCACCAGCTCGCCGACCTGGAAGTCGCGGCCGAGCGCGATCTGCCACGGCATCGGCTTGCCTGGCGGCATCGGGAACGCGGCGGTGTTGAGCACCACCAGCCGCTGCACCTGGGCCATGTGCGACAGCGCCCAGCCGAAGCCGATCATCCCGCCCCAGTCGTGCACCGCCAGCGTCACCGGGCCGTCGACGCCGAGGTGGTCGAGCAGCGCGGTGAGGTCGTCCACGCGCGAGCGCAGCGTGTAGTCGTAGCGCGGCAGCGCGTCCTCGCCGTCGTCGGGCTTGTCCGACAGGCCCATGCCGACGTGGTCGGGCACGATGCAGCGGTAGCGATCGCGCAGGCCGCGCACGAGGTGGCGCCAGTAATAGCTCCACGACGGATTGCCGTGCACCATCACCACCACCTCGCCGTCGCGCGGACCCTCGTCGAGGTAGTGCAGGCCGATGCCGGGCCGCACGTCGAAGCGGTGGCTGCTGAAGTCGTAGTCGGGGAATCGCACGGCGGCGGAGAGGAATGCGTGAGGGCCGGCATTGTAGCGGCCGTGCCTGGAAAACCGGGGTCAGAGTCGACTTTTCCCACTGACTCCTGCGCCACACGTTGCGGTTTACGGGGAAAAGTCGACTCTGACCCCGGTTTTCGGGCGCCCTCAGTCGCCCGCGACGCCGACGTGGATTTCGCAGGGATGCTCCAGGCCCTGCAATGCGTCCGCCATGCGGTCGAACGGCGGACGTCGGAATCCGTCGCCCGGCCTCAGCCACACCGCGTGCCGCCCCGCGCCGGCATGATCGATCAGCATCGCCATGCAGGCCTGCGGATCGTCCGGCGCCGGTTCGCGCGGCGCGTCCTTGCGGGCCAGCGCCAGCACCGCGTCGCCGACGCCCGCATCGACCAGCAGCACGTCGGCCAGGTTCATCGCGCGCAGCGCGGCGAGCGTCAGCTGTCCCGGAGCGCCGGGGCCGGTGCCGACGAAGCTGATGCGGCCGCCGGCGGTCGCAGTGTCGTCGGCGTCGAGCATCGCCACGAAGGCGCGTTCCGCGTCGGCGTCGCGTCCGGCGCGCAGCAGCGCCGGCACCGCGCCGTCGATCACCGCGTCGAACCATCGCCGCCGCCGCGTGAGGTCCGGCAGCCGCTCGCGGATCGCGGCGCGATGCTTGGCGAACAATCCGGCCAGCGCGCCCAGCGAAGGATCGAGCTGGATTTCCAGCCGTTCGCGCAGCCGCCGCGCCAGCATCGGCGCCGCGCCGCCGGAGGAGATCGCGAGCTGCAGCGGCGCGCGGTCGATCACCGCCGGCACCTGGAAGCTCGACAGTCGCGCGTCATCCACCACGTTGGCGAGCGTGCGCCGCGCATCGGCCTGCGCGGCCAGTTCGGCGTTGAACGCGACGTCGTCGGTGGCGACCACCAGCAGCCAGGCCGCCTCGATCCAGGCCGGGTCGAACCCGCCTTCGAGGCGCTGCAGCCGGTCCTCGGCCAGCCACCGGGCCAGCACCGGGTGCAGGTCGCGGGCGTGCACGCGGACGCGGGCGCCGGCCTGCAGCAGGGCCTCGATCTTGCGCACGGCCACCTCGCCGCCGCCCACGACGAGCACCTCGCGGCCGGCCAGATCGGCGAACAGGGGGAATAGCGGCATCTCGACTCCCTTGGCAACACCCGGCGCCAGCGCTTATGTTGCATGGCAACATCGCCCCGACCCGCCCACTTTGCCAGCCGCCGGACAGGCATGCCACGCATCCTGCTGATCAACGACACCGACAAGCCGATCGGCGACCTGCGCGCCGCGCTGGTCGAGGCCGGCCACGAGGTGCTGGATGAAGTGGCGGGCATCGCGGCCCTGCTCAAGGCGGTGGAGACGCACCTGCCGGACGTGGTGATCCTCGACGTCGATTCGCCCTCGCGCGACACGCTCGAACAATTGGCGATGCTGCACCAGCACGCGCCGCGCCCGGTGGTGATGTTCTCGGCCAACGGCGACGAGCAGCTGATCCGCGCCGCGGTCGGCGCCGGCGTCGCCGCGTATGTCGTCGACGGACTGTCGCCGGCGCGGCTGCGCCCGATCATCCAGGTGGCGCTGGCGCGCTTCGAGCAGCAGGCGCACCTGCGCCAGCAGCTGAAAGGCGTGCAGCAGCAGCTGCAGGAACGCAAGACGATCGAACAGGCCAAGGGCCTGCTGATGGAGAAGCGCGGCATGAGCGAACGCGAGGCCTACGCCGCACTGCGCCAGCAGGCGATGCGGCAGAACCTGAAGCTGGCCGACGTGGCGCGCCGGATCCTGTCGATGGCGGACCTGCTGGGATGAGCGCAGCCATGGCCAACGCAACGCTTCGCACCCTGCGCATCGGCTTCATGCCGCTGGTGGACTGCGCGCCGCTGGCGGCGGCGGTGCGGCTGGGCCTCGACCGCAGGCATGGCCTGCAGTTCGAACTGCAGCGGCAGGGCTCGTGGGCGGCGGTACGCGACAAGCTGTTGTCGGGCGAACTGGACGCCGCGCACGCGCTGGCCGGCATGGTCTACGGCGTGGAAACCGGCATCGGCGGTCCGCAGGGACAGATGGCGGTGCTGATGGTGCTCAACCAGAACGGCCAGGCGATCGTGCTGGCGCCGGAGGCGACGCGACGCCTGCGCGAGGGCGCGACGCTGCGCGACGCGCTGGGCGTGCGGCAGCGGCGACCCGTGCTGGCGCAGACCTTCCCCACCGGCACCCACGCGCTGTGGCTGTACTACTGGCTGGCGGCGCAGGGCGTGGATCCGCTGCACGACATCCGCGCCGTGACCCTGCCGCCGCCGGAGATGCCCGGGGCGCTGGCGCGCGGCGAGATCGAGGGCTTCTGCGCCGGCGAGCCGTGGTCGGCGCAGGCCGAGGCGTTCGGCGCCGGCGCGCGCGTGATCCGCAGCGGCGAACTGTGGCCGGGCCACCCGGAGAAGGTGCTGGCCTGCCGCCGCCAGTTCGCCGCGCTGGAGCCGGAGCTCGCGACCGCGCTGACCGCGGCCGTGCTCGACGCCTGCCGCTGGCTGGACGAAGACCCGCAGCATCGCCGGCAGGCGGCGCAGTGGCTTGCGGAGGACGGGATCATCGGCCTGCCGGTCGAGCGCCTGGCCGCCTGCCTGCTGCCGCCGTCCGATGCGGTGCGGGGCACCGGGCTGCGCTTCCACGGCGACGGCGAGGTCAATTTCCCCTGGCTGTCGGACGGGCGCTGGTTCCTGCACCAGTTCCGCCGCTGGGGCTGGCTGCCGCCGGACGCCTCCGGCGACGACGCGCTGCTGGCGGAAATCCATCGCCTCGACAGCTACCGGCTCGCGGCCCTGCAGCTCGGCGTGCCGCTGCCCCGGCGCGACACGCGCAGCAGCCTCCTGTTCGACGGCATGCGCTGGGAATAAAACCGGGGTCAGAGTCGCCTTTTCTCCGAGTGCTGACGCGGCGGGACGAGCATCGGCCGGGTGGCCCCCACCCCAACCCTCCCCCGCAGGCGGGGGAGGGAGCAAGCGCGCGCCGTCAGCCGGGAATCGAATCACCCGGCGAAAAGTGGCGCCTCAAACTCCCTCCCCCGCCTGCGGGGGAGGGTTGGGGTGGGGGCCACCGAAGCCGTGCAACGTGATGTCGCCAGATTGCACCAAAATGGATCTTTCATTGCACCAAATCTGATCAAACCGCCAAGCCGGCATTCACGTCAACCTCGCCCACGACATCACCCGCGCCCGTAACCATTTGATTCAAAAGACCGCTTGATCCGCCAACCGGCACGCCCCGCCGCTGGCACGCATGTTGCATTGCAAAAACATGTCGGGCGCAAAGCCGCGCCCGCGACAACCCGATTGCGACCGGCTGCCAACGGCGGCAGGCGGTCGACGACAACGGCGTCTCTCCGGCCCACACCGGAGGACGCCGTTTTTCGTTTCGCCCTTCCCTTCCGGCTGCGCGCACGGGTGTGGTTGTACCCGTCGACGGCAGCCTCCTCCCACGGAGCGTGCGCGGATGAACCGATCGTTCTGGCAGGCCGGCCACACACCCACCCTGCTGTCGGCCTTCCTCTATTTCGACCTGAGCTTCATGGTCTGGTACCTGCTCGGCCCGATGCAGGTGCAGATCGCCGAGGCGCTGCTGCTGGACACCCAGCAACGCGCGCTGATGGTGGCGGTGCCGATCCTGTGCGGCGCGGTGCTGCGGCTGTTCCTCGGCCTGCTGGCCGACCGCATCGGCGCCAGACGCACCGGCCTGCTGGCGCAGGCGCTGGTGATCGCGGCGCTGCTGGTGGCCTGGCGGCTGGGCGTGCACAGCTTCGGCCAGGTGCTGCTGCTGGGCCTGATGCTGGGCGTGGCCGGCGCCTCGTTCGCGGTGGCGCTGCCGCTGGCCTCGCGCTGGTATCCGCCCGAGCACCAAGGCACGGCGATGGGCATCGCCGGCGCCGGCAACTCCGGCACCGTGCTCGCCGCGCTGTTCGCGCCGGTGCTGGCGACGGCGTTCGGCTTCCAGAACGTGTTCGGGCTGGCCTGCCTGCCGCTGCTGGTGGTGCTGGTGGTGTTCGCGCTGTGCGCGAAGGACGCGCCGGTACCGGTGGCGCGCAAGACGCTTGGCGACTACGCGCGGGTGCTGGTCGGCAACCGCGATTCGTGGTGGTTCATGTTCTTCTACGCGATCACCTTCGGCGGCTTCGCCGGTTTCGCCAGCGCGCTGCCGGGCTATTTCCACGATGAGTTCGGCTTCGCGCCGAAGCTCGCCGGCTGGGCCACCGCCGCCTGCGTGCTGGCCGGCTCGGCGATGCGCCCGGTCGGCGGCGTGATCGCCGACCGCATCGGCGGCACCCGCACCCTGCTCGCGGTGTACCTGTCGGTGGCGCTGCTGGTCGGCGGCGCGGCGCTGGGCCTGGGCGGCGCGGCCGGCGTGGTGGCGCTGTTCGTGCTGACCCTGCTGTGCCTGGGCGCGGGCAACGGCGCGGTGTTCCAACTGGTGCCGCAGCGCTTCGGCCGCGACATCGGGTTGATGACCGGGCTGATCGGCATGGCCGGCGGCGTCGGCGGCTTCCTGCTCGCCGCCGGGCTGGGCGTGGTCAAGCAGCACGGCGGCAGCTACGCCATCGGCCTGTGGCTGTTCGCCGCCGTCGCCGTGCTGGCCTGGGGCCTGCTGCGCGGGGTCACGCAGCACTGGCGCAACCAGTGGATGGCGCTGGGCGCCGCACGCATCTGACGAAGGACACGACGATGAAGCAACCACGCCTGGTGGTGGTCGGCAACGGCATGGCCGGCATCCGCACGCTCGAGGAGCTGCTGAAGCTGGTGCCGGACATGTACGGGATCACCGTCTTCGGGGCCGAGCCGCACCCGAACTACAACCGCATCCTGCTCTCACCGGTGCTCGCAGGCGAGCAGGACTTCGACGAGATCGTGCTCAACCCGCTGTCGTGGTACGCCGACAACGGCATCACCCTGCACCTGGGCAAGGAGGTGACGACGATCGACCGCGTGCGTCGCCGCGTGATCGCCGGCGACGGCACCGAAGCCGAATACGACCGCCTGCTGCTGGCCACCGGTTCGGTGCCCTTCATCCTGCCGATCCCGGGCAAGGACCTGACCGGCGTCATCGGCTACCGCGACATCCACGACACGCAGGTGATGATCGACACCGCGACGCGGAAGAAGCACGCGGTGGTGATCGGCGGCGGCCTGCTCGGGCTGGAGGCGGCCAACGGCCTGAAGCTGCGCGGCATGGATGTGACCGTGGTGCACCTGGCCGGCTGGCTGCTGGAGCGACAGCTGGATCCGGTGGCCGGCGCGCTGCTGGAGAAATCTCTGGTCGAGCGCGGCCTGGATTTCCGACTCAACACCTCGACCACCGAAATCGTCGGCAACGACGCCGGCGAAGTGGCCGCGGTGCGCTTCTCCGACGGCGAGGAAATCCCCGCCGACCTGGTGGTGATGGCCGCCGGCATCCGTCCGAACACGACGCTGGCGCAGGCCGCGGGCATCCACTGCAACCGCGGCATCGTGGTCAACGACACCCTGCAGACCTACGACCCGCGCGTGTACGCCGTCGGCGAATGCGCCAGCCACCGCGGCATCGCCTACGGCCTGGTCGCGCCGCTGTTCGAGCAGGCCAAGATCTGCGCCAACCACCTGGCCACCTACGGCATCGGCATCTACAAGGGCTCGGTGTCCTCGACCAAGCTCAAGGTCACCGGCATCGACCTGTTCTCCGCCGGCGACTTCATGGGCGGCGAAGGCACGGAGGAGATCGTGCTCTCCGATCCCGCCGGCGGCCTGTACAAGAAGCTGGTGATCCGCGACGACAGGCTCGTGGGCGCCTGCCTGTACGGCGACACCGGTGACGGTGCGTGGTATTTCAGGCAGATCAAGGACGGCGGCGCGATCGGCGATCGCCGCGACACGCTCGCCTTCGGCGAGACCGCGCTGGGCGATTCGGGCACCGGCGGCCAGGACCGCGTGGCGAGCATGGCCGACAGCGACGAGGTCTGCGGCTGCAACGGCGTCTGCAAGGGCACGATCGTCAAGGCGGTGCGCGAGCAGGGCCTGTTCACCGTCGACGACGTCAAGAAGCACACCAAGGCGGCGAGCTCCTGCGGCTCGTGCACCGGTCTGGTCGAGCAGATCCTGATGAACTGCCTCGGCTCCAACTTCCAGGAGACGCCCAAGACCAAGGCCGTGTGCGGCTGCACCGACCGCACCCACGCCGAGGTGCGCCAGGCGGTCCGCGAGCACCATCTCGTCAGCCACGCCCAGGCCTACGCCTTCATGGAATGGCGCACGCCCAACGGCTGCGCCACCTGCCGCCCGGCGATCAACTACTACATGCTCTCGACCTGGCCGCGCGAGGCCGTGGACGACCCGCAGAGCCGCTTCATCAACGAGCGCGCGCACGCCAACATCCAGAAGGACGGCACCTTCTCGGTGATCCCGCAGATGAAAGGCGGCGTGACCAATGCCGACGAACTGCGCCGCATCGCCGACGTCGCCGACAAGTACGCGGTGCCGATGGTCAAGGTCACCGGCGGCCAGCGCATCGACCTGCTCGGGGTGAAGAAGGAAGACTTGGTCGGGGTATGGAAGGACCTCGGCATGAAGTCAGGCCACGCCTACGGCAAGTCGATCCGCACGGTGAAGACCTGCGTGGGCAGCGAGTTCTGCCGCTTCGGCACCCAGAACAGCACGCAGATGGGCATCGACCTGGAGACGATGCTGGCCAACATGTGGAGTCCGCACAAGGTCAAGCTGGCCGTGTCCGGCTGCCCGCGCAACTGCGCCGAATCCGGGATCAAGGACGTGGGCATCATCGCGGTCGACTCGGGCTGGGAGATCCACGTCGGCGGCAACGGCGGCATCAAGACCGAGGTCGCGCGCTTCCTGGTCAAGGTCAAGACCGCCGAGGAGGTGAAGGAATACACCGGCGCCTTCCTGCAGCTGTACCGCGAGGAGGCGTACTACCTCGACCGCACCGTGCACTACATCGAGCGCGTCGGCCTGGACTACGTCAAGCAGAAGGTGGTCGAGGACGGCGAGAACCGCCGCGCGCTGTTCGAGCGCCTGCTCTACGCGCTCGAAGGCCTGCCCGACCCCTGGGCCGCGCGCATCGCCGGCACGCAGCAGCGCGAGTACGTGCCGCTGAAGCTGGCGGCGCCCGAATCCGACCGGCGCATCGCCGTGGCGCTGGAGGACTGACCATGACCGCCATCGACGCCTGGGTGCGCGTATGCGCGATCGACGACATCCCGCTGCTGGGTTCGCGGCTCCTGCAGCGCGACGACGGCGACGACATCGCCCTGTTCCGCCCCGCCGACGCGCGCGTGTTCGCGCTGGCAGACCGCTGCCCGCACAAGGGCGGGCCGCTGTCGCAGGGGATCGTCAGCGGCGACACCGTGACCTGCCCGCTGCACGGCTGGAACATCGGTCTCGACAGCGGCCGGGCCTGCGCGCCGGACGTGGGCTGCGCGCGGCGCTATCCGGTGGAGCTGCGCGACGGCTTCGTGTGGCTGTCGCTGGTCGCGCTGGCGCAGGACGAGGCTGAGGAAGCGGCGACGGAGGCCGCGGCCTGATGGACGGCGCCGGCGCCGCGCAGGTCGAGCGCCGCAGCACGCGCTCGACCTGCTGCTACTGCGGCGTCGGCTGCGGCGTGCTGATCCACGGCGCGCGCGATGCGCACGGCCACGAGCGCATCACCGGCGTCGAGGGCGACCCAAGGCACCCGGCCAACTTCGGCCGGCTGTGCAGCAAGGGCCGCACCCTGGCCGACAGCGCGCGCAGCCTGCACGGCCGCGTGCTGCAGCCGGAGTTGCGAAGGCAGCGCCTCGAGGCGCGCCGCCCGGTGGACTGGGGACTGGCGCTGGACACGGTGGCCGAACGGCTGGCCGGCATCGTCGAACGCCACGGCCCCGATGCGGTCGCGTTCTACATCTCCGGGCAATTGCTGACCGAGGACTACTACGTCTTCAACAAGCTGGCCAAGGGCCTGCTCGGCACCAACAACATCGACACCAACTCGCGCCTGTGCATGTCCAGCGCGGTGGCCGGCTACAAGCTCGCCTTCGGCGCCGACGGCCCGCCGACCTGCTACGAGGACCTCGAACACGCCAAGACGGTGCTGTTCGCCGGCAGCAACGCGGCCTACGCGCATCCGGTGCTGTTCCGGCGGCTGGAGGACGCGAAGGCGCGCGATCCGGACGTGCGCTGGATCGTGGTCGATCCGCGCCGCACCGACACCGCGGCGATGGCCGACCTGCACCTGGCGATCCAACCGGGCACCGACGTGGCGCTGTTCAACGGCATGCTGCACCACCTGGTCTGGGAAGGACTGCTCGACCAAGGCTTCATCGACGCGCACACGACGGGCTTCCCCGAACTCAAGCACCTGCTGCGCGAGTACACGCCGCGCATGTCGGCGGAGATCTGCGGCATCCCCGCACACGACCTGGTCACCGCCGCCGAGTGGTTCGGCCGCAGCCCGGCGGCGCTGTCGCTGTACTGCATGGGCCTGAACCAGTCCGCGCACGGCACCGACAAGAACCTCGCCCTGATCCATCTGCACCTGGCCACGCGCCAGCTCGGTCGGCCCGGTGCCGGCCCGTTCTCGCTGACGGGACAGCCCAACGCGATGGGCGGGCGCGAGGTCGGCGGCATGGCGACGATGCTCGCCGCGCATCGCGAGATCACGGATGACGCGCATCGCGCCGAGGTCGAAGCATTGTGGAAGCTGGCGCCGGGCACGCTGTCGCCGAAGCCCGGGCTGGCCGCGGTGGAGCTGTTCGAGGGCCTGCGCAGCGGCAAGGTCAAGGCCGTGTGGATCGCCTGCACCAACCCCGTGCACTCGATGCCCGACATCGGCCAGGTGCGCGAGGCGCTGCAGCGCGCCGAGTACGTCATCGTGCAGGAGGCCTTCGCCGACACCGACACCGTGCCCTACGCCGACGCGCTGCTGCCGGCCGCGACCTGGGGCGAGAAGGACGGCACGGTGACCAACTCCGAGCGGCGCATCTCGCGCGTGCGCGCGGCGGTCGCGGCGCCGGGACAGGCGAAGCCGGACTGGTGGATCGCGCGCGAGGTCGCGCGCCGGATCGAGGCGCGCCTGGCCGCGCCGGGCGCCGCGCCGCTGTTCGAGGCCGACGCGCCGGCCGCGATCTTCGACGAACACCGCGCGCTGACCGTCGGCCGCGACCTCGACATCGGCGGCCTGGACTACGCGCGGCTGGACGACGACGGCCCGCAGCAGTGGCCGTTCCCGGCCGGCGGCACGCACGGACAGGCGCGCCGCTACGAAGACGGCGTATTCGCCACCGCCGACGGCCGCGCGCGCTTCCACGTCACGCCCTACAGGCCCGTGGCCGAACCGATCTCCGCGCGCTTCCCGCTGCGCCTGCTCACCGGCCGCCTGCGCGACCAGTGGCACGGCATGTCGCGCACCGGGCGCGTGCCGGAACTGTTCGCGCACAGCCCGGAGCCGGGCCTGCGCATGCATCCGGACGATGCCGCGCGCCGCGGCCTGCGCGCGGGCGAACTGGTGCGCATCATCAGCAAGCGCGGCGAACTGGTGCTGCCGCTGGAACTCTCCGACGAAGTGCTGTCGGGCACGGTGTTCGCGGCCATGCACTGGAGCGGACAGTACCTCTCCAGCGGCGGCATCAACGAGGTCAGCCAGCCGGCGGTGGACGCGCGCTCGCGCCAGCCCGAGCTCAAGCATGCCGCGGTGCGCGTGGAGAAGGCCGCCTTCGGCTGGCACCTGCTGGCCGCGCGACGCGGCGACGCGCTGGCGCTGCGCGCCGCGGTGCAGCCGCTGCTCAAGGACTGCGGCTATGCCGGGCTGTCGCTGCAGGCCGATCCCGACGCCGAGGACGACGCGGCCTGGCTGGTATTGCGCGCGGCGGCGACCGAAGCCATGCCCGGCGAGTGGCTGGCCGCTCTGGACGAAGCGATGGCGCTGGCCGCCGGCGCCGACACGCTGGAGTATCGCGACGTGCGCCGTGGCCTGCTCAAGCGCGTGGCCTGGCGCAGCGATGGCGCCGGCAGCTTCATCGACGGCCTGCTCTGGACCGACGCCCGGCCCGGCGGCGACGCCCTGCTGCGCAGCGCGCTGTCCGGCGCCACCTGGCACGGGCCGCGACTGGCCGCGTTCTCGGCCATGGCCGAAGTCGTCCGCGACCCGGTGGTCTGCGTCTGCCGACAGGTCACCGAATCGGCGATCCGCCGCGAGGTGCGCAACGGCGCCGACGTGACCGCACTCAAGCAGCGCCTGGGCTGCGGCACCGTCTGCGGCTCCTGCGTTCCCCAGCTCACGCAGTTCGTTCGCCAGGCGGCGAGCGCATGACACCCACGGACTTCCCGGAGGCATCGATGACCACGCCCGCGTCCAACGAACCGCACGCACCGCGCCGTATTCCGGAAGAAGTCGTGCTGCTTTCCGCCGGCCCCGGCGATCTCGAACTGCTTACCCTCAAGGCCGTGCGCGCGCTGCAGGCGGCCGAAGTGCTGCTGCTCGACGAACTGGTGAATCCGCAGATCGTCGAACTCGCCGCGCGCGCGCGCGTGATCCGCGTCGGCAAGCGCGGCGGCTGCCGCTCCACGCCGCAGGCCTTCATCTGCCGGCTGATGCGCCGCTACGCCATGCAGGGCCTGCGCGTGGTGCGGGTGAAGGGCGGCGACGCGCTGCTGTTCGGCCGCGCCGGTGAGGAGATCGCCTTCCTGCGCGACGCCGGCGTGCCGGTGCGCATCGTCAACGGCGTCAGCGCCGCCTTCGCCGCCGCCGCCTCGCTCGGCGTCTCGCTCACCCATCGCGAGCACTGCCACGGCCTCACCTTCGTCACCGCGCACACCGCCGACCACGGCGAACCGGACTGGAAAGCGCTGTGCGCCACCGGCACCACGCTGGCGATCTACATGGGCATGGGCCGGGTCGAGTCGATCGCACGTGCGCTGATGCGGCACCTGCCGCCCGACACGCCGGCCGCCGTGGTGCAGTCGGCCAGCCAGCCCGGCGAGACGCGATTGCTGACGTCCCTGCAGCGGCTGGCGCGCGACGCGGCAGACGCGCGTGACGCCGGCAGCCCGGGCGTGATCCTGGTGGGCGCGGCGCTGGCCGAAGCGCAGTCGGCGGCTGAGCCGACCTCCCCGCTTTTGGCCCCCTCCCCCACCTGCGGGGGGAGAGGGCGGCCCGCTTGCGCGGCATTGCCGCGCGGGCCGTCCGAACGCCAGGCGCGCTGCGCCGGGCAGGGCGGGTTGGGGTGGGGGCGCTCTTCGCCGTGAAACCCCGCCGCTGCGCAGCTCGTACCCCCTTCCCGACCCTCCCCCGCAAGCGGGGGAGGGAGTAGTACCGGAGCATCCCACCCAAGCGTCCCGCCCCACCCATCCGCAACCGAGGACCACCCCCATGGCCTACGTCACCCCCGCCGAACTCGCCACCAGGATGATCGACGCCGGCGAATCGAAGATCTTCATGTCCACCCGCGACACCCTCATCCGCGCCTACATGGCCGGCGCGATCCTGGCGCTGGCGGCCGCCTTCGCGATCGCCATGACGGTGCAGACCGGATCGCCGCTCGTGGGCGCGATCCTGTTCCCGGTCGGCTTCTGCATGCTCTACCTGCTGGGCTTCGACCTGTTGACCGGCGTGTTCACGCTGGTGCCGCTGGCCCTGATCGACAAACGGCCCGGCGTGACCCTGCGCGGCGTGCTGCGCAACTGGGGCCTGGTCTTCGTCGGCAACTTCGCCGGCGCACTGACGGTCGCGCTGATGATGGCGATCGTCTTCACCTTCGGCTTCACCCAGGCGCCCGATGCCGTCGGCCTGAAGATCGGGACGATCGGCGAGTCGCGCACCGTCGGCTATGCCGAGCACGGCGCGGCGGGGATGCTGACGCTCTTCATCCGCGGCGTGCTGTGCAACTGGATGGTCTCCACCGGCGTGGTCGGCGCGATGGTGTCGACCTCGGTGCCCGGCAAGGTGATCGCGATGTGGATGCCGGTCATGGTGTTCTTCGCCATGTCCTTCGAGCATTCCATCGTTAACATGTTCCTGTTCCCCTCGGGCCTGATGCTCGGCGGCAACTTCTCGATCGCCGACTACCTGATCTGGAACGAGATCCCCACCGTGCTCGGCAATCTCGTCGGCGGCCTCGCCTTCGTCGGCCTGACCATCTATTCGACCCACGCGCGCACCGGCGCCCGGCGCGCGCCGGCTGTCGCCACCGCCGCGGTCGCCGCCGGCATCGCGGCGCAGGAGGGTGGCTGACCGCGGACACGGACGGCGGCGGCACGCCGGTCTCCGAGCCGCGATGCGGTGGCTGCGCAGGCGGGGGAAGGGAACGTAGCTGTCGCCACTGCAGGAGAACTCCGAATGGCGTCGGACGCGGTCGCTGGCGTCGATCAGGAACGGCGGGCGGCCTTTTCCGGTGGGCAGCGCGCGGGCCGCGTGCCGCCGATGACGGACCGCAGGCCTCAGCCGGCCAGGTGCTCGCGCCGGATCGCCTCGATGCGCGCCTGCACGTCCGCGCCGACGCCATCGGCCTCGGCGCGATCGAGCACGTTGCCCAGCACCCGCTTCTCGTCCTCGTCGAGCCGGTGGTCGGCCAGCGCCAGCGCGAGCAGGGATTCGAGCTCGGCCAGGTCGAGCCGGCCGTCGTCGGTGAATACCGGCACCGAGGCCAGCGCCAATTGCAGGTGGGCGGGAAGGCGTTCGGGCATGGGGGCGTCCCTGGCGGCTGGAGGTCGGTGGGCGAGGCGGCGGTCACGATAGCACCCGCGCCAGCCGGCGCAGCGCACGTGCGGCGGCCGATGCGGACTACCATGCGCGCTCCCCCGCCACGCCCAGACCCCATGTCCACCCCCACCACGCCCTCGCCCTACCTCGACGACAACCAGATCGAGCGCCTCGCCGAACTGCTGGAACAGCGTGCGGTGCCGTTCAAGGGATTCAACCTCGAGGCGCTGGACGGCTTCCTGACGGCGCTGGTGGTGGCGCCGTCGCCGGTGCCTCCGAGCGAATGGGAGCCGGTGGTGTGGGGCGGCAAGCCGCCGCGCTGGGACAGCGCGGAGGAGGCCGGCCAGGTGCAGCTGCTGCTGGCGGGCCACTGGAACATGTGCGCCGCGCGCGTGCGCCACGGTGAAGACGACCTCCCCGAACACCTGGCGCCGCTGATGTGGCTGCCCGAGGACCCGGAGCTGACCGGCGAGGAAGCCCTGCACGAGGACGAACTCGACGTCGGCCACGACTGGGCGCTGGGGTTCTTCACCGCGGTATCGCTGCGCGAGGCGGAGTGGGACCGGTGGCTGGACGAGAACGACTGGATCGAGGAGATCTTCGACCACCTCGACCGGCTGGCCAGCGGCGAGGCGATCAATCCCGACGACCCGACCGCGCCGGCGACGCCGATCGGCTACCGCGAGCGGCTGGCGATCGTCGTCGGGCTGCCTGGAATGCTGGCCGACCTCAACCACCACCGGGTGGACGCGCTGACCCCGCGCACGCCGATCCAGCGCGAGGCCGTACCCGGGCGCAACGAACCGTGCCCATGCGGCAGCGGGAAGAAGTACAAGAAGTGCTGCGGGGTGCAGTGAGTCCGGCGACCAGGCGCCCGGGGAAGGTCCGAACAAATCGTCGTAATCCCGTGAAGGGGAGGCGACACCAGAGGGAGGGGGGCGAGATCATCAAACAGGTCAGTCTTCCGCGTCCGACCAAAAGAAGCGGAGGGGATTCACCGGAGGCTGTGGCAGTGGCTTAATTCCCGCCGTACCCTTTTTGCCCCTTTTTGCCCCTTTTTGCCCGCTCCCAGATACTGGGCGGACGGCATTGAGCCGGTCGTAATGGTCAGAGTGTCAGCGCTCGATGTAGAGGCTGAGATGGAGACAGCACTGACTTTCCTTGCGGAGCCGAAGCCCCACTTCAAGGAAAGATTGATACCACTATTTTTCCTAAGGTCCCGAAAGTCCCTTGGGAAAGAGAACTCCCGCCCATGCCGGGTCCCGGAAACGACGAGGGCCGGTCAACCCGGCCCTCGAAGTATCAGAAGCATCGGCGGTGCGAGAGACTCACCACACCACTTCGGCCATCGAGCAGTTCAGGCCGGAACCGATGCCCAGCAGCGCCACGCGGTCGCCCTTCTTCAGGCGGCCCATCTCGCGCAGCTTGCTGAGCACGATCGGGACCGAGGCCGGGCCGATGTTGCCGTGCTCGCCGAAGATGGTCATGACCTTCTTCGGGTCGATGCCGATGGCCTTGGTGAAGGCGGCGGTATGGACCTTGCTGACCTGGTGGATGACGAACTGGTCGAGTTCCTCGACCACCCAGCCCAGCGCCAGCTTGGCGGCGCCGAAGGTCTTCTGCGACAGCTTGATGCCCTCGATCAGCAGCATGCGGGTGTCGGTGACCATGCCGTCGAGGTTGCCGCGGCAGAGCTTGTTCCACTCGGTCGCGGCGCGGGTCACGCCGCCGCGGTAGCGCGGTGCGCCCGGGGCGAGTTCGGCCCGGGCCAGCACCATCGCCGCGGCGCCGGAACCCAGGGTCAGCGTCGCCAGTTCGTTGCGGAACTGTTCCTCGGTGGCGTCGGCGCTGGCCAGGCGGTCGAGGGTCTTCTCGTAGGCCAGGTCGGCGGTCTCGCCGTCGACGATCAGAGCGTAGTCGATCTCGCCGCGCTCGATCATGCGGCTGGCGATGTCCATGCCGTTGATGAAGGCCAGGCAGGCGTTGGCGACGTCGAAGTTCTGGCAGGTGTCGGGCAGGCCGAGGTTGCCACTGACGATGCTGGCCGTGGACGGCTCGAGGTAGTCGCGGCTGACCGAGGTGTTGACCAGCAGGCCGACCTTGTCAGGGTCGATGCCGGCGTCGGCCAGCGCCTTGACGCCGGCGAGGGTCGCGACCTCGGAGGCCTGCACGCCTTCTTCCCACAGATAGCGGGAATGGATGCCGGCGATGTCGCCGAGCACGTCGGTCTTGATGCCGAGACGGTCGAGGGTCGGCTTGAGCCGGGCGTTGATCTCCACCGAGGAGAGCCGACGGGGAGCATCGATATGGGCAAGACCGGCGATGGCGACGTGTTGGAACAGCATGGGCTGGGCCGGAAATCGGGGACAGAGCCGTATAGGGTACCGGCTTCCGGGCCGGGACGCATGAAGCCGGGTGGGTCGCAGGCGGGCCGCCGGGGATGGGGGGGCGCCGGGGATGGCGCAGGCGGCTGGTTGCCCCCACCCCAGCCCTCCCCTGCGGGCGGAGGAGGGAGCTAAAAAGCAGCGGCTCCTGACTCCCTCCCCTGCCCGCAGGGGAGGGTCGGGGTGGGGGCCCGAATCAGCGCCCGCAGCGCCAGGCCGCGAAGCGCTGGCTCCCGCCCGCCGGATCGGCCAGCGGATGGATGGTGTCGGCCTCCAGGCCGGGGGCCTCGTTGCGGGCCAGGGTCTCCAACTCGTCGCGGACCTTGATCGGGTTGCGCTCGATGAAGGCGATGGAGTGCTTGACCGAGACTTCCACCTCGCCGCGCTTCTCGCAGCCCGAGGGCGGGCCGGTGACGACCTTCACCGCGCTGGCGCCGGGCGCCATGTGCACCCAGGTGCAGGCGGACAGGACGGGCAGGAAGACCACGAGCAACAGGACGCGCATCGGAATCACCTCATGTCGGAAAAGCGCAATGCCCGCGATTGTGGCGGGCATCGCGCGGCTTGGGCGCCGGACGGAACGGCAGGTAATGTCACCGTTCATTCTCCACGGGCCGCGCGCGCGGCCCGGGCATCATCGTCGCCCGCCGTCAGTCGCGGGCGGGCTTGCCGTCGGCGTCGATCACCTGCACCTGGCCGAGGTTCAGCGCGCGCACCGGTGCCTCGGTCTGTTTGAGGTCGCCCACGATCACCCAGGTCAGGGCCTCGGGCCGGATCGTCTTCGCCGCCTCCATCACCTGTTCGGGCGTGATCGATTCGACCTCGGCCTTGCGCTTGAACACGTAGTCGTCCGGCCGCCCGTAGCGGACGATGCCGCCGATGGTGCCCATCACCGTCCACGCGGTCTCGTAGGCGCCGGGCAGGCTCAGGGTCTGGATGGCTTTGACCCGCTCGACCTCGGCCTGCGTCGCCGGGCGCGTGCCGGAGGCGAACTCGCTGATCTCGCGCTGCATCTCGGCCACCGACTCGGCGGTCTTGTCGATCTGCACCGGCGCCGACGCCGTCCAGCGGCGCTGACCCAGCGCGCCGGCCAGCGACGTGCGCGCGCCGTAGGACCAGTGCTTGTCCTCGCGCAGGTTCATGTTCAGGCGCGCGGTGAAGTCGCCGCCGACCACGCCGTTGGCCATCTCCAGCCGCACCGCGCCCGGATCCCTGGTCGAGGGCACCAGTTGCGCGGCGTAGATGTTGGCCTGCACCGCGCCGGGCTGGTCGATCAGGAACACGCGCGGGGCTTCGGGCAGCGCGACCTGCCGCACCTCCACCGCCTCCGGCGCCGCGCCCTCGCCGCGCCAGTCGGCGAAGTGCTTCTCCAGCAGCGGCACGATTTCGGCCAGGGTGGTGTCGCCGACCACGATCAGGGTCGCGTTCTCCGGGCGCACCCACTGGCGATGGAAGGCGAGCAGGTCGTCGCGGGTCAGCGCCGCGATCGAGGCCTCGTCGCCGCTGCCCGACGCCGGCGCGCCGTAGGGATGCGACGCGCCGTACAGCAGGGCCGGCAGCACGCGCATCGCCACGCCCGAGGGCTGCGCCTTCTGCTGGCGGATGCCGGCGATCCAGGTGGCCTTGATGCGGTCGATCTCGGTCTGGTCGAAGTTCGGCCGGCGCAGCATGTCGGCGAACAGGGCCAGCGAGGGGTCGAGGTTTTCCTTCAGCGCGGAGAGATACGCGTTGCCGCCGTCCAGCGCCGCATCGGCGCCGAGGCTGGCGCCCAGCGCCTCGGCCTTGTCGGCGAAGTCCAGCGAACCGACACCGGCCGCGCCTTCGTCCAGCAGGTCCATGGCGAAGCTGGCCACGCCGCCCTTGCCCTGCTGGTCGGAACTGTAGCCGCCGTTGAATTCATAGCTGAACTGCACGACGGGCACGTCGTGGCGCTCGGCGAGGATCACCTCGGTGCCGTTCTTCAGCGTCGCGCGCTGCAGCGCGGGGAACTTGAGCTCCGGGAATTTCTCGGTCTTCGGCACGCCGAGGCTGCGGTCGATCGCGCTTTTCGTGGTGACGTACTTCGCATCCGGCGCCGGCAGCTCGAACGGGGCCGGCGTGCCGGCCGGCTCCTCGGCCAGCGGGGTGCGCTCGCCCGGTTCGACGACGAGGGTATGGCTGCCCTCGCCCAGCCATTTCGCGCCGACCGCCTGGATGTCCGCGGCCGTGGTCGCCTCGTAGTTGGCGAGCGAAATGCGGAAGCAGCCGGGATCGGCTTCGTAGACGGTGCATTCGGCCAGCACGTCGGCCTTGCCGCCGAAGCCGCCGATGCGCTCGATGCCGCGGATGAAGCCGGCGCGGATCATGGTCTTGGCGCGCTCGAGCTCTTCCGCGGTCGGGCCGTCCTTGACGAGGCGGCCGATCTCCTCGCCGATGATCGCCTCGACCTTCGCGGGATCGACGCCGTCCTTGACCGTGGCGACCACGTAGAAATTCGAGCCCAGCTGCGAACTGCCGGCCATCGCGCTGATGTTGTCGACCAGCTTCTCGCCGTGCAGCAGGCGCGCGTCCAGGCGCGAGGACTTGGCGCCGCCGAGCACGTAGCCGAGCACCTGCAGCCGGTCGATGTCGACGCTGCCGCCCTGCGGCACGTTCCAGACGCGGTAGACGCGCGGCTGCGGCACCTTGTCCTGCATCACTTCGCGGGTGGTCTGCGGGCGTTGCGCCACGTTGACCGCCGGCTGCGCCATCGTCGGCCCGGCGGGAATGTGGCCGAAGTACTTCGCGACCTTCTCCTTCGCGGTGGCCACGTCGATGTCGCCGGCCAGCACCAGCACCGCGTTGTTCGGGCCGTACCAGGCGTGGAACCACTGCTTCACGTCGTCGAGCGAGGCGGCGTTGAGGTCGTTCATCGAACCGATGACGCTGTGCCCGTAGGGATGGTCCTTCGGATACAGCGCCTGGATCATCTTCTGCCAGACCTGGCCGTAGGGCTGGTTCTCGCCCTGGCGCTTCTCGTTCTGCACCACGCCGCGCTGCTCGTCGAGCGCGGCCTGGTCGATCGCGCCGAGCAGGTGGCCCATGCGGTCGGATTCCATCCACAGCGCCATGTCCAGCGCGGTGGTCGGCACGTTCTGGAAGTAGTTGGTGCGGTCGGTGTTGGTGGTGCCGTTCTGGTCGGTCGCGCCGACCGCGCGGAACGGGTCGAAGAACTCGCCCTTGTGGTTTTCCGAGGACTGGAACATCAGGTGCTCGAACAGGTGGGCGAAGCCGCTGCGCCCGGACGGCTCGTCCTTGCTGCCGACGTGGTACCAGATGTTGACCGCCACGATCGGCGCCTTGCGGTCGGTGTGCACCACCACGCGCAGGCCGTTGGGCAGGGTGAAGCTGTCGTAGGGGATGTCGACGACGGGCTCGTTCGCGGCGAACGCGGCGGCCGGCAGCGCGACCAGCCCGGTGCCCAGCGCGAGGCCGAGGGCGGCAGACAGCAGCGCGCGGCGCGCGGGACGGCGGAACGAGGCGACGATGGACGACATGCGGCGATCCTTCTGATGCAAGATGAACGGGCATGTTAACGGAGCGGCCCGGCGGCGCCCCCGGGCCGAAAGTCCCGGGTCGCGGCCGCGGTGCTGGCATGATGACGCGGCCTGCACTCGCGCCGCCGGAGACTGCCGCCATGCCCGTCCGCCACGCCCTCGTTACCGGCGCCAACCGCGGCCTCGGCCTCGAATTCGTCCGCCAGCTGCTCGCCGCGGGCGACCACGTCGTCGCCGCCTGCAGGCATCCGGGCAGGGCCACCTCGCTCAACACGCTGGCCGGCGAGCATCCCGGGCGGCTGCACGTGCTGCCGCTGGACCTCGCCAATCCGAAATCGCACGTCGAACTCGCGCGCGAACTGCCGCTGGTGCTCGGCGCCGACGGCCGCCTCGGCCTGCTGGTCAACAACGCCGGCGTGCTGCATTCGGGCGAACGCTTCGGCACGCTGACCGCCGCCAACTTCGACGACAGCTTCCGCACCAACGCCGCCGGCCCGCTGCTGCTCACGCAGGCGCTGGCGCCACTGCTGGCAGATGGCGCGCGGGTGATCAACCTGTCCTCGCAGCTGGGCTCGATCGCCTCGACCACGCGCTTCGGCACCCCGAGCTACAACATCAGCAAGGCCGCGCAGAACATGGCGACCGTGCTGTTGGCGCAGGCGCTGGCCGACCGCGGAATCGTCGTGTTCGCCGCCAGTCCCGGCTGGGCGCGTACCGACATGGGCGGCGAAGGCGCCGAGCTCGAACCCGCCGAGGCCGTGACCGGCATCCTGCGCGTGGCCGATGGCCTCACCGCGTCCGACAGCGGCCGCTTCCTCGACTGGAAGGGCGACGCACTGCCCTGGTGACGCCGCGCCGCGGCGCCTGCGCGACAATGCACGGCTCCGACGCGATGGCTTGCCCGTGTTCGACCTGCTGCTGTACCAGCCCGAGATCCCGCCCAACACCGGCAACGTCATCCGCCTGTGCGCGAACACCGGCGCGCGGCTGCACCTGGTGCGGCCGCTCGGCTTCGACCTCGACGACCGCAACCTGCGCCGTGCCGGCCTCGACTACCACGAGTACGCGACACTGCGGGTACACGACTCGCTCGATGCCGCGCTCGACGCCATCGCCCCGCCGCGCCTGTTCGCGCTGAGCACGCGCAACAACCTGCGCTACGACCAGCCGCGCTATGCCGAGGGCGACGCCTTCCTGTTCGGCCCCGAGACCCGCGGCCTGCCGGACGAGGTGCTCGCGCGCGTGCCGCCGGCGCAGCGCCTGCGCCTGCCGATGCGGCCAGGCAGCCGCAGCCTCAACCTGTCGAACGCGGTCGCGGTGGTGGCCTTCGAGGCCTGGCGGCAGCTCGGGTTCGCCGGCGGCGCCTGACCAACGCGCCCGCGAAGGCGCCGCGACGTGCCGGCGGGTTCCGCCGCCGCGACCAGATCAATCCGGAAAAGTTCCTGAACTAATCAGTTCATTATTCAGTCCCGGTTGCAGGCACAGGTCGAGAATGCGCGTGCCGCCCCGGGTGGAACCGTTTTCCCCGACGGTGATCTCCCCTCCCCCTTCCACCCGGGCGGCCCCACACATAAACAAGAAAGAAGAGGCACCCCGATGAAGCGTTCCCTGCTCGCCCTGGCCCTTGCCGCCGCCGTGCCGTTCGCGGCCTCCGCCGCCGAAGGCATCTCCTACAACTATGTCGAGGCGGGTTACGCCGCCACCAACCTGAGCGACGGCCTGCCCGACGCCGACGGTTACGGTGCGCGCGCCTCGATCGCGTTCCATCCCAACTTCCACGTGTTCGGCGACTACAGCAACCAGGAACTGGACAACTCCAGCATCGACGCCGACCAGTGGCGCATCGGCCTGGGCTACAACCACGAGATCTCGCCGCGCGCCGACCTGCTGACCCGCATCGCCTACGAGAAGGTCGACCTCGGCAGCCTCGGCGACGCCGACGGCTGGAGCGTCGAGGCCGGCGCCCGCGGCGCGCTCACCGGCAACCTGGAAGGCTATGCGCTGGCGGGCTACCAGGACGGAGACCAGGTCGACGGCGACTTCTACGGCCGCCTCGGCGCCACCGTGAAGTTCAACCGCAACTGGGGCATCAACGGCGACGTGAAGATCAGCGACGGCGACACCGCCTGGTTCGTCGGCCCGCGCTTCACCTGGTAAAGCGCGCCGCGCGTCCCCATATCCATTGCAAGCGCTGAAAGCGACGTCGCCCTCCCTCTCTCCCGACGTCGCGACATGGCCCGGCCGGCAACGGCCGGGTTTTTTTTGGTTCTGCGTCGGCGGTTGCCCCCACCCCAGCCCTCTCCCCGCAGGCGGGGGAGGGAGCTAAAAGCAGCGGCTTCTGACGCCCTCCCCGCGTGCGGGGAGAGGGCTAGGGTGGGGCAACCCGCCAGAGGCCCTATTCGAACAGCGCGTCCGGATACTCCGGCTTGCGCTCCCGCGCCATCAGCCGCGCCAGGCCTTCGGCGGGGGTGATGTCGCCGTGCAGCACGTCGCGGACGTTGCCGGAGATCGGCAGCTCGAGGCCATGGCGGTCGGCCAGCCGCATCACCTCGTCCGCGGTCTGCACCGATTCGACCACCTGGCCGATCTCGCGCACCGCGTCGGCCACGCTCTTGCCGCGACCGAGCGCGAGGCCCAGGCGGCGGTTGCGCGAGAGGTCGCCGGTGCAGGTCAGCACCAGGTCGCCGAGGCCGGCGAGACCCATCAGCGTTTCCGGGCGGCCGCCGATCGCGGCGTTGAGCCGCAGCATCTCGTTGAGGCCGCGGGTGATCAGGCCGGTGCGGGCGTTGAGGCCGAGTTCCATGCCGTCGGCGACGCCGGTCGCCACCGCCAGCACGTTCTTCATCGCGCCGCCGAGTTCGGCGCCGCGCATGTCGCTGCCGGTGTAGGCGCGGAATTCCGGCCCGTGCAGCACGTCGGCGACCTGCTGCACGAAGGCGGGATCGTCGCCCTGCACGGTCAGCGCGGTCGGCAGGCCCTGCGCGACTTCCTTGGCGAACGAGGGCCCGGTGACCACCGCCAGCGGCACGTCGTCGCCGAGCAGTTCGCCGGCGACTTCATGCAGGAACCGGCCCGAGCCGGGCTCGAAGCCCTTCGCCGCCCAGGCCACGCCGGCCTGCGCCGGACGCAGCGGCGCCAGCGCGCGCAGGGTTTCGGTAAATGCGTGCGAAGGCACCACCACCAGCACGAGATCGACGCCGCGTACCGCGGCGGCGAGGTCGGTGGTGGCGCGCAGCGACGCCGGCAGCGGGATGCCGGGCAGGTAGCGCGGGTTTTCGTGGCGCAGGTCGATCGCCTCGGCGATCGCGGCGTCACGGCCCCACAGCGTGGTGGGGAATCCGTGGCGCGCGATCAGCGCCGCAAGCGCGGTGCCCCAGGAGCCGGCACCGAGGACCGCGACCGACACGGCCGGGCTCGCCATGGTTCAGGCGTTGCCGGCCGTCTCGCTGCTGGCCAGGTCGCCGTTGCCGGCGGACGCCTGCGCCTGGCGCTGGCGCAGGCCTTCAGCGTACAGCGCGTCGAAGTTGATCGGCTGCAGCAGGAACGGGGCGAAGCCGCCGGCCTGGATCAGCTCGCCGATCAGCTGGCGCGCGTACGGGTAAAGCACGTTCGGGCACTGCGTGCCGAGCAGCGCATCGACCACGTTCGGCTCGAAGCCGGCCAGGCCGAACACGCCGGCCTGCTGCACTTCGACCATGTAGACCGTGGACGCGGCCTCGCCTTCGCCGGTCGAGCAGGTCAGGGTGACGCCGAGCACCACCTCGAACGCGTTCTCGCCCACGCGCTGCACGCGCTGGTTGAGGTTCATGTTGATCTGCGGCTGCGTCTGCTCGTTGAACACGAGCGGCGCCTTGGGCGACTCGAACGAGACGTCCTTGACGTAGATCTTCTCGACGCTGAACTGCGGGCCGGTGGTGGCCTGCGCCGGCTCGGCGCCGCCGTTGAGGGCTTGCTCGGACATCTCGTAACTGCTCCAGGCGGAAATCGGAAAAGAGGGCGATTATCGCACTTCCCGGGCTCAGCCGCGCCCCTTGGCCAGCGGCAGGTCGGCCTGCTGCCAGCCGCCGATGCCGCCATCGAGCACGTAGACATGCTCGAAACCGGCCTTCTTCAGCCGCTTGGCGGCGTCGCCGGCGCTCTGGCCGGTCTTGCACACCAGCACCACCGGCAGCGATTTCGCCGCCGCGAGCTTCTTGTTCTCGGGGTCGAACTGGCTCATCTGCACGTTCTTCGCACCCGGGATGTGACCCTTATCGAAATCCGCGATCGGGCGCAGGTCCACGACCAGCGCGTTCTCGCGGTTGACCAGGGCGGTCACCTCGGCCGGGCGCAGCACCTTGAAGCCGCGCAGCAGGCCGGCGACCTCGTTCAGGATGATGCCGCCGGTCAGGCCGGCGAAGATCAGCGACAGCATCTGGTGGCGGCCGGCGAAGGCGATCAGTTCCTGGAAGTCCACGGGTGCGGGCGTGCTGGGAGGGGCGGGGATTGTCGCACAGGGGGCGGCTGCGGGCCTTCATCGGGGGGTGTTACTCCGCCGGGATGGCGTGGCCGTGCCTGTCCTGTTCGTCCTGATCCTGGAAAACGAACATGGATTCCTGCTTTCGCAGGAGGTCAAACCGCGGCAGGCCGTCCGGCGGCGCCGGGCGTTTCCCGCGACGGTGATGACAGGGCGGGGCGTCCGCAGCGAAAGGACGGGGTGTGGTCCGGCGACGGCATGCGGTGTTGGCGGGTACGGGCGTGGCGACGGGATCTAGTCGCGCTTCGGCGCGGTCGCGGCCGGCGGCACGGTGGCGACGTCGGACCCTGGCTTCTTCAGTTCCGCCAGCGCGGCGTTGATCGGGCCGTCGCCGTCGAGCACGTCGCCGGCGGCGGAGCCATCCTCCTCGTCGCCGCGCAGGTGGCCGGGCAGCGTGGCTTCGGTATAGCCGGGCAAGGTCGAGACCAGTTTAGGTTCGGTGGTGTCGGGCTTGAGCACCACGTCCGGATCGATGCCGCGTGCCTGGATCGAGCGCCCGCTGGGCGTGTAGTAGCGCGCGGTGGTGAGCTTGACCGCATCGCCGTTGCCCAGCGGCATCACCGTCTGCACCGAGCCCTTGCCGAAGCTGCGGCTGCCGACGATGCGCGCGCGGCCGTTGTCGTGCAGCGCGCCGGCGAGCACTTCCGACGCGCTCGCGGAGCCGGCGTCGACGATCACCACCACCGGCCTGCCCTGCATCAGGTCGCCGGGCGTGGCGCTGAATTCGGTGTCGTTGACGCTGATGCGGCCGCGCGTGCTGACGATCTTGCCCTTGTCCAGCAGGTCGTCGGCGATCCGCACCGCGGCGGTGAGCAGGCCGCCGGGATTGCTGCGCAGGTCGATGACCAGGCCCTTCAGCGCGCCACCGGCCTCGCCCTGCAGGCGCCCCAGCGTGCGCGAGAAATCCTCCGCGGTCTCGACCTGGAACTGGCTGATGCGCACGTAGCCGTAGCCGGGTTCGAGCATGCGGCCGCGCACGCTGACCACGCGGATGGTCTCGCGGTGCACGGTGATCTCCAGCGGCTTCATCTCGCCCTCGCGCAGGACGCTGAGCACGGCCTTGGTGCCGGGCGGACCGCGCAGCGGGCCGTGGCCATCGGCGTCGGCCGGCGTCAGCGGCTTGCCGTCGACGGCGACGATGGTGTCGCCGGAGCGGATGCCGGCCTTGGCCGCCGGCGTGTCGTCGATCGGCGCGATCACCCGCACCTTGCCGTCGGGCAGCTGCAGCACCTCCACGCCGATGCCGTCGTAGGCGCCGGTGGTGCCCTCGTCGAAGGCCTCGGCCGCGCGCTTCTCGAGGTAGGCGCTGTGCGGATCGAGGTCGAACAGCAGGCCGCGGATCGCGGAGTCCATCAGCTTGCGGTCCTCGACCGGGTCGACGTAGCCCTCCCGGATCGCGTTGAACAGGCCGACGTAGCGGCGGATTTCCTCCAGCGGCACCTTGGTCGCGGCGCTTTCGATGGCGTCCGGGTCGTCGCTGGCGGCGACGGCCGCGTCCTGTTCCTCGTCCGTGGCCGGTGCGACAGGGTCCTCTTCTTCCTGTTCCTGCGCAGGCTCGTCCTCGTCCGCAGGGGCGGTTTGCGCCGGTGCGACTTCCTGCGGCCGCGGCGCCTGGTCCGCCGGCTCCTGCACTTCCTGCTCCTCCTGCTCTGTCGCCGGAGGCGCCGCATCCTGCGCGAACGCGAACGGCGATGCCAGCGCCAGCGGCAGCAGGGCGGCGAGCAGCGGCGACTTGCGACGGGACATGCAGGCACTCCGGAACGGGATGAGGGGTCGGACCGCACGGCGCGCGCGGGGTTCAGCCGATTATGCGGGCGCGTCCCGGCCTTGCGTGAAGCGGAGCCGGCTGCCGCGGTCCGTGCGGCGCCCGCGCCTCCCGCCTGTTCAGCGTTTCTGCAGGAACGTGTTCGGATTCACCGGCTGGCCGTTGCGGCGCAGTTCGAAATACAGCGCCGGCTGCCCCTGCCCGCCGGAGTTGCCGACGGTGGCGACCGCGTCGCCGCGCCTGACCGCGTCGCCGGCGGCCTTGAGCAGGGCGTCGTTGTGCGCGTACAGGCTCATCGTGCCGTTGCCGTGGTCGACGATCAGGATCATGCCGTAGCCGGTCATCCATTCGGCGAACACCACGGTGCCGTCGGCGACCGCGCGCACCGGCGTTCCGGCCGCGGCGCCGATCAGCACGCCGTTGCTGCTGCGCCCGTCGGGCATGCGCGCGCCGTAGCCGGCGAGCAGCGCGCCCGACAGCGGCCAGCCGAGCCCGCCGACCTGCACCGGTGCGGTGCGCGCGACCGCGACCGGCGGCCTGCCCGGCGAACGGTCGCCGGACTGCGCGGCGCGCGCGGCGGCGGCCTTGCGCTCGGCTTCGGCCTTCGCCGCGGCGGCGCGCAGTCGCGCCAGCAGGCTCTCGAGCGATTTCGCGTCCTGGCCCAGCGCCTGCTCGCGCGCGCTGCGGTCGCGATAGCGCTTGTCCAGTTGCGCGATGGTCTGTGCGCGTTCGCGCCGGTCGCGTTCGAGCGCGGCCACCTGGGTGCGCTGCTGTTCGCGCGCGCGCTCCAGCGCGGCGCGGCGTTCGCCGATGTCGCGCTCGACCGCCTCGAGTTCGGCCAGCTCGCCGCGCAGCGCGGCGATGCGCCCGGCGCGCTGGCGCTGCAGGTAGCGGTGGTAGGTCAGCGCGCGGCTGACGTCGGCGACCTGGTCCTGCGCCAGCATCAGCTTCAGCGGCGCGGCGCCGCCGGCGGTGTAGCTGGCGCGCAGCAGCGCCTGCAGCTCCTCGTGCTGCGCGCCCATGCGCGCCTGCAGGGCCTCGCGTTTTTCGTCCAGTTCGGCGAGCGCGGCCTGCTGGCGCGCGAGTTCGGCTTCGGTGTCCTGCAGCGTGCGCGCCGAGCGGGCGACCTGCTCGTCGGAGTCGCGCAGCTGCCTGGCGGCATCGCCGCGCTGGCCTTCGAGCCTGCGGCGTTCGCCGGAGACGTCCTTGAGTTCCTTGCGCACGCGCTCGAGCCGGCGCTCGGCCTCGCGGCTGTTCTGCTGCACCTGCGCGGGCGCGGCCGCGAACCCGGCGGCGAGCAGCGCGACCGCCGCCCAGGCGAGCCGCGGGCGCATCGTTTCGGTCACCCCTTCGCGACCAGCAGGGTCGCGCCGGTCATTTCCGCGGGCTTGTCGACGCCGAGCAGGTCGAGGATGGTCGGCGCGAGGTCGCGCAGGGCGCCGCCGCTGCGCAGGGTCGCGTCGCGGCTGCCGACGTAGACCAGGTCCACCGGGCCGACGGTGTGCGAGGTGTGCGGCTCGCCGGTTACCGGGTCGCGCATCATCTCGCAGTTGCCGTGGTCGGCCGTGACCAGCAGTTCGCCGCCTTTCGCGCGCACCGCGGCAATGATCTCGCCGACCGCCTTGTCCACGGTCTCCACCGCCGCGATCGCCGCCGACAGCACGCCGGTGTGGCCGACCATGTCGGGGTTGGCGAAGTTGCAGACGATCGCATCGAAGCGTTCGTCCTCCACCGCCTGCACCAGTTTCGCGCAGACTTCCGGCGCGCTCATCTCCGGCTGCAGGTCGTAGGTGGCGACCTTCGGGCTCGGCACCAGGATGCGCTCCTCGCCCGGATACGGCGTCTCGCGGCCGCCGCTGAGGAAGAAGGTGACGTGCGCGTACTTCTCGGTCTCGGCGATGCGCAGCTGGGTCATGCCCTTGGCGCCGAGCACCTCGCCCAGCGTGTTGGCGAGGTTGTCCGGCGCGAACGCCACCGGCGCCTGCAGCGTGGCGTCGTATTCGGTCAGGCAGGTGTAGCGCGACAGCGCCGGCTTGCGCGCGTCGAAGCCGTCGAACGCGGGCGAGACGAACGCGGCGCTGAGCTGGCGCGCGCGGTCGGCGCGGAAATTCATGAACACGATCGCGTCGCCGTCGGCCATCGGCCGCGCACCCCGGATCGCGGTGGGATCGACGAACTCGTCGTTCTCGCCGCGCGCATAGGCGGACTGCAGCGCCGACAGCGCGTCGGGTGCCTCGCCCTTCGCCTCGACGATCGCGTCCCAGGCCCTGCGCACCCGCTCCCAGCGCTTGTCGCGGTCCATGGCGTAATAGCGGCCGGCCACGCTGGCGATGCGGGCGTTGCCGAGCGCGTCGCATCTGGCCTGCAGCGCACGCAGGCTCGGCTCGGCCGAACGCGGCGGCATGTCGCGGCCGTCGAGGAAGGCGTGCACCGCCACGCGCGGCACGCCGCGCTTCGCCGCCAGGTCGAGCATCGCGAAAATGTGATTCTCGTGGCTGTGCACGCCGCCGGGCGAGAGCAGGCCCATCACGTGCAGGGTGCCGCCGCTGGCCAGCACCGCGTCGCAGGCGGCGCCCAGCTCGGCGTTGTCGAAGAAGCTGCCGTCCTCGATCGCGGCGTCGATCCGGGTCAGGTCCTGGTAGACGACGCGGCCGGCGCCGATGTTCATGTGCCCGACCTCGGAATTGCCCATCTGCCCGTCCGGGAGGCCGACGAAGCGGCCTTCGGTGTGGATCAGCGTGGTCGGGTGCTCGGCCAGCAGCCGGCGCCAGTTCGGCACGTTGCCCAGCGCGACCGCGTTGTCGCGGGGATCGTCGCGATGGCCCCAGCCGTCGAGGATCAGCAGGACCACGGGCCGGGGGCGGGCGGAGGGCGGGGCGGAGGAGGCTTCAGGCACGGACGGGAGTCCCGGTGACTTTCGACCGGTGCGATTGTAGCCAAGCGGGCGCATGCTGTTGCCGTACGCCGACCTGCGGCGCGAACCGTTGCACCGGCAACCGCGTCGCCCGGCACGATCGAGGACCCGAACATGTCGCGCAACCGCATCTCCCTGTCGCTCGCCGCCTGCCTGCTGCTGGCGGCCGGGCCCATCCTGGCGCAGCAGAACATCAGCAAGGTCAACGGCAGCATCGTCGCGCAGGCCGGTCGAGCCTATGGCGACGTCGAGACCGTGAACGGCAGCATCACCATCGAGACCGGCGCCACCGTCGAGGACGCCGAGACCGTCAACGGCAGCGTCCGCGCCGGCAACGACATCACCGCCGACAGCCTGTCGACCGTGAACGGCAGCATCCGCGTCGGCGAGCGCGCCAGCGTCCGCGGCAGCGTCGAGACCGTCAACGGCAGCATCTTCATCGACCGCGGCGGCAGCGTCGGCGGCGGCATCGAGACCGTCAACGGCGCGATCGGGCTGGTTGACGTCGACCTCACCGGCGGCATCGAGACGGTCAATGGCGACGTCACCGTCGGCGTCGGTTCGCACGTCTCGGGCGGCATCACCGTGACCAAGCCGACCTCGAACTGGTTCCCGGTGCAGGTGAACAAGCGCAAGCCGCGAATCATCATCGGCCCGAACGCGGTGGTCGAGGGCGAGCTGAAGTTCGAGCGCGAGGTGACGCTGTACGTGCACGAGACCGCACGCACCGGCAAGATCACCGGCGCCACGGCCACGAGCTACAGCGGGACGCGCGCGCCGCGTGAATGACGTCCGTGCATGGGGCGCCGTCACGCTCTCCTTGCCGTCATCCCGCGAAAACGGGGACCCAGTGTCTTTAAGCTTGAAGAGCCAAATGGATCCCCGCTTTCGCGGGGATGACGGCTTCTTCTTTCCGCCTTCGCAGGGCTGGTTTGCCTTGGGCAAGCCAGCCCTGCGAACCCGGGCGGAGCGGAAAAACGGGAGTCAGCGTCGACTTTCCCCGGGAATGCCGCCGACATGCGGGTATCCAGGCTGGGGGGAGTCGATCCCGACCCCGGTTTTTCCTCCCGGCGTAGAATCGGCGGTTCCGGTTTTCCCCTGGAGTCCCTACCGAATGCGTTCCTCCCTGTTCCTCGCCTGCGCCTGCAGTCTGCTGCTGGCCGCCTGCAGTCGCGAACCGGCTGCACCGGCCGCCGATGCGACGCCCGCGCCCGCCGACCACGCCTTCCAGCCCGCGATCGACGCCGACGACTTCCGCACCCTCGTCGCCACCCTGTCCTCGGACGAGTTCGAGGGCCGCGCGCCCGGCTCGGCCGGCGAGGACAAGACCGTCGAGTACATCCAGGCGCAGTTCGAGCGCATCGGCCTGCAGCCCGGCGGCGATAACGGCACCTTCTTCCAGACCGTGCCGATGGTCGAGACCACCGCCGACGAGTCCACCGTGCTCCGGCTCGACAGCAACGGCAACGCACGCGAGCTCAAGTTCGGCACCGACATGGTGCTCGGCACCCGCACCGGCCAGCCGGAAGTGAGCGTCGGCGACAGCGAACTGGTGTTCGTCGGCTACGGCGTCAACGCGCCCGAGCAGGGCTGGAACGACTACGCCGGCCTCGACGTCGCCGGCAAGACCGTCGTCATCCTGGTCAACGACCCGGGCTTCCACGCCAAGGACGAGTCGCTGTTCGAAGGCCACCGGATGACCTACTACGGCCGCTGGACCTACAAGTTCGAGGAAGCCGCCCGCCAGGGCGCCGCCGCCGCGCTGATCATCCACGACACCGACGGCGCCTCCTACGGCTGGGACGTGGTGAAGAACTCCTGGTCCGGCGCCCAGTTCGACCTGCGCGCCAGCGATGATCCGGAGCCGCGCATCCCGGCGCAGGGCTGGATCACCGGCGAGGTGGCGAAGCAGCTGTTCGCCGAGTCCGGCCTCGACCTGCAGGAACAGTACGCCGCCGCCAACAGGCGCGGCTTCAAGGCGGTGCCGCTGAAGGCGAAGGTGTCGTTCGACCTTCGGAGCAGCGTGAGCGAGAAGTCCTCGCGCAACGTCGTCGGCTACCTTCCCGGCAGCGAGGCGCCGGAGGAGACCGTGATCTACATGGCCCACTGGGACCACCTCGGCAAACACGAGGGCGAAGGCGACACGATCTACAACGGCGCCGTCGACAACGCCACCGGCGTGGCCGGCATCATCGAGATCGCCGAGCAGTTCAAGGCCACGCCGCCGAAGCGCTCGGTGGTGTTCCTCGCGGTGACGCTGGAGGAATCGGGCCTGCTGGGCTCGAAGTTCTACGTCGCGCAGCCTTCGTTCCCGCTGGAGAAGACCGTCGGCGTGATCAACCTCGACGCGATGAGCGTCGCCGGCCGCGCGCGCGACGTGGTCGTCACCGGCAAGGGCAACTCGGCGCTGGAGGATCTCCTCAAGGCGCGCGCCGACGGACAGCAGCGCACCCTGGTGGAGGAAGGCAACCCGGCCGGCGGCTACTACTTCCGCTCCGACCACTTCAACTTCGCCAAGGCCGGCGTGCCTGCGCTGTACGCCAAGGGCGGCAGCGACCTGCTCGACGGCGGCGAGGAGGCCGGCAAGGCCGCCGGCGACGAGTACGGCAGGCGCTACCACCAGCCCAGCGACGAAATCCACGACGGCTGGAAGTTCGACGGCATCGTCGAGGACCTCGAACTGCTTTACGGCGTCGGCCAGGACCTCGCCGACGGCGGACAGTGGCCGAACTGGTACGAGGGCAATCCGTTCAAGGCGGCGCGCGATGCGCAGCGGGCGGCGGTGCAGTAGGCCGCGCGTCCTTGCAGGTTTGGGGGAACGGCGCCGGGAGGCGCCGTTTCCGTTTGCGGGATGGCGGGCTTCGGCGGCCCCCACCCCAACCCTCCCCCGCAGGCGGAGGAGGGAGTCCGAACGCAGCCGCTTCTGGCCCCCTCCTCCGCCTGCGGGGGAGGGTCGGGGTGGGGGCAACCGCAGCGACACACCCTCCAAACCCTGCTCTACTCTTGCGCACCCCGGAAGGAGACCCGCCATGACCCTCGCCACCGCCTACTGGTGCGTGCTGATCGCCGCCCTGCTGCCCTATGTCTGGATCTTCGTCGCCAAGACCGGTGCGCCGAAGTACAACAACCGCAACCCGCGCGCATGGATCGCCAAGCAGGAAGGCAACTACAAGGTGCAGCGCGCCAATGCCGCCCACCTCAACGCCTTCGAGGCCTTCGCACCCTTCGCCGCAAGCGTGGCGCTGGCGCAGCTGGCGGGCGTCGACCACGGGCGCATCGCGCTGCTGGCGGTCGCCTTCGTCGCACTGCGCGTGCTGCACGGCATCTTCTACGTCGCCGACGTGCAGATGGCGCGCAGCCTGACGTGGATGGCGGGATTCGCCTGCGTGATCGCGCTGCTGGCGCTGGCGGCAACCAACGCCGCCTGAGCGCCGGGCTCGCGATGGATCCGGTCTTCGGACCTCGAGCGGGACGACCCTGGCCTGCGAACGACACGCCAGAACTGCCACCGTCGAACTAAGGGATTTCCATCCCGTGGCGAAGAACGTAGCGCAATACCTGTGCGACGTCCTCCAGGTCTGGACGCCGCTCCGACATTTCGCGCCGGAAGCGAATGACGGCAGGCATCGGGTTTGGTTGCATGCGATACGACATGCACGCGGTCCCTTCGAGTCCTGCAGCGCACGGCGGCGGCGGTTAACCTACGGCGGCGCCGATTGCGGCGTGGCCCCACGTAGCTGCACGACAAGAAGATCGATCCGGTCCGGGGAGGGGAAAGGCATGAGGAAACACACGATCCGGCGCCACTGCGGCGTAGTGCTCGCGGGCCTGCTTCTGGCGCTGTGCGCGGCGGCATCGATCGCGGCGGAGCGCGACGGATTCGTCCGCGTCGACGGCACGCGCTTCGTGCTCGACGGCAAGACCTATCGTTTCGCCGGCGCGAACTTCTGGTACGGCGCCTATCTCGGCGCGGAGGACGGCGTCGGCGACCGCGAACGCCTGCGCGCCGAGCTCGACCAGCTGCATGCCGCCGGCATCGACAACCTGCGCGTGCTGGCGATGTCCGAGGCCAGCGGCTTCAAGCGCGGCGTCCGCCCCGCGATCATGACCGCGCCGGGTGAGTACGACGAACGCCTGCTGCAGGGCCTGGACGTGCTGCTCGACGAGATGGGCCGGCGCGGGATGAAGGCCGTGCTCTACCTCAACAATTTCTGGCAGTGGTCGGGCGGCATGTCGCAGTACGTGTCGTGGTTCACCGGCGAGCCGGTGTCGGCGCACGACCCGGACGAGACCGGCGACTGGAACGGCTTCATGCAGAACTCGGCGCGCTTCTACGCGATCCCCGAAGCGCAGGCGCTGTACCGCGATGCGATCAGGACGGTGATCACCCGCCGCAACACCGCCAACGGCAAGGCCTACGTCGACGACCCGACGGTGATGTCATGGCAGCTCGCCAACGAGCCGCGCCCGGGCAGCGACCGCGACGGCCACGGCAACTTCCCCGTCTACCGCAAGTGGGTGGACGAGACCGCCGGCTACATCCGCAGCCTCGCGCCGAAGCAGCTCGTGAGCACCGGCAGCGAGGGTTCGTGGGGTTCACTGCGCGACGACGACCTGTTCATCATCGCCCACGCTTCTGCCAACGTGGACTACCTGACCTTCCACCTGTGGCCGTCGAACTGGAGCTGGATCGACCACCAGGATCCGGCCGCGCGCCTCGAATCGGGATTGAAGGCGTCGCTGGAGTACGTCGACCGCCACATCGACATCGCCGGCAAGATGGACATGCCGATCGTGCTGTCGGAGTTCGGCATCAACCGCGACCGGGGTTCCTACGATCCGGCCTCCGGCGTCACCGCGCGCGATGCGTTCTACCGTGCCATCTTCGACCGGCTGCTCGAGCGCGCGCAGAAGGGCGACGCCATCGCCGGCTCCAACTTCTGGGCCTGGGGCGGCCGCGGGCGCACGCAGAACGCCGACTGGATGTGGAAGGCGGGCGACCCCTTCACCGGCGATCCGCCGCAGGAAGCGCAGGGCCTGTTCTCGCTGTTCGACAGCGACGCCTCAACGCTGGAGATCGTGTCGAGCCACGCCAGGGCAATCCGCGCGCTCGACTGACGCGCAAGCCTGCGGCCTTGCTCCCTCGCCCGATGCGCGGGGGGTGGGAGCACTCTTCAGTGGCCTGGCCCGGGCATCGAGCCGCACCTCTACGCGGAGTAGACCCCGCCCAACACCCGGAACCCATCCGCGCCGGTGACGCTCGGCACGTTCCCCGGCAACCCGAGCAGTGTTTGCCTCGCCAGCCACGCGAAGCCCATCGCCTCGACGAAGTCGGGATCGAGGCCGTGCGCCGCGGTGGATTCGACGGTGCGGCCCGGCAGCGCGTCGGCGAGCGCTTGCATCAGCGCGGGATTGTGCACGCCGCCGCCGCAGGCGATGAGCCGTTTCGCATTCGGCAGCGTGGCGTGCAGGGCATCGACGACGGTGCGCACGGTCAGCGCGAGCAGCGTCGCCTGCACGTCGGCGGGGGATTCGCGGCCGGCAAGCCGGGATTCGACCCAGTCGAGGTGGAACCGGTCGCGGCCGGTGCTCTTGGGCGGCGGCGCGGCGAACCAGGGATCGGCAAGCAGGCGCGAGAGCAGGCCATCGTCGACGCGGCCCTCGCGCGCGAAGGTGCCGTCGCGGTCGAAGGCCTGGCCGCGATGGCGCTGGCACCAGGCATCCATCAGACCGTTGGCGGGGCCGGTGTCGAAGCCGCGCACTTCGCCGCGCGCCGGCAGCAGGGTGAGGTTGGCGATGCCGCCGAGGTTGAGCACGGCGCGGTCTTCGTCGCCCGCATGCAGCAGCGCGGCGTGCAGGCCGGGCAGCAGCGGCGCGCCGTGGCCGCCGGCGGCGACGTCGCGGCGGCGGAAGTCGGCGACGACGCGGATGCCCGTGTGTTCGGCGATCGTGCCGGGGTCGCCGAGCTGCAGGGTGAACGGATGCGGGCCGTGCGGGCGGTGGCGCAGGGTCTGGCCGTGCGAGCCGACCGCGGCGACCTCGCGCGCGTCGGTGCCGCTGTCGGCCAGCGCCTGCAGCGCGGCGTCGGCGAAGGCGCGGGCGATGCGCACGTCGAGTTCGCCGACGTCGTCGAGCGTGAGCAACGCGGACTGCTGGCCGAGTTCGACCAGGCGCGTGCGCAGCGCGGGGGCCCAGGCGTAGGTGCGGCCGAAGGCGAGGCGGGCGTGGCCGTCCTCGCCGAAGCGCACCAGCGCGGCGTCGATGCCGTCGGCGCTGGTGCCCGAGATCAGGCCGAGGAAGAGGCTGGACATGGCCGCGATTCTACGCGGGCGGATTCAAGGGCGATGCCCGATTCACCGATTGTCATCCCTCTCTGGTTGTCATCCCGAACGCAGTGAGGGATCTGCATCTCCGGATGCAAGATCCCTCACTGCGTTCGGGATGACAACTTATGGGGCGGTTCAGCCCTTCTTGCCGCCCGGAGCGTTCGTCGACGCGACCTGCGGATCGTCCTTCGACGGCTGCGCCGGCACGGTGGCGTAGATGATTTCCTCCACCTCGCGGATGCGCTCGAGCGCCGGCGCGGTCTGCTTGCGGAACTGGGCCAGCGCGGTGCCGCTCAGCGGCTCGGACGGCGGCATGGTGTGCTGCAGCGGGTTGCGGTGCACGCCGTTGATGCGGAATTCGTAGTGCAGGTGCGGCCCGGTCGACAGGCCGGTGGAGCCGACGTAGCCGATCACCTGGCCCTGCGACACGCGCTGGCCGCGCTTGATGTTGCCCACGCGCGACATGTGCCCGTACAGCGTGGTGTAGCCGCGGCCGTGGTCGAGCACGACCGCGTTGCCGTAGCTGCCCTGCCAGCCGGCGGACACCACGCGCGCATCACCCGCCGCCATGATCGGCGTGCCGGTGCGGGCCGCGTAGTCCACGCCCTTGTGCATGCGCGAGGTACCCAGCACCGGGTGCCGGCGCGTGCCGAAGCGCGAGCTCAGTCGCGCGTACTGGATCGGGCTGCGGATGAAGCTCTTCTTCAGCGGCCGGCCCTCGGCGGTGAAGTACTCGGCCTTGCCCTCGCGGTCGAAGCGGATCGCGGTGAACGGCTTGCCCTTGGCGGTGAACACGGCCGCGGTCACCGGGCCGCTCTTGATCAGTTCGCCCTCGCGCCAGGTCTGCTCGACGACGACGCTGAAGCGGTCGCCGGAGGTGACGTCGCGGTCGAAGTCGATGTCGTACTTGAACACATCGTCGGTCAGCGTGTTGATCACCGCCGGGCTGAGGCCGAGCTTGCGCGCCGAATGGAACAGCGACTTGCCGACCTTGCCGCTGACCACCGCGGTGCGGACCTCGACCGGGCGCTCGATCAGCTTCTCGGCGACCTTGTCGCCGGCGAGCGAGAGTTCGATGCGCTGGGTATCGCTGCGGTCGTAGCGGAACGCGACCAGCCGGCCGTCGGCGGTCTGGTCGAAGCCGAGTTCGGCGCCGGGCTTGAGCCGGGTCAGCGCCTGCTTGTCCTTCGCCGCGTCGAGCAGCTGGTGCAGGGTGGCGGCGGGAATGCCGCGGGCCTCGAAGATCGCGCCGAGCGTCTGCCCGGATTCGACCTTCACCAGGTCCCAGCTGCGCTGCGCCGCCGCCTTCGCCGGTGCGGCCGCCAGCGGAGGCAGCGGCAGCGACAGGGTGGTGGTCGTGGGCGCGTGCTCGCTGGCGCGCATCGCGTTCGAGAAACCCGGCACCAGTCCGATGACCAGCGCCCCGAGCGTGGCGAACAGGCTGGCGTGCGCCCAGTCGCGGCGCGTCCAGCGGCCGTTGAACGGGAACCGCGCCGCCGCGTCCTGCGGATCGGCGAAGTGCCGTTCGTTGGCGGTGTTCTCGGCGGCGGCCCGCAGGTTGTGCTGCCGGATGGCCTGGTGATGGGCGTCATCCGGTGACGTCTGGGGCGGCTGCGTCATGGCAGGTGGTCCGAAGGGCGTGACGGGCGCGTCAGCGCGGTAACATAAGCACATGAATTGGGTGCGTCAAACCCTTGTCCGACAAAGGGTTTTCCGATGCCCTCGGCGTTAACATATATTTAATTCTTTCTTTCGACCGCCATCACATACCGAGTGTGGTGACCAGCCGAGCCGTGACCACGATGAGCCATCCCGCCCCCGATCCCGCCGCCATGGACCTCCTGGCCCGCGGCGCCGACGAGATCCTCAAGCGCGAGGAGCTCGAAGCCCGGCTGGACGCTTCCATGAAACCCGGCGGCCGCCCGCTGCGGGTCAAGGCCGGCTTCGACCCGACCGCACCCGACCTGCACCTAGGCCACACCGTGCTGCTGAACAAGATGCGGCAGTTCCAGGACCTCGGCCACCGGGTGGTCTTCCTGATCGGCGACTTCACCGGGATGATCGGCGACCCGTCCGGCAAGAACGCCACCCGCAGGCCGCTCAGCCGCGAGGACGTGCTGGCCAACGCCGACACCTACGCCGAGCAGGTGTTCAAGGTGCTCGACCGCGCGCGCACCGAGGTACGGTTCAACAGCGAGTGGTTCGGCAGGATGTCGGCCGCGGACATGATCCGCCTCGCCGGCCAGCACACCGTGGCGCGCATGCTCGAGCGCGACGACTTCGCCAAGCGCTATGCGGCGCAGCAGTCGATCGCCATCCACGAGTTCCTGTATCCACTGGTGCAGGGCTACGACTCGGTCGCGCTGGAGGCCGACGTCGAGCTCGGCGGCACCGACCAGAAGTTCAACCTGCTGATGGGTCGGGGCCTGCAGGAGCACTACGGGCAGAAGCCGCAGGTCGTGCTGACCATGCCCCTGCTGGAAGGGTTGGACGGCGTCAACAAGATGAGCAAGTCGCTCGGCAACTACATCGGCATCGCCGAGCCCGCGATCGACATCGTCAACAAGACGATGAAGATCGGCGACGGGCTGATGTGGAAGTGGATCGAACTGCTGAGCTTCGAGATCGGCGTCGACGAGGCGAAGCGGCTGCAGGCCGACGTGGCCGCGGGCCTCAATCCGCGCGACGTCAAGCTGCGCCTCGCGCGCGAGCTGGCGACGCGCTTCCACGACGCGGCCGCCGCCGAGACCGCGATCGCCGGCTGGCACGCCGCGGTGACCGGGCAGGGCGACACCACGCTGCTGCCGCTGCAGGACGTGCCGGTTCCCGCCGAGGGCATCCGCATCGCCGCGCTGCTGACCGCGGCCGGCATCACGCCGTCGAATTCCGAAGCCAATCGCAAGCTCAGGGAGCGCGCGGTGAAGGTGGACGGCGCCGTGGTCGAGGATCCGAACACCGCGTTCGCGCCCGGCTTCGAGGGCGTGCTGCAGGTGGGCAAGCGGAACTTCGCGCGGGTGCGGCTGGTGGTCGGCTGAGGCTTCGGCGAAGTCCGCTTCATCTGCGAAGAAGAAGCAAGGGCTTCCGCCTGCGGAAGCCGCTGCGCTTGCCCCTTGTCGCAAACGGCGACCCTCAGGGGCATTGACCAGCGCAGCAACGCGAAACCGTCGCCTACTCCCCTGCCCAGAAGTCCGGCAGCCCGCTCGTCACCCACCAGGTCTTCGTCTCGGCGTCGTAACGCCACTGCTCGGTATAGCGCATCGTCCGCTCGGCCATGGTGTGCCGGTTGACGACGCCGATCTCGATCTCGCGCATCGCCTCTGTCTCGCCGGGGCGGGAGGCGAGGTCGCGGTAGTGCGACACCTGGATCTGCTTGTAGCGCTCGAAGTGGGTGTCGCCCAGCAGCACCACCTTGCGGAATTCGGGATCGACCAGGTTCCAGGCACCCTCGAAGTCGCCCCAGCGGATCGCCGCCGACCAGGTGTACTGGGCGCGCTCGAGCGCCGACATCTGCTTGCCGGTGCTGGCGCAGCCGGCCAGCGCCAGCAGCAGCGCCATCGCGCAGATCGTCCACCACTGCCGCCGTCCCCGCATCGTCGCGCTCCCCGGTTTCGATGCGCCATGCTAGCAGTCGGCGCCGGTGCGACGGCGCCCGGGCAACCACTGAATTGCTGGCGTTTCGACCCCGGGCCTGATCCGGGAGAAATCCAGGCCCTCGATTCGACGGGATTCCCCGCTGCGTCCGGAATGACAGACAACGTTCTCGGCGTTGCGCCGTGCGTCAGGCCGGTTTCAGGATCGCGGCATAGCGCGCACGCGCCTGCGTGGCGACGCCGCCGTCGGGCAGCAGCACCCGCGACAGCATCGTGGCGCGCGCGCGGCCCCGCGCGCGCAGCGTGTCGATGAACGACTCCCACGTCGCATCCTCGTCCAGCCACGCCTCGGCGCGCAGGTCCGAGCGCAGCGGCGCGAGGTAGCGCACCTCGGTGTCGGCGACGTAGACCTCGGCCTGCAGCCCGGCCTGTTCGACCTGCAGCGTGGTCAGGCCCCAGGCCGCCAGCGTCATCAGCGACACCAGGCTGCCGCCGAACGCGGTGCCCTTGTCGTTGACGTTCGCGGCAAGCGGCGCCTCGAGCCGCAGGCGGCCACCGTCGCAGCCGGCGATGCGCAGCTGCAGCGCCCGCACCGGCGGCATCGCCAGCAGGGTCGTTTCCATGGCGCGCAGCGCGGCGGCGGTGATCTCGGTCATGCGTCGGTGTCGGTCCAGGCAGGGAATCGTCGCTTGCGGCGTCCGGGACGAGGCACCAAGCTGATGGCATGTCGCCGGATGCCCCTTCGCCCAAGCTGCGCGGATGCTACGTGATCTCGCTGCGCCCCGTCGGCGGCCACGCCCCGTTGCGACGCGCCGCCGCCGCGCACGGCGCGCGCGTGCTCGCGCTGTCGCCGTGGCGGATCGAGCCGCGCAGCGACGCGCAGGCGCGGACGGCGCTGGGCGAGGCGCTGCGCGCGGACATCGTCCTGTTCACCAGCCCGGCCGCGGTGCATGCGGCGAACGCGCTGCGGGCCTCGCGCGCGCGCCGCGGGCAGGCGTGGCTCGCGGTGGGAGCGGGCACGGCGGCGGCGTTGCGCAGGGCCGGCGTCGCCGGCGTGGTCGCGCCGTCGCGGATGGACAGCGAGGGACTGCTGTTGCTGCCGGCGCTGGCCGCCGTGCGTGGCCGCAGCATCGGCCTGGTCACCGCGCCGGGCGGCCGCAACGTGATCGCCCCGACGCTGGCGCGGCGCGGTGCGCGCATCGTCCGCGCCGACGTCTATGCGCGCGTGCCGCTCGCGCCTTCGCCGCGGGCGCTGGCGCGGCTGCGCGCGCTGGACGCGCCGCTGCTGCTGGCGTTGAGCAGCGGCGAGGCGCTGCGCCACGTCCTCGACGCGCTGCCGGCCGACCTCGCCCCGCGACTGAGGCGCGCGCAGGTGCTCGCCGCGAGCGAACGCCTGGCAGGGGTGGCGCGCGCGCTGGGCTGGCGCGACATCCGCATCGCCGCCGACGCCCGTCCGCGTTCGCTGCTCGCCGCGGCCGGGCCACGCCCCGCGCGACGTTGAGCGTGGATCGGATAGCATTCGCAACCCCCAACCCCGCCGCGTCGATGAGCGACACCGCCGACACTCCCACCTCGCCCCGCAGACGCGGCGGTTCCGCGCTGGCGTGGCTGCTGGCGCTGGCGCTGCTGGCGCTCGCGGGCGGCTACGGCTGGCATCGCTGGCAGGGCGAACGCGTCGCGCAGGCGCAGGCCGCGAGCGTCGACCGGCAGCGCATCCAGGCGCTGGAGGAGCGCCTCGACGCGCTGCGCGCCGACCAGCGCGCGCAGGTCGCGCGGCTGCAGCAGGCCGAGGTCACCAACCGCCTGTTGCGCGACGAGGTGATCGGATTCGGCCAGCGCGCGGCGCTGGTCGAAGAGACCCTGCAGTCGCTGGCCGATCCCGAACGCAGCGGCGCGCAGGCGCTGCGGCTCGACGAAGTGGAGCTGCTGCTCGCGCAGGGCCAGCAGCGCCTGCTGCTGGCCGGCGACCTCGACGGCGCGCGCCGCGCCTATGCATTGGCGGCGCAGCTGCTCGAGGGCATCGTCGATCCCGCCTGGCTCAACCTGCGCCAGGCGCTGACCCAGGAACGCAGCGCGCTCGACGCGCTCGGCGACGATCCCAAGGTCGTTGCCGCCGGCCAGCTGGAAGCCTTCGCCGCCGGCCTGCCGGCGCTGCCGCAGCAGGCGCCGGCGGCGTCCGCGGCGCAGGCCTGGTGGGAGCGCGCCTTCTCCAGGGTCGTGGACGTGCAGCCCAGCGCCGGCGCGATCGCGATCGAACCCGCCGACCGTGCCGCCGGGCTCGCCGCGCTGCGGCTGGAGCTGACGCTGGCGCAGGCCGCGATCGAGCGCCGCGACGACACCGGCTATCGCGCCGCGCTCACGCGCGCCGACGGCTGGATCCTGCGGCTGTGGCCGGACTCGGACGAGCGCAGGCGGCAGCGCGAGGCGCTGCAGGCGCTGCGCGAACGCGCGCTGGCGGTGGAACTCCCCGCGCTCGGCAGCACGCTGGCCCAGCTGCGGCAGCAGCGCAGCGCCCGCTGAGCGGGCGTTCAGCATGTCGACGCCGCGACGACAGCGTTCGCGCGAGGCTGGCGCCAGGATCGTTCGAGGTGCCGTCCATGCCCCTCCACATGCAGGAGCGGCTTCAGCCGCGACCGCATGATCGCGTTCGACATGGTCTGACGTCCGGTCGCGGCTGAAGCCGCTCCCACGGATGGCGTCGAACACCCAGCCACCGGATCGGTGGCCGCGTGAACCCAAGGAGTCCGCGATGAACCTGTTCCGCAACCTGCTGCTCTGGATCGTGCTCGCGCTGGCCGGCGCCCTGCTCGCGCAACTGCTGCTGGCGCAGGACCCGGGCTACGTGCTGGTGCGCTGGCGCGGCTACGACTACACCACCACGGTGATCAAGGGTGCGGCGCTGCTGTTCGCGGTCGCGTTCGTGCTGTGGCTGCTGTGGACGCTGCTGACCCTGCCGCTGCGTGCCTGGGGCCGGCACCGCGACACCCGCGCGCGGGCGCGCGTCGGCGATGGCTTCGACACCCTGCACCAGGGCCACTACGCGCGCGCCGAGAAGCTGCTGGCGCAGGCCGCGGAAGACGAGCGGGTGGAGGCGGCCTCGCGCATCGGCGCCTGCGAGGCCGCGATCGCCCGCGGCGATGCCGCCGCCGCGCGCGCGCACCTCGACGGCTTCGGCGAACGCCATCCGGCGTCGCGCGCGATCGCCGCGGCCGAGCTCGCCCTGCACGAACAGCGTCCGACCGACGCGCTGGTCGCGCTCGATGCCCCCGCCGCGCAGCCGCTGCCGCCGCGCGGGCTCGCCTTGCGCGCCGAGGCGCTGGCCACCAGCGGCCAGGCGGCGCAGGCCTACGGTTTGCTCGGCGCCCTGCGCCAGCAGCACGCCTGGCCGGAGGCGGTGCTCGACGAACGCGAATTGCGCTGGGCGGAAGCGGCGCTGCGCGAGGCACCGGATGCGAACGCGCTGGCCGAGCGCTGGGACGCGCTGCCGAAGACGCTGAAGGCCGAACCCGCCGTGGTCGGAGCGTATGCCGGGCGCGCGGCCGCATTCGGCTGGGACGAGGCCGCGCTCAAGAGCGTCGAGCAGGCGCTCGACGCGCGCTGGGACGAGGCGCTCGCCACGCACTACGGCCTGCTGCCGGTCGGCCGCATCGAACAGCGCCGCGACAGCGCCGTGCGCTGGCTGAAGGCGCACCCGGCCAGCCCGGCGCTGCTGCTGACGCTGGCTCGGCTCTCGCTCGCCGGCGGCGACTGGCCGCGCGCCGAGGGCGAACTGCACCGCGCCCTCGCCCAGGGCGGCGGCGCCGAGGCCTGGGAAACGCTGGGCGACGGCTACGCCGGCGCCGGCGACGATGCGCGTGCGCGCCAGTGCTACGCCAATGCGCTCGCCGCCGCGCGCGGGGAAGCGGTGACGCCGCTGGCGGGGCGCGAGCTGCACCAGCAGATTGCGGACGAGGCGGTGTTCGAGGAGCGCGATGCGCATGGGGTGCCGCGGTTGCGCGACTGACCTGTGGGATGGCCGCCGTACGGTGGCCCCCGCCCCGGCCCTCCCCCGCAGGCGGGGGAGGGCGTCGGAAGCAACAGCTCTTGGCCCCCTCCCCCGCCTGCGGGGGAGGGCTGGAATGGTGGCAAGCCGGCATGGAATCGGATCCGCAGGCACGCGTGCCCCCGGGGCCGCATCCACACACATGGCATAGTCCCGCGATGCCCGAAGCCGACGACCTGCCGCTGCTGTCCCTCACCACCGCGCTCGGCGTCGGCCTGCTGATCGGGCTGCTGTACGAGCGCCGCAAGCAGGACGATCCCGCGATCGCCGCCGGGCTGCGCACGCATACGCTGGCGGCGCTGGCCGGCGCGATCGCGCTGTGGATCGGAATGCCCGCCTTCCTCGTCGTGCTCCTGCTCACCGGCACCTTCGCCGCGCTGAGCTACCTGCGCACCAGCCAGGCCGACACCGGCATCACCGCCGAAGTCGCGCTGCTGTGCAGCGCCCTGCTCGGCGGGCTGGCGATGCGCGAACCCGGCGCCGCCGGCATGCTCGCGGTCCTGGTCGCGATCCTGATCCAGGCCAAGGCGCGCCTGCACCACTTCAGCCGCGAGGTGATCAGCAACCGCGAGGTCGCCGACGGCCTGATCCTGCTCGCGTTCGCGCTGATCGTGCTGCCGCTGCTGCCGGACGAGCCTGTCGATCCCTGGGGTGCGCTCAACCTCGCCACGGTGTGGAAGCTGGTGGTGCTGGTGATGGCGGTCGGCGCGATCGGCCACGTCGCGCTGCGCCTGATCGGCAGCCGCTGGGGGCTGGCCGTGTCGGGCTTCTTCGCCGGCTACGTGTCGTCCACCGCGGCCACCGCCGGCTTCGGCCAGCGCGCGAAGGAACAGCCGGCACTGCTCTCGTCCGCGGTCGGCGCGACGATGCTCGCCAACCTCGCCTCGCTCAGCCTGTTCGTGCCGATCCTGCTGGCGGTGGCGCCCGCGCTGCTGTCCGAAGTCGGCTTCGAACTGGCCGCGGCCGGCGCCGTGCTGCTGGCCGGCGCCGGGTTCGGCTTCCATCGCGGCGAGCAGGAGGATGCGCCGCCGCCGACCGCCGACACGCGCATGTTCCGCATCGGACAGGCGATCGGCTTCGCCGCGCTGATCGCCGGCGTGCTGGTGGTCTCGCACCTGGCCGCGCGCTGGCTGGGGCCGAACGCGGCGCTGGCCACGGCGTTCCTGACCGCGCTGGCGGAACTGCAGGCGGCGGCCGCGACCGTGGCCACGCTGTTCCGCGACGGCACCATCGACGCGCGCCACGCGCAGTGGGCGGTGGTCGGCCTGCTCGCCGCCAGTTCGGCGGCGAAGTCGGTGGTCGCGTTCGCCAGCGGCGGCCGCGCGTTCGGCCTGCGCGTCGCGTTCGGCTTGGCCGCGATGACCGCGGCCGCGGCGGCCGTGGCGCTGCTGGGTTCCCCGTCCGGAGGCTAGGCCCATGTTCAAGAACCTCATCCCGAAGATCTTCTACGACCGCCTGCAGGACGGGCTCGAGTTCTTCGTCGACGCGCTGGGTTTCGAGGTCCAGTACCGGGATGCGCACCTGGCCGTCGTCGCGCGCGACGGCGCCAAGGCCTACATCGTGGAAAGCCCGGAGTACGCGGCGAAGGATCGCCCGGAGCTGGGCATCGATACGGACGATGTCGATGCGATCTTCCGGGAGATGTCCGCACGCGCGCCGCAGCTGCTGCATCCGAACTCGAACGTGGTCTCGGCCAAACCCTGGGGTTCGCGCGAGTTCGCGATGCTGGACAAGACCACGGTGTGCGTGATTTTCCGGGAATGGCAGCGGTGACGGGCTGATGCATCCAGCTGCGGATACTCCGCCCTGTCGTTCCGGCCGCAGCCTGTCATCCCGAGCGCAGCGAGGGATCTTCTGTCCGTAGGCAGGATGCGTACCGGTGGCGAGATCCCTCGCAGAGCCTGCCCTGGGCAAAATCGAAGGGCTCGGGATGACAGTTTTCCAGTGTCACCTCAACCCACTTCGAGTTCTTCCCAGCGCGCATAGGCGGCATCGAGTTCGCCCTGCAGCTGCGCCAGCGCCAGGTTGGCGGCGGTGATCGCGGCGCCGTCCTGCTGGAAGAACGCCGGGTCGTTCATCGTTTCTGTGCGCGCCGCGATTTCGCCCTCGAGCCGTTCGATGCGCGCGGGCAACTCCTCCAGTTCGCGCGCGTCCTTGTAGCTGAGCTTGCGCTTCGCGGGCGGCGCGGCGACAGCGGGTGTTGCCAACGCGGCAGGCATGTCGGCAGCTGCGGGTCTCGCCGCTTCCGCGATCGCCGCCCGCTGCCGCAACCAGTCGGAATAGCCGCCGACGTACTCGCCCAGCCGGCCGTCGCCCTCCAGCACCAAGGTGCCGGTGACCACGTTGTCGAGGAAGTCGCGGTCGTGGCTGACCAGAAGCAGCGTGCCCTTGTAGTCGGCCAGCAGTTCCTCGAGCAGTTCCAGCGTTTCCACGTCGAGGTCGTTGGTCGGTTCGTCCATCACCAGCAGGTTCGAGGGTTGCGCGAACAGCTTGGCCAGCAGCAGGCGGTTGCGTTCGCCGCCGGACAGACGCGTGATCGGCGCGCGCGCGCGTTCGGGCGAGAACAGGAAGTCCTGCAGGTAGCCGACCACGTGCTTGCGGCTGCCGTTGACCTCGATGAAGTCCTGGCCTTCGGCGACGTTCTCCAGCGCGTTGCGCGTGTCGTCCAGCTGGCTGCGGTGCTGGTCGAAGTACGCGATCTGCAGGCCGGTGCCCAGCTTCACCTCACCGCGCTCGGGCACCAGTTCGCCGAGCAGGATCTTCAGCAGCGTGGACTTGCCCGAACCGTTGGGGCCGATGACACCGATGCGGTCACCGCGCAGGACGCTGGCGGACACGTCGTCCAGCAGCACGCGCCCGCCGTAGCCCTGGGTCACGTGCCGTGCCTCGATCACCCGCTTGCCCGAGTTGCGCGCGCCGGCCACTTCCATCTTCACGTTGCCCGACAGTTCGCGCCGATGCGCGCGCTCGCGGCGCATCGCCTTGAGCGCAGTCACGCGGCCCTCGTTGCGGGTGCGGCGCGCCTTGATCCCCTGCCTGATCCAGACCTCCTCCTGCGCCAGCAGCTTGTCGAAGCGCGCGTTTTCCTGCGCCTCGGCGTGCAGCCTCTCCTCGCGCCGGCGCAGGTAGTTTTCGTAGTCGCCAGGCCAGCTGCTGAGGCGGCCGCGGTCGATCTCGACGATGCGGGTGGCCAGCGCGCGCAGGAAGCTGCGGTCGTGGGTGACGAACACGATGCTGCCGGCGAACTGCCTGAGGAAGCCCTCGAGCCAGGCGATGGCCTCGATGTCGAGGTGGTTGGTGGGTTCGTCCAGCAGCAGGATGTCGGGGTTGCGCACCAGCGCCTGTCCCAGCAGCACGCGCCGCTTCATGCCGCCCGAGAGCGCGGCGAAGTCAGTGTCCTCGGGCAGTTCCAGCCGATCGAGCACCTGCTGCACGCGGCGGTCGAGATCCCAGCCGTGCCGCGCCTCGATTTCCGCCTGGGCCTCGCCCATGGCCGCCATGTCGCCCTCGTGCAGCGCGTGGTGGTAGCGCGCGAGCACGCGGCCGAGGTCGCCCAAGCCCAGCGCGACCACGTCGAACACGGTGCCCTGCGTGTCCTGTGGCACTTCCTGGGCCATGCGCGCGACGACCACGCCGCCCTGCACGCGGATCTCGCCGTCGTCCGGCCGCAGCTCGCCGGCCATCAGCCGCATCAGGGTGGACTTGCCGGCGCCGTTGCGGCCGACGATGCACACGCGCTCGCCGGTCTCGATCGACAGATCGACCTTTTCAAGCAGCAGCGGGCCGCCGACGCTGAAGTCGACGCCCTGGAACTGGAGGAGGGACATGCGGCCAATTCTACCGGGCGGCCCCGCGGGCATGGATGCAACCGGCGCCAAGGCCACGGCTTCAGTCGACCACGCGGCAACCGCGCGGCCGGAACTCTCTCCCTGCGCAGGCAGGCTGTGGCCGGATCAGCGCTCCAGGATCGCCACCACGCCCATGCCGCCGGCGGTGCAGATCGAGACCAGCGCGCGGCCGCCGTCGCGCTCCTTCAATTGCTTGGCGGTGGTGGCGACGATGCGCGCGCCGGTGGCGGCGAAGGGATGGCCGGCGGCGAGCGAGGAGCCGACCGGATTGATCTTCTCCGGGTCGATGCGGCCCAGCGGCGCGTCGAGGTGCAGCCGGTTGCGGCAGTAGTCCTCGCTCTCCCAGGCGCGCAGCGTGCACAGCACCTGCGCGGCGAAGGCTTCGTGGATCTCGTAGAAATCGAAGTCCTGCAGGGCGAGGTGGTTGCGCGCGAGCATCTCGGCCACGGCCACGGTCGGCGCCATCAGCAGGCCTTCGCCGTGCACGAAATCGACCGCGGCCACGTGCACGTCGCGGACGTGGCACAGCACCTCGTGCCCGTGCGCGGCGGCCCATTCGTCGCTCGCCAGCAGGCAGGCGGCGGCGCCGTCGGTGAGCGGCGTGGAGTTGGCGGCGGTCAGGGTGCCGCGGCCCGAGGTCTTGTCGAACGCCGGCTTGAGCGTGGCGAGCTTTTCCAGCGAGGTATCCGGGCGCAGGATGTTGTCGCGCGAGACGCCGCGGAAGCTGACGACCAGGTCGTCGAAGAAGCCGCGCTCGTAGGCGGCGGCGAGCTTGCGGTGCGAGGCGACGGCGAGTTCGTCCTGCGAGTCGCGCGAGATGGCCCACTCCTTGGCCATGTCCTCGCAGTGCTCGCCCATCGACTTGCCGGTGCGCGGCTCGGCGACGCCTGGGAAGTCTGGTTTCAGTTCGCGCAGCCGGAAGCCCTTGAACGCCGCGATCTTGTCCTTCGTGGTCTTCGCCGCGTTCGCGGCCAGCAGGCGCCGGCGCAGCGACTTGCCGTAGACGATCGGCACGTCGGAGGTGGTGTCGGAGCCGCCGCCGATGCCGGCCTCGATCTGGCCGGTCGCGATCTTGGTGGCGATCAGGTTGACGCTGTCGAGCGAGGTGCCGCAGGCGCGCTGCAGGGTGATGCCGGGCGTGAGCGGCGACAGGCCCGAGGACAGCGCCGCCTCGCGGCCGAGGTTCCAGTCGGAGGAATGCTTGATCACCGCGCCCATCGCGACCTCGCCCAGCTGCTGCCCGTGCAGGCCGAACTTCTCGACCAGCGCACCGAGCGTGCGCACCGACATGCCGAGGTTGCCGACGTCCGAATAGGCGGTGTTCTGGCGGCAGAACGGAATGCGGACGCCGCCCAGCACGGCGACGGGACGACCTTGCAGCATTGCGGGACCTCTCGGGGCAGGACCCGTCACGCGCGACGGGCATAATCGGAAGTCTAACGTACCGTGGCGAATGGCCCGATGAACGACGATCACACCGCGGCACTCGACCCGCACAGCGACGTGGCCGGCCTGCTGGCGCTGGAGCTGGCGCCGGGCAGCGCCATCGCCCGCGACGCGCTGGCGCAGGCCGACGCCGCGCGGCTGGCGACGCTGGTGGGCCGAGACCTCGGCGCGCTGGCGCCGCAGGCGCGCGAGCTCGACCTGGGCCTGGCGGCGGCGCATTTCGATCCGGCCGAGGCGCTGCGCCCGGGCTGGCCGCTGCATCGCCGGCTGGCGGAGCTGCAGGCGCGCGCGCCGGGGCGGGATGCGGGCGCGCGCATCATCGCCTTCGGCGCCGACGCGGCCGGCGCGGTGCCGCAGCCGTTCGTCGCCGATCCCTCGCTGCGCGGCGGCAGCCTGCGGGTGCTGCCCTTCCTGTTCCGCGGCGACGCCGGCATCGCCCGCGCGGTCGGCGAGGCGTTCGAGGCGCGATTGCTCGACGGCGGCATGGCGCAGGCGGACACCGCCCTGCTGGTGCAGGATGCGTTCGGCTCGCGGATCGAGCACGCGCGCTACCTCACCGTGCACGACCTCGCGGCGATGGTCGCGCTGCAGTACGAACACCTCGGCCTTGCGCCGCTGTGGCCGCTGATCGAAACCGCCCTGCTCTCGCCCACTGGCGAAGCGGTGCTGGACGCGCCGCCGGAACCCTTGCTGCGCTACGTCGGCGGCGAAGCGCGGATCGCCCTGTTCGCGCCGGCGGCGTGGCGCGCGCGCTACCAGCCGGGGATCGAAGACGAGGCGCGCCTGCGACGGCTGTTCGGACACTTCGAGATGCGGCAGAAGCAGTTCGCCGCGGTGCTGGACGCGCACGGCATCGGCGTGGTGTATGCGGATGCGGATGCAGGAGTGGAAGCGCGCGACCTGTAGGGCGCGCGGGGACGGGGGCGTGTGGGGGCGTCGTGTGCGTTTCGCAGGCTCGCCTCCCCAACCCGCCCCTTCCCGCGCGCGAAGGGGCCGGGCGTGCAACGAGGCGGACATGTCACCGGATGATGTTCCTTGCCTCCTCCCCCGCATGCGGGAGAGGGTCGGGACGGGGCTTGCCCGGGAAGCCGCGAATGACGCAGCACGCCGCCCGGCAGCGGGAACCTACTGCCCCACGATCACGCCGCAGGCCAGGCGGGCGCCGGCGTTGCCGGTGGGCTGGGTGGTGTAGTCGTCGGGATCGGCATGCACGATCACGCCGCGGCCGATGATCTCGGTCGGCTCGCCGTCGCCGAGGGTCACGCCCTGCAGCAGCGTATCCACGGCGGCCACGCCCAGGTCGTTGGCAACGATGTTGTCGCTGTCGCCGCCATGGTGCGTGCCGCGGCCGACGCGACCGTGGTCGGTGGCGGCAGGATTGAAGTGTCCGCCGGCGCTGGTCGCATCCGGCGCGCTGCAGTCGCCGTTCTCGTGCACGTGGAAGCCGTGCTCGCTGCCGGGCGCAAGGCCCGTGACCTCGCCGGTGACGCGGATGCCGCCGTCGACGATCGCGAATTCCAGCGCGCCCGCGGCGGTACTGCCCTCGGTCGGCTTGAGCTCGGCGACGGCGGTCGTGGACACGATCGACGGGATTTCACCCGGCGGCGCGTTATCGGTGGCCTCGCTCGCGGGGGGCGTCGTCGCTTCGGGTTCGGCCGGGGCCTGTGGCTGGCAGGCGGCGATCAGCAGCGCGGCGGGCAACAGCAGCAGCGGGGTCTTGCGCATGGAACGGGTCTCCTCGTGGGGCTCGACCCGGGAGCCTAGCCGACGGTTCATTTGCTGACGGTGATGATTCCGCAGGCGACGCGCGCGCTGATCGCGCCTGGCGTCGCGCCGAGCACCAGCAGCGAACGGCCGAGGATGTCGTTGTCGGCGCCGCCGCCGAGCACCGCGCCGCGCACCAGCAGGTCGACCGTGGCGACGCCGTCCGGTCCGGCCACGATGCGTCCCGGCGACACGCCCACCGCGCCGTCCTGCTGCGCGCCCGCGAGCGGATCGTAGTAGGCGCCCGCGCTGCGTGCGTCGACCGCGCTGCAGTCGCCGCGCTCGTGCACCTGCAGGCCGTGCGCGCCGTTGCGCACGAGGCCGCCGACCAGGCCGCGGATGCGCACGCCGCCCTCCGCCGGCACCAGCACCATGCGCCCGCTGACCAGGCTGCCGGAGGCGGAGGCGAGGTTGGCGATCGCGTTCGCGGCGGTGCCGGTTTCCGCAATCTGCCGCGGTGGCGGTGGTGGTGGCGGCGGCAAGGTACGCGGCTCGGGAGTCGCGGCGCAGGAGGCGAGCAGCGTCACCGCCGCGGCGGCAGCCAGCGCTTCACGGAGACGGTACAGGCGGCGGATGGTGGTGGTTGGGAGCATGGTTCATGGAACCACTGTCGGATTGTCATTCCGAGCGTAGCGAGGAATCTGCTTTGGATCTGGGTGATCAACAGCAGAAGCAGATTCCTCGCTACGCTCGGAATGACATCCTGTCAGTGGTCGGAATGGCGCCCTGTTGTTGGTCGGAATGACATTCCGTCGGTGGCCCGCAGACGTTCATGGCGCGCGCCACCAGCGACGACAGCTCCCGGTGGGACCACGCACGCCGCCGATGGTTCACCCGCGCCGCGGCCGCCGGCTGGTGCCGAGCTTGCGGGTCACGGTGTTGCGGCCGAGGCCGAGCCGGGTCGCGGCCTCGGTGCGGCGGCCGCCGGTGTGCTCCAGCGCGGCCTCGAGCAGGGCGTGATCGAGGCGCTCGCGGGCGCGGGCATGCAGGTCGGTCTCGCCGGCCGCCAGCCGTTCGCGCGCCCAGGCCTTGAGTGCGGCGTCCCACTCGCCGCTCGCACGCTCGTCGCCGGACGACAGCATGCCCTCGAGGTCGGACGGGGTGATGGTGTCGGCCGGCGCCAGCGCAGCCAGGCGCCAGCACAGGTTCTCCAGTTCGCGCACGTTGCCCGGCCAGTCGTGCCGCAGCAGGCGTTCGAGCGCGGCCTTGCCGAAGCGCTTGGACGGCGCGGCGAACTTCTCCGCGGCCTCGTGCAGGAAGCGCTCGGCCAGCACCGGCACGTCGCCGCGACGCTCGCGCAGCGGCGGCAGGCGCAGGCGCGCCACGTCGAGCCGGTGCAGCAGGTCGGCGCGGAAGCGGCCCTCGCGCACCAGGGTGTCCAGGTCCTGGTGGGTGGCGGCGATCACGCGCACGTCGACCCGGATCAGCTCGCGCCCACCGACGCGGAAGAACTCGCCCTCGGCCAGCACGCGCAGCAGCCGCGTCTGCAGCGAGGCCGGCATGTCGCCGATCTCGTCGAGGAACAGGGTGCCGCCGTCGGCCTGCTCGAAGCGGCCGATGTGGCGCCTGGCCGCGCCGGTGAACGCGCCCGCCTCATGGCCGAACAGTTCGCTCTCCAGCAGCTCGGCGGGAATCGCCGCGGTGTTGAGCGCGACGAAGGGCTTGCGCGCGCGCGGCGACTCGCGGTGCAGCGCGCGCGCGACCAGCTCCTTGCCGGTGCCGGTCTCGCCGGTGATCAGCACCGTCAGCGGCGCCTGCGCGAGGCGGCCGATGGCGCGGAACAGCTGCCGCATCGCCGGCGTGTCGCCGACCAGCACGTCGCCGGCCGGCTCGGCCTCCGGCGCCGGCGGCCCGGCTTCGGCGCGCTCGCCGAGCACGCGCGCGGCCAGTTCCACCGCCTCGTCGAGGTCGAAAGGCTTGGACAGGAACTCGTGCGCGCCGCCGCGGAACGCGCCGGCGGTGCTGGCGACGTCGGTGTAGGCCGACATCACCACCACCGGCAGCTGCGGATGCGACTGCTTGATCTTCTCCAGCAGCTTGAGGCCGTCGTCGCCGGGCATGCGCACGTCGGTGAACAGCAGCTGCGGCGGCGGCCGCGATGCCAGCGCGGCCAGGGCCGTCTGCGCCGAGTCGAAGCCGGATACGGCGTAGCCGGCGTCGCTGAGCGCGGTCGCCAGCACGAAGCGCACCGAACGGTCGTCGTCGACCACCCATACCGAAGCGCCTTCAACCGGCATCGATCGTCCCTGCTTCGTTCATGGCGTCGCATCTCCTTCGTCGGTATCGGACGGGCCGCCGCCGTCATCGGCCAGCGGCAACAGCAGCGTGAACACGGTATGCCCGGGCCGCGAGCGGTAGCCGAGCGAGCCGCGATGCTCGCGCACGACCTGCTGCGCCATCGCCAGCCCCAGCCCGCTGCCGTCGGCGCGGCCCGAGACCAGCGGCAGGAAGATCTGCTCGGCCAGCGCCTCGGGCACGCCGCGACCGTCGTCGGCGATCTCCATGCGCAGCGCCAGCGGATGCACGTCCTCGGCGATGCGCACGCCGAACTCGACGCGCGTGCGCAGGGTGACGTTGGCCGCGCCGGCCTGGATCGCGTTGCGCACCAGGTTCCACGCCGCCTGGGTCAGGCGATCGGGATCGCCGCGCAGCGGCGGCAGGCTGGGGTCGTAGTCGCGCACCAGCCGCACCGCCCAGCCGGCCTCCTGTTCGGCCAGGCGCACCACCTGCTCCAGCACCCCGTGGACGTTGAGCGGCCGGTGCGGCTGCGGCGGCGCCGGCGACATCAGCTGGTCGACCAGCTGGGTCAGGCGCTGCACTTCGGAAGCGATCAACGCGACCAGCTCGCGCGAGTCGGGATCCGTAGTGCGGCGGCCGAGCAGCTGCGCCGCGCCCCTGAGCCCGGCCAGCGGATTGCGCAGCTCGTGCGCCAGTCCCTTGAGCGCGGCCGACAGCGCCAGCGGCAGCGCGCGGGCCGGATCCTCGCCGGGGAACTCGTCGACCGGATGCGCCTCCAGCAGCATCCCGCCGTCGGCCTCGCGGGTCAGCCAGACGTCGGCGAAGCGCGGCTCGCCGCCGAGGAAGGCCAGCGCCACCCGGCGCACGCGGCGCGGCCCCTCCGCGGCGTCGTCCATCGCCTGCAGCGCCTGCCGCAGGCCGTCGCCCTCCGCTTCCAGCGCTACCAGCGGCTGGTCCGGCAAGCGCTTCTGGCTCACCCCCAGCCAGCGCGCGAAGGCCTGGTTGCAGAGCGTCACCCGGCCGTGGCGGTCGGACCGCAAGACGGGCGTGACCAGGACGTCGAGGGCGGGATCGAAGGCGACGAGGGGCGGCATATGCACCAATATAGTGCACTCGCGGGCCGGACTGCGGAGCCGCGCAGTCCGGGTCACGTGTGGGCAGAACACCGAGGTTTGTACAAAATGTACAAACTTTGGTGTTTTCTGATGCGAGCGCCACTTCCGGTCTAAGTGACTGATATTATTATGAAATCAGGTGTTTCGTCGTTGGCTGTCGACAGATAACGGAACGTTGGGCAGGCACTTTGGCGCCGTCGAGTTCCGATTAGAGATTAGATACGGGTTAGATACGGGCGACCGACCTCTTGGCGCGCAGACTGCCCGATCCAATTCCCTGTCTCGATAGCCATCTGTGAGGCAAGAGTCCGTGCACGTGCTGGCATCAGCTACTGTGCGTGCGTCAAGGTTAAAGACCAACACGTCCTCGCAATCTACCCACCAAACTCGTTCCTCGCGTATCTGCGCGTCCTGGACGCTGGCCTCCGCAGACATTTGTCGAGGATCCCGACGATCGTCAACAGATCTTCCTGCGACAGCTGCTCGAGGGCGGCACGCGTCCCGATTTGACGCTCCCGCGGCCTCGCGGTGGCGTATCTCTCCCGGCCGGCCGCAGTGATCCGGATGGCATACGTTCTTTGGCTGTTGGGACGCCTGTTCCAGTCGGTCAGGCCTTGGTCCGTGAGCTTCTGCAGGGCTTTGGATGCGGTGCTCATCGTCGTGCCCGCCCGGCTCGCCAGATCTTTCAGCGAAAGATCCGAAGCGTTGATGAGCTGGGTGAGAACACTCCACTCTGACGAGGAAAAGCCGACCCGCAGATCATCCGAGGCCAGATTGCGTGCCAATTGGTGTATCTGCTGTTCCAGCCGCGACGACAGCGGCTGTCCCTTGGACTGGCCGCGTGTCGTTGCCGGGTTCGTCGGGTCACGGTTCATGGCGGGAACGCCAAATCTGCAGGCTGAACAAGCCTGAGGACTCGTCGTGCACGCTACCGCTATCCGCTGCGGGTATCGCCTCGAACCCGAGCCGTTGCAGGAACCGCAGTCCGGCAACGTTGTCGTGGCCACATGACGCCAGGAGCTGACGGATGTCGCCGTCGGCGCTGCAGTACTCGATGATCGAGGCCATCAGCAGGCGCGATGCTGGCGTCCCCCGGTAGCGCGGCAGCACGAACACCCCCCACAGCCTCCCGATCCCGTCCTGTGCGGCGTGGCATTGGCGCGTCAGCGCAGCCGCGGCAACCAACGTATCCCCGTGGAACGCGCCTACGACGTGGGTCCCCTCGGACACGTATCCGGCCACCAGCGCAGCGATGCCGTTGGTCCCGGCCTCGAGTTCACGGAAGACCTGTGGCTCGACGGGATCCACCAAACTTTCCATCGACCGCATGCGCAGCGCGTAGTAGGCGAGAGTATCCGCCTCCGACAAATGCCTGATCTGCAGCAACGACTGCATGCATCCCCCTTGTCCCCATGGCCTAACCCCCCGCTGCCGTGTTGCGACCAGCAGCGCGATTTCCCTCGTCTCCGTGCTGTCCGGTGCCGGCAACAGTTCCCGGCCCCTGTTTGCGGCTGTCGTATCTGGCCTGGTTTTTCTTGCAGTCCAGCCGCATCGCGCACAGGCGCGTATCGCGCAGCGCCTCGTCCTCGAAAAATTCGAACCCGCATTGCCGGAACAAACGCAGCGCATGGCCATCCCCATGGTTCGCGTACAGCACTGCCTCCGTCGCTGATGGCTGCTGCCAGACCCATTCAATCGCCGTTCGTACCAATGCCTGTCCAACGCCGCGGCCACGGAACTCGGGATGGACATACAGACCCCAGAGTTGGATCGCGCGCAGGCTGCCTCGCTCGAACCCGCGTGTCGCGGCGACGACGCCCGCCAAATACGCACCTACGCAGGCACCCCAGACGCGAGTGCCCTCCAATGCGTGATTGCCCAGAACCCCTTTGCCAAAACGCGCGAAGAACGCCAACTCGCGGACGATCTCTGGACTCGACAGTTCCGGCGATTCCTCGATCATGGCCAGCCGCAGCCCGCGGTAGCGATTCCCGTCGGCTTCGGTCAGTACCCGCACCTGCATCCCGCTGATCCTGTCGCTACCGGCGCAAGCCGCAAAAAAGCCCCGGCGGGGGCACGCCGGGGGACCATAACGTTTTCCAAGGGGCCCACAGCAGCGGTGGAGAGATGATCGCCGCTACTAGCTATAAGACGCACGAGAGGGCAAAACCCCCACCCCGTTGTGGCCTCTGAATGACGAGTTTTTCAGGACGGCGCCAGCAAAACTGGTGTCGTCAGCGAATGATGGGCATCTCTCGAAAGCAGCGCCGCGCGCGCTCAAGCGATGTGCGAATGGGTTTGATCGGCGCGAAGTCAGCGCTCCATAGCCGTCCTGCTGAATAAAGGCAGAGGCGGCGCGCCGGCCCTGTACCAGATTTGATTATCTGTCGGGTTGCAGATGGCGCTCGAAGAACGCCATCTGACGGTTCCAAGGCTATTCTCCCGACCCTCGGTCGCAACGCCCGGCCAATCCTGCGTTCCTATTCCGGGCGATCCGCCCCTCGCGCCGTCTACCGGTTGGGCTGGAGGTAGCGTTCGAACCAGTCGAGGAAGCGCTGGCCCGCATCCACGCGGTTGTGCAGGGAGGTCAGGCCGTGGCCTTCGCCGCCATAACGCGCGTATTGCGCCGTCTTGCCGAGCCGCCGCAGGCCGAGAAAGACCTCGTTGGACTGGTTGACGATGGCCGCGGTGTCGTCGGTGCCGTGGATCAGCAGCAGCGGGGTCTCCACTCGATCGAGGAAGAACCACGGCGAGTTGCGGATGTAGCGGTCGCGCTCCTTCCAGGGGTGGTCGGGCATCGCGAACGTGGCCTCGTTGACGGCGAGGCCATGGGAGTAGCCGCTGTCGCGAAGATCCCCATACAGGCTGAGCAGGTTGCCGGGGCCGCACTGGGCCATGGCGACCTTGAAGCGCGTGGACTGCACGATCAGTGCCAGCGTCGAGTATCCGCCGGCGCTGGCACCGAACACGCCGATCCGCGCGGGGTCGGCGATACCCAGTTCGATCACCTTGTCGACGCCGGGAAGCACGGCGTTGGCTACCGATCTCATCGGTTCCCTGTCGGTCGGCCGCAGCGTCGCACCGGCGTACAACACCGCATAGCCGCGGGTCGCGAACAATTGCAGGTTGAAGTGCTCGTTGGCCTGGTGGGTGGAGCCGAACTTGTTGGCGTCAAGCAATACGTCCATCGGGTAGACGTAGGTCACGAGCGGATAGCGTTTGCCTGACCGGTAGTCGCTGGGCAGCAGCAGGGCGCCGCTATACGGTAGGCCATCGTCGCCGGTCCATTCGATGATCCGCAGCGTGCCCATCGGCACGGCAGTAATCCCCGGGTTCAACTGCGTCAACCGCGTGGCCGCGTTCAGGCCCGGATCGGTGATCCACAAGTCCTCCGGATGCTGCGCGTCCTCCGCGGCATAGACGATCTGGCCGGTCGCCGGGGACGCGAGCATGTTGTACTGCGTCAGGCCGGTGTAGTCCTTCTCGTCGACGAACAGCAGTTCGGCCCCACCGCGCTCCAGCGACACGCTGTACAGTTCCTTTCGCAGTCCGTCGCTCGCCACCAGGACAACCGTCCGTCCGTCGTCGCGCAGCCACGGGCGATCGCCTTGGTGGGTGGTCGGGACGAGCATCTGCGCCTTCTTGCCGGGAATCCTGGCCAGTTCCCTGGCGCCGCCGTCGGCGACCGCCACGCTCCACACCGCATCATCGGACAGCAGCAGCAGTCGGTCGCCGCTGTCGTCCCAGGCAGGCATGCCCCTGAAGGGCGGGTGCTTGCCGATGGCCGCCGGGCGCGATTCCCCGGCCGGGGAGACGAGATGCACGTCGCCGCTGTCGCGGCCCAAGCGGTACGCTAGCAGGCGGCTGTCGGGAGACCAACTGAAGTCTTTGGACCAGCGCCCGATCTCGGCCGGCGGTACCAGCGTCGTCAGCCGGCGCTGGTCGAGGGAGTATCCCTTCAAAGTGTAGTAGCGCACGTGCGTGCCCGGCACGTTGTCGCCCGTCGTTTCCGAGAACGCGACGTGCCGTCCGTCAGGGGAGAAGACCGCCCTGACCAACGCCACCCCGCGAGCGATGCGATCGATCCTGCCGCTGACGACATCGACCAGCGCCAGATCCGATGCGTTCTGATCGATGCCAAGGTTCTGCGTGCCAACACCGCCGGAAACCGAATACTCGGAGTGGAATACCTGCACCGTCGGCCCGTCATCGCTGCGGCCGGATTGGAGCCTGGCGAGCAGATCGTTGCCGCTTGACGCGCCCACCAGCAGTGGCGCCCCCTCGGGCAGCACGCCGATGAGGATCTTCGTGCCATCCGGCGACCACTCCAACCGTTGCGCACGCACCGCGAAATCGCCGAGGCGCCTCAGCGTGTCGGTATCCCGGCTCCACAACCAGAGCCCGGCGGTACCGTCACGGTCCGAGCAGAAGGCAAGCGTGCCGCCATCGGGCGACCACGCCGCGGCCCAACTCGTGCCCTGCCCGCCGGTGAGGTCACGGGACTCGCCGCCGGGGATGCCGGTCAGCCAGATGTCGTTGGCGTGGTACATGTACGGCGCGCCCGTCGCCGTGTAGAGGACGCCATCCGGAACGACCTCGTCGGTCGGGCGGCTGACCACGTACGCGACCTGACGGCCGTCGGCGGACAGCGCGAGCGGCGCATGCCAGCCGAACCGGCGCATGGTCAGCACGTCCATCAGGTCCAGCGGCTGTGTCGCAGGCGCCGCATGCGCGATCGGCGACCAAGCCGCGGCGACGGCGGCGATGAGGAGGCTCGACAAGCCCAGCAAAATGGACTTGGTTTGCATGTTCATGGTGGCGCCTGCTCCTCAGAACCGCTTGGTGACCGCGACCTGGTAGGACGTTCCCAGCGGATCGCCCAACGGGCTATGGAAAGTCCGGAACGTGTTGTAGACGCTGGCGTCGAACGGCGGCAGCTTGTCGAAAACGTTGCGGATGCCGATCTGGAACTCGGTGCCGAACAGGAACCCGGGCACGCTGCGTCCCGACAGATCCGGCACCCAGCTCACATACAGGTCGTGGTAGGTCTGGCTGGGGACGCGCCCACCGTTGCCCTGCAGCGCGAGTGCGGCGGCGCTGCTGGCCGCGGCCGGATTGGCGGTGAAGTAGTCGTCGTAGTAGCGCGCAAGCCAGCCGACGGTCCAGGCCTGATGCTGCCACCGCAGTTCGACGTTGCCGGTGAGCCGCTGCGGGTTGGCATATGACACGCCGACGTTCTCCAGAGGCGGCTGCCCGGGAATGGCGGTGGTCGTGTAGTGGTTCTGCCGGGTCGCGACGGTCGCGAGGCTGAAGGTGCCGACATCGGTCTCCAGGCTGTAGTCGAGCTGCAGGTCGAAAGCCTCGACCTCCGCACCGGCGACATTGAACAAGGTCGCGTCCAGCTGGGTGATCGGCCCGGCCCAGCCCGCAGGGTCGCCCGGCAGGTTGGGGCCGCGCGTCACCCGCCCCGGCAGCAACGCCTCGTCATCGACAATCGACTGCTGGCCACCTGGATAGCTGGCGATGTTGTCGGTCTTCCGAATCCGGGTGTAGTCCAGCGACAGGCGCAGGCCCGGCACGAAGCGCGGCGTGAGGATCAGGCCTGCCGACCAGTTCTTTGATTTCTCCGGCCCGAGGTCGGGATTACCCAGATACACGATCTGGCCTACGGCGAGCGTCGTGGGGGTGCCGCCGCGAAGCGGGTCGATGACCGTGAACGGTCCCGGATAGATGCTGGGCGCCAGCTGCGAGACGCCCGGCGCCACGAAGCCCGTGCCGTAGCTGGTGCGCAACACCAGATCCTGGATCGGCTGGTAGCGAAGGGCCACGGTCGGGTTGGTGGAACGGGTCTCGTTGCTGGCGGTGACGATCGGTTCGCTGGAGCCGGCGACCACGAAGCCGGTGGCGCCGTGTGTGCGGTAGCGATCGGTGCGAGCGGCCAGCTGCAGGTCGAGCGCCTCGAGCCCGGGCCTCCGGTTCTTCTCCGAGAACACCGGCACCTTCGTCTCCACGTACACGCTCGAAGCGGTGGATGAGCGGGCCGGATAGATGAGTGCGAGACCGGGGCTGCGCGACATCGCATCGGCGAACTTCTCCTCCCGGTGCTCGAATAGCGTCGAAACCGTGACCTGGCCGCCCGGCAGTTCCAGTACCGGTCCCGCGAAGCGCAGGCCCATGTTCTGGAAGGTGATCCGGTACGTGCCTTCCAACGGGTCGGTCGCCAGGTAAGGCATCAGGTCGATCGGATAGGCGCGGGTGTCGCGGACGACGTCCACGACCCCGTTCAGGACGGCAGCGGTGCTGGCCGCCGTCGCGCTATGCGCGATGCCGCCCTGGCGGACGCGCATCCGTCCCCAGGTGTAGTCGAATGCCGTCTGCCAGTCGGCCGGCAGCGCCACCACCAGGCCGCCGGTGGCGCGATGCTGGGTGGTGTTGGTGTCGAACGAGGCGTTCTCCAGCCCAGCCACCGGCGCAGTCACCAGGATGTCGCTGGTGAAAGGATTGTTCGGCGCCAAGGCCGACACCCGAAAGGGCTGGGTGAAGCTGCCGACCGGCGAGGGCATGGTGCCCAAAGTGTTGGTCTCGGTCGCGTTCGCTTCCAGGAATGCGCTCACCCGTGGCGAGAACTCGTGGCGCAGGGTCGCGCGCAGGGCGGTGTTGCGCGGCGCCTGGCCGAGTTGGGTGCCGCCGCCGGTGATTGCCTGGGAGGTATCGGCCAGGCCGAGGTCGTACTGTCCCGCGTTGGCGGCCAGTGCGGCGCCGCCATCGCTTGCGGCGCCGGCGTAGCCCGTCGGGACGTGGGTAATCGGCGAGTTCAGCGGCGTCCCGTCCCGCAGCACCAGATTCGAGCCGTCGGCGCTGCGGATGTTGGACACCGAGCCCAGCGGCGGATTGTTCGGCGGCAGCAACAGCTGCGGCGCGTTCGCCCGCACGGTGTCGTAGTAGCGTTCGACCAGCTCCGGCCGGTCGCGCAGGCGCAGGGTGTTCTGGTCGGAATAACTCGCGCTCAGCAGGAGGTTGGTGCGCTCGCCGAGATTGAAGCCGCCGCTCAGGTCGAAGCGACGGTCTGCGACGTCGGTGTCGAGTGCGTTGCCGTAGATGGCCTTGGCTTCGACGCCGGCGTAGTCCTGGCGCAGGATGATGTTGATGACGCCGCCGGTGGCGCTGCCGCCGTAGATGCCCGATGCGGTGGTCGGCAGCACCTCGATGCGCTCGATCGCCGACATCGGAATGCCGTTGATCTCCGGCTGCTCCGGCGAGCCGCCGATCGACGGCCCCGGCGTCGTCCTGCGCCCGTCGATCAGGATCAGGGTCTGTCCGCCGCCGAGCCCACGCAGGTTGAACCGGCTTCGGGTGCTGGCCTGGCTGACCCGCAGGCCGTTGGCGAGGCCGCTGGCGTTCATCGGCAGGCGGTCGCGCAGGAAGGCTTCCAGGTTCTGCGCGCCGGATCGCTGGATGGTCTCGCGATCGAACACCACATAGGGCTGCGGGTCGTCCTCGGTGCGGCGGATGTCCATGTTCAACGTGCGCTCGCCGCGCACCATGATGCTGGGCAGGGAGTAGACTTCTTTTTCTTCCGGCGGGCGCGTGCTGCTTTGTTGTTCGCGTGGTTGCACAGGCGTGGGGGCCGCTTCCACCTTCTTCAGCACCAGCGTCCTCGCGTTGAGCCGCTCGGACTCGAGTCCGCTGCCTTCGAGCAGCCGTCGCAGCGCCTCGGCGGGCGCGTAGCTGCCCGACAGGCCGGCGCTGCGCTTGCCCTGCACCAGGTCGCCGGAATACATCAGCTGCTGCCCGCTCTGCGTGGCCCACTGCTGCAGCGCGTCGTCGAGGTTGCCCACGGGAATCTGGTACGACTGCACCGCCGCGGTCTGCGCACAGGCGGCCCCCGGCCATGCGACCGCTCCCGACGACATGAGAATCGCGCCCAGCAACGCAGTGCGCAGCGTGTTGTTCATTTCGGCTCCCCCGGCTCGTGACACCCCGGCGTTCCCATCGGCGCCTGGTGGCGGCGATGACGTCGGCCGGTCTACAACGGGAAAGCACTACATACCCCTACCCGGCGGCTCGTCCGGCGTGGTCACCGACGGTGCAGGACGATCTCGTCTGCGGAAACACGCTCGGCGCGCAGCGACAGCACGTGCTCCAACGCCTGCAGCAGGGACGCCTGATCGTCGCTGTCGAACACGCCGCTCACGCGCAGCTCGCCCAGCGACGGATCACCGATGCGGATCTTGCCCGCTGTGTAGCGGTTGGATTCCTCCAGCAGTTCCAGCAGCGGGCGCTGCCGGAACACCAGCTCGCCGCGAGTCCAGCCCTGCGCCGTGTCCGGATCGACCACATCGGTGCGCCAGAGGCCATCGGGACCGAAGGCCAGCCGTTCGCCGGACGCAAGCGTCGCGGTGCGCGTCGCGCTTCCGTCGCCCTGCGGCGGCAGGCTCACGCTGACGGCGCCTTCGAGCAGCGTCACCAGCACCGACGTATCGCGTCGGTACACCTGGAACTCGGTGCCGATCGCACGCACGACCCCTGCATCCACTCGGACCGTGAACGGTCGGCGCGACGACGGCATCACCTCGAACTGCGCCCTCCCCCGATCGAGCAACACGTCGCGGCGCTTGCGGCTGTAGCGCACGGTGACCGCGGAATCGGTATCGAGTTGCACCCGGGAGCCGTCGTCGAGCACGATCGCGCTCCGTTCGCCGAGCGCCGTGGCGAACTGCCGCTCCGGCTGGGCGGGGTCCCAGCGCAGCCAGCCGATGCCCACGGCCAGCGCCAGCACCGCGGCCGTCCCCAGCGACGCGCCCCAGCGCATGCGCCGGCGGATCCGGCCGGCGCGCTCGGCGCGCAACCGCACCTCGCGCGCGGCCGTGCGCTTTTCCGAATCCAGCGCGAAATCCCCGGACAGCCGATACAGTCGTTCCACCTGCGCGTACGCCGCGGCGTTGTGCGGGCTGGCGGCCAGCCAGTTCCTGCACGCCGCGCGCTCGTCGGCAGAACAGTCGGCGCCCTGCATGCGCATGAACCAGCGTTCGGCCTCGTCGCCGCCGTTCGCGTCCACCCATTGCGGATGTTGCTTGCTCGTGTTCATGCGCCCGGATCCACTTCCTTGCCGTCCTGCAACAACGTGGCGGGAGCCCATTCCCCCAGCTCCTGGCGCAAGGCCGCCAACGCGCGGGTCATCTGCTTCTCCACCGCCTTCACCGAGATCCCGTAGAGCTCGGCGATCTGCCGCTGGCTCATGCCCTCGACGCGCTGCAGGACGTAGACATCGCGGCAGCGCGGCGGGAGGTCCTGCACGACCTGCCACATGCGCGCCACGAGTTGCCGCCGCGCCAAGTGCTCGTCGGGCGACGGGTCCCCAGACGGCACCGCATACAGCACACCGTCGAACGGCACGTGTGCCGCCGCGCGATGCGTGGTGGCGATGCGCCGCCGATCAGTGACGATGTTGACGGCGATGCGGTACAGCAGCGGACGCCAGTCCTCCCTCGCGCTCGTCGTCCGGTAGCGGACCAGGCGCACGCAGGCCTCCTGCACCGCGTCCTGCGCGTCCTCCTCGCTTCCGAGGCGAGCGGAGAGGAACCGCACCAGCGCCTCGCGCTGCTCCAGCAGGAACCGCTCGAAGCCGTCATGCTCCGGGCCGGCATCCGCTGGCGGGCAGTCGAGTGTTTCTGCGGGATTCCCGTTCATGCATCGCCCAGGTCGCGTCGCTGGCCCCAACCGGATCGCCCGGAGGGACCGCCACCGGCCGCGCTTTGCACGATCGTCACCGGATGGTCATCAGAGATTTGCATTGCCGGGCGCGAATTTCCAGCGATTTCGTGCGATCGATGGAATCTGGCGGAGGGAGGTAGGGGGCCGGGCCACTCTGCCGTTGTGATTGGGTTTGGCCAGGATTTTCAGCCCGGCGGCTCGCGTGTCAGGCGCTGACATGCGTGGCTGTACGTGCAAGCGGCGTGTTCGCCGTCGGTGCCGGCCGGCTGGCCAGCCTCTCCAAGGAGGCTGCGAACCATGTCGTGCGGACCTGCGTTCATCGTTTGGACATCCGGTGAAGCCACCCGAAGCCAGCATGGCGCGTGCCGGCGGCGGTGCCGGAGTGTCCTCCCAGCATAACGGCGGTGTTACGCGCTGTTAACCCGTTTGTAAGCAGATCGACCGGGGCTTATCGCGATTCGGCGCCGGCGGTAGGGGGGTGGCGCCTTTGCGCCGTTTCAGAACTCCTCCTGCGATATCCCTCATCCATTTCATGGTCTGGCGGCTTCGTCAGGAATATTGCGACCACCATGCCGCGCTGCGTCACCGGCGAAGCCGAAGAACGACAGGACGAAGCAGGAAGGAGAACCCGCGCCACCCCGCTAACGACCGGTTGACGATCTGAGAAGCCTCCACCTCTTGTATTGATCCGCTTTCTCCGGAGAAACGTCCTCTTCGCCGTTTAACCAGAATCGGAACCAATCGAGTGTTCCGCCCTGCGACTCCAAGCGTTCCGCTGGCTTGAATACATTGTGGCTTCCTTGGGGGAAATACACGAGATCCACCGGACGACCGGAATCCTTCCAAACGGCGAAATGCTCCCACGTCAATAGCAAGTGGAAGACGGACATCGCCTCAAAGCGAACGGGAGCATGACTCAGGGACGACTGGTAGATCGGGTTCGCCTGAAACCATTCTCCATACTTTCCGGGAACCGGCGCTCCGGTCGCCGCCCGGATCTCCTTCCGACCTTCCGGTTCGTTGAGCAACATCGCGTCGGTAATGTATCCCCACCACGCCGCGTCAGAGATGCAGACCGCCTGTACAAGATCAGGGTGTTCTGCAAGAAGGGCAATCACCGGTAGTCCTGTGCGACTGAACGCGGTCAACCCCACTCGATCCGGATCGATCTCTCCGGACGCGATCAATGTAGCGATTCCAGACCGATATCCTTCTGCGAACCTGGATGCTTCGGCGTGTGCTGGGTCGAAAGCCTGAGCGCTGTCCTCAATCTGAAGTACGACAAAGCCGGCATTGGCAAGTGCCTGCGTTGCCATTGCTGTAGTGATGGAACCAGGACCATCTATCAGGAACTTGTCCGGTTCGAAACCATGCGTCTGGACTATCAGAGGGTGCCTTGTGCCAGACGTGTAGCCCGGAGGATAGGTCACCGATCCACGCCATTCGATATGATTCCTATCCACCCATCGCATCTCCCTTGCCACACCAAAGGAGAAGTCGTCCGCATACGGTGCGGGATCGTAGATCTCTCTGGCACACTGGCACTCTCCGCCTTCAGCGACAACAACCGGCCGCCTATTCAACTCGCTCTTGAGGTGGATTCGATAGGATGGCTCCTCAGTGGAACTGGAACCTCGCTTCGTCTGCCAACGAGCACCGGCCCGCCGAAACTCTTTGCTGTTCGTCGAATCACCTGCAGTTTCCCGCAAAACGAGAGTCGAACTGTCCGTGTCCCAACGAAGCTTTACGAGGGGCGGAGGCGGCTGGGTGAATTCACCTCTGCTGGGTTGACGAAGCCTCTCGACGTGTATCGACCTCACGCGCCCCGTTTCGAGAACTACCTCCGCAACAGCCACCGATTTAGCGCGGGCCTCTCGTTCAGCGGACGAAACACCGCTCAATGGCAAGAATGTGTTTGAGATGACCACCGAACGCTCATCTTCCATCCAGAAGACATCCATCGGCAATCTGCTGTGACGCGCCCCGATGACTACGGGAGCATCAAGAAGCGGGCGAATCTCGCCGGTTATTATATCCACCAACTGGTACCGCAAGCTCCGAACGAGATCCTGGGACGTCGGATCCTTGTTCGCTCTCTGCGACTCGGTCTTGTATTCCTCCACGGCGTATTCCGCCCAGTGTGCTGGCACTTGTGTGGCAGGAGAAAGAACAATTGCCAAGTTGCCGCTCGGCGATACCCATATACGCCTGACCGTCGGGAACGACCACTCCGGCTGAGCGCTGATCTTCGTGGGCTCACGAGCAGATCCGTTCGCCTTGAACAGCTCAAACGGTCTATAAATTGACCGCTCTCCTCCGGTTAGCAACTCATACAGAGATGCGTCGCCGACATGGACTACTTGCCGTGGAATCGGATTCGCGTATGCATAGAAGACAGTCTGGTCTCTCGACAGGCCAAAGCCCGCGACATCCGTATCCGAATGCGTGATCTGTGTTGAAACTCCGCTGCTGGTATCGATCGTGAACGCCTGCACAGAACCATCCTGTCCCTCACTCATGAACGCAATTATGGTTTCTGATATCCATCTCAAATCTCGGATCAATGCCCAGTCGTGTATCACCTCCTTCTCAAAGATTATTCGATAGGAAGGAATCGAATTCGGTGTTCCTCTGCCAAGGGTCCTTTCGACCTCGTTGCTGCGGAACAGTAGAATCGATTCCACATTGATGTTTCTGTCGATATCGCCACGCCGGGTAACTATCAGGAACTGACCTCCGTTTGGAGAGAAGATTGCCACCTGATCCGCGGACCCCAAGTACATATCTTCAAAGCTTAGTACGCGAGGTAACTCAATCGTGTCACGAACCGTAAAATCTCGGCCACCATTCTGCACGGGCAAGGTTGCGCCCGAGGCTGGACCAACCGGCATCGTAAGCAAAGACAGCGCGAAACAAACCAAGATAACGGATCGATGCATGAGCAGCAGAGTTTTGATGTTCATCAGAACTCCTTGGTTAGATTGACGTAGAGGAATCGACCGCGAATGTCGCCTTGACTTGGGTCGTAACCTGCAGTTCCGATGACTTCGGAGAATGGGAGCTCAGCATCAAGAATGTTTGTTCCACCGAGCCTCAGCGTGAAACCTTTCAGCTTTGAATGGGCCGAATCAAGCGTCAGAGCCGCTTGCACGTCGAAGACGGTTTGTGCACTGATGGTCCGCCCATAGACTTCGTTAAGAGTATTCACGTCATCGTAAGCGGACCGGTACCTTGCTGCGATTGACGCCGAGAATGGGTTACGCTCCCAAAGAAGGTTCGCCACCGCTCGCAAGCGGGGCACCGTGCCGTTGAAGTTTGCGACGCCCACACGCTCGACCGCTGGGGTATTCGGCAGGTCAGAGATCTGATAGCTATTCGTCCATGTCGCCGTGATCGACGGGCTCATGCGGCCAACATGTGTTTCAAACCCTGCGGTGACCATGGCATCAATGCCATTGGTTCTGAGTTCACCGTAGTTGATGGCCCTCGTATCAATCCTGAGAATCTGTCCCGGCCAGCCAGCTGCCGTATCCGCTGGTGTTGGATCCGCCCTGAGAACCCGATCCGGAAATAGGCTTTCATTCTCAAGAATCAAGCCCGGGTGAAGAGTCAGTACACGATTCTTCTGGCTGATGCTCCAGTAGGTGAAGCCTATACGGGCTGCGTTCCAAGCCGGCGTCCAGATGATTCCTGTAGACCACGACTCGGAATCCTCCGGGCGCAAGTCCGGGTTCCCTCCAAGATCCAGCGCAACAGGCAGTGTCTCGTTGTCCCTTCTCCGATCCGTTACGTTGGCGAACCATTCGCTTTCCGGCGAATAGAGCTGATACAGGGACGGCGCCAGGAATCCCGTGGAGTAGGTGCTACGGACCAGCAACGTCGACACTGGGTTCCAATCAATGCTGTACTGTTCGTTGAAAGTTTCACCGAAGTCGTTGTACTTGTCGTATCTGCCAGCTGCGCCGATGCTTAGCTGATTGGCAATAGAAACGCCCTGTGCTGGTGAAACGAGGGGAAGCCGCACCTCTGCGTACGCGGAATTGGTTCTGCGCTCCTTGTCGACACGGATCGCTGCCAATGTGTTGTCAAATAGGATCGCCTCGCTACGGATCTCACCTCCGATGGATAGCTTGACCGGGCCGGTTGGCAACTGCGCGATGGTTCCACGAACGAATGCTTCTGCCTGCTTTGCGCTCGACTCATAGTTCGACGCGATACGCGGATCCGGGACCAAAGACCGCAGCAATTCTTCACTCCCTCCGGGGCCTTCCTGAAAAACGTTCAATGCTTGGCTGGGATCAGGAGAGGCCAATGTCGCCATGATTCTCGCGAAATCTGGAATATTGAGCAGATCACCTCCACCGTTCTCCGACGTGCGAAGCAGCGAGAATTCCCAATCCCAAACGTTACCTGCAGAACGAATCCCTGCTACGTTCCGGAGCAGCCTTGAATTAAAATCGGCTTCCTGAAGCCCAAGGCCGGTTAGCGCGTACTCCGCTAGGACGTCGACCCCGAACGGGTTGTACGCATTCGATGCTGGGACAGTCAGGGCGAAAGTCGGGACCCCGAAACTGACAATTACTTGGTTCTTGGATAGGAGGCTTTCACCGAATAATGTCAGCGAGTCGTTCAGGTTGTAGTCCACAAAGACACCGGCGGCACGCCTCTTCGCTTCCGGAAGCGCGGTGATGTACTGCGAGTTGCTAGCCATGTTGCGAGTACAGGCAGTCGGCTCAAAGTCGGAGATTGATGGAGAATCCGCTCCACCCGCAGACGGCACCGCGGCGAACGTGCAGGGCAGGCCCGGCAGATTGTCAGGTGTCAGCGACGTGATGTTTCCCGGATTGGCGGTTCTTACCCGCCGATCTACGCTGCCGAAGCGACGAAAGTCCTGATCATTCAACCTCTCCCTTTCCTCGCCGTACAATGCAGTCCGCTTGAACGCATCAAGGACTGCTGTCAACTGAATGCGATCGCTGTTGTAGCCGACGCTGATCGATTGACGGGTTTCGTCCGCGCCTCCCTCAGCAGTTCCGTAGCTCAGGAACAGCGTCGGCGCTGGCACGTACTTCTTCAGGATGATATTGACGACGCCACCCACGGCGTCTGCACCATAAATGGCGGAAGCGGAATCAGAGAGAACCTCTACGCGCTCGACTGCTGCCAAGGGGATCGTGTTGATGTCAAAGAAGTTCTGCGCGTTCTGAACGGCAGAAGTGACGGTGCGTCGACCATTGATGAGCACAAGCGTGGTGCCAAGACCGAGACCACGTAGCTGAATGACTCGCGCACCTCCTTGCATTGCGTACTCATCCGACGAGAATGACTGCTGTGGCATGTACTTCAACAGATCAGCGATGTTGGATACGCCAAGGCTGTCGATCCTTGCTCGATCAAACACGACGATTGGCAGCGCTTCATTATTTGCGTTTCGCAGGCGCGTACCCGTTACGAAGATTTCGTCAAGGGTATGGATGTCCCTTGAACGTTCGGCGCCATCGGCTGAACTCCCTTGGAGTTCAACCGTCCTATCGCTATCGCCTGTCGGACCGACTGAGGAGGCTTGTGGATCCGAAGGGACCGTACCTCCACCCTTCCTACGCAACGAGATTACCTGACCGTCGTCCGTCGCGATCTCCAATTGAGTTCCCTGCAACAGAGTTCTTAGCGCGTCGCGTACGTCCAGGTTCCCTAGTATGGCCGGAGTTTGAATGCCGTTGAGTTGCCCGGCAGGCGCAATGATCTGGATTCCCGCTTGTCGCGCGAACTCGGGAATCGCAGTGACGGCGTCCTGCGCTGGCAAGTCAAATGCCATCTGTTGCGCCCAAGCCGCGCTCGCTGACAACCACAATGCAGTAGCGACGCTGCAACCGAGTACGGTCTTTCTAAACACCTTCATCGCTCTTCTCCCCGTTGGCGGTCGCGGCAGGCTGCCGCAGGTGCTGACGGGATCTAGACGCATGGGGAGTCACATTTCCACCATGCGGCGGTCATGGCGTAGCCACGTCGGCGTGGGATGAGCAGCGCAATGCGTCGCCCGTGCCTCTCGCGATGTGGTACCCGTCCGCGGCAGGAACGAGCCAGCGGAACTTAGCGCCGCAGCCGCACTTCGCCCGTCGCGATCTCGGCACGCAGACCCAGGCTGCTGGCAACGGCGCGGGAAAAGCCGACCGGATCGTTGGCCTGGTACAGGCCCGTGATGGGCTCGGCGGCAACGGCCGGATCGGCGATGACGATGCGGATGTCGCTGTAGCGGGCGAAGCGGTCCGCCGCCTGCTGCAGGGTTTCCCCCTGGAAGACGAGGCGTCCTTCGCGCCAGGCGAGTTCGCGGCCGATTTCGTCGGGAACCACCGGTTGGGTGATGACCGGCGCGGCGCTCCTGCTGGCGACGGCCGCGCGCATGTTGGCCTGCATGCGCACGGGCCGCGCTTCGCCGCGCGCGCTCACCTCCACTATGCCTTCGCGCACCAGCACCTGTATCGGCGCGTCGGGCAGGCGGCTGACCGTAAAGCTGGTGCCGACGGCGCGGACACGGGTGCCGCCGGCGTCGACCACGAACGGACGCGCCCGGTCCTTGGCCACGTCGAACAGCGCTTCCCCGCGCTGCAACCGGATGGATCGTCGATCGGATGCGTAGTCGACCGCGATGCGCGAGTCGGTATTGAGCGTGACAACCGAGCCATCGGCCAGCGGCACCACGCGGATCTCGCCGCGGCGGGTCTCGTAGTGGTCGCCCGGCCCGGACCAGAGGAAGAAGACGACGGCGACGGCCGCCAACGAGGCCGCCAATCCCATCACGCCATTGAGCAGCCAGCGCCGGCGCGCCGGGGAGTCCGACATGCGGGGGCCGGGCTCTGATGCCGCCGCGAAAGCGTCCGGATCGAAACGAGGGCCCAGCGCCCGCGCCCGCTCGCTGTGCAGCGCTATTCCACGGGCCTTGGCATAGGCACCGACGCGCCTGATGTCGCCGGCGAGCCACTCGTCCAGCGCATGCTGCGCGTCCGGCGGCAGCGGGCCGCGATCGGCGCGCGCAGCCCATTCCGCCGCCTCGACGTCGATGTCACGACTGGTTTGCCTGACCATGTCCTGTATTCGCTTCCGTTCCTGACTGGTTAGACGCATCGGATGACGAGTTTCCGCCACGGCCGAAGCGGTCCATCAGCAGCAGGAACCCGCGTGCCATGTGTTTTTCGACCGTGCTCTCGGAAAGCCCGAGCCGCTCGGCCACCTCGCGCTGCGACAGTCCCTCTACCCGGCGCAGGATGAACACGTCGCGCACGTTGTGGTGCAACGACGCGATTGCCTCGGCCAGGCGCTGCAGCTCGTCCCGGCCGATGGCGTGGTTCTCCGGTGTGGGATCTACCGCTGCAAGCCCGAGTTCCTCCATGTTCGATACGGTCTGGAACGACACCACCTTGGTGCGCCGGAGATGGCTGGCGATGACCGAGTAGGCGGTCTGGAAGGTGTAGGTGCGAACGTTGCGGATCTGCTCGACCTTTTCGGCCGCGATCAGGTGGGCATAGGTTTCCTGGACGATGTCGTCCACTTCCAGCCCCGGCACCAGCCTGCCCTGCAGCCACGCGCGCAGCGCCGGCTCGTGCGGCAGCACATGGCGCGCCAGCCACAGCGCGCGGTCATCGTCGACCCGGGACATGCCCGCATCATGGGACGGCGAGGTGCGGGATGGCAAGGCCCGTGGCGCGACCCTGGAAGTGTGCATGCTGGATGGCGGAAACCGGCTTCGCCGTGCGTCTATATATGGTTTGTCCGCGACACCGCCACGACGGTACCAGCCACGCAAGGCACCAGTTGCCGACGATGCGCGGCCTTGTTCCTGCGTGCAGGTTCCATCCCCATGCAGGCTCGTCCGTTTCCTGTCGACACTTCGCACCGGGGATGGAGAAGCCGCCCGGCGCGCGATGCCTCCTTCCGGCTATCGGTCGTCGGTCACCGAAGACGATTCCCCGCCGAGCATCGTGCAGACAAGGCGCACGAGCGTACCGGGCGTGGATCGCCCCTCAGCTACCGGCGTGCCCGCCTGCTCCAGACGCCTGCCTTCGGCTTCGCGCGACGTGGCGCACTGCTTGGCGAGGCCGTCTTCCCCGCGGCTGACGTCCCCCGGGGGCGATGCCGAACAACCCGCGCAGGCCATACTTATCGCGAGCGCGCTGTGGAGGACCTTCTGCATCGGCAACCCGAAGGGCAAAGGAATGCCAGCGCATTGCGCCCGTCTCCGTCATCGCCACGGAAGGTGCGCCGGTACTAGCAAGACGCACGAGTGAGCGGTTTCCACCACTTGGATTGCAGGCGAACGGGTCATTGAAGCGAAACTTCTGGTTTCGTCGCAACCTTCGCGTCGAAGGACGTGGGTCGGCCGTCTATCCTGCCGTTTGCCTTCGCCGTGGCGTAACCCAACCACGTATCAACCGGTTGTTCCTCCTCCAGATCTGATCATCCAAGCCGATGGCCTGATCATCGACGATCGGCTTGGTAGTGCATTCGCGCTGACGCATGCAAGTGTTGCGTTCAAGCAATGGACCGATGCCAGTTTGAACGGTAGATGATGGCGTCGTTGAATGCATTCCAACGCACACGCTCCCATATCTGTCGTCCATCCTTGACCTTGCTCCCGCTTTCTAATCTGTCGTAAACCGCTTGTGTAACGTAGGTGTAGGTCGCGGGCAGTGACGAGAGTTTTGCCGCATAGTTGGCCGCCCGTCCTACCCATACCAGATCGTTGGCGCCCCGGACTCCCGTCTTGGCCACGAGAAGTTCGCTGGTATCTATGCCGCAGACATGGCCGAGTGCAAAGTCTGTGTTGGTATAGATCCGTCTCATCGCTGGCATGACGATGTTTGAGACCGCCCATTTCAATTGAAAAGCCGCCCTTGCAGCACTCGTCTCCTTGGAACTTCCGATGAAGACGGCCATGATGCGGTCCCCGTCGTAAGCGGTGATGACGCCGCCGTGACTGCGAACGATCCGCGCTGCACAGTAGAGAAACGTCTTGTAGATTTCGGCAGAGAACGTGGCCGATCGGCTGTCGACCATATCCGTTGAATCGGCAAGATCGGCATACAGCACCGTGCCTTGGATCTTGATGGCGTCGTTCTGGAGCCCCAGGCGGGAATCGTCGTCCGGCACCTGGATGCCGTTTCGCGTTGTCCATACGTCCCGGAACACACCATCGACCCAATCGGTCAACTCATCCTTCAGCGCCATGGCAATCAATCCCGGGGACCGATCGCGAGGATCTGATCACGAATCTCGTTGCAGGCCGGAGCCAGATAACTGGCGGCGTCAGGGCCGGGAACATAGCGATAACTCACGGTGGTCAATCCGGCCAGGTCGCTGGGCAACTTCAGCTTCTCTTCGCGCGGCTCCATCAGGAATGCTCGCTTGCGGCCAAGGAATCCGATGAACATGCCGAGTTCAAACAGTACGTTGTCGCGCACCGCGGGCCACTCATCTTTACGGGTGATGAGCTTGTCGTCGGCACGCGCTATGGCAATCGCAAAGTCGGTGATCTCTAGTTGCCGCTCAAGTTCGTCCAACGTGTAATTCGACGCGCGGAATACGCCGTGATCCCAGACGACGGTCACGAAGGGGTCGTGCTGGAAGTGCTGTACGAGCAAGCGGGTGACGGGCAAGGCCTCTACCGACGACATCACGAAGACCCGCACCTGCGGGCGGGGTTCGGTGATCAGCGCATTGCGTTGCGCGAGGCGTCGGGACAACGTCGCGGCCAGGCGCCGCCAGACCATCGGATTCGAGTTCGCGATGTCCGTAAAGTCGGCCTCTGAAACCTTCAACAGCACGCTGGGCTCGCGGGCCGTCACGGTGGCCGAACGCGGCTGGGTTGGCTCGATCGCCGCCATCTCGCCCACATGCTCGCCGGCGTGGCGAATGGCGATGGGCTTCCTGTTGACCACGATGTCCACCGCCCCCGCCACGATGAAGTAGACATCGGCATCCGCAGCCCCCTGCTCGATGACGACCTCGCCGGTCGCCACCGGCAGCAACTGCCCTACGGCGGCCAGCCGGTCGGGCAACCCCTCGATTCCGGCCAGAAGCCGGTGCTCCCCCAAGGCGGCTAGCAGAAGCCGCGTTCCCGCCTCCCCCTGGAACCGCTCGATCATGACCAGACCCCCTCCCGCCGTCCGGGGAGGCCGCCTCTGGGCACCCCCTTGAAATCCTGAACTCGTCCCAAATGTACCAATTCGGCACCGACCCACCCCAACATATGGGGGAGTCGAAGTCGCAAGAGGTGAGATCGGGCCGGCATAGGGTACCGGCCCAGGGACCAGGGCGCTCGCGACCCGCACCGGTCCGCCAACCATCGCGGCGCGGGGAGAGAGAGCATGGGACATACCTGGAAGGAAGATCGAGCCAAGAAGCGGATCCAGACCCGCTTCGAGGAAGTACGCGAGGTCGAGATCATCGACTACAAACGCGACATGTCCTTGCAGGACATCCCGATCAAGCGAGCCTACCGCATGGACGCGGCACACCTTTACGTCGACATCGTCAACGTCGATGAGATTCTGGCCTGCACGGACTTCGAAGGCGAGACCTGCCACAAGCGCACCTTGCGGTTTTTCAACCTGCACTACCGTGCGGTCCACCGGATCCTGCAGAAGACGGACGCCCTCCGTGTGGATTTCCACAACCAACGCCTGCACGCCGTCGTCGCCAAGCCGTACGGGGAAGCCAACGAACGCGACCGCGTCGCGCGGACTGTGGCGATCGCCCAGCTGGTCAGCGACGTTCTGGCCGAAACCGGCGACAGCGACGAACATATTCCCAACGCAAGAGTCCGGGTGGGAATCGACACCGGGCGTGCGCTGGTAGTCAGCAACGGCCGAAAGGGAAGCCGCGAACCCCTGTTCCTGGGACACCCCGCCAACCACGCCGCCAAGTGCGCCGGCGCGGGGAAGGCCACCGGGATCTATCTGACCAATGCAGCACGGTCGGCAATGGGTTTCCCCTCGCTCGCCAACGGCAAGGACCGCACCACTGCGCTGACGGTCGAGCAGATCCAGACTTGCGTCGATGAAGCGGACCTGGAGGTTTCCAAGGACGAGATCATCGAGCTGTGGCAGAAGGAGCAGGAAGACTCGCCGATCGGCAGCATTTCTTTCAGCCGTCCTACGCCGCCTTTGTCGGATCTGGAATTCAAGCTTCTGAGTGCAGCCAACTCCAAGCGCTTCGACGGTATCTCGGTGTATGCGGATATCGACGCATTCACCGCGTACGTCGACCAACACCTCGACAACAACCCCGAGGACCTCGTCCGAACGCTGCACGTCGTGCGGTCCGAATTGGACGCCGTCATCCACAAGGATTTCAGGGGGCGCCGCGTCCGGTTCGTGGGTGACTGCGTACACGGAATGCTGCTGGAGGGCACGGCCTACACGACTGACGAGGAAGAGACCATCAGTACGGCCACGTTATGCGCCGGTGCTCTCCGCAGCAGCTTTGCCTGCGCCATCGACCACTTGAAAGACGAGGGCACCGATACCGACGACCTCGGCCTGGCCATTGGCTTCGAATTCGGGCCGTTGAGCGCGAGCCGCTTGGGCATGAAAGGCGACATGTTGCGCTGCGCGACCGGGCGCGCCGTACTGAACTCCGAAGCCGAGCAGCGCCGCTGCGGCGGCACTGAAACGGCGATCGGGGCAAACGCTTACGCGAAAGCATCCGATCCTGTCCGCAAGGTCTTTACCGACTCACGCAAGGCTGCAGATCTCGACTACGACAGCGCCGTGCAGGAGTTGGCGGCATCGGGCGACAAGGTCGCGAAGGCTGTTCAGGAGGAAACCTACCGGGCGGCTGCTCCCGCCATCGTGCCTTCCCTCAGCCAACCCCTGCGACCACATACGGCCTCGTGACGGAATCGGCTGCCCCTTTCCAGCTACTGCACAGTGTGGCACCGGAATTCGGTGCCACATTGGCGATGGAAGGGGACAAGGCCACCGCTACCATCATCCTCACCTTTCCCAGCGGCAAACAACAAACATTCGAACTTTCTCTGTATGCCCTCGATTCCCGCGTCGCCGTCCGGGAATCGCAGCCTGGACAAACGCTGCCTGCATTCTGTCCTGATCGCCATATCAACAGCGATGGCACGTTCTGCCTAGGCTGGGGTCCGCAGGATCCAAGCACCATTACAGATGAAACGTCAGCTCGCGCATGGTGGAGCGCATTGGTGCGCTACCTGGAAGCCCAGGTAACGGCCAGCAAGCGCAGAAGATGGCCAGGCAGTGAGAACGACCGTGCCCATGGCGAAGCAGCGGAATACCAGGATATCGTGGAATCCGCCGCAAGAGTCCTTGGGCCAGGCTTCGAACGCGATCTTCGCAATGGCGACTTTTCTGTGCGATCTGACCAGCGTCGGCGCAATCCACGGCTGGAACTGTATCGAAGCAACAAGCTTGTCGCACGCGTCTCCTTGACGTCCAAGCATCTGGTGACGGATCGCATTCCCTGCCCCTGCGACGCACCCGTTGCGCCCCGGATCGCCGCATGCGCGGATCATGCGCAAGCGCTTGAGGCGTTTACTCGCGCCAAGTACCAGCAACACCAGGAAGAGAAACGCTACCTGGCCCAGATGGTGGCGCAGGGGAAACAGTGCTGCGGTACCTTGCAGGCTTGCGGCCTGCGGGATGCATCGGCGGGCAGAACGCGCGCAGTGTCGGCACATGCCAGGGGAGGACGGAGATGAGTGAGTCCAGCATGCAACCCATGGATGACGAAGAGCGCCTTGCGGCGGCAACCAACCAGCTGGATCTGGTGATGGGCTTCTTTCCCCGAGCCGATACCAAGCTGTCGGTCGTGCTCGGCATCAATCTTGGCATGTTGGCCGTGCTTGCGCCACGCCTACCGGGGATGGAAGACATGACAACGCTGGTCTGCGGGATTGGGGTCTGTTTCGTACTCATCCTGATAGCCAGCTTCTATCATCTTTGGAATGGAGCTTTTCCGCACCTGAACGGCGGCACGAGTTCACTTGTGTATTTTCGAAGCATCGCAGGCATGACGGAAAGCAGCTATCGTCAAGCGTATACGGGGCTCTCCGCCGGAGCCCTCGCGGATGACCTGCTCAACCAGGTCTGGCGCAACTCGAAGATCCTGGATTCCAAGTTCACTTCACTGTGCTACGCATATCGCATCACACTGGTGGCCGTGCCGTTCTGGCTGGCTCTTCTCTACCTTCTTCCAGCCATCCCACCCGCACGCTGACACCGACCGAGATGCTGCGGCATTCATTCCTTCGGATTGATTGAATTGGACCAAGCCATGGAGATCCATGGCATGGTTCAAGCGTCGGATGAGAATGCCATCCTGGATCTTCAACTGCCGCGATACCCGCCGCTCAACCATCAGGTCATCATCGAGAATCACAGCGCGCACGAAGGCGCATGGCGAGCTTCTCGACACACGCTACTGAGATGCGTTGCGTAAAAACCGACCGCATGTCATTCCCACGCACTCTTCAATAAATGGTTTTGAATTGTTCGCGCGATTCCTGGTGGCGCCTTTTCACCTCTTGCGAAGGTAGCGCGTTGTCCCAAATCTCAACCTCATCAACCACACCTTCGAAAGAATCCCCGATCAGGATCGGAAAGTCGTTGTTTCCCGGCGCCTGCTGGTACGCTCGTGTACCGACAAGATCACCATCAACATAGAAGTGCAAGGACGACCCATCGAAAGTCAGCGCATAGTTGTGCCAGGCGTTGTCGGTGGCTGCGTCCACAGTAGTGCCAGAAGTGTTCGACGGCGCTTCTCCGCGGTAGAGATAGCCATCACCCGCATTGATGAAGGCACGCGCATCGCCCTCTTCTGTGAGTCCGATTCCGACGCTGTCTCCCTTGGCAATGATATTGGACCCAGCGGAACCCAGCGCGCCTTGCCAGCGTTGGGGCATGCCGGGCGCGGACACCGAGTAGTTTCCAGAAAGGTATGTCTTGGCCCCGACGACCTGTATCCCGCGATAGCCTGTGAACGGGGCCTCGACCCATGGCCGTCCGGTCAGCCTGACCTTGCTGGTCCAATCGCTTCCATCAATCCGCGCGCGCGCGCTCTGCCACGTCCAGCGATACTCGTTCGCGGGTAATGGATCAACGGACTCCAGGTCATGCATCGCACGAACGTAGTCCGAGATGCTTCGACGTGTGTCCATCGAACCGTAGGTGTAGTAGACGTAATCGCCGACAACTTGCAGGCTGTTGTGTCCGACGATCACGAAACCAGGCGTTGAAACGCGCATCGTTTCCTGGAAATCCGAACCGTCAATATTCATGCTCGCGGTGAATAGTCCCGTCCTTTCCCGCGACCGATCCAGGAACTTGGGATAGGACAGATAGACCCTGCCGTCGGAGATGCGAAAGGCACCGACGGACCCGGTATGGAAATCGGTTTGCGCCACTTCCCGGATGATCTTCCAGTCTCCCCCATCGAGATCCGTGGATGCGAACAGGAACGTAGCAGGCCCAAACTTCTTGTCCGGCTTCGAAGACAGATTCCCGTCAACCTTGGTGAAGAGGTAGTACACCCGGTCGCCGTAGGCCTGTATCGACGGTATCCAGCCGTTCCCTTCGCTCTCGCTCAATGGCATATCCGTTTTCCAGCCGGACCCGTCGGTGTCCCAGGAAGCCGTCGAGAGCGTCCAGCCATCGTTCCTTTTCAACGGGAAGCCGCCGTAAACCCTGCTGCCCACGACCTGGATGTTCGTCATCTGCTCGACGCCATAGCCGGCTTGCACCTTGGTCTGTGGTCGCAGATGGAAACTGCCGTCCTCCGCACCTGCGTTGCCGGTGAAGATCTCCCAGTTTCCGTCCTCGGTCTGCCCGAAGCATTCGTAGTGGATGGACCCCCGGACGACCTGCAATTTCGGCTCCAGGCAGGAACTCGGTACGTCCCGATGGCGATAGCTCCAGGCTGAGAGCGCGATGTCGGCCACACCGGTAAACAACGGGTGAAGCCCTCGTGCGTTATCGACGCCCTCCCTGATCGCCGGGCGTCCGCCACGTGGCCGATAGTCGCCGCTTGCGGCGAGGTGGATGCGCTCCCCGGTCACCTGAAAATGCGGTGCCCGCACGCCCGGCTGGCCGCGCCGCATGAAGAACTCGCGGCTCGTACCCTGTGCCCAGAGCGAGATCGTGAATGATCGCGGTTGCCAGTTCTCGGTGCCAAGCAACCGGACATAGGATTGTCCGTCCAGCGACAAGCCGCGATTGTTGATGCCCGGAACCGAAATCGTGTTCCCGATAACCTCTGGTCGAATGAGTGTCGGGCTGCTGCCGATGTTTTCGACCAGGTCCTCATCAAACGTCAGATGGATGAGTGGTGGTTGAGCTGCGCCAGACGACATCGTCCCGACCGAAACCAGCAGGACCACGGCCATGGTGCCGGAACCTAACGTCATGAGTACTCCCCGCAGTGAACTTCTGAAGTGACCGAAACCGGAACGCCGGCACTACCAGCGCTTTGTCAGCTGAAAGGACAGATATCTGCCGATCGCGCTGGCATTGGCGCCGTCAAACACAATTCCGGGATAGTTGGGGTGTATCGTCGCGACGTAAGGCGGGTCCTCGTCGGTAATGTTGTTCACGATCAACGCAAGAGAGAGATCCCTGAGCGCGCCGGACGTTCTTTCAAAGGCATATCCGATCATTGCGTCGGCCGTCGTCCACGACTTCACCGGAACAGCGGGGCCACCGCGCCGATCCTCGTAGGAATCGACGTAGTTGACATAGAACGCGGCCGTCAACCCATTTCTTTGCAGCACGGCGCGCGCCTGCATCTTCAGGTCGACCGGGTTGTATGGCGTGCTCAAGACGCTTGCCACAGGCGTCGTGTCGGTGAATCTCGTGTCGAACTCCAGGATATAGGTGCCAGTCAGTCCAAGGTCGATGCTCCCACCGTCGATCGGCAGGTTGTAAAGGGCAGAGAAGTCGACACCCTCCGTCTTTAATGAAGCGAGGTTCAGCCATCGCGAGTCGACAATCACATCGATCATGCTCAGATCGATGCCGCCTGGTATCCCGGTCTGGTCCATGAAGTTGGACGTGCTGTTGACCGCCTGCACGACGGCTTCGAGGGGCGGATTTCTCCGAACAATCCTCGGACCCAGAATGGCTTCGACCCTCAGCGCATCCAGGATGTCGTAGCCGGCAGTCTGCGCGGTCGTAATCCTGTCCCTGAAATCGATGCTGTAGTAGGTGATGTTGGCGCGAAGGCCGGGGAGTCGCCTGGGCTGTATGTCCAGGCCCGCCGTCCAAGTGGTGGCTCGCTCTGGATCGAGTTCGGGGTTGCCTCCGAAAATCAGCAGCACGTTCGAAAGATCATTGCCTGCGAGGGGGTCCACCTGTCTCCACGCAGAGACCTCAAATGGGACGGGGTCCAGGTCATTGAGTACGGGCGCCTTGAACGACTTGCCGTAGGTGGCACGCAAATGAACATCCTGGGTCGGACGCCATATCAGGCCGATCTTTGGATTGTTGGTGGATCCGAAGTCGCTGTAGCGCTCATAGCGGCTCGCAATGCTAGCCTCGAGCCGACTGGGACCGGATGACGAGTCGATGGGTCCGACCAAGGGAATACGGGCCTCGACAAAGCCTGCGGCGACGGATCGCTCCGGCTCGAAGGACTGTCCACTGAGCACGTTCAGTCGTCGGAAGGACTCCTTCCTGTATTGCCCGCCGATCGCGATGTTTACCGGCCCGGCCGGGCCATCCCAGACCTCGCCATCGAGCTTGGTCTGGAAAGTCGAGATCGTGGCCGTCCCTTCCGAAGCGGCGATCAGGGCGTCGGCAGCACCAAAGAATGCGTCCCTGCGGGACTTGTTTCTTACATAGCCACCGCTTGCCTCCAATCCCAACTTATCCGAAAGCTCGTATCTTCCCCCAACGTTGAAGTTGTGCACTTCGACTGTCGACGGCTGTTTCAGGGTAAAGGCGGACGTGAACAGGTTGGCTCCCGACGTGCGACGCTGGGCATAGAGCGCATCAGCGAAGAGCGAAAAGTTCTCTGTGGCCTGCAACTCGCCGGCTGCGAACAAGCTGTGCCGGGTCTGGTCCGGGAGCAAGGTCGTTCCTGTGTTGGCGGCGGTATAGTCTCGCTCGGAAGCAATCAGCTCGGATCGATCGACGTATTCGTAGCTGAGGATTGCGGAACCGCTGTTCCAGACGCCGCCAACAGTCTGCGCCAGTTGTGTCTCGTGCGTTCCTCCCTGCGACGCCAGCCCGTGACTGGCACGCGTCTCTGCGCCCTGGAAGCCATTGCGCATGATGAAGTTGACGACGCCGCCGACCGCATCGGAACCGTAGGTTGCCGATGCGCCGTCTGGAATCACATCGATTCGTTCTATGGCGGCGACCGGAAAAAGGGAGATGTCCACCCAGTTGCCATTGATGTTGCCCGGGGCAACCCGGTGCCCGTTCATCAGGACCAACGTACTTTCGCTTCCCAGTCCTCGCAGGTTGACACCCGCGCCACCGATCGCATTGACCGCATTTCCACCACCGGCAAGCGTCGGCACGGTCTGGTCCGAAGCCCCCCCGCCGAAATTCTGGGGCAGTTTCCGCAGGGCCATGTGCAGGTTTCCTGCGCCCAACGTATCGATCTCCTCACGGCCGATCGTCGTGATCGGCGAGGCAATACTCGTCACGCCGCGAAGATTCGTACCGGTCACGAGGATGGAATCCAGTTCCGTCACCTCCGGCTCCGCGGTCCTGGGCGCACGCTGCTGCGCCGAACCAGCCGGAGGGGCCGGATTCGTGGCCGGCCCCCGTCGCAATACGAACGTCCGTTCGTTGACAGCTTCCATTTGAATGCTCGAGCCGGCGAGCAAACGGCGCAAGGCCTCGCCCGGTGCGAGTTGTCCAGAAACGCGCGGCGCGCTTAGCCCTTGCACCAGACCCGGCTCATAGGTGATCAGCACGCCGGTCTGCTCGCCTAGCCGGTCCAGCGCCTGCGCCAGGTTGCCGGCCGGGATGTCGATGGCCTGCGGCGCGGATGCGGTCTGTGCCAGCGTTGTCCCAGCGTGCAACCCCATACAAAGGGCGACGGCGAGCAGCAGCGGCTTGAGTCGCCTGCCCCTGTGGTGTGAAGAAGCGGTCATCGGCGTTGTCCCCGTTCACTTGGCCATGATGCAATCGATGACGGCGCAGCGCGGTGGGGACGCGGATGCGGTGTCATTGCGGTGTCACCGCGCTGTTGCGGCGGTGTCATGGGAACAAGACGGGATGCCGCGCCGCGACCGAACCTCGATCTTCGAGCTTCGGCCGCGGGACTACTTGCGATGCAGGGCGATGGGCCCGCCGTCGCCCTGCTCGATGCGCACCGGCAGCAGCGCCTGCAAGGCGAGAGCAACGGATTCGCTGTCGCCCATGGGGAAGGTGCCGCTGACGGGAAGCGTGCCGAGCGCGGGGTCTTCCAGCTGCAGCGGCGTGCCTGCATAGCGGTTCACTTCCGCCACCACTTCCGCCAGTGGCGTGGAACGGAACAGCAGGCGCCCCCGCGTCCAGCTGCTGACCACGTCCGTATCCACCATTCGCAGGGCGACGGGCGTGCCGACATCGCCATAGATAGCCTGGTCGCCGGGCGTCAGTTGCCTGCGCTCGCCACTGTCCGGCCGCTCCAGTGCCACGCTGCCTTCGAGCAGGGTCACGGTGACCTGCGCCGGGTCGTGGCGCACCTGGAAGCGGGTGCCGAGGGCGGTCACGGTGCCGTTGCCCGCCTCCACACGGAACGGGCGCTGCGGATCGTGGGCCACGCCGAACACGGCCTCACCCTGCTCCAACACGAGTTCACGCCGATCGCTGGCCATGCGCACGGCCACGACGGTGTCGGCATTGAGCATGAGCTGCGAGCCGTCTTCGAGCCGCACGGTATCGCGCTGATCCGGGCCGGTGGCATGGACGACGGGCGGCGGCGCGCGGTCGAACACGCCGAGCGCGAATATCAGTACCACCGCGCATACCGCCACCGACGCGGCCAGCGCCAACGGCATGTGCCAGCCGGCGCGCTGCTGCTGCCGGCGCGGATCGGTGGCGCGCAGGGCCTGCGCGGACAGCGCCTCCAGTTCGGGATTGCCGGCCAGGCCGCCGATGCCCTCCCACAGCCGCTTGGTCTGCGCGTAGGCGGCGGCGTGTTCGGGATCGGCGTGCCAGCGCTCGAACGCGGCGCGGTCCTCGGCCGGACAGTTGCTGGTCTTCAGCCGCGCGAACCAGCGTTCGGCTTCGGCCAGTACCTTGGGGCCGGGAGCGACGGAACTCATGCCATCAGAGACGTTCATGCGCCGTAGTCCCGTACCCTGTCCCGGCAGGCGGCCAGCGCCTTGGTGATCTGTTTCTCGACCATGCGCACGGAAATGCCGCAGCGCAGGGCGATGGCGTGGTTGCTCATGCCGTGGAAGCGGCTGAGCAGGAAGACGTGGCGGCACTTGTCGGGCAGGTTGCGGATGGCGGCCAGCACCAGCTCCAGCTGCCGCTGGTCGGCCAGGCGTTGTTCGGGCGTGGGCTCGTTGCTGTCGCCGATGGCGGACAGATCCTGCTCCTCCAGCGGCACGTGCGCCTTGTGCCGCTGCACCTGCGTCTGGCGGAGGTGGTCGTTGGCCACGTTGGTGGCGATGCGGAAGAGCAACGGCTTCCACGCGCGGGCAGGCTCGGACTCGCGGTAGCGCAGCAGCCGGGCCAGGCTTTCCTGGGCGGCATCCTCGGCGTCCTGCTCGCTGACGGTGCGCTGGCGCAGGAACTTCACCAGTCCGTCGTAGTGCTGCTGCAGGAACGTGTCGAATCCGCGCGGGACAGCCTCGTCCGAGGCCTCGGGAGCGCGCGGCGGCATGTCCAGCAGATTGTCGCGCCCGTGGGCCATTCCGGTGATTGCGCCGGCCGATGATTGCTGCATGTGTAGAGCATCACCGGCTGCGATACAAGCACGTTTCGCACAGGTGACAGCGCGCCGCGACATGCTTTCACGACGCCTATTCAATCCATAGACGGGGTGGCGCCGCGAGACCGAACCCCGACTTTGCCTCGCCCCCGCCTGCACCAGGATGAGCGCATCCAGCGGTTGCCGGCACGCCGCCCGTGTGCGGGTTACAGACGGCCCACCGCAAACCTCGCCAGCATTCCGGCGCCCCGAACGGGAACAATGGCCGCCATGCTCGGTGAAACCGTCGTCACCGGACTTCGCCCGGCGCCGCCACTCACATCTCCTCGCCGCCCGGAACGGGTGGCCGGCGGGCCTGCGTCGCCTGCTCGAAGGCAAACCCGAGCGACAGCAGGTCCGCTTCCGACCACTTCGCGCCAATGAACGAAAGACCGACGGGCAGGCCTGCGACCTGGCCCATGGGCACGGTGAGGTGCGGATAGCCCGCCACGGCCGGAAGGGTGCTTGCCGATCGAATGGAACGGTCGCCGTTGACCAGGTCGATGGACCAGGCGGGTAGCACCGTGGGCGCGACAAGGGCAACGACATCGTGCTCACGCAGCAATCGATCGATTCCTTCCGGTCCCGCCATTCGCCGCGCCGTCTCTCGCGCCTCCAGGTACGCCGGATCATCGAGCCCGCCCGTCGCCTGCGCCTGCTCGAACAAGTCCTGCCCGAACCACTCGAGCTCCCTCGGTTCGGTGCGGTTGAACTCGATCAGGTCGGCCAGCGTCCGCGTCCGGACAGCCGGGGGCGTACTGGCCAGATAGTGATTGATGCCGACCTTGAACTCGGTCAGCAGGACCGTCAGTTCATGCCGGCCGATCGGACCGAAGTCGAACTGGGCAATCTCCACCAGCTCGGCGCCCTGATGCCTGAGCACTTCCAGCGATCTATCGAACACCAGGTCGGTCGGCGGCGAGTGCCCGGCCAGGAAACGCAATACGCCGATATTCTTTCCCTGCAGCGCCCGCGCATCCAGTGCGGCCGCGTAGTCCCGTCGATGCGCGTCCGCCTCGGCAGTGGCGGGATCCGTGGGGTCCGCCCCCACCATCGCATTGAGCAGCAGCGCTGCATCCATCACGGTCCGCGTCATCGGTCCCGCGGTATCCTGGCTGTCGCTGATCGGCACGATGCCACGGCGCGACACGAGACCGACGGTCGGCTTCAGGCCAACAATGCCGTTGACGGCCGCGGGACAGGTGATCGACCCATCGGTTTCGGTGCCCACCGCGGCAGCTGCGTAGTTCATTGCAACCGCGACGGCCGACCCCGAGCTGGAGCCGCAAGCAGAGCGCTCGCGTGCGTATGCGTTGCGCGTAAGTCCGCCAACGGCGCTCCAGCCGCTGCTCGACCAGCGCGACCGAAAATTAGCCCACTCGGACAGGTTGGCCTTGCCGAGCACGATTGCGCCAGAGTCGACCAACCGCCGCACCACTTCCGCGTCTTCGACGGCCACGTTCTCGGCCAAGGCCAGCGACCCGGCCGTTGTCACCAAGCCCTTCGCATCGATGTTGTCTTTCAGGAGGATCGGAATGCCGTGCAACGGGCCCCTGGCCCGCCCCTGGCCTCGCTCGTCGTCAAGTCGCCGGGCCTCCGTCGCCGCGGCCGCGTTCAGGCTGACAAGCGCGGAAAAAGCCTTCTCGTGACGATCGATGTGGGCGAGATACTTCTCGACCAACCCGTGGGCAGTCGCATCTCCTGCTGCGAGCACCCCACGCAACTCATCAATGCTTGCCTCAATCTCGCCGAAGGAAGAGTTCGGACGCTGCGGTTGGCCGCCGGCGTCACCCGCCATCAACAGCACGGCAACGACGACCGCACACTTGATCGACATCATGTTGTGCTCCCTCAACCAGCCAAATCGACATCATTGCGGACAGCGGCGCCCTGGACGCCGCACCTTGATGCGCGCGGCCCATAGCTCACATCCCCTGCGGTCCGCCTTGCCTGGCCGAGATTACAGCAACCGCACTCGGAAGCCAGGCTGCCGCATGCTTAGCTAAACGGGTTGCTGGCTCCGCGCCGATGGAGATGTTCTGGTCCAAGATGTCGATCGTCGAAGTTCGACATAGCAACCAAGACGTTGCGCGGGGCAAGGACCCTACCGCAAGGTTGAGAGTTTCGAGCCTCTAGGCATGGCGCATCGAGGAGCGTGGCTTTGTCGGCACTATGCCGTCGCCCATTCCCGTTGTGCGCAACATGGATAGTCCGACGGGCAACATCAAGCCGATCCAGGATCATGCCGCGTGCGACGAGTATCCGGATACTTCCGGCACAACATCGGGGCCCTCCAACAGGGGCTGACACGCTTTGACGAAAAGTTGCCACGCCGGCTAGCACGACCGTCATCGTTGCGATGCCGAACGCAAGTACGTCATAAGAGGAAGCTTCGACACTGCACGGAGACTAGGGAGGTCACCCTCCTACGGAAAGAGATTCGACGTAGCAGGTTGAGATTCCCGCATGTCTCTCCAGCGTAAGTACTGCTCACCTTTCGATGGAGTAGGGTCTTCGTATCCCAAAATCCAGAACGCCATCCAGTCGCTCGTAGCAGACATGGAGGCAAATCTCTCGCGTGGGCGGATCAGCTGATGAGCCCCTTCCGGAAACATTAGCATCTCAACTCGCTTTCCTAGACGTCGCAATCCGGCAAACAGTTCCATTGAAGGCAGAAGATTGTGCCTGCCATTCATTGCGATCATCCAAGGAGCCTGTACCTTCTCAAGGTTGAAACCAGGTGCACGCTCTATCCACGCGTCCTTGTTGGACCAGAATTCTCCGCCACCATGCCAGGACTCGTATTCGCTGACTCGCGATACAGCTCCTTCTGAAGCGACATTGAAGAATAGATACTGTAGATAGCTGGGATCGGCCGAATCCGCAGAGATGGCGGCGGAGAACCGGATCTTTCCAGGATGCGTCATGGCATAGCCGACTAGCGCACCACCACGCGAGAAGCCGACGATACCGACGCGCTTGACATCAATCGGCCACGCACGCGCGATCGCCAGGACTGCGGCATCAACGCCATCGACGAATGATGGTCCTTCGCTTGCTGTCCCGTGCCCCGCAACCTGACGAATCTGGATCGTCAGAACGGCAAATCCTCTGGCAGCCAGTGCCTGACTGGCAAACGCGGTGGTGGCAGGACCGTCAGGAAGGAACGCTCCAGGCAGATCGTTGGAAGCTTGCACCACGAGTGGCACCGGCCGATCGACACTCGCCTCGTCTGGAACAACGATCGTTCCGATCCACTCTCTGTCCGCAGAGTCCCGCCATCGGACCAAATGTGCTGACGCCCATTGGACGTCACTGAGACCAGGATTGGGATCAAGTAAAACGATGCTGGCGGATCCACTGCGCGCAACCAACCGTGGTGAACTGTTCTCATTTTCCTCAACGGTGATTTGAACCCCGGCATCGACAGCCCTAGGAACGTCTCGGGGGTGAGAATCCGAGTCATACTGAGCATGGGCGGTATACGTTTGCCAAACGCCATCCTCCAAACTGAACTCGCTGCTCGTTGTACCTCGGTACGTGACTCTGAACCTGACCCCCGGCTCCATCCAGGATACATCCTCAATACGGCTGTTCCTCCAGTCCTGCCCATCCCGCCACATTGGAGAAACACGGTCGACTCGCATTCCTCGCAAGGTCAGCTGGACAACGTATGGCGTATCCAGGTCGTCGGAGATGTCGAGTGGCAACATACTATTGAACAGAAGAACCCTATCGCCCCCTGGAAACCAGAGCGCCTTCATCGGATGATGAATTGGAAACAGGGTGTCCTGCGTGACGCCGGTAGGGGCTTGAACGGCCGGATTCACCATTCCCTCGACAACGTCAATAAGATCGTATCGTCGATACGTCCTTCCCTCCCGATTCAAGATGTTTCCTGTGCCGTAACGACTCCACCCAAGAGGAGCCTCCGCGGCGAGAACGTCACGGGCAATCACAGCGTACCGCCCGTCAGGAGACATCCAAATTCCGCGGGACGCTGGGCGGCCGATATAGCCTTCTCCCACGGGTCTCGCTTCGCCACCCTTGTACGACGCAAACATCTGCAGCGCTACGTCGCTCCTGATGCCGAAGTCGCGCCCCATATCGAACGGCCCTACCACTGCCGCGGGATAAGTGATAAGCGGGTCAGGTGATGGCACCTCTACTTGGGCAACGTACACCGTTGAATTTCCGGATACGTCGAACGCGTGAATGTGATCCGGCACCGATGTCAGCTTCGTAACAACGCCGCTTACGGCATCCATCCGATATATCTGCGGTGACTCGGATCCAGATGCCCCGAGAAACGCGACTGCCGCGCCGTCGTCGACCCAGCGCACATCCCTGATCGGAACAAACTTGCTCGCCGTTTGAAGTTCCACCTCGCGGGGCCTCTCGGACTCCGTCTTCTCTCCTGCCCGCATTGCACGCTTGATGTCGTTGACAGAGAAGATCAGCAGCCTCGATACGTTGCAATCGCACGCAAGGTCGCCTCGACGAACGATCACAAAGAATCGACTGCCGTCCGGCGAGTAGACGATCGGGCTTTCGGACACCGATCGAGCAAACCAGCCCGATGCCTGGTCCCGGACGAAGTAGGAGAAGCCAATGGAATCCTCCAGCAGCCACGGCCGCTTCGCCCACGCAACGCCGATCATTGCTGTCCATGCGAGCATTGCCAGAAGAAAGGCGCGGAACATCGTTACCACGTCTTGGTCAGCTGGAGTGTTACGAGCCGACCGAGAGGGCTGGCATTCCACGGGTCGAATCCGAAGGCATTGTTGACAAACGGCGGATCGCGGTCGAACACGTTGACCGACCGCAAGGCAATCTGCACTCCTTCAGCACGACCACCGAGTTGGTAGGCGAACCCAATGTCAAAGGTCGTCCATGACGCGATATCGCGGTTGGGTACGCTCACCTCGTCGCTGTAGCTGTCAACATAGTTCGCAGCCCCGCTCACGGAAACCCTCCCCCGTGTAAAGACGGCGGTTCCCCGCAGGCGTAGATCGGCGGGATTCTGGTATGTTCCGACAAACTCCTGCCCCGGCGAAGTGGCGCTCAGCTGCTGCTCATACGAGAACATCTTGCTTGCGTTCAGCCCCAAGTTGAAGTTGCCAACTTCTGTCTCGATCAACTTCGAGAACTGAAGATCCAGACCGCGTATGCGCAGTCGAGCAATGTTTCTCAGGCGACGATCAACCACAACCTGTGGCGGGCTCAATGCGCAGTTTCCGCTAGTGAGCTGAGCGCATAAAGCGGAAATCAGATCCGGAGACGGCTGACGATTGACAATCTCAAGCCACAGATCTTCCTGCCTGAGGATATCTGGCTCGGAGTTTGGTCCCGGACGCTGGATCCTGTCGCTATAGTCGATGTCATAGTACGTGGCGGAAGCGGCGAATCCTCCCAGTAGCTCCCGCGGAGCGAAGTCCACACCGAATGTCTTGGCGGTGGCGGTCTCCTCGGACAGATCGCCATTGTTTCCCGTCTGGATCAGAGCAACCGTCGAGTTCGTTTGCGATTGCGGGTCCGGAAGCGCCGCCAGGCGTACCGCCGGCGTTCCGCCGGATGAAAGCGGGCTTAGGTCATACAGTCTGGGGGCTCGAAACGACGTGCCCCAGGTAGCGCGCAAGGTCAGTTCGTCGACGGGAGAGTAGCTGAGGCCATACTTCGGGTTGAACGTGTTTCCGAAATCATCGTAGTCCTCGAAACGCCCTGCGATGGACATCTCAAGACGGCGAATGCCGCGAATGGCGTTGGCCGAGGAGACCAACGGGACAGACAGCTCTGCGAAGGCCGCCCTGACGACCCTGGAGAGATTCGCCCGCGTCCGCGTGCTTTCGATCTCCTCTTCCCGCCACTCGGCGCCGATCGCGGCCCGGATCTCGCCACCCCCCAGTGCGAACAGCGGTCCGTCAGCAACGACATTGACCGTGCGTACGACGGACAGACCGTCGTTGTAAGTTGTACTCCTGAGCCTCTCCAAAGTATCCGGGTTAGTGTGCGAGCCATCTCCGAATGGATTGAACGCGGTCGCCGGATTGGGATCCGCCAAAGCGATCGCCAGTTGTGCTGCGTCGACCGTGTTCGTTTGGCTAAAGGTGAACTCCTGCTTCCCGTAAGAACCGTATCCGGAGATTTCCCACGCAGTGCGGAAGCTGTATGTCCCGCCCAGCACAGCGGCACCGGTGGTCGTCTTGCCGCTAAGCATCGTTGGACCCAGATCGTCCAGGAAGCTGTAGCTGATGCGGACGCTGTCCCCAGGAAACGGGTTCACGTAGAACGGATTGGTGGATGGAACAGTCAGTATGCTGAGGGCGCTGGCGGACCTGGAAAGGAACTTCCTTTCGCTCCATCTCGCTTCCGAGAAGATCTCGAAGTTGTCCGTGAGCTGGTGCCGAAGCAGCCCATATGCTGCTTGGCTGTCGTTCTTGGGCAGGAGATCAGTGCCTTCGAGCGATCCCTGCATGTTCGTAGCTCCAGGCAGGAGGTCCGTAACAGTTAGGTTAGTGCCGTCCTGCCCTTCAGGTATGGCATAGGCTGGCTGAAGCGTAGTAGGGCTGAGAATGTTCCCCGGGTTGCTGTATTGATTTCGGAAATCGTTCCCGCCAAACGGTCTTTTGTCGGCGTCCTCTGCGTAGATGCGATCAGCAGAGGCAAGTGGATCGCGTTCATGGAGTTGGTATCCCACCAAGAAGTTTCCACGGTCCCAAGCGCGGCCAAAGGTGGCTGATGCCTGGGTCTCCCTGGACCCGTCTGCGTACCCGTATCGGCCACTGAGCTCCGCGCCTTCGAAGTCATCTCGAAGCACGATGTTCATGACTCCGGCGATTGCATCCGATCCATAGATTGCGGATGCTCCATCCGGAAGTATTTCGATGCGCTTAACGGCGTTCGACGGTATGGCCGCGACGTCAACGAAGTCGCCATCTCCACCGGTCGCTTGGCGCCGCCCGTTTACGAGAGTCAGCGTCGCTCCACTTCCAAGGCCGCGAAGGTTGGCCCCAATTCCTCGATTGAAGTTCCCCAATCCGCCCAGGACTTCTGGTTGGGTCGCTGCAAAGTTCTGAGGGATCGTCTTCAGATAGTCCTCAACCGTCGCGTACCCGGTTTCCAAAAGATCTTCCCTGGTCAGAACCAGCGTATTCGACCCAATGGGTCCACTCCCTCTTATGTTCGTACCGACTACGATCATCCTATCGAGTTCGGTAACTTCCGCGCGTGCAGTAGTAGATGCTTGCTGGCTTCCGCCGGTCTGTGTCGTGCGCGCCTCTGCCAATTGGCCTGTCTCCCTCAACGGGACGCTTGATCGATTGCTCAATGGCGGCAGCGCCGCGTTCTTACCAGCGCATCCGCCCTCCTCCCCTACACACAACGTGATTACGCCGTTCTCCCGTGACGCCACGATCAGCCCGGTGTCCGCCAACAGTTGCTGCAACGCCGCCTCACTGCTCATCGCACCGTGAACGGCGCGCGTGCGCTTGCCTTCCACGGCGTCGTAGGGAAAAAGAATTCGCCACCCCGACTGCCGGGCAAAGGCGTTGAGCGCTTCACCGGCCGATTGCGCAGGAATGTTGAAGCTGGCCTGCGCCGAAGCGGCGGGTGACTGGGCCTGCGCTTGTACTGGGCCGGCGATCAGTACGACCGCAATGGCGCAAGCAAGGATGCCCGGACGACAGCCGCGGTTGGCGCGGCCGATGGATGTGTTCTGCATGCACGTTCCCCTGCCCGGAATGGGCCTTCCTTGGTCGGAACGAGGCAGTGGGGAAACCCCACTATGTCAGTTGTGTTGCAGCGCGGAACGATATTCGGCGTCACTGCTGGGCCGGCATCAGGTACACCTTGCCGTCCGCACCCTCCATCGATTCCACGCCGAAGCCGGAACTCAGCGCGGCGAGGAACTTCTCCGATTCGCCGGTGGCGAAGGTGCCACCGACGCGGATCGAGGCGATGCGCGGGTCGCCCAGCACCAGCGGCGCGGTGCGGTAGCGGTTGAACTCGGCTACGGCCTGCTCCAGCGTTTCGCCACGCAGTTCGATGAGGTCGCGGCGCCAGGCCGTGCGCTGCTGCAGCGCTTCGCTGTCCAGCGACACGGTCGCCACGGCGCCGGGACCCACCATGGCGCCCTTGCCGGCCTCGACGGTGCGCGGCGCGGGGGGCGCGGACATCGCCTCGCCGCGCGGTGCAGGCTGGCGTTCATCCACCGCCACCACGCCCTCGGTCACCGTCACCTCCACCATTTCGCGGTCGCGCAGGCGAACGTTGAACACCGTGCCCACGGCGCGGACCGCGGCATTGCCGGCGTGCACCACGAACGGGCGCTGCGGATCCTTGGCGACGTGGAAGAGGGCCTCGCCGGACTGCAGGCGCACATCCCGCCCACGGTCGGAATAGTCCACCCGCAGGATGCTGGCGGTGTTGAGCTCCACCCGGCTGCCGTCGCTCAGGGCAACGGTGCGGCGCTCGCCGACGCCGGTGCGGTGTACTTCCGGCTGCAGCATCAGCCAGAGCGCGCCGCCCGCGGCGAGCAAGAGCGTGGCGGCCGCGGCGAGGGGAAGCCAGCGCCGTGCGGCGCCGCTGCGTCGCCCGGTTTCGGGCATGGGTGCGGCCTGCAGGCGCACGGTGCGCTCCCAGGTCGCCTCTACCCGCGCGTAGGCCACGGCGTGGTGCGGGCTTGCATCGAGCCAGGCGTCGAAGGCGCGCTGATCCTCGGGCGCCAGCGGCCCGTGCTGTCGCCGGGACAGCCATTCGGCTGCCTGCCCGGTCAGCGGGTTGTCCGCGCGTTGCGCCATGCCGGATGCCTTTGTGCGCCGGTGAGGGGATCGTGTTCGGCCATGGCCTCCGTCAGTTGCACCATGGCGCGGGTGAAGTGCTTCTCCACTGTCGAAACGGATATCGAGAGCCGAACCGCCACCTGTTCCACCGTCAGATCCTCGATACGGCGCAGGAGGAAGACCTCGCGTGGGCGCGGCGGCAGGCGGTCCACGGCCTTTTGCAGCCGCCGCAACTCCTCGCGGGCGGTCACGGTCGCCTCCACCGAGGCCTGCTCATCGACCAGGTTGAGCGCATCGACGTCGGCGAAGGTGTCGAAAGCCACGATCTTGCGGCGCCGGGCCGCATCCAGGACGAGATTCCGGGCGATGCTGAACAGGTAGCTGCGGCCGCGGTCGATCCGGGAGCAGTCCTCGATCTCGTATGCGCGCGCCAGCGCTTCGGCGACGATGTCGTCGATCTCGATCTCCATCCCGTTCACACCGATCCGCCGCAGGTGCCGGCGCAATACGGGCTCGTGCGGAAGGATGGTCGCCTTGAACCAGGCGATACGGTCGTCGCGATCGCTCATGTCCACCCGAAAGGGTTGGCCCTGGGCCGGGATTGCGCTCGCATCCTTGACCAAATGTTCCAGGCTTTCAAGCTGGGTCCATCCCATCCGAAGTCGCCGACAAACGGTATGGCGGGGAATCCGGTCTCGTTCGTTTCGATGTTGAATGCCTGCCGGGAAAGTAGGGGGATGGTCCGCTACGGCCGGACGCGCTTGTAGTTCCAGGGGCGGCCATCCAGCCATAGGCGTCGGAAGTACTTCAAGAATCCCTGCAACCATGCCGTGCACTGCACCCCTGGCTCACCCCTCATGACGCCCGTCGTCAACTCGCCGGGCGTCCAACACTGCGGCCGGATTCAGACTGACAACCGCGGCAAGCACGTCATCGTGACGATCGATGTGGATGAGATACCGCACGACCCGTTGCGCAACTCGAGGTTGAGCTATCGCGCAGCTGATTCCTGGTAACCCTGATCTCCGCTTGCAATGGCAGCCGAGCCAATGTGTCGTTCAAGAAAGTTCGACATCTTCACCCAGAAATCCCGCAATGCTGCCCCTCGAAACAGATGTCCCTGATCCGGATAGCGCAGCAGTTCAACGTCCTTCCCTCGCCGTTTGAGGCGGTGGTACGCCTCCAAGGAATTTAGATAGAAATCACCATCTCTCTCGCCTGCTGCCAGAAGAATCGGCGTCTGAACCAGATGAAGGCGAAATGCAGGCGACATTGCTATGTAATCGTCCAAGTACTCTTCAAGCTCATGGTTGTCATACAGGATCGAAGGATCCCATCCGTCATTCATCAGCAATCGAACCATGTTCGAGCCAGCGGGCGCTACGGCCACAGCACAGCGAAACCTTGGCGTTCGAGTCAGGACCTCCAAGACGACATTGCCACCGTTGCTATGCCCGAAGATGCACATCCTGTTGCCATCAACCAATCCGGTCGCGATCAGGTGATCGACACCGGACATCACTTCGTCGACGGCCACATCCCATCCTCGCGGCCCTTTTGCGACGATGTTGTCCGAATCTGCTTTCCATGGATTCGTCCACGAATGAGGCGCTCGGGGACTAGGACGGAACACCACGTAGCCGGCAGCCGCCCATGCCTGGTTCCCCCCTAGCGGCGAGGTCCAATCGGCACCGGAACGAGTTGTATAGGCATCCACGATCAACGGATACCGAGTCCCTGGCTTGAAATCTGGAGGCAGAAGGACCGAGCCGTCCTTCCAATACCCTTTCTCTGTGCGCCAGCTCACGAGTTGGGCCGAACCAAACCCTATTTCCGTTGGCTTCGGCGCCTGGAGCACCACCTTTGGAGATTCCCCATCTCGGGCTACGTGCACGCTCCACGACAATGAAGGTTCTTCCTGGAGCCATGCAACGCCGCCGTTGCGGGAGCTAGATACATCGGTGACACCCACCAGCGCATTCCGGTCCGTTATCCAGCGAAGATCCGACGTGTCGAGCTTAAGTTCCGCAAGCGGCATGGATGGTCCATCCTTGTAGACCACGTAAATCCCCTCGTCGTCGGACCAGTCAAACAGGAAGATCCGACGATCAGGCCCACCAACGCGGGTCGAGCCGCCTGTGGGCAGTGACGCCACATGAAGGGCGTTGGGGCCAAGCACATGATCTCCCTGGATGTATGCCACTCGGGTTCCATCCGGAGACACCTTCGGAAATGTCTTGACGCCTGGTCCTCTGGTGACGCGGGTGATCCCGCCGGTCCGAACGTCATGGGCGACAATCTGCGTTTCGACTTCGCCCTCTGTCAGCTTGTCCTTTTGCACGACGACATAGACAAGATGCCTCCCATCCTTTGCCCAACCGGGAGTGAAGTGCGTCCGGTCTCCGTGCGTAAGCTGGGTCATATCCCGTTCCGGGCTATCAGGGTGCACGATGAAGATCTGCTGAAAGTAGACCGGCTTTCCCTCCGGAGTCGGGCAAGCTCGACACTGTCCTTCAGCCTGCCTGACTGGTCCTCGTAGCCGCGAGCCAAAGGCCAATGAACGGGAGTCTGGCGACCAGGTCAGTCGAAAAGCCCCCCTGCCATATCCGAACGAACTAGTGCTCGGCTCCGGATCGATCCCGCCTTCAAATTCTGTGATCTGCCGGGTGTCGCCTGTACTTTTTTCCCAAGTCCATAGCTGCGTATCGCCGGAGCGTTCCGAGTAGAACGCCAGGTATCGACCGTCCGGGGACCAGGTCGGGACAAACCCTGGCCCCACATCCGCTACGGCCGACCCGTTAGCCGGCTCAATAACCATAAGCGCGCCGCTGTCCGAAACAGCTAGCATGGAACTGTCCGGAGACAGTTGGATGTGATAGTTGGAATCCCGGTCCAGACGCAGGAGGTCCTCTATCCCGGCGAAGCCATCGCCAGCAAGAACCCTTGCGCTAGCGAGCAAAAGCACAACAGAGAATGCGATAGATCGCCACATCTGGATGTCCTGTATCAAGAGGATGTCGTCCAGTTCTGCTACCTATGAATCGGAGGAGGCAGGAAGCACTACCATCGCTTCGTGAAGTTGATGGTCACGAAGCGACCAACCGGGCTGGCGTTTGCCGTGTCAAAGTAGCGCCCGGCACTAGCCGTTCCCGACCAGAAGGGCGGATCTCGGTCAAAGAGATTGCTGATGGCAAGACTGACGCCGAGGCCGTCAAGCCATGCGGAGTTCGTGGCATAGCCGATCTCGTAGCGCAATGTAAGGTCCACCGTCGTCCAGGACGACACTGTTGGTTCGTAAGGGACGCCAGTCGGCGGCGGGAAGGGATTGTCGTATCCCGGCGTGTAGTTCACGAAGAAGTCGGCCCCGAACGCCCCTCTGCTCCAGCCTGCGTTGCCGCGCAAACGCAGGCTGGTCGGGAAGAAGGTTCGGTCGATCTGGCTGATTCCTTCCGCCGTCGGCGTGAGCTTGCGCTCGTGGTCGAATGTCTTCGTCGCCCTCACGCCGAAGAAGATTTGCCCGTTCTCGGTGTCGAAGTTCGCATCGAACTGGAAATCCATTCCTCGCAGCGTCTCGGTGGAGAGATTGCGCACGCGCGCGTCGCCCACGACGAGCCCGGGAAGCAAGTCCAGAAGGCCTTGCCCGGTGATATTTTGTGCATCCAGGACCGTCCCGTCTGGAAGCGTATAGGCGTCCGGGATCAACGTGCGCGCATCGATGATGCTCTGCAACTGCGCTGCCGTCGGATTTCGCGTAGTCAGGCTGGCCAACGCGGTCTCGAACTCAAGCCACAGTGGCCACAATGACGATCCAACGCCGATGATTCTGTTGTCATAGTCGATTGCAAAGTACGACGCCGTCAGCTTGGCCCAGGGTGCGAACGTCGGCGCATAGTCGATACTGGCGGTCCAGGTCTTTGCCTCCTCTGGCCCCAAGGGTGCCGACTGTCCGTAGGTAATGAGGATCGGCGTGGTCGCGCTTCCCGCCGCCGGGTCCGGACCTTCCATGAACCCGAGAATCAGGGCGTCAGGCGTCCCTGAGTAGTTGCCCGCCACGTCCCACAACGCCGGCGGACGGAAGGCCGTGGAGTAGGATCCACGAAGCGTGAGGCCATCCGCAGGGCGCCATATCAGACCGGAAGTCCAGTTGAATGTCCCGCCGAAGTCGCTGTAATCGTCGTAGCGGCCGCCCAGTGATAGCTCCGTCCTGGGAAGCCCGCCCGTGGATTGTCCGAACGGAAGCCGGAGTTCTGTGAAGGCAGCGCGGACATGGCGGTCCGGAGGCTGAATGATCAGTTCCTGCGGGTCCGATAACTCGCGCTGGAACACGCGGATGAATGCTTCCTTGCGAAACTCCGATCCGAACGCCAGGCGTGGTGTTATTCCGAACATGTCGGGAAGCGAACCGTCCGCCATCGCGGTAAAGGTCGTGATCTCCGACTTGTTGGGATTCTCCTTGATCAGATACAGGAAATCGGAGGATGGATCCACGAAGTGCCATTCCGAGTACTGCACGTGACGCGCGTCGGTGACGCTGTAGCTCGCCCCGATGTCCGCAACCCAATCCGCATCAACGTCGATCTTGACGCCCGCTGCTCCTCCATAGGAAGCAACTGGCGCACTGTCCTGGCCGAATGATGGGGCTGAGGCTTCCGCTCCGGCCGTGGAGTTGAACCAAGTCTGCTCCTGCTTCTCCACATCCTTGTGGGTATAGAACACGTCCCCATAGAACTCGGACCGATCTCCGAGCTGCAGTTGGCCTGCGACGTACGCCGAATGTCGCCGCACATCGGCTTCAAGGAACTGATAGGTGAACCTCCTGCCGTTCGGCAATCGGCCTAGTTCCGCATGTCCGGTATCGAGCAGATTCGAGGCCCAGCGCTGCTCGTAGTCATAGGCGACGACAAGACTTCCCCGTTCGGAGGAGAAGCCTTGCGCATGGCTTGCCTTGAGGATCTCTCCACCGCCGTATCCGGTCGGACTTCCGAAGGAGAACCGGGTTTCCCCTCCATCGATGTCACGTCTCGTCAGGATGTTGACGACACCCGCCACAGCATCGGCGCCATAAATCGCCGATGCGCCACCGGTTACGACGTCAACGCGGTCAATGGCCGAGATGGGAATCGCGGAAACATCAACCACTCGTCCGAACACGCTTCCGGCGCGGCGGCGTCCGTTGATCAAGGTCAGTGTGGACTCGGCGCCAAGTCCGCGCAGATCGATGGCAGTCGCACGAACATAGTTGTCGGAAGCGACGGGATTGGAGGAAAGAAGCGCGCCTCCTCGCCCGACCGGAGTCAGGATATTGAAGTTCCCGGGAAGCTTCTCCACGAGTTCCTCGACCGTGTTGAACCCGGCACGGTCTATCTCATCCCGCGTCATGGATATCGACGGCTGGGACAAGTCCACGACGCCACGCAGGCGCGTGCCAGTTACCATGATCCTGTCCAGTTCCGCAGCTTCACCGTCAGCACCCGTTGACGCCGCTGGTGAAGTTTGCCTCCCCGTGGCCTGAGCCGCCGGTTGTAACGGTCCGACCATCCACACGCCTTGTCGACCGCGGCGGAAATCTATGCTTGTTCCCTGCAACAGCCTGCGCAGCGCTTCTTCTGCAGTGTACTCGCCGTTCAACGGCCGAGCGGTCACGCCCTGAAGCGCAGCGCCATCGAAGCTGACCTGCTGACCCGAAGCCTGCGCGAAGGCCCGTAGTGCATCGCTTAATGGTTGCGCCGGAATATCGAAGCGGTAGACCGCGGCTTGCTGGGTACCGGCAGGGCCCGCCTCCTGCGTCTGGGCATGCACGGAGATGGAAGTACCCAAGGCGATGCAGATGGCCGCGGTACACTTGTGTATCGCGAAACGACGATGCGAAGTGGCTGTCACGTGGCTTTCCCCTATTCGAGTCCGATGACGATGTGCAGACGTAGCGATGACTGTCTGGTTTCACGCCCGGCATAAGACGCACGGGAACGCGGTTCATGTCACGGTCAAACAGTGAAGTCCTCTCTACTGTGCGCTGACCAGCACCTTGCGTCCGTCTTCCTCATGGACACGCACCGGGAAGACGCCGGTGACGCCCTCGATGAACGCTTCGGTGTCGCCTGCCGCGAAAACGCCGCTGATGAGCACCTGCCCGGCTGCGGCGTCACCAACGGACAAGGGCGAGTTGACATAGCGGTTCATCCGCTCCACTGCCGACGAGAGCGTTTCGTTGCTGAAGGAGAGTTGCCCCGTTTCCCAGGACAGCGAGCGCTGGGTATCGGCCGCTGTCATCCGCGCTTTCGAGTCGGCCGTTCCCGCCACCAGTTCGTTGCCGGGAACCAGCGCCGCGACGACAGGCTTGCCTCGATCGCCGGGCCGGCGCTCGATCTCGAGGGGGCGCAGCCCCTTTTCCCCCGGAACGTCGGACAGCACCTCGACGCTGCCCTTGTACAGGATGACATGCACCTGGCTGGCGAGCAGTTCGACACTGAACTCCGTGCCGGTCGCCACCACCAATTTGTCCGCCGCGGCAACGCTGAAGGGGCGCAACGGATCCCGGGCCACGGCGAACTTTGCACGCCCGTGTTCTAGCCACAGTTCGCGCCGGTTGTCGCGATAGCGCACCTTGACCCTGCTCGCAGCATCGAGCGATATCCGGGAACCGTCGCTCAAGGCAACGATGCGGCGCTCGCCGACACCTGTCTCGAAGCTGCGTGGGGCCAGGTGCAGCCATAACCCGGCGGCGACCGCGGCCACGGCCAGACAAGCGGCGAGCGCAGCGACGCTCCGCCAACGTCCGGCGCCTTCGCGCCAGCGGTTCGCGTGTCCGCGCCGGAAGCTGTCCAGCGCGCTGCGCCGCATTGCGATCAGTTCCGGCGACAGGCGCGCCTGGTCGAGGGCCTGCCAGGCCCGAGCTGCTGCATCCAGTGCCTGCGCGTTCGCGGCATCCGCCGCCAACCAGGCTTCAAGATCGATCCGCTCCTGCGCCGACAGCGCCCCTTCGGCCAGGCGTAGACACCAGGCGCCGGCCTGATCGAAAGGATCTGAATGCGCTTGTCCGTCGTGTCGCGCAGTCATTCGACACCTCCGACACGACGCGTGAGGTGCGCCATCGCCTGCATCAGATGGCGATCGAGCGTACTCAGCGAGATTTCGAAGGCTTGCGCAATATCCCGTTTATCCACGTTTTCCAGCCGATAGAGAATGAAGACCGCCCGCGTGCGCTCGGGCAGCTCGCGCAGCGCGGCGGTCAGATCGGCCAGCGTTTCCCGGCCGGCCGCGACCCGCAGCGGATCGAGCTGATCAATCCCCACGCCGTCAGCGGCGGCCGCCTCGGCGCGGTAGTCGAAACGCACCTGCTCGCGGCGGCTACGATCGCGCAGCAGGTTGGCGGCCATCTGGAAGATGTAGGCCTCGGCCGAATCCAGCCGGGCGGTATCCATGCCTGCCAACCGCGCGAATACTTCCTGGGTGAGGTCCTCCGCCTCGGCGTGGTGGCCGATGCGGCGCAGGAAGAACGCCATCAACCCAGGCCGAAAGCGGCGGTTGAGCTGCTCGAACGTGTTTTCTGCATTGGCCTGGGGAGGGGCGCTGGGCATGGTCATACCTTGGCGGCACTTCCCTAAGACGCACGGGGGCGCCAAGTTCGTCACCGCGGCCTCGCCGGCGGCCAGGAATCGAGCCCCCGCACAGCAGGAATCCCCCGTTTCCGACGGATCCTGGCCCAGCTTGCACCCCGGCGACGTTGTCTACAACATAAACGGGCGATCCGGCCCCGCGCCGGATCTTGGGGGACAAGGGGGCGACATCATGAAGGACCTGGCATGGCCGGCTCTGTGGTTCCTCGTAGCGTTGGTGGTGACCGGCTGCACCTCGGTCTCGTCGCGCATGGCGGCAACCACTCCGCGCGACAACAACGGCCTCGTGTACAGCCTGCCGAACCGATTGATCGACGTGAATGTCGAATTCTCGGACGAGGGCGAGCACAAGATCACGGTGACGGGAGGCAGCTACTACCCCGACGCTTCCGACAACGCCCGATACATGGCAAGGATCCACAAGGGAAAGGTCGGCACCATCAAGTCAACGCTGACTACGTCCGGCGGGCTGCTGGCCTCGGCCGACGCCAAGTACACGGGACAATCGGCCGAACTCGCGAAGGCGATAGGGGCTCTCGGGGGAGCAGCCAGTTTGAGAGGCGATCCCGGCTCACCCGAGAGGGATGCGTCAGCTTGCAACCGCAAACTGGCGGTCACCCGATCGGTGCCGCTGTCCGATTTCAAGAACTACCAGTTCGACTTCAATCCGCTGGATGGCAGCCCCGCATGCGCCAATGTTTCCGTCGAAGTCAAGCGCATCGACGGATCCCCGAAACCTCCTATCGACAATCCACCTACCCCCGGCAAGCGCTCCAACGGACTCTGGTACCGGGTGGAACTGCCCTACCTAGTGACCGCCAAACTCGGCGACAGCGCCATCGCCACGGCGCTGGCCATGCTGCCTGATGAGTCCCCCAGATTCTTTGTCCAGATGGACGCCGGGATTTTCGCCGACACTGAGAACAAGATGGTCTTCACCAATGGCGTGCTCACGGGCTACGAGAAGAGCAACGATAGCGAGGTCATCGCGCTGTTCAAGCTCCCCGCCGCGATCATCTCCGCGTACGCGGAAGCCGTCGGCGATGTCTTCTCGAACTTCAGTAGCGCAAAGGAGCATGAGGTCAACGCCGAGATCGCAAGGATCAATCGCGAATTGGTGTTGCGCAAGATCGAGACGTGCAACCTCGCCATCTCCCAGCAGCAACCCGCCGACACGATCAAGGAACTGTGCGCTATTCCGCCACTTCAGTAGCAGCCATCGATCCGGCCGCAGATGATCCGGCCGCTCCACCGCAGGAATGATCAGGTCTTCGGTTCATTGCGACTCGCTCCTGCTGCCTGCGGCCGCTAGGGCGTGTCGCAATCAGCCTCGTGAAGTCCTCCCGCGAGTCATCAATGACGACCAACCTTCAGCATCTGGTCTGTACCACCTGGAATCGCGATCGGACACCGCGGAATAGGCCATCAGAGATTCAACCAGCGATGAGAATCCAGCCATCCGTTATCCAGGAACTGATCGATCAGGCGAACAGACTGCAGATCGCGGCGATTGTTGCTGCTGACTGCGGCCGGATCGACGTGGACAAGGAACTTCAGGCGCTGCGTCATCGCCTGACAGACCAAATTGATCAACGCTTGCAACCGTGGTTCGTCCTGCTGGACGAGAGTGTCCAGTTTTTCGTTCAGTTCGAACGCTATCTTTACGAGTCACCGTTGAGCAGCCATTTGACTGGCTACGCTGTGACGGTATCAAAGCTCAAGAGGGACGTCATTTCGATTCGAGAGCTTCTCTCGATGGGTCAAGACATGACGGCGCGTGTTCTTGCGCGCACATTCATAGAGGATATCGAGATAGCAATGGCATTGGCTTTGAGCCCTGAAACCTGCGAATCCTTTGCTACCACAACCGACACAAACGACTTCTGGAACAAGCATATCGGGTACGGTCGAGTCTACGACAAGATCCGCCAGTACCTCGTCGCATGTGGAATCGACGATGGTCACGCGACGTCATTTGTCGATAGACATCGGCAGGCCAAGAAGATGTTCTCTGACAGTACTCATGGTGGACGCGATTCGTCACTCTTCAGCGCGTTCTCGCCATCCATGACGGATCCAGGTGAGGTTCACTTTCTCTCTCTTGGTGCCTTCACCTATGCAACAGCGCAGATGGCACTGTTTATTGCGCAAGAAACGCATGCCTTCGCTGGATCAGTCGTCAAAGGGACGATGCTTCCCAAGCCTCCTCACCTTTACGGCGAGTTTCAGCTCACAGGCCGGTATATGAATGCCGCCGGATCGGCATACGTACTCCAGGAGCTTTTGCTTCGCTATGAGAGCGATCTGGAGGAAATGGAGATCACATTCGTCTAGCAACGCTGTTCGTCCGCTTCGGATCGCGATCATCCTCACTTGCTGGTCGGCGAATCCGTCGGCAGTCCAACCAGGAATCATGGTCCAGGTGGTGAGCTTCGCCGGTGCATATGCCCAACGGAACGTGCGCCTTCGATGCTTCGATGCGATGACACTGGTTCGATAGCGGCACCCACGCACGCCGGATGCGATAGACGTGCGGCATGCGCGACGGCACTACCGCGACATGGTCATCGGACTGCGGTGGCGACCGATCCCGCCACGCGACGCCGCCGCTGCCAGAACAACGCCGTCGGCCAGCGGTCCTCGAGTCCGTAGTACCAGCCGCGTTCGTGCAGATACCGGTCGCACTCGAGGTCGCGGCGGTGCTCGTAGGCGGCCAGGGCACCGGCGCCTCCCGCACCATGCATGTCCTGCGCCGCGGCAGCCGCATCGCGCGCGCATTCGAGCGCGCGCACCACGCCACTGCCCGAAACCGGATCCACCGCGAACGCCGCGTCGCCGACCGCCAGCCAGTTTCCGTTGGCAACGCCCTCCGTGCCACGGACCAGGCGCTGGCTGCCGGCGCCGCACACGCGCAGCGCCGGCAGGGTCGACGCGTTCAGCCCACCACGTGTCCATTCGTTCGTGGCGGCCAGCGCCTCGCTCCACGCCACGGGCGTGTTGAACCGATGTCGGGTACATAGATCGGCATCGGTCAGCAGCACCGTGACCATGCGGCGGGATTCGTCGGATGGCGATCCCGGGATTGGCGCGAAGTACCACCAGCCGTGTTCCGCCGCCTCGATCGCAAGGTGCGCACGTGCCGCCGGCAGATCCAACTCCGCGACGATCCCGACCAGGCGGTCGAACCGCAACAGGCGGGCGCCCTGCGCACGCGCCGGCTGCGCACGCCGTCCGGTCGCGTCGATCCACAGCGATGTCCGCAGCAGCCGGGGCGCGGCGGAACGATCCTGCGCGCCGGCCTCCGACGCCAGCGTTATCCGCCATCCCCGCACGTCCGGCGCAATCTCGCAAGCGCGGGTGCCGATCCACAGGGTTGCTCCCGCCCGAACAGCCGCCTCGGCTAGCATGCGGTCGAAACCCCGGCGATCCACGTGCCAGCCACGTCCGTGCGGATGCAGAAGATGCGAATGCGTTTGCGGCTGCGCATCCCCCCAGCGACTGCGCACGCCCCAACTGGGCAGCGGATCGCCGGCCAGGAACTCGTCCCAGACGCCCAAGGACCGAAGCAGCGGCTGCACGTCAGGCGACAGCGTCTCGCCGACGCGCGGATGCGCGAATTCGCTACGCTCCAGCAGTGCGACCTTCCATCCGGCCAGCGCCAGCCAACGCGCGGTGGCCGATCCGGCGGGACCGGCCCCGACAACCACGACATCGAAATCGACAGGCGCGCCGGTCACGGCACTCATTCGCGCGGCGCCGGCTGTCGATCCGAGGGACGATACTTGGCCAGGCATTCGCGAACCTTCTCCAGATCGATGCCGGCCTCGCGTAGGCGCCGCTCCAGTTCGGGACTGATTGCACGCCCCCGTCCCAGCAGGCAGCCGATCAGCCCGTAGAAGTCGCTGTCGCCGCCACCGAACGCCTCTCCGCGGCCGTGCCCGCGTCCCGGATCGCGTTGGTGGTCACGGTCACCTCCACGCCACACCCCCGCCGTCAACGAGCGTTCGCGCGAGAAATCCTGTCCCGCAGGTGTTCGGCCGTGGGCGCGCAGGCGCATGCGGTACAAACCCACCGAACCTGCCGTGAACTTGACCGCGTAACGCCCCGGCTCGGTGCGGTCGAGCGCCAGTTCCGCATGGCTGCCATCGGGACGGACGAGCTCGATCCAGACCCGCGCGGCGCCGTCCAGCGGCAGGCCCGACGACGTCAGGCTGGCCTCCACGTGGATTTGCGCGCCCGGCTCATAGCCACTCTGGTTGACCTCGCCGCGAAGCGACAGGCTGGAGTAGCTGTGCACGATCACGCTGTACGGCAGCGCACGGCGCGAACCGCTTTCCTCGACCGATGCGATGGCCGCAACGGCCGCGGCGTCCGAGCCGCGATCGGCCTCGTAGTGTTGCGCCAGCGCGAACCGGCGCTCCATCTCGTTGGGCACGCCCGACTGCGCCGACTGCTGCCACGCCGCGCGCACCGCGGCCGGCGCGTGCATGTAGCGCGCAATGCTCGCGTCGATGCCCCGGGGATGGTCGCGGCTCGGCTGCATCCGCGGTTTGCCCGCGGTCAACACGACGTGCCAGGTCCCGCCCTGGTCATAACGTTCCGGGACCAGTTGCGTCGGAAGCACCAGGCGGTAGTAGCTCGTGTCCTTGCCGAGCACGTATCGCATCGCCGGCTCGGCAAGCGCGCGCCACGGCTCCAGCAACTGTCCACCGGGCGTCTGCAGGCGGAAGTCGATATGGCCGACGTGCGGGCTGAGCAGGATCACGTCCAGCCCGGCATCGGCATCGGTCACCAGGAACGGGATGCGGTGGACCTCCCCAGGCGCCAGTTGTCCGTCCGGATCCAGCACGATCTCGGCGTTGGTCACGCCGGCCAGTACCTGCAGGAAATACTTCTGCAGCAGGAACCGGTTGTCGCCGGCGATCGCGCCGGTGACCAGCAGGAACCCGCCGTTGTTGCCCGACAGGGTCTGCAACGCCGGCGCGCTGGTGTTCTGCGGCGTGCCCAGGCCTATCGCATAGGTTGTCTCGTTGATCTCCGCCGATACGTCGGCGATGTAGCGCGGGCTGTTCTCCACGCCATCGGTCAGCACCACCATCGACTTCAGGTCGTAGTCGCCGGCCACGGCGCTGACGATCTGCCGGCCTTCATGGATGCCGTCGCCGATCGAGGTGGCGCCGGCGGGATCGAAGCTGTTGCCACGGATCAGGTCGATGGTCTGGTTGCGGCTGTTGTCCGACAGGCCTCCCGCGCCGAGCCGGGTCACCGGCTGCACGACCTGGGCGTCGTGATCGTAGCGGACCAGCCCGACGCCATCGCCTTCCAGCATCACGTCGACGAACGTCTCGGCGGCCTGCTGCAGCGCGCTGTGCTTGCTTTGTCCGTCGCCGCGGTCCTCGACCATGCTTCCCGACCGGTCCAGTACCAGCGCGACCGCCGAGGTCTTGCGCGCCACCGTGTTGCCGTCGATGACGATGTTCCATGTCTGCCCGCTGACCGGTTCGCGGACAGTGACGGTTTGCGTCGGGATGGCCGAAGGTGCCGCGCCGGTGCGATACACGATCCACAACCGCGCCGTCGCCATGCCGTTCGCGCCCGTCGGATCGATGGTCACGCTGTTGTTCGCGGCCACCAGTTGCGGGTGGTTGGGGGCGCCGCCAGGGGCGTACTCCAGCGTCACCCCGGTCGTGGGGGCGACGACTTCGAACGCGATGGCCAGCGGCTGCTCGCGGACCATGCCCATCGGCCCCTGCGGGATGTCGATGAACCGCAAGTGCGGTGTCAGCAGCATGATCGAGGCCGTATCGCAGCGCTCGACCTCGACCTTGCGGTCGTTCTGCTGCACGACGAATCCCAGCGTGTGCCAGTTGGCAACCATGCCGTCGAGGCTGTTCGCGCCCCGTGCCCATTCCACGGGCGCTCCGCCCGCCTGCGGTGTCACCCGATCCGGGCGAGGAACCGGCCACCAGTTGCCGGCGCAGTAGTAGAAGTCGGCCTGCCACGGCACGGCCATCGACGCGCTGATCGTGCCCGGCGCGACCGTCGCATGGTTGATGCGGAATGCCTCGGCGTAGTTCGCCGCGTGCAGGATCGGACGATCGGCAGGGGACATGCCGCCGGCTTCGATACCGGGGTAGAAGGATCCCCCGACGCAGGCATCCAGCGCTGCGCGATCCATGCCGTCGGGTCCGACGGTGGCGTCCGGCACGGGCACGCCGGTCCAGTCGTTGCTGAAACCGGTGTCGTCCCGCCAACGCTGCATGTGGGCCATCTGCACGGGAGTCAGCCCCGAGTCCCCGCCGGCCAGGGCCGGCATGTCGCTGGCGGGCTTGAGGCGGTTGAAGATCGCCGTGCGCAGCGGCATCGCCAGCACCGGATCGGCCCAGTTGTGCGCGCCGTTGGGCCTGACCCAGCGGCTGTCCCGCGCCCGCTGCAGGACCGGATAGATGTCCCGTACGTAGGACGTCTGCGTCGGCGCCGTCGCCAGATTGGCGTCGACCATCGTCTGGAGCACGCGGTCGTAAAGCGTGATCGAGTTGTCCTGGTGCGGGGCGAACTTGGGCGGCGCGGTGATCACCCAGGCGCCGACGACCGCGGGCTGCGAGTTGTCCGAACGCAACCGGATCGTGGCCGAGACCGGGCCGTCGGCGATGTCGTCGTACCACCCCGGATTGCGCCAGAAATCCACGAGGCCGTCGTTGCGCGGCGATGCCGCGCGACCGGTCCCGCCCAGCACCAGCAGGCGGTTGCCGGTGTCGCTGCGGATCTCGCCGAGGGGAACGGTGACCGCCTGCGCTCCCGAGAACCGGATCTGTCCGGTATCGGCAAGCTGGCGCTGGTTGGGTCCGTCCAGCGTGCGCGATCCTGCGTCAATGACAAGGTCGGCCGCCGGCTCGCTGTTTCCCCGGCCGGCGTATGCCGCCTTGCGGTTGGCAAGGTGCACGGTCCAGACGATTTCCGCCTCGGCGTGGGTAATTTCCTCGCTGCTGCCGTCATCGTGGTGCGCGAAAATGCGGAATCGCGCGGCCTGGCGCTTGACCCGGCATTGATTGTCCTTGAACCCACCCTGCGGCTGGGGGTACTCGTTGATCCTTTCCGGTCCGATGAAGAACTCGTCGCTGTTCCCGACGCGCGCGATCCCGATTGCAGGGTGAATCTTGTAGATCGTAGCCATGGCCGTCAGTCCATTGTGCGTTGTGGTTGCACGACGACGCCGGAAACGCGCACCCCTGTCTGCTGCAAACTGCCAGCAACGCGATACCGCTCGGGCACGTCGATCCGTGACCGGTATTTGCTGCCTTCGCATTTTCTGCCAACGCCATATCACGGCTGCCGCGGACGACCGCTCGTCGGCTCGATGGCCAGACGGGGACCCTTTGTCCGAGCGCGGCGACGATGCCGCAACGGGCGAGCCCCTGTAGGGGAATTCCCACAACCGGTCGCTGCTCCCTCCGACTGTCGTCCGCCCTCCGCTGCGGCAAGCTGTCATGGCCCCGGCAGCACGACCTTTGCGCCGGCGGCGGACGCCGCTCATCAACGGAAACAGGTCGCGACCTTGAGCAAGTCGTCAAGCTGGGTCGGGGCACCTAGTCCTGCAGCACACAGTCTGGTCTCCGGATGGATTGGTGGGGCATGCGATCTTTCAACTTCTGCCAGCGCTCGTATTGCTCGGTCTTGGCAGGATCGGCGTCTATCTCGTCCTTCAGCCAGAAGCGAAACCAGTCGACATTGCCTTGTAACGAATCGAACCGCTCCTGCGGTCGGCGCAGTTGGTGTGCTCCTCGGGGGAAAACGATCGCTTCCACGGCCTTGTACTGCCGACGCAAGAGCGCATACATGTCCCAGGTCGGCCATACGTATAGATCATTGAACTCGAGTCTCATTGCCGCCTCAATGCAATCAGTGTGGAGGGACGGATCCCGGCGCGCCCAAGTCATCGCTTCAGCGCCCCATGGCTTTGCCCCGAGTTCATCTTCCATCGCGTTCATACCGGGTTTAAACCACCCAAAATAATAGGTGACTGCACTGGCAAGGGAATTAGTTGCAGAGTCCGAGATGGTTGCAGCACGAATACGCGCCTTGGAAAATGTCACAAGATGTTGCACGACGCGACCTGTGGCGCTAAATCCGACTGTTCCAACACGCTCAGGATCGACAATCCCATCCTTATCTAATTGGTTGATCAATGACTCGAAAGCCACAGCGTTGTCGAGCAGCGCTTTGCGCGAATCCCTTTCAGCATTGCTCTCCTGCCATACCGCTGGCATCGCAAATACCGCAATTCCTTGCCCTAGATAGGCGCGTCCGGCCATTGCGCTAGCGATCTCGTTTGCGCCATCGAGATAGAACCTCCCCTCAGGAAATCCGTACATCTGGATGACCAGAGGGTATCGTTTTCCTGGTTCCGGATCACCAGGAAGCATCAGCCCACCGCGCCATTCCCGTCCTGTTTCGTCTTGCCAGACATACGGCTTGATCTCGCCAATATCCATGTCCCGCAACTGCGGGTTCAAGTCCGTAACCCTCTGACTTGATCCGTTTAAATCCTCAAGGAAGACTTCCGATGGTGAATTCAGCGTCTCTACCAAGTGAAGCCGCCCAGCAATCAGTCCGTTATGCTCATCCGAACGAACTTCATCGGCGACCTTATCCCAAGCGCCAGTGCTCGTTAACCTGAAGACAGTCGATTTGCGCCCCTTTTCGCGCACCACAATCGCCGCTGGGTCCTCCGGGACTCGATAGATGCCCTCAAAAGACATGACGTCGCCGGAAAGATCCGCGATTCGTCTGAACTCACCTCTCTCTGGCCAGTACTCGATAATCGCCGGTTTGCTTCGACGCCGGTCGATCTCTTCCAACCCGATTCCATCGCTATTCAAAGGAAGAAAAGTATTCGCCAGAACCACGGATCCTCGATGCGGCATCCATATCGCAAACGGCCACTCTCTGCCGAACATCGTCGCATCCGGGACGTCAAACCAAGGGGCCTCTACCCCCTCCCGCAAATCGAACACTGCAAACTGCATCATGAAAACTGACTGCTTCTCTGTATAAAGCGATTCTGAATCCGAATCCGCCGAGAAATAAAGTTCCTTAACATTAGCCAATGGCTCGTATGAGTCCAGCATCCGGCTGACATCCGAGAATGTTCTCGGCGTCCTGCGGCCGATAGCCCAACGCCCATCCGGAGAGATGGAGATTGAGGGCGGCATTCGCCCCATCACGAAGGGCTCACCCAGTGCCACTTCGCTATCGGGTTGGCCTATGAATGATCTGTAGTACTGATACACCAACTCCTGCTTCGGTAGATCCTCAGGAAATATCAGTCGGTTAATCGTGTCGCTACTGGCTACATAGCTGAAGCTCTTGCGATATTCCAAATCCGGCCAAACTCTCGATATGAAAACTATCGAATTCGATCTCGGATGAAAAGAAAAACCGAGAACGCCAGCAGCATGAGATGTAAGCTGCGTGGTTTCCTTGGTGCGCGTATCAATCGTGTAGGCTTGAGGCGCACCATCATCAAACTCTCCAATAAAGGAGATCGTGAAATCATCAATCCACGTGGCCGATCTAATTGCATGCTCGAACACATAATTACTGGATGAGCGGAGCTCAAGCAGAACTTCTTGGTCGAATAGCCCATCTCGTTGTTTTGCGTTCGCGCTATACAAGCGCAACTGATACAGGTTCTTGTTTGTGGCCAGATCGTGTCTGCGCGTAATGAGAAAGAATCTACTCCCATTTGGCGAAACCTCATCCGAGATCCTGCCGTCGACAAGCAAATATTCCGCAGGCTGAATTACTTTGGTTACTTCAATAACCCCCTTTACATCAATCTTGATGCTGGCAGAGGTCCGGTTCTGTCCACTTGCCAATGAGGTCGCCATTGCGGTAGCTAGCAGCAGCAAGCCGACTATCGATCGCACCACCGGCACTCTGGCCATCACAGTTGCGGAACGCAAACGATACATAAGATCATCACCAGTATTTGTGTGCGTAGCGACATCAATCACCATTCCTTTCGGACCTGAAATCCGATCGACCTGCCGATAATCTCAGCGTTTGTGGGGTCATAAGCGATGCCTGCCGGATTATTGAAGAACGGTGGAGCCCTGTTGAAGAGGTTCTGCACTCCTACGGTCAGCAGCACACCGTCCAACCACGACCCGCTGAATCCTTCCTTCTCGTATGCGGCAATAAGATCGATCGTCGTCCAGGACGAAATGTCTCGATTCAAACCACTGACCGTGTCCCTGTAGCCGTCGGTGTAATGAATCGTCATGCCGGTACGCCAAGGACCCGAAGACCACGTGACAGAACCACGTGCACGAAAGTCGGTTGGTTGAAACGGTGTATTGCGGATGTCGAAGACTTCTGATGTCCTTGTGGCGGCTTGGTTGAACTTTAGTATGTAGGTCGTGTTGAGCGACAGTTGGAGCGTTCCGGACTCCCATTCAGTCGACGTCGACGCGAGCAGATCCAATCCTTCCTGAACTGATCTAGCGGTGTTTCTAGGTCGAACATCAATGATCGCCGCAACCGGTGTTTCAGTGCAGTCGTCTGGCGTACCGAGATATCTCGCGCGTGAGCAAACTACCGCTCTTTGCTCTGCTGTTGGATTGCGTGTCACGAACTCTGCATATCTCGGATCGATTAGAAATATGGGCGCATCAACTGCGAAGTACTGAATCCTATCTTCAAAATCGATGCTGTAGTAGTTGAGTTCAATTCTTGTTCCAGGCAGTCTTCGCGGCTGCCATGCAACACCGGCAGTCCACGAGCGTGACCTCTCCGCACTAAGGTCGGCATTGCCACTTCCCAGCCATGCAAGAATCGGAGAAACGCCCGTTGGCGACTCGGAGTCTGGCAACGCAGTAATCAAACTGAGATTCGCGGTTTCGTCGATGCTCGGCAAGGTGGGCGCCTTAAATGACTCACTGCGGCTCATTCGTAACGTCACACTACTCGACGGGGCCCAACTGATACCCAACGCAGGGGTAGTGGCTGAGCCGAAATCGCTGTACCGTTCATGCCGAGCGGTTACTGATACATCAAGCCTGTTCGCAAGATTCTTTTGATTCGAATTGCCAACAATGGGGATTCTCAACTCGCCGTAGATCGCGTTGACATTTCTTTCGTGGCTTGATTGTGTAAGCGGTATTCCGGTGTTCTGAATACTCGTTCCGAATTCTTGTTCACGATGCTCCGCGCCTACGGCTAGCAGCAGGTTGCCTCCAGGAAGTTCGAAGATGGCACCAGAAGCACCTATGCTCGCGCCGGACGTCTGCGATTTCGTGCCATAGATCGTCTCATCTCGAATCATTTCCAGGGTGAGTGGATTCGTGAATGATCCATCCCCAAACGGATTGAACGCAGTCTCCGGATTTGGGTCAGCCAATGCCAAATATAGTGCTGCGAAATCGGGTTGGTCAGTGAGCACCTGATCAATCTCCTCTCGCCCTCGGTTCGCACGCGCGTTAAGTTGCCAAGTTTCTGACAGATCTACGACCGCTCCTACGCCAACCGAGTATGTTTCTATACTAGCTATTACCGTCGATGGGCCAAGATCATCAACAAAGTTATAGTCAACGATCACAGGCCCGGTACCGCCCGTTGGATTCACGTAGAAGGCGTTTGTCTCGGGAACCGCAAATGAGGTTGTTCCACCTGGCCCATCGCCCTCGGAATCGCGCCTGGAGAACAAGGCATCTACCGACAGTTCCAGTCGATCTCCCGCGTTCTGTTTCAGGCTTGCAAACAGGCTATGTCGTTGCTGAAGTGGGAGAACGGATCTTGTACTGTTAACGTTGTACAGATTTCGAGTTCCCTGCAATCCGTCGAACGATCCCGGAGTGAGGGCCGTACCGTCTTGCCCTCGGGGAATCGCCCACGTCTCTGACCCTATGGAAATCGTGCCCGGATTTCCATAGTTGATCCTGTAATCGGAACCTCCAAAGCGCCGCAGGTCCTGGTCTTCTGATTCATCACGGTCTCGCGCCGCGAGACTTTGGCGCTGATAGTATTCGTACGTCAACAATGCGGAGCCCGATTGCCAAGATCCGCCAAGCGCTTGCCCGAAGCGATATTCTTGTGCGCCGCCTTGAGTTGGAACTTGAGTGCTTACGATCGTTTGCGCTGAATCGAATCGGTCCTTGAGTATGACGTTAACCACTCCGCCAACCGCATCTGAACCATAGATTGCCGATGCGCTGTCAAGCAGAATTTCGATGCGATCGATGGCAGAAGCGGGGATGCTCGAAACATCCACGAAGCTTGCGTCACTTCCCGCGGGGCTAAGCCTGCGGCCATTCAAGAGCACCAATGTCGATCCAGGCCCCAGACCTCGCAAGTTCACGCTGGAACTGTAAGCTGTGTTGACACTTTCGGGACCGCCTCCAATACCAGTTCCTTCACTGGCAGCACCACTTCTGAAGTTCTGGGGCAGATCCTCGACGATGTCCTTCACAGTTGCATGAAGCGTCTTTTCGATATCACTGCTAGTGATCACCAAGACAGGAGCGCCGACGGGCTGATTTCCCCTGATGTGCGTTCCTGTTACCACTACATCTGCAAGCGTGCGAACCTCTTCACTCACAGATCGACGGGAAGTGTCCTCTCGAGGCTCGTCGGTGTACCCAGCAGCTTCCTGACCGGAGGACGCTCCTGCTCCTAATCCAGAGTCACCTTCTTTTCCTGAGCGCAATATGGCTTCTGGCGGGAGGGATTCTCGGAGATTGGGGCCGTCTCGTAGCAGGATGGCGCCGTTGTCGGTGGTGGATATGCTTATTTCCGTGTTTCCGAGTAGCCGGCGAAGCGCCTCGAGCGGTGACATCGTGCCGCTGATGCCCTGCGAGGTCTTACCAACAGTTATGTCCGAAGTGAACAGGAGTTCCTGGTTGCTCTGGCGAGCGAACTCGCTCAGGGCGGCCGCGAGCGGTTGCGATGGGATGTCGAAGCTGCGCGCGGCTTCCGACTTCGCGCCAGCCTGTGCGTAAACAACTGGGGGATTCACGAAGCAACATAGGGCCGCCGCGAGAATCGATAAGCGAAGGGGCATCTTGGAACAGCGGGAACGATAAGTACGGCGACTCGCAGGAATCATGCTCTTTTCTCCCCGAAAGAGACGGTTGGCGTGCTTGCTGCGATGTATGACGGGGATGTTGCGGAAACCCGAACCGGATGGAGGCATTCCCTGCCGCTGATTCTTCAAGCGCCAAGGAGTTGGCGAAGGGGTCCGGCCCGGCGAGCGCATGAACGCCTTCGGATACCCGATTCTGCCGGGACGGCTGCAGCCGTTCTGAACGTTCCTATTGCGGGCTGCGGACGAGGTGGATGGCGTCCGGACTCCGACGGGCCTGGATGGGAAAATAGCCGGTCACGGCCTCGACGAAAGTGTCGTTGCGCCCGGTCATGAAGGCGCCGCTGATCCGCAACTCGCCCAGCGAAGGATCCGACAACCGGATGGGCACACGGGTATAGCGGTTGAGCTCGGCGACGGCGTCGGCGAGCGTGCTGTCCTCGAACACCACCTGGCCGGTGCGCCAGCTGCTCACGCGCTGGGGGTCGGCCGGGCGGATGTCGTCGAGGGCGAGCGCGGGCGCTGCGACCAGCTGCTGGCCGGCCACCAGGATGACCTCGCGTTGCGGTGCCTGCGGGGAAGCGGACGTGCCCGCGGTCGGCGAAGCGGAATGGTCCTCCACGCTGCGCTGCGCCGGCTCGGTCGGCTCCACCTTCACCCTGCCCTCGAGCATGGTGAGCTGGACGCGGGCCTTGTCCACGCGCACGTCGAACGCGGTGCCCACGGCGACGAAACGGCGACCCTGCGCCTCGACCACGAACGGGCGCGCGGCGTCCTTGGCGACTTCGAACAGCGCCTGGCCGTGGCGCAGTTCTATCTTGCGTTCGCCGGCGGTGTAGGCCACGCGCAGTTCGGTACGGGTGTTGAGCGTGACCAGGCTGCCGTCGTCCAGCACGACGTTGAGCCGCTCGCCGACGGTAGTGCGATAGTGGTCGATGCCGCGCAGGTCGTCGAGCAGGCGCGCAGGCGCGGCGGCGACCGACCGCACCGGCGCATCGGCGTCGTAGTGGCGCCACGCACTCAAACCGACCGCACCGACCGCGACCAGCGCCAGCACTGCCGCCATCGCGCGCGGCAGCGTGAACGGGCGCCGCGCGGTGCGGCGGGTGAGACGCAACGCGGCCTCCTGGCGCAGCGCGAGAATCTGCGGATGCGCGGCTTGCGCCCGCGCCTGCGTCCACGCGCGCTCGACCGCGTCATAGGCGTCGCGATGCGCGGGCGACTGCTCGCACCAGCACTCGAACGCGGCATGATCGCCCGCCGACACCCGCTCGCTGCGCAGCCGATCGTGCCAGCGTGCGGCCGCCTCGCGGATGGCGTCGTCCGCAGGCGCTGGATCGGGCGGGAATACGGTATTCATCCCGGGCTACGCCTCCAGCGCCTTGCTCACATGCGCCAGCGCCTTGGCCACGTGCTTCTCCACCGCGCGCACGGAGATGCCCTGCAGCTGCGCGATCTCGGCGTGCTTGAGTCCCTCGTAGCAGCGCAAGATGAAGATGTCCCTGGTCCGTTCGGGTAGCCGGCGCAGGGCCGCGGAGAGCGACTCCACTGCCTGCCCGCTCTGCAGGACGCGCTCGGGCGACAAATCCGAACGGGCGAGCGACTCGGGGTCGCCCTCGGCCGCGTCGTAGCGCTGGCGCACGGTCTCGCGCCGCTGCAGGTCCTTCAGCGCGTTGGAGGCGGTCTGGAAGATGTACGCATCCGGGTTGTCCACCGCGGCCAGGCCCGGGTGCTGGGACAGGCGCAGGAACACCTGCTGCACCAGGTCCTGCGCTTCGGTGGTATCGCGCAGGCGCTTGCGGAAGAAGCTGAACAGCGGCGCGTAGTAGCGCCGCGCGACCTCGTCGAGCGGGTGCTGGCGCGCGGTTTCCGCGCTCTTCGCATGTGGCGTACTGGCCATCTTCCCGCGGCGGACCGCCCTGCCCCTGCTGTCACGATGGCGTCACGATGGCGCAGGACGGGGCATCAGGCAAGCAGCAACGTGTATGAATGACCCGGCTTTTTGTTCATGTCGAACCGAGGTTCGGTTAGAGCCCTCTCGTGCGTCTTACCTTGGTTCTTCCACGCTCGAAGGCTCGATCGCGAACGTGCGGATGAGACACACGCTGACCGTTGCCGGAGTTTCTGCGACTTGCGGAAGCAGCCGAATCAGATCGACTTCGCCACTGATCACAGCGTGCGGCCACGTGCCGCTAGAACACAATGCTCATGCAGGTCAGTCCGGCTTCGGCCTTCTCCAACTCGGAGATGTCCACCGCGTGGGTCACGACACCAAGGGCCTGCAGCCGGTCGCGGGTGCGGGGAAACGCCGCGCTGACCAAAGTGGTGCCGCCGAGAGTCAGGGTGTTGCCGGCGAACGATTCGACAGGATCCACCTCGATGCGCTCGCAGTCCGTGAACGCCGCTGCATCCACCCACTGCGGATTGAGCAGCACGATGTCCGGCGGGATGAAGGTCGCCGCGGTCTTCAGGTGCAGGCAGCCGCGCACTGGAAGCGCGCGTACCTCGTAGCCGAAGGGGGCAATGGCGTCGCGCAGCGCCTCCACGCCCGACGGGTTGGTGCGCGCACTCAGTCCGACATACAGCACGCGGCCGATGCGCAGCACATCACCGCCCTCCAGGCACGCTGGCGCCGGCACCTGCCGCAGCGCCCGACCGCCGGCGAGCAGATCCGCAACCGATGCTGTCTCGGCCCGGCGCGAGGCGGCGCCCGGCCGGGTGATCAACGCCACTTCCGGGAGCACCACCGCGGTGTCTTCGACGAACACGCCATCGGGATGGTCCGGTAGCGCGGACACGGCGACGACGTTGGCGCCGTGCGCGGCCAGCGCCTGCACGTAAGCGCTGTGCTGGCGCCCTGCCAAGTCCGCGTCGATGGGCACGCGCGGCAGGTGGGTCAGTTCGCAGGCCTGCAGGTGCGGGCTGACCGGACGGACCAGGGCGGTGAGAGGGTCCACATGATCAGGGGTCGGCACAGTCGAAGCTCCTCATGATTCCCCAAGACGGTGAGCATGTCGCCACCAGTATCGCCCAAGCGCATGGCAAGTCCATGAATTCGGTTGGACGCTCATGCCCTCTGAATCGCGTTGCCATTTTCGCAAACTAAAGGATCCCCGCATGTTGCGTTCCTACAGGACGCACGAGGTGACAAATCCCGCCATCTGCTCATCGCCGCACCCTCGCGTCCACCCTGTGAGCGCGCTGTTCCTCACGCCAGTGACGAACTTGAAGCCCATCCGCCGACCCTATCTCGAGGACCGGAGACGTCTTCCTGGGAACGTCTAGGAATGCACGCGAGCAACCAGTGTCCTGCTCTGTATATTCGGGACGAGCCGCGGCGATCTGCCGCGCTCGCCGCGAACCGGACGATCGGGAATGCCCACCCGCATCATCGTCCCAGTACAACTTCACTCTTGTCTGGTGCCGCCTTATCCAGTGGACGCTTCAGGTGCTCCTCGAAGAACTTCATGGTCCGCTCCCAGAAGTCCTCCTGGGCATCTCCATCAAATACGTGGCCTTGATCAGGGTACCTAAGAAAGGTCACCGGCTTTCGATGGGCATGAAGCCGGTTGTAAACCTCTATTGCATTCAGGAGGAAGTCTCCATCCTTGTCGCCGGCGGCCAACAAGATGGGCGTGTCTATCCGGTTCAGGCGGAACGCCGGCGATAGTTCGATGTAATCGCTCACCGTTTCCTCCAGCCTGTGATTGTCATAGAGCGGAGTAGGATCCCATCCGCCAAGCATCTGCAGTCGCACCATGTTCGAAGCTGACGGCGCGAGCACCACACCGCAACGGAAGCGGTTGGACCGAGTAAGCACCTCAAGCGCGACCGTACCCCCATTGCTGTGCCCGTATATGCACATCCGGTCTGGATCGGCGAACCCCTGCCTTTCCATCTCATCGACCCCGGACATCACATCGTCGTAGGCATGGTCCCAGCCGCGCGGCCCCTTTGCGGTCTCCAGCAATGACTCCGATTTCCAGGATGACATCCACGCGTGAGGAGCCTGGGGGCTGGGACGGAAGACGACATAGCCTTGCGCTGCCCATGCGTAGTTGCCGCCCCGAGGTGCCGTCCAGTCTGCTCCCGACCTGCTTGGATAGGCGTCGACGATCAGCGGATAACGAACGCCGTCCTGGGCGTACGGCGGCAGTAGCACCGTGCCCTCGCGTAGTTCCCCACGACGATTCCGCCAATGAACGATGCGTACTTTCCCTAGATCGCCTCCTCCAATGGCTTGGGCAGACGCGATCGAGATCGGCTGCGATTTCCCCGGCGGAATGTAAAGGATCTTCCACGGCAGCAAGGGGTCCGCTTGAGCCCACGCGGTTGCGCCATTCCCGGACTGCGTGATGGCTGTGACGCTCACCGGACCGTTCTCCGAGGACGAGAGAACATCCACGTCGGTCGAACCCAGTGCGACCTTGGCAACGGGCCTGGATACGCCGTCGCGATACGCTACGACGAATTCCGTATCCGATGCCCACTGGTATCCGAAGATGCGCCGGTCCAAGTCGAACGCCGGCACCGACATCCCGCCCTCTACAGGAATGATTCGGATCGAGTTTCCACCCAGCAAGATCTCGCTCTGGATATAGGCTACCTCGAGCCCATCCGGAGCAAGCTCCGGGAACGTTTTTATGCCAGGACCTATGGTCAAGGTCCTTCTCAGCCCTGTACGAAGGTTCACAGAGCCGATCTGCGTTGATCGCGTCGACTCAGTGAGTCCGAAGTCCTCGGCCTCGACGTAGAATATCTCCTGCCCATTCCGCGACCACAATGGATGGAAGTGCGTGATATCCGCTTTGGTGATCTGGCGCAATTCCCGCGTAGCAGTATCCACCACATAGATTTGCCCATGGCTGTCATCGCCTTCTCGATACGAGAGTGCGTTGCCGTCTGGCGATTCCGGCACGCCAGAACCCAGCTTTTCGTGCATGAAGATTCCGGTGAGTGCGCCCCCCCGAGCAGAGTCGCCATCGAGAATCAACGGCGCGACGGTAGCGACAATGTTCTGTGGCTGCTTGTTGTCTACCTCTGGACGCGGCGATCGAGCCGGGCGGGATGCGAACGCCAGTTCCCTGTCATCCGGCGACCAGGAATAACGAAACGCGTCATGCAGATAGCGGAAGCCACGGGTATTCGGGTTAGGATCGATACCACCCTCGAAGCCTGTTACTTGCGAGACGACCTGGTCGCGCACCTCCCATATCCAGAGTTGGAGATCGCCAGACCTGCCTGAAAGGAAGGCCAGGCGATCGCCGCTGTTCGACCATAGTGGTTTGAAGCTACGCTCGAGCGTCACGAGCTTGCGACGAGAGCTGACCTCGATGACATCAATGCCGTTGAAGCTCGTGACGGCAATCAAGCTGCCATCCGGGGACAGCTCAAGCTCGTAGCTTGACTGCGCATTCATTCGGATGAGATCACGTAATCCGACCGCTCCCGTCAGATCCTGCGCGAATGCCCCTTGGGTCAAGCCAAGAATGCAGCAGCAAGCGCATAAGGCGGCAACCTTCAAGGCGTGCATCTCAGGTCCAGCCGCTTACCAGCGTTTCGAGAGAGACAGCGAGACGAAACGTCCTAGCGGACTCGCGTTCGCGCCGTCATAAGGGATGAAGTATGGTGGCGTCCCGACAAGGAAAGGCGGATTCTCATTCGTCACGTTTGTCGCGGATAGCTGGACTGAGGCATCGGCCAGAAGCCCACGCGTATTCTGGAAATGATGGGCCAACGACATATCAATCGTCTTCCATGAGGACACTGGCCTTGATACCTCGCCTGTGTTGTCGATGTAGCTGTCGGTATGGTTCAGGAACATTCCCAGCGTCCACCCGCCATGGGAGTAAATCCCCTGTGCGCGAAGCTTCAGACCTACTGGATTGAAAGGCGTGTCAACGAACTCGATGCCCGGGGTGTCCTCCGTGACTTTGGTCCTGTAGCTGATGATGCGAGTGCCGTCGAGGGAAAGGGATAGTTGCCCGACGGGAAGATCGGCGCGATACGAAATTCCGAAGTCGAATCCTCTTGTTTCCAATGACGACATATTCCTTGTCCTTGAGTCTACAAGTGCAACGACCGTCGCCAGGTCCAGTGGTTGCCCGCTCAGATTGGCAACTTGGTATGCTTCGTCATGGAACCGCTGCACCTCCGCCATCGACGGGTTTCTTCGAAGAATTGTTGGCCCGAGCACGCTTTCGATACGAAACGCATCGTTCACGTTGAAGCCGGCTGACTGGGCATTCGTGATCCGGCCCTCAAAGTCAACGTCAAAATAGGTGGCACGGATCCCGAATCCGCGCATGCCTGCTGGCTCGAGATCAAACCCGACAGACCACGTCGTTGCTTCTTCAGGACCCAGATTGTCATCAGGCCCGTAGAGAATGAGGTAGTTCCGGTCTTCGTTCGCCTGCGGGTCGAACGCCGAGTCGAACACGACAGACGGCAGGTTCGAGATGTCGTTGAGTACAGGTGCCTTGAACGATGTTCCGTATGTACTTCTCACTCGCATGCCTGGCATTGGATGCCATACCAAACCGACCTTGGGATTCGTCGTGTTACCGAAGTCGCTGTAGCGTTCAAGGCGGCTGGCCAACGTCAGTTCCAGGCGATTGCTCCTCTCGCCTGCCCTTGGACCTTTCAGCGGCACCTGTAATTCGGCAAATCCGGCCTGGACTCTACGATCCTCTCCCCGTGAGGCGTTGGTGCGGGCATTGAACGTGGAGAAGTCCTCGTCCCTGGATTGCCCACCAAGAGCGAATCGAACGGTACCGGCCCAGTTCTCGAAGAGGTCGCCGCTGAGAAGCGCATCGAACGACAGGATCCTCGTATCAGCCTCAGCATCGACGGTCAGGGCACCACTTTGCCACCCGCGGCGGTGGGTATCGCTGGTGGAGTACGTTGAGCTCAGAAGAAGCGTCAGCGATGGCGCAACATCGATTTCGATTCCGCCGTTCACACTTATCGAATCGATTTCTGCAGGTGACGTGAACTGATAGTTATTGATGTTCGCGAGACTGTATGTTGATTTTCGATTTGCGTACACAGAGGTTGCGAAAAGTCTCGCCTTGTCGTGAACGTCCTGGTCCAAGTTGAAGTAGACAGACTGCCTTTTCTGGGTCGGGAGCAGGGTGAACGGCTCAACGAAGCCTTCGGAGTAGTCGCGGTCTCGTGATCGCAACGCAGTGCGGTCGTAGTACTCATAGCTCAGGACTGCCGATCCCGATTGCCATCTTGACCCTCCGAGCAAGCCGACCTGGTTCTCCTGCGGCGTCCCGCCCGCGCCCACCCCGGAGCGAAGTCGCACTTCCGCACCTTCGTAGTCCTTGCTCATGATGAAGTTGACGACTCCTCCCACAGCATCGGCACCGTAGATTGCCGATGCGCCGTCCGGAACGACCTCGACCCGCTCGACGGCAGTCAGGGGAAGCATTGTTACGTCGACAAAGTTTCCCGCCGTATTTCCCGGCGCGATCCGTCGTCCGTTGACGAGCGTCAGGGTTGAGTCACTGCCCAAGCCACGCAGATTAACGCCAGTTCCACCGACGAAGTTGAGCGCGGTACCGCCACCGGAGATCGAAATCAGCGTCTCTTCTGCCGCGCCGCCCCCGAAATTCTCGGGCATCCTTCTCAGGAAATCTCTAACGGTCCCTACGCCTGAGGCTATGATCTCGTCCCTCGTATAAGTGTTGACTGGCGAGGCCGAATCCCTGGGACCGCGGATGTGCGTGCCGGTTACAACGATCTTTTCCAGGTTCGCCGGATCGGTTTCCGCATCAGGTGAGCTTGTTGGCGCCCGACGCGTTTCAGCCTTTGGTTCGACCACCGGCTCGGCCGCCCTCTTGATCACGATGGACCTGTCGTTGACGTAGTCAGACGCCAGCCCGCTGCCTTGCAGCAGCCGCGTCAAGACCGCATCCGCGCTCAACTGGCCGCTGACGGCCGGCGCCCGCTTTCCCTGTAGCAGCGTCGCGTCGTAGGTCACCTGTAGTCCGCTTTGCTCGCCGAAGCGGTCGAGCGCCTGGATCAGCGAACCGGCTGGAATATCGAAGTCCTGGGGTGACCCCCGCCCCTGTGCTTGGAGCAGTCCCGACGCGGACAGGAGCAGTGCTGCGGCCAAGGCGCCGTGCAGCCTCGTCCTCCACATCCGTCGCGCGCGACACTTCACGCCTGCATATGCCATATCCGTCTCCCCTCGCCACGGCCCACGATTGGTCCGCCTCCGAAAGGTCAGGCGCAGGATGCAGGGCGATACCCTACCGCCGTGCGGCTTCGAGCAGGCGGAAGCACCCTTGCAGGATCGACGGCACGATGCGGCGCTATCGGTGCGCGGGCTGGAGCACGATCTCGTTGCCGACCTGCTCCATGCGCAACGGCAGCGTGGCGGCCCAGGTCTCGGCGACGAGCGTGCTGTCGCCAGCGATGAAGTTGCCGCTGACCGGCAACTCGGCCAACCGAGGATCGGCGATACGCAGCCGCGGGCGCGCGTAGCGGTTCACCTCCTCCACGGCTTCGCCAAGCGGCGTGGTGCGGAAGATCAGGCGGCCACGGGTCCAGGCGATGACGGCCTCGCTGTCGACGTGGCGCCGGTCCCAGACCGCTGGGGCCGCTGGCGAATAACTGATCTGGTCCCCGGGCGCCAGGCGTTCGCTGCGGGCGTTGGCGCCGTCGAATCGCAGCGCCCCAGTGTCGAGGGTCACGCTGACTCGCTCGTCCGTTCGCGCCGCCTGGAAGCGCGTGCCCAGCACGGTCAGCCGGCTGTCGCCAAGAGCGACGACGAAGGGACGCCCGGCGTCCCGGACGACGTCGAACAGTGCGCGACCGAAGCGCAGTTCCACGGCCCGCTCACGCCGGCCGTAGCGCACCGCGACCTCGGTGCCCACGTCCAGCTGCAGGCGGCTGCCGTCGTCCAGGGTCACTTCACGGACGCCCGCGACGGAACCGTAGACGGTTTCGGACGGCACCTGCTGGACAACAAACAGGCCGATACCCACGGCCAGAAAGCCCAGCCCTGCGGCAATCGCGACTGGCCATGCCCAAGCGCGGCGTCGGTGCGTCGGCCGCGCGCGCGCGCGCGGCTGCAAGTTCGCCAGCACCTGTTGCAGGTCTGGCCCGGTCGCTTCCGCGTCAGACAGCGCCGGCGCGGTGCGCCCGAGCACCCGTTCACGCATCGCGCGAACCCGGGGTTGCTCGGAGACCTCCGGCGCACCGAATCGCTGCCACAGCCGCTCCCGTTCCGCAAAAGCCCGGGCGTGCGCAGGAACCTGCCGCCAGTGCTCGAAGGCCGCGCGATCGCGGTCGTCGCAGTCAGCGGCCAGCAGCCGGGCGAACCAACGGTCGGCTTCCTGCTGCACGCGGGGATCGGTATCGGCGTCCATCATTCCTCAAGGCGCAGCAGGGCGCGAACCACCTACCCGGCTACGCAATTCCGCCAGTGCGCGACTCATGTACTTCTCGACCATTTTCACCGAAATACCACAACGCGCGGCGATCTGCGGATAGCTCATGCCCTCCATGCGGCTGAGCATGAACACGTTCTGGCACTTGGGCGACAGACTCTCGAGCGCGTCGATCATCTCCGCCAGATCCTGCTCTGCGGTCGCCACTTGCTCGGGAGAGGGTTCCGCCGACTGCAGATTGGTGTCATCCAACTCGCAATGCGCGTCGGCGCAGCGCGCCTGCGCACGGCGGGAGAAATCCACCGTCACGCGCTCGGCGACGTGGTACAGCAGCGCATAGGGCGACTCGACGGTGTGCCGGGCCTGGTAGCTGTACACGCGGACCAGCGTTTCCTGCAGCGCATCCTCCACATCCGCCTCGTTGCGCAGACGCTTGTGCAGGTACATCTTGAGCGAGATCTGCTGCTCCGCCACCAGCCACGCGAAGGCCTCCGAACGATCGTCGTCATGCACGGGTACGGGCAGGATGGCGGAAGCGGAGGGATTCATGGAGTAAAGGCAATGCCGCATGATGGGCAGTCACGGCGCAGTAATACGCAGGCCAAACGATATCGTCAAGAAGAATTCCGGTACACCATTCCCCGACCAGAAGCGTCGATAAATCCCATCTTGGAATCAAGTCGTCGCGAGGGGGACAACCCCCTACCTTGTTCCCCGCGCTGGTTGCGCCCGCTTCATGCTGGCGTCTCGTATCCCGCATACCCGTACCACGCCAGCAGCGGTCGGAGTGGACATGGTATTGCCCAAACTTCGAAACTGCCCCAACCGAGACCGGCACGCAGCAATACGACCAACCAGGCCCGCCGTAGGCGATTCGGTACTGATGCAAACTCTTGACGGTCCGGCATGATGCAGTCGGGAAGGGCGCCCGGAACGGTTAGGTGGTGGAAAGCCCCTCCTGATACGTCTTACATGCAGCACGTCTTTGCCCGCTGAAGCCTCGTCCGGAACCAGGAACCTCCCTTGCCAATGACCGATTCATTGCCACTCGCGAACCGCACCGTTGTCGTCACCGGCGGGTTCGGCGAACTTGGGCTTGCCGTGGCCGAAGCCGCGCTGGCCGCATCCGCACGCTTGGTCCTGATCGGCCGCGGGGCGAAGCCGGCGGCACTCGATCCGGCCATCCTGACCCTGCCCGACACGGATCTCGCTGCCTTTGGAACGGCGCAGCGCGCGTTCGAGAAGATCGGTCAGGAGTTCGGGACAGTCGATGCGCTGTTCAATGTTGCCGGCGCGTTCGAGTGGTGTTCCGTCGCCGACAGCTTCCGCGACCTATAGCTGCACCTGTACACAGCCAACGTGCTGACCGCCGTCAGTGCCTGCCGTGCGGCACTACCGTTGCTGCGACCAGGCGCAGTGATCGTCAATGTAGCGGCGGCTGCGGCCCGGCGCGGCACTCGCGGCATGGCACCCTACACCGCTGCGGAGTCTGGCGTACTGCGGCTGACCGAATCCTTGGCCGAGGAACTGCGCCCCGTTGGCGTGCGCGTGAACTCGGTGTCACCAACGATCATTGACACGCCGCGCAATCGCGCCGACATGCCCGATGCGGATTTCAGTAGTTGGGTCCGGCCCGAGGCGCTGGCGCGGACAATGCTATCGATCGCTACCGAGGATATGGCAGTGGACAGCGGCGCCGACATACTTGTGGGTGCAGCGGCGATCGGCTGGGCAGAACACCAAGGTTTGTACAGGATGTACAAACCTTGGTGTTTTCCGATGCGAGCGCTATTTGCGGCCTAGGCCACTGATCTTACGTGACTTCTTGGCGCGGCCTCTTGTCTTCCAAGCAGCCCCGAGTGCCTTCGGGAGGGCTACGTAGCCTGGCCGGTTGGATCTCGAGCGCCTCGGCGCGGGGACGACTGGCCATCCACCGCGGCAGCGCGGCGTTGTTCTTCCACAAGCTGGGCCAGCGCCTCGCGGCCCAGCCCGCTCCAGAGACGAATCAATGCTGCGCCAGTGCGTATTTCTTCTCGCCGGCCAGCACCGCCAGCCGCACCACCTGGCCGCTTTCGTCCTTCTGCGCCAGGCGATTGTCCGGCGGCGGCAGCGGGCAGGTGGCGAAGGCGGTATAGGCACAGGGCGGATTGAAGGCGCGGTTGAAATCCACCGTGACCGTACCGTCGGCCGCCACCGCATCCGTGTGCAGGTAACGGCCGACCCCATAGGTTTGCTGGCCGCTGGTCTTGTCCTGGAAGATCAGGTTCAAGCTCCTGGCCGGATCGCCCAGCGCTTCCAGCCGCCAGCTGCGGCCATCCTTTTCGAATTCGACGTAACCGGGGTTCGGATTGTCATTGACGTCGCCGATCAGGTTCACGATCGGCAAGGTCTTGCCGGCCGGATGCGACACGAATCGCGCCTGCACGCGCCAGGCCTCATCGACCGGGAAGAAGTCCAGGCCGGCGAAATTCAGGCGTTCCGGCGCATCGGCGTGACGCACGCGCAAGGCCAGGCGGTCGCCGCGCTTGATCGCGGTGATCTGGCCCTTGCCCGCGTCATAGGTCAGCTTGGTGCCGCCACCACGCCCTTCCGGCTTCAATAGCACCGCGCCCTGCAGCGGCCGGCCGTCAACGGTGATGGCCACGCCCTCGGCAGCGGTGAAATACAAACCGTCATCGCGCTGCTCCACTTCGCCCAGCCGTTCCGGCGCGATCGCGAGGCGGATGGCATTTCCCTCGCCCCCTCCCACGCTTTGCTTGTTCGCCTCGACCCAATGCAGGCCGGTGAGGCTGGTCCAGCCGTCGGGTTTGCTCAACTCCTCGGCGCGCTGTTTCACCCACGCGGCGTGTTCGCCGCGGTAATCCGCCGCTGGAGATGCCGCGACGGACGCCTCGGCGCTGGTCTCACCCTTGGGGCTGCACGCGGCGACCGCCAGGACCAGCAGGAAGGAGGATGCAAGCTTGTGCGTCTTCATGCGATTCACCAGTTCTTGGAAATGCCGAGATAGAGGTATCGGCCGAAGGATTCATGCAATGCGGCCAGGTAATTGCCGGAGGCATTGAGCGGCGGCTCCTTGTCGAACAGGTTGCGCGCGCCCACCTCCACCGCACTGCCCCTGAACCATCCATCGCTGAAATCCTTCTTCACCGACAGCGCCCAGCGATGCGTTGCATCCACTTCGAAGGGCGTGCCGTCGCCGTAGGCACCGGCAATCACGCTGCCGATGTAGTTGTCGCGCAGGCGCACCGTCCAGTCGGCGTGGTTCCAGATCAGGGTGGCGCTGGCGCGCCATTCCGGCTTGGCGCCGTTGATGCCCACTTCGTTCGCCGCGCCCAGGCCCTGCACTACGATGTGCAAATCGCCGTTGGCGATGGCGGTTGCCACCGTCTGCAGCTGCGATGGCTTCTGCTGGGTGTATTCCTTCAACTGACTGACGTTGAGCAGGAAGGAGAAATTGCCCCAGGCGCTCTCGCGCAAGCGCCAGCTGAGGTTGTAGTCCACGCCCTTGGCGACCAATGGCTGCTGGTTTTCATAGCTGGTCAGCACGTTCGTCACCACGCCGGCCGGCGCAATGCCGGAACCATCGAACAGGGCGATGTCCGCCTCTGTCGGCGCAGCGCGCACCACGTTCGGGTTGAAACTGCCTTCGACCGCGCGCAGGTAGGCGTCGTACAGCAATTCGTTGCCCGATCCGAGGCTGCCGATCGGATTCTCGATTTCGACCTTCCACGCATCCACGCTCAGGAGGACGCTCCCCGCGCCTTCCGGCAGGAATTGCGGATCGAATGCAAAACCCCACGACGATTGCCTGGTGGTTTCCGGCTTGACGTCGTCGCCGTACGAGGTGGCGTTGTTGATCGTGGCCCGCACGGACGGGCTGACGATGCAGGCGTTGTAGTTGGCAAAGGAACCATTGCGGACCAACGCTTCGCAGCGAACCGGATCGGTGCCGCCACCGAAGCGGATGACCGTGCCGGAATTCGCCAGCTCCAGTCCCGGCGCGCGGAAGCCGCCGGATGTTGAACCACGCAGCAGCAGGCTGTCGTTCACTTTCCACGCCACGGCCAGCTTGGGCTTGGCCACCTCGCCGGCGTCGTTGTACTCCTCGTAACGGCCCGCCAGCTGCACGTCGATGGACTGCACCAGCGGGATCTCCTGTGCCGGCGACACCAGCGGCACCGCCAGCTCGAAGAACGCCGACTTCACGTTGCGGCTGCCGCGGACGTCCGACGAGGTGCTGTGGGTGAAGACATTGCTTTCCGACACATTGCCGGTGTACCAGTCGGTGTATTGCACCGTGCCATCGATGTTCTCGTCACGGTTGTCGAAGCGGCTCTCGTAGCGGTACTCCACGCCCGCCGCCAGGCCGATGTCGCCGGCGTACCAGCGAAACACGTCCGGGCGATTGACCTTGAAATCCCACAGCGCCAGTTCGCTGGTGCCTTCGCGCGTGTTGGGCAGGACGAACAGGGAGGCATCCGACGGCGTGCCGTCGCCAATGCGCGGATTGGCCGGGTCGCCACCGTTGAAGGGATTGTAGGCGGAGGCATCGGTACGGTTCACCGCTTCAACGAATGCCGAGGCCTGGCCGGTTTCCTGCACGTCCGTGGAACGGGCTCGTGAGTACACCAGCGCCGTTTCCCAGTTCCAGCCGCCATCGGTCCAGCCACGCAATCCCGCCAGCACCCGCGACTGGCTGTTGTCCACGTCATTCCTGCGCAGGCCGTAGTCGGCCACGTAGTAGTTGACCAGGCGGATCGCGTCCGCGCCTTCGCGCAGGACTTCCGGCACCCAATACGCATCCGGGCGGATGTGGACATAGTGGCTGCCGCTCAAGGTCACGTGATCGCCACTGAGCCACGATTCGGACTTGGCCCTGTAGTAGCCCAGCTCGCCGAACAACTGCAGGTTGTCGTTCAGGTCGAAGCGCGCCGTGGTAAAGATGTTTGCCTTGTTCACTGCCGGCGATTCGGTAACGCCCGGCTCGGCGCCCGTATTGGCAAGCCGCAGCGAATTCGGGATGGCGCCCTGCACGACCTCGCCATCGAGGTTGACGTAGTACGGCGCGCCGACGGCAACGCCGTCGTTGAATCTCTGGAAGGTGCCCCACACCCCATTCGGGAAATTGGGGGCCACGACCGGTGCATCCGGATCCGGAATGGACGTGCCGTCGGCACGCAGGAGGCGGCCGTCGGTGGCCGTGAACCACTCGTCCGAGTTCAATTGCGCGGTGCGATGCGAGAAGCCGTACAGCAGCGAGATATTGCCGCGCCCATCGGCGAAATCCTTGCCGAAGTAGCCGTCCAGAGCCAGGTCTTCGCGGTGGCCGTCGTGTACCTTGCCGTATTCAAGCTTGATGCCGCCGCCATCGGCCAGGTTGTTCTGGGTGACCAGATCGACCACGCCGGCCACGGCGTCGGAACCGTATACGGCAGCCGCGCCGTCCAGCAGCAGGTCCAGGCGTTCCAGGCCGAAGGTCGGGATCGCATTGGAGTTGTACGACGTGCGCCCGCCGTTGCCGCTGACCGGGTGCTGCACGGTCCGGCGGCCATTGACCAGAAGCAAGGTGTATTCGGCGCCGAGGTTGCGCAGGTTGATGGAACCAACGTCGCCGCGCGGACCGTTGGAGTTTCGACCGGAATTCACCGCCTTGTTGGTGAAGGCGATGTCTCCGAACTGCGGCAGGCTGCGGATCAGCTCGTCGCCATCGGTCGCGCCGGTGGACTCCAGTTGCTCCTTGTCCACGGTAACCACCGGCAACGCCGCCGCCGCGCCGCCTCCGGCGATCTGCGATCCGACCACCGATACCTTGTCCAGCAGTCGCGCTTCGGGAGGCTCCGCGTCCGCAGCGTCGGCGGCATGCGCCACCGGCGCGAGCAGTGCGCACAGGGCAAAGGCCAGGCGGCTGCGGCGAAGTGCCAAGCCATGTGGGTTGTAGCGCGGATGTTCCGCAGTCGGGTACGAGCGGATGGGGGCGCTCATGGGGGGCGTCTCGCTATTGTTGTTGGTGTGGAAGGAGAAGTTGGGAGTCATGCATCGGTCGCGGAAGCATTCGTTCGCTTCACGCACAACAAGAACGATCCTGTATGCCGCCAGCGCATTCGTACGTCATGGAGCGACAAGGAAGGCGTCAGGAAGTCGGCGTTTTCCGCAACTCCCTCGATGAACGCCCGTCAATCGATTCCTACGATCCATCCGGGCGAATCAACGACGGCACCTCCGGAACAACAGAGGCATCGCATCGGTGCTCGCTTACTTCGCCGCACCCGCATACGCGCCGCGGACGATGCGGCCTTCCAGCGTCTGCGCATCCTTGACCAGGTTGTACAGCGGACAGGTGTCCTCGACCGACTGGCGCAGCGCGTCGACCTCCTGCTCCGAGGCCGGTGATTCGATGCGCGTCCTGTAGCGGATGTTGCTGTAACGCGCCGGTGTGGTGGCGTTCCTGCCGAAGCGCGGGCCCAGTTCGCCGTCGACGGTGAGTTCCAGCGAATCCAGCAGCACGTTGCGCGTCGCGGCCTGCACCTCGAAGATGTGGGTCAGGCAGGTGCCGGTCACGCCGAGCAGGTGTTCCTCCACCGTCGGCGCCAGGCCGTAACCCAGCAGGCCCGGTGCGCTGTCGTGCAATTGCTGGTGGTAGCCGTCCTTGCCCAGGAACACGCGGCGCAGGCCGGTGTACGGCTCGACGTGGGCGCGGGCGACCAGCGTTCCCGGCTCGGACGGCTTGCCCTTGCTGGCGGCGGACCGCTCCTGCCTGGCCAGCACGGCCGGGCGCTTTTCCTCGGTGATGAAGTCACGCAGCCCCGGCGGCAGCCCGGGATCGCGCGTGGCGGCGGTACGTACGTACTCGACTTCGGCGTGGCTGACCTGCTGCGGCTGGGTCACCAGGTCGACGACCGATGAATTCTCGTGCACGGCGCGCTTGAGCGCCTCCAGTTGCGCGTCGTCGGCCGGCGAGTCGATGTAGACCACGTAGGAAAGATTGTTGGGATAGGCCAGGTTCTCGCTCTTGCGCTCGGGAATGCTGGTGAGCACCACGTCCAGCGCATCCAGCGGCACGTCCTGCACAGCTGCCTGCACGATGTATTCGTCGGCGACCGCGCTGGCCAGCGTGCCGACGAACGAATCCCAGGAGCCCGCGCCGAGGTTGTAGCCGGCGAAGCTGCGGCCGCTGTCGCTGATGTACTGGAATTCGCCGGTCGGCCCGAGGCGCAGGCGGCGTACGCCCGAGCGGCTTTCGGCGGTCACCTTGGCCTGGATCACGGTCGGCGCGGCATCCTTCGTCGACTGCGCATGGATGGCCGCGCGCTTGGCCGCAAGGTGCTCGCGCAGCGGCGAGGCTGCACCAGCGGCCGACGAAACAAGCGGCACGGTCAACAGCAACGTGGCGGACATGGCGGCCGCGACGACAGCCTTGCTCAGGGAAGCGTGGCGGGCGATGGACATGGGCGAACGAACTCCGGCAGCGGTCAGGAAGAGCGTCGACTGTTCCATCGCGCATCGCCGCGCGGAAATAGCCGGTGGCTATTCCCATATTCCGGGCGTGCTGATGACGATCAGGACTTTGCAAACAACCGCTGGTTCAAACCGCACCCATGGCCTGCTTCGACGTCGTCATTGTTTGTCGCGATGCGGAGTTTCCCGGCATGCCGTTCCGCTTCGACCCAGGGAGGCAGACCAAGTGCCATGCGCGCGCCATCAGCTCGCCACAACGCCGGCGAACCGATTCATATCGCGCGACACGGCATTGGCGACGACGCATCGGGATCCGCGGTGAGGGCGTCCATCGTGGTCGCACGGTGCCGACCCCGTCCGTTCGCGTGCCCATATGGCGGTCTGCCATGCACCAGGCGCATTCGACGCCCTTCTTGGATCTACGCAAGCCCAGGCGGCCATTCTGGCCGCGACATCTTTCGACATAACGCTCATGCCCATGTGGACAGGTGTCGCTTGCAATATCGCCCCATGTTCCAGCCTCCTCCATGCGTAAGGCGGGGCGCGGAGTTTTTCCATCACCTCACGTACATCCCGCAAATCCTTCGAGTCCCGATTACGGACCTCAAGGTTTGTCTACACGCCGACGCGACGCATGCAGCGCTAGAAGGAACCTCGTCGATTCCAACCGCAAGCGGCGCCACCATGAGACGAGACCGCAAGGATCCACCCGCCGGGCCGTGCAGGCCCGTTACGCCCGAGACGCCGGCGCAGCGGCGCGCGCGCAAGGGCCGGGAGAGCCGCAACCAGGACGAGGCGCTGGAGGAAACCTTCCCCGCCAGCGATCCCGTCTCGCCGTTCATCCCGGCCAGGCGTCCGGATTGACCATGCCGGCACCGGGCGCAGCGGCGCTGCTGGTCATCGACATGATCAGCCTGATGGATTTCCCCGGCGCGCAGCGCATGTCCCGGCCGGCGCTCGCAGCCGCCCGGCGCATCCACGCGCTGCGGCGCGCGTTCCACGCGCGGTCGTGGCCGGTCGTGTTCGCGAACGACGACTTCACGCACTGGCGCGGCGACTTCCGCGAGATGGTGGCGATGGCGGCGGCGACCGAAGGCGTGCCGCGACGCGTCGCGGCCCTGCTCGAACCCGACGCCCGCGACCACCACCTGCTCAAGCCAAGGCACTCCGCCTTCCTCGGCACGCCGCTGCCGGTGCTGCTGGCCAAACTCGGCGTGCGGCGCCTGCTGCTCACCGGCATGGCGCTGGAAGGCTGCGTGCTGGCGACGGCGCTGGACGCCAACGCCCGGGACTATCGAGTCGCCGTGGTGCGCGATGCCGTCGCCGGCTTGCCGGAGCTCAGGGCGGCCACGCTGAAGGTGCTGTCGGGATCGGAGGCAGCGCGCATCGTGACCAGCCAGGGCGCGATCCGATGGGCCGCGGCGGCCGGACCACGCCCGAACGCACGGTAGGAACCGGCGCACCGGCGTCCCGCCGCGTTTCTCGAACCGCAGGCAGGCACGATTCGACGGCGCCCACACGGCCCCCGTGCCACGCTCGCCGCGATGGCGCTCGAGGACTACCGCCGCAAACGACGCTTCGGGACCACCCCGGAGCCCGACGACCGCGCGCGTCGCCAGGCACGCGGCCGGCCGATCTTCGTGGTGCAGCTGCACCACGCCAGCCATCGCCATTACGACTTCCGCCTGCAGGTCGGCGACGTGCTCAAGAGCTGGGCGGTACCGAAGGGGCCGAGCCTCGACCCGAAGGTGAAGCGGATGGCGGTGGAAGTGGAGGATCATCCGCTCGGCTATGCCGGTTTCGAAGGCGAGATTCCGAAGGGTCAGTACGGCGGCGGGCACGTGGCGCTGTTCGACCGCGGCACCTGGACCACGGACGGCGATGTGGCGGCGCAGCTGGCGAAGGGCCACCTGCGCTTCGAACTGCACGGCGCGCGGCTCAAGGGCGGCTGGCACCTGGTGCGCTCGGGCAAGCCCGCGCGCCAGCCGCAGTGGCTGCTGTTCAAGCACGACGACGCCTGGGCGGGTCCGCTCGAGGCCGACGACCTGCTCGCCGGCGTGACGACGCCGCCGGCCGCGGACGCGAAACGGGCGCGACGTCCCGGCAATGCCGCGACCAAGACGAGCCGTCCACGCGCATCGCGCGCGGCGACGAGCGACTGGCGGGAGATGGCGATGGCGCTGCCCGGCGCGCGACGCCGCGTGTTGCCGGGCGATACGCCCACGCCCCAGCTCGCCCGCCTGGTCGAACGGGCGCCCGAGGGCGGGGACTGGCTGCACGAACTCAAGTGGGACGGCTACCGCCTGCTCGCCACGATCCGCGATGGCGACGTGCGGCTGTGGTCGCGCAACGGCCTGGACTGGACGGCGCGCGTGCCCGAAGTCCGCGATGCGCTGGCCGCGCTCGGCCCGCGCGACGCGCTGCTGGACGGCGAACTCATCGCCGGACAGGGACGCCGCGAGGAGTTCAACCGGCTGCAGCAGGTGCTCTCGGGCGAACGCCAGGGACGGCTGCGCTACGTGCTGTTCGACCTGCTGCACCTCGACGGCGTCGACCTGTCGCCGGTGCCGCTGGTCGAACGCAAGCAGCTGCTGGAAAGCATCCTGCGCAATGCGCCCGATGCACTGGCCTACAGCTCGCACGGCGTCGGCGACGCGCAGCAGGCGTTCCGTGCGGCGCTGGACGCGGGATTCGAGGGCATCGTGTCCAAGCGCGCGGACGCCGCACACCACGCCGGGCGCGGCGACGACTGGCGCAAGTGCAAGGCGCTCGCCAGCGCCGAATACGCGGTGATCGGCTACACGCCGCCGAAGGGCAGCCGCCGCGGCATCGGCGCGCTGCTGTTGGCCACGCCCGACGCGACCCATGGCTGGCGCTACGCCGGCCGCGTCGGCACCGGTTTCGGCGATGCGCAGCTGGAAGCCCTCGGCCGGCGGCTGGCGGGACGCGGGAACGGGACGCCCAGCGTACACGTACCGGAAAACGAGACCGACCTGCGCCAGGCGAGATGGCTGCCGAAGCCGGCGTTCGTCGTCGAGGTGTTCCATCGCGGCACCGGCGGCCGCGGCCTGCTGCGCCAGGCCAGCTTCAAGGCGCTGCGCCCGGACAAGTCCGTTGCGGCGCTGGCCGACGACGACCGCGCCGGGGCGGCGCGCGAGGAGGATCCCGCCATGCCAGACAAGACCACGCGCAAGGGCGCGAAATCGAAGCGCGCGCCGGCGCGCACGCCACCCGGACTCACCAGCCCGGACAAGGTGCTGTTCCCCGACGACGGCATCAGCAAGCGCCAGCTCGCCGACTACTACGCCGCGGCGATGGACTGGCTGCTGCCGGAGATCGAGGGCCGGCCGCTGTCGCTGGTGCGTTGCCCCGGCGGCATCGGCGCGCAATGCTTCTTCCAGAAGCACGCGACGCCGGGCTTCGAGCTGGTGTCGAGGGTGCCGATCGAGGAAAGCGACGGCGGGCGCGAGGACTACCTCTACGTCACCGATGCGGCCAGCGTGATGGAACTGGTGCAGTTCAACACCCTCGAGTTCCATCCTTGGGGCGCGCGCGTGGACGACGTCGAGCACGCCGACCGGCTGGTGTTCGACCTCGATCCGGACGCCGCCGTGCCGTGGCGCGACGTCGTCGCCGCCGCGCGGCAGCTGCGCGGCTTCCTGTCGCAGGCCGGACTGCAGTCGTTCGTGCGCACCAGCGGCGGCAAGGGCCTGCACCTGGTGGTACCGCTGGCGCCGGCCGCACCGTGGTCGCTGGCGCGCGACTTCGCGCAGGCGGTCGCGGAGGCGGCGCGCGAGGCCGACCCGCTGCGCTACGTCGCCACCGCGTCGAAGAAGCAGCGCAAGGGCCGCATCTTCATCGACTGGCTGCGCAACGGCCGCGGCGCGACCAGCATCGCCAGCTTCTCGGCGCGCGCGCGCGCTGGCGCCCCGGTGGCGATGCCGCTGCGCTGGGAGGAACTGGGCCGTGTCGCCAGCGGCCACGCCTACGACATCCACAACGCGATCACGCGAATCAAGCGGCTGAAGCGGCACCCCTGGCACGGCATCGACGACGTGCGGCAGTCGCTGCCGTGAACGCCCGCTTCGGAATCCAACGCCGTCATCCCCGCGCAGGCGGGGACCCGGTGTCTTTGCACTTCTCGGGGAATCAAGACGCTGGATGACCAGCCTGCGGCTGTTGAAAAGCACTTCCCGCCTGCGCGGGGATGACGGCATCGGGATGGCGAGCAACACGTCGCCGGCGCCCGCCTCCACAACGCGACGACGCGCCGCGGCGCAGTCTGTCGCTTCGCCTCCTGTGGGAACACGCCATGGCCCGCCCGATCTGGACCGGCAACCTCAGCTTCGGACTGCTCAACGTGCCGGTGTCGCTGATGTCCGGCACCCGCGGCAACGACCTCTCCTTCCGCATGCTCGACTCGCGCGACCGCAAGCCGATCCGCTTCGAGCGGGTCAACGCCGACACCGGCGAGGAAGTGCCGTGGAAGGACATCGTCAAGGCCTTCGAGTACGACAAGGGCAGCTACGTCGTGATCGAGAAGTCCGACATCGCCTCGGCCGCGCCCGAGACCCACGAATCGGTCGAGATCGAGGCCTTCGTCGACGAGGACGCGATCGACGTGCGCTTCTTCGAGAAGCCCTACGTGCTGGTGCCGGGCAAGAAGGCCGAGAAGGGCTACGTGCTGCTGCGCGAGACGCTGCGCAAGGCGAAGAAGATCGGCGTGGCGCGGGTGGTGATCCGCACCCGCGAGTACCTGTCGGCGGTGATGCCGCTGGGCGACGCCCTGGTGCTGATGCTGATGCGCTATCCGCAGGAGCTCGTCGACCCGGCCGAGTACAAGCTGCCGGAAGGCAAGACCGGCGACTACCGCGTGAGCGCGAAGGAACTGGCGATGGCCACGCAGCTGGTCGACTCGATGGCGGCGCCGTGGAATCCCGACGACTACCACGACGAGTTCCGCGCGCGGCTTGCGGACATCATCCGCAAGCGCATCAAGCAAAAGGGCGCCACCACCGAAGTGCTGGAGGAACCGGAAGCCGACGAGGACGCGGCGACCAACGTGGTGGACTTCGTGTCGCTGCTGCGCAAGAGCCTCGCCGACAAGAAGCGGACGCCGGCGAAGAAGGCGGCCACCGGGGCCACGAAGAAGATCGCGAAGAAGAAGACCACCGCCAAGAAGGCGGCGAAGTCCGGCGCGCGCACGCGCAAGGCCGGCTGACCGGAGGCGCATCGCATGGCACGCAGCAAGGCGGCAACGAAGAAGGCGACCAGGACTGCGGACGCGAAGGCCGCGTCGCGCACTGCCACCGGGCAGCGCGCGCTGCAGGCGGCGATCGACCGCAAGGACCGGCGCAAGCCGGCGAAGCCCGAGCGCAAGCCGGCGATGCAGGCCGGCACGCGGCGCCAGCCGGTGCGCATGCCGGCGCAGCACGTCGCCAAGCCGGGGCGCGAGCACGAACTGGAGCTGGCGCCGCGGTTCGAGGCGCCGGACTACCGCGGCAGCGGCAAGCTCGAAGGCATGAAGGCGATCGTGACCGGTGCCGATTCGGGCATCGGCCGCGCGGTGGCGGTGCTGTTCGCGCGCGAGGGCGCGGACGTGGCGATCTTCTACCTCGACGAACACGACGACGCGCGCGAGACCGCGCGCTGGGTGGAACGCGAGGGCCGCGAGGCGCTGCTGGTCCCGGGCGACGTGCGCGATCCCGCGTTCTGCAAGCGTGCGGTCAACCGTGTCGCGAAGCGATTCGGCCGCATCGACGTGCTGGTCAACAACGCCGGCTTCCAGCTGCATGCGGACCGGCTGGAGGACATCAGCGATGCGCACCTGCAGGAAACCCTGCAGACCAACGTCGCCGGCTACCTGCACATGGCGCGCGCGGCATTGCCGCACATGCGGCGCGGCGCGTCGATCGTCAACTGCGGCTCGGTCACCGGCCTGTTCGGCAGCCCGAAGCTGATCGACTACTCGACCACCAAGGGTGCGGTGCACGCTTTCACCAGGGCGCTGGCGGCGAACCTGATCGAGCGCGGCATCCGTGTCAACGCGGTGGCGCCGGGACCGGTGTGGACGCCGTTCAATCCCGCCGACAAGCCCGCGCGGGAGGTCGGCGAGTTCGGCAAGGACAGCGCGATGGGCCGCGCCGCGCAGCCGGAGGAGCTGTCGCCGGCCTTCGTGTTCCTCGCCTCGCCGGTCACGGCGTCCTACGTCAACGGCATCGTGCTGCCGGTGATGGGCGGGCCGAAAGGCTGAGTGGACGCGCTCGGCGCCGGATCAGCGCGGCCGCCGGGCATCCATGCAGCGGATGCCCGGTGGAACCTCAATCGGCGTTCACCTCGTGCGGGCGGCTGCCGTAGCGTTCGTCCATCGCCTGCCGTTCCTCGTGCAGCCGCGCGTGAGCCGGCGCGTCCAGTCCGGCCTTGAGCGATGCCTTGAGCGCGTTGAGCCACGGGATCCGGTGCAGGTCGGGCAGCGCGCGCACCTGCATGCGCAGGCGGTAGCGGCCGTCGGCGCCGAGCTGCATGTATTCGTCGGCGGTGGGCACCGGCGGCACGCGGCGCGGGCCGCGGAGGATGAAGTCCACGCCGCGCGCGATCGCGGCGGGGATCACGGTGCCGTGGTCCTCGCCGGCGATCTCGCGGAAGTCGACCAGCACGCCCGGGACCTGCGCGAGCTGGCGCGCGGCCTCCTGCGCGCGCCTGGACTGGCCGCGCGCCTCGAGATCCTCGGCGGCCTTCGCGGCGCGGCCGGGATCGTGCACCCATTCCTGCGGCGGCGGCCGCTGTTCGAACTCGCCCGCGGTCAGCAGCACGCGCACGGGCGTGTCCTGCGCCGCCCGCGCCTGCGCGAACTCCGCGACGCGCCGGGCCAGGTCGCCCCGGCCGAACCAGAACGACGCGCTCATGCCGACGTAGGTGTGGAAGGCCTGCGGGCGCCGCGTCAGCGTGCCGATGGCGAACAGGCCGCCGAAGGAGTGGCCCATCAGCGCCTGCCGCTTCGGGTCGACCGGGTAGTCGCGCGCGATCGCCGGCTTGAGTTCGTCCTCGATGAAGTCGAGGAAGGCGTCGGCGCCGCCGGACGGATGCCGGCTGCGGGGTTCGTCCGCGGCGGGCGTGAGGTCGAAAGTGCGGGCCGCCGCGACGTTGGTGCCCTCGGGATAGCCGATGCCGACGACGAGGACGTGCTTGTCGTGCTCGGTGCCGGGCCGCCGCGAATAGGCGCGCACCGCCTCGACAGTGGTGAGGAACATCGCATTGCCGTCGAGCACGTAGATCGTGGCGTAGCCGCCTTCCGGCGGCGGGCCTTCCGGCTCGGCGACGAAGATCTCGTAGTCGCGCCCGTTGCCGGCCGCGTGCATGGTCCACTGCCGCGAGTGCGGCAGGGCGACCCCGGTCACCGCCGGCGGCGCGTCCGCGGCGCGGGCCGGGAACGCGGCGGGCAGCAGGCCGCCGCAGCACAGGAGTGCGGCGGCGGCGATGGCGCGATGGCTGGCGATCATGCCTGTCTCCCGGAACGGGGCGCGGACGCCCCGGAGGCACGCCGGATCACCAGCGCTTGTCGAACGACAGTACCAGCGTGCGGCCGAGCACGGTCGCGTTGGCCGGGTCGTAGGGATCGGCCAGCGCATCGTTGGCCGCGGTGCCGCCGTCGACGAACGGCGGATCGCCGTCGGTGAAGTTGACCGCGGTGAAGTTCACCCGCGCATCGCTGAAGAAGCCGCCGAGGTTGGACAGGTCGTAGCCGAGGTGGAAGTCGAAGGTCTTCCACGCCTTGATCCGCACCGGGCTGGTGATGGCCACCGGCGCGCCCGTGGGACCCGGCCGGAAGCAGCCCGAGGCGCACTCGTAGTCGTCGACGTAGTTCATCGTCAGCGCGGCGTTGAGGTTGCCGTAGTTCCACTTCACGCCCTGCGTCGTGCGCAGCGCCACCGGGTTGCCGACCGCGCTGTACTTGCCGAGCTGGTCGACGTAGCCCGAGCCCGGCGTGGCCTCGACCTCGTACGAGTTGAGCCAGGTGCCGCGCGTGAACAGTTCGAGCGAGCCGGCGCCGTCGGTGTCGAAGCCGTAGCGCAGGTCGAAGTCGACGCCGTCCATCTTCAGCGAGGCGAGGTTGAGCTGGGTCGCGTTGACGATCATCGCCACGTCGGCCGCGCCCTGCACCGGGCCGGCGCCGAGCTGGCCGAGGTAGCGCGGGTCGTTGTCGATCAGGTCCTGCACCCGCGCCGCGCCCGGGTTGATCTCCAGGCTGTCGATGTAGGGCGTGGTGCCGGTGGAGAACAGCTGGGCGAGGATGCCGCCCAGCTGCCCGGCCTGGATGCGCACGATGCGGTCGTCGATCTTCAGGTTGAAGTAGCTGGCGCCCAGCGACAGCCCCGGCGCCCATTCCGGCTTCCAGTCGAAGCCGAGGGTCCAGGTGGTGGCTTCTTCCGGACGCAGCGTCGGGCCGGCGCCGCCGGAGACGACGATCGCGGTGAAGGTGCAGTTGCCGGGGCCGCCCGGGGTGCCGGTCACGCCGTTGAGCGGCACCATGGTGGTGGTGCACGGCGCGGTGTAGAGGTCGGCGCGCATGAAGGCGCCGTTGCCGCCGGTGATCGGCTGCACGCCGTTGTAGGCGTAGCGCATCGGCGGGGCGTGGAACGAGGTGCCCCAGCTGCCGCGCAGGGTCAGGCCGTCGGTGGGCTTGAAGTCGATGCCGACCTTGGGGTTGAAGGTCGAGAAGTCGCCGAGGCCGTTGCCGCGCTCGTAGCGCCCGGCGATGGAAACGTCGAGCTTCTTCGCGAACGCGCCCTGGTTGTCCTTGCCGATCAGCGGGAAGTACAGCTCGGCGAACAGCGCGCCGACGTCGCGTTCGGTGGTACCGAAGGCCTCGTGCCGGTCGGAGGTGCTGCGCCAGTTGAAGTCCAGCTCGCCGCCGATGTGTTCGCGGCGGTAGTCGATGCCGGCGGCCAGCTTGGCGGTGCCGCCGCCCAGCTGGAACAGGTCGCCGTCGACCTTGAAGCTGGCCTGCGCCAGCCACGAGGTGAAGCGCAGGTCCTCGTAGCCGATCAGCTGCGCGAGCACCTGTTCGGGCAGGGCGTCGGTGGTGTAGGGGTTGAAGTACTGGTAGTTCAGCCCCGCGCAATAGGCCTGCGCGGCGGCCGAGAAGTTGGGCGTGAGGCCCTGGCTGCACTGGATCGCCGTCGGCGCCTGCGCCAGGCCGCCGGCCGGCGTGGGCAGGTAGTCGTAGATGTTGGCGTTGCGCTGCACGTCCGAATCGCGGCGCTGCTCCTCGCGGCTGTAGGACAGCGTGGCCTCGCCGCGCCAGCTGCCGCCGAGGTCGAAGCCCGCGCCGAAGGTCGCGGCCAGGCTGTCGGCCTCGATCTCGCGCTGCAGCGGGCGGTCGTCGACGAGCACGCCGAAGTTGTTGGCCACGCCCGGGATGAAGTACGGGTTGCCCGGGCCGACGGTGCCGTACAGCGCCAGGTAGCCCTGGTTGTAGGTGCCGCGGCGCTGCGAATAGCGCAGGTCGCCGTAGAGCTCGGTGTTCTCGCCGACGGTGTGCTCGAAGCCGAAGAACGCGCTGTGGCGCTCCATCTCCGGGAGGATGTCGACCATGTCCCAGGCGTTGTGGGTGTTGCCGACGTCATCGCCGACCGGGATCACGTCGGCCGCGGTCAGGCCGGTGCCCGCGCCGCCGGGCACGCGACCGGACACCACGCCGTTGCCGGCCGCGGTCCCGGTGAACAGGTTGGCCGCCGCGCCGGCGCGCGCGGTCATGCGCCGCCAGTTGATGCCGCCGCGGTTGCTGAGGTCGCCGCCGTTGTAGATGTCGCGGTCGTTCGCCAGCACGTTGTCCTGCTGGTTGTACTCGTAGCCCACGATCAGGCCGCCACGATCCCAGCGCGTACCCCAGGTCTGGCCGAGCTGGCGCTGCGTGCCGCCGCCCTGGCCGGTGGTGCCGACGCGCAGCGTGGTGTGCGCGCCTTCGTCGCTGCGCTTGAGGATGATGTTGACCACGCCGCCGACGGCGTCGGAGCCGTACACCGCCGAGGCGCCGTCGAGCAGCACCTCGATGTGCGAGACCGCGTTGGTCGGGATGCCGGAGATGTCGACGAAGTCGCCGTACTGGCCCGAAGCCGCCGCGCGGCGGCCGTTGACCAGCACCAGGGTGGACAGCGCGCCGAGGCCGCGCAGGTTCACGCCCTGGCCGCCGGTCATGTTGGAGCCGGCGACGCTGGCATCCTGGCCGCCCTGGACGTTGTCGCTCATGCCCACGCCGCCGGCGAAGTTGGCCGGCAGGTCGCGCAGGAAGTCGCCGACGGTCGCCTTGCCGCTCTGTTCGATCTCCTCGCGGGAAATCACCGCCACCGCGTTGCCCGCCGGCTGCGCGCCGCGGATGTTGGTGCCGGTCACGATCACCGTGTCCAGCGACTGCAGCTGGTCGACGTCGGCGGCCGGCGCCTGCGCGTGCAGTACGCCCGAGATGCCCAGTGCCAGCAGGCTGATCCCGCCCGCCACTCCCCTTGCTCCGGCCTTGTTCCTGTACGTCATGCGTGCTCTCCCCGAATTGACTGGCTGACAATTTTTCGATGACCGGCCCGGTCCCCGTCCGGGGCGTGGCCGGCGTGGCGGCATTGCAGGCCTGTCCCATGGCCGTCCGCTGACAGGGCGATCACAGCATCGATCCGAAATAGTGTCAAGAAATTACGATATTTTTTGTGCGATCGGCGAAAATTCGCGCCTGAATCGCCCCCATCCGGCCTGAATAAATCGATATTTCAGGCCCGAGCGCCCCTTGGCGGTTACCCATGGAACGATCCCGCGGCATCCGGGCGCCCGCCGCCCGCCCTCGTATTGATTTTCGAAATTCGGCCCCGCATGCTGGCCCCATGACCCAGACAGCCGCCGCCACCTCGGTCCGCACGCTCGCGCGCCGCGCCTACCACCACATCCGCCACGACATCGTCAGCGGCCAGCTGCAGGCCGGCAGCAAGCTCAAGCTCGAATCGCTGGTGCAGCAGTACGCGATCGGCATGTCGCCGCTGCGCGAGGCGCTGGCGCGGCTGGTCGGCGACCAACTGGTCAAGACCGAGGACCAGCGCGGGTTCTGGGTGGCGCCGCTGTCGCTGGAGGAACTCGACGACATCTCGCGCGTCCGCACCCTGGTCGAAACCGAGGCGCTGCGGCTGTCGATCGGCAACGGCGACGACGCCTGGGAGCAGGAGGTCCGCGCCGCATTCGAGGCGCTGTCGGAAGTGGAGCGGGATCTTCCGGTCACGCAGCAGCCGATCCCGCAGGAGACGCTGGACCTGTGGGAGGACCGCAACCACGCCTTCCACACCGCGCTGGTCGCCGCCTGCCGCTCGCCGTGGCTGATCCGGCTGCAGGAGTTGCTGTACCACCAGGCCGAACGCTACCGGCGGGTGTCGCTGAACTATTCCCAGGGCCGGCGCTTCGTCCACGACGAGCACGTGGCGATCTTCGAGGCCGCGGTCGCCCGCAACGGCCTGCGAGCGTGCCGGCTGACCGAGGACCACCTGATGCGCACCTACGACGCGGTGCGCGGCGCGCTGGCGAGGATGCAGGCGGCGGATGCGGATGCCGCCTGACGTCGGGAGATTTCTCCCTTCGGTCGAAATGACAGGGTGTAGTCGATCGGCTTTTGCCTGTCATTTCGACCGAAGGGAGAAATCTCCCGACGCATCAGGGCAGCTTCGCCGATCCGCCATCAATCCCGTCGGCAGATCCTCGGCCGTCCCTTGAGCAGCTCGCGCGTGCGCTCGAAGCCCTCCACCGCCTTCGGATCGAAGTCCTTCACCCCTTCCGACACGTACAGGCCGACGATCAGCTTCCCGTCCCTGTCGTAGAAACCGAGGATGCGGGTGAACTTGTCCGCCTCCTTCGTCGGCAGCTGCAGCGCCCAGATCTGGTCGACTTCCTGCGGCGTGATGTGGCCGTGCACGCCGGCGCCTTCGTCGGCGTACATGTCGTACCAGATCGGCGTGCTGGTCGACTGGGTCTGCGGCACCTTGCTGGGGAAGTTCCAGACGTGCATGCCGCCGCCGGTCAGGACGATGCCGATCTTGGTGTCCGCACCCCAGGCGTCGACCGACTTCCATACCTGGTCGAAGAACAGGCGGTCCGAGCGCACGCCGTAGGCTTCGCCCGCCTTCAGCGCGCTGACCACGCGCGTCTCCTCCATGCGGAACAGGCGGGCGACCGCCGGTGGCGGCGCGCCGGGGCGGACGTTGGCGTAGTAGTCCTGGATCACGTTGGCGTCGTCGGCGCTGGCGCAGAAGTCGTGCGCGCCCGCGTGTCCGGCGGCGCCCAGCGCCAGCAGCAGGCCCAGAGAAACGGTCTTGGCTTTCATGGTCTTTCCCGTGTGGTTGGAGGAAGAGTGGTCGGCGCGGTGCGCGGAAGGATTCGGTTGTCGATTCGGCAGGATCTTGTGGGAGCGGCTTCAGCCGCGACCGGACGTTCCACGGCTCCGGCAACGGTCGCGGCTGAAGCCGCTCCCACAGGCGCCCGGGGCCGGGCCCTCTGCGCGAAATCCGCCCTATGCCTCCGGATCGCCATCGACCAGGTAGTCCCACATGCGTTCAAGCAGGCGGCCGTTCCAGGTCGCGCGCGTCGCGGATTGTTCGTCGCTGAAGCGGATCGGTTCGAGGCCGGTCGACAGGCAGTCGAGTTCGACGCGCGCCGCGTCTTCGAGGTACCAGGCCAGCACCACCGCCATTTCCAGCGAGTCGCCGGCCAGCACCGCGCCGTTGCCGCGCATCACGATCGCGTGCGCATCGCCCATCCGCGCGACGAGCGCCGCGGCCTGTTCGTCCGAACGCGCCAGCATCGGGTCGTCCCACAGCGGCGGCTGCGGATGGAAATAGCTGCCGAAGCCGTGGCAGGCCGCCGGCGTGCGGCCGAGCACGGAGAGGCTCATCGTCTTCGGCGGCTGCACGCGCGCGACGCCGTTGACGCCGGGGCGCGCGCGATAGATCTCGCGATGGATGCGCACCTCGGGCAGCACGCCATCCGGCAGCGGGCCGTCGATCGACACCACCGTACCGGTATCGCCCGGCTGCACCAGTGCCAACGGCTTCGAAGCGCCGACGAGGAAATGCCCGTCGTCCAGGCGCAGGCTGCAGTGGCCGTAGGCGTGGACCAGACCATGCCGTCCCAGCGCCCGGGCGGCAATCCGCACCAGTCGCTGCTGCGCGTCATCGGGTTGCGGGGTCGAGCCGATTCGCATCACGCGTCGGGGCCTGCCATCAACTGCGGGAGCCCGTGGGAGCGCGCTTGCGCGCGATGCTTCTCGCATCGTTGCCGATGCCATCGAACGGCATCGCGCGCAAGCGCACTCCCACGGATCCCACGGGCGTCCGAAGCGGAGAGGCGCTCAACTCCTGAATTCCTTGATGTCCGGCTTCGCGCCCCACTTGCAGAAGCCGCGCGGCGCGGCCTCGAACTGGCGGCTGCGCCACGCCGCCTCGTCGTCGATCTCGCACACGCCCGAGGAGTATTCGTAGACCATGCCGTCCGGACCTTCGAAGTACAAAAAGCGCGCCGACGAGGTCGGATGCTTGCCCGGCCCGAACACCACCGGCACCTTGCGCTCGCGGATGAAGTTGTACGCGCGCTGGATGTCGTCGGTGCCCGCCATCTGGTGGTTGATGTGCTGGATGCCCTTGCGATTGGTCGGGAACAGCGCCAGGGTGTGGTGGATCTTGCCGATGCGCAGCAGCGGGGCATCGCCGATGTGGTCGCTGGCGCGGGCGTTGCACACGCGTGTCCAGAACGCCTCGTCGCGCGCGGCGTCGGTGGTGCACAGGCCGATGTGGCTGAAGCCGGTGATGCCGGCGTCGCGGGTGCCGCGGAAGCCGTGCCCGCTCATCTGCGGACGCCACACCAGCTCGATGCGGTTGCCGGTGGGGTCGTCGAAGGCGATGAAGTCATGCACCTTGCGCAGGTCGCATTCGGCGCGGGTGCCGGCGTGGACCGGATGGCCGATGCGCTCGAGCTCGGCCGCGGCGGCGTCGATTTCGGCGCGCGTGCCGACCTCGAACGCGACCGCGTGGTCGCCCGGATCGCCGTCGAAGTAGCACAGCGTGTGCTCGCGCGCGTCGGAGCGGAAGTACACCGAGCGGCCGCTGCGCTCGGCGATCTCCAGGCCGAGGATGTCGGTGGCGTAACGGGTCGCGCCCTCGAGGTCGCGCGTGCCCAGGCGCACGTAGGTGATGTCGCGCAGTTGGATCACGACTCCACCCCGCGCAGGTGAGGGCGGCCGCGCACCGGCGCCTGCGCACCATATTCGGCGATGCGGCAGTCGCTGCCCCAGGCGCAGTGCGACGCCGGCTGCGGCGCGAACTGGCGCGGGCGTTCGCCGGCGACCGGCGTGCGTCCCTCGGCGACGAAGCCGAAGTACACCCCGTCCGGACCGTCGAAGCTCAGGAAGGCCTGCTCCGAGGTGGGCCGGCGGCCCGGGCCGTGCGCAGGCAGTTCGTTCGCGTCGAGCAGCCGGTACCAGGCCTGCATCAGTTCGTCGAGATCGTCGAGCGCGAACTCGACGGCGAGCACGCCGGTCGCGGCGGACGGGTGCAGGGAAATCCGATGGTGGGCGTCGTCGAAGCCGAGGTAGGCCGCGTCGCCGACCCAGTCGGCCACGCGCATGCCCAGCGCCCCGACCAGCACCGCCTCGTCCTCGACGACGCGGGTCGAGCGCAGCACCACGTCGGCCAGGCCCGCCAGGCCGATCTCGCGACTGGGGAAGAAGCGCCAGCCCTGGTCCAGCGGCCGCACCACCAGTTCGATGTCGACGCCGCCGGGCAGGGTGAAGGCCAGCAGCGCCTTCGACAGCCGTCGCGCCGCCAGCGTGTCGTCGCGGCGCGCGGCGATGCCCGCCGCGGCAAGCCGTTCGGCGGCGCGCTCCAGCGCGTCGACGTCGTGCACCTGCAGGCCAACCGCCTGCGTGCGCGCGGTCGAGAACACCAGCGTGCATGCGCGCAGGTCGCTGCGCAGCATCCATTCGCCGCTGTCGGAAGCGACGATGCGCATGCCCAGGCGCTCCTCGGCGAAGCGGGCGGCGGCCTCGGGATCGCGGCTGCCGAGGTGGACGTAGCGCAGCTGTTCGACGAGGCTGCTGTCGGAGGCGATGCTCATGGTCTCTGCCCTCGATGGGTGGTCGCGTCCATGCGCGGAGTGCCTGCGGGTCTGCTCTGGCCTGTCCCACTTGTCATTTCGACCCCGGACTCGATCCGGGGGAGAAATCTCCCGCCGCCGAACCAGAGATTTCTCCCTTCGGTCGAAATGACAAGTGGGTCGAAATGACGGGCGGTTGTCGCGGAATGACGGTGGCTGTCGTGGAATGACATGTTGTCGACCACCACGCTAGCCCAGCCGCCGCTGCACGATGCGCGCGAACACGCTGGCGGCCACCGGCAGCAGCCCGTCGTCGAAGCGGAACGTGGGGTGGTGGCACATGGCGCTGTCCATGCCCAGGAACAGGTAGGCGCCGGGCCACTGTTCGAGCATGTACGAGAAGTCGTCGGAGAACGGGTAGGCGCGCAGGTCGGTCTTCACGTTCTCGCGGCCGAGCACGTCGCCGATGGCCTCGGCGGCCAGCGCGGCCTGCTCCGGCGCGTTGACGCAGGGCGGGCAGGAATGCGGGATCTCCAGCCCGACGCTGCAACCGGAGATCTGCGAGTAGCCTTCGCACAAGGCGCGCAGGCGCCTGAGCAGTTCCTCGTGCACCTCCTTCGACAGCGAGCGGATCGTGCCGCTGAGCGAGGCGGTGGACGGGATGATGTTGTGGGTGGTCCCGGCCTGCAGCGAGCCGACGTTGATCAGCGCCGCCTCCATCGGGTCGATGTGGCGGCCGACGATGGCGCCGATGTCCACCGCCAGCCGCGCGGCCACCTGCAGCGGGTCGTTGGCGCGGTGCGGCGCGGCCGCGTGGCCGCCGACGCCCTCGATCGCGATCTCGAACACCGCCAGCGACTGCAGCGTCGCGCCCGTGCGCACGCTGGCTTCGCCGCCCTTGAGTGCGGGCATGTTGTGGAAGGCATAGACCTCGTCGCAGGGCCAGCGCGTGAACAGCCCGTCCTCGATCATGCGGATCGCGCCGCGCCCGCCCTCCTCGGCCGGCTGGAAGATCAGCACCACGCGCCCGGTCTGCGGCGGATGCGCGACCAGGTACTTGGCGGTGCCGAGCAGGGCCGAGGTATGGCCGTCGTGGCCGCAGGTGTGGGCCACGCCCGGGCGCTGCGAGCGGTAGGGCAGTTCGCCCCGCTCGTCGGCGACCTCGTCCATGGGCAGCGCGTCCATGTCCGCGCGCAGGCCGATGGACAGGCCCGGCCTGCCGCTGTCGATCACCGCGACCAGGCCGGTGCCGCCGAGCCCGGCATGCACCTCCAGGCCCAGCCCGGACAGCACTTCGGCCACCAGCGCCGAGGTGCGCTCCTCCTCGAAGCCGAGTTCGGGCCAGGCGTGGATCCGGTGCCGCCAGGCGGTCATCTCCTCGGCGAGCGACTGGATGGGGGAGGGAATCTGGGCCATGGACGCAGGAGGCTCGGAAAAGGGACGGGGGCGAGAATGGAATGGAATCAGCCCCTTCCGGTAAAGTCAACATAATTTCGATATTTATTTGCTTGTCTCCCGGTTTTTGCCCAGAATGCGGGCGTGCCGTTTGACTAATTTCGACTTTTTATTTCCAATCGGCCGGGATTTTCCTGTGACCGCGCGCCCCGGCGCCGGCCCCGTGGCCATCCCGACCGGCCCGCACACGCGCCATTTCCGACAGACCCGCCCATGACCGACACGCCCGCCGCTTCACCCATCGTGATCAGCCACTACATCGACGGCGGCTACGTCGAGTCATCGCGGCCGCTGTTCCCCTGCCACGACCCCGCGACGGGTGCGGTGGCGGCGATGGTGCACGAGGCCGACGCCGACACCGTGGACCTGGCGGTGCAGGCGGCGAAACGCGCGCTCAAGGGTCCGTGGTCGAAGTTCACCGACGGCGAGCGCGCGGCGATCCTGCGCAAGCTGGCGCAGGGCATCCGCGACCGCTTCGAGGAATTCCTCGCCGCCGAGATGCGCGATACCGGCAAGCCGCACGAACTGGCCAGCCACCTCGACATCCCGCGCGGCGCGGCCAACTTCGAGATCTTCGCCGACCAGATCGCCAACAGCGCGACCGAAACCTTCCGCAGCGCGACGGCCGACGGCGGCGGCGCGCTGAACTACGGCCTGCGCACACCGCGCGGCGTGATCGCGGTGATCTGCCCCTGGAACCTGCCGCTGCTGCTGATGACCTGGAAGGTCGCGCCGGCGCTGGCCTTCGGCAATACCGTGGTGGTCAAGCCGTCCGAGGACACGCCCTCCACCACCGCCCTGCTGGGCGAGGTGATGCGCGACGCCGGCGTGCCCGACGGCGTGTTCAACGTCGTCCACGGCTTCGGTCCCGACAGCGCCGGCCAGTACCTGACCGAACATCCCGACGTGGCCGCCATCACCTTCACCGGCGAGACCCGCACCGGCGAGGCGATCATGAAGGTGGCCGCGGTCGGCGTGCGCCCGGTGTCGTTCGAGCTGGGCGGCAAGAACGCCGGCATCGTGTTCGCAGACTGCGACCTCGACGCGGCGGTCGCGGGCATCACCCGCTCGGCCTTCCTCAACGCCGGCCAGGTCTGCCTGGGCACCGAGCGCGTCTACGTCGAGCGCCCGATCTTCGACGAATTCGTGCGGCGGCTGAAGGCCTCGGCCGAGGCGCTGCGGCCCGGCGACCCGAACGACCACGCCACCAGCTTCGGTCCGCTGATCAGCGCCAGGCACCGCGCCAAGGTGCTGTCCTACTACGAACGCGCGCGCGAGGAGGGCGCCACCGTCGTCACCGGCGGCGGCGTGCCCGACCTGCCCACGCCGCTGTCGGGCGGCTACTGGGTGCAGCCGACGATCTGGACCGGCCTGCCGGAGACCTCCGCGGTGATCGCCGAGGAAATCTTCGGGCCGTGCTGCCACCTCGCGCCGTTCGACCGCGAGGAAGAAGCCATCGAACGCGCCAACGCCAGCCCCTATGGCCTGGCGACGACGATCTGGACCCAGGACCTGACCCGCGCCCATCGCGTGGCCGCGGCGATCGAGGTCGGCATCGCCTGGGTCAACTGCTGGTTCCTGCGCGACCTGCGCACCGCCTTCGGCGGCGCCAAGCAGTCGGGCATCGGCCGCGAGGGCGGCGTGCACGGACTGGAGTTCTACACGGAGCTGCGCAATGTCTGCATCAAGCTTTGAGGTGCTGCGCGGCAGCGCGGACGTGCGCGATGCCGCTGCGCTGCTCGCCGCCGCGCAGCGCACGCGGATGTCCTGCGACCCGGTCAAGCCGCTGCTCGACCCGCACGGCATCGATGCCGCCTACGCAGTGCAGCACCTGCTGACCGAGGACGCGCTCGCCGCCGGCCGCCGCATCGTCGGCCGCAAGATCGGCCTGACCTCGGCCGCGGTGCAGAAGCAGCTCGGCGTCGACCAGCCCGACTTCGGCATGCTGTTCGACGACATGGAATACGGCGACGGCCAGGAAGTGCCGCTGTCGCGCCTGATCCAGCCCAAGGTCGAGGCCGAGATCGCGTTCGTGTTCGAGCGCGACCTCGATGCCGAACGTCCCGCGCTCGGCCACGTGCTGGGCGCGATCGGCTACGCGCTGCCGGCGATCGAGATCGTCGACAGCCGCGTGCGCGACTGGAAGATCAGCATCCTCGACACCATCGCCGACAACGCCTCCTCGGGCCTGTACGTGCTCGGCGGTTCGCCGAAGAAGGTCGATGCCTTCGACCTGTCGCTGTGCGGCATGTCGCTGGAGAAGGCGGGCGAACCGGCCTCGGTCGGCTGCGGCGCGGCCTGCCTGGGCAATCCGCTCAACGCGGTGGCGTGGCTGGCGCGCACGGTCGCGCGGCTCGGCCGTCCGCTGCGCGCGGGCGACGTGGTGCTGTCCGGCGCGCTCGGCCCGATGGTGCCGGTCGCCGCCGGCGACGTCTTCGAAGCCCGCATCTCCGGCCTGGGCCGGGTGTCGGCCGTGTTTTCGCGGGAGTGAGGCGATGGACAAGGTGAAAGTCGCGATCATCGGTTCCGGCAACATCGGCACCGACCTGATGATCAAGCTGCTGCGCAGCAAGGGGCCGCTGGAGATGGCCGCGCTGGTCGGCGTGGATCCCGAATCCGACGGCCTCGCGCGCGCGCGGCGCCTGGGCGTGGCGACCACGCACGAGGGCCTCGACGGCCTGCGCGCGATGCCGCAGTACCGCGACATCGGCATCGTGTTCGACGCCACCTCCGCCGGCGCGCACCTCGAACACGCCCGCGTGCTGCAGGCCGACGGCAAGCGCGTCATCGACCTCACCCCCGCGGCGGTCGGCCCCTACGCGGTGCCGGCGGTGAACCTCGACGAGCACATCGACGCGCCGAACCTCAACATGGTCACCTGCGGCGGACAGGCCACGATCCCGATGGTCGCCGCGGTCGCGCGCGTGGCGCCGGTGCGCTATGCCGAGATCGTTGCCTCGATCGCGTCGAAGTCGGCCGGGCCCGGCACGCGCGCCAACATCGACGAGTTCACCGAGACCACCTCGCGCGCGATCGAATCGGTCGGCGGCGCGGCAAGGGGCAAGGCGATCATCGTGCTCAATCCCGCCGAGCCGCCGCTGATCATGCGCGACACGGTGTACTGCCTGACCGAAGGCGGCGACGAGGCCGCGATCCGCGCCTCGATCCAGGCGATGGTCGCCGCCGTCGCCGGCTACGTGCCCGGCTACCGGCTCAAGCAGGACGTGCAGTTCGAGCGGCTCGACGCCGCCGCCTGCGCGGCGATCCTGCGCGAACCGTCGGCGAAGGCGGGCCTGAAGGTGTCGGTGTTCCTCGAAGTCGAGGGCGCGGGCCACTACCTGCCGGCCTATGCCGGCAACCTCGACATCATGACCTCGGCGGCGCTGGCCGCGGCCGGGCGCATGGCCGAACTGTCGCGGCGTGCACCCACGCAAGACAAGGAGGTGGCGTGATGTCCTTCACCACGAACGGGCGGCTCTACATCCAGGACGTGACCCTGCGCGACGGCATGCACGCCATCCGCCACCAGTACGGGCTCGACCACGTGCGCGCGATCGCGAAGGCGCTGGACGAGGCCGGCGTCGCCGCGATCGAGGTCGCGCACGGCGACGGCCTGGCCGGCTCCAGCTTCAACTACGGCTTCGGCCGGCACAGCGACCTGGAATGGATCGAGGCGGTGGCGGACACGGTCGCCCAGGCCACGGTCACCACCCTGCTGCTGCCGGGCATCGGCACCGTGCACGAGCTGCGCGATGCGGTGGACGCCGGCGTGCGCTCGGTGCGCGTGGCCACGCACTGCACCGAGGCGGACGTGGCCAGGCAGCACATCGAGGAGGCGCGCCGGCTCGGCATCGACGTCGCCGGCTTCCTGATGATGAGCCACATGATCGAGCCGGCGCAGCTGGCCGAGCAGGCGAAGAAGATGGAGAGCTACGGCGCGTACTGCGTGTACGTGACCGACTCCGGCGGCGCGCTGACCATGGACGGCGCGCGCGAGCGCGTGCGTGCGCTGCGCGAGGCGCTGGAACCGGGGACCCAGGTCGGCATCCACGCCCACCACAACCTGTCGCTGGGCGTGGCCAACTCGATCGTCGCGGTGGAGAACGGCGTGACCCGCGTGGATGCTTCGCTCGCGGGCATGGGCGCCGGCGCCGGCAACGCGCCGCTGGAAGTGTTCATCGCCGCCGCCGACCGCATGGGCTGGGACCACGGCTGCGACCTGTACAAGCTGATGGACGCGGCCGAGGACTTCGTGCGCCCGCTGCAGGACCGTCCGGTGCGCGTGGACCGCGAGACGCTGAGCCTCGGCTATGCCGGCGTGTATTCGAGCTTCCTGCGCCACGCCGAGAAGGCGGCCGCGGACTACGGCCTCGACGTGCGTTCGATCCTGGTCGAACTGGGCGAGCGGCGCATGGTCGGCGGGCAGGAGGACATGATCGTCGACGTTGCGCTCGATCTCGTGCGGCAGCGCAAGCGCAAGGCGGATGCCGCGTGACGGAAATTGCAGAACACGCGCCGCCCTTGGCCCGTCATCCCCGCGAAGGCGGGGACCCAGTGTCTTCCTGTTCGACAACGTCAAAGACGCTGGGTCCCCGCCTTCGCGGGGATGACGGCTTCCTGGAGATTTCCCCGTGACCGACATCGCCACGCTCGCCGAGCGCCTGGACAGCGCGGCCTTCAACGCCACCGCGACGCCGCAGCTCGAAGACCCGATCTCGCTGGACGAGGCCTACGCCGTGCAGCGCGCCAGCATCGAGCGTCGCATCGCGCGCGGTGAAACCCGCATCGGCATCAAGATGGGCTTCACCAGCCGCGCCAAGATGGTGCAGATGGGCGTGTCCGACCTGATCTGGGGACGGCTCACGTCCGGCATGCTGGTCGAGGACGGCGGCAGCATCGCGCTGTCGAACTACGTGCACCCGCGCGTCGAACCCGAGGTCGCGTTCCTGGTCGGCAGGCCGCTGGCGGGACGCGTCACCCCGGCGCAAGCGCTGGCCGCGGTCGAGGCGGTGGCGCCGGCGCTGGAAATCATCGATTCGCGCTACGAGGACTTCAGGTTCTCGCTGACCGACGTCGTCGCCGACAACAGCTCGTCCTCGGGCTTCGTCGTCGGCCCCTGGCGCAGTCCTGCAACCGACCTCGACAACCTCGGCCTGGTGATGGCCTTCGACGGCCGTCCGCAGGCCTTCGGCTCCACCGCCGCGATCCTCGGCCATCCGCTGCGCTCGCTGGTCGCGGCCGCGCGCGTGGTCGCCGAGGCCGGCGAAACCCTCTCCCCTGGCGACCTCGTGCTGGCCGGCGGCGCCACCGCCGCCAGCGCGCTGGTCGCTTCTTCCTTCGTGTCGCTCGAGATGGAAACGCTCGGGCGCTGCGGCTTCCACGTCGAGGCCTGAGCCATGCCCCTGATCCACGCCAACATCCTCGCCGGACGCAGCCACGCGCAGAAGGCCGCATTCGCGAAGGCCGTCACCGAAGCCGCAGTGGCCCACCTCGGTGTCCCGGTGACCGCCGTGCGCGTGGTCTTCCACGAGATCGAACCGACGGACTGGTTCACCGCGGGCGAGCCGAAAGCGCCGCCGCCCGGCGCCGGCTGAGGCTGCGCCGACAGCACAACGACGCTGCGCGAACCCCCGATCCGAACGAGTCCGAACATGCCCGAAGCCGTGTCCACGCCGTCGCCCGCCTCCGGTTCGCCGTCCTTCCCGCGCAGGCTGTGGCTGCTGTTGCTGGTGGTGCTGGCCGTCACCGCGCTGACCGAATGGATCGGGCCGATCACCATCCCGCTGTGGTCGGCCAGCATCGTGATCCTGCCGATGCTGGTGGCCCTGCTGCTGACCACCCTGCTGGCGGTTTGGCACGCGCGCTTCCCGCCGGTGCTGCAGCTGGACCTGCCGCTGCAGCGCCATGCCGACAGGCTGCTCCATACCGCCCTGCTGCTGTTCATCGTCAAGCTCGGCCTGATGGCGGGCGCCAACATGCAGGCGCTGCGCGAGGTCGGCTGGGCGCTGGCCTTCCAGGAGCTGGGCCACGCCTTCGGCACCATGGTGCTGGCCCTGCCGCTGGCGCTGCTGCTGGGCATCAAGCGCGAGGCCGTCGGCGCCACCTTCTCGATCGGCCGCGAGACCGGCATGGTCATCATCGGCCAGAGGTACGGGATGCAGTCGGCGGAAGGGCGCGGGGTGCTGGCCGAGTACATCACCGGCACCGTGCTCGGCGCCGTGTACGTCTCGCTGCTGGCCAGCGTCGTCGCCGCGCTCGGCATCTTCGACCTGCGCTCGCTGGCCATGGGCTCGGGCATCGGCTCGGGCAGCATGATGGCGGCGGCGCTGGGGCCGATCACGCTCGGGCAGTCGCCGGAATTCGCCCGCGAGCTGACCGCGATCGCCGGCGCGGCCAACCTGATCGCCGGCGTGGTCGGCTTCTACTTCGCGGCCTTCGTCACCCTGCCGCTGTGCAACTGGCTGTACGGCAAGCTGGAGCCGATCCTCGGCCGCACCGCGCTCGCCCGCCGCGCGCCCACGACGACCGACCTCGATCCGCAGTCGCAGGACGAAGGCGACGACACGCCGACCTTCGCCGACGGCGTGCTGGCGCTGGCGCTGATGGTCGCCGGCATCGTCATCAGCAACGCGATCGGCCACGGCGTGGCACCGCTGCAGACCCTGCCGGGCGTGGCCATCATGGTGGGCATCGTCCTGCTCGGCCTGTTGCTCAAGCGCGTGGTGCGCAAGCTGCCGCTGATGCTGTTCCTGGCCATCTTCTCCACGCTGGCGACCCTGCAGGGCGCCTGGCCGCTGGCCGGCCAGGTGACCGAGGTCATCAACCAGGTGCAGTTCATGAGCATCACCACCGCGGTGCTGGCGCTGGCCGGCTTCTCGGTGGCGCGCAAGCTGCCGATGTTCCGGCGGCTGGGCTGGCGCATCGTGCTGGTGTCGCTGACCGCCGCCACCGGCGCGTTCATCGGCTCGGCGACGGTTGCCGAGTTCTTCCACTGATGCAGGTTCGCGCCGACATCGCATCCGTGGAGCCGGCGGTGCAGGACAACCCACCTGCGCGCTGGACACGGCTGGTGCGCTGGCTGCACTGGCTGGGCGTGCTGCTGGTCCTGTCGGTGGCCGTTGTCGGCCTGCTGATGGTCGATCTGGAGCGCGGCTCGGAGCCGCGCCGCATCGCCTATGCGCTGCACAAGTCGCTGGGCATCACCGTGCTGGCGCTGGCGCTGCTGCGGGTGCTGGCGCGCGCATCCACCCGCGCGCCGGCCGCCGTCGCCGGGCCGGCCTGGCAGCAGCGGCTGGCGCAGGCCACCCACCTGCTGATGTACGCGCTGATGTTCGCCGTGCCGCTGTCGGGCTGGCTGCTCAATTCGGTGGCCGGGCAGCCGCTGACCTGGTTCGGCATGGTCGACATCCCCGCCATTGCCGGCAAGAACCCGGACCTGCGCAAGCCGGTGGATACCGCGCACGTCTGGCTGTTCTGGACCCTCGTGGCGCTGGTCGGCCTGCACGTGATGGCCGTGGCGCTGCACCAGTGGGTGCTGCGCGACGGCACGCTGGCGCGGATGCTGCCCGGCCGGCGCGACTGATCCTTCCGGCGACGCGATGGCCGTCAGCACCTTCGACATCTACAAGATCGGCATCGGCCCGAGTTCCTCGCACACGGTCGGGCCGATGCGTGCGGCCGCGCGCTTCGTCGAGCGCCGGCTGGCCGAGCCGGGCCTGCTGCCCCGGGTCGCCCGCATCCGCGCCGAGGTCTTCGGCTCCCTCGCCCTCACCGGCCGCGGCCACGGCACCGACAAGGCCCTGCTC
>Ga0160443_100048_pt1 | contig 262678 bp, 241 predicted proteins | sample HID1972I_E1MG_FD_108244 | JGI IMG/M metagenome (GOLD analysis project Ga0160443, IMG submission 108244) | Enriched pill bug-associated microbial communities from UW Madison campus, WI, USA - HID1972I_E1 MG | ecosystem: Host-associated > Arthropoda: Insects > Digestive system > Unclassified ...
ATTTCTGGTGCAGCTTCTGGATGAAAGCTAGGGCGTCATCGGAGAGGATCTGCTGGGCATCAGCGACATCAGGGATGCTGGTAATTGAAATACTCATGAGTTGTTCCTTAACCTCTTGTGCTCTTTTGCACTGCTCTGTTCCATGTATGGATGCTTTGACATGCACCCAATTGTCTTGCTGCAACCTGCTCTGCCGTGACGGCATTGGCTGCCAGTTCATGATCTCGGCGATCCAAAAGATTTCCGTATAGTGGATACTATTATCCTCAAAATGAAAATGCAAGGGGTGTTTGCAACCTAATGCACGGATTTTTGTCGATGAATTATCGGATCGTGGAAGGAATGCCGGTTTTTAGGCTATTGTTGAGACGAGGATTTCGCATCGTAGAACTTACACGTAAGCTACTTCCAAAATGAGTGCCTTCACTAAGGAGCAAAAGATGACGCAGACTTCCAGCAAGTCCACCACTGGCGGCGTCCAGTCCGTTGAACGCGCATTTGAGCTCCTGGAAGTCATCGCCCGCGCCGGCGGCGAGGCGGCGCTCAGCGAATTGGCCGCCGACACTCCCCTGCCGTTGCCGACCATCCACCGTCTGCTGCGCACCTTGGTAGGAGTCGGCTATGTCCGCCAGCTGCCCAACCGCCGCTATTCCCTGGGTCCGCGCTTGATTCGCTTGGGCGAGGTCGCCAACCGGCAGCTCGGCGCATTGGCTTCCCCGGTGCTCAAGGATCTGGTCTCCAAGCTTGGCGAATCAGCCAACATCGCCGTACTGGATGGCGATATGGTCACCTACATCGCCCAGGTGCAGTCTGCGCACTCGATGCGCATGATCACCGAAGTCGGACGCCGCGCCATGCTGCACAACTCCGGGGTCGGCAAGGCCGTTCTCTCGGTGCTTGACGATGAACGCGTGCAGCGCCTCGTTTCCCAAGCGGGCATGCCGCCGAAGACCGCCAACACCATCACGACGCTGGGCAAGCTGTTCACCGATGTCGAGGCCACCCGCGAACGCGGCTACTCCATCGACGAGGAAGAGCAGGAATTGGGCGTGCGATGCATCGCCGTCCCGGTTCCCGGGGCCCCGACCCCGATGGCCATTTCGGTCTCCGGGCCGGTCACCCGCGTGGATGAGGCTTTCATCAAGTCCGCGGTGCCGGTGCTGCAAGAGGCAGCCAAGGAACTCGGCGTGCAACTGGTTGCCGCTGCCGACTGACCATCGCCCACCGCTTTGGGAACGCAAACGCCCGCCTCAACCAACCGAGATCTCGGTGAGTTGAGGCGGGCGTTGCAATTATCCGGTTCTACAAGGACTTCTTCCGCACCACCTTGAGGTAGTTCTCCAGCACATAGTCGGCGATGGACATGGCCGAGGTCGCGGCTGGCGACGGGGCATTGCGCAACAGCGTCACGGCCCCGACCTGGTCGACAGCGAAGTCGTCCAGCAGGGAACCATCCTTGTCCCAAGCCTGCGCACGCACGCCGGCTTCGGACTTCGAGGCGAGATCGCGAGACTTCAGCTCGGGAACGAATTGCCGGGCTTGCTGGTAGTACAGCGGTTTGAGCAGGGACGAAGAAATTTCGCGGACGCCCATCAGCCAATGCTGCTTGGCCAGAGCTGGGGCACCAGGCCAGAACGCCGATTCAACGGTGTCCTTCAACGAGAACTTTCCCCAGCTGTAGCCTTCCCGGGCCAGTGCGGGCACCGCGTTCGGCCCGACATGGACTTCGTCATAAACCCCTCGGGTGAAGTGGACTCCGAGGAATGGGAAGCGCGGATCCGGCACAGGATAGATCATGCCCTTGACCAGGTCCCGCTTCTCAGTCGCCATTGTCCAGTATTCTCCGCGGAAAGGCAGGATCTTGGGCGATGGCGACGCGCCAACAAGTTTGGCCACCACGTCGGATTGCAGTCCGGCGCAGACAACCAGGCGGTCAAAGGCATGGGATCCCGCGGTCGTGGAGACATTCACGGAGCCTCTGGCGTTATCCACCGCTGTCACTTCCTGGCCCAGCAGGATTCTTCCGCCAGCCCGGCGCACGTCCTCGGCCATTGCTTCGGTGATCGCGGCATAATCCACCACGGCGGTTTCCGGTGAGTGGACTGCGGCAACACCGGCCACATGCGGTTCGATCTCCCGCATCTGGTCCGCGTCGAGCCGCCTGATGCCCGGCACCCGGTTCTCCCGTGCGCGGCGTTCGATGTCGTCCAGCTTGCCCAATTCTTCCCTCGTGACAGCAACTACCAGCTTTCCCAGCTCGCGGTAGGGCAGGTTGCGCTCTTGGCAGTAGTCACGAGTCAGCTCGCGCCCCTTGGCGCATAGCGTCGCCTTGAGCGAGCCCGGCTGGTAATACAGCCCAGCATGCACCACTCCGGAATTATGCCCGGTCTGGTGCGAGGCCACCCTGCTTTCCTTTTCCAGCACCGTGACTTCGAAGTCGCCGGCATCCATCAGGGCGCGAGCAATCGCCACCCCTACAATTCCGCCTCCGACAATGCCAATACGTTCAGCCATTTTCTATCGTCCTTCTCATCTCGAAGTTCCACCGCTAGCCCGTCTGCGGACTGCTATCGCGGCGCACGTCGCTAATTTGCTATTCACGGTCCATCCCCGGACGCACCACGGCCTTGATGATTTCGGCGCGTTCGGTACGGGCCATGGCCTGGGCTGATTCCTGCAGCGAGTACTCGGCGACCATGGATCTGAGCACCTCGCGGTGGCTGGCCACCAAGGCTTCCGCAGCCGCATAGTCTTCGCGCTCATATCCGTAGGAGCCGTGCAGCGACAGCCCCTTGCGCACCACCTGGCTCATGTCCACCTCCGGCACGCGGCCAAACATGGCCGGGATGATGATCTTCCCGCGCGGGACCAGTGCAGCCACGGCCCCTGCCAGAGCAGATCCGGCCCCGGAAGCCTCGATCCAGTGGTCCGCAGGTTCGCCCGGGCCTGCCGGATCCCCGATCCGCATTCCCAGGGTGCGGGCGAATTCCAGCCTGGCCTCCGCCCCGGACTCTGGTCCGTAGATCACCACCTCGGCACCGCGGCGCACGCATTCCATGCCGCACAACAGGCCGATGGCACCGGGGCCTGAAACCCCGATCCGCACACCGCCCAGGTCCGAATCGAGCCCGCGCAACGCGTGCAGGGCGATAGCGGCAGGTTCGATCAAGGCCGCAAGCACAGGCCCCAGCTGTTCATCTACCGGCCAGAGCCGGTCAGCTTCGACCACGAAATATTCAGCCAGGCCGCCATCACCGTGCAAACCAAAGCAGGTTCGCTGCGCGCAATAATTGCCTTGGCCTGCCCGGCACCGCGGACAGTTCCCGCAACCGTCGATGGCCACGACCGCCACCATCCGGCCGACCAGCCACAGCCCGGAGTCGTCAGCCGCGCTGACTACCGTGCCGCTGACCTCATGGCCCAGGGTCACCGGCGTCGGCACCCATTCGTAGCCGGGATCTGCCCGCACTGCGTGCACATCGGATCCGCATAACCCCACCGCTTCTGAACGAACCAGCACCTGGCCTGGGCCCGGAACCGGAACAGGGACCCGCTCCAGGCCGAAATCCCAGGGCTTGGAACTCCGCTTGCGCAATGCGTCCATCAGCTCAGTGCCCAAGGTAGGACTCCCGGACCACGTCGCTTTCGCGCAGTTCAGCCGCAGTTCCGCTGGCACGGGTGATGCCTCCGTCGATGATCGTGCCGAAATCTGCGACCTCCAGCGCATTCTTCACGTGCTGCTCCACCAGCAGCACCGACATGCCAGTGGCGGCAATGCCCTTGATGATCTGGAACATCTGGGTAACGATGACAGGAGCCAGGCCCAGGGACATCTCGTCGATCATCAATACCTTTGGCGCGGCCATCATGCCTCGGCCGACGGCACACATCTGCTGCTCGCCGCCGGACATCAGCCCGGCCTCCTGGTTGCGCCGCTCGGCCAGCTTCGGGAAGTGCCCATAGATCTGCTCCAGCCGGGCCGCCGTCTTGCGGTCCTTGCGCTTGGTGTAGCCGCCAAGGATCAGGTTGTCCTCCACGGTCATGGTGTTGAAGAGCCGGCGCCCTTCGGGGACATGCACGATGCCCATGGCCACCCGTTCCTGCGGAGAGGTGCGGGTAATGTCCTGCCCCTCCAGCAAAATGCTTCCAGTGGCGGCCGGGATGAGCCCGCTGACCACCCGCAATGTGGTGGACTTGCCGGCTGCATTGGGGCCCAGGAAGGCGGTGACGCCGTGGGCGGGCAGGGTCAGGCTGACGTCTTCCAGCGCCTGCGCGTCGCCGTAGTAGGCCGAGATGTTCTTTACCTCAAGCATGTTGCTGCCTCATTCTTCCTCGTCGGATCCGAGGTAGGCCTCTATGACCTTTGGATCCTTGATCACGATCTGCGGGTCGCCTTCGGCAAGGACCTTGCCATGGTCCAGGACGAGCATCCGGTCGGAGACTTCCATGACAGCGGAGACGATATGCTCGATCATCAAGATGCTCACTCCGCGGTCCCTCACGGTAGTGACGAAGGGAAGCACGTCCACAGCTTCGCGGCTGTTCAGCCCGGCCAGCACCTCATCGAGCAGCAGCAGCTTCGGTTCGGTAGCCAGTGCACGGGCCACCTCGACACGCTTGCGCTGCGCCAGGGTCAGCGCCTCGGTCGGGGTCTCGGCCAGGTGCGAAATTCCCAGTTCGCCGAGCAGATCCAGGGCTTTGCGGTGCGCCTTGGAAACGCTGGAGTCGTTGACCAGCAACGGCACCATGACGTTTTCGGCGACATTCATGCCCTTGAAGGGGCGGACGATCTGGAAAGTGCGGCCCACCCCCATGCGTGCACGGCTGGCAGGGTCTGTGCCGGTAATGTCTTTGCCGTCGAAGATGACCTTGCCGCTGTCGGGAATGAACATCCCGGAGAGCAAGTTGAAAAACGAGGTCTTGCCGGCGCCATTGGGACCGATGATCCCGATGATTTCCTGATGGCCCAATTCCAGGCTGACGCCGCCGACAGCCTGGATGCCGCCGAATCTCTTGGTGACGTTATCAACGCTGAGCAGTGGAGTTTCCATGGCCGCTCACTTCCCTTCCTTGGTCGCGTCGGCATTCTCGGCCTGCGTGGAATCTTCCGGCTCGCCATGCGTCCGGGACGCCGGGCGCTTTGCCCTTGAACCGCCGTGGGCCCCTCGGCCAACTCTGCGGGCGATAGCCCGGAAGCCCTCGACCAAGCCACCAGGCATGAGGCGGACGATGACAATGAGCACCGCACCGTAGATCATGAAGTTCACGCCTTGGCTGGCTCCGGAGAAGGTCACGCGCAGCCATTCGCCGAGCGGGGTCATGATGATTGCGCCCACGATCGGGCCAGCAAGGGTGCCCATGCCGCCGATGATGCCGTTCAGCGCTGGCTGGATGGAATACAGCGTGGCGGAGAACTGGGTATCCGGCTCGACAACGAAGAAGTACAACGCCGCGAAAGCGCCAAAGGCACCGGTCATTCCCGCGCTGATCAGCAGCGACCCCAGCTTGACCCGGCTGGTGCGAACGCCCAGGGCGCGCACCGCGTCTTCGTCGGTGGCCACTGCTCGCAGGTGGAAGCCCAGCTTCGAGCGGTAGATCCAGATGGAGATCGCGATGGCCGCCAGGGTGAAGCCCAGGGCGATGTAATAGTACGGCTGGCGGGACTCGAAGGAGATATAGGCCAGGCCCTGGGTCGGCGGGGTCGTGATCCCTACCGAGCCGTGGGTCACCGGCACTGCCCAAATGGCCAGCAGCCGCAGCACTTCCACATAGGCCAGGGTGGCCAAGGTGAAGAACGGGCCTCGCAAACGCAGCAGCGGAATGGCCAGCACCAGGGATCCAATGGCAGCGAAGATGATGGCGGCGAGGATGCCAAGCCACGGGTTCACCCCGTAATCAACATAGAGGATGCTCACGGTATAGGCACCGATGCCGAAAAACGCGGCATGGCCCAGCGAGAGCACACCGCCGAATGACATGATATTCCAGGCCACGGTGACGCCGGTGTAGATCAGGATCAGGACGCTGATATGCAGGAAGTACTGGTCCCGCATGAACAGCGGCAGCACAAGCGCCACTGCCGTGGGGATGATGATCCAGGGAAGACTGAGCTTTTTCACTTCAAACCAACTTCCGCGTTCCTTGCTGAGCCCCCGAAGATCCCTTGCGGGCGGAGGATCAGCACGATGATGAAGACAGCGAAGACCGCTACCTGCTGGAGTGCCGGGTCGATATAGGTTCCGGCGAGGGTTTCGACAATGCCCAGGATCAGTCCGCCAATCAGCGATCCGGCCATATTGCCCAATCCGCCGAGCACGACCACCACGAAGGCCAGCAGCGTGAAATGCGCTCCGACCAGCGGGTAGGCCGCCTGGAACGGGATGATCAGGGTTCCGGCGACGCCGGCCAGGGAAATGCCAATGCCCATGGCCGCCAGGTAGTATTTCTTCACCGGGATGCCGATCAGGCCCGCGGTTTCGCGGTCCTCCACCAGTGCATTAAGCACCTTGCCTACGAGGGTGCGCTTCATCAGATAGAACAGTGCCAGCACCAGGGCCAGGGCCACAACAAACGCCGTGAGCCGGCCGTAGGTCACGCTGATGCCCAGCACCCGCAAGTTCTGCTCGGCCCATCCGAAGCTCACTGCGCGGAACTGGCCGCCGAACATCCACAGGGCCAGATTCTGCAGGAACACCGACAATCCCAGGGTCACGAAGATCTTCATCGTCGGCGAGGAGTTCTGCATCGGGCTGAGGATGAACTTCTGGATCGCAATACCGGCCAGGAACATCACCGGGGTGACGATGACCAGCGAAACGTACGGATTCATATGCCAGGCGCTCCAAAGCCACCAGGTCAGGTACATGCCGGCCATGACCAGCTCGCCGTGCGCGAAGTTGATGATTTTCACGACGCCGAAAATAAGGTTCAGGCCCACCGCCACCAGGGCGTAGACGCCACCGAGCATCAGCCCGGCGACCACAGTTTGCAATAGGTAATCCATCAGGGGCTCCTAGCGGTCACAAGCCGAATGGCGTGATGAGTTCCGGCGCGCGGACTGCGGCCTCTGGCGGATAGACGGTCTCCAGCTTCTCGCCGGACCATTGCATGACATACATGCTGCCCAGCTGGTTCTGGTTATGCTCATCGAGCTCGTAGCCCCAGCCGGCGGCCGTGGTGCCGGTCTCGCGGTGGAATGCGCGGGCGGCCTGGGCGAACACTTCCGGATCGTCGTTGCCTCCGGTGGACTCAAGGATGTCGAAGAGCATCTGGGCGCCGGTGAAATTGCTCAGCGAATGCCCGGAGGCCGGCTCGGCATTCCAGCGCTTGCGGTATTCCTGGACAAACTGGTCGATGCCCGGGGTGAAATCCCTGTTGACGTGGATCTGCGTAAAGTCGACGTCAAAGACCCCGTCTGCTGCGCCTCCCAGGGCCTTCTGGAAGCTGGCGAGGCTGTGGCCTCCGCCGGTGCCTACGAAGGCACCAAGCTTGACGTTGTTATCGCGGATCTGCCGGCCGAGCAGCACGGCATCGGCGGCATAGGACACGCCAAGCACGATGTCCGGCTTTTCGCTTTTCAGGCGCAGCACGGTGGAGGACAAATCGGTGGATTTCGCGCTGTAGGGTTCTGCTGCGAAGTGCCGCAGCCCGATGCCCTTGGCAGCTTCCCTGGCCAGCGAGACGATGGATTGTCCATAGGAGGAGTCTTCATGAAGCATTACTACGCGCAGATCAGACAATGGTTTGCCAATGGCGCCAGCGAGGTAGTTCTCAATGAAGTCCATGTGCAACGCGGTCATATCGGCTGCTGTGGGATTGAAGCGGAAGACCTTGTCATAGCCGCGATCGGTGACGGCCTCGGACACCGCACCCAATTCGACGTAGGCGTTGCCGGTGCGGGCGAACACTTCGGTGGCGGCCAGCGCCAGCGAGGAGCTATAGGTGCCTACGCCGAGCTTGACGTTCTTGTTGAACACCAAGCGGCGGGCTTCTGACGTCGCGGTGTTCACATCCGGCACGTCGGCAAAAACCATCTCGATGGCCTTGCCAGAAATTCCGCCGGCTGCGTTGCGCAGATCCGTGGCGATCTGCACGCCGCGCCAGGACTCCTCGCCCAGCAGGGCGTTGGTTCCCGAAACCGGGAACATCGCTCCAAGGCGCAGGGTCGTGGCGTCGGTTCCGGTGGAAGCACAACCGGCCATTGCCGGGGCGGCGGCCAAGGCAAGCAGGCCGGCTCCGGAATACCGGAGGAAGGACCGCCGTCCGATTCCATTCTGGGTAGGTGACATCGATGTCTCCGAGGTTCTATGAGAGTGATTGGTTGGGTGCAGGCATCTGGCCTACGCGGCGGTCCAGCCGCCATCGACCATCAAGAGCTGGCCGGTAATGTAGCTGGATGCATCGGAGGCGAGGAATACTGCCGCTCCGGCCAGCTCCTCGGGGTTGCCGAAGCGCCCCATGGGAATGCGATCCAGCATCTTCTGGTATCGCTGCTCGTCGGCGAAGACCTTCTCGGTCAGCGCCGTGCGGAAGTACCCCGGCCCGATCCCGTTGACCCGGATCCCCCGCCCGGACCATTCGGTGCTCAGGTTGCGCACCAGCCCGTAGACCCCCGACTTGCTCGCCGTGTAGGCGGCCACATCGGGTACCGAAAGCAGGCTGGTGAGCGACCCGATGAAGATATGGCTGCCGGTGCGCCCCGCGGCCAGCTGGCGGCGTCCCACTTCCTGGCTGAGCTGGAAGGGTGCGGTCAGGTTGATGCGCAGCACCCGCTCCCACGCTTCGGCGTCAAAGTCCTCGGCTGGTTCGCGGTGCTGCACTCCTGCCGCATGCACCACAATGTCGATCGTTCCGCCGGCCGCTTTTTCCATGGCGTCAACCAATACGGAGGACGGGCCGCTGGCCACGTCAAGGGACAGCGGATGGACGTTGGCACCCAGCTCCCGGGCGGCCGCTTCGACATCGGATGCAGTGCGGGAGACGATCACGACGGTGGCGCCCGCCTCGGCCAAGCCGGCTGCGATGGCCTTGCCCAATCCGCGCCCGCCTCCGGTGACCACTGCGCGGCGTCCAGCCAGGGAAAAAAGTTCGTTGCTCATGGTGCCTATCCTGTCGATATTGCGCTTGCTAGTGGGTGCGGATGGCCGCGGCCTTGATGCGGGTGTAGAAAGCCAGAGCGTCGCGCCCCTGCTCCTTGTATCCGGAACCGGAATCCTTGAATCCGCCGAAGGAATGGTGGATGTCCCAACCCGTGGTGGGCTGGTTGATCGAGACCTGTCCGGTATCTGCTTCCTCGAGGAAGCGGAAGGCCTGGGCCAGATCACGGGTGAAGATCGCACTGGATAAGCCGTAGGCGGAATCGTTGACCGCGGCGATCGCCTCGTCGAGGCTGTCCACCTGGACCATGCCCAGCACCGGGCCGAAAACCTCTTCGCGCCAGATCTGCTGTTCGGTGGTGATCCCCAGGAAGGTCGGCTCCACGAAGCAGCCGGCGGTGGCTGCGGCGCCGGAAAGCTCGCGGCGGGCCAGCACCTCGGCTCCCTGGTCGATGGCTTTCTGGACGTGCGCGCGGATCGATTCCTGTGCTCCCTGGTCAACGACCGGGCCCAGATCGACCTGTTGTGCGGTGCCCGCGGCGACGTGCAGCTGGCTCACGGCGTCGGCGATGCGAGTGCGCACCTGCTCTGCGATGCCCCGCTGGACGATCAGCCGGCTGGTGGCCGTGCAGCGTTGCCCGGCCTGGGCGAAGGCCCCGGCCACAATCGTCGGGATGGCCAAATCCAGGTCTGCATCATCCATGACCACGGCGGCATTCTTGCCGCCCATTTCGGTTTGCACGCGGATGCCGCGGCCCGCGAGCTTGGCCTGGATGCCCTGGCCCACCGCAGTGGAGCCGGTGAAGGAAACCGCGCGAAGGGCATCGAACTCGAACAGCGCATCGCCCAGCTGAGCGCCGCGCCCGGTGACCGTGCCCAGCACGCCGGCCGGCAAACCGGCCTCGTGGAGAATGGCCGCGAGCTTCAGCGTGATCAACGGGGTCACCGTGGCCGGCTTGATGACCACCGAGTTGCCGGAGATCAAGGCCGGGCCCAGTTTACGAGCCGGGGTCAGCAATGGGTCATTCCACGGAGTGATGAGCAGCACCACGCCCAGCGGCTCAACCAGCCGGGCGGCGAAGGTTCCGGGTCGGGCATCGGCGAGGAAATCGCCGTAGCCATCGCGGCCCATGCCGCCGTAGTACTCGAAGAATTCAGCGGTTTTCCCGACCTCGCCGGTGGCCTCGGCAAGCGTTTTGCCCATTTCTGCGACGATCAGCGCGGCCAGCTCATCGCTGCGTTCGCGGATCAGCGCCGCGGCATTAAGCAGTACTCGTCCGCGCTGCAGGGGGTTGGCCTTTTTCCATACCTTCGCTCCTGCCTTGGCCGCGGAGAACACCTGGGCAACTTCTTCGCTTGTCATGGCCGGCACCGCGCCGATTATTTCGCTCGCAGTGGCAGGGTTGTAAACCGGGAGCTCAGCCCCGGAAGCGGAAGCCACGAACTCCCCGTTCACGAGGTTTTTCAGCAATCCATAGGTCATGATCGGTCTCTTTCGTTCTTAGCGCAGTTCAGCGGGTGGTGGCGGCGAAGGCGAGGTCAAGGTCGCCGGTTTCCATCGAGCGGAATAGGTCCGCCAGCAGCTGCTCGTCGAAGGGCACAGGGTTGCTGGGCCGAGGGTAATCAGTGACGCACAGCCGGGCCATCTCGGGGACCGCGGCCGGGTTGATGCGCGCCTCGGCCAGCGTCCGCGGAAGCCCCATGCGGCCTGAGAGCGCTAAGACTTCTTCCGCCGCGGCGCGCAGATCCTGGCTGCGCCCGCCGGTCAGGGTCGAGGCGATGAGCCGAGCCAGGCCCGGTTCCAGGTGCTGGTTGTAGGCGATGCAGTAAGGCAGGGCGAGCGCGCAGGACACCCCGTGCGGCATGGGTTGCTCATGGGCCAGGCAATAGGCCAGCGAGTGCCCGAGCACCACCCCGGCATTAAGCGATTGGCCCGCGATATGCGAGGCCCACAGCACCGTGGCCAGTGCGTCCTTGTCTCCGTTGTACGCCTGCTCCAGATTCCCGGCCAGCAGTTCGATGGCGCGCAGCGAGTGATGTGCGGAGAGCACAGAAGCCGAAGTGGACATGAGTGCCTCGGTGGCATGGGCCAGTGCATCCATGCCGGTCGCGGCGATTACGGAGCGGGGTAGCGAAGCCACCAGCTCAGGGTCGATCACCGCGACGCGCGGGACATACAGGGCGCAGCTGGAGGCCCGCTTGTTCCCGTCCACGGTGACCATGGCAATGCGGGTGGCCTCGGAGCCGGTGCCGCAGGTTGTTGGCACCAGCACCAGCGGTGCCACCCCGTTCTCCGGAGTAACAACCCCGGTCCAGTCCGCCGATCCCCCGTCGTTGTGCAGCAGCAGGGCTATGATCTTGGACGAGTCGAGCACCGATCCGCCGCCGATGCCGACCACTGCACGCACTTTGGCGGCCCTGGCTTCGGCAGCTACCGTGTCAACGATTTCCGCCGATGGCTCGGCACCGAACCCTCCGCGAGTGTGGACTTCGTAGCCTGCTGCTTGCAGTGCGTCGCTGATCGGGGCAATCAGCCCGGCATTAACCACCGCGTCATCGACGGTGAGCAGAATGGATCCAGATTTGATTGAAAGCTGTTCGGAAAGAATTCTTCCGAGGTTGCGGGCCGCGCCAGATCCGCCGATCACCGCTGCTGGGGACAGGAAAACTGAATCGGCAGTAGCCTCAGGCCACCAAGTATTTGGCATCTTCGTCTTGCCTTCCAATAGATCATTGTTCAGGGTCGCGGGACGCCGGGGCGTTCGGTGACCACCGGACCCAAAACTTGAAATTGGATCCAATGCACTTCAGATTGGCACACAATGTGACCGAGGTCAAGCCCATTGGATCCAATATTCATCTGATGGACGTCTGTTCATTCGAGGGTGCTTCACTGTTCAGTGCATAGCAAAGACAACAATTCCGCATCTGACATAGGTATATACAAGTAAAAGCAAACGCCACCACTCAAATGAGCAATGGCGTGAACGGGGCAACAAGAGAAGATTCTTTACTTCTTGGATCCAATCATAGGAAGAAAGTGTCATCCGTGGGGTCTACCAGCGTATTCCGGGTTCGCCTGATATGCAGCTGCACCATCGCGGCCGCGGATTCTGGATCCCGGCGTCGGATTCCGTCCAGAATCAACGCATGGTCGAGGTTCGTGGCCACTACGTCCTCCGGCGCCTGGCGTTGGACCAGCAGGCGTCGATAGTGCTGGGTCGTATTCCATTGCCGGATGACCAAGTCCATCAGGGGCTGGTGCCGCACACCAGCATAGGTAAGCAGGTGGAATTCCCGGTCCAGGCGCAAGAATCCTTCCACATCGCGTTTCGACCCGGCCGTGGCATCGATTTCTTCAACCAGCTCCTCAAGCCGGGAAATCTGCGCATCGGTAAGGTTGGGGATGCTCTCGCGGATTGCCAGCGGTTCCACAACTTCACGCATCTTATAGGTCTGATCGAACTCGAACGCATCAAGCTTGGATACCCAGGCACCGCTATTGCGAATGATGGAAACCAGCCCTTCAGCCTCCAACTGGCGCAGTGCTTCGCGCACCGGCATGCGGCTTGCTTTGAAGCGCTCGGCCAGCATCTCCTGGCCAAGACGTTGGCCCGGCCTGAGATCACCGTCAAGGATCAAGCGTCGCAATTCATCTGCCACACGTTCCCCGCTGATGGCTGGCGAAATTTCTCCTGGCACCTGATTACCCCTAATTGTCTAGACAGTTCTCCACTTGGCATTGGAAGTGATCGCCGTGGATGGGTGCGCAATCTATGGATGCATCCGGCACGTTGCCGCTATCCCCACCACCCCACTGAAGCGGTGAAAATAATCATTGCACGGAAATGGATCCAATATCGAGTTGCCGCGAAGTTCGCGGACGCGAGCGTGTTCCCCAGATGCGACTCCCTATGCAAGACGTGGAAAACAGTCAGAACGCGCTAGGGACGCAGGGCTGAGTCAGGACTCCGCTTTGTTGTCCATGTGGGCTTCACTATGGCCCCCTACGCCCGACTCAGACCTGGATGCCCGGTACAAGCCCTGCTCGACAGCTTAACGTTGCTTATCACAAACCACTCGTCTGTAATTGTCATCACAACCTTGGAAGCATTCCAGTCCAACATCTGCGAACCATAAAGGGGGTAGTTATGCCGAGCGGGCCCGGTGCACCGGCGGATCAATACGCCACCGTCTCCTTCGGGGCTTCCGATTCGCGCGCTTTGAAACAGCGCCAGGTAGTCAAGAGGAGGCAGGTCGGCCTGTTGACTTCCATCTTGAGAGTCCTATCCGACGCCAGCGCGCTATTGCGCGCAGCCGATCGCCCCGCAACCATACCCGGCGTCCTGGCAAGGACCGCTTTGTTCTCGCTTCCAAGGCCCAGCACGACCACGGAATTCTGAGCAAAACCTGCCAATGGCCAATTATGGAGCCTGACAGATCGACGAGATTCCAGCCTTCCGCCGATGTCTGAGTAATAGCCCATGAGCGCAAGGACATCGGGGATTCATCATTGATCAGTTCCGGACAGCGTGCCACTGCGCTCAACATTGGTGTGATAAGCACCCGAGCGGTGAAACATCTGTGCCCGCCAAGTCAACCAACTTCGAAGGATACTGAAAATGCCCACATCGCCAAACATTGAGATCGTCCTGGATATAAAAACCACGCTGGGCGAAGGCCCGGTTTGGGATGCTGAGTCCCAACGGCTGCATTGGATTGACAGTGCTGAGGGTCGCATTTTCCAGTCAACACATGATGGACGTGAATTGCGCGCTTGGGACATGCGCCAACCAATTGGTTCAATGGCAGTTTGCCACGATGGCGATGCTTTTCTAGTTGCGCTCAAAAGCGGCCTTCATCGCGTAGACATCAAGAGAGGCGACTTGGAATTCATCGCCGATCCGGAACCAGACTTGCCCAACAACCGGCTCAACGATGGCAAGGTAGATCGTCAAGGACGATTCGTTTTTGGCTCGATGGACATGCTGGAAGAGAACGCCAGCGGCAGCCTCTTCAGCTACTCACCAGAGGGTCAACTACGCAAGTTGGATACCGGAATTGTAGTTTCGAACGGCCCTTGTTTCAGTCCTGACGGTACCACTCTGTATTTCGCCGACACCTGGACAGGACAACTATGGTCCTATGATTACGATCCAGCCACTGGCGAAACCAGCAATCGCCGCATATTCGCTACGGTGGATACCAGCAGCGGCGGTGCAGCTGATGGGGCAACTGTGGATGCTGAAGGGTACGTCTGGCAAGCCTTGGTTTACGGTGGAAAAATCGTCCGTTATACCCCAGACGGTTCCATTGATCGAGTCGTTGAAATGCCAGTCTTGAAAGTCACCAGTTTGGCCTTTGGCGGACCGAACTTGGATATCTTGTACGTCACTTCCATGGCCAGGCCTCCCCTTCCGCGGTTCCCGGAAGATGGACAACAACGCGGTGCCCTCTTCGCAATCTCAGAGCTCGGAATTCAAGGAATCCCAGAGCCACGGTTCGGTGCCTAACTAGAAAGTCTTCTCATGGTCAAGAAAAAATCGTCGCTCTCGCTGAAATCGATCCACAAATACTCATGGGTTTCGCTATTGGTCTGCTGGCTCATCTGGGTTCTCAATGCCTACGACCGCGAGATCATCTTGCGTCTTGGCCCAACTATTTCCGAGACCTATGATCTTTCCCCGGAAGCATGGGGGGCGATCGCCTCGTTGATCATGCTGGTGCTGGCAGTAATGGCCATACCCGGCTCCGCGATGAGCGATAAATACGGAGGAGGCTGGAAGCGCGCTCGATTCCAGATCCCCTTGGTCATTGGCTACACCGCTTTGTCCTTCATCTCTGGCTTCAAATTTGTTAGCCAAAACATTGTCGCCTTCGTTGCCATGCGCGTAGGTGTCAATCTCGGTGCCGGTTGGGGTGAGCCAGTCGGTGTAAGCAACACGTCCGAATGGTGGCCACGCGAACGCCGCGGATTTGCCCTTGGCGTTCACCACACCGGCTATCCCATTGGATCGATACTGTCCGGAGTGCTCTCAGCCGCTGTCATCAGCCTCTTTGGCCCGGAAAATTGGTCCTTTGCCTTCTTCTTCGCGCTAGTCGTCGCGATTCCCCTAATGCTTTTCTGGGGAAAGTACTCGACGCCCGACAAGATTGACACGCTCTATAAGAGTATCCAGGATCAGGGCCTCACACCCCCGGACCATAAAGGTAGTCCGGCCCAGCAGAAAATCCCCTTTAGAAAAACCTTTCTCGAACGCAATATCGCCCTGACGGCAGGAACAACACTGCTGACCCAGATCGTTTACATGGGCATCAATGTTGTGCTTCCTGCCTACTTGTTTAATGTCTTGGGGCTCTCCTTGGCAGCTTCTGCAGGTCTCAGCGTGGTCTTCGCTCTTACGGGGATACTTGGCCAAGTTATCTGGCCTACACTCTCGGATCTCATAGGGCGAAGAATAACCATCATCATCTGTGGTGTGTGGATGGCAGTCTCCGTCGCGGCATTCTATTTTGCTACGAGTTCGATTCTGGTCGTTGTTATCCAGCTGATCTTTGGAATTGTGGCCAACGCAGTTTGGCCAATTTACTATGCTGCTGCGTCCGATGCGGCACCAGAAGGCGCCACGTCTACCGCAAATGGTGTCATTACCACTGCCATGTTCATCGGGGGAGGCGTTGCTCCGCTCCTTATGGGTGCACTGATTAGCTTGGGTGGAGGTTGGGAAGCACGCTCCGGGTACGTTATTTCGTTCATGGCGATGGCAGCCTGTTCGTTACTGGGTGTCGTTCTGCAGTTCTTCGTCAAGAACGACGCCGCGAGCGATAGGTCAAATTCTGCGGTTCTGCTCCCATAACCTGTGAAATTCAGTCTAGGACGGAACGTGCCGGTATAGGTTGTCCAGGAATCCACCGCCCCGACCATACGACTTCCAACACACCAACTACGCCGTCGAACTGGCTACCATCAAGATCTGGATTAGCGCCAACTCGTTAAAGCCGAGCGCAATTGATGAGATTGATCCACCAATGCCACAGGATCGGAGATCCGGCTATGCCGAAAAGTCGTTCATCAAGTCCACGGTGCCGGTGTTGCATGAGGCAGCCAAGGAACTCGGCGTGCAACTGGTTGCCGCTGCCGACTAGCTTTTCAGGGCAGCAGTCTTCCGTGTCACCGTAGTCATCAGCACCAGGGGAATCAGCACGATGCCCGCGATGGCCGCCAGCGCTGAAAAGGAACTCAACGCCATCAAAGGGCCGGCAGCAAAAGCAGCTGTCGCGCCGCAGAGGTTGGAGAGCGCATCGACACCGCCCTGCGCCGAGGCGCGGTCTTGCTTGCTGATCACCGTGGCAAACAAAGCGGATCCGGCAACGTTGATAAAGGACCAGCCCACACCAAGCAGAATCAGGCTGGTCATGATCCATCCCATGTTCTGGGGGTGCAACCCTCCGGCCAGAAGCGAGCCGGCAAAAATCGCCAGTCCTACTGCAATGGAGAAGCGATAGCCCCAGCGGTCTGCCACGTAGCCTACCAAAGGCGCCAGCGCATACATGCCAAGAATATGCAGCGAGATGGTCACGCCCACCAGCGAAACCGAGCCGCCATGATGGGTAACGTGGATCGGCGTCATCGTCATGATGGCAACCATCACCATTTGCGCGCTGAGGATCGCCACTACTGCATAGCGTGCGCGCGGGTTGTTGCGCAGCTCGGCGGCAAAGCGCTTGAGGCCGCCTCTCTGGCGAACAGGCAGCGCTGGTCCCGCCAATTGGTCAGTCTCGCGATTGAGCAATAGGGGATCCGGGCGCATCAGGAGGAATACCAGGAGGCCCGCAACCAGCATGGCGACACCTGCAATGAGGAACGCTCCGGCGTAGACGTGCAGTCCGGTCGCGTCGCTGATCCTCTGCGCAGGAATTCCTAGATTTGGGCCCAGGACCGTGCCGATGGTTCCCACCCATACGATCAGGGCCAGGCTGCGCCCCTTGTGGTCATCGGCAGCCAGATCCGTCGCGGCAAAGCGTGCCTGCAAGCTGATCGCCGACCCGGAACCAATCAACAGCAAACCAGCAAAGAGCGGAATCACCAGCTGGTACTGGGCCGCGGGAACCAGCAGCAAGGCGCCGAGGGCCGCCAGCCACCAACCGCTAGCCAGCGCAATGCGACGTCCGAATCGCGCGGCCAGGTTGCCTAGAGGCAGTCCCAGCAGAGCCGCGCCAAGGGTGCTGGCTGTGCGGGCAAGGCCCGCCCAGGCTTCGCTGGAGGTGACGTCTTCAGCTAGCAGGATTCCGATGGACGGGGCGACGCCAACTCCGATGGTCCCAAAGATCTGGGAAACGGCAAGGATCCACAACGTACGTTGCTGCACCCTGCTTCGCATCATTTCGTTCATGGCCCACGCCCTTCTAATTGCCTTGGGGAATCTTCCATCGCCCAAGAACAGTGTAATCCAAACTGGGATACAAGATGTATCCCAGTTTGGAATGGCGGCAGAGAGCTCCCGCGCCAGGATCAGGACATCTCTTCGGGCGCTTTTCCGCTATCGGAAACATGCTTGCCCAGGCTCGTCCTGAATTCATCGGAGTCGCCTTCGACCATGAGCCGAACCAGCCGCCGATGCTCGGCGATGATCTCTTCGCGGCGCGTGATCAAGTCTTTCGAAGTAGCAAAAAGAGCGAACCGATGCCGGTCGGCCAAATGGTCGTAGAGCTCGACTCGAATGCTGTTGCCACCGGCTTCAACAAAACCGCGGTGAAAGGCAATGGTCAGTTCCACAAATTGCCCCAGGTCGCCGGCTGCCAGGGCCGCCGACTGTTCTTCAATTGACAAGAATTGGCGCTCGGCAATCAATTCGCGCTGCTTGGCCGGAGCCTCGAGAACCGAAACCGACTCAAGAAGCAGGCGCGTGCCAGCCAGCTCTGCCACTTGGCGCTCGCTCAGTCCACGGACCACTGCCCCGCGCTTGGGGAAGATCTCGATCCAACCCTCTTGCTGCAGTCGACCCAAGGCCAAGCGAACCGGAGTGCGGCTCAATTCGAACTGCTTGGCCAGCGATGCTTCGCCAATCATCGAGCCCGGCGCATAGGTGCCCCGCAGCACTCCATCACGGATCAGCCGATAGGCTCTCTCAGACGCACTGGGTTCTTCGGTGGGCACCACTGGTGGGGTTCTCCTCATAAGCTAAGCAGGCCGCGTTTTGTGCATCGCGGTGTCTCCAGACTACGTGAACACTCGCCTCGCAATGCTTCGCTACTGGGCGAACTGGGTTTCGTACAACTGCGTGTAGCGCCCGCCCAGTGCAAGCAACTCGGCATGCGTTCCGCGTTCAATGATCCGGCCGGCTTCCACCACCAGGATCTGATCGGCGGAGCGGATGGTGGAGAGCCGGTGGGCAATGATCAGCGCAGTGCGGTTCTCCAAGGCCTCGGCCAAGGCCGCCTGCACCGCTGCTTCATTGGCCGAATCCAGTGCTGCGGTAGCCTCATCCAGGATGACCACCTGGGGAGCTGCCAAGAGCAATCGCGCGATGGTCATGCGCTGGCGCTCTCCGCCTGAGAGCCGGTAGCCGCGCTCCCCCACGACCGTTTCCAGCCCATCGGGCAAAGACTGGATGACCGGCTTGAGACGGGCACGCTCCAATGCTTCCCAAATTTGCTCATCGGTGGCTTCCGGCCGAGCCAGGGTCAAGTTGGATCGGATGGTTTCATGGAACAGGTGCCCGTCCTGGGTCACCATGGAGACCGAGGTGCGCAGGGAATCCAGCTTGAGCTGGCGGATATCCTCGCCCGCCAGCTGAACGCTTCCCGAGTCCACGTCATAAAGCCGGGCCAGCAGCGAAGCCACGGTGGACTTGCCCGCACCGGATGAGCCAACCAGCGCGAAGGTCTGGCCAGCCGGGATTTCGAAGTTGATATCGTGCAGGACTTCTTCGCCACCACGAGTATCCAGAATGGCTACTTCTTCCAGCGAAGCCAGCGAGACCTTGTCCGCGCTCGGGTAGGAGAAATTCACGTGATCGAATTTCACCGGAATGGGCGCTCCGGCCTCCAGGCGACGCGCGCCGGGAGCATCGGTAATGAGCGGCTCCAGGTCCAGGACCTCGAAGACCCGGTCGAAGCTGACCAGCGCGCTGGTGATTTCCACGCGGGCATTAGCTAGTGCAGTCAGCGGGGTGTAGAGCCTGGTGAGCAGCATGCCAAGGGTGACCACGTCACCGGCAGCCAGTTCGCCGCGAACCGCATACATTCCGCCCAAGCCATAGACCAGCGCGAGGGCCAGCGCGGCAACCAAGGTCAGTGCGGTAACGAAGTAGAACTGGCGCATGGTCATCTTCACGCCAATATCCCGGACCCTGCCAGCATGCATGGCGAATTGCCTTGACTCATCCTTGGGGCTGCCGAAGAGCTTGATCAGGGTAGCGCCCGGTGCCGAGAAGCGCTCGGTCATCTGATTGCCCATGCTCGCGTTCAATTCCGCGGATTCACGGCGCATCAATGCCACAGACTTGCCGAAGTGGCGGGCAGGCAAAAGGAAAATCGGCAAAAGCACCAGCGCAATGAGCGTCACCTGCCATGAGGTGGTGAACATGACGGCGGCGGTGAGGATCAAGGCCACGGTATTGGAGACCAATCCAGAAAGCGTTCCTGCGAAAGCCGATTGGGCGCCAATGACATCGTTGTTCAGCCGGCTGACCAGGGCGCCGGTTCTGGTGCGCGCAAAGAAGGCAACAGGCATTTTCTGGACATGGTCGAAGACCGCAGTGCGCAAGTCGTAGATGATCCCTTCGCCAAGCCGTGAGGAGAACCAGCGAACGATTATGGAAGTAATGGCGTCCAACACTGCAATCACTGCCATGATGATCGCCAGGTTGGCGATGACGCGGACTCCGGACTGTGCCACGATCTCGTCAACCACCCGCCCGGCCAGAACGGGGGTCACGACAGCAAGCACGGCGGCAACCACCGAGAAGAGCACGAAGATCAGGAGCCGGGTTTTATATTCCGCCGCAAATTTCAGGACCCGCTTGGGCGTCGTTGTGGCGTAGGCCTTTCCCTTGTCGCCGGATAGTTTCCATAGCGAATGCCAGGCGGCACTTTCCATGCTCATGAATATTTGCTCGCAATCCTGCTCGGGGATTCGGTGGGTTCCACCTTGCCCAGTTTCCCAGCAACCCTTCTGCAACTTCTAGGTAGGCTCAGCTTATTTTTACGAGGCAGGCCGAGAAGGGCTCAGCAGTTATCCATGGATCATTTCATGCAGCTCTGGCCATGTTCCGCCTCTCCTCCTTCCACGATCCAGTAGCGATTCATTCCGTATTATGGACTTTCAATTTTTCATTGCGGAATCCTGTGATCTGACTTACAGTTGACAGCATCCACCACTCAGGCACATACCTCGGAGTGAGACTTCCCTCAGGAGCAGCCATGAAAATGAAATCGCCCGACGACTTGAAGTTCCAAGAACCGTCAGCTAAAAAACCCTTCTACACGTCGTTGTTTTTCCAACTCGGCATTGCTATTGCAGCTGGCGTATTGATTGGGCATTTCCTTCCAAAAGTAGGATCAGAACTTCGCCCATTGGGTGACGGGTTCATCATGTTGATCAAGATGATCATCGCCCCACTGATCTTCCTCGTTATCGTTACCGGCATCGCCGCCGTGGGCGACGTGAAAGCCGTTGGCAGAGTGGGCGTCAAAGCCCTGCTGTACTTCACCTGCGCAACCGTCTTTGCATTGATCTTCGGCTTGATCGTCGCCAACCTCGCTCAACCCGGAGCGGGGCTGAACATCGATCCATCCACTTTGGACACCACTGCCCTGGAAGAAAAATCCGGGGAAGCGAAAGGCGCAGCGGACTTCATCCTGGGGATCATTCCGGTGAGCGTCATCGGCGCCTTCGCCGAAAACAACCTGCTGCAGGTGCTGTTCTTCTCGGTCTTCTTCGGAGCAGCTATTGTCGTGGTCGGCCAAGAACGCTGCGCGCCATTGCTGGCAGTATTCGAAAACATCCTGGAGCTGATCTTCAAGGTCATGAGCTGGGTTATGCGCGTCGCCCCCTTGGGCGCATTCGGCGCCATGGGATTCATCATCGGGCAATACGGCATCGAAACCCTGGGCACCTACGCCAAGCTGATCCTCGCCTGTTACGCGGCTGCTATTTTGTTCATCGGCATCCTGTTCCTGGTGGCATGGATCTTCGCCCGAGTCCCGCTGTGGCAATTCATCAAATACACCCGCGAAGAATTCCTCCTCGCACTGGGCACCGCGTCAACTGAATCCGTGATGCCTCGCATCATGACCAAGCTGACCAACGCAGGTTGCTCGCGTGCCACAACCGGGCTGGTTGTACCCACCGGATATTCCTTCAACCTTGATGGCGCAGCGATCTACCTGTCGATTTCCCTGCTCTTCCTGGCCCAGGCTTTTGGACATGACCTGAGCTTCGGCCAGCAGCTGGCAGCACTCGGTGTCCTCCTGCTGACTTCCAAGGGCATGGCAGGCGTTCCCGGCTCGTCCTTCCTGGCATTGTCGGCCACCGCAGCCGCCCTGAGCATCTTCCCGGTTGCCGGCGTCGCACTGCTGCTGGGCGCGGACCGCATCATGGATTCCATGCGCGTCGCCGTGAACCTGCTCGGCAACTGCGTGGCAACGTTCGTGGTTGCCAAGTGGGAAGGGCAGTTCGACCGCGAGACGATGAAGCGTGCCTTCGCAGGTGAGATCACCAACGAAGACACCGCCCGAATGCTGGGACGAGATGAAGAATGGGAAGAGATGGAAGCCGAACGCCTGGCTAGCGGCAACGCTCCATCGCCGAAGTTCGGCGGAGGCCCGATCCCGGACGCCTTGCCACGAATCGACATGCAACCGGCAACTGAAGCAGCTTCGGCAACACCGGACGAAGATTCACCACAGGTCGCAGCACAGTCGAAGACATGATCCTCAACGGATTGTGACAAGACTTCATAAATGAAGAGAGGCTGGTCGGCCAGCGGTGAAAGGTTATCCCTTTCCCCTGGCCGACCAGCCTTTTAACGCAGCCTCGACCTGGCTGCTTTCAGTGGCCGCAGCTGTCGCGAGTGCGGCTAGATTGCGCTCCACCCGCCGTCGGAAGCCACCACTACGCCATTGATGTTGGTGCTGTCCTCGCTGAGCAGGAAGGTTATGGACGCGGCCAGCTGGCTAGCGGTGGCCAGCCCCGGAATGATGCTCATGAGCGGGCCAATGGCTTCTTGGGCGAACACCGAATCCATCGGCGCCTCGATATTCGTCTGCACGGCTCCCGGGGCAACAGCGTTGAACCGTATCCCCTTCTTGGCATACATGACTGCCGAGTTCTTCGTCATTCCGATCACCGCGTGCTTGGACGCCGTGTAGGCGACTCCCGCAGCCGAGCCGCGCAGTCCAGCCTCGGAGGCAACGTTGACTACAGCTCCATGGCCTGCGTCGAGCATCAGCGGCAGGACACCGCGAGTTAGCTTCAAGATGGAATTGACGTTCACGTTGAAGACCCTCTTCCAGGTCGCATCCTCAACTTCATGGATGGGCTCGAACTTGTCCATGATGCCCGCGACGTTTGCCAAGCCGTCGACTCTTCCTTCGCCAGCGGCAATAACGCGGTCAGCGACCTCTTGCTCGGTGATATCGCCGGCCACAACCACCAAGTCCAACTCGGGATTCCCAGCCACCAGCTCTTCAAGCCTGCCAGCGCTGATGTCTGCGGCAATAACCTTGCCGCCCTCTTTGGCCACGCGTAGTGCCGTGGCCTTGCCAATTCCAGATCCAGCTCCGGTCACGACGATCGTTTTGCCGGTGAACCGGCCTGCTGCGATCCGCTCCTGCCACGTGTTTTCCGCACTCATTGCACTCCCCCATCTGCTACGCCAGCTGTCCCGAACAGCTTATGACTCACAGTGTCATAATTCAATGGCCCATACTTGAGATATGCCGGACAGCAACAGTTCCACTTCCCAGCGCCTCTCCGGGCGGCCGCAATCCATCGACCCGGATGGGGTGGCCCGGATTGCCTTGGAGCTGTTTGACCAACATGGCTATGCGCAGGTTTCAATGGCCCAGATTGCGGAAGCCTCTGGAATTGGGCGCAAGAGCCTGTACCGGTATTTCTCATCGAAAGCTGATCTCGTGTGGGGCGGGGCGCTTGAGGCAATTTCGGTTTCCGAAGCCGCTCTGAATACAGGGCGGCAAACCGGGCTGGGCCTGATCGGGTCCCTGCACAAGGCCACGCTGGCCGCCCTGCAGTCCTTGCCTGACTTGGAAGTTGCGCGGGGACGATTGCGCTTGATCGCAGAGCAGCCTGAATTGCTCTCGCAAGCGTCACTGCGCATGTCTCCGGATCGGGAACGAACCACGCGGTTCTTCATGGAACATGGAGTGAACGAAGAGCAAGCCGAATACCTGACCATAGCTTTCGGCGCAGTTCTTTTCACTGCATGCGTCCGCTGGGCGCAGTCCACCCAGCCGGATCCAGCGCCTTTTCTGGCTAACGCCGTACAGGTCCTCCAAACGCCACAGGGGCTCGACTAGGAAGTGCCTGCAGTCCAGCGGTCATCAATCATGGCCGCAAAGTCGAAAACCTCATCGAGGATTTCGCGCAGGGTCTCATCCTGCGATTCGATCCATCTGACCAAGGCGTGGTCATAGAGGGTCAGCGCCAGCAACGCGGAGGTGTCAGCCAGTCGGGGATTGGTGCAAAAAGGATGCAGCGCGTGCGCCAGCGCAGCCTGTTGCTCCCTGCGCGAATCCTGCCAGCTGGCCCGCAGGGCAGGGGTGCTCCACACCAATCGAACTCGCGAGCGCATAGTGCCGGGGTCCTGGTCGGCGGCCACAACGGTTGGCTCGAAGCTTCGGCGCAAAAGCTCGAGCAAACTCTCACCGGGATTTGATGCCATGGATTCGAGCATCTGGGAGAAATGCATATTCATCGACCGCAATGCAGTCACCACGGCGTCTTCTTTTGAAGAGAAATACCTGAAGAATGTCGCACGGGAAATGCCAACAGCCTGGGCCGCCTGCTGGGCCGTGACGTTCTCCAACCCGCGCTCGGCAAAAACGGCATACACCTGCTGCGCCAGCTCGGTTTTCATCTTCTCGCGCACCCGATCGCGCACTACGCTGCCCATGGCAAGGATTTTACTCTGAGATCACCATCCACTAATGAGACTCCGTCTCTTTGCACTGATCAAGCCATGAAACCAGTAGGTGTGTCGCATGGTTGCCGATTCACGATACTCAATAATTGCCCGATATTGATGTCCACCTCCCACCACTTCGGTAGGCTCAAGAGCGGGCAGTAAATCCGATACGAAGGACGGACATGGGACAGCAAGGAAGCGTAAACAGCATCGAACTTGGCCAAGGGCTAAAGGTCACCGAACAGGGGTTTGGATGCATGTCTTTGAGCAGCGCCTATGGAGCTGCTGATGATGCAGAATCCCTGCGCACCGTGAACCATGTGATCGATTCCGGAGTCACCTTCCTGGATACCGCGAACATCTACGGCGCCGGGCACAACGAAAGCCTGCTCGCCGAAGTACTCAAGACCCGCCGCAACGAAGTCACCCTGGCAACCAAAGCCGGGATAGTCCGCCCCAAGAATCCGGGTGACCCGCGCGCCAACGGCTCCCCCGCCTTCATCAAGGAATGCCTCGACGAAAGTCTGAAGCGCCTGGGCGTGGAACATATCGACCTGTACTACTACCACCGAGTCGATAGCAGGGTGCCAATTGAAGATACCGTCGGCGCCTACAAGGAACTGGTCGACGCCGGCAAAATAAGCCATATCGGATTGTCCGAAGTGACCGCCGATGAATTGCGCCGCGCGCACAAGGTGCACCCGATCACCGCCATTCAAATGGAGTACTCCATTTTCAGCCGCGACATCGAACGCTGGTTGCTGCCCGCCGCCAGCGAGCTCGGCGTGGGCCTGGTCAGCTACGCATCCCTGGGCCGCGGCTACTTCACCGGCGAAGTCGATTCACTGGATCAGCTGGATGCGACCGACGTCCGCCGGAACTTCCCGCGGTTCGAAGACGCCCGAATGAAGAATAATCGCCCGCTGCGCGCAATCATCGAGGAAACTGCGCGGCGTGAAGGAATTACCACCGCCCAGCTCTCGCTGGCTTGGGTTCATGAGCAGGCCCGCGCCCAGAACGTCGAGGTCTCGCCGATCCCGGGAACCCGCTACGCCGCCCACTTCGATGACAATCTGCGGTCCTTGGATGTCCGGCTTTCTGCGGACTCCCTGACCGCGCTGAACGCGCTGGCAGATCAAGTCGACGGCGAGCGCCAGGCTGACATCATGTCGGTGTCCAAGGGACGCGAAGAAGAACAGATGCTGGGTGCCAATTAGGCCCTGCCAATCCAGGAGTGTCGTGCGGGAATGCAACAGCACCGCACGACACCCATGATTCCGGTGCCAAACACTCAGATGAACCGACTAGGCAACTTCAAGTGGCTCGGCCTTGCCGTCAAGGAGATCCTGAAGTGCCGGAATTTTCACGCTTTGCCCCTTGTGCAAAGACAACTGCGCCGCATCGGCGACCAGCGCCGCTGTCACTGCCTCAAATGGCGTGCAGGGGTTCTCCCGCTCGCCCAGAATCAATTCAACAAATCCCGCAAGCTCGTCTACATAGGCTTCATGGAAACGCTGCGCGAAAGTCTCGTGCGGGGTACCACCAGGGAATTCTATTCCGGCTTCCGCTGACCGGAAAGCAGACTGCTCATCAAGTCCGACCACCGCGGTAGCCAGCGATCCATGGACATCCAGTCGAACATCATGGCCTGAGCCGTTATACCGGGTTCCCGTTACCGATGCCAGAGTGCCGTCCTCAAGCTTCAACATGGCGCACGAGGTATCAACATCACCGGCCTTCCCAATTTCCTCGTCACCCTTATTTGATCCCCACGAGCACACTTCGACGATCCTCTTGCCCGTGAGCCATTGAATGATGTCAAAATCATGGACGGACACGTCCCGGAAGATTCCACCCGATGTTCTGATGTAATCAACGGACGGCGGAAACGCATCACCAGTTACCGCCCGCAAGGAATGCAACCAACCCAGCTCCCCGGCGGCGAAACGGCTCTTAGCTTCCGCATACCCCGCATCAAATCGACGCTGGTGGCCAACCTGGACTATTGCCCCTGCAGCACGGATCTCTTCGAGCAGAGGAAGCGCGTCGGAGACACTGCTGGAGACCGGCTTCTCGCAGAACATCGGTACGCCATACTTGAAGCCCAAACGGAGAAGCTCAGGGTGAGAGGCGGTATTGGAAGTAATGACAAAGCCATCCAACCCCGATTCCAAGAGGTCTGCCACGGATTCGCGCGAATCAACGTGAAGCTCCGCAGCAACCCGCCGCGCTACCTCAGCGTTGGCGTCTGCGAGGAGTATCTGAATTTCAACGCCGCGTTGCGCCATTTTCTCCTTGACCGTCACTAGATTCTTCGCGTGCATTTGACCGATTCGCCCAGCTCCAACCAGACCAAGTTTTAATGTTTTCAACTCTTGACTCCCTTCAGGAATTCTCAGAAATAGTCGCTTTCATCGTTGAAAGCTGAGTGGTTCTACCCTTTGGCCTCTGCTGTCCACCCAGGAGAATTGATAACCTGCGGGCAGCGGGCACGCGGCCGATCACCCCAACTCGGGGCCATGTCGCTATAGCATTCAACCGACTTCTTCGTTAATGGATATTGCCCATCGGACACCTTGTCCAGTTTCACATGAAGAGTTCAAGTCCCGCAAGGGTCGCAACCCCACTTTCATGGATTGATCGAGGCTGCACTCGCACAGGTCACCATGGAAGTGAGTCCAACTCGCTCACCGCGGACGATCGCAGCCACAAGATCCTCCGCCCGAGCAACCCTCGGCGGAACGTTGTAATCTAGAGCACATTTGCTATTATTAGTGTCAGTAAATTGAACAGGGTGTCCGGCTAGTGAGAATTATGGCTGTTGATCAGTTTTCCGCACAGCACGACATCTCCCGCACTTCTCAGGAGTTGCCCTGTCCGTTTCAAGGTTGACCTTCATTGGCCATGCCGATGGCAAAGGAGCCATCAGGTCGAGGAGATTCGCCGATGCACCGCAACGGCGAATCAAATTTTGTGCAGTTCACAGAGGAGTTCCAATGTCCAAACATCATCACGTCACAAGCCAAACAGCGCTACCGCCACTCAAATCTGGTCCCCATGACAAGCGTCTAGGGCTCATTTCCCTGGTGGCTTGCTTTGGAGGATTGCTCTTCGGATACGACACCGGTGTCGCCAATGGTGCCGAGGGGCCCATGGCTGAAGAGCTGGGACTGAATCTCATTCAGATCGGTGTTGTCATCAGTTCACTGGTATTCGCAGCAGCTGTCGGAGCCCTCGTAGGCGGGCAGATATCCGACGCATGGGGTCGGCGCAAGAGCATACTACTGTTAGCCGTTCTGTTCTTTTTTGGCACCATGCTCGTGGTCTTCTCACCTGGTGGAGCCGAGCACGGCACGTTCTCCCCCACTGGCTTTGCGATACTTGTGGCAGGACGCATCATGCTTGGACTTGCAGTTGGAGGCGCCTCCACCGTCGTCCCTGTCTACCTGGCAGAACTTGCTCCGTATGAAATCCGCGGGTCCATAACCGGGCGAAACGAGTTGGCCATTGTGAGTGGGCAACTAGCTGCCTTCGTCGTCAATGCGATTATTGCCAGCACTCTCGGTGGAACCGTCGACGGCATCTGGCGCATCATGTTTGCGGTCTGCGCCTTGCCAGCCCTGGCCTTGTTCCTCGGAATGCTCCGCATGCCAGAATCCCCGCGCTGGCTGGTTGAAAAGCGGCGTTACGCAGAAGCCCTGAAAGTCCTTAAGACTGTTCGTTCTTCAGATCGCGCACTCGCCGAGATCAATGACGTCGAACGCATCGCCGACGAAGAACGCGGTCAAGGGCACACTGGTCTGCGTGCCTTGTTGTCCAACAAGTGGCTCATCCGCATCGTTCTGGTGGGGATCGGCGTAGCAATGGCCCAGCAACTTACCGGCATCAACTCGATCATGTACTACGGCACACGAGTTCTTGAAGAGTCCGGAATGACCGCTCAGCAAGCCGTCTTGGCAAATATCGCCTTCGGCGTTGTGGCCGTCATCGGCGGAGTATTCGCACTGCGCAACATGGACCGCATTGACCGGCGGACCACATTCACCATCGGCCTGTCGTTGACCACCGTGTGCCATATTCTGATTGCGCTCGCTGGAATGTTCCTCCCAGAAGGCACCGCTCTTCGCCCGATAATCATCATGGTTCTAGTCGTCGCTTTCGTGCTGTCCATGCAATCATTCTTGAATGTAGCGGTCTGGGTGTGGCTGGCAGAAATATTCCCGCTCCACATGCGCGGACTAGGCATCGGAATCTCGGTATTCTTCGGCTGGGGCACAAATGGTGTTCTTACTTTGCTGTTCCCGTCGCTGGTATCAGGTATTGGCATCACCAGCTCATTCTTCATTTTCGCGGGCATCGGGGTCCTGGCTCTGATCTTCGTGATCACGCAGGTGCCCGAAACTCGCGGCCGTTCGCTGGAGTCCTTGGAAGAGGATGTATCCACAGGAGCTATTTACGCCGTGCGCGCCAACGACAGCGTCCCGGCAGCGGAATAGATAAGGCGTCCATCCCCCGCGTACATTCTAAATATCCTTTCAACTAGTGCTGGCTCTGGTCTCGATCACCGGGCCAGCATTAGTCATGTTGATCAAGAGTCGCTTCGGGCACCCGAAGCATGCTGAAGCCAGCTTCTCGACTCCTAGGGCAGGCGCAAGGGGACCGAGTGCTCCCAGCCAAATATCCGTTCGTCGCGAGCGGCAAAGTCCACTCGGAAAAGAATTGAAAGCCGTCGCCACAACCGGGACAGCCACCCTTTTCCTGGCCTGAGGATCCCTAAGGACCTGGGCTGCAATATTTCCCTGTTCAAGAACAAAGCCCAAGAGCATGGTTCCGATGTAGTTTCGGAACCATGCTCTTGGGCTTTCAGGCGCCGGACCCGGTGATCATCGGGTCCAAGCTACTCACCTAAACGGCAAGTCGTTCGGTCTTTATCCGCCCGCTGGCGGAAGCACGATATCAAATTGGGCCCGTGCCCAGCTACCTTCATCAAGCACTCGGCCATCTGGTGTCGGCGTACCGAGTGGCTGCTGCACAAAGTCCTTGATCAGGGACTGCTTAACCCCGAACACGGAATCTTGGGTCAGCAACTCATCGCCAGTAACAAAAATGTGGGTCACTAATGTCCGGTGACCAGCTGACGAGACCATGAAGTGCAAATGGCTAGCGCGCATTGGCGAGCGCCCGGCATTCTCCAGCAAACGCCCAACCGGACCATCATGGGGGATCGGATATGGAGTTGGAGTCAGCCCCCAGAAACTGTAAGCGCCATTTTCGTCGCTGTACAGATGCGCACGCCCGTATACTCGCCCATCGCTGTGTTGCACGTCGTAGAAGCCTTCTTCATCAGCCTCCCAGACTTCGATGCGTGCCCCGGGAAGGGGATTGCCCTCAGTGTCTTTCACAGTACCTTCAACCCAGCATGGCTGTCCGGGAGCTCCGCCGGAGATATCTCCGCCGTTCTCGATCCGAGGGGCATCGTCAACAAAGAACGGGCCAAATACGGTCGCTTCCGTAGCGTTGTCGTGCACTTCGTTATTGACGTTGATGGTCTGCATCGAAGCACCGAAAACGTCTGAAAGCAGAATGAATTCCTGGCGCTTATCGTCGGTGATATGGCCTGCTGCGGTCAGGAACTCGATCGCCGCGTTCCATTCGGGTTCAGTCAACCGCACGTCGCGGATGAAGGCATGGAGATGCTTGGTCAAGGACTGCATCAACTCTTTGAGTCGAGGATCCGTACAGTTGTCGAATGAGTCAACGACCGTCTGGATCAGCTGTTCTTCAACTGCAGCTTGCTCGTTGGCTACATTATGGTTTTGCTTGGTCATCTTCGTTCCTAACAAATAGTTTGTCTGCGCAATACCTATATTCGGGAGGCCTCATCAAGAAGCTGCACTTCGCCTTCATCGAGAACCAGGTTCAGCGTGCTGAGCAAAGGCGATAACTGGTCAAGGTTGCGTGCACTGGCAATCGGCGCTGTCACGTCGTTTTTGCCGCGAATCCATGCCACAGCGATGGCAGCTGGCTGCACCTGACGACGTTTGGCGATCTCGTCCAGAACGGCCAGCACTGAAAGCCCTCTGGCATCCATATATTGCGATGCGTCAGACGTTCTTGCACCCTGGGGAAGATTCCCTGGCCGGTATTTTCCGGAAAGGAAACCGTGAGCCAAGGAATAGTAAGGGTATACATCAAGTCCGTGTTTGGACGCTAGCGGAAGAATGTCGGTTTCAACTGCGCGTTCCATCAGGTTGTATTGGGGCTCGATGGCGATTGGCACGTGGTACCCCGCGCTTTTGGCTATGCTGATCCATTCTTCAATCCGCTGGGACGAATAATTGGACACCCCAATCGACCTGATTTTTCCTTGATCCACTAATTCCGACATAGCCTGGACGCTTTGTTCCAAAGGGACAGAAGGATCATCAAAGTGCGCGTAGTAGAGGTCGATGCATTCGGTTCCTAGCCGGCGAAGCGATTCCTCGACGGCGACTCGAATATTCTCCGGGGACATGCCGGAGAATTCCGGATGATGGCTGACCTTAGTCGCGACGATCAATTGGTCTCTATCGCTGCGGCCCGAGAGCCACGAGCCAATGATGCGTTCAGACTCCCCACCAGCGTTCCCTTCCCCCCAGAAGGAATACGAATCCGCAGTATCAATGAAGTTGCCCCCACCATCTACATACGAAGACAAGATTTCGTGCGACGCTTCCTGGCCAGCAGTCCAGCCGAAAACATTGGTGCCGAGAACCAGTCGACAAGCTTCAGCTCCGCTGGCTGTAGTAGCAGTTGCGGTCATGCGCTTACCCCACTTCTTGTGCGTGTTTCTAAATCGGAGAACGGAGAATTGCTGGTTAAAGTCCGGGGTTGGCTTGTGGCTGGCTACCTCGCCAAGCGTCGCTAAGCAATCCCTGAATAGATTCCAGGTCTATGGCGCGTGGATTCCCATAGGAGTACCCGACAACCTCTTCAGCAATCCGCTGAATGTCGCTCTCTTCCATGCCCAGCTCGGATAGGGAACGAGGGGCGCCCAGCCTTTCTGCGAGGTTCCACAGTTCAAGTGCCGGATCGTCTGCTCCGCCCAATGCCCGCGACAAGGCTGCCTTGGCGCCGGGTGCAGCAACCTGGTTGAACGCCAAAGCGTAGGGAAGGACCACGGTGTGCGTCTGAGCGTGCGGAAGGTTAAGCGTTCCTCCTAGCGCATGGCACAGTTTGTGATGCAACGACATCGTGGTGGCACCCAGCGTAGCGCCGCAAAGCCAGGATCCGTACAAGGCTTGCGCCCGGTTTTCCAAGTTGCTTGGATCATCCACAATCAGTGGCAATGCTTGCGTTAGAGCCTTTACGCCTTCTTCAGCCATCAATGAAATGATCGGAGTGGCATCCGGAGCGTACAGCGCTTCAACCGCATGTGCGATGGCGTTGATTGCGCTCGTCACGGACATTCCCACCGGCAAGGTGGCCGTCAAGGACGGATCATACACAACACTCGTTGGCAGCACTCGAGGGTCTTTGCCAGTTTGCTTGCGGCCGTTGCTGGTCAGCCCCCAGACCGGAGTCATCTCGGAACCTGCGTAAGTTGTCGGAACGGCGATAATCGGCAGGCTGTGCTTAAGCGCAATAGCCTTGCCCAGTCCTATGGCAGAACCTCCCCCGACGGTTACGCAACCGTCAGCGCCGAGTTCAGTAGCCTTCTGGCTGGCAGAAAGCGCAGCTTCTTCCGGAACATGCATCACTGCTTCCGGGAGGATTCCGGCGGCTCGATCGCCTAGCGCGTCGGCCACCATCTGCCCCGTTGCCTGCTGCTCTGGCGAACAGATTACCAGCACGCGCTTTAAGCCCAACGCGTCCAGCTCTGCGGGAAGCTCCTGCAAGGATCCGACACCGAACTTAACTCTCATCGGCAAAGCCTGGTAGCTAAATTCAAGACCCTGCTCCGTGTTCAGATTAGTCATCTGCTTAGTCCTCTTTGTCGTGTTTCACGTACCGCCGCGCCCGCCCTCTGCGCCGGGCTTGGCGGATTTTCCTATAGTTCGGGGAGGTTTCCCAGATATTTGGTTGGCTTGCTCTCATCCTCGCGATCGAGATTGCTCCGTCGCATTCAGCTCCCGTTAGGTGACAGCCATTGCGATTTGATTCCTGAAGTCATCAGCTGCCTCTGGTTGAATCTCATTCATTGTAATACTCTTATAGAATGGACAAGGTGTTCAAAAACTATCATAGGTCGGCACTTACCGCGAGCGATATTTCGTTTTCTTGGTTCCACCTCCCCCAACCAGGCAATAATCCACGGCAGAATAAATTAACTGCCCAAGACGCTGACAAGGCGGACTGGAGCCATACCGCTTTCCCGATCGAAGGAGCCACCAGATGAGTAGTGAACGGACGAAAAAGGTCTCTCCGATTCAGCTGGTTCTGAAAGCAGGCCTGCTTGTCGATGAGCTCTCCGCTCTTGGCCCTTCCACGCCAGCCGATCTAGCGAAGGCCACCGATGAACCAAGACCCTCGGTCTACCGCATACTTTCCACGCTTGAAAAGTCTGGCCTCGTTAGACGGAGCGAGAACTCGCTTGTCGAACTCGGAACTGGAATTCTAAGGCTTGGCGAAGCGGCAAGCGACGCGCTGATCGACAGAAACACGCTCACTACAGTTCTCGAAGACATGCAATCGAGACTGGGCTTGACCTCAGCGTTTTGGATCTATCGAAACAACACCGCTGTCTGCTTGGATCAGGTCGACGCTACCGACGTGGATCTGCATGCGCTTTCCTCCGGCAGAATCCTTCCCTTGCACGCAGGCGCCGCCTCGCATGTGATCCTGGCTTTCAGCACGCCGGAAATACTGGATTCCCTCATCAAGAGCGCGCCGTTCCCCGCCCTTGCGCCTCACACGCCCACAGGAGCCAAAGATCTTGTGAAGCTGGTCGAGAAGACACGGAATGACGGATGGCGCTTGGAAGTCAATGAAGTCGTCAATGGCATCGCCGCCATAGGCTTCCCCGTATTCAACCCTGATGGAACCTTGTTTGGAGCCCTCACCGTAGCCGGACTAGTTGATCACGTCAGGGCCACTGAGCAAGAAGTCCGAAAGGCAATGGAAGCGGCAGCCATGGAGCTGGGCGAGGCGCGCCAGGACTTCTCCCCTGCACCCACGGGCGCCGTATTCGATGCCCCTGATTCTCAGGGATCGGTGCTAGCCAAGGCAGGCACGTTGATCAGCGCCTTGGCGTCAGAGCGAGTGGCCACATCGAGCAGGCTGACAGAGTTGATCAATGAGCCAGCGAGCTCGGTTTACCGAATGCTCGGAACGCTGCAGGATATTGGCTGGATCGAACAACTCGCCAATCGAGGCGCTTTCCGGATTGGCAGCAAAATGATCTCGCTGGCCGGCAATATGCTCAATTCCCTAGACGTGCGGAGGGCCTCCTTGCCGATTCTTCGCTCGATTCACGATGCCACGGGAGAGACTGTATTCCTGTGCGTACGGCGCAATTCCCGAGCCGTGTGCATCGAGCGCGTCGAAGGAAAGCGGGTCAATAGTCGCCTGCTCTCACTAGGAAGTTCTCTGCCGCTCCATGTCGGCGCTGCGCCACGGGCATTGCTTGCGTTTGAAGAACGCCCCGCGTGGGAAGACTACGCGGCACTCCTATCACAGAGCCCCGACGAACGCTTCAGCGCGCGTTCGAAGAGCAAACTCCTAGCTGAACTCCAGGACATCCGTGATGCCGGATATGTGGTGAGCGACGACGAGCTTACCCCGGGCATCGCCGCCGTTGGCGCCCCCATCTACGATCACCGCAACCACGTGGTTGCATCACTATCGATCAGCGGCTTGCGCGAGGGGATCCTCGCCTCGCCGAGCGAGGATTCCAGCGCCGCACAACTAGTGATCCAGGGAGCGCGGGAGCTCTCCAGCCGCCTGGGCGCGCGCCTCGAATGCTAGGCCAGCTTCCGCGGTAGCGCGGAACTCTTGATTCCCAGCAAGGCACTTGACCGGACTAGTGTGACGTGAAATACTTTGGACAGGTTGTCCAATGTATGAAAATTACAGTCGACATTTCACCACCGCATTTCGGCAAGAGAACTTGCCACCACCGGTCGCATCGAGACCGTCCCACGCAACAAATCTATGGGAGACAGCACATGGAAAAAATTGTCGTTGGCTTGCTGGGTATCACCCATCCGCACGCTTCAGCCAGAGTGCGCGCGCTGCGCGCCATTGAGGGAGTGGAAGTGGTTGCAGCCGCTGACACCGACCCTCGCTTGACGTACTTCACCGACAAGTATGACGTTGCCCCTTGCAGTGTTGATGAGTTGCTCAACGATGAGCGCATTAACGCAGTCATGGTGCACTCGAAGAGCAAGGACATGCTGGCACATGCCAAACGTGCCATTGCGGCAGGGAAATCGGTTGTCGTAGAAAAACCCGGAGGTGGAACCGTCGAGGATCTCGAACAGCTCCTCCAGGCCGAAGCCGCTGCTGGTGCTAATCAGGTCATCCAGGTAGGGTACAACGTTCGCCTTGCCCCGAGCATCGAACGCGCAAAACAGCTCCTCGCGCAGGGAACGATCGGTGAAGTGGTCACCGTAGCAGCACGTGGTTCGGCCATGGTCGGCGAACACCTCACCGAACATCTCAAGCAACCAGCTGACATGGGCGGCGTACTGTGGATCCTGGGATGCCACATGCTCGACTCGCTGGTCAGCATCTTCGGCACGCCCCAGTCCGTTAATGCACGCGTCCACAAATCTCCCCGGCTCTCCGACGAGAGCAGCCGTGAAGATTCAGCCTCGGCTTTGCTGAACTACGAGGACCTATCAATTACCTTCAGCTTCGACGGGCACGACTCTCTGGAGTGGTTCGAAAGCTCAAGAATATTTGTTTACGGCACCAAGGGCATGCTTGAGATCGGCGTTCTGCCTCAAACCCTGAGAGTGCACGTTGACCAGGCTCGTGACGGATTCATGCCAGGTTGGAATGAATGGATTGAATCTCGTTTCACTCCACCCTTCGCTCGAACTGAATCGAACAAGTTCTCCGAACTGCCCGAACTTGAAAACATCTCAAATTTCCACACCGAAATGCAGGGATGGGTCGATTCAATCCGCAATGGAGCTCCGATCCTTGCCCCGGTCCAGGATGCCCTAGACGTCGCCCGAATCGTTGCAGCTTGCTACGAATCAAGCAAGAATCAAGGGGCTTGCGCAGCCTTGTCCGTTGTCGATTACAGCAAATAGGAATGAACAGATGACAACACATCGCACTACCCCTGAGCTGATCGCCACCTGCTGGCTTAGTGCAGGTGATGCCGCGCCATTGCGCCCCAGCGAAGCCAGTCCCATCGAGATCGCTGAGCGCATTAGCGCGGTAGCCGATAGCGGCTTCGCGGGAATCGGCCTGGTTCACGCAGATCTCGTCATTGCCAAGGAAACACTTGGCTATCAAGCACTGGGCGAAATGATCCGCTCAGCCGGTTTGAAACATATCGAAGTGGAGTTTCTCAACGATTGGTGGGCTACAGGCCAACAGCGTCGGGTCTCCGATCAGATCCGTGCAGACCTGTTTGAAGCTGCTGTCGCCCTCAAGGCACGCCACATCAAGGTAGGCGCGGGCAACGCCGATCATCCGTTGCCGATCCAGTTGCTCTCCGATGCTTTCGGTGAACTGGCAGACGACGCAGCCATGCACGGAATCCAGCTGGCGCTTGAAGCCACCCCGTTCTCCAATCTTCGAACAACCGAGGAGGCAATCAAAGTCGTCATGGCCAGCGGCAGCCCCTCCGCCGGCCTCATGATCGATATTTGGCACACGGCAAAATCCGGGCTGTCCCATGAGCAACTCTGGCGGATGCTGCCTCTGGAACGCGTCGCGGCGGTAGAAATCGACGATGGGTATTTCCAGACCCTAGGCACCGTTTTTGAAGATACGATCAATCGCCGGACCTACTGCGGCGAAGGCGAGTTCAATACGGCAGAATTCATAGCCCGTGCCATCGAGGCCGGCTACCAGGGACCGTGGGGTGTTGAAGTCATTTCCGAAGTGCACCGCAATACTCCGGTACGCGAAGGCCTTCAGCACGCCTTCGACACGGCCATAGCAAGTTTTCCGCATTCACTGGCAACATCTTCCCGAAAGGCCTAACTATCATGGCGACTCACCCCCTGCGCCTTGCGCTCTTCGGCTCCGGCCGCATTGGCCAAGTCCACGCTCGCAACCTGGCCGCAGATCCATCCGTCGATCTGGTCATGATCGCCGACCCCTTCATCGACGGCGCTACAGCGCTTGCCGCGGCCACTGGCTCGCGGGCCGTTCAAGACCCTGACGAAGTATTCGCCGACTCTTCTCTTGACGGCGTCATCATCGGTTCCCCAACCAACACCCACGTTGACTTGATGACCAGGGCAGCCAAGCAAGGTCTCGCCGTGCTGTGCGAAAAGCCCATTGATCTGGACCTGTCTACTGTTCTGGCTTGCCGCGAACACATCAAGGACTCGACGAGCCCTATCATGCTGGGTTTCAATCGCCGCTTCGACCCGGGGTTCGCGGCAGTTAATGCGCGTGTGGCTTCCGGAGAGATCGGCAAGTTGGAACAACTCACCATCATCAGCCGGGATCCTGCTCCTGCACCCCGCGGTTATCTGGAGACTTCCGGTGGCATCTTCCGCGACATGACCATTCACGATCTGGACATGGCCCGGTTCTTCGTCCCCGATATTGTCGAAGTGACCGCCGTGGGCGCAAACCAATTCAGTGATGATATTCGAGAGCTCGGGGATTACGATTCTGCGGTCCTTACGCTTCGAGGCCGCGGCGGAGAACTGATCTCCATCACGAACTCGCGGCACTGCTCCTATGGCTACGATCAACGGTTGGAAGCCTTCGGTGCACAAGGCATGCTGGAAGCGCGAAATCTGACACCTACTGCAGTCAGAAAACACGCGGCTTCCGGAACAGAGCTGAAAGATCCCATCTATAACTTCTTCCTGGAACGCTACGCTGATGCATACCGTATGGAGCTGCAGGCATTCACCGCAGCCATCCGTGGAGAATCGTCTCCTACGCCCGATTTTGCCGATGGGCTCGCCGCCTTGGTGCTGGCTAATGCCGCAGTAGAATCTGCCGCTACGGGCAAGACCGTAAAGATCGATCAGATCTGGTGACGCTGGAACGGCCCGCGCAGTAGGCCCGGGCCGTTCCATGCGGGCAGCCGGAAACAACATAGGGTTTACGCTGTTAGTGACTCTGGTGATCAAAGCTTCGGAAGGAGCCGCCTCATGAAAATTGCTCTCGCTCAGGTGCTCAGCACCTCAGATCCGCAACGCAATCTGGTGATCGTGCGGGATCACGCGAAGCGGGCCAAGGAGGCCGGCGCTTCCCTGGTGGTCTTCCCGGAAGCGATGCAAGTTGCATTTGGCAATGACCTGGCCAGGAACGCCCAGTCGCTGGATGGACCGTGGGCGACACTGATCCGCCAGCAAGCACGGGAAATCGGGATCACCATCATCGCCGGAATGTTTACCCCCGGAGTAGAGGGCCGGGTCCGCAATACCCTATTGATTGCCGGTGCCGAGGCAGATACCCACTACGACAAGATCCACCTGTACGACGCTTTCGGCTATGCCGAATCCGACGCAGTGACCCCCGGAAACACTCCAGTGCGCTTTGAGCACGAGGGGCAGATCCTGGGCGTTGCCACCTGCTATGACCTGCGATTCCCGCAGCTGTTCATCCACCACGCCAATTCCGGAGCAACCGTGAACGTCGTCTGCGCGTCCTGGGGCCAAGGCGAAGGCAAGGCCGAACAGTGGACAACGCTCGCCAAGGCCCGTGCCTTGGATTCAACCACCTTCGTTGTAGCCGTTGACCAGGCCGACCCGCAGAGCGTTGGGCAACAGCTGTCGGGCACCGCGCCGCTGGGCGTGGGGTACTCGGTGGTAGTTAATCCGCTGGGGCAGATCATTGCGCAAGCTGGCGCCGAACCCGAATTGCTCGTGGTCGACCTGGATCTGGCGTTGGTCGAGGAAGCGCGCAGGCAACTGCCAGTGCTGGCCAATACGGTCGATCTTTAGCGAGCATTTATTGCCGCCGGCCCGTCAGCCCGCTTCCGATACCTGCGGCACATTCTCTTGGACCGCGACCGGCGTGCGGCGCCGCGGCCGAAGCTCGCTCACAAGGGAACCGGCAATGATGAAGACCGCACCAAGGATGGCCACTGGCGGCAACCTGTCCCCGGCGAATCTGCCAATAACCGCCGCCCACACCGGCTCGCCTGCGTAGATAATCGTGGCTCTTGCCGGCGATATCGAGCGCTGGGCCCAGTTCATGGCCAGCTGGATGACACAGCTGGCTACGCCCAGGGCCACGGCAGCGGAAATCCATACCCACGAGAACTCTGGAGGCTGCTCTCCGGCTATTGGCATGGCCAGGAATCCCAGCAAGCCGGCAACCAGCAGCTGCACCACAGTCACCCGCCCCAGATTCACTTTCCCAGCAAACCAGCCGATCAGGATGATCTCGGCAGCTATCGGCAGCGTGCTGATAATTGTCGCGACTTCTCCTTCCCCGAAGCGGAACCCCACATTGCCTGGATTGGCCAGCAGGATCAGCCCGACGAAGGCCAGCAGCACCCCGAACCAGGTGGCCAGCCGGGGCCGTTTCCTGAACACCACCCACTGCAGCAGTGGGACCAGTGGCACGTAGAGAGCCGTGATGAAGGCCGAGGTGCTGCTATTCAGGCTCTGCAGGCCAACGGTCTGCAATCCATAACCCAGGAAGATCATCACGCCAATTGCGGTGCCAGCTGCAACTTCCTTGATCGTGAGGCCTGAAAGCACGCGAGAGAAGAGCAGTGCGCTGATAAGCGCCGCCGTGATGAACCGGAATCCGACGAAAAACCACGGGCCGCTGTATTGCACGGCAATGTGGATGACTAGGAACGTTGCACCCCATACGCAGGTTGCGAGCAAGAGTACAGCTTCTTGGCGGGTGAAGAGCCGCCACCGCGGCCTAGTGTGCAACATAATTCACCATTATGTAGTGAATAATAGTGCACATGCAAACTGACGAGACTTCTGACGTTCTCACGCACGTGAGCAAAAATGTGCGTCGCCTGCGGCTCGCCGCCGGGTTGAGCCAAGCTGCGCTGGCGGACAGATCGGGGGCGAGCCGGCGAACCGTCATTAAGCTGGAAGCCGGCGAAGCGAATATCAGCCTCACCGGCTTGGACCGCCTCGCCGAAGCGCTCTCGGTGACATTTGTGGACCTCGTGGCTGAGCCGTCAGCGGCACGCACCAATATCAACGCGGTCACCTGGCGAGGGCACGGCGCCCACAGCGTGGCGACCTTGATGGCTTCCGTCCCCGCTGCCAAGGAAGCCCAGCTCTGGGATTGGTCCCTTGAGCCCGGGGAGCGCTACCGCGCGGAACCGGACCCGGCCGGCTGGTCGGAAATGATCCTTGTCTTCGAAGGTTCGCTGGTCATTGAGGCGGACGATGAGACCACGCACCTGCAGGCGGGTGAGCATTATGCATTCCCCACGTCCCAGGACTATTCCTATTTCAATCCCGGGGAGCGCATTTCCCGTTTTGCGCGCGTAGTCGCCAGCTGAGAAAATCCCACGTCATCACCCAAGGCATTATCCGCCCGCAAGGGTGCTCTTTATATGTTGGCCACCGACCGCTTGCAGCCCGTGCAGGCAGGTTTCCCTGTCCGGGCCAGTGGAGTACACGAACTATCCCCCTTGGCGATCGTGACGCCAGGCAGAGGCTGCCACGCTTTCAAGAGACGCATTGCCATAGGCCATAACCACAATGATCAGCTCCAGGGTCACGGATTCCGGAAGCGCAGGAGCAAGCGCAATGGGAAGTTGGAGAGCATGAAGACAGAACCGGCTCCACTGCACTCAGCCGCGTGGCAGCGCGTCCCGGGCAAGGGCCCAGTCAGCGCCGTGCACCGTGAAACGAGATTTCCCTTCCGCTGAAACCAGCAGGTCGCTAGGGTGAATACCAGTTGCTCAAAACCCTGCCAATGGAGAACCCGTGTCGCTAGCACTGCCCCAGCCAGCTCTGCCGCATCCCTCATCGGCACCCGCGGTGAATTGGGGAATTCTGGGTCCCGGGTGGATCGCCTCGCAATTTGCCAGCTCGCTGACGGCCCTGACCCGGAGCCGCATTGCCGCGGTTGGTTCGCGCAGCCAGGAGCGCTCGGCACAGTTTGCCCAGAGGCATGGCGACAGCAAGACGCGCGCCTACGATTCCTATGACCAGGTGCTCAACGACCCCTCGGTAGATGTTGTCTACATTGCGGTCCCCCATAGCGGCCACGCTGAACTAGCCATCAAGGCCATCAACGCCGGAAAACATCTCCTGGTGGAGAAGCCGATGACCTTGAACGCCGGGCAAACCCAGCAGGTGATCACCGCTGCCAGGGCTGCCGGCGTCTTTGCCATGGAAGCCATGTGGTCGCGCCTTTTGCCCGTCGGCAACGTGATCGCGCAGGTCATTGAGTCCGGGCTGCTCGGGCAGGTACTTTCCATTAACGCCGACTTCGGAGCGAAATTTGCAGTTGATCCCGCTTCGCGGATCTACGATCCTGCCCTGGGTGGCGGCGCCTTGCTTGATGTTGGCATCTACCCGATCGCTTTCAGTGCCATGGTCTCCCCGGTTCGGCAGCTGCTTCATGCTTCTGGGCGAATGACCGAGACGGGTGTCGACGCATCGTTCACGGCAGTGCTTGCCAACGAGGACGGATCCACGACCAGCGTGTTCAGCAGCATTGAAACCGATTCACCGCAGAGTGCCTGGATTGCCGGAACCCGCGCGACCCTGGAAGTGCAGCGCCCCATATTTGCCGGTTCACGGCTCGTGCTGCGCAACTCCGATGGCAGCATCGCCGACAGCCAGGAATTCAGCGAGCACTCTGCTGCTACTGGCCTTGGCTGGGAAGCCGCCCATGTTGCCCGGTGCATCGGCGAAGGTCTGCTCGAAACCCCTGCCATGCCGCTTGATGAATCGCTGGCCATCGCGCAGACCATGGACCGCATCGCGGCCGAGCTCCGCAGAGGCTAGTGGATCGGCTCCGCTGGATGCGGGGCACCGTGCTTGGCCACATCATCCATCAAGATCTGCGGCCAGGCATTCACTTCGCCGCGCGTGCTCGCAACTTGCAGCCTCGCCTGGGGCAGCGCATACAACAGGGCTTGTGCGGTAGCCACCGGATGGGAGGGGTCCTCAGTCCACGCAAGAATATGCGTGGGAACGGTGACGCGTGCCAGATCCGCAAGCTGGGGCAAATCGCTGGCGGCAGCACCTCGGAAAATGGCCGGCAGCAGCTCCGGAGCATTATCCGGCACAGTCACGGGATTCCCGATGGTGGCTGGCGGAACCGGCTGATTGAGATCTGCCTGGATGAAGGCATCCCAGCCCCCGATTTCCAGCACCCTCGCATTATTCAAGTAGGCTTGGGACTTCGCCTTGCGAGACTCCCACGCCGTGGGCGGAAGCAGAAGCGTCAACCCGCAAAAGCGCTCGGGTTCCTTGATCGCTGCGTACAGCAGGGTGGCGCAACCCATCGACGGGCCTACCCCGTAGACTTTTTCGCCAGGAAAGTACTCGCACAGCAGATCCAGCAGGTCATCGGCGAGGTGCTTCCACTCGTAGTCCTCGGCCACTGCACGCCCAGTTGATTCACCGTGCCCGCGAGCATCGTAGCGAAGCAGCCGAGTGCCGCTGAGCCCTCGGCCTAGATCCAAATTCAACAAGCGGTCGCGTGCCCGGCTTGAGGTCAAGCCATGTAGCTGGACTACCGGATGCCCACCTTCATCACTGAGTTCTACTGAAAGATCAGCGCCTTGAACACTAAATGTCGCCATAATCCAAGTTTGCTTCCGTCATAGTCAATCTTGGGTAATAGGATAACGCCATGAGACTGACGAACGTCGCACAGTTACGGTTGCCCTTTGGAAAGTTGCACGGATACGACGTCGCTGTCCAGCGCACCGGAATTGAACTGCCGATTTCCTTTGACCAGCGGCGCCATGTCTCGCTTGGCCAGCGCCCGGGATCATGGATGGCCATCAGCTTCCGATTGCCCGCCAAGGTGGCGCTGGATGAGCTAGCCGCCGCGTGGCTGGAAGTCGTCAACCGCCATGGAACCTTGTGCTCTGCCTTCAGCCACGATGAGCAGGGCGAACTGCACCTTGAAGAGATCAACGTGTCGCCCGGGGCTTGGACACAGCACCCGATAGCCAGCGGGCAGTCGATGAACGATGCGCTTCGGGACGTTTTTGACCAGGCTTGCTCGCCGTTTAATGCTCCGTCCCATCGGTTGTGCCTGCTGGAGACCGCGTTGGAGTCGACGGTCGTCATCGCCTCGGACCATTCGCATGTGGACATGTGGTCGATGCTGGTCATCGTACGCGACCTGCTGCGGGCATTGGGGCTCTCCGATGATGATATGGTGCCGCAGCCACTGGCCGCAGCAAGCTTCACCGAGCACACCCGGGCCTTGGCCGAGCGCGAACGCGCCCCGCGCGAGGTCCGCCAGCGGTGGGCAGAGGTGCTGGATGCCAGTGGTTCGGTCATGCCCGGCTTCCCGCTGCCGCTGGGCGAACCAGTGCCCCACGCAGAACGGGTAGAGGTCCGCGATGTTTTGGACGTGGATGACAGCGCCGCCTTTGCAGCCCAGTCCAAAGAGGATTCGGTCTCCACGCTGACCGCTGTCATCTCTGCGATGACCTCGGTGACCTTGGATCTGGCTCAGGCTCCGCTGCGGGCAGTCTTCCCCGTGCACAGCCGCTACGATCACCAGTGGGACGACTCCGTGGGCTGGTTCATCACCAACTCCGTCATCGAATCGGCAGATCCGTCCCCGCTCGCCTGCGCAGCCGCAGTCAAGGAAGCGGTACGGCTTGGCTCATGGCCATTGGAGGAAATACTCGAACCATGGGGCGGGATGCCCGAGGCGCCTGGCATGTTCGCCATTTCCTGGTTGGACTTGCGCAGGCTTCCGGTTCGAGTTGATTCCATCGGCCTAGAAGCCCAGTACATTGGCGCCAGCATCCGCACCGACGGGGTCATGCTGTGGTTCATCCTCGATGACGCCGGGCTGCACCTGCGGTGCCGCTACCCGGATACTCCCGAAGGCCGTGAGCATGTAGGCGGATGGCTGGATGCGCTGATCCTCAAGCTTCGTTCCCAGGCCCGGGCATCGGTGGGCGGATTGCTTCGCCTCGGCGAGCGCAGATACCGTGTGCAGCGTGCCGAGCGCTCCGATGTGCCAGCCATTGTCGCATTGCTTTCCGATGATGAATTGGGAGCTGCCCGCGAAAGCGGTGAACTGGTCGCCTACGAACGGGCCTTCGACAAGATCAGCCGCGACTGGTCAAACTATCTTGCGGTGGTCCGCGATGAACAAGACACTGTCATCGGAACGATGCAGCTATCGATCATCCCTGGGCTGTCCCGCAAGGGCACCACGCGCTTGCAGATCGAAGGCGTGCGCGTATCCGCCAGCGAGAGGTCCCAGGGAGTCGGCCGGGCGATGCTCGAGTGGGCTCATGCGCATGGCCGGGCTCGCGGGGCGCGGCTTGCACAGCTGACTACTGATGCCTCCAGGCTCAAGGCCCATGCGTTCTATGCACGCCTAGGCTACGAGCAGAGCCATGTGGGTTTGAAGCTGGAACTCTAAAGTTTCGCTGAGGACATTTTGGTACCGTACGTGCTCCGATGCTACGTGACTGTTAGTTTCGTTTAGCGGATAATGTCAGCCAGTATGAAGGTTACATGCACCCGATGACGACCGCTAATTGGCCGCCTCAGCGACCTCATCAGTATAAGTTGCGGGCTCATTGATCTTCGTAATCCGTTCAATCTGAGCGACAAACCTGATGCTCAACCTGGAATTTCCACGATCCCCACTGCAAATTACATAAACAGCTTGAGCATTACTCAACCAGCCCATGGGCTTCTGGATAATTTTGCCGATGCCATGTTTGAGTGTATAGAACCGACAAATGAATTTGACAGTCTCCCCCAAGCGCTGCACCAGGTCCCGAGTTGGAAGGTATCGAACCAGCAGAACATCGTCAGAGAACAAGGAGCATGCGTAGGCGGTTGCACACGACGAGCTCTTTCGAATGATTAGAGTGAGATATTTGATTCTCTGATGACTATGACCCTATTTATAGATGCGACGCACCCACTTTGCTAGTAAGACCCGTTCCGCGGACTATGCCCGTATTAGTAATGCGCTAGAAAAAGTCGGTCTCTGTCGTAGGATCGCAGCTAACACCAATTATTTTAGTATCAAATATTTGAGTAGCTGGGTGAATGAGTCGCGCGTTGGGAAGCTTGACGAAAGGTTGGACGTCATCATGGATATTCGCCGAATTAGGTATTTTGTCGAAGTCGCAAATGCCGGACAATTCAGTTCGGCCGCGTCGAATTTGGGTATTGGTCAATCTACTATTAGTGAGCAGATTAAGGCTTTAGAACAGAGCCTCGGCGTCGAGTTGTTTTCGCGAACAAGCAGATCCGTGATTCTGACCGAAGCCGGCGAAGAGTTTCTTTCGGGCGCGGTGAGAGTGATCGATGACATTGCCACATTGCAAGAAACAGTCAGTGAGTATGGGCAGGGAACTAGAGGCCGAATCAGGGTGGGGGCGATTGGGCCAGCTTTAGGCGCCTTGGTTCCGCAGTTTCTTCGTGAGCTAGCTAAGCAGGCACCTAGCGTGGTTGTTGAAATCGAGACCATGTCAACTGAGAAGCAACTGCAACGTGTGGCCTCCGGTGAATTGCATGCTGGGTTCGTTCGCGCTGTCAAGCGTCAGTCAGGCATCAGAGTTGAAGAATTGTTATCGGAACCGCTAGCTGCCGTCCTCCCGGTGTCTCACCCGCTCGCTCAACGCCAATCCATACGACTTGCCGAACTCAATGGTGAGGTTTTCTCCTTTTGGCCCAGAGGAGCCAACACGAGTTTCTACGATCAGGTGATTGCCACCTGTCATCAGCATGGATGCGCACCAGGAAGATTTATCGCCTCGGGAGACATGCAAACCCAATTGGCCTATGTGAGTGCCGGATTAGCCGTTTCAGTCATGCCAAATTCGACTAAACAAATTGCTCGATCAGATCTGGTTTTTGTTCCACTAGATGGTCCGATTCGGCCCGTATCCCTGCAGATGATTTGGTCGCCACAATACGAATCCCCGACACTCAGGAAAGTGCTGGACGTCGCCCGAAAGGTCTCCAACTTCGCGCAGATTGCTTCCCGGCATTGATCTATCGGTAGATCCGAAGCATTGATCGCTTCTACTCTATTTATCAGCGTGACAGCGCTCACGTAGTCTCTAGACACAGCATAAAAACTCCTGAGATACGGGACAGATTTTATAGGTGGGAATAGAGAATATGAATTTTGAAGTGATCTCCTCTGGCGTCGGTTTTACCGAAGGACCTGTTTTCACCCAGGACGGTCGGGTGGTCTACACCTCCATCGACCAGGGCAAGGTTTACCAGGTGATCAACGGTGAAACATCTGTGCTCGCCGTCACCGGCGGTGGACCCAACGGAGCTACCGAAGGCAACGACGGAATCATCTACATTGCACAAAATGGCGGGAAGTTTCCAGCACACAGGTGGCCGGAAATCACCGGTGGCGTGCAGGCCATCCATCCTGGCGGCAGAGTCACCACAGTCACCGCAGACCCGATTCACCCTAATGATTTGTGCTTCGGCCCTGACGGGATGCTCTACGTTACTGATCCAAGCCGAAACCCCGAAAGAAATGACGGTCGCCTGTGGCGTGTGGACGTATCCACCGGTGAAACTGACTTCCTCGGCTCGACGAATTGGTACCCCAACGGAATCGGATTCCGAGACGGTGACGACGCAATGTATGTCGCTCAGGGAGCTGAAGGGCGAATCTTGCGGGTTGGTTTCACCGCTGAAGGAAAGATGGAGGATCCGGAGATCTTCGTCCAGTTAGATCACGGACGCCCCGACGGATTCGCCTGGGATACCGAGGGGAACCTAGCTATCGGTTGCATCACCGGCACCGCTCCGGGAGATATTCAGGTATACGGCCCCGAAGGAGATCTCCTAGAAGTCATCGCGCCCGGCCCAGGGCAAAAATACACGAATCTTGCGATTTCTGCAGACAAGAAGTTGATCGTGACGGACTCTGATAATGGCCAGGTCTTGCAAGCCGAGTGGCCTCATGCCGGACAAGCCCTGTACCCATTCCGACAGAGCTCGTAGCCATGAGCAGAGAAAGTCTCCGCGAGTCTCTTGCAGGAAATGGAAGTGTTCATTGTCTGACTCTTGATTTCCCCACACCCGCCTTGGCTGAATTTGCGGGTGCGATAGGGCATCGGGTACTTGCAGTAGATCTGGAACATGGAAATCTCACGTGGTCTGATCTTGAGAATCTGGTACGGGCTTGTGAAGTTCGCGGAACAAAACTGATAGCTAAAGTTCCGATGGATCCTCGAATCGTTGAACGGTGTCTCGATGTCGGAGTGCACGGTATTCACTTGACACATGTTGAAGAAGTGCATGTGCTACATGAGGTCCTTGAATTTCTTCGACCAGGCGCTGAAGGCAGTCGGGGAGTCAACCGCTGCAGAGCCAATCTGTTCGGTCATTACCCCGGGGGTTATGCAGCCCTGGCCCTCGAATCGGACCCGGTTTTTGTGATGGTAACTGTCGAGAGCCTTCGCGGGGTCGAGATTCTTCCTGAGGTGCTTAAACATGAATTGGTTGATGCAGTTTTTGTAGGCGCTTACGATCTATCCGGCGACCTAGGGATGATCGGCAAACCGAATGATCCATCTCTGATTCAACTCGTGGACAAACGTGTAATCGCCCCAGTATTGGAAGCAGGGAAAGTTATCGGGCTTTCTGCCAGTAACGTCCATGATCAACGCAATGCCCTCCACCGGGGTGCACGATTCACCCTAGCTTCGCAAGCTCGCTTGTTTTCAAGCGCCTCTAACGAATTCTTGAACGAAACGGATAAAGTATCATGACGGAATCTGAACCAAACTGTGTAGATGTGCCGGTTCCGGTGACCTCGCAAATCGCGGAGTTCGTCGTTTGCGCCGATCTCAGTGACGTCGGATCAGACGTCCTGCATCTTGCTACGAGAGCATTTATTGACACTGTCGGTGTGGGAATTGCCGGAGCAAATGATGCATCGGTCAAGGCACTGATTCAGGCAATCGAGCCCCGATGGGACCTTCAACACCATAAGGGTGCAGTAAGCCTAACCAATGGCATGGTGACCACGGCGGTCCATGCCGCGCTGATCAATGGCACTGCAGGTCATGCTTTGGATTTTGATGACCATCTTTCCGAAGTTAATGGTCACCCCAGCGTGGTCACGATCCCTGCATTGCTAGCGTTGGGACAGAAGAGCAACGCCAGCGGGCGCGCACTATTGGAAGCGTACGTGGTCGGATACCAAGTCATGTGCGCCATATCTGCTGCCTTACCGGTACGTCCGCACTGGAAAGCCGGTTGGCATGCTACCGGAACTGTCGGTGTCATGGGATCCGCGGCTGCCTGTTCCAGGTTGCTCGGACTAACTATCCCTGAAACCCAGACTGCGTTAGGAATTGCGGCTTCTTTTGCCTCCGGAAGCCGACAGAATTGTGGCTTCCTGGTCAAACCGTTGCATGCAGGCATGGCAGCGTCCAACGGGCTATTGGCTGCTCAACTGGCTCAGGGAGGTTACACCGCAGACCAACGGCAGCTCGAATCTCCGCTGGGTTACTTCAGTGTCTTCGGAGTCAATCCTGACTTGTCCAAAGTGGCTGAGGTACTCTCCCAGCGTTGGGCTCTGACAGATTTTGGACTGAATGTTAAGCAGTTTCCAGCTTGCTATGCGGTTCACCCTGCAGCCGCGGCAGCAAAAGCTATCGCTGAACAAGGGGTTGACCCATCACGAATTCAGTCCGTTGAAGTAGCCGTCCAACCAACTGGTCTTGTCGGGCCCATTCATCATGCGCCGATAACGGGATTGCAAGGAAAATTCAGCATTGAATACACAACCGCCGTTGCTCTAGTCGATCAGGAACTGGGGCTGTCAACTTTCGAAGATCACGCTGTTCTCCGTCCCGAACTACAACGACTTTTGGGGCTGGTGCAGGCCGTTGAAACCGACGTTCCATCGATTGGTGATCCTGAATTCGAGAAGTGGTTCGCTGTTGTTAGCGTCCATATGAAAGATGGCACCAAGCTTGAGGCTCGTGCCGACATGCCACACGGGTATGGACGGGATCCTTTGACGGACGAAGAACTAAATAAGAAGTTCCGCGACTGCGCAACTGTTCCCGGCAGTGCATGGGACGCGGAGAAACTGCTCAAGGCGTTGTGGAGTCTTCCTGAAATGGACGGCGTTCAAGCCTTATTGCGTACTAGCCAAGAACCGACAGATCCAGCATTGTTCAAAGCCAGTAAGTAGTCGCCGCGTCTAAAGTACAAAGACGACCAAGAAACCATAATCGAACCGCCTGGGCACGATGCCCATCGGAAAACTCAACGAGGAGTTAAATCATGCCAAACATTACTGTCGAAATCTTCCGTGGACGCACCCTAGATCAGCGTCGTCAGTTCGTTGAAGGAATCACGAAGTCGGCTGTTGAGGCGTTCGGGATCAGCCCAGAGGGCGTCCGGATCACCTTTTTTGAAATCGATCGAACCGATTTAGCCCGTGGCGGCCGCCTATTCAGTGATTCTGCGCCTGCTGCATCGCCAGAAGTTCCGGCTGACAATGAGGTGAAAAAATGATCAAGGTTAGTCGTTTGGGTCGTGCCTTGAGCTTAACGGCGCTTGCCGGTTCTGTTCTACTGACCGCAGCTTGCGCGGGCGGGGCGCCGCAAGCGGGAAATAATTCTGAGCTCACCACAGTAACCTTGGCCAGTTCTATCACTGGCAGTTCATTTCTTGGAGTGACGGCTGGGATCGAGGAAGGCATCTTTGAGAAGCATGGAATTGACCTCAAAGTTGTCAAGGTGAAGAACACCAGCGAAGGAGCAGCGGCGCTAGAAAGCGGTCAAGCCGATATCGCTTCTGTTTTGACTGAGGGCGTGATTTCCTTGGCAGGCGCAGGGTCCGATACGAAAATTGTCGCCAATATGCTCACCGAAGATCAGCACATCTTGTATGCAGGTTCTGGAATTGAAAAGATCGAGGATCTCAAGGGCAAAAAATTCGGTGTCGTCAGTCCGGGTAGTGGCACAGAGATTCTGGCCAAGCACCTGTTCAAAGAATCCGGTATGGATGTCGGAGGCACTGAATACGTTCCTAGCGGAGCAGGATCGGCAACCGTCGCAGCCTTGATTTCCGGGCAGATTGATGCGGCAGGTGTTGTACCTCCTTACGATAAGACAGCCGAAAGCCAAGGTCTGAAAAAAGTCCTGGAATACCGGGATGTGATTCCAGGTCTTACTCCGCAAGTTTTTGCCACGAAGCAAGGGACATTGGATTCCAAATCAGAGGATCTGAAGAAATTCATCGCGGCATATACCGAAAGCACCCGCTGGATTGTCGAGAATGAGCAAGCCGCTATCGACATTCTGGAGAAGGACACGAATACGGACCGTGAGGTTGCCGAGTCGTCCTACCAGTTTGCCAAACCGGACTATTCGCTGGACGGAAAAGTCAGCATCAAAGGTCTAGAAACCTGGCTGGAGCTCAGTTCCAAATACGGCAGCGCTCCTGATTCGCTCACGGTGAATGATATCTACGACCCTGCGCTAGTAGGAAAATGACCATGAAGGTAATCCAGACTATGAAAACTCCGGTGGCACCGAGCGCTGACACAGGTCGCTCTCCTGTGATTCAGATTGAAGATCTCTCATTTGGATACGGCAACAAGCTTGTCGTGGATAACGTGAGTCTGCGGATTGAGGAGGGGGAGTTTGTTTCGCTCATTGGCCCCAGCGGCTGCGGCAAGAGCACACTGCTTTCCATGCTCGACGGAATGGTGTCCCCCGATACCGGCAAAATTAGCGTCAATGGAAAAACTCCGGTTCCCGGTGATCCTGACCGAGCCATGGTTTTCCAGAACTTCGCGCTGATGCCCTGGAAAACCGTCTTGGAAAATGTGGCTCTTGGGCTGCGATACCGCAAGTCTCAACTGTCCGCGCGAGAACGTAACGAAATCGCTTTGCACTACTTGTCCAAGGTTGGCTTGGCTGACGCGAAAAACTTATATCCGCGTAACCTCTCGGGCGGTATGCAGCAACGAGTGGGCCTAGCCAGGGCGTTTGCTGTGGAGCCAACACTGTTATTGATGGACGAACCATTTGGAGCGTTGGATGCGCAAAATGCCGAAATCTTGCGTGAAGAACTTCGCCAGCTGGTCGCTGAAGAAAAACGAACGATCGTATTTGTCACGCACAATCTTGATGAAGCGATCCAACTATCCGATCGCGTGTTGCTGATGAGTGCAAGCCCTTCTGTCATTCGTGACGACATGCGTATTGAGTTGCCTGAACATGGAGCACCAGGTTACGTGGAACGTTATGACGCGTACCGTGAGCAGTTGTGGAGTCACCTTCGTGTTGAAGTTCAAAAAGTGCAGAGCCACGAGCAAGCAAGGACCGTGAAATGAGTACAGCAACCCGTTCCGCCACCGTACATACGGACCAAGCCGGAGTTAAAACGCGAATTGAACCACCGAAAAACTGGTTTCAACGCAATGAGAAGTTGTGGCTCCCACTGGCAGCAGCGCTCGGAATTATTATCATCTGGGAAATCTTGGGTGCATTCAACCTTTGGAACCCATTGTTTTTCAGCTCACCAAGTGAAATCTGGACTGGAATCACCGAATTGGCTGACGGACCCCTGTGGTCGGACTTAGCGGTTAGCGGTACAGAATTCGTTATCGGTATGGCCATTGCCCTGGGTATCGGCGTTCCAGCCGGTTTGTTCTTGGGCAGCGTACGTCGCCTGAAAACCGCATTTGATCCCATCATCAATGCTTTGTATTCCACGCCAATTCTGGTATTGACCCCCTTGTTGGTGATCTGGTTCGGGCTGGGTATGGGTTCCAAGATTGCCAACGTGGCGATCTTGGCAGTCTTCCCGGTTTTGATCAATATGATCGAAGGCGTACAGACCACGGACAACAATCTCATCCGTGCAGCTCGTTCATTCGGTGCTAAGGGCCTACCGATCTATCGAGACGTAGTCTTTCCATCGATCATTCCATTCTTCATCACCGGTCTTCGACTAGCCATTGGCAAGGGCATGATCGCGGTTGTTGTCGGCGAATACATAGCGGCGACTGCCGGTATCGGTTACCGAATTCGCGCTGATGCTGAAGTCTTCAATACTCCGAGATACCTCGCAGGAGTAGTCATCATGGTCATTATTTCAGTGGTCATCATGGGAGCCCTGAAGATCTTTGAACGCCGCATAGCCCCATGGAGGGATCCGTCCGCAAACTAGGCCAGCGGGTGGGGTAAGAGATCCAGAAATGGGGTTGCGAAGAAATCTTGTAAATCTTCGCAACCCCATGATGTGCAGTCCTCCCATTTCCTAGTATGCAGAAACGGCTGGACCGTTCAGGATTTTATCAAATGATTGAGCATCAGAAATCAAGAGCAGGCAGATTGCTTTTGAACTCTTACTTCTTGGAGGATTTCAGAGTGAAACTACGTTCATATTCAAAGAAGGCCTTGGCCGCTGCAGCGGCATTGTCTATCGTTCTGGTCGGTTGTGCACCGACTCAAGCGGAGACGACAAACAGCCAATCCGAAGAGCTCACCCTAGTATCGTCGATTACCGGTAGCTCTTTTCTGGCAGTCACAGCTGGTGTTGAGCGAGGCATCTTTGAGAAGCATGGGCTTCGCGTTAAGGTTGTAAGCGTCAAATCTAGCGCAGAGGCGGCCGCGGCTGTAGCCAGCGGCAAGGCAGATATTGCAGCGATGCTTCCTGAGGGAGTTTTGGCGGTGCATGCTGCCGGCGGAGATATGAAGATGATCGGCAACCTTTTGAATCAGGTCCAGTACAGAATCGAGGCTTCACCGGAAGTCCAATCTGCTCAGGACTTCGTTGGCCAGAAAATCGGCATTGTAGGACCCGGTAGTGGCGAAGAGATCCTGGCTAGGGCATTTTTGGCTCAAAATGGTGTAAATCCGAGTGATGTTCAGTTCATCGCGACAGGGCCACAGGCATCTAAGTTTGCTGCGCTTACTTCAGGGCAAATCCAAGGTGCTTTGTTGGTGCCACCATTCGATATCATGGCCGAGACAAAGGGAATGAATCCGGTTGGTATTCTGCGAGACGCATTTACGGATATTCCGGCACAGGTGTATGCAGGTACATCTGAATCTCTTGAATCTAACGAAGATTCTGTCCGAAAATTCTTGTCAGCTGTCGCTGAATCATCGCAGTGGATTGTTGACAATGACGAAGCGGCTACAGATATCCTTGCTGAAGACACATCCATTGGAATCGGTGAGGCCGAAAAATCATACCTACGAGCTCAAGATGCGTACTCATTAGAAGGTCGAATTGATCCCGCTGGACTAGAAAAGTGGCTGGAGATCTCGGCGGCTCATGGGTCACTACGAGAGCTTCCCTCTGTGCCGGAAATCTACGATGATCAATATTTGCCGGGTAAATAGGTGGGTTAAGCATGAGCGCTCGGACTAGGTTGCTGCACGTACTCGAGCTCCTGCACTCGGACGAGATGGAAACGTGAATTCCTGGCTGTAAAGGTCCAGACGAGTCGGAACTTGAACTTAATAGCGACATGGCAGGTGAGTAATTGATGTCACAAATGGTGAAAGTTTCAGTAATCTTCTTGGTCGAGTCGTCAGCGCTTACTGTGTGAGTTTCGCTTTCAAATGGGACATTGGCAAAGATGACACTATCCGAACGTGCATCAGTAGTAAAAGTGGATGGTCGAGCAACGTTGCCTGACCATCCACTTTTTCTTGGCGAGTTCTCGCGGTCGACTCTTCTATGCCTGTCAAGCCGCCTCCTGGACATTTTTCGTTTGGGAGGCGGACGTCAGAATTCTGAATATACGACGAGTCAGGTAACGCTTAACACAGCGCCAAATTTCCTTATCGGTCTTACCTTCGGCTCGTCGTTTTTCGACGTAGAGGCAAGTCTCGGAATCGTAGGTCATTCGAGTGATCGCGGCCAGATGCAAGGCGCTGTTAAGCCTTCTGTCACCGCCTCGATTGAGCCGATGACGCACAGTGTTCCCCGACGACGCAGGAATAGGATTCACACCTGCCAAGCAGGCGAAGGCAGCCTCACTGCGAACCCTGCCCTCATGCGACCAGGCCACCAAGCATTTTGCCGCAGTCACTGCCCCGAAGCCCTTTTCTTCGAGCAAGAGTGAAGCCTCACTGACCTTGACCAGCTCATCCAACTTTTGTTCGTTGGACTTCAACTGTTCATCCAGTCCCATGACATGCTTGGCCAAGCGGACAGCCTCTGACCAAGCAATAACTAAAGCTAATTCCTCCTCGCGTTCACGCCACCGGGAAATCTCTACGACCTGGCTCGGAGTAAGTTTCCTGCGTGCGTCGATGCTGAGGTCGTTAGTGCGTACCAAGGCGTTCAAAGCATTGATCGATCTGGTGCGGTCTTTGGACATAGATTCCCGTGAAGTCACGAGAATCCGTAAGCCCTGGCGAATCCCCTCATTCAGGCGGGGACGACGCAGTTTCTCCACCGGCAGCGGAAGTGCCGACATAGCCAACCGGTGAGCGTCCAATGCATCCGATTTGCCGACGCCCCGGTTCTTCTTGGAATCCATACGCGGGGCTTCGGCAACGGAGAAGCCGTGGGTGGCCACAGTGCCAGCGAGGATCGCTCCGTAGGATGCGGCACCCTCGATGACCCAGAGGGTGCTGGCATCAGCGTTCGTACGGCGGGCCACCCATCTGATGGCGCGGTTGATGCCTGACCCGGTGGTTGGGAAAGACTGTTTATCCAGCAATGCACCGTTGGTTGCATCAAGGATGGCATAGACATGGTTGCGTGCGTGAGTGTCGACACCCACGACATACGGGTGGCAATGAGAGACGATAGACATGGCGGTCACCGCGTTTTCCTCTTGTGGCGGACTTGGCTGGCGGCCGTTGGCAGCCGGTGCCAGTCCGGGTAGGAATCACGTCGGAACAGAACTGTGAGGGGTCACGCCTGCAAGGGCGGACAATCTTCTAATCAGGCTACCGAGGTGGGCCGGACAGGAACCGGCCCACCCACCCTGATGGACGGATAAATCGACCGCAAGACGCTCTAAGAGGTCAGTTGCAACATGAGTCACATCCATGGGTGAAACAGCCAGTTCCCATCCTGCCAGCTAGTCCCAGACCAGCTACAAGTAAGCCTCACAGTTGCAACATTCCCGAAGTATTGGATACGCGGGGGCAAGACAAAATGCCGAGATTAGTTGGCCGACAGGTCCTATGTTCCTCCGGGCTAAAGACCCGACAACAACATAGAGGGAGCATGCAGCTTATGCTCGGCCAGCGCCCTCGTCGGCAACCACGGTGAAGATATTCGGCTGCACATAACCTGCCTGTTCAAAGGCGGCTAGCACCGCTTGGCTGACCGGCTCCACCTGTTCTCGGCGAATCAGTGCAATAGCGCTTCCGCCAAAACCGCCGCCGGTCATCCGGGCGCCGATCGCCCCGGCTTCCATCGCCGCTTCCACCGCGGCATCAAGTTCTTCGCTGGAGATCTCGTAGTCATCGCGCATGGAAACGTGGGATTGGTACAGGAGCTCGCCGACCTCTTCCAAATCGTCCTCGCCCAAAACCTTGACTGTCTCCAGCACGCGCTGGTTCTCGGTGACAATGTGCTTTGCACGGCGCTTGATCACCGGATCTTCGATGGCTTCAAGCACCTCAACGCCGTCCACATCCCGAAGCGCATCCACTCCCAAGACTTCACAGGCCTGCTCGCAGCTGCGCCGGCGGGCCGCATACCCGCCATCAACATGCGAATGCTCCACCCGAGTATCAATCACCAACACCACAGCATCATTCTGCGCCAACGGCAATGGCACGGCCTGTGCTTCCATGGAACGGCAATCCAGGAACAATGCATGATCAGCATGGGACATCAGCGAAGCGCTCTGATCCATGATCCCCGTCGGGGCACCCACAAACTCGTTCTCAGCCCGCTGAGTCAGCTGCGCCATCTGGGTGAGCGACAACCCCAGCTGATAAAGGTCGTTGAGCGCAACAATGGTTCCCACTTCCAGCGCATGGGAAGAAGACAGCCCCGAACCCACCGGAACATCAGAATCCACCAGCAGCTCAAAACCGGCCAGCTCGACACCTTCCAGCTGGTTCAACGCCCACACCACCGCCGCAGGATAAGCAGCCCAGCCAGGCACGGCCTTGGGCACCAGCTCGTCGATGGTAATCGAGGTGACGGGAATGGATTCTCCGCCCCCATAGGTCGAGGCGAAGTCCAGCGACGTGTTCTCCGGCTCCAGTTGGGACTTGCGGCGAATGGCCACCAGGGCATTCTTGTCGATGGCAAAGGGCAGGACGTAGCCCATGTTGTAGTCGGTGTGCTCGCCGATCAGGTTCACGCGTCCCGGCGCACGCCAGATGCCCTCCGGGTGATGCCCAAAGGTCTTGGTGAACTTCTCGCGCAGTGCGCTGACGCGCGCTGCGTGGTCTTTGCTGTCGCTAATGCTCACAGGGTCACCTCGCGCAGTCGTGCTGCCGTTGCCTCGGCTGGAATGTCATTGATGAAAGCGCCCATGGCCGCTTCGGATCCGGCGAGGAATTTCAACTTGTCTTCGGCTCGTCGCGGGCTGGTCAGCTGAAGGTGCAACCGGGAGGCAGCGCGTTCCCTGGCGGCCAGCGGCGCCTGGTGCCAGGCAGCGATGTATGGGGTTGGCGTGTCATAGAGCGCGTCAAAACGGCGCAGCAGATCCCGATACATGAGCGCCAATTCGTCTTTTTCCTCTTCGGTCAAGGCCGCAAAATCCGGCACATGCCGGTGCGGGACGAGATGGGCTTCCAGCGGCCAGCGTGCTGCATAGGGAACAAAAACGGAGAAGTGCTCGCCCTGCACGACCATGCGCGTGCCTTCGGCCTGCTCGAATTCGAGGATGTCGCCCATCAGCGTTCGGCCGGTGGATTCAAGATGCTTGACCGCTTGATCAGCCATCTTGCGGGCCGTGGGGGTCAGGTACGGATAGGCGTAGATCTGCCCATGGGGGTGATGCAGGGTCACGCCAATATCCTGCCCACGGTTCTCAAATGGGAAGACCTGGGCGATGCCCTCCATGGCGGAAAGCTCTTCGGTGCGCTGGGCCCACGCTTGCACGACGGTGCGGGCGCGCTCGTCATTCAGCGAGGCGAAGGATCCGGCATGGTCGGGGGTGAACACCACGACTTCGCAGCGGCCATAGGCCGGCAGCGGAACCTGTTCCGCGGCATGTTCCGGAATCTTCCCCAGGGCCGGGCCGAGGGATGGGAAGCGGTTTTCGAAAACCACCACATCAAAGTCTTCGGCCGGGATTTCGCTGAGCCGCCCGTCAACGCTCGGGCACAGCGGGCACTGGTCCTTGGGTGGAAGGTAGGTGCGCGACTGGCGGTGGGCCGCCACCGCCACCCAGTCGCCGGTCAGCCGGTCATAGCGCAGTTCACCTGGCTCGCCGCGCGGGTCCAAGGCCCGGGTGTCATGCACCTCTTCGGGCACGCTGCCCGAGCCATCGGCGAAGAAGATGGCCTGGCGGCCATCGGCAAGGTGGTGGAGCCGGTGGGTTGCTTCATGTGCTGCGTTGCCCTGCGGCATGGCAATGTCTCCAGATAGTTCGTCAGTTCGGTGGTGTGGAACAGGCCGGCGAGCTCAGCTCGCCTGCGCCGGGCCAATCAGCCAGCTGGCCTGGTGGGTGGCGGCCGGTTCCAGCCGGATCACGCCATCACCGGAGTTGAAGGCCCCCGGCGGGCAGGTCATGGGCTCGACGGCCAGGCCGGTGCGGTTCAGGGCCGGATCATCGCCGTCAGCGGTGTGCACCTGCACCCAGGCGCAGGTGCCATCCCAGATGATCTGCGAGCCCACGCCGTGCTCATCGGTGAGAACCGCCCTGGCCAGCTTCTCGCCGTCGAATTCCAGGGAAGTGTAGGCATGGTCGATGAAGGTGGTGCCCAGCGTCCGCGGGGTGCGGAAATCAAGTTCGGTGCCGGCCACCGCAACGACCTCCGTGGGCAGCAGGCGCTGGCCCTCGGTGAGCTGGACCTCGTGCGCCGGCAGGCTCAGCGTCCAGGCATCGGCCTTTCCGCCAGGGGCCACCAGGTAGGCGTGCGATCCCCAGCCGAAAGGCGCCGCTTCGGCCCCGAGGTTGGTGGCGGTGGCGGTGGTGCGCAGCCCTTCTGGCTCCAGCTGGTAGCTGATCACCAGCTGCACCTCGAAGGGGTAGCCCTCGCTCGGGGTGATGATGGTGCGGAATTCCGCGAAATCATCGCCGTGCTGGGCCAGGGTGAAATCGGTGTCGACTACCAGCCCGTGCAGGGCGTGCCCCCGGGCCGGTTCGGTGATCGGCAGCTGGCGCTGCACCCCGTCCCAGGTGTAGCGTCCATCGCGCACGCGGTTGGGCCAGGGAGCGAGGATCGCCCCGGAGAAGACCGGGCGGGGCTGCTGCGGATCAAAGGCCCGGACCAGCGGCCGTCCCTGGTGCTCCAGGCTGGCCAGGGTGGCGCCAACGCTGGCTAATTCTGCGCTGAAGCCATGGCCGGCCAGGGCCACCACCTGGCCATTGGCGCTGGTCAGCTGGGGTTCGCTCATGCTGGGCATGGTTCCTCTTTCTGTGCTGGTCCGGATTTGGAGCTCATGGCATACGCTGGGCCCTCCCGCACACCGGTGCGGAAGGGCCCAGCCATGCACTGCGCGGGGCTCGGCCTAGTTGCCGGCGCCTGCGCGTCGCTTGTTGTAGATGTCGAAGGCCACTGCCAGCAGCAGCACGATGCCCTTGACGATCTGCTGGGTGGAAGCGCCCACGCCCATCAGCTGCATGCCGTTGGAGAGCACCGCCATGACCAGGCCACCGACGATGGCTCCGGTCACCCGGCCAACGCCACCGGTGGTCGAGGCGCCGCCGATGAAGCAGGCCGCGATGGCATCCAGCTCGAACATGTTGCCGGCACCGGGCTGGGCGCCGTTGGAACGCGAGGAGAAGACCACGCCGGCGATGCCCGAAAGCAGGCCCATGTTGATGAAGATCCACAGGTTGATCTTCTTGACGTTCACGCCCGAGAGCTTGGCTGCCGACAGGTTGCCGCCGATGGCGTAGACGTGGCGGCCGAAGACGGTGCGGGTGGTCAGCACGTGGTAGCCCAGGATCAGCACGGCCAGGATGATCAGCACGATCGGCATGCCGCGGCTGGTGGCGATCTGCCAGAAGAACCAGAGGATGATGATGGCCGACAGGACGTTCTTGCCCAGGAACATGGCCAGGGATTCGACGCTCTGCCCGTACTTCACGCGGCCCTGGCGGGTGCGCCACTGCGAGTAGATCAGTCCGGCCACGGCGATTGCGCCGATGACCAGGGTGAAGGTGTCAAAACCGTAGCCGCCGAGCAGGCCGTTGAGGAACCCGCCGGCAATCTGGCCGTATTCGCCAGGGAATGGGGAGAGCGAAACGTTGTTCAGCACTTCGTAGGTCAAGCCGCGGAAGAGCAGCATGCCCGCCAGGGTCACGATGAAGGCCGGAATGCCCACATACGCCACCCAGAAGCCCTGCCACAGTCCGCACAACGCGCCGACGGCGATGCCGGCAAGCATGCCGGCCCACCAGGGCATGTCGTGCTTGATGATCAGCACCGCGGATACGGCGCCGGTCAAGGCGACCAGCGAGCCGACGGACAGATCGATGTGGCCGGCGACGATCACGATGATCATGCCCAGGGCCAGCACCAGCACGTAGGAGTACTGCAGGACGATGTTGGTGATATTGGTCGGGCTGAGCAGCAGCCCGTTGGTCAGGATGGCAAACAGCACCACGATGAGCACAAAGGCAATGTAAATGCCCGAGGTGCGCAGGTTCTTGGTGAAGATATCCTTCAGCTCGCTTGTGATGGTCATCGGGTGCTTTCCTTCTCGATGGTCATGAGTTCCATGAGGCGTTCCTGGTTGGCTTCGTGCCGCGGCAGTTCACCGGTCAGCCGGCCGTAGGCCAGCGTGTAGATGCGGTCGCAGATGCCCAGCAGCTCGGGCAGCTCGGAGGAGATCACCAGCACTGCCTTGCCGGCCGCGGCCAGCTCGTTGATGATCGTGTAGATCTCATACTTGGCGCCGACGTCGATGCCGCGGGTGGGCTCGTCGAGGATCAGCAGCTCGGGTGCGGTGTGCAGCCATTTGCCCAGCACCACTTTCTGCTGGTTGCCGCCCGAGAGGTTGCCGACCTTGGCCATGACGTTGGGGGTCTTGATGCGCATGGACTTGCGGTAGTGCTCGGCGATCTGGATTTCGCGGTTGGAGTTGACGAACCCGTTGGAGGAGATCTTCCCCAAGCCGGCCGCGGTGGTGTTCACGCGGATATCCTCGATGAGGTTCAGCCCGAACTTCTTGCGGTCCTCGGAGACGTAGGCGATGCCGGCCTTGATGGCCTTGCCCACGGTGGAGGTATCCACTTCCTTGCCGTCCATCAGCACGCTGCCGGTGATATTCCGGCCGTAGCTGTGGCCGAAGACGCTCATCGCCAGCTCGGTGCGCCCGGCGCCCATGAGCCCTGCGATGCCGACAATTTCTCCGGCGCGCACGTTCAGCGAGGCGCGATCCACCACGGTGCGCTCCTGCTGCACCGGGTGCTGCACCGACCAGTCGCGCACCTCGAAGACCACATCGCCGATCTTCGGCTCGCGTTCCGGGTAGCGCGAGGACAGCTCGCGGCCGACCATGCCCCGGATGATGCGGTTCTGGTTGGAGGCCGGATCGGCCATGTCCAGTGCTTCGATGGACTGGCCATCGCGGATGATGGTGGTGGTGTTGGCGATGTCCTCGATTTCGCCGAGCTTGTGCGAAATGATGATCGAGGTGATGCCCTGCTCGCGCAATCCGCGCAGCAGGTTCAGCAGGTGCTCGGAGTCATCGTCGTTCAGTGCCGCGGTGGGTTCGTCCAGGATCAGCAGCTTCACGTTCTTGCTCAGCGCCTTGGCGATTTCCACCAGCTGCTGTTTGCCGACGCCCAGCTGGCCTACCGGGGTGACCGGAAGTTCATCCAGGCCGACGCGGGAGAGCAGTTCGGCGGCACGGTGGTTCGTTTCGTTCCAGTCGATGAATCCGCTGCGGGCGGTCTCATTGCCAAGGAAGATGTTCTCGGCCACCGACAGGTAGGGCACCAAGGCCAGTTCCTGGTGGATGATCACAATGCCCTGGGCTTCGGAATCCTTGATATTCGAGGCTTTGAGTTCCTCGCCTTCGAAAATGATCTGGCCCTCGTAGCTGCCGTGCGGGTAGACCCCGGAGAGCACCTTCATGAGGGTGGATTTGCCGGCGCCGTTTTCGCCGCAGATGGCGTGGATTTCGCCCTTGCGAACCGAAAGGTTGACGCCGTCCAGCGCCTTGACCCCGGGGAAAGTCTTGGTGATCTCCTGCATTTGCAGGATGGTGGTGTCCATAGTGCAGACGTCCTTGGTGTGTGCTGAGAGCGACCTGCCCGCGGCCGGCCGCAACATCGTGATGCTGCGGCCGGCGCTGGGTGCGGGAAGCTACTTGCTGCGGCCGGCCTTTACTTCTTCTGCCGTGTAGTACTCGGAGTCAACGAGCAGGGACTTGATGTTGTCCTTGACCACGATGTCCGAATCCAGCAGGAAGGATGGGACGACCTTCTTGCCGTTGTCGTAGGTCTCGGTGTCGTTGGCTTCCGGCTCGCCGCCGCCGGCGTAGGCCTTGACGGCTTCAACGGCCTGGGTGGCCAGCTTGCGGGTGTCCTTGAAGATGGTGGAGTACTGGACCCCGTCATCAATCAGCTTCACCGAGGCGATTTCGGCGTCCTGCCCGGTGACAACCGGCAGGCCTGCCTTCATCGACTTGCCGTAGCCGGCGTTGGACAGGGCAGTGATCACGCCGCGGGAGATGCCGTCAAATGGCGAGAGGATGCCATCGATCTTGGTTTTGCCGCCGGCATAGTGGGCGGTGATCAGGTCTTCCATGCGCGACTGGGCTTCTTCCTGGCTCCAGCGCAGGGTGGCTGCCTGCTCGATGTCGGTCTGGCCGGACTTCACCACGAGGGTCTTGTCATCCAGGAATGGCTTGAGCGTGTCCATGGCGCCCTTCCAGAAGAAGTGCGCGTTGTTGTCATCGATGGAACCGGCGAAGAGCTCGATGTTCAGCGGGCCCTTCTTGTCGGTCTTCTTGCCATCGGCATCCAGCAAGCCAAGGCCGGTCAGCAGCGAGGTGGCCTGCTGCACGCCGACGTTGTAGTTGTCGAAGGTGACATAGAAGTCGACGTTCTCGGTGCCGTTGATCAGGCGGTCGTAGGAGATGATCGGGATTCCGGCATCCGCCGCGGCCTGCAGCTGGGTCGACAGCGCGGTGCCGTCAATCGAGGCCACCACCAGGATGTCGTCGCCCTTGGTGATCATCTGGTCGATCTGCTGCTGCTGGGTTGGGATGTCGTCATTGGCGAACTGCAGGTCGACGCTGTAGCCAACTTCTTCCAGCTGCTTCTTGACGGCAGCGCCATCAGCGATCCAGCGTTCCGAGGTTTCGGTAGGCATTGCCACGCCCACCTGGATGTCCTCCGGTGCCTTTGATTCGCCGTCGCCGGCGCCTGCACCGCCACCTGCGCCGCTGCCGCCACAGGCTGCCATTGCGGTAACCAGCGCGAGGGAACCAACAGTCGCCGCAGCCTTGCGGGTCCAGTTATTCCATGCCATCTTTTCCTCCTTGAAAATGTGCCCCACTCTGCGAGTGAGACGGGGCTCACACCATGTTAGCGCTAACAACATCGGTTGCGCCACCCCTAATTGAAGATAAATTAAGATTCCTTACTCATTGCGCTGGCGGAGCCCCGTCAGCGGGCTCCGCCAGCGCAAAAAACCGCGGGAAAACGGCCGAGAGCTAAAAACCCTGAGCCAAACGGTAGTAGCTCTGGTTCACGCGGATCTGCTGGGCAAAGTTCCGGCGAGTGGTTTCCTCATCGATGACCAGCAGTTCGGTCCCGGCGATTTCGGCGAAGATCTCAAAGGCTTCGATGCCCGCGGCGGTGGACATCACCGTGTGGTGCGCCCCGCCAGCAGCAAGCCAGGATTCGGCCGACACGTTGAAGTTCGGGCGCGGGCTCCACACGGCGCGGGCTACCGGCAGGTTCGGCAGATCGGCCGGCGGGACCACCACGTCAACGACGTTGGCGGTCAGGCGGAAACGCTCGCGCATATCGGCCATGGACACCACGATGGCACCGTCGGTGGCGTCGGCGTTGAAGACCATGCGCACCGGATCTTCGCGGCCGCCAATGCCCAGCGGGTGGATTTCCACGCGTGGCTTGGCGGTGGTCAGCGAAGGGCAGACCTCGAGCATATGCGCGCCGAGGATCAGCTCCTTGCCCTCGGTCAGGTCGTAGGTGTAGTCCTCCATCAACGAAGCGCCGCCTGGCAGCCCCTGGCCCATGACCTTGGCCGCGCGCACCAGCACCGCGGTCTTCCAGTCGCCTTCCGCGCCAAAGCCGTAGCCCTTGCCCATCAGGCGCTGCACGGCCAGACCTGGCAGCTGGCGCAGCCCGCCCAGATCTTCGAAATTGGTGGTGAAGGCCATGGCATTGGCCTCGCGCAGGAAGGCTTCCAGCGCGATTTCCTGGCGGGCCGCGTAGCGCAGCGACTCGTGGCGGGCGCCGGAAGCGCGCAGTTCTTCCACGACGTCGTAGTCGCGCTCGTACTCGGCCACCAGGGCGTCGATATCGGTCTCGGCTACGGCTTCCACCGCCTCGACCAGGTCATTGACCGCCCAGGTGTTCACCGAGACGCCGAAGCGGATCTCGGCCTCGGTCTTGTCCCCCTCGGTCACGGCAACATTGCGCATGTTGTCGCCGAAGCGGACCAGGTTCAGGTTATGCACGGCGTTGAAGCCGGCGGCCCCGCGGATCCAGGTGCCCACGCGGCGGGCTACCGCCGGGTTGGATACGTGGCCCACCACGGTGGTGCGCGATGCCCCCAAGCGGGTGGCCAGGTAGGCGTATTCGCGGTCGCCGTGCGCGGCCTGGTTCAGGTTCATGAAATCGAAGTCGATGGAATCCCACGGCAGTTCCACGTTGGCCTGGGTGTGCAGGTGCAGCAGCGGCTTTTGCAGGGCCTTCAGTCCGTTGATCCACATCTTGGCCGGGCTGAAGGTGTGCATCCAGGTGATGACGCCCAGGACGTTGTCATCCGAATTCGCTTCGAGCATCGCGCGTCGGATGGAGTCGGAGTCCTTGAGCACCGGCTTCCACACGATCCTTGCCGGGACCTCGGTGGAGGCGTCCAATGCCTGCGCCACCTCGGTGGATTGCTGGGCCACCTGGCGCAGGGTCTGCTCGCCGTAGAGGTCCTGGCTTCCGGTGAAGAACCAGATTTCCTTGTCGTTATATGCCTTGGCCATGATGTCCTTACTGTCCGTAAACGTTCTGGTAGCGCTCGTAGAGCGAGTCGATCTTTGCGGGGTCGATTGGCTGCGGGTCCCCGAGCTGCTGGGCGATATGCACGGTGCGGGCCACTTCCTCGCACATCACCGCTGCCTTGACGGCGGCACGCGCATCCTTGCCGATGGTGAAAGGGCCGTGGCTGGCCATGAGCACCGCGGGGCTGCGCGAGCCGCGCAGCGTGGAGACAATTCCGCGGCCGATGGAGTCATCGCCGATGATCGCGAAGGGGCCCACGGGGATGGGGCCGCCAAACTCGTCGGCCATCATGGTGAGCACGCAGGGAATTTCTTCGCCGCGGGCCGCCCATGCGGTGGCGTAGGTGGAGTGGGTGTGGACCACGCCGCCAACTTCTGGCATGTGCTCGTAGGTGTAGGCATGGGCCGCGGTATCCGAGGAGGGCGCGTGCCGGCCGTCCAGCAGCTGCCCATCGAGGGTGCACACCACCATGGATTCTGCGGTCAGGTCATCATAGGAGACCCCGGAAGGCTTGATCACGAAGAGGTCTGCGCTGCCGTCGGCCACCTCGGGGTGGCGCACCCGCTGGGAGACGTTGCCGGCGGTCCAGACCACCAGTTCATAGCGCGGAAGTTCCGCATGCAGGTCGGCGACAACTTGGCGCACCCGCTGGATCTCTTCGCGCATCGGCTGCGGGTAGCTGTCCAAGGTTCGTTGTTGATTCATCGGTTTCTCTTTTCGTCCAAAGCTGCGTGGTGCCTAGATGGCGGTAATTGCGGTGCGCTGGATGGCCAGGCCGGCTTCGTAGGTTTTCAGGTAGGCCTCGAATCCTGCCCGGTCTTCCTCCACTGGCTCGGCCAGGCTCAGTTCGGCACCGGCGAAGACCTCGGAGTCCAGGAATTCGGGCAGTGCGACCTGCAGGCCTTCGAGCACCCGCTGGCGGTAGGCCGCCAAGACTGCGATGCCCCACGCTCCCCCGTGCCCGGCGCTGTCGCCGACGAGAATCGGGGTGTTGATCGCCGCGGCCAGCAGCCGCTGGGCTACCCCTGCGGTGCGGAAGATGCCGCCATGGGCAAACATCTGCTTGACCTCAACGCCTTCGGCGGCCAGCACCCGGAGCCCGAGGCTCAGGGTGGCGAACATGGCATAGACCTGCACTCGCATGAGATTGGGCAGATCCAGGCTGGAACCGGGAGTGCGCAGGATCGCTGGGCGTCCTTCAGCCAAATTCGCCACCGGTTCCCCGGAGAGGTTGTTATAGGCCAGCAATCCGCCGCCGTCGGCCGCGCCTTCCAAGGCCGAGCGCAACAGGGTCTCGAAGACCGCGTTGCCATCGGCCTTGCTTCCCAGCGCCTGGGCGAACTGCCCGAAGACCTGGGCCCAGGCGGCAAATTCGCTGGCCCCGTTATTGCAGTGGACCATGGCCACCGGATGGCCATCCGGCGTGGTGACAACATCGATTTCGTGGTGCACTTCGGCCAGCGGCGCGTCAAGGACCACCATGGCAAAAATGGACGTGCCAGCGGAAATGTTTCCGGTGCGCTGGGCCACCGAATTGGTGGCAACCATGCCGGTTCCGGCATCCCCTTCCGGGGGGCATAGCGGGCTGCCGGCTTGCAGTTGGCCGGTGGGATCAAGCAGCAATGCGCCTGCTTCGGTGAGCGTGCCGGCGTCGGCTCCGGCAGGCAGCGCAGCGGGCAGCAACGAGGCCAGTTCGGCGGTGGCGCCATGTTGCGCTGCCAGCGCATCGAAGGCCGAGAGCATCGAAGCGTCGTAGCTGCCAGTCGCCGGGTCAACGGGGAACATTCCGGCCGCGTCGCCGACACCGAGCACAAATTTGCCACAGAGCAGCTCGTGGACAAATCCGGCCAGGGTGTTCAGCCGAGCCACTGCAGGCACATGCTCTTCGCCATTGAGCAAAGCTTGGAAGTAATGCGCCACGGACCAGCGCTGCGGGATATTGAAGTGCAGCTCTTCGCTGAGCAACGCCGCCGCTTCTGCGGTGGAGGTGTTGCGCCAGGTCCGGAACGGAACGAGCAGTTCGCCGTCGGCGCCGAAGGCCAGGTAGCCGTGCATCATCGCGGAAATCCCGATGGCGCCAAGCCGTGCTGGGCGCACCCCATGGCGTTCCTGGGCGTCTGCAAGCACCTGCGCGATGCAGTCCTGCAGACCGGCGATGATGGCTTCGCGGGAGTAGGTCCAGTTCTTGTCCTGGTATTGGTTTTCCCAGGCGTGGCTGCCGCTGGCAAGCTGCTGGTGATCGGGTCCGATCAGGCTGGCTTTGATATTCGTTGAACCGAATTCGATGCCCAGCACGGCCTGGCCGTTGCTGATGACCTCGCGGGCGGCTGTCCCGTTGAGCTGTGTTGCCATGAATTCTCCGTTCGCACAGCTCGGTGAGCAGCGCCTCTGCCATCGTTGCCTGCTCCACTCGCCAAAAATGCGCGGGCAGAACAAAACCTCGATGCAATGTTAGCGCTAACAATTTGTGATGCGCAACACCGGATCCCAGATTCGGGAAATGAAGAGCTGGCCTAGCGGGGCTTTGGCGGTGCGGTGCTCGCCCGGATTACCAGCGTTGGGGCAATCACCTTCGGGGCCTTGTCTGCCATGGCGCCTTCCAGCAATTCCGTCAGCGCCGCATGGCCCACATCGCGGAACGGCTGGCGCACGGTAGTCAGGGACGGGATGAGGAAGTTCGAGATTTGCAGGTCGTCAAACCCGACCACCGAAACATCATTGGGCACTTCGAGCCCGGCTTCCCAGAAGGCTCGCAGAACGCCGGTGGCCAGGTAGTCATTGGCGGCGAATACTGCGGTGACTTCGCCAGCTCGCACCGAATCGACCAATCGCTTGCCCGCCTCGTAGCCACTGGGCGCCAGCCAGGATTCGGCGGGCACCTCGATGACCGGAGCTTTGGCTTCCAGCATTTTTTCTTGCCAGCCAACCTGGCGTTCAGTCGCATCGAACCAGCCGCTCGGACCGGAAATGTGGGCGATCTTTCGGTGACCCAAGGCCAGAAGGTGACCGGTGGCCATTCGCGCGCCTTCGCGCTGGTCGATGTACACGTAATGCGCCGGATCCGCGGCGGGCACCTGGGTGCGCGCGGCCACGACCACCACCGGAATTGTCAGCGCAGCATCATCCAGCGCGTCGATCACCTTTTCGAAAGGCGCAACCATCACCACGCCATCAACACCCTGGTCCACCAGATGGCTGAGCGCTTCGCTCGCGCTGTGCGCGTCATAGCGGTCCAGCGCGGTGACAGTCACGAAGTATCCCTGTGCGCGGGCAGCGGCCTCGATGGCCAGCACGGTGGATTGGGGCCCGAAAAATTCGCTGCCAACGGTGAGAATGCCAATGGTGCTGGAATGCGATGTGGCCAGTGCACGCGCGGCTCGATTGCGGCGATAGCCGAGCTGGCGAATGGCTTCCATCACCTGATCGCGGGTTCCCTCCCGGACATTTGGATGGTCGTTGAGCACGCGGGAGACCGTCTGATGGGACACCCCTGCCATGGCCGCCACATCCGCCATCGACGGGGGTCGGTTTCCTGGGCGCCCTTCACCGGGCTGAGCAATGTTCACAACGGTCATTATTGCAAAGATCGCTGACCGCACACGCAAGAACCCGCATCTCCGCCCTCGCACCACCGGAAGGTCGCAAAGATCTGGATCCTGGCGACCCTTCAACGATTAACCGTGTCTCGCTTCAGCATGCCGCGATTAGAAACTACGCAAAATCCTCATGAATCGCACGTAAGAGTAATTATTAACTTAAATGACTGACTTTATAGGTTGTATTGAAATCATCAGGTTGACATGATCATATACACGCAAGAACATTCAATAAAAAGCGATAAATTTACTTCAAAATTTCGATCGTACGCCAGGAGCTTGATACGGGATCGCAGCAGATCCAACACTCCGCGAACACTTTAAGAAAGTCATAGCTGGATGTCTGGGGGTTCATCCAGCAGCGTTCACGGTATGGGGTACCTCGGAAGCAGCTTTCTCGAGTTGGTACAAAGCGATCAAATTATTGGTTCGCCGAATCGGCGTCCTTGCCGTAGTCACTTGCATCCGCGGCATTCCGTGCCCGATAAGCATCAGGGGTGGTGTGCTTCTAACGCTGGGCGATAGTCGCAGACTTGGCCTGGAAAATTGCTCCGCTAGTAACAGCTTCTTCGATTACTTCCAGCGTCCGCCCCCGAGTTTCTGGAACCTGGGTAGCCACGAAGTACAGGGCCACCGCTCCAACGCCGGCAAAGATTAAGAAAGAGCCAGTGATTCCAACGCCTGAGACCAACGAAGGGAAGAACAATGTCAGTACACCGTTGGTTCCCCATCCAAAGAACACCGAGATACCGATACCCAAGCCGCGCATGTGCAAGGGGAAAATTTCAGCTAACCAAACCCAGACAGCAACACTCAAGAATGTCTGCATCGAGGCCACAAAAGCCACTACCAAAATCAGGATGACAATAGGGCGCAGCGCACTTCCTACCGGCAACAGCAGGCTGGCGAAGGCCACGAACAAATGGCAAGTGGTGGTCAATGACAGCCCGATCATAAATGTTGTTCGGCGATCAAGCCGGTCCATCTTGCGCAAAGCAATCACGCCGCCAATCACGGCAACTACGCCAAAAGCGATGTTGGCCAAGACCGCCTGCTGCGTTGTCATTCCAGCCTCTTCAAGTACTCGCGTTCCGTAGTACATGATTGAGTTAATCCCGGTGAGCTGCTGCATGGTCGCCACGCCGATGCCAACGCCAACAATGCGCAATAACCACTTGTTAGCCAACACCGCTTTGATGCCTACGGGCGTGTTCTTCCGTTGTTCTCTATCGGCGACAGCCTGGATTTGGCGTGCCTCGGCGAGCGCCCGTCCAGGTGACCGCACGGTCTTCAGCACATCAAGGGCCTTGTCGTAGTCGCCCTTCTCCACGAGCCAGCGAGGAGATTCGGGCATGCGCAACATCCCGAAGAACAGAGCCAGGGCTGGCAACGCACAAATGGAGAACATGATGCGCCAGACACCGTCCATGCTTTCACCAAGCCAGGTGTCTAGAACCGCGTTTATCACGAAGGCGGCTAGTTGGCCTGAAACAATGGCTAACTCGTTGCGGCCGGTGATGGAGCCACGTATCTCGTACGGCGCCATTTCAGCCAGGTAAACGGGAGCCACGGTGGATGCACCACCCACGGCCAGCCCGAGCATGATTCTTCCAGCGATCAGAACGCTGAACCCTGCTGGAGAGAACGTCCCCGCTTCGGGGCTCGCGGGAGAGAACACTACAAACAGGGTTCCGACAAAGAACAGCACGGCCAGCGCAATGATGGTTTTGCGTCTGCCCCATGAATCAGCGATTTGCCCCGCAACGAGCGCACCAACCGCTGCCGCAAAAACCAAAGAACTGATCACGACGCCAACTTGCAAGAGATTCAGCCCCAGCTCCATTGCCATCGGGCCTTCAGCACCATTTGCAACACCGGTGTCGTATCCAAAGAGCAGGCCGCCAAAGCAGGCGATAGTCGAGATCAAGCCAAGTCGCTTAGAGTGCGGTCCAGTGGTCAGGGGCGGCAGGATCGAGTCGGCAGCAAGATTTCGCGCGTTGGGCATAGATACTCCTCTGGTCTACCGGTAAAAAGCTCTTTGGCCCGGAGCCGTGGCTAATTCCCCTGCGCACCGATCGCTTTCACCCGGTGCAGCACGGTCGGGACAGAGTGGCCATTTGTGCCTGAACCCCAAATTCCACGTTATTCGTCATGGTCTTGATGTTCTCTCGGCGGCCGGTTGCACCGCCTTGCCCACCTAATAGTTTCATCCAATGCGCGCTCATCCAAGCTCGCTGCCCCGTCTCCTTGGAGTCCTGTTCAACAGCGCTTTCTGTGATTCCAAAAATTGCGCCCATCCCAGCAAAAATTGGACATCAACGCCTATCTTTCCAGTGGGATATGGGCCTATGATTTCTAATAGTCTTTGTACTGACAACTGTACATATGAACTTGATTTCAGCCCTACCAAAGCCAAGGAGGACCCGTGGCAAAACTCTCCATGAATGTCACAACAAGTTTTTACGGAAACGTGGCAACCGACATTGCTGCTGCCCGGTCGGCAGGATTCGGCGGCATCGAACTGCAAAGCCCGAAACTCTATCGCTATCTTGACGCCGGCTACTCGGTGCACACACTTCCAGAAATGCTCACCGGGCTTGAAGTCACAGGCATCGGCGCGGTCCTCGACCTCGAACGCCAGGGCACAGCTCGCGATCAGATGCTCCGCGAAGTCCAGCGGATGGCCGAAATCGCCACAGTGGTCGGCGCACCGATCCTGCAAACGTGCACTGGGCCGGTGGACTGGAACGTGGTCAAGGATTTCAAGGCCGGACGCCTTGCCGATTCCGATGGCCGCTACCGCGGAACCCTTGGTCTTCCAGAGTCGGAGGCACTTGCCGTTGCGGCAGACAACGTCGGTGCTGCAGCCGATATCGCCGCTGATCACGGGTTGGAGATCTACCTGGAGCCCCTGGCATGGTCCAACATCAACCGTTGCCGCCAGGCCCTGGAAATCATTGAACGCTGCGGCCGCGAGAACGTCGGAATCGCCTTGGACACTTGGCATTTTTGGACTGTCGGCGACACCTTGGAGGAGGTCGCCGCGCTGCCCAAGGAAATCATCAAGGCCGCGCATATTTCCGACGGCCTGGATCTGGACCGCGAACGTGATGTTCCCGCCCAAGACGTGCACCGCAATGTCGTGATCGGCGGTGGCGCCATTCCATTGCAGCAGTGGGTGGATGCCATCAAGTCCACCGGCTACGACGGCTGGTGGGTGTCCGAGATGTTCTCCGACCGCGCCAATGAACACGACTTCCACAAGGTTGCCAGCACCATGCGCAATCTTCTGGACATCATGATTTCCTAGCTGCCAACTACTTCGTACGGATCCCAAAAATGCAAAAATTTGCCTTGATCGGCGCTGGCTTCATTGGCTCAGTGCACGCACACAACCTGGCTTCGCACCCAGACGTTGACTTCAAACTGGTCTACGATATCGACCTAAAGCGCGCCACCACGCTGGCCGAACAACATGGCGCCACAGCGGCAGCATCACTAGATCAGATCTTCGAGAACAACGACCTTGATGCGGTTTTCATCGCCTCATCCACCGATTCCCACGCGCAGAACCTCCGTCATGCCGCCGACGCAGGCCTGGCAGCATTGGTTGAAAAGCCAATCGACCTGGACCTGGAAACCGCCAAATCAACGGTGGCCTACGTGGAACGCGCTGGAATCAAGGCCATGGTGAACTTCAATCGGCGTTTTGATCGCGCCCACGCAGAGCTGAAAGAGCTCGTGCACACCGGAAGAATCGGAGATGTCGCGCTGCTCCAGCTCACCTCGCGCGGGCCAGCGCTGCCGCCGGTGGACTACCTGAAAAGCTCTGGCGGCCAATTCCGCGACCAGGCCGTCCATTTTTATGATTTGGCCCGCTGGATCACCGGACAGGATCCGGTGAAGATCCATGCCTACGGCTCGGCCTTGGCGGCTCCCGAGATCGCAGAGTTCGGGGACGTGGATACCTCGATCAGCTCGCTGCTCTTTCCCGATGGGGCGCTGGCGCAAATCGATTGCGTGCGCCACACCAATTACGGCTACGACGAACGCATCGAGGCACTGGGGTCGGAGGGCATGGCCGAATCCGAGCGGCAGCGTTCGGGCCATGTCACCCTGCTCCAAGGACAGCAAGCGCAGTCCCACGGCCTGCACGGAAACTGGTTCGACAGGGTCCAGCCAACGTACGCTGCGAGCCTGGGCGCCTTTGTCCAGGCCCTGGAGGACGATCGCGAAGTGCCCATTACTCTTCGCGAAGGCCTCAAGTCCCAGGCCATCGCCCAGGCTGCGGTTCGCTCTGCAGCTTCGGGACGCAGCGAAACGATCGACTACTCGCTGTAGGTGACGCAACAGCCAAATGGCCCGGCCCCTTTCACCATGGTGAAAGGGGCCGGGCCATTTGGGCATTGATTGCATCAGGCTGCTAGTTGGGGGCTGCGCCTGCCTCGGCTTCAGCCAGTTCCTCGGCGTGCCCGCCAAGTTGTTCGAGCTCGTGAGCCAGCTCGGCCAATTCGGCGCCACCGGCCATCTGGGCGGTCAGCTCTTCGACGGTGATTTCCGACTTGGCGTAGTACCCGATGGAGCGTCCGCGCTTGAGCAGCAGGAACGAGTCGCCCACCGGATATGCGTGGTGGGGGTTGTGCGTAATGAAGATGACGCCCAGCCCGCGATCGCGCGCCTGCAGGATGTAGCGGAGCACCACGCCCGACTGCTTGACGCCCAAGGCGGCCGTTGGCTCATCGAGGATCAGGACCTTGGCCCCGAAATACACTGCACGGGCAATGGCCACACACTGGCGTTCACCACCTGAGAGCTGGCCAATCGGCTGTTCCACATCGCGCAGGTCGATCCCCATGTCGGAGAGCTCCTGCTTGGTGATGTCCTTCATCTTCTGCACATCAAGCTTCTTGAACGGGCCCACACCGGTGGTGAGCTCCGAGCCAAGGAAGAAGTTGCGCCAGATCGGCATCAGCGGAACAACGGCCAGATCCTGGTACACCGCGGCGATGCCGGCATCCAGTGCGATGCGCGGGCTCTTGAGCTTGATGGCAGAGCCATGCAGGTTGAACTCGCCCTCGTCATGCTGGTGCAGTCCGGCGATGATCTTGATCAGCGTGGACTTTCCGGCGCCGTTGTCGCCGAGCACGCAGGTCACCTTGCCCGGGTCAACCACCATGTCCACACCGCGCAGGGCGATGATGCTGCCATAGTGCTTGCCGACGCCCTTGAGGGTCAGCAGGTTGTCGCTGGTTTTGGGCTCGAGCTTTTCGAGCAGCTCTTCGGCCTTCTTGTTCTGTCGATTTTTCATGATCATGTCCTTGGCTTCCTACTTGCTGGATTCCGCGCGCTTTTTCACCACGATGTTCACAACCGTGGCCAGCAGCAGCATCAGGCCCAGGAAGAACTTGAACCAGTCCGGGTTCCAATCGGCGTAGACGATGCCCTTATTGGCCATGCCGAAGATGAAGGCACCGATGGCACCGCCGATGGCTGAACCGTAGCCACCGGTGAGCAGGCAGCCACCGATCACCGCGGCAATGATGTAGAGGAATTCGTTGCCGATGCCTTCACCTGACTGCACTGCGTCGAAGGCGAACAGGTTGTGCATGCCCAAGACCCAGCCGCAGAAGCCGACGGCCATGAACAGGCCAATCTTGGTGCGGACTACCGGAACACCGACGGCACGAGCGGCCTTTTCATCTCCGCCGATGGCGAAGATCCAGTTGCCGACTTTGGTGCGAAGCAAGATCCACGAGGCCACGATGACCAGCGCGATCCAGATGAAGACAGTCACCTTCACATCGATTCCGGCAATACTCACCGACGAAGCGAAGACTGCCTTGGCACTCTGGAAACCGTCCATGTCCGCAATGGAAGGAGAGGAGACCGAGCCGCCGATGGCTCGGGTCAGGCCCAAGTTCAGGCCGGTAAGCATCAGGAAGCTGGCCAGAGTCACGATGAAGGATGGCAGCTTGGTCTTGATCAGGATGATTCCGTTGATGAATCCGATCAGCAACGATACGACCAGCGCCAAGACAACACCTACCCAGACATTCATGCCGAAATACCAGGAAATCAGCGAGGCGCTCAGGGCCGAGGAGATCACCGCGACACCGGTGGACAGGTCGAATTCGCCACCGATCATCAGCAATGACACGCCTACCGCCATGATTCCGATGGTTGACGCGCCGTACAGGACAGTGGCCAGGGAAGCCGGGGACAAGAAGACCGGGGCGACGATGGCAAAGAAGACGAACAGTGCCACGGCGCCTACCAGGGCGCCGATCTCCGGGCGGCCCAGGAGAATGGATAGCGTGCTTTTCTTGCCGACTCGCTCGTCTTGCTCAGCGGCGCTTTTTTTATGCGAGGGTGAGGCTGTTAGTGATGACATGAGTTTTCCTCCGTGTCCAAGATGCGTGCCTGCAGGTTGCAGCAACCTGCAGGACACGCGCTGGGGACGTGGCTAGCGGACGCCTTCTTCGGCGAAACTGGTGATTTTCTCTGCCACGGCCTTATCGACGATGGCAGGGCCGGTCAACGTTGCCTGTCCGCCGCCAATCGTGAATCCGCCACGGTAGTTCTGCCACAGGGCATCAACCGCCATGTAGCCCTGCAACCATGGTTGCTGGTCCACGGTGAACAGCACGTTGCCCTTGGTGATTTCCTGGACAAGCTGCGCGTTCATGTCGAAGGATGCTACTTCAACCTTCGAGTTGGCCGTCGCTTTGGCTTTGAGCAGGGTCATGGTGAATGGAGCGCCCAAGCCGATGATGGCATCAGCCTGCTTGTCCGATTGGAGCTTGGCAGTGGCAGTGGATTCAACCTGCGTCATATCTGTGCCTTGGACGTAGAGCACCTCGGTGCCCGGGATAACCTTCTTCACGCCGGCGCATCGGGCTTCAAGGCCAACGTGCCCTTGTTCCTGGATCACGCAGATAGGCTTCTTGAGACCGGCTTCCTTGAGCTTTTCACCGGCCGCTTCGCCGGCGAGCTGCTCATTGGATCCGAAGTGGGCGAAGACGCCAAGGTCCTTGAACCGGTCTTCGCCAGCGTTCAGGCTGACGATGGGAATCCCGGCGTCGGTGGCCTTTTTCAGCGCGCCCTTCATGGCATCCGGCTTGGCCAGGGTTACTGCAATGCCGTCGACTCCCTGGTCAATCGCCTGCTCGATGAGCTGGGACTGGCGTCCGCCATCGGGGTCGCTGAGGTACTGAAGTTCAACATTGTCCTTGGCAGCTGCCTCTTCGGCTCCCTTGCGGATGATGTCCCAGAAAGTATCTCCGGGTGCGGCGTGGGTAATGACTGCAACTTTGATGCGTTCGGTGGTTGCTACGGAGCCACCGCCACCGTTGGCCTCAGGTTCTGGTGCCCGACCTCCACCGGACGAGCAGGCCGCCAAGCCCAGAGCCGGGACGATGGCCAGTGTTATTGCGAGTTTGCGCCAAGTTGGCTTTCCCATTATTTTTCCCCTTCAGGAATCCGCCGGCACACCCCGATACTCCCCAGGAGCGAGCCGAATGATCTAGTTATCGTGACCTGAATCACAAGATGTCTAAAGTGTGCGTCACGGAAAGCGATCCGTCAAGACTTTGTAAAGACATAAGGATGTGAAGACGAGGTGTCGGATTCTCATAAAGGGTGGAAGCTCCACCGAACCCTCAGAGGGATCGCGGGGGCACTTCGGATGATGCGCGCACGATGAGCCGTGGCAAAATCTTTATTTGACGTGCGAATTTTCCTTCTGGATTACGCATTAAATGAAGCAGGAGCCGTGCGCTTCCACGGCCCAGATCCTGGGAATCAGAGTCGACACTGGTCAACGAGATCCTTCCCAAAGATGACAAGGAAATATTGTCGTAACCCGTCACCGCAGCACTGATCCCCGCCTCGTCCAGGGCATGCATCGCGCCGAAGGCGCACAGGTCGTTGAAGCAGGCCAGCGCTTGGGGCCGCTTCCCGGAAGCCAGCAACTGAGCCACGGCCTCATATCCAGCTTGAAGGCTTGGGCCAGCTTCCACCACCTTCACCTGCTCGCGCAGGCCGTGCCGTTGCATGGCCCGGTGGTAGGCGGCTTCACGCAGTGCGGCCACTGGACCAGAACCTCCTGATACATGGGTAATTTGCGCATTGCCGCCACTGACCAGATGGTCGATCACCATGCCAAACCCCTGCTCGTCATCAATGGACGCTACTGCGGTATTCGCTTGCGGCTCACGCCCGCTGCCAACGAATACCGCGGGAGTCTCACCCAGCGCAGATTCAAAGCTGGCCGCATCATCAGCCGAGCCCACGACCAGGATCCCGCTGACCCGCAGATCACGCAGGGCCTGCAGCTCCGCCGTGCCAATGCCCTGTCCATCATGGATGGCCGCGGCACTGAAAAGCACGTCAAACCCTGCCGCTTGCAGCTGCTCGCGCACCACTTCGGCAACTTCGAGCACCCACGGATTGTGCAGTTCGCCCAAGACCACGCCAATCGCGTGGCGGTTCTCCGCCACCAAGGATCGGGCCGCCAAGTTGGGCTGGTAGCCGAGCTCTCGGATTGAATCCTCGACCCGCGAACGCCGCAGCGAACTGACCTTGCTTGGATCCGAAAGCACCAAGGACACGAGGGACTTTGAGACCCCCGCGTGCTTGGCGACATCGCGGATAGTGGGGCGGCGATTTGGCATCGGCAACATGGCAGTCAGTATTGCATCTTCTGGCCCTGGGCTGGCTTGCCTGTTTGCTGCCAGTCTCCGGTGGCCGCGGATTTTTCGGCGGCTTCGACGAGGGCGGCAGCGGCCACCGCGTCAGCGATGGTGGAGTTGGTTTTCTCGCCCCCGCAAACAGCCAGCAAGAATTTTTTGGCTTCGATGATTTTAAGGTCGTCGAAACCCATGGCATTGCCCGGCCCGGGCTGGAAGCGTGAATACTCCCCATGCCCTGGTGAGCCAATCACCGTGGTGAACCCCTGCTCTTCGTTGTTCCGGCCAAGGACTACTTCGAGTTCGTTCAGGCGCTCGTAATCCCACTTGACCGAGCCTTCGGTGCCGTAGATTTCCAGGCGGTAGCCGCATTGCGGGCCGATGGCTACGCGCGAAGCTTCGATGGTACCGATGGCGCGCTGGGCGAGGCCCTCCGGACTGAACCGAACCATCGCAGCAGCATAGTCCTCGTTTTCCACCTCGCCCATTTCACCGCCTTCAATCAAATCAAAATGCGTTCCCTGGCCCATGGACAGCTTGGGCCTGGCAGGAATCATGACATTGGTTGCAGCGCTGATGCTCTGGATAGAACCCACCACGTGGCTGCACAGGTCTACGGCATGGCTGAACAGATCGGCTAGCACGCCGCTGCCCGCAAGCTCCCGATTGAAGCGCCAGGATCGCGCCGCCCGCGGATCAGCAGCATAGCCAGCGAGGAAACTGGCCCGCACGTTGGTGATTTCTCCCAGCCGGCCATCGCCAACCAGTTGCCGGGCTCGTTCTATGGCTGGCGCATGGCGGTAGTTGAATCCAACAGAGGTCTCGACCCCGTTGCGGGCCACGGCCTGCTCGATGGACTGCGTTTCTGCCAGGCTGCGGCCGGCAGGCTTTTCGATCCAGAAGTGCTTTCCGGCTTCAGCTGCGGCAATCGCCATCTCTGCGTGCAGGAAGTTGGGCGCGCAGATGGAGACGACATCAACTTCAGGATCCGCAAGGACTTCGTGGTAGTCCAAGGTTCCGCGCTCAAAGCCCAGGGTGGAAATGGCGTAGTCCACCCGTGACTGCTCGGTATCCGCGGCGACAACCAGTCGCGGCTTGATTCCCAGCTCCGGATAAACGTAGGGCACGGAACTATACGCGCGGGCATGCAGCTTGCCCATCCAACCCACTGAAATCAGCCCAACTCCAACGGTGCGCTGTTGATTCATGATGCCCTCCCTGTCTGCGGCGATGCGGGCCGCGTGCCCTTCTTGGCTCTCCGGATCCCCAAATGTTGGACCGTTCCAAAAACCCTATGCGCCTCCCGGACCTGCAGGCAATGAATTTTGAGTGATTTTTTGTTAGGACAATTGGACAAGGTGACGTTTCCGTCCAAACTCCCTAGTAAAACAGGGATTATCAACTGCATCGGAACGGCTGTACGCAGCCTATCCAGCAACACCCACAGCGGCCAACCGCTCTAGATCACGCTGATTTCGGCCCAAGGGATGCCCAAAGCGTCAACTTTCCGATATAGTTTGTCCTGTCAAAGCGACATATGACTACGAAGTCGCCGGCAAGGAGCAATTGTGAGCACACCACTGAGCATCAAGATCGACAGATCTTCACCGATCCCCCTCTACCACCAGGTAGTGCAGGGCATCGAAGGCGCCATCCGCGACGGCTCGCTCGCTTCGGGCACCCGGCTGGAAAACGAAATCGAGCTGGCCCAGCGACTGCGGCTATCCCGCCCCACCATCCGCAAGGCCATGGATGATCTCGTTCAGTCAGGGCTCTTGGTGCGCAAGCGCGGAGTGGGTACGCAGGTCGTGTCCAGCCAAATCCGCCGGCACCTCGAGCTCTCCAGCCTGAACGACGACCTTGAGCGTGCCGGGAAGAAGCCCTCCACTACGCTGCTCAGCTTCGAGCACATTCCAGCTCCGTCAGAAATCCAGGAACTTCTCTCGCTGCCCAAGGGCGTTTCGGTCTACCACTTCACCCGTCTGCGTTCTGCCGGCGGCAGCCCGCTGGCGCTGATGGAGAACTGGGTGCGCGACGATATTGTCGAGCTCGATGAAAAGTCCTTGCGCGCCCATGGCCTCTATGAGCTCTTGCGCGACGCGGGCGTCAATTTCCGGCTCGCCCAGCAGCGCATCGGCGCAACCATCGCCGATGACGCCCAGGCGCACGCCCTTGATACCAGCGCGGGTTCAGCCCTGGTCACCATGCAGCGCACCGCTGTCGATGACACCGGTCGCAATGTTGAGACGGGGTCTCACGTCTACCGCGCTGACGCATACAGCTTTGAAATGACCTTGGTGCAACGCTAGGCACCTGGCACCGCCATCGAAAGGACTGACCGATGACCGATTGGATCTACCCTGCTGGTTCCGCCACTGACGGAGACTGGAGCGTCTCGCTTGGCGCCCATGATTCCGCCACCGCTGTCGACGGCTGGGCCCATACCGGGCTCAAGGTGGCCGAACTGGCTCCCGGACAAACGATCCAATTGGATGCCGCCAGCGAGGAGCGGATCGTCATTCCGCTGGGCGGAGAATCATTCACCGTCAGCATCGGCGGCGACGATTACCTGCTCACCGGCCGCGATTCAGTCTTTTCCGGTCCTGCAGATGTCCTCTACTCGGGCATCAATACGGCGCTGAGCATCCGCGCTGAGCAGGGGGGCCGCGTGGCCATCGCACTGGCGCCGGCAAAGCAGTCCTACCCCACCCGCCTGGTCAAGGCCGAAGAGACGCCGGTGGAGCTGCGCGGAGCGGGCAACTGCTCCCGACAGGTCCACAATTTCGGCACCCCGGCCGCGCTGGAGGCGGACCGATTCATCGTCTGCGAAGTGATCACCCCGGCCGGCAACTGGTCTTCCTACCCTCCGCACAAGCATGATGAGGAGAAAGAAGGAGAGACCAGCCTCGAGGAAATCTACTACTTCGAAACCCAGCTGGCCCGGGATATGCCGGCCCCCGAGGCCACTGATCCCATTGGCTACGCCCGCGTCTACGCCTCGGATGAGCGTCCCATCGACGTCAACGCCGAAGTTCGCACCGGCGATGTCGTCCTGGTTCCCTACGGCTGGCATGGTCCGGCCATGGCGGCGCCAGGCTATGACCTCTACTACCTGAATGTGATGGCTGGCCCTGGGCGAGTGCGCGATTGGCTGATCAGCGATGACCCGCACCACGGCTGGATCCGCCAGACCTGGGATGCGCAGAGCATGGATCCGCGCTTGCCCTTTGGGCCGTTGGCCTAGTCCACGATGGCACAAAGCGAAGCGGTGGCAACAGGAATTCCTGTTGCCACCGCTTCGCTTTACCGGTTTCAGCCCGCTAGCTGGGCCAGTGGTTCGAAGGCGTCGGCAAAGGCCGCGATGGCGCCCTCAGAATCCGCGCTGGCATAGGCTTCCATGCCAACAGGACCCGAGTAGCCGAGCTGGGCCAGCGCCTGGGCTACCGCGCGATAGTTGATCTCGCCGGTTCCCGGCTCGCAGCGGCCCGGAACGTCGGCCACCTGGATTTCTCCGATATGCGGCAGTGCTGCACGCACCAGCTCGATCAGGTTCCCCTCGCCGATTTGGGCATGGTAGAGATCGAGCATCATTTTCACGTTGGGGTGGTCCACGGCTTTGACCAGGGCCAGCGTGTCCTTGGCGCGGCCCAGCGGGATGCCCGGGTGGTCAAGAATCGTATTCAGGTTCTCCAGCATGAAGGTGACCTCGTGCTCTTCGCCGAGGCGCCCCAGTTCTTCCAAGGTCCTTGCGGCGGTCAGCCACATGTCTCCGGTGGCCCTGAAGCGCGGGGTGGCGGCCTGCCCGTCAATGAGCTGGGCCGGGTGCACTACCAGGCGGCTGATGCCCAGCTGCTTGGCGGCGGGAATCAGTTCCCTGGCCGTGCGCACTACTTCATGCGCGCTGTCTGCATCGCACAGGCTGCCTTCGCTGTAGCCGGTCATGGAGCCGAAGCGCGCGCCCGTGGCCGCGAGTGCCGAAAGGTCCTTGTCCCGGATGTCCCATAGCTCGATTTCGAATCCGGCCTGGTCCAGCCTCTTGACTCGATCGATCAGCGGAAGATCCAGGAAGACCATCTCCGCGCAGACCGCTAGCTGCGCGCTCATGCGTTGACCGCGAGTCGAGTTGCCGACTGAAGCTTGACCGGCAGGCCGGTTTCGAAGGATTCCAGGGCGGCCAGTGCCACGCGCAGGGCAGCCCGCGCATCGGCACCGGTCGGCACAGCCAGCGCCGCGTCGGCGGTGCCTTCGCGCACGCCGCGGATCTTGCGGGTGAAGATCGAAAGCTGATCGCGGTAGGCCTGGGCGAACAGTTCGATGTTCAGGCGTTCGGTCGGAGCGTGCGCCCCCTGCGCGTCGAAGCTGGAGGCGGCCAGCTGCACCGGGTTGCCGGACTGGACCATGCCGGAAGATCCAAAGAATTCTCCGCGCACGTCGTAGCCGTAGCTGGCCGAGAAGTTCGCCTCGGCCACCGCGATGGCCCCGTTGGAGTAGCGCAGGGTGACCACCGCGGTATCCAGGAGTCCGGTTTTCTTGTGCTCGGGAGCCACCAAGGCATCGGACATGGTGTAGACCTCGGTTACCTCGGCCTCGGGATTCAGCCAGTTCAGGGTGTCGAAGTCGTGAATCAGGGTTTCGGTGAAGATGACGTGGGAGCGAACCTTGTCGCCGTTGGGCAGGCCGCCTTCGACCTGCGGGTCGCGGGTCAGCGAGCGCATGAGCTGCGGCGTTCCAATTGCACCGGAAGCGATCTGCTCGGACACCAACGCGAAGTCCTTGGCGAAGCGGCGGTTGAAGCCGATCTGCAGCAGCACCCCTGCATCTTCAACAGCCTGCAGCGCTTGATCGAGGTCTGCCAGCGCGTGGGCCGCTGGCTTCTCGCAGAAGATGTGCTTCCCTGCGGCGGCAGCCTGGGCGATCAGGCCCGCGTGGAAGGCCGAAGGGGCGCCAATGACCACGGCGTCCACGGTGTCGTCCGCGAAGACATCGGCAATGTCTTCGGTGTAGCTGGTGCATCCAAGTTCAGCGGCCAGCTCTGCAGCACGCCCTGGTGCCGGATCAGCAACCACATGAAGTACTGCATCGGGCAGGTATTGGGCGACGGTGCGTGCATGGAATGCGCCGATCCACCCGGTGCCGATGACAGCAATGCGCAATGGCTGCGTGGTGGTTTCCGGCAATGCCTGGTAAGCCATGGAGTCTCTCCTAGAACGTTCTAGATTTGGTGTTCAGAAAAATCATGGCACACTGGATAGCATGTGTCTATAACGTTCTAGAAGAAAGTTCGGCAAATGCCCCAGCATTCTGCGCAGCGCCCCGCAAAACGCCCCACGCTCGCCGATGTCGCCCGCGCCGCCGGGGTTTCCGTTGCGCTGGCGTCCATCGTGCTGCGAGAGGCCGAAGGGGCGAGCGAAGAGTCCAGGGCGCGGGTCAAGCAAGCCGCCGCGGAACTGGGCTACCGCCCTGATTCACGCGCCCGCTCATTGCGCAGCAGCCGCAGCAGAACCCTGGGCCTGGCCTTGGCGCTCGGCGAACCGCTGCACGCCGAACTGGCAGATGCCCTCTATGCGCAGGCGGATAGCCAGGGCTTCGAAATCATCCTGGGAGCCACCGGCAAGCACCGCGATGAGCTCCGCGTGCTCAATACCCTCATTGATGCGGGAGTTGAAGCAGTCATCGGCGTCTTCCCCGAGCTGCCGGCCAGCCAACTGGCTCAGGCAGCCAAGCAGCTTCCGGTCATCAGCTTGCTGCGCCAGTCCGAGGCAGTGCCCTCGATCATCACTGACGAGGCCGCGGGCATTGAACAGCTTGTCCGCCACTTGGCCCGGCTTGGGCACGAACGAATGCTGCACCTGGATGGCGGTACAGCCGTCTCGGCGAAACAACGCCGCGAAGCCTTCCTGGCCTCGGTTGAACGCACCAAGGTTTCGGGCCAGGTTCTGCATGCAGGTGCCGATGAGGCCGCGGCTTTCAAGGCCCTCCAGCACTACTTCGAGACAACGCCTCCAGGCGAGCGCGCCACGGCAATTCTGGCCTTTAACGACCGCGCGGCCCTGGGCGCCCGGCAAGCGATCGACCTTGCTGGCATAAGCGTTCCCGGGCAGATCAGCTTGACCGGCTACGACGACAGCGAGTTTGCACGGCTGGCGCATGCGGATTTGACCAGTGTCCGCCAGGACGTCGCGGCGTTGGCGAAGGCCGCCATGCAGGCAGCCCTGGATTCGCCTGGCCAGTCGAGCACGCACGCACCGAAACTCGTGGTGCGCGGCAGCACCGGCGGGCACACCGCTTAACGGGCCCCGGCCCCACCCTGGGGCGGGGCCGGGTCTCTTGGTAGGTGCCGGGATTTTGAATCAGGCGCCGGCCGAAGCCTTGACCTGGTAGATGGCTCCAGTGGAAACATCCTCTTCAAGTGCTTCGAGGGAGCGGCCGCGGGTTTCGGGCACCTGGGTTGCGACAAAGATCAGCGCCAGGACTCCAACGCCAGCAAAGAGGAAGAACGATCCCGTGATCCCAACTCCTGAGATCAATGTCGGGAAGTACAGCGCTAGGGCACCATTGGTAATCCACACAAAGAACACTGAGATTCCAATGCCCAGTCCTCGCATATGCAGCGGGAAGACCTCGGCTAGCCAGACCCACACTGCGACGTTGAGGAACGTTTGCATGGACAGCACGAAGGCAACAACGAGAATCATGATCACGATTGGCCTGGCAGCGCTTCCTACCGGCAACAGCATTCCTGCAAAAGCTACCAGCAAATGGCAAACCGTAGTCAGCGTCAGGCCAATGAGGAAGGTAGTTCGCCGGTCCAAGCGATCCATGTTGCGCAAGGCGATAACGCCACCAATGACGGCAACGGCGCCGAAAGCAATGTTCGCTAAAACAGCCTGTTCTGGCGTCATGCCCGATTCTTCAAGGACGCGAGTGCCGTAGTACATGATCGAATTGATGCCGGTCAGCTGCTGGGCCATGCCGACCCCGATGCCGATAAGGATGATTCGGCGCAGCCATTTGTTTTCCAGGATGGCTTTCCAGCCAACTTGCTTGTTGGTTTTGCGTTCCCGCTCAGCAATGATCTCAACTTCGTGAACTTCAGCCAGTGCCCGTTCAGGAGACCGGACAGTCTTCAATACCCGCAGAGCTTCTGCGTAGCGTTGCTTCTCCACCAGCCAGCGCGGTGACTCAGGCATGCGCAGCATGCCGAAAAACAAGGCCACGGCGGGCAGCGCGCACACGGCAAACATGAGACGCCAAACCCCATCGATGTGGCCTAAAGTCACCGCAAGAATAGCGTTGACGACGAAGGCGGACAACTGCCCGATTACGATGGCCAGCTCGTTGCGGCCCGTAATGGATCCACGTATCTCGTAAGGCGCAAGTTCGGCCAGATAGACCGGCACAACGGTTGAAGCGCCACCGACGGCCAAACCAAGAATCACGCGTCCGGTAACCAGTACCGCGAACCCGAACGGCGAGAACGTTCCGTATTCCGCAGACGCCGGGGAGAAAATGACCAGAAGCGTCCCACAGAGGAACAAACCCGCAAGAACGAGGATGACCTTGCGGCGTCCCCAGGCATCGGCAATTCGACCGCAAGCAAGAGCACCAAGCGCCGCGGCGAAGACCAGCGAACTGATAACCACACCCACCTGCAAGAGGTTGAGCCCAAGCTCTTCCGCCATCGGCCCCTCGGCGCCGTTGGCAACTCCGGTGTCGTAGCCGAAGAGAAGCCCGCCAAAGCAAGCGACGATGGAAATCAGGCCGAGCCGCTTTGAATGAGGCCCTGTAGTCAGGGGCGGAAGACTCGGTTCGGCAGAAGGTTTCTGCTCACTGGACATGGGAACTCCTTTGGTTTGCCCGGGTGAAGGCCTTGCCGGCCGGCGGCCATCCGTCGGATCTTCTGCGATCCGGGTTCCTTCACTCGGCGCGGCGGGGTGCTGCCTTGCATCATCCTTGCCCTGCCACTTTAACTGAAAGTGATGGGCTTCACAGCCCTTATGTAAGGACAATACGTCATCAGTGCTTGATAGACAAGCATTTTTCGCTATTTTGTCCTGACAAATACCGGGCTGCGGCATTGGCTGGGTCATCCCGTTACTTGACTTCCGGAACATAGGCGCTGATCAGCACAAGATTATTGGTTATCGTTCGCCCATTTGAACTGGTTGGCCTGACTGCTTAAATGACAATAACCGAACCATTTATGGTCCGGTTATTGCCGTTGGTTCACGCAACAGCGTGGTCATTTGCCTACTTCAAACGTGCGGCCTGGGCTGCAGCCACGCGGCTGCGCATCTGCTCCAGCTGGAACTTCGAAACCTCGATGGCGTTCTCGTTCTCCGCGAAGACGCTCGAGACCATCACGCTCGCCTCGCGGTCGGCAAAGCCATTGGCCACCAAGCCGGAGAAGAACTCATCCCAGTTCACATCGCCGTCGCCAACCTTCAGGTGCTGGTGCACGCGCACCGGATTGCCCGGCGGGTTGGTGATGTAGCGCAGCCCATGCGAGGCATGGTGGTTCATGGTGTCGGCCACGTGGACCACGCGAAGCCGCTCCCCTACCGCCTGCATGATCTCCAACGGCTGATCCTTCATGTGGAAGGAATGCGAGGCGACATACACGAAGGACAGGTTCGGCGAGTTCACTCCGCGGATCACCCGCCAGGCGGCCAGGCCCTCTTCCACAAAGTCATCCGGGTGCGGGTCGATGGCCACGTTAATGCCCTCGCGCTCGATGATCGGAACCAGTTCTTCCATGGACCGGTAGAACGCGGCCTCGGACTCCTCGGCGCGCTCGGGACGTCCCGAGAACTCCGTATTCATCTGGGTCACCCCCAGATCCACGGCAATCTGGATGGCGCGCTTCCAATAGCGCACCGCCGCCTGGCGCAGGTTCTCGTCGGGCGAGGACCAGCGCAGCACCGGCAGCACCGAGGCAATGCCTACTCCGGCTCCCTTGCACTCGGCGGCCAGCTTTGCCACCAGGTCATCGTCGGCCTTCGGGTGGGTGAAGAACGGGATGATGTCCGCATGCGGAGTCAGCTGGATATAGTCGTAGCCCAGTTCTGCGGCCAGCTTCGGGAACTCCAGCACTGAGTGCGTGGAATGGAATGGGGTGGGATCCAATGCGTATTTCATGATGCCCTTAGCTGTAGAGATCCGGCTTGCTGTTCAGCTGCACGTCCACCTTGGCGCCGGTGCGCTGGGCTTCGACGCCAGCCTCGCAGCACGCTGCGGTGGCATAGCCGTCCCAGGCGCTCGGACCGCCCAGCTCGCCGCGCAATGCCGCGTCGACCCACGACTGGATTTCGGTGTCATAGGCAGCGCCAAAGCGTTCTTCGAAGCCCGGGGTGACCTTGCCGCCCCACTGGCCGGCGGTGCGCACGTAGGGTCCCGCGTCATTGCCGATGGACACGATGCCATCCTCGAAGGAGGCCTGGGTGGCCACTTCGTAGCCGAACTTCGCGTTGACGTAGATCTCCACGTCAGCCAGCACGCCCGAGCTGGTTTCCACCAGCACATGCTGCGGGTCATGCTGCCCATTGGGCGCATTGCGGGTGGCCTTGCCCAGGCGCACCTGCACGCTGGTGATTTCCTCGCCGGTGAAGTAGCGGATGGCATCGAATTCGTGCACCACCGAGTCATTGATCAGCATCTCGTTGGTGAACCCCTCGGGGGTGCTCGGGTTGCGGTGCTGGTGGTGGAGCACCAGCAATTCGCCCAGGCCCTGGTTCTCGATCAGCTGGCGCAGCTGCTGATACTCGGCATCAAAGCGGCGCATGAAGCCCACCTGGATGCGCTTGCGGCCCAGCTTCGCCTCGGCCTCGACGATTTCCCAGGATGAGGCGGCATCCGGTGTCAGCGGCTTCTCGCACAACACCGGAATATCTGCCTCGAGCACCTTGAGCAGCGCGTCATGATGCAGGAAGCCCGGGGTGGCCAGCAGGACCGCGTTCACCTCCCCGCTGGAAAGCGCGGCGTCCAGATCAGTGTAGCCCTTGGCACCGGGAATGCCGTCAATCGCGGCGTTGACCCGGTCAAGGTCGATGTCGACCACGGCAGCCACTTCGGCTCCGGAGATGCGGTGGTGGATCCGCTGAATGTGGTCGGCGCCCATGCGTCCGGCTCCAACGACGGCGACGCGCAGGATATCTGGCACGATATGTCCTTTCAAGAGTTCTTGGCTAGGTTCAGTCTGGCTTAAACGTGGCTGCGGGAGATGCAGCTGTGCAGATAGTTACGGGTGCGGGTGGCAATCGGCAGCGGCACCGAGAAGTCCGCAACCGGGTACATGTCCTGCTCCACGATGCCGAAGATCGGGCGGCCCAGCTTCTCGACTTCCTGCAGCACCTCGTTGAGGTCCGGCAGTCCCGCAGGCGGTTCGCACATGACACCGGCGAGGTTGGCCGCGGCCCAGGTCATGTCCTGCTCGCGCACCGTGGCCAGGATGTCCGGGTTGATCTGCTTCAGGTGCAGGTAGCCGATGCGCTCAGGGAAGCGGCGGATCAGATCCACGCTGGATGCCCCGCCGTATTCGGCGTGGCCGGTGTCCAGGCACAGGGTGGTGTACTGCGGGTCGGTGACCTGAAGGAACTTCTCGATGTCGCTCTGGCCGCAGACATGGGAGTCGGCGTGGGAGTGGAACTGCTGCTTGAGGCCGAATTCCTCCTGCAGGATCTTGCCCAGCCGGTCATGGCCCTTGGCCAGCGAGTCCCAGCCGGCAGCATCCAGGGTGCCCGGTTCCAGCGCCTGGCCGGTGACATCATCGCGCCACATCGCCGGGATCACCACAATATGCTCGCCGCCCATGGCGGCGGTCAGCTCGGCCACCTTGCGTGCTGGCTCCCAGGCTTCCTCCCAGGCATTGGCACTGCCATCGATCCCGCGGTGGAAAGCGGTGAAGACGGTGCCGGCGCAGACGTTCAGGTCGCGGGCGGCCAGCTCGTCAGCGAGCTGGGATGGGTCGGTCGGCAGGTACCCGTAGGGGCCCAGCTCGATGGTTTTGTACCCGGCTTCGGCCACCTCGTCGAGGAAGCGCTGCCACGGGGTCTGCTTGGGATCGTCGGCAAACCATACGCCCCAGGAGTCAGGAGCAGTTCCGATGGTGATGTTCTGTGCCATGATGCGTACCGTTTCTCTGGCTCAAAAGGCTAGTTGGAAGGGAAGTTGAAGGTCGCAGCCGTGCCCTTGGCTGGTTCTGGCCAGCGCTGGGTGATGGCCTTGCCACGGGTATAGAAGCGCACGCCATCCGGGCCGTAGATGTGGTGCTCGCCGAACAGCGAGTCCTTCCATCCGCCGAAGGAGTGCCACGCCACCGGAACCGGCAGCGGCACGTTCACCCCGACCATGCCCACCTGGATGCGGCGGGTGTAGGTGCGGGCGTGGGCGCCGGAGGAGGTGAAGATGGCGGTGCCGTTGCCGTAGGGGTTGGCGTTGACCACTTCGATGGCCTCTTCCAGGGAATCCACGCGCAGGACCACCAGCACCGGGCCGAAGATCTCCTCGGTGTAGGCGCTCATCTCGCGGCTGACCTTGTCCAGGATGGTCGGGCCGACGAAGAAGCCGTTCTCGTGGTCCTTGACCACCAGGTCGCGGCCGTCGATGACCAGGGCGGCGCCGGCCTGTTCGGCCTCGCCGACGATCTTCTGCAGGCGGGACTTGGAGGCCGGGGTGATGACCGGACCCATGTCAGCCTTCTCATCCAGGCCATTGGAGACGTTGACCTTGCGGGCGTGGTCCGCGAGCTTGTCCACCAGCGCGTCGGCGGCATCGCCCACGGCGACGGCCACGGAGATGGCCATGCAGCGCTGGCCGGCGGAGCCGAAAGCGGCGGCGTTGATGTGGTCGGCGGCCAGATCCATGTCGGCATCGGGCATGACCACGGCGTGGTTCTTCGCCCCGCCCAGCGCCTGGACGCGCTTGCCGTGCTTGGAGGCGGTTTCGTGCACGTACTTGGCGATCGGGGTGGAGCCGACGAAGGAGATGCCATCGACATCCGGGTGGGTCAGCAGGCCGTCGACGGTCTCCTTGCCGCCGTGCAATACCTGGAAGACGCCGTCGGGCAGGCCGGCCTGCTTGAACAGCTCGGCGATCAGCAGCGAGGCGGAAGGGTCGCGCTCGGAAGGCTTGAGGATGAAGGCGTTGCCGGTGGCGATGGCTACCGGGGCCATCCACAGCGGCACCATGACCGGGAAGTTGAATGGGGTGATGCCGGCGACCACGCCCAGCGGCTGGCGGAAGGAGAAGACGTCGATGCCGGTGGACACCTGGTCGGAGTACTCGCCCTTCAGCGACTGCGAAATGCCGCAGGCGTACTCCACCACTTCGATGCCCCGGCTGATTTCGCCGGCGGCGTCGGAGAGCACCTTGCCGTGCTCGCTGGTCACGATGCGGGCCAGCTCGTCGGTGTGCTCGGTGAGCAGCTGCTGGAACCGGAAGAGGATCTTGCTGCGCTTGGCGATCGATACTTCGCCCCAGGTTTCGGAGGCGGCCTTGGCCACGGCCACGGCCTGCGCCAGGTCCTCATCGCTGGCCAGGCGCAGCTGGCCGGTGATTTCGCCGGTGGCGGGGTTGTAGACCGGCTGGGTGCCGGTGCCGGTGCCCGCAGTGGGGGCGCCGTTGATGTAGTGCAAGATTTCTGCGACGTCGGTGGCGGTGGTAGTCATTGCCGTATTTCCTTTGCTGTTCAAAAGTGTTCTGTTGCCGGCCCTAGCCCAAGAGGGGCTTCTGGCGCGCTTTGTTCTTGGTGTAGTTCTGGTAGGCCGCCGTGGTGCTCTCAAGCTCGGCGACTTCGCTGACCGGGACATCCCACCAGGATTCGCTGGAGGGAGCATCGGCGTAGAGGTCGGATTCGATGTGGATCAGGACCGGGCCGGAGCCTTCCTCGGCGGCCTTGGCCGTGGCGATGGCTGCCGACAGGTCCTCGATGGCCCGCGGGCCCGGGGCAATCCGGATGACCTTCACGCCCAGGGATTCGGCGTTGGTGGCCAGGTCGATCGGCAGGGTGGAACCGTCATCGAAGCTGTGGCTTTCGGCATCCAGGGTGCGGTATTTGGTGCCGAAGCGCTGGGAGCCCAGGGACTCGGAGAGCGCGCCGATGGAGGCGTAGCCGTGGTTCTGGATCAGCACGGTGATCAGCTTCAGGCCTTCGGCCACCGCGGTGACCAGCTCGGTGTGCATCATCAGGTAGGAGCCGTCGCCCACCATGACCACCACATCGCGGTTCTCCTGGTCCCCGCGCGCAGCCTCGTCGATGGCTGCGCGCTTGATGCCCAGTCCGCCGGCGATCTCATAGCCCATGCAGGAGAACCCGTATTCCACGTGGTAGCCGTAGGGGTCCGAAACCCGCCACATCTTGTGCAGGTCCCCGGGCAGCGAACCGGCGGCGCAGACCACCACGTCGCGGGGATCCATGGCCTGGTTCACCGCGCCGATAATGGCGTTCTGGCTGACCCATGGGCTCAGCCGCTCGGCAAAAGCCTCGTCCACGGTGGCATCCCAGCGCTGCTTTTCGCTGGCGGCCTGCACTTCGAGGGCGCCGTCGACCCGGTAGCCGGTCAATGCCTCGCGCAGCGCGATCAGCGCTTTGCGGGCATCGGCCACCACCGGAAGCACGGTGCCGTGCTTGTAGGCGTCCAGTGCCGCGACGTTGATGTTCACGAACTTCACGTCCGGGTTCTGGAAGGCGGTGCGGCTTGCGGTGGTGAAGTCCTCGTAGCGGGTGCCGATGCCGATGACCAGATCCGCCTGCTCGGCCAGCGCGTTGGCGGCGGTGGTTCCGGTGGATCCGATGGCGCCCAGCGAGTACTTGGAGTCCCAGGGCAGCACGCCCACGCCGGCTTGGGTATTGCCCACCGGGATGCCGGTGGCTTCGCAGAATTCAGCCAGTTCCCCGGTGGCGAAGGCGTAGAGCACCCCGCCGCCGGCGACGATCAGCGGGCGCTTGGCGGCCCGGATCATCTTGGCTGCTTCGGCGATGTCCTGCGCCTCTGGCTCGGGACGGCGGATCTTCCACTCGCGCTCGGCAAAGAATTCTTCCGGGAAGTCGAAGGCCTCGGCCTGCACGTCCTGGGGCAGGGAGATGGTCACCGCACCGGTTTCCGCCGGGTCGGTGAGCACCCGCAGCCCGTGGTGCAGGGCGCTGGCCAGCTGCTCCGGGCGGGTGACGCGGTCGAAGTACTTGGACAGCGGGCGGAAGGCGTCGTTGACGGTGATGTCATAGCCGTGCGGCATTTCCAGCTGCTGCAGCACCGGGTCCGCGGCACGGGTGGCGAAGGTGTCCGAAGGCAGCAGCAGCACCGGAAGGCGGTTTGCGGTGGCCAGGGCGGCACCGGTGAGCAGGTTGGAGGAGCCCGGGCCGATGGAGGTGGACACCGCGTAGGTGGCCCGGCGGCGGGTATGCCGCGCATAGGCGACGGCCTGGTGCGACTGGGCCTGCTCGTTGCGGCCCTGGTAGTACGGCATCAGGCTCGGGTCCTTGGCCTGCCACTGCTTCAGCGCCTGGCCCACGCCGGCGACATTGCCGTGGCCGAAGATGCCGAACATGCCCGGGATCAGCCGTTCGCGGTACTGGGTTCCGCCGATGGAATCCACCGTGTACTGGCGGCCCAGGAATTCCACAACCGCCTGGGCGACGGTCATTGTGCGTGTAGTCATCGAGCTTTGTCCTTCTCAGCTGCGTACTGGTGCGGTGGTGTTCAGAAGCGATGCGGCGGTGGCCACGGCGGCGGCCACGTCCCCGTCCTCGGGGTAGAGCAGCGTCCGCCCGACGGTCAGCCCCTGGACCGAAGGCAAGGCCAGTGCGGCTTGCCAGGAGGCGAAGACCTCATCGGGATCTCCGGCAGGATCCCCGCCGAGCAGCACCGTGGGCAGGGTGGTGGCGGCCATGACCCGCTCCATGTCCTGGACCACCGGAATCTTCAGCCAGGTGTAGGCGCTGGACTCCCCCAGGCCGGAGGCGATGCCCATGGACTTGATCACGGCGTCCGGACGCAGGTCGTTGACGACCTTGCCCTCGACCCGCTTGGAGATGAAGGGCTCGACCATGGCGACCAGCTGGTGCCGGGCCAAATCGGAAACCGCGTCGGCGGTGGCTTGCAGGGTCTTGATGGTGTCCGGGTCCTCGTAGCTGATCCGGGTCAGCATCTTGCCGCCGTCCGCGCCCAGGGCGGCCAAGGCGGCCGCGGTGTGCCCGGTGAAGCGGTCGTCGATCTCGTTGACCAGGCCGGTCAGCCCGCCGCGGTTCATCGAGCCGAAGACCAGCTTGCCTTCCAGCGCACCGAGCAGCAGCAGGTCATCGAGGATATCGGGCGAGGCGAGCACGCCGTCGCAGGCCGGATTCTGCAAGGCGATCTGCAGGCGGTCCAGCAATTCGCGGCGGTCGGCCATGGCGGTGGCCCGCTTGCCGACCGACAGCGCGCCGCGGGCCGGGTGGTCGGCGGCGATGATGAAGTTCTGGCGTCCCAGTACCGGGCCGGCATGCTTCCGGCGGGCGGCCGCGGCGCGTAGCACCGATGCCGGATCTTCCAGCCGTTGGCGGGTGATGGATTCGTAGCGGCGGGGATCTTCGCGATCCACGCTCAGCTCGGTTGCCTGTTTCATGGCTAGACCAGGTCTTTCTGGGAGGCGGGGACGGTGCGGCCGCGCTCGGCCAGCAGGGCGTTGACTTCTTGCGGGGTCGGCATTGCGTCGGAGCATGCGACCTTGGAGGCGACGATGGCTCCGGCGGCGTTGGCGTAGTCCAGAACCTGTTCCAGCGGCCATCCGGAGAGCAATCCGTGGCAGAAGGCTCCGCCGAAGGAGTCTCCGGCGCCCAGTCCGTTGGCGGTCTGCACCGGAACCGGGGCGGAGACCACGCGTTCGGTGCGGGTTTTGGCCATGACGCCTTCTGGGCCGAGCTTGACCACGGCGATCTGCACTCCGGCCTCCAGCAGGCGGTCCGCTTGCTCGTCCGGGGTTCCCTCGCCGACCGCGACGGTGCATTCGGTGTCGTTGCCGATGGCGACGGTGGCCGAGGCCAGCGCCTGGGTGACCTGTTCGCGGGCCTGTTCCACCGAGTCCCAGAACATCGGCCGGTAATCCAGGTCCAGGATGGTGAACTGCCCTTCGGCCAGCGAGCTGGCCGGGCGGGCCTCGTAGGCTGCCAGCTGGGCGCTGCGCGAAGGCTCGCGGCTCAGGCCGGTGACGGTGCTCCAGAAGATTTTCGATTTTTTCACTGCGTCGAGATCGATCTCGCTGGTATTGATGTTCCAGTCCGGGGCCATCGGGAATCGGCCGTAGAAGTACAGCGGAAAGTCATCTGGCGGCAGGATGGCGCAGAAGGTGACCGGTGTCTGCAAGCTGGCGTCGCGGGTGACCTGCGAGCGGTCCACGTTGTAGCGGTCCAGTTCGCGTTCCAGGAAGGTGCCGAAGTCGTCGTCGCCGACCTTGGTGATCACTGCCGCTTCGCGTCCATGCTGGGCTGCCGCCACCGCGACGTTGGTGGCAGAGCCGCCGAGGTACTTGCCGAAGGAGGTCACGTCGGCCAGGGATACGCCGATGTCGTTCGGGTAGACATCAACGCTGATGCGTCCGAGGGTGAGTACGTCGTAAGTCACGCAGATCGACGTCCTTTCGAGTCAGGAGTTCAGGGATCGGCCAGCTGCCGACAATGTGAACGGTGCCACAGGAAATACTTTGCACCATGAATCCAGCGCTGTCAAAGGTTTGTACTGACATATTTACAACATGAGTAACATAATTAATGCAAAACCCCGGAATTCCGGGGTTTTCACTCCGCTTTGGGTGCTAAAAAATAAAAAAGTTTCCAAATACTATGTCCTGACTTTATGACTTGATCGAGGTCGGCTCAGGAGCCAAAACCACCCAGGCCGGCAGTGCGCTCCGGCAAAACGCTAGGCTCTTAACGAGAACAGCATGCAGAACCCAGGAGGAGCCGTGGCAACAGAACGCCGTCGAGCCACGATCTACGACGTCGCCCAAGCCGCCGGCGTTTCCAAATCACTGGTGTCACTGGTGCTGCGCGATTCCCCCAGCGTCTCGGCGCCGCGCCGCGCCGCGGTTCTGGCAGCCATCAAGGAACTGGACTATCGCCCCAGCCAGGCGGCCACCGCACTGGCCGGAGGCACCAGCCAGACAGTTGGCGTGGTCATCGACGACTACACCAACGCCTGGTTTGTGGAACTATTGCGGGGTCTCCAAGAAGGACTAGCCAGCGCCGGATTGCGCATTGCCGTTTCCGACCGCACGCTGAACACCCACGTGGAGTCGGATCCGCTGGACGGATTTCTGAGCACCCGGGTTGAGGCCCTGGTGCTGGCCACCGAGCCGACGCCGGCCATGCGCTTTTCTTCCCAGATCCCGGTGATCGTGGTCGGCAACCGCGCCACGCAGGTTCCCGGGGCGGACGTTGCCTCCAGCGATGACCGGCTCGGCACCCGGCAGGCCATCGAGCACCTGGTCTCGCTGGGCCACCGGAACATCGGCCACATTGGCGGTGGCGGCGGATCCTCGATGCTGCGCTTGGCCGGATACCAGGAGGCAATGAAGGCCGCAGGACTGGACGAGCACGTCGTTTCGGTCAGCGAGCTGACCACCGAAGACACGGGCTATCGGTGCGCCCAGCGGCTATTGGACGAGGATCCCGATACGACGGCCATCCTGGCTGCCAATGACTCGATGGCCATGGGTGCCATGGCCGCGGCGCAAGCCGCGGGCCTTTCGGTGCCCGGGGACCTGTCAATCATCGGCTACGACAATTCGCCGCTCTCAGGCACCCACTTACTGCACCTGACCACCGTGGACAGCCGCAACCACGACCTCGGATTGCACGTGGCCCAGCAGGTCCTTTCCCGGCTCGCCGACCCCGGGCGCGACGCCCAGCGGGTGCTGCTCGAGCCTTTGCTGATCGAGCGCGGAACCTGCGCGGCACCACGCCGACCCTGATTCTTCCCAGCCCAAAAGCAACTTCTGCAGACCCCTTGACCCTGATCGGACATCAGCTCTACACTTTTTTGGAGCGCTCCAAAATATTCCAGAACACTCTTTCTCAGGAGAACACCGTGACACAAAGCATCGGCATCGCCGTCATTGGCGCCGGCATGGCCGGCCTGTCCCACATCGCCGGCTACCGCACCGCGCCCACGCTGTATGAACCAACCCTGCCCCCGCTGCGCTATGTTGCCGTCGCCGATGTGAACACCGAGCTTGCGGCAAAGGTCGCCAAGCGATACGGATACGAAAAGGCCCTCGGCTCATGGCAAGAAGTCGCCGCAGACCCTGACATCGACGTGGTCTCCGTCGTCATCGCCAACCGCTTCCACCGTGAAGCGGTGGAAGGTCTGCTGGCCGCCGGCAAGCACGTCCTCTGCGAAAAACCGCTGGCCGATACCTTGGAAGAAGCAGAGGCGATGGCGGCAGCGGCACGCAACGCCCAATCCACCGCCCGGGTAGGCTTCACCTTCCGCCGCACTCCTGGCATCGCCGCGATTCGCGACCTGATCAACAACGGCACCTTGGGCAAGGTCCTGCATTTTTCGGGCCGTTACTGGACGGACTACGGGCACAGCCCACAGGCACCGATGAGTTGGCGGTTCAAGGGCGAACCTGGCTCCGGGGCGCTAGCCGATGTCGGCAGCCACCTCGCCTACGTCGCCGAATTCCTGGCCGGCGAGATCACCTCGGTCAGCGGCGGACAGCTCAGAACCAGCATCACCGAACGCTATCTGCCAGCTGGAGCTGTCACCGGCCACAACCTGGTGGAACTCAGCGAGCAATCAGAGCCTGTGGAGAATGATGACTACGCGGCTTTCAGTGTCCAGTTTGCCGATGCCGCTGGCAGCCTGGAAGTCTCCCGCGTCGCTGCAGGCCATCCAAACACGCTGGCCTTCGAGGTGTTCTGCGAAAGGGGCGCGGCCCGCTTCAGCCAGCTGCGCCCGGCCGAAATCGAAATCATGCTCAGCGAGGGGCCCGAGGCAACCAATGGCTACCGCACGGTGAATCTTGGTCCAGAACATGCCTACATCGGCGGCGGATTGCCGATGGACGCCCCAGGTGTCGGCTTCGGCCAGAACGACGCGTTCAGCTATCAGGCCCGCGCCTTCCTCGACGAAGTTAGCGGCGTGGACACGGCGCTTCCAGCCAACGCAAGCTTCGATGAAGGCGTGCACAACATGAAAATCCTGCAGGCAGTAGTACAGTCCTCGAACAATGACGGAAAGATGGTCTCCCTATGAAACTCGGCGTCTACAACGCGATCCTCCACGACCGCCCGCTGCCCGAAGCCCTGAAGGTCATTGCTGATCTCGGGCTCACCGGCATTGAGCTGAATACAGGAGGCTTCCTTCCGGCGGTCCACGTGCCGAATATCGAGAAGATCCTCGAATCCGATGTGGCGCGCGACGCCTTCCTTGCGCAGTTCGAGGGTACCGGCGTTGCCATCGCCGGGCTGAACTGCAACGGCAATCCCTTGCATCCGAACCGGCAGATCGGGGACAAGCACGCCGAAGACATCCGCCGTTCGATCCGGCTCGCCGCGCGGCTGGGGCAGACCCGCGTGGTCACCATGTCCGGCCTGCCCGGCGGCGAGCCGGGCGCCATCCGCCCGAACTGGGTGGTCAACGCCTGGAACTCCGCCGCATTGGATCAGCTGGACTACCAGTTCGACGTGGCCGCCGAATTCTGGCGCGAGATCGACGAGCTGGCCCGCGAACACGGGGTCAAGGTCGCCTTGGAGCTGCATCCGCAGAACATTGCTTTCAACCCGGCCAGTTTCCGCGAACTGATTGAACGCGCGGGCACCAGCAACATCGGCGTGGAGCTTGACGCCTCCCACCTGTTCTGGCAGCAGATGGACCCGGTGGCCGTGGTGCGCGACCTGGGCCAATGGGTGTTCCACGCCGCCGCCAAGGATGTGCGCATCAACCCGAACGCAGCAGTCCAGGGGGTGCTGGATAACAGCTTCCGCCGGTTGCGCGAGGATGAGCCGCGTACCAACCTCGGCGGGGATGAGTGGGCCAATGAGTGGCCGAAGAACTCTGCCTGGGACTTCGTAGCCTTGGGCAAGGGGCACGACACCGCATTCTGGACCGAGTTCCTGCGCGCCCTGCACGAGGTGGATCCGCAGATGCTCGTGAACATCGAGCATGAGGATACCGAATTGGGTGCGGTTGAAGGATTGGAAGTAGCGGCCCAGGTGCTGCTTGATGCCGACGCGGCCCTGGCCTCCTCGCTGGCCACGAACTAGCCAGCTGGACCAGCAATAAGGCAAGCCCGGAATTCACAGTCGTGAATTCCGGGCTTGCCTTTTATGTTGTTCGAGTTCAGCAAGTTGCCTTTAGACAGTGCGAACCACGGCTTCATAGTCGAAGCGCGCCTTGGGTGCACCGAGCTCGCTTTCGGCAGGCTGCCCGATGTTGACCACCAGGAAGCTCTTCTGCTCGCCTTCAGGGAAGAACGAGGCATCGATGGCCGAGAAGTCAGCACCGGTCATCGGGCCAACGGCGAAGCCGAGGCTGCGTGCTGCCAGCATGAAGTAGCCAGCCTGCAGGTGTGCGTTGTTGTTGCCGGTGGCCGCGGTGAACTCTGCGTCGGCGTCGTACATGGCCTTGGGCGCGTTGTAGCCTGGCAGGAAGTTGTCCCACTGCTCGTGCCATGCGGTGTCGTAGCTGAGGATGGCCACGAGTGGAGCCGCGGCGGTCTTGGCCTGGTTGCCACGGGCCATTGCCTCCACCAAGGTGGCGCGGGCTTCATCCGAACGCACGTAGGTCACGCGCAGTGGCTGGGAGTTGAACGCGGTCGGGCCGAATTTTGCCAGCTCGTAGATTCGCTGGGCCTGCTCATCGGACACCTCGCCGGTGAAGGCGTTAGCTGTGCGGGCCTCGCCAAAAATGGCGTTGAGCGCTGCGGTGTCGACCTGGTTTTCCTGGGTTGCAACAGTCATTGATTGCCTTTCGGATCAGCCCGGGGCCTGTGTGCTGGCCATATTCGGACACTAATTTGTTCTACTCGTGTCCAACCGCTTGGTTCCGAACATCATTCCAAGAATTAATGTGCTTTGCGCCACAAGGAGCCCCTGGTGCTCTTGGCGCAGCGGGAATCCTGGCCTGGATGGATGACTCCACGTCCAGTTCAGAGCGTGCCTGGGATTCCTTCAGCCGACGGCTTGGACCAGCGCCGGTGCAGCAGCAAGCAACCGGCAGCGCACAGCGCAATGGTGATGCCAAAGCAGGTCACGGCCATTGACTCGCCCACGAGCTGCCCAACCCAGCCAAGCCCCAAGGCACCCAGTGCCGTCAGCGCATAGCCCAGCACCCAGAAGGCGGAACTGGCACTGCCCCGATGCCGCAGCTCAATGCGGCGCAACACTATGCCAAGACCTACCGGGAACAGCGCCCCATGGCTCAGCCCAGCGGCCAGCAGCCCAATGAGATAGACGGCCACGGCCGATGCCCCGTGCAATCTTGGGGCCAGGGCGATCAATGCGGCACCCGCCATGAGCCCGGCGAAGCCCAGATGGGCTTTTTCGCCCACCAGCTTCCCGCCGGCCTTCTGCCCCACGGTGGTGGCAACAAAAATCAGCGAGCCAATCAGCCCTAATAGCCGCAGGTCGGTAATACCGAAGGCGCGGACCACGAGGATGGATGTCATGGCCGTGCAGCCGCCCATGACGGCGAATCCCAGGGTCATCAGGCCACCCACGCAGTAATCGCGGAGGGCGAAGCGGGGTATCAATGGCAGGCTGAGCTTGAGCCCGAGCCCGCGGTGGGCGACGGTATCAGGGATCGTGGCCAGCAGTGCCATGCACAAGCCGGAGAGTACTGCGTGGACACTAAACGCGATCATCGGCACGGAGGGGACAAAATAGGTCAGGAAGGCCGCCAGCGCTGGCCCGCTGCCCAGGCCGGCCATATTCGCCACACTGGAAATGCTGGCACCGCGCGCGGAACTGGAGACCAGATCGGTGAGGTAGGCCGTTGCCGTACCGGTCACCAGCCCGGCGCATACCCCGGAGAGCGTGCGGGCAATGAACAGCATCGGGGCATCTTCGGCCACTGCGTAGAGTATTCCGCTGGCAGCCGAGGCCAGCAGCCCAAGGATCATCACGGGCTTGCGTCCGATGGCGTCGGACAGGGATCCGAAGATACATAAGACCGCGAGCACCACGATGGCGTAGATGGCAAAAAGCTGTGTTGAAGCGGCTGTGCTCAGCCCATACTTATCTTGCAGGGTTGGATAGAGCGCGGTCGGCATGGTCGTGCCGCACATGGCGATCGCATACGTCGCCAAAACGATGCCCAGACTCGTGCCTTGAGCTTGCTTTGGCTTGGCCCGCAACTTCACGCCAGGACCTCGCTCTCATGTTGAATAATACTCCGAGCCTAGATAAGTCCTAATGTCCTGTCAATCTTTTTCTATTGCTGCAGGTTGAAGCGGGCCAGATCCGCGGCGCCAATCAGCCCCGCGGACGGACCCAATTCGGCCTGGCAGATCTTCGCAAAAGGACGGTAGCCTCGGCCAGAGAGCGTGCGGCGGTAGGTCTCTTCGGCAGTGGCCACCAGTTGCTTTGATGCGGTGCCCAAGCCGCCGCCAATCACAATGGTGCCCGGGTCCAGCACCGAGACCAGATTCGAGATGCCCAAGCCGAGCCAGCCACCCATATCTGCAATCAGGTCTTCGCAGGCCGGGTCGCCCTGGGCCGCCAGGCGCGTTACTTCCGCTCCGGTGACGGCTTCGGGGTTATCCCCGACGGCTTCGCGCAGCCGGAAAGCCACGGGCGACTTGCTGCGCACGAGTTCTGCGCCTTCACGGCCCAAGGCATTTCCAGAAGCGTATTGTTCCCAGCAGCCCCGGTTGCCGCAGGCGCACCGATGGCCACCGGGAACAATGACCTGATGCCCGAATTCCCCGGCGATGCCTGATTTGCCGCGGTGGATCTGGCCTCCGAGGATCACTGCCCCGCCAATGCCGGTGCCCAGGGTCAGGCAGACCATGTCGCTTTCGCCGCGCCCGGCGCCAAAACGGTGTTCGGCCCAGCCGGCGGCGTCAGCATCATTGACCAGCGTGACTTCGTGCCCCACCAGTTGCATCAGGCGATCACGCACCGGCTCATTGCGCCATGAAAGGTGCGGGCTGAACAGGACATTCTTTCCCTTGCGGTCCATCCAGCCTGCGGCGCCGATGCCCACCGGCATCTTGTCGTTGCCCTCGGAGAGCTCGCGGATCATCTCCGCCAGGGCCCGTTCTGTCCCGGCCACATCGTGGTTGGGTGTCTCGCGGTGGATCTGCCCGTAGACATTTCCCTCTTCATCCACGAGAGCTGCAAGGATTTTGGTGCCACCGATGTCAACGCCGATGGAAAGATTAGCTGGACTCACAGTTCCCTATCTTATGGTCATGAAAGCTTATCTTTTCAAGAAAGTCATCTCGCGCCCGGGCTCGGCCCCCAGAGCGTGTACAAACTTAGGCACCTGCAGGTGGTGTTGCCGGAGGCGGAATCCTTGAACAACAGGTCCGTGAGAGGCGACATGCCGAGCCCTGGCCTTACCTTGACCGATTCGACTCCCGGGTTGCCGGCGACGGCCGTTGAAAAGAGAATCTTCAACAGGCAAGTGCCCGCAAACCGAGGTTTGCGGGCACTTGCCTGCGTTCTAGTTCTTCTCGTCATCGATTTCTTCGACGGTGTCAGCTTCGGGCGCTGCCGTCTGTTCAGTGCTCAGATGACTTGGTAAGCCTGGGTACAGGCATCTGGATAGCTCCGGTCTGGATCTGCTCGAATTCATCGGGCGTAACCACCGGGATTTCATATCCGTCCTTGTCGATGAGCTTGCCACCCTCGTAGTGGTCGCCATCGAGCAATCCGCAGATTTCCTCGGTCTTGACCATGCGCGGAGGCGCCGCCGAAAAGACTGACGCATTCTTCGTGTTGCCGAACTTGAACTCGTTGAACAGCAGATTCAGAAGAACCGCCATAATCGCTGCTGAGGAGATTCCCGAGTGGAAGATGGTCTCAAACCAAGTCGGGAATCCCGCGTAGAAATCAGTTTTCACGATTGGAATGCAGCCGAAGGCAATCGAGGCCGCGACAATCACCAGGTTCATGCCGTCGTACTTCACCTTGGACAAAGTTCGGATTCCCGAGGCCGCTACCGTGCCGAAGAGCACGATGCCTGCGCCGCCAAGCACCGGAGTCGGGATGGCCGCGACCACGCGTCCGAGGACCGGCAACAGTCCGAGCACCACCAGGATGCCGCCACCGGCTGCCACCACGAAACGACTGGTGATGCCGGTGATGGCCACCAGTCCGACATTCTGGGCGAAGGCCGACTGGGTGAAGGTATTGAAGATCGGTGCCACAGCGGAGGAAGCCATGTCGGCGCGAAGGCCGTTGGCGATGCGCTTGGAATCAATCTTTGATCCGGCAATCTCGCCCACCGCGAGGATATCCGCGGTCGTTTCCGTCAAAATCACCAGCACCACGATGGTCATGGAAATGATGCCGCCGATTTCAAACACCGGCATGCCGAAGGCCAGCGGCTGCGGGAAGGCGAAAATCGCGCCGTTCCCGACCTGGGAGAAATCCGCCATGCCCAGCAACGCTGCAGCTACCGTGCCCAGCACGATGGCCAGCAAGATCGACATCCGGGAGATCGCGGCATTGCCGACCTTGGACAGCAGCAGGACTACCAGGAGCGTTCCAGCGGCCAGCCCGATGTTTGACAACGAACCGTAGTCATCGGCCTTGGCGTCCCCGCCCATGGCCCAGTTGGCGGCCACCGGGGTCAGCGAGATGCCGATCATCGTGATGACCACGCCGGTGACTACCGGCGGGAAGAAGCGGATAATTCGTGCGAAGAACGGGGCAATGAGGAAGCCGATGAGCGCTGCGACCAGCACGGCGCCGAAGACCGCCTGGATACCCCCGCCACCATTGACGATGGCCACCATCGTGGCCACGGACGCGAAGGACGTGCCCTGAACCAGTGGCAGTTGCGCTCCGAAGAACGGGATGCCGACGGTTTGCAGAATAGTGGCCAGTCCGCCAACGAAGAGGCAGCACGCTACCAAGAGACCGATCTCTGCCGGTGAGACGCCAGCTGCGTTGCCAATGATCAGTGGTGGGGCGATGATGCCGCCGTACATGGTCAAGACATGCTGCAAGCCATAGGCAAAACTCTTCCCGACGGAAAGTTTTGCGTCCTCAGGCCGGATGGCTTTGGTAGATTCATCAGGTGTAGCGCTCAAGGCTGACCTCCTACGTCAGTCGCTGCCAAGGGTGTGCCGGTGTGTCCGCACCGGCACACCCTCAACGCTGTCAGGTTAGATAAATGCCGGGATATTGGCCCAGATTGGGTGATTCGCCTCGGTGCCTTCACGGGTGATGGTCGCTTCGATCAAGCCGTAGGGACGATCGGCAGCGAAGAAGACCTCGTTGGGGTTGTCCTGGCCGAAGGCTTCCAGATCCACGAGGAAGTGGTGCTTGTTCGGCAGGGACATCTTGATCTCAGCGATTTCCGGATGGGCTTCAAGCACTGCCTGGCCCATCTGGAACATGGTCTGCTGCAGTGCGTAGGAGTGGGTCTGCGCGAAGTGGGTCAGCAGCAGGTTGCGCACCGAGGCATATACTCCGTCGAAGTCGATGCCTTCGGTGACAGCCCCCTCGGTGTAGCGCCAGCGTGCGGTCACGTCGGTGGCAAGGATGCGGTCCGTGGTTTCTTTCAGGGTGGTGTACTTGTCCCGTGGGAAGCCGTGGAATTCGCTGCCAGTGGACTTCAGGACCGTGAGGTCTTCAAGACCAGCAACGATCGACTTCTTGCCCTGTGCGTCGATTTCCAGCACTGCGGTGCGGACCTCGGACTTGTTCTGCGAGAAGGCGTGGTCGTGGTCGTTGATGCGGTCCCAGAAGAACTGCTGGGCTGCCCAGCGGCCTCCGGTGATCCAGTCGAATTCTCCGGTGAAGTGCTCGCCGAGCTGCACCAGGAACTCCTCGATGGCTCCAACGCCGTTGCGGGCCAGCCCGTAGACGGTGTTCTTCTGGGTGTCGGTGGCGACGACACGGCCGTTGTCGCCGTCCTGATGCGCGGCGGTGAAGTCGCCGTGCAACTGGCTGGTGACATTCAGGTCCTGGATCTGATGGCGATTGGTGTCGCGGGTGATCTTGACCAGGCGAACTTCCGCCTTGCCGTACTGGTTGGATCCGAGCACGATCTTGGTCTGGGCTGGGGCGGTGATTTCGGTAGTCATTGTTCTAACTCCCTCGGTATGTGGAATAGGCAAACGGGCTGATAAGAAGAGGTACGTGGTAATGCTCATCGACGTTGTTCACGAAAAAATCGATGCTTACCGCGGGGAAGAAGCTTTCCGTTCCCTGCTTCCCGAAGTAGTCCCCGGTTTCAAAAGAAATCCGGTAGCGGCCTACTTCAACCTGTATCGGTCCAAGGTTCTTGATGCGTCCATCGGCATCGGTTGAACCTGTTCCGATTTCTTGCCAGCCGGATGCCGTCTTGGCTTCCAGCGTGGCCTTGACACCGGAGGCAGGCCTCCCGGTCCCGGTGTCGAGTATGTGGGTGGTGATGTGACTGCGTTCTGCGCTGCCATCTGCCATGGTCATCTCCTAATAGTCGGAGGGAATTATTTGGTAAGGAGGTCGTTGAGCCGAAGGACTGCGATTTCGCGCAGCTGCGTGGCGACTTCGGCAAGTTCGGTTGCTTCGTCGTTGTCCAGTCGGCGTTCGCATTCGGCCAGGATTTCTTCGGTGCTGCGACCCGCGGCACGGATGAGGAACACGCGGTCGAATCGCTGTTCGTAGTTCCGGTTTGCCACCTTCAAGCGCGCGGCGGCATCGTCGTCCAGGTTCAGCGAGGCCTGCTCACCACGAGAAAGATCTGCTTCTTTGCTTTGGCCCTCGGCACGTTCACCGATGCGGGGGTGCTGCGCCAAAGCGGCGTCCAGCTCCTGCGGGTCAAAGGGGGCGATGCCGTTCAAGGCATAAGAAGTTAGCTCGTCCCGAGTTTCGAAGGGACGAGCCGAGATCAGTTCGTGGATCCAACGGTCTGCATCAACGCAGGGTCGAAGAAGGGCTTCGGCTTCAGCTGCGGAGAGTTCGTTGAATGCGTCGAGGTGCATCGGGTGATCAGCTCATTTCATCGGTCGACATTCCACGGACCTTGGCTGAACACCCTTACCACCGAAAATATTGATTTCGGTTTCGACTCGATGCTGGTTTCGTGGAACCTTGTTGCTCAACTGTAATCCACTTCACAGCGGGTGCGTCAAGAGCAAAACCAAAAAATTTACACGCCCTTATTTTGTTTCGAGGCTTTCACGTAGCCCGGAAACTATTTGCTCAGACCCCTTGCCAACGGCACCTCGAAGCTCGCATACTAGTTTCACTAGATAAAATATAGATTTCACAATGCGGAAGTGTCGCAACACGAAGGAGGGAACGATGGCCACCATCAACCAGACAAAGATTACCTGCCCAACCGATGGGAATCGCCCGCTGGGCGGCACCGCGGCTTTGCGCACGGGACTGTTCCAATCCATCGACAATCTGGATCCCGATATTGTCCGGCAGCCGAAAATCACCAGCTCGGCACCGTCGCTGTGGAACAAGATTTTCGGGTCAGCCACCGACCACTAGTGCCGGCAGCCCGGGTCATGCTTGCTTAGGAATGCGCCAGCAATTGCAGCAAGATGACCACCACGCCAACCGCGGCCAGCAGCAGCATGAGCACCGCAGTGCGCCATAAGCCCAGGCGCATGCGACGCATCGCCAGGAATGCGAAAAAGGCCAGCGCCGCAACGAGCCACCATTGGCCCAGGTGCAACGCCAGCGGAACCTCAAGAACATTGAGCGCGCTGAGCCCAAGCAAAGCCAAGGGGCCGAAAACGGCACCGGCTGCGCCCCACACCACCTTGAGCAGATGCTTCAGCTCCGCTCGCGTAACCAACGCGGCGTGAATAGCGGAGTGCGCAATGACATCTGCAACGAGGCTCGCCATCAGCACCGCCGCCACCGTAACCACCAGGCTCAGCGCGGCACCGCCAGCAGTGGGGGCGCTACCATGGGAACCGGTAGCAATCATCACGGCGAGCGCGGTGAAGGTGACATACACGCGCTCCTTGAGCATCGCGGCTCGCTCATCCGCAGTCGCCGCCGAATCATTGAATTCCTTTTGCACTGCCGCCACCTCGCCATGGGCTATCAGGATTAGAAACCCAGTTTATCGCTCACTGTAACGCAAGAAATCAGGTGGTCATGCAACATCCGGTACACCGGCTGGGCATTGCGAGCGCGGATTCCTAGGATGGGAGCACGCACGTTAACACCGATGTTGATGGAATCCTGCAAGGAGAAATGATGCCCCAGTCCTCTCGCCCAGTTGAGCAAGGCCGCACAATCGTGATCACTGGCGCTGGCACGGGCATCGGCCGCGCCACGGCTCGCCTGCTCCTATCCCAGGGCTGGAATGTCGCTCTGGCCGGACGCACCAAGACCACCTTGGAAGAAACCGCGCAGTCCCATCCTTCGGCTTTGGTTCATCCCGCCGATGTCACCGATCCCGGCGCCGTCGATGAGCTGTTCTCGGCAGCACAACACCGTTTTGGAACTGTCGACGTGCTCTTTAATAACGCTGGCATCTTTGGCCCCTCGGTTTCCATAGACGAGTTGAGCCCTGAACAGTGGGATCAGGTGTGCCAGATCAATCTGACCGGAGCCATCAACGCCGCACGCAGCGCCTTTGCGCACTTCAAGGCCAACGGCGGTGGCCGCATCATCAACAACGGGTCGATTTCTGCACAGGTTCCACGGGTGAATTCGGTAGCCTACACGGTGACCAAGCACGGGATCGCGGGGCTAACGAAGGCCTTGGAACTTGATGGCCGCCCGCATCGGATCCGTGCCACTCAAGTGGATATCGGCAACACGGCCAGCGACTTGCTTGATGATTTCGGGGCGAATAACGGCGCCCTGCAGCCCAGCGGGCAACGGATTGTTGAACCGACATTCCCGTTGGAGCAGGCCGCCGAAGCCATCGCCTATATCGCCGGCGTGCCCCTGGGCACCTCAATCAACCAATTCACCATCACGGCCGGTGGCATGCCATACATTGGAAGAGGCTAGGAGGAAACCATGCATGTCGAGATTCCGGCAACCTGCGGCAACGCTCCACGCCATCGGATCATTACCGACGTCCTGGCTGCGGCTTATGGCAAAGACCTGCCCCTGCTTGAACAGTGGTTTTCAGAGGATATCCAGTGGAACATCGCGGGCAAAGGGTCCTTGGACGGCTTCGATGCGGTGCGGCAGTGGATACTCGAAGCACCGGCCACCGGGTCTGTGCAGTTTTTCAGCGTGCTGACCCACGGTTCAGAAGGAAGCGCCGACGGCCGGTCCCGCGACAGTGAACATTCAGTGGTCCACTTCAGCCATGTGCTGAAATTCGCGTCTGCCGGCAAAGCCGCAAAAATCAAGGAAATCCGCAGCTACTTCGTGCAGCAGCCGGCCATCGGGTTAGAGATCTAGAAGTACTCGGCCAGCAGCGCTTCAAGCTTGCCCAAGGCGGAATGCCAAGCCTTGGTGCTGGAATCAACTACTTCATAGGGCAGCGGTCCCTGGGTCAGGGTCAGCATGGTCTGTCCCGCAAACTCCTTGAATTCGATACGAGTCTCAATGACCAGGTCAAGAGTCATCTCATGCGGGCCATCGGCGCTGACCAGGCACTCGTATTCATCGAAGGAAGTCAGCACGGCCTTGAGTGGAACCTTGGCCTCCGGGTTTTCGATCTGAACCATTTCCAGTTCATGACGGCCGCCGACCTTTGCTTCAAAAACAACCGATTCCTCGTTGACGGCCCACCCCTGTGGTCCCCACCATTGGGCAATGATTTCGGGTTCTACGAAGGCTGCCCACACGGCGGTTTTCGGGGCGGAAAACTGTCGTGCAATCACCAGTTCAGTCATCGATTCCATGAGTTAAATGGTATCGCGGCATTCTTGCCGCACCCTGCGAAGCTGTGCCCGGATCAACCCTGGGCGACGTGGCCTTGCTCATGGGGATGGCGCGCCTGGCTACTGCTGGCGGCGACGCGGTTCCAGCCGGCTGGCCGTGTACAGCGTCTGCTCATCAGGCTGGGTCCCCGCGGCTTCATGGGCCGCCTTGACCTTCATGGCCCGGTCCCACTTGATCCGCTCGCGAGGGCTGGCTTCCACGCGGCGTTCCGCAGGACCGAAAATGCTCAGTCCCAAATACTTCAGGCGCCAGAGAATGCGATAGCCAATGCTCAACCCGGTGGTATCGGTGATGATTGGCAGCGGAGATTCATCCATGCGAGTGGTCCTCTGCAGTATGCGTGGGTGTTGGTGCTTTTGTCCCAGCATACCTTATTAGTTGGTGCACCAACTAAATGGCTGGCTACTCCTTCGGCGCATTGACGCCAGCGGCGATCAGGCGGTCCAGGATGCCCCTGAGCTCAACAACGTCCTTCTCTGAGAGCTCGAGTCGAGACATCATCTGCAGCGGAACTTTCAGCGCCTCCTTGCGAAGTTCAGCACCCTTGCCAGTGGGCTGGAGGATGACTGCGCGCTCGTCCTGCGGATTTTTGGATTTGTCCACCAGGCCGGCGGCCTCCAACCGCTTGACCAGCGGAGACAGTGTTCCAGGATCCAGGTGCAACTGCTCGCTCAGTTCACGGGCGCTCATCGGGCCAGAATCCCACAGCGCCAGCATCACCAGGTACTGCGGGTGGGTCAGGCCCAGTGGATCCAGCACGGGCTTATAGGCAGAGATCACCGTTCGAGAGGCAACCGCCAAACCAAAGCACACCTGCTTTTCCAGCTTGAGAAGATCATCCTCCGGAAGAATAGCGCTGTCCACGTTGCTGCAAACTCCTTGAAATCGGGGCAATACCGGTGCCTTGATCGTACCCCGGCCTAACCGCCAGTCGATTGTAGCCAAAGTCCGGTGCAGTGAATAACCTTGGCTTATGAGCAATCTCGAGCACAGCCCGGCAGAAGTCAACTGCAGTGAAGTCACATCCCATGCCGAGGTTGAAGTCTTGACGCCTCGAGAGGTCCCGCTGGGCGGTCCCCGGGCCATGACAGTATTCCGCACCCTGCCGCAAAAGCAGCGCAGCCTCATCGGTGCCTGGTGCTTCCTGGACCACTACGGCCCCGACGACGTCAAAGCCACCGGCGGCATGAACGTTCCACGCCACCCCCACACCGGGCTGCAAACGGTCTCCTGGCTATTCACCGGAGAAATCAACCACATGGATTCGGCAGGCTTCAAAGCCACCGTGCGCCCGGGCGAGGTCAACCTCATGACCGCCGGGCACGGCATTAGCCACTCCGAAATCCTCACCGATGGCACCACCATTCTGCACGGCGCCCAGCTGTGGACTGCATTGCCCGAGCACGCCCGGGACATGGAACACACCTTTGAAAATTATCGGCCAGAACCGCTCTCTGGGCCAGGCTGGTCCATGTCCGTTTTCATGGGCAGCTACGAAATCTCCGGGCAGCGCTCCACCTCCCCGATCGCGACCCACTCGGAGCTGGGCGGCGCTGAACTGCGCCTGGAGCCGAACACCCAGATTGAGATCCTGGTCCCGGAGCATCATGAGCACGGAATCCTCCTGGATTCAGGCGCCCTGCAGCTCAACGGGCACCAGCTGGCCCCACGCGATCTCGGGTTCGTGCGCACTGGTTCCAACACCCTGCGCCTGGCTTCCGGCGACGAACCGGTGCTGGCCCTGCTCATCGGCGGAGAACCATTGAAGGAAGACATCTTGATGTGGTGGAACTTTGTGGGCCGCACCCACGAGGAAGTCCTCGCCTTCCGCGCGCAGTGGCAAGCCGAGATCGGAGCAGAACCAGGAGATGCGTCCGAGGATCGCTTCGGACCGTTCCCGCCTGGCACCCCGGCGGCCCTGCCCGCCCCAGCCCTTCCCACCGTTCGCCTGCGTCCGCGCGTGAACCCTTCCTGACCCAAAGGACACCAAACATGAGTGAAATCCAGCCAGTCTTCCTTCCCGAGCGCCAGCGCTTCGCCCTTGACGATAACGGCAAGATCATCGGCGCGGCACACTACCGGAACTTTGATGGAGCCGAAGGAACCGAGCGGATCTTCTTCCACACCACCGTGGATGAGGACTACGCCGGACAGGGACTAGCCAGCGTCCTGGTGAAATTCGCGCTGCAGAACACCATCGCCAGCGGAGCGAAAATCGTGGCGGTCTGCCCCTATGTCAAGGGCTACGTAGCCAAGCACAGCGAGTACGACCAGCATCTTGCGAAGCCAACCAGGGCGCACCTGGAGATCTTGCCGCGCGGCTAGCGTGCTGCCAAGGCCGGGGCACCCTTGGTCCGCGGCGAAATGGCGATCAAAACCAGGACCAGGACCAGGCTGAAGCTGAAGACCGCAACGAAGCCCGTGCCTGCAGCGGCCAGCGCAAAGATCACGCCGCCGATGGCTGTGGCCCCGGCATTGCCCAGCGAGTCCGCCACGGACATCGCCGAGGAGTTGAAGCCCTGTTCTTCCTTGGTGGACAAGGCCAGCATGTTGACGTTTTGGCGGGGGAAAATCATCCCCATGCCAAAGCCTCCGACCGCCCAGCCGCACACCAGCACGAGCACCGGCGGGTGGAAGAGCGCGGTGGCCAATGCGGTGGCTATGGCCACGCTCCCGGCCACTGAGCCCACGGTGATGCAGGTTGAGGAAGCGACCTTCTCCCCCAGCCTTCCCTGGAGCCATGAACCCATCGACCAGCACAGGGCCGAGGCTGTCAGGATCAATCCGGCCCGGTCCGGGGCGAGCTGGTAGTCCTCGCGAAGCAGATAGGGCAGATAAACCTCCACCCCGAAGAAGGCGCCGGTAATGAAGATCCTGGTGGTGATGGTAGCAGGCAGGCCGCGGCGCGCCAGGAACGTCCCACGCGGCAGCAGCGGGCGAATCGCCACCAATGCGACCACCAGCGCCAGCGCTAATCCGGCCAGCGACCAGCGGCTGTTCGAATTGCCCAGCAGATTCATGGAGATCACGGCAAGCCCGGTCAGCCCGGCAAGCCCCAGGCGCTTGACCGATACCGGACCAAGTTCCTGGTTGCGCTCGGAATCCAGGGAATTGAGCACCGGAACCATTGCGCAGAAGGCGACGATCACCAAGACGGCCACGCCGGAAAAGACCCAGCGCCAGCCGAGGTGCACCGCCATCAGGCCGGCCAGCCATGGGCCAACCATCGCTGGCAGCACCCAGGCGGTGGCAAAGAGTGCAAAGATTTTTGAATGCAGCTGGCCTGGATAGGCACGGGCAATCAGCACGTAGATAGCCACAGTGATGGCACCGCCTCCGACGCCCTGCAGGATGCGCCCGCCAATAAGCATCGGCATATTCGCTGCGGAACCGCAGATCAGCAAGCCCACGCAGAAAATCGCGACGCTAATGAACAAGGGATGCTTCGGTCCCCAGCGGTCGGTGACTTCACCGGCGGCAACCATGCCGAGCATGCCACTGGCAATCGGGGCGGCAAAGGCCAGCGCAAAATAGCGTTCGCCGTTGAGCAGTTCGCTAACCATCGGCATCACGGTGGTGACCGCCATGGATTCAAAGGCAACGAGGAACACCAGAACAAACATGCCCATGGTGGTGGCCAAGAATTGCGGTGCGTAAATGGTTTCTGTAGCTGGCGCAGGATTGTGGCTACTACGTCTTAGGGGCATGCCCTAATCATGCCAGTTTTCTGCTATCCGCCCAGAACATGCAGGGCGAATGCCGACAGGAAGCCACCGGTGACCAGCAGCCCGGTGTAGTCATGTTCAACAGAATAGGCTTCTGGAATCATCGAGTCGGCAATCATGGTCAGGATTCCGCCTGCGGCAACTGCCGTGGCAAAGGCCAGGGCTTCTTCAGGCATGGATTGCATGGCCAGTGCCCCGGCAAAGGCAGCCAGCCCACAAGAAATCGCGATGGAACCCCACAGAAGGGCAATCGAGGAACCTTTGCGGCCGGCGCTCTTCATTTGAGCCGTGCTGGCCAGCCCTTCGGGAATGTTGGAAATGAAAATGGCAATGAGCATGGCGGGGTTGATGCTCGCGCTAGCCACAACGCTCAGGCCCAGTGCCACGGATTCGGGAATGCCGTCGATCAAGGCTCCCACCGCCAAAGCGGTGCCCGCAGGTTCGCCGCCCTGAGCGCTGCCCGAGGCTTTTTGACGCCTTGTGGTGCGCCAGGCCAGGACCCGATTGGCCGAGAAATACAGCGCGGCGCCCACCAGCACACCGGCCGCCGTTGCCAGGAGCCCGCCAGTTTCGAAGGCCTCGAGTACAAGCTCGAAGCTCAGTGCACTGACCAGCACTCCTGCGCCGAAGGCCATGATCGCGCAAACCCAGACCTTCGGAATTTTCAGCCACCAGGCGGCGCCAGATCCCAGCAACAGCGCCGATCCGGCTACCGTGCCCCAAAGCAAGGCCTGCAAAGAAGCGAACATGGCACCCACTATAGCCAGCAAGCCGCCGGCTTAGTAGCTGCCATGTCGGTTCTGACTGGGATTAACCCTCGGAGGACATATTGCTGAAGCGCGAGTAGTGGCCTTGGAATGCCACGGTGATGGTTTTGGTGGGACCGGCACGGTGCTTGGCGATGATCACGTCGGCCTCGCCTGGACGGTTTTCCTTGTCATACACATCATCACGATGCAGCAGGATCACCATATCGGCGTCCTGCTCAATGGAACCGGATTCACGAAGATCCGAAACCATTGGCCGCTTATCGGTTCGCTGTTCGGAACCACGGTTCAGCTGCGACAGCGCGATCAGCGGAACATCGAGCTCCTTGGCCAGCAGCTTGAGGTTACGCGAGAACTCGGAAACTTCCTGCTGGCGTGATTCCACGCGCTTGCCCGAACTCATCAGCTGCAGGTAGTCGAGGATGATCATGCGCAGCTCATTGCGCTGCTTCAGGCGGCGGCACTTTGCGCGGATTTCCATCATGGACATATTCGGCGAATCGTCGATGAACAGCGGCGCTTCATTCAACCGGCCCATGGTGGTGGCAATCTTGGTCCACTGCGCGTCCTCCACCGAACCCTTGCGCAGGTCCTGGAGCTGGATGGAGGCTTCTGCCGAAAGCAGGCGCATTGCAATTTCATTGCGGCCCATTTCCAGGGAGAAGAAGACGGTGGCCATGTTGTTCTTGATGGCGGCGGACCGGGCGAAGTCCAGCGCGAAGGTCGACTTACCCACTGCAGGACGGGCCGCGATGATGATCATCTGGCCGCCCTTCAGGCCCTGGGTCAGCTCGTCGAATTCGTAGAACCCGGTGGGCACGCCGGTGATGCCGTCGCCGGCGTTCGCGGCGTTTTCGATTTCGTCTACGGTGCCTTCGATGATATCCGAGAGGCGTACGTAGTCTTCGCTGCTGCGGTTTTCCGCAACCTTGTAGACCTCGGCTTGCGCTTCGTTGACGATGGCATCGACTTCTCCATCGGGCGAGTAGCCCATCTGGACGATGCGGGTTCCGGCGTCCACCAGGCGGCGCAAGACGGCGCGCTCGCGCACGATTTCTGCATAGTAGCCGGCGTTAGCGGCGGTGGGCACCTGCTGAATGAGGTTGTGAAGGTAGGCAGCGCCACCCACGCGGGAAATTTCGCCGCGCTTGGTCAGCAAGTCGGCCACGGTCACGGCATCGGCAGGTTCGCCTCGGCCGTACAAATCGATAATGGCTTCGTAGATGGATTCGTGAGCCGGACGGTAGAAGTCGGTTCCGCGCAGCGCCTCAACGACGTCTGCGATGGCGTCTTTGGATAGCATCATGCCACCGAGCACGGACATCTCGGCTTCGACGTCCTGTGGCGGCTTGCGCCCTGCGTCGGATTCTCGTCCTTCGTAAACCGGCTCAGCACTCATTGCAGACACTTCCATCCCCTATTGACCCCAGGGGGAAAAATCTTCCTTGCCAGATGGCAACGTTCCAACCTGCTAGTTGATGCCAACAGTTCAATGGATTACGTCTGTGGATATTTCTGCCCCAAAGCCAACAGTAGGGCCGATGTTTACCCACGTAAACTCCATTATCCACAGGTCCTGTGCATAACATACCCTCAGCTGTGGACTAGCCTGTTTACTGTCTGGGGAGAACCCTGTGGATTATTGTCAAGTACCCAACAGTAATAGTTATTGACTAGGCTTTTTGTATTTTCACATCTGTGGACAGGGAAATATTTTATTGAAGATAGCGATATGTTCCCAGTAGTTATCAACACCCGAAAACGCCCGCAATACAGGGTTTATTGCAGTTTTCACACAGTTCTGCACATCTTGCCCACAGTCGTGTGGATAACCATGTGGATATCTACGGAATCATAAAAGGCTTAGTCACCGGCCTTTAGCACGGCCAACTCGGCAAGTTATGGCCAATAGTCCACATTTTCGCGTAGCGGTCGCGATCCACACCGTGAATAACTATTTGCCTGGCGTTGAACGCGTCCCGAAACGCGACAAGGCCCGGAGCAGATCACCATCAGGGAATCCACGCCGGGCCTTCGGGAAACTACCCCTCAGAAGATTTAGACGAGCTCAGGAACTGGGATTGAATGAAATCGGGAATCATGGAAGATCTGCGGCGAGTGCAGTGATGTGTGATGCCCATGCACCTCCAAAAGCACAACCCAGTGGTCACCAGCTTCGACTTCGTTGTAAATCGACGTTTCCAGCCAGAGGGTGGACTCTTCAATGAACAGAGCGCCCTGCTCGGAAACCACGGTATCCACGCCGAGGAATCGATCGCCCTTCTTCGAAGCGATCTGCGCGCAGACCCCTCCATTGAGATCGCTGAGAACCGAAACACCAATGTGGCTGGCCTCGCGCAGTTTCGGCCAGGTGTTGGAGGTCTTCTGGACTGCAAACATCACCAATGCCGGCTCCAGCGAAACCCCGACAGTGAATGAGGATGCAACGATGCCGGTTTTTACGCCGTCCACTTCTGCACACAGAGCGGCCACGCCTGAGGGATGTTGAGCGAAAACCTTGCGTAGGGTTAGCGGGTCAAGTTCACGATTCAATGACATGGCTCGATTCCTTCGGTTCTTGCCCACCGCGTCAGACCCAGCGGGAACAGCGGTTCGGGATAATCCGAATCCGGTTGCCACTGAGGTTTCACGCCGTGCGCGGTACTTGTTCTGACACCATTTGGCGCAAAACCGAATCCTCACCTGGAGCACCCCACTACCGTTGAGAGGGTTGCCGATCAGCAAGCCAGGGCTTTTAGCTGATGCTCTTGATTCTGCTTAAAACAATATGACTCATGACGAAGCACCGTCAAACAATTCACTTCTCAAATCGCAATATTCAACAAAATATTCGACAGCGGCTCAGTTTTAGGGTCACGGAACAGTCCTTTATTCACCAATTCGGACCGCTGCAGGCACTTCAGCGGGACATGAAGGTGTGATCTTCGTCGTAACGCATTAACTTATGGCACGGCTAAATATCTTCCGGCATCTGCGCTTCGTGGAAAATCGGCGCCAGGGTTCGCCATCAAGGATCTTCCCGCAAGGATTGCCGCGTACTTCAGCAGGTAAAGTGCAAATAATTGAACTGCAAGCCCCACCACTCGAACAGGCGCACCGCGCCCCGGCACTTTTGGAGTCACCCGTGAGTTCCCCAGCACAGCGAATCCCCGACAAGACCAGCCGCTTCACTGACAGCATTGGCCTGGTCTTTGACGACATCACCGCCACTTCCGTGCGAGGCCATGCCGACCTCACTGAAGAGCACCACACCCCGTGGGGCGTCGTTCATGGAGGTGTCTATGCCTCCATGATTGAAAGCGCCGGCAGCGTTGGCGCCAGCTACGCGGTCTCAGAGCGCAATCAATTTGCTGTGGGCGTTCACAATGCCACCGACTTCCTGCGTCCCTCTACCGGTGCGCGCGTGCAGGTTGCGGCCAAGGCGCTGTTCCAAGGCAAGACCCAGCAGTTGTGGGAAGTTGTCATCACCGATGAGGCCAGCGGAAAGGAACTCTCGCGCGGACAATTGCGCACCCAAAACGTAGATATGCCCAGCGCCTGAGCGTATCCTAGGTGGCACCTAGCGGATCAGCTTCGGAGGCTAACCATGAGTGCCACCTATACCTTTGACGTGTTCAGCAGCCTTGATGGCTTCGGCAGTGCAGGCAGCGATTGGGGTGGCTACTGGGGAAAACAGGGGCCAGAGCTGTTGGCCCATCGCCTCGGGCTCTACACTCCCCCATGCCGCATGGTTTTCGGAGCAAACACCTTCCGCTTGTTTAGTCTCTTCTGGGCAGAAATCGAGATGAATCCCGAGGTTGAAGACGCGTGGGGCGTGGCTTTGCACGACAAGCCCGCCACCGTCATCTCCACCACCTTGGAAGAGCCGCTGTCTTGGCCTAATGCCACGCTGGAGCGCGCTGATGCCTTGGACGTCGTCGCCCAGCTCAAGGAAACCTCAGATGTGCCGCTGCGCTCCCACGGTTCCCTAGCCATGAACCATTCGCTGCTGGCGGCAGGTCTAGTGGACTTCATCCAGGTGAGCATCTTCCCGGTGCTGACCGGACATAGCGGCTCTGCTCCGGTACTCGGAGGGGTCGACGACTATGACCTGGAACTTGTCGATTCAAAGCTTTTGGACGGGCGGATCCAGGAACTGACGTATCGCCCGACGCGCCATCAGCCGGCGCACGCATAGCCACCCGATGAAGCACATCCGGGACACATGCCTGCTGCTCGGCGCGGTGTTCCTCGCCGGATGCTCCACGCCAACACCACTTCCAAGTCCAGCTGCCGAATCGCAAACCGCTCCAGAACCACTGGCCACCGGCTTGGAAGCTCCGTGGTCCATGGTCTACGTCCAGGACAGCTTGCTGGTCAGCGAACGCGATTCCGGGAGGATCCTGGAAGTTTCGCAGTCCGGACAGAGCCGCGAAGTGGCCCGGATCGATGATCTCGCAGCGAGAGGCGAAGGCGGGCTGCTGGGCCTGGCCTTCCTCGCGCCGGACCAGCTCTACGCCTATTCCACCGCGGAATCCGGTAACCGCATTCAGCAATTCACCGCGCAAGCCAGCGCCGGAAACCTGTCATTGTCGGCTCCGCGGACCCTGCTGGATTCCCTGCCCTCGGCCAATATCCACAACGGCGGGCGGCTGGCCATCGGACCGGATGGAATGCTCTACGCGAGCGTGGGCGATGCGTCCAACCCTGGGCAAGCCCAGGACCTGCAGGCGCTGGGCGGCAAGATCCTGCGCATGGCACCCGATGGAAGCGTCCCGGAGGACAATCCCTTCGAGAATTCCCTCGTCTACAGCTATGGGCACCGCAATGTGCAGGGCCTGGCATGGAGCGATGATGGCACCATGTATGCCAGCGAATTCGGGCAAAACACCTTCGACGAACTGAACATCATCAAGGCCGGCGGGAACTATGGCTGGCCCGAAGTCGAGGGGAAGGGCGGCGCAGATCGGCAGTACACCGACCCGATTGCGCAGTGGTCCCCTGCCGAGGCCAGCCCCAGCGGCATCGCGATCCTCGACGGCACCGCATACCTGGCGAATCTGCGCGGTGAAGTGCTGCGCGCGGTGGAACTGGATGAGCCGGCCATCGAGCAGGAATTGCTCGATGGCCGGCTCGGCCGGCTGCGCGATGTGCTGGTGGATCCTGGCGGCTCGCTGCTGGTGCTGACGAACAACACCGACGGGCGCGGCCGGCCAGGGACGGGTGATGACCGGATCGTGCGCATCGATCCCGGCCAGTCCGGCGGCTAGCTGGCCGGGCGCATATCCCCGGTCTGCTCGAAGCGCTGGTGCCAGGACAGGGCCTCGCCCAGCAGGTGCGGGGTGTGCTTGCCGTAGCTATGCCTGCAGGCCCGGTCGAAGTAGTCCTGCAGCAACGGACGGTAGTCCGGATGCGCGCAGTTCTCGATGACCAGCTGGGCGCGCTGCTTGGGCGAGAGGCCGCGCAGGTCGGCCAGGCCCTGCTCGGTAATCAGGATCATGGTGTCGTGCTCGGTGTGGTCCACATGCGATGCGAAGGGCACGATGCCCGAGATCTTGCCGCCCTTGGCGGTGGACGGGGACATGAACACCGACAGGTAGCCGTTGCGGGCGAAGTCGCCGGACCCGCCGATGCCATTCATGACATGGGAGCCCAGGACGTTGGTGGAGTTCACGTTGCCGTAGATATCGGCCTCGATCATCCCGTTCAGGGCGATGCAGCCCAGGCGCCGGATGATCTCAGGGTGGTTGGAGATCTCCTGGGCGCGCAGCAGGATGCGCTCGCGGTAGTGCTCGACATTGCGGTTGAATTCCTCGATGCCCTCGGCAGACAGCGAGAAGCTGGTGGCCGAGGCGAACTCGATGGTGCCGTCCTTGATCAGCTGGAGCATGCCATCCTGGATGACCTCGGTGTAGGCGGCCAAGGACTTGTAGCCGCCGCGGGACAGGCCCGCCAGCACGGCGTTGGCGATGTTGCCGACGCCCGACTGCAGCGGCAGCAGCTTCTCGGTCAGCCGGCCAGCACGGATCTCCGAGTCCAGGAAGCCCAGCAGATGATCGGCGATCTTCGCGCTGGTCTCGTCCACCGGGGCGAAGGGGCTCAGCCGGTCTGGCGCGTCGGTTTGGACCACCGCGGCGATCTTGCTGACGTCGACGTCCAGGTACTTCTGGCCGATCCGGTCGCGCACCGTGGTCAATTCGATGGGCTTGCGGTGCGGAGGCAAGGCGGTGCCGTAGTAGACATCGTGCATGCCCTCCATGGCGGCGGATTGCTGCGTGTTGACCTCGATGATGACCTTGTCGGCCATCTCCAGCCAGGTCTTGTTGTTGCCCACGGAGCTGGAGGGGATCAGGTCGCCCTCGGCGGTTACGCCGACCACCTCGATGATGGCCACGTCGATCTTGCCGTAGAAGCCGAACCAGGCGTGCTGGGCGACATGGGACAGGTGGATGTCCATGTACTCCATGTTGCCCTCGTTGATGCGCCGGCGCAGCTCGGGATCGGACATGTAGGGAAGGCGAAGGTTCATGCCCTCGGCCTTGGCCAGCACCCCATCGAGCTCGGGGGCGGTGGAGGCGCCGGTGAGCACGTTGATCTTGAATTCCTCGCCGGCAGCGTGCTGGCGTTCCATCTGGGCGGCCAGGGCGCCGGGCACTGCCTTCGGGTATCCGGCACCGGTGAAGCCGCTCATGGCCACCGTCATTCCCGGCTTGATGATGGTTGCCGCCTGTTCGGCGCTCATCAGGCGATCGGCAAAGGCCCGGTGGTGAATACGCTCGTGCAAAATAACCCCTTCGAAGCTCGGCTGTGACGCAGGTCTATAACCCGCATCTCACCGGAACACTTTAGCCGCTGAAGATGCCGAGCCGGAGGGCAGATGGTCGGATCCAGCGGTGGGTGGCGCTTTTCTCGATGAGCTGCCCGCTATTTGCGGTGGCCGGTCGGCCGTTCGCGCGGCGGGGCCTGGCTAGCCCAGCTGGGCGAAGGCCTCGCCGCGGGTCGCAGTGATCTCGATCCGGGCGTCCATGGCCGCGGCATATCGGCGCAAGGTGGCTAGCTGGACCCGGTCCAGGTCGCCGGTTTCCATGCGGGCAATGCGGTCCACCGGCAGCTTGAGCCGCGCAGCCAGTTCGGCCTGGCTCAGGCTGGCTTCTTCACGCAGGGCGCGCAATGAGAGCTTGCGCGGGCCGCTTCGGACGGTGCGCTGATGCTCGGCCACTGCCTCGCGTTGCTCCTTGGTCAATGCTTCAGGATCGGCAAACGCAAAACCCATGTATTCCACCGTTTCTCTCGATCGTGCTGGCCTGGCCAGCCCCATCTTCGAGGCTACGAGCCCGCGGCTCCAATGCCAACGATTAAGAGGCGCCGGGCGCAAGGCGATCTGGTGAATTATGCGCGAACCTGCGGTGTCCCCACAAGAGCCGGGAGCCCTCCGGTGCCGCAGCCGGGACGCCTCCAGGGCCAAGGATTTACCAAAATGCTCCCAAAAGTAGATTGTGCATCGGCAACCGCGAACCTACATTTAAAGCGACTCCCGCTAAGGAGCCCTCTGCAATGGATGTTGGAGGTTTTCACAATGAAGAAATGGACTCGGTGGCAAGACTGGGTCGGCGTCGCGGCCGGTATTCTGGCCGCAGTTTCAACCATGTGGCTTGAGGGAACCAGCACCTCGATGAGACTGATGGCGGCCTTCGGCCTGCTCATGGTGATCACCGGCGTCTGGAGCGTCATGATGCCACGTTTGGTTTCCATGGAATGGGCACTTGCCATCGCCAGCGCCTTGCTCTTCGCCTCGCCTTGGATGGGATCGTTTACCGATTTCGCCGGCGTTGCCTGGATGTCCTGGATCTGCGGTGGCGCCGGCGTCGTTGCCGGACTGCTTGCACTCGCCCCTGCTATTCAAATGCGCCATGCAACTGGTGGATCCCGGATGGCGCACTGAGAATCCGCGATTCCGATAGCCTGCCATCTGGGCGGGCTGGACGGCGGGTTAACGCCAAGAGGTGGCGTGTGCTCCTTGCGGAGCGCACGCCACCTCTTGAACAGAAGCCGAGTTTAGAAGACTTACTTCTTGGCAGCAGCTACAACCTGCAGGCGCAGGTTTGCAACGACGTCCTCGTGTACGCGAACGGTTGCGTTGTAGTTGCCAGTCGACTTGATGTGGTCGTTGACCTCAATGTTGCGCTTGTCGATCTTGCCCAGACCGGCAGCCTCTACGGCGTTAGCGATATCGGTGGTCTTGACGGTGCCGAACAGGCGGCCGTTGGAACCAGCCTTGATGGTGATCTTCACCGGCTGGGACTTCAGCTTGGCTGCAAGTGCCTGAGCTTCCTCAAGGTTTGCAACAGCGCGAGCGGCACGTGCAGCCTTGATCGACTCCACCTGCTTCTCACCGCCCAGGGTCCAGACGATTGCGAAGCCGCGTGGCAGCAGGTAGTTACGGGCGTAGCCGTTCTTTACCTCGACAATATCGCCAGCAGCACCGAGACCGGATACTTCGTGAGTCAGAATGATCTTTGCCATTTTGCTATCCCTTCTTCCTTAGCCGCGGCCAGCGCCGGAGTAAGGCAGCAGGGCTACTTCACGTGCGTTCTTGATAGCCTGTGCGATCTTGCGCTGTTCCTGAACGGAAACGCCGGTCACTCGACGAGCGCGGATCTTTCCGCGGTCAGAGATGAACTTGCGCAGCAATGCGGTGTCCTTGTAGTCGATGACGGTGATGTCAGCGGCCTTCAATGGGTTGGACTTTGGTTTGGGCTTACGGATTTCAGCCTTAGCCATCGTGGAGCTCCTTTAGCTTTGGAGCCCGCAGAGTGATCTGCGGGATGGTGAATAAATATTGTTTAGAAAGGTGGTTCGTCTGCGCCTGGGTTGCCCCAGCCGCCACCGTTGTTTCCGCCGGTGCTCCATGGGTCTGCGGCTGGAGCATTCCATCCGCCACCCTGCTGCGGCTGCTGCTGACGCGGCGCCTGGGCTGGAGCACCTTGCTGTGGTGCGTTGGAGAATCCTCCACCGCCACCATTGCCGAAGCCGCCGTTGCCACCGCCGGAGCGCTGGGTGCGGGTGACCTTGGCGGACGCAAAACGGAGCGATGGGCCGATTTCATCGACCTCAAGCTCCATCACGGTGCGACGTTCGCCTTCCTTGGTGTCGTAGGAACGTGAACGCAAACGACCCTGGGCGATGACTCGCATGCCCTTGGTCAGCGTTTCAGCAACGTTCTCTGCAGCCTCGCGCCACACCGATGCGCGCAAGAACAGGGCTTCCCCGTCCTTCCACTCATTGGACTGGCGGTCAAAGGTGCGAGGAGTCGAAGCGATCGTGAAGTTCGCTACGGCTGAACCGGACGGCGTGAAACGCAGCTCCGGATCGGCGGTCAGATTTCCGATAACGGTAATAACAGTCTCGCCTGCCATTGACTCTCCTTAGAAAGATTGAACGTTTATTCCTACGACGGAAGGTTGCGCGTAATTAAACGCGGGCCTCTTCCGGACGGGTGACCTTGTGGCGCAGGATCAGCTCGTTGATCTTCAGCTGGCGCTCAAGCTCAGCGGAAGCGGCTGGTTCTGCGGTGTAGTTCACCACTACGTAAGTGGCTTCTGCCTTCTTCTTGATCTCGTAGGACATCTTGCGACGACCCCAGACATCAACCTTTTCGATGGTGCCACCGTTGGAGCGGACAACCTCGAGGTACTTCTCGATGGTTGGCTCTACGGTGCGGTCATCGACCTCTGGATCAATGAGGACCATAAGTTCATAAGCACGCATGTGAACCCACCTCCTTTGGGCTAAACGGTCGCGGTATTTCCGCAACAGGAGGTTCTTGCGTTATCAGTGCACCAGACGCCCAAGTTTCGGGCATGCAGTAGCACAGACTTTTCAATCCTACCCGAGATCCTCGCGCAAGCATAAGCCTTCGTGTCCTAGATCATGGACGGCTACTTCGAATCGATGGCCTGCTGCAGCCGCTGCCCGAAGACCGGCACCAGCGTGCTCATGTAGGTGTCGCTGATGTGGTGCTTGTCCCGATAGATCAAAACATTGCCGACAACCACCGGGCAGGTTCCAGCCACGCAGAACTGGTCGCTGAAGTCCAAGACCTTCACTCGCGGCTCCAGCTTGGCGGCGGCCTTGGTGGCGTCGCCCTTTTCGTAGGCTCCCTTTTCCGGGAATGAGCAGGCTTCGGGGTTATTGATGTTCTGCTCCACGCAGTCCCTGGCGTAGGAATCCTGGGGCGGCCGCGGGGTATCGACAATGGCATAGACCGGCAGGCCGGCATCTTCGAGCTTGCCCCACGCGGCCGCCAAGCCTTGCGCGGGATCGGAAACGAAGGTGGAACCGCCCCAGTTCGAGGTGATCACCGCGTCGATATCTTTTCGCTTGGCCAGGTCATCCATGCTCTGCTCAAAGGCTTCGCTGCAGTTGATGCTTCCGTCTTGATCTGCCTTGCGCTGCGCTTCGCTAAAGGGGCACGAGTTCTTCAGATAGGTAACAACTTTCCACCCCTTGCTGCGTGCGAAGCCGTTCAACGCCTCGAACCAGTGGGCGGCATGCGAATCCCCCACAAGCGCCACCGTATAGGTCGCATCCTTGCTGCCGAACTCGCATTCCTTGATCTGGGTCGACTGCGGATTCTGCACGCAGCTGCCGATGTCGGGAAGATCCTTGGCGGCCTCGGCCGGCACCGGGACCACCTGGTGTTCGCCGGTGACAAAAGCCGGTGCGCCGTGAGCCAGCGATGCTGCGCCGAATCCTTCGGGCGGTTGCTCGGCCAGCGCGGTTGCCACCTGCTGCTCCTGTTCCACCATGCGCTCCTGGGCGATGCCCGGAAGCAGTCCCGCCGTAGCGGCCACCGCGACCATGGCAGCACCGGCAATCAGGGACTTGGCCGGGGAAACCGCCAAAAAGCGCAGGTGGCGCATCGGCGTCTCCACGAATTTCAGGCTCACCCATGCCAAGAGCAAGGAACCGGCCAACAGGGCGGCGGATTGCAGCGGCTTCGGCTTGCCTCCGGAGAGCTCGGTGTAAAAAACGATCAGCGGCCAGTGCCAAAGATAGAGCGAATACGAGGCAAGGCCCACCCATTGCACCGGCCGCCAGTTGACGAGCGGGCGCAAAGAACCGGGCCCGCTGGTGCTTCCGGCGGCAATGATCACCGCGCAGCCCAGTACCGGCACCGCCGCGGCAATACCGGGGAAGACGGTGGCTCCGTCATAGCTGAAGGCGGCGATGCCAATGGCACCCAGCGCGACCAGAACGGCCAGATTTCGCGTGGACCATGCGCTCACCCATCGTGGAAGGCGCAGGGCATCGTTCTCATGCGCTTGCACCCCGAGCGCCAGCAATCCGCCAATGGCCAGCTCCCAGATTCGGGTGGTGGTCACGAAGTACCCTGCGGCGTCCCCGGAATATCCGGCGTACGCCGAGTACCCCAGCGACAAGAGGGCCACCGCGCCAAATGCCAGCCACAACCACCGGCGTCGGGCGGCAAAATGATCGGATCGCGCCCCAGGGACCTCGGGCTTGACCAGCCAGCACACCGCCAGGATCAACAGCGGCCAGAAGAGATAGAACTGCTCTTCCACGCCCAGGGACCAGAAGTGCTGCAGCGGCCCTGCCGCTTGCTCGGCGGCCAGATAATCAACGGAATCTGCGGCCAGCACCCAGTTCTGCACGGAGAAGGCCGAGGCCAAAGCCTGCAAGCCCAGGGTGCCCCACTGGGTCTTCGGGAAGACCATGAACCCGGCGGCCACAACCACCAGGATCACGAGCATGGCGGCGGGCAGGATGCGCCGGGCCCTGCCGGCAAAAAACTCCGATAGCCTGATGCGGCCGGTGCGTTCGGCTTCGCGCAACAGGTGCGAGGTAATCAGGAAACCCGAGATGACGAAGAAGATGTCCACGCCGATATAGCCGCCGGGAACCACTTTGGGCTCCAGGTGGTAAGCGACCACCAGCAGGACCGCCAGTGCACGCAGCGCTTGGATCTCCGGTCTGAAATTATTGACCTGCACGGAATTCGAACTCATATTGTTCGATCTGACCAGCCCGGGATGAACAACAGGTAATCAAACGGTATCCGCCGGGCTAACGGCTGATGGGAAGCTCAGCTGCCTTCGCTCTGGCTTGGCATGGAGAGCGGGTATTTGGCATCCAGTTTCGGATCAACGCCCAGCCTTATTATTGCGTCCAGGAGCACCTTTCCTGCGCCCCAGTAAATCGGAATGAGTAGCCAGATGTACCATCCAAGCCCTCCCGCAGTTCCCAGGATGACCGTTCCGAAGGTGACCAGAAGACCAACTCCACGGAAGATCATCATGATCCCTTGCGTGATTGAGTCTCGCCACTCTTGTTCTGCACGGGTCCGGGACTCAAGCCCTTCTACGGCTTGAGAGAAATTTGGCGTTTGAACGCTCTGGAACAATTCGCCAACCTGCACATCCAGGGCCCTGGCTACCTGGGAGATGGACTCCAAGCTGGCATCATTCCCGGCTTCAAGTCGTTGAATAGTTCTGACCGTAATGCCGCTCTCTTTGGCCAAGCGTTCTTGCGTCCATCCCTTGGCCCGGCGAAGTTCTGCAATCCGTGATTCATTCATGGAACTAAAGCTATCGGCGGGGACCACGAAAGCGCCACGACAGGACCACGACAGTTGCCCGACGGCTTAGCGACAGCGCACGACTGGCGAACAAAATGGCGATTGGCCTGAATTATTTGAACATGCCTCATGGGGCATATTCGAGGGCTTGCCAAGTTCGCGTTAATTCGATGAAGCACGCGCAGCGCGGGCGTCAATTGCGCTGCTGCTTTTCGCGGATCAGATCCAAGGCCAGGACAGAACCGATGATTGCTTGCCGCTGCTGCGTGCCAAGATTGCTGGACAGCTGCAAGGCATAGGTCGACTTGCCCATCAGCGCATTGCCCATTCCGGACCATTGGCGCGTGACGGTACCCAGTACCCCTTGGGGACCGGTGATCTGGAAATCAAAATCCCACACGCTGCCAGTCAGGTCCAGCTCCTCGCCGAGCATCGAAATGGTGACGCGGGTCTTGAACAGGGTGATCCGCTTGACCAGGCTCGCCAGCGGGCCGCCATTCCCATCGAAGATCTCGAAGCGGTCGCGGCCCATGGTCATGGTGTCCTTGACCTTGATCACCGGTTTCTCCGGCCCGTCGAAGACTGTCAGCTCCCGCGCGCCAGCGAACATCCGCCCCAGCGCACTGCCCCCGGTCTCAACATGGGCAACCTGCATGCCGTGGGCGTCAAGGATTGCAAAATCATTCTTCGAGAAATTCTTTGTCTGCTGAAAAATGAGCATGTCTTGGGCAAAAATCGTCATGCTGATGATTATGCCACCGATTTTTTCCTGCCAACAGGTGGGCCTGGATACGCAAAAGGCCAGCATCGCTGCCGGCCTTTTGCAATGCAGGAACTACGCTGAGAAGAACTCGCCTGCCACCTTGGACAGGTACCAAGGGTCATCCACGCCGCACATTTCACGGGCCGAGTGCATGGAGAGCAGGGCAACACCCACGTCGAGGGTGCGAATGCCCAGGCGGGTGGCGGTCAACGGGCCGATCGTCGAGCCGCACGGTACGCGGTTATTGGACACGAACTCCTGATAAGGAACCCCGGCGCTCTCGCACCAGTTGGCGAAGGCCGCAGCGCCTACCGCGTCGGTGGCATAGCGCTGGTTGGCGTTGATCTTCAGCAGCGGCCCGGCGTTCACCTGTGGCCGGTTGGCCGGGTCATGGCGTTCTGGGTAGTTCGGGTGCACCGCGTGGCCTGCATCGGCAGAGAGGCACACCGAATTGGCCAGCGCACGCGCCTGGTCTTCCACACCGGCGCCCAGCGATGCCTGGATCCGGTTGATCAGCTCTTCGAGGAAGGGGCCGCAGGCCCCCGAACGGGAACTTGAGCCGAGCTCTTCATGGTCAAAAGCAGCCAGCATGGCAATGTGCTGGCCCGCTGGCTTCCGCGAGTGGCCAGCCAGTGCGATGATTCCGGCGTGCACCGAGGTGAGGTTATCGAGCCGGCCACTGGCGAAGAAGTCCTTCCCCTGGCCAAAGACCTCGCCGCGTTGCGCCGGGGCGGTGAGGATGTCGTATCCGGCTACCTGTGCTGGGTCCACGCCGGCAGACTCGGCAAGGACCGCCAGAATATCGGCGTCTGCCAAGTCCCCTGCGCCGAAGATGGGGTTGGTGTGGGTCTGCTTGTCCAGGGTAAGACCCTCATTGACCTGGCGATCAAGGTGAATGGCCAGCTGCGGGATGCGCAGGATTGGCTGCGTCTGGGCCAAGTGCTCGGTGCCGTCCTTGAGCACCAGGCGGCCAGCGAGAACCAGTTCGCGATCCAGCCAGGAGTTGAGCAGCGGGCCGCCGTAGACCTCAACGCCTGCCTGCCACCAGCCGTTGGACCCAGTGGTCGGCTTTGGCTTGAGCTTGAAACCCGGGGAATCGGTATGGGCACCGAGAATATGGAACCCGGACGTCGCGGTGGCGGCCTCGGGCTGAACCCACGCGATGATCGCGCCGTCGCGCACCACGTAATAGGATCCGGGACCGAGATTCCAGGCGTCAGCTTCGTTCAGGCCGGTGAACCCGACAGCGTCCAGCCGCTTGGCGGCCGTTGCTGCCGCATGGTAGCTGGAAGGGGAAGTTGCGACGTATTCGGCCAGGTCTGCAATGTGGGCCATTGCTGCGGCTTGTGCCATAGCTGGTTACTCACTTCTTTCTGTCATCGTCTCGCTGAAATCCAGGATGAGGTTCCCGCCTGGATGATCGGGTTGCTCTCCAGCTTAGTATCACCGTGCCCGGTTGCCGGCGGATCATCCCTTCCAGGGCCCGCCAATAACCACCCAGACACCTTCATCTCATGCTTGACTTGGAGCCTAGCGTCGGCAAAGCTGAAGGCAGAGCGGGAGACTACGAAAGCGAGATCATCATGAGTGCATCTGATCCAACCCCAGAGCCGCACAGCTTGCCTGTGGAGCCCGATAATGGCGTGCAGGTTAATGCCGGTGAACACGCGGTCCAGCCGCGGGCGCCAAAAGCCGGCAAGGCTCCACGCGAAGTGCCAGAGCCCAAGGAAAAGCTTCCGGTAACCAAGCTGGGGCGCATCTGGACCGCTACCGTCTTGGGCATCATCGTGCTGATCCTGCTGATCATCTTCATCGCACAGAACCAGGACCAGGTGACCCTGAGGTACTTCACCTATGAAGGCCAGGTCAATCTGGGCTTGGCGCTCTTCATCGCCGCCGTTGGCGGTGCCCTGGTGGTGGCTATCGCAGGCGTGGCTCGAGTAATCCAATTACGCGCCACTGCGAAGAAGAAGCGCAAGGCAGCCAAGCGCTAATAACGCTGCGGGCCGCTGGCTGCCGAGTTTTCACTTCGGCATCCAGCGGCCCTTCTTGTTTGCGAAATCAGTAATCAAGCCCCTGGGAAGGGACCACCAGTCCTGTTTCATAGGCGTAGACCACGGCCTGGACCCGATCGCGCAAATGCAGCTTGGTCAGGATCCTGCGCACATGCGTTTTCACGGTCGCTTCGGACAAGAAGAAGCGATGCGCAATTTCCGCATTCGACAACCCCTCGGCGAGCGCCCGCAGCACTTCTTGCTCGCGCGGAGTGAGGTCATCAAGCAGGGGGTCGCGTGGAGCTTCAGCAGGCTGCCCTGCATGGGCCTTGCCGCCATTGCGGACGTAGGTTTCCAGCAACCGCGCGGTGACACGCGGGGCCACCACGGCATCTCCGGAGGCCACCAGGCGCACCGCGTGAACCAATTCCTCCGGAGCCACGTCCTTGAGCAGGAAAGCGCTGGCACCGGCCTGCAACCCGGAGAAGGCGTATTCATCAAGGTCAAAGGTCGTCAGAATAATGATCTTGGTGTCCGGGTGCTCCTTCGCGATGCGTTCGGTGGCTTCGATGCCATCCATTTTGGGCATGCGGACATCCATGAGCACCACGTCCGGCTTCAGCACCGCAGTCTGCGTCAACGCATCCAGGCCATCGGCGGCTTCACCGGCAATGGCGATATCTTCCTCGCCTTCGAGGATCAACCGGAATCCCATGCGCAACAGCGGCTGATCATCAACCAGCAAGACCTTGATTTTCTCTTCCACGCCTATTCCTTCGCTGTTTTCTGCTTGGCGATCTTCACGTCGCATTCGGGAACCTTCAGCACCGCTTTAACTATCCATCCGCCACTGGCTACCGGGCCGGCTTCAACGTTCCCCTCGAAAAGTGCTGCCCGCTCGCGCATGCCCCGCAGTCCCCGGCCGCTTCCGACGCTGGGCACCCTGGTGGCATCCCCGTTATCCATGACTTCCAGCCGCAGTTCATCGCGCCGCCGTTCCAAACGTACCTGCACATCGCTAACGTTGCGGGCATAGCGCAGCGAGTTGGTCAGGGATTCTTGGATCATGCGGAAGACGGTCAACTGGAAGGTGGTGTCCTCGGGCAGCTCTCCCCCGGTTTGGGTGAAGGTGATGGGCAGCCCGGCGGTGCGGAAGCCCTCGAGCAGTTGTTCGACATTGCCGCCGGTAGGTTGCGGTTCCAATTCGCCCGTCTCGTTCTGGCGCAGGACTCCCAGCATGCGGCGCATGTCAGACAAGGCGGCCCTGCCAGTGCCCGAAAGCTCGTTGAGCACTTCGTCGGCACGGACCTGATCCCGCTTGGCCACCACCCTGGCCCCCTCGGACAAGGCGATCATCACGGACAAGGAATGGGCCACCACGTCATGCATCTCCCGGGCAATGCGGTTGCGCTCTTGAACCTGGGCCAAGCTGGATACCTGGCGGGCCCAGTGGTTGAGTTCGGCCTCGTGAATTCGCGCATTGCGCACGTTCATGCCAACTGCGGCCGCGGCAATATAGAAACCAATGACAAAGCTGCCCGAAATGCCGATGACGATCCGGCTGAAAGTTGCTTCATCAATGCCGTCGCTCGGATCCAGCTCCATCCCCTCCATATCCGGGAAGCCCATCAGCACCATGAGCACCACTTGGAAGCTGCCGGCCAGCACGGCCAGGGGAATGGTGCGCTTGGCCGAATAGCTGGTGGCCACCGTGTACAGGGCAATGATCATGCCCATGCCGCCTAGGCCACCTTGCGGGCCGGCGATGATCAAGGCTACGCATTCGAAAACGAACACCAGGATGATGACGGTCATCGGCGCTTTTCGGCGATAAAGCAGTGCGGCACTGACCGCCAGCGTGACGACCAGCAGGCCGGTGGCGTTGGCTCCCGGCATGGCCGCGGCGACCAGGACTCCTGGCAGCGTAAGCAACAGGTACAGCACCACGGCGCCGATGACCACCAAGCGCGGGTGGGTGCGCAGGTAACGGCGCAACCGGCCCATCCGCTTGGCGGTCAGTTCGTCAAAGGAGGCAACAGTTTCCTGCAGCGTCTGTTGGGTCATGGTTCCAGTGTAGTTTTCCCGGCTTATCCGCTGGTTACTTGATGTCCCGCTTGGCGAGCAATACTGCGCCGAGGGCCAATGGGATGATGATCCATCCGGCGACGCCGGCCAGCTGCTGCCAGAGTTCCAGGTCGGTTGCCACGCTCAGTGGCGTGGCCAATGACAGCCCCAGCTGGTCGGGCAGGTACGCCGAAATGTTCTTGGACCAGTCCACGAGGTTTCCAAGGATTGCCGTGATGATCGGCAGGACAAAGAACACACCGGCCAAAATGGTGATTCCACCGGCCGAATTGCGCAGCAGGACACCCAAGGCCAAGCCGATCAGGGCCGCCATGATCACGGCCAGGGTGCCGTACCACAGCACCGACTGGAAGGATTCGCTGCCGAATTCCAGGACCAGGTCGTACTTTTCGGCGATCGGCTTCGCAACCACAAAGGCCAGGAGGCTTGATACCAGTTGTGTCACGCCGGTCAGCAGCACAATCAGGACAATCTTCGCTGACATCACGCGCCCTCGCTGCGGACTGGCCAAGAAGGTGCTGACGGCCGAACCGGTGGTGAATTCGCCGCTGAACAGCAGCACGCCCAGCACGCCCAGAATCAGCTGGCTGAAGACCAGGCCGGAGCCGATGGTCTCGCTGGCAAAGCCCGGCTGCGTCATGGGGCCCATGCCCTCCATCTGGCTGACATCGCCCATGCTCTGCAGCAGCGATCCCACGCCCCAGGTGCCAATGGCGGCGATCGCCACATAGAGCAGCACCGCCAAGGCCAGCAGGATTGCGGTGGACTTCAACGCGAACATGCGGATCGCTTCGCTGCGCAGCACCCCGGCGAAAGTGACCTTGCCGCGCAGGGGCGCTTCAATATGAGTAGTCATCTTCTTCTACTTCCCGCCGCTGTGCTCGGCAACAATATTCGAGTTGTATTCCACGGCGTCCCGGGTCAATTCCATGTAGGCATCTTCCAAAGTGCGCTGCAGAGGCCGCAGCTCGCTGAGCGCCACCCCGGTTTCCAGGGCGCGGCGCCCGATGATTTCCGAATCCGGGCCGGTGACCTCCAGGGTCTGCCCGTCAATGCGCCGCAGCTGTACGCCTTCGGCGCTCAACGCATTCATCAATGCGTCGATATCCGCTGCGCGAACGATCGTCTGGGCCAGCCCGTTATCTATGAATTCGCTGATCGGGGCATCGGCCATGATGCGTCCGCGGCCAATGACAATCAGGTGGTCTGCGGTTTGCGCCATCTCGCTCATCAGGTGCGAAGAGATGAACACGGTTTTTCCTTCCGCCGCCTGCTGGCGGGCGAGATTGCGCACCCAGGCCACGCCTTCGGGGTCCAGCCCATTGACCGGTTCATCGAGGATCAGCACCTGCGGGTCGCCCAGCAGCGCGGTGGCGATGCCCAGGCGCTGGCCCATGCCCAGGGAGAACCCGCCGACCTTCTTGCGCTGCACGCCGCTCAGTCCGGTCAGCGCCAAGGCTTCGTGGACCCTGGAGCTGGGCAATCCGGCGGTGGCCGCCATGGCCCGCAAATGCGCCAACGGGGTGAGCGACTTGTGCACGGACTTGGCTTCCAGCAAGGTGCCAACCTCGGTCAGCGGATGCCGGGACTTCTTGAAGTCCCGCTGGTTCACCAGCACCTGTCCGCTGGTGGGAGCCGCCAATCCGACGATCATCCTCATGGTGGTGGACTTGCCGGCCCCGTTGGGGCCGAGGAAGCCGGTGACCTTTCCGGGTTGCACCGTGAACGACGCCTGGTCGACCACGGTTTTATTGCCGTATCTCTTCGTCAACTGCTGAGCCTGGATCATATCTCCAGCCTAGAAAAAATGGGGCCAGGATAAACCGCCCCGAGTGCTGATCTTCTGGTCACTCAAAAGGGTGAGTGCGCCGGGCTGAAGCAGCGATGGCATGCACCCGTTGGTGCATGCCATCAATGATTGCCGCGCAGCATCAGAATCCGGCGCGGGTGGCCAAGAAGATCATCCCGGCCAGGCCCGCCGCGAAGGGCAGGGCCAGCAGGATCATGAGCTTGAGCTGGTCGCGGGCGATGGCCACGCACTCGCGCAGGAACGCGCTGGGCCGATAGTAGGCCGCCGTCTTTCCGCCGAAGGCGCGGGCTTCCAGGCCCATCTGGCGCGATGCCAATGCGGCTCGCAGCGCATGGTAGTCGCTGGTGACCAGCCACAGCTGTCCCTCCGGCTGGCGTTCGCGCACCAGAGCATTGGAGAAATCCAGGTTCTCCACCGTGTCCTTGGCCCGGTCCTCGATCAGGATCTGGGATGAGGGGATGCCCTGCTCGCCCAGGTAGCGGGCCATGGACACGCCTTCGGGTTCCTGTTCGTCGTGCCCCTGCCCGCCGGTGGGGACCATCAGCAGCCGTGGTTCGGCCTGCGATGCGTACAGCGCGATCGCCTTGTCCAGCCGGCCGCGCAGCAAGGGGGTGACCTTCCCGTTGATGGTGCGCGCCCCGAGAATCACCGCGGCCGCCCCACGGGTTTTGGCCGGGAACCTGGCATGCACCCACGCATAGAGCAGCATCATCGCGAATAGGCAGGCCGTGAAAACGGAGGCCATGAAAAGAATGAAGGCCAGCGCGTAGCTCCACCAGGTATTGATCTGCACCAGCAGCACCGCGAGCACCGGCAGGATGAACACCAGCACCCCGGCGGCCAGCGACAGCAGGTTGGAGATCCGCGCGCCCTCGCGCCGCCACATCAGCACGCCGTTGTAGATCAGCGCCGCGCCGAACACCACCACCATCAGCGGGGTCATCACCAGGACGACGGCAATGAGGAACCCGAAGCCCGGCACCACGGTGGTCAGCAGATCCGCCAAGGCCGCGAGGCTGGAGCACACGAGCGGAAAGAGCAGCGCGGCCAGGCCCAGCCGGCGAGGGTCTTTGCGGTATTGCCAAATGAACACCGCCCAGAGCACTGCAAGCAGGACCCATCCTGCGACTTGAACCAGTAGTTCCTCCATTGCCGACTATTCCACCGATTTCCAGTTGTTGATGCGGTATTCGCGTTTGAGCATTGATTGGGCTCCGAGGTATCCGCCCATGCCATGCACCGATGGGCCGGGAGGGGCCGCCGACGAGACGAGGTACAGCCCCTTGGACTTCAAGTACCAGGGGTCCAGGGAAACCCGTGGACGCTTGATGGTGCCCAGCAGATCCATGGTGCCTCCCGAGAGGTCTCCGCCGATCAGCGCGGGGTTCTGCCGCTCGAGGTCCTTGGCGGTGACCACGTGCGCTTCGAGGATGATCTCGGAGAACCCCGGGGCGGCCCGCTGGATCATCGACTGGATCTCGTGGCGCATATCTGCCGGCGAATCCAGCGGAACATGGCAGTAGGACCAGATGACATGCTGGCCCGCTGGCGCGCGCGAGTCGTCGAATTGCGAGGGCTGGGCCACGATGATGAAAGGGTCCGCCGATCCGCGATGAACAGCCGCGCGCTCGGCCTTGCCGACCTGCGCGGCGGTACCGCCAAGATGCACCGTGCCGGCGGCGGCCAGCGCCTGGTCCCGCCATGGCACCGGCTCGGAGAGCACAAAGTGGACCAGGCAGCTGCCCGGCGAGCGCCTGGTGGTGGACAGCGCCCGGGAGAGCTGTTCGGGCAGGTGGCCGGCGCTGAGCTTGGCGGCATCTTCGGCGGAGGTGTCAAACAGGATGTTCTGCGCGGCCAGCTCATCAATGTGGCTCACCCGCACGCCGGTGTGGATCTGCGCGCCATGGGCCATGGCTTCGGCGGCCAGGGCATCGCTGATGGCCTGGGAACCGCCGCGCGGAATCGGCCATCCTTTGGCGTGGGCCGTCGCGGCAAGGAACAACCCGGCACCGGCACTGGCCGGCCCGCGCGATCCGCCGGCCACATGGGCCGAGCAGCCCGAGTACAGCGCGGCGGCCTTCTCGTACTTCGTGGAGAACACTTCCTTGAGCCCCATGCCGCCCACCGTGGCGGCGGCGAAGGCGGCCAGGGCCTGCGGATGGCGCGGGATCTTGAGCAGCGTGTCGAGCAGGGTGGCGCTGATCCCGTCGATCTGGTGGACCAGCGGTTCGATCAAGCGGCGGTACATCTGGCCTTCTGCCCCGCCCAATGCTTCGGCGGTGCGCTCCAGATCCTTGTAGGCGCAGGCAGTGCGCCCATCGAGCACATGGGCGAAGGACAGTTCCGGGGTGATGAACTCGACGCGCTCGTGGACCCCCAGTTCGCGCATGGCCGGGGACTGCAAGGCCATCGGGTGCACGGCGCTGCCCAGGTCGAAGATCGCCTCGGAGCCGTTCAGCGATTGGGTCCTGGCTGCCCCTCCGATGCTGTCATTGGCTTCATAAACCTGGACAGCCAGTCCTGCCCTGGCGGCCACGGCGGCCGCAGCCAGGCCGTTGGGCCCGGCCCCGACGACGGCGACATCAATCATTTCCCGCTCCCAGCGGGCTGCTGCCGCTTCGCCGCTCCCGGCCACAGCGAGCGCAGGGTGGTCTTCTCCGGCAGCCCGGCAAATTCGCCGGCCAGCGGGTCATCCTGGCCGACCGCGCGGATCGGATCGCGCCGCGGGTCAAGGATTGAACGCGCCACCAGGTACATCAGGTAGCCGAGCATGATCATGTGGGCCAGCACCAGCACGACGTATCCAGCCTCCGGGAAGGCCTTATGCGGGTCCTCGGCGGAGAAGGAATCGAGATAGTTCCAAAGTCCATAGAAGTGGGCGATCTCCACCAGCATCCAGATCACGAATTCGCGCCAGCGCGGCAGGGCCAGCACGAACAGCGGAATCAGCCAGACGATGAACTGCGGCGAGTAGACCTTGTTGACCATGACAAAGGAGGCGATGATCAAGAAGGCCAGCGAGCCCAGCCGCGGAGTGCGCCGGGAGTACAGGCCCAGCAGGGCAACACCCACGCAGCACAGGAAGAAGAGCACCAGCCCGTACCGCGAAATCTGCTCCGCCTCGAAGCTCGGCATGCCGGGGTTCTTGGCCGCCACCACATTCCAGGCGTGCCAGAAGCTGGAGAGGCCCGCGCCGCGTTCCGAGGAGAAGCTGAAGAAGTGCATGAAGGATTTGGGGAAGGCCAGCGCGTAGGGCAGGTTGACCAGCACCCAGGTGGCTGCGGCCGTTCCCCCGGTGATCCAGAAGGTCTTGAGCCGGCCGGTGCGGATGGCCAGCACCAGGATCGCGCCGAGGATGAAGAAAGGGTAGATCTTCATCGCCGCGCCCAGGCCGATCAGGATCCCGGCCAGGACCGTGTGCTTGCGGGCAAAGGCCAGCATGCCGGCAGCCAGCAGGGCCACGGCCCACATGTCCCAGTTGATGCTGCCGGCCAGGATGATCCCCGGGGCAATGGCCACCATGGCGGCATCCCAGGGGCGCCGCCCGGCCATGCGCACGGTGCACAGCACGGTAACCATCCAGAGGATCGCCACCAGCACCAGGTTCATGTCGAAGTACAGCAGCGAGCGGTTGGCCACCGACTCGGGCACGATCGAGGCCACCGCGGAGGCCACCGCGCTCATGAGCACCGGATACTCGAATTCGGCGCTGGAGCTAAAGGGCGCCCAGGGGTTTTCCGCGAATCCGCGAGCGCCGAACAGCGGCACCCAGTCGCTGTAGCAGGCGTAGAGGTAGGGGTTGTTGCCGCCCCAGCCGTTGATCCTGCACGGGTTCTTGGCCAGCAGCATCAGCAGCGCGCCGAGCGTGGTCATCAGGATGATGACCCGCTCCACGCTGAAGAATCCCGGGTCGATCCGCCCCGGATCGCTGCGCCGGCCTAGCGGGCCGCCGATCAGTGCCGTGAACTGCCGAAGGAAGCCGTCCGCGCGTGATGGCACGGTAATACGCAGGGGGCCACGCCGGGGCGGTGGCTGGTTTGGCTCGTGCATACCCACCAGCCTAGATGTTTTGTTGGCGCCCACCGGAATGCACACCCGGGTTTCGCGTTAACTATCGGGTTCGCCCCGCTGGCCAAGCCCGCCACCGAAGTCCCATCGATGCCGCTAAACCGCTTGCTGACCTCACTATCAGCAAATATGCAGGTGATTACACCGCGACTTCACCCCTCGTTTACCTAAATACTCCCGATTGGTTAACTAGGGCCCATAGCGTCATATCCGTGAGCAAAACCAATCAGCCACATGTCATGGCGATCATCCCCGCACGGGGAGGTTCCAAGGGCATCCGGCTCAAGAACCTGCGTGAGATCGGCGGCAAGTCGCTGCTGGGACGCGCCATTGAATCAGCCAAGGCCGCGAGTACAGTCAGCGACGTCGTGGTCAGCACCGATCATGAGCAGATCAAGGCCGAAGCACTGCGCTACGGCGCTCGCGTCGTTGACCGACCGGCAGACATCGCCGGGGATACGGCCAGCAGCGAGTCGGTTCTGCAGCACGTCCTGGCCAACACGCAGCCCACGCCGGCGGTGACACTCTTCATCCAGTGCACCAGCCCGCTGATCGATCCAGCGGATCTGGATGCGGCCGTCACCACGGTCGCCTCCGGAAAAGCTGAAGTCAGCTTCGCAGCGGTGGCCGACCACGGTTTCCACTGGGCTGTTGGCGAGAACGGCGAAGCGGTAGCGGTGGGGCATGAAAAGCTGCACCGCCCGCGCCGCCAGGACCGCGAACCGCGTTTCCGCGAAACCGGGGCGTTCTACGCCATGGACACCGAAGGCTTCCTGGCCGCTGGGCACCGGTTCTTCGGCCGGGTCCAGGTCCACGAGGTCCCGGGCGAGCACGGGATCGACATCGATACCGAGGCCGATCTGCTGCTGGCGGAACTGACACTGCCCGATGAACCGGCAGCAATCAGCGTGGATGCGGTCATCACGGATTTTGATGGCGTGCACACCCCGGACACCGCATATGTCGATGAGCACGGCACCGAAACCGTGCGCGTCTCGCGCTCCGATGGCATGGGCGTGGCCCGGCTTCGGGCCGCCGGAGTGAAGTTCCTGATCCTCTCCAAGGAAGCCAACCCGGTGGTGGCCGCCCGGGCCGCGAAACTCAAGGTTGAAGTGGCCCACGGCATCGAGAACAAGGCCGAATACCTGGCCCAGTGGCTGGCCGACGAGTCGATCAACCCGGCGCGCGTGGCCTACGTCGGCAATGACATCAACGACCTCGGCGCCATGAGCCTGGTCGGCTGGCCCATCGCCGTGGCCGATGCCAACGAGCAAGTACACCGCGCTGCTCGCCACCGGCTGTCCCGCAAGGGCGGATACGGGGCGGTGCGAGAACTGGCCGAACTGGTCCTCGCAGCACGCTAACCCTCAAATTTTTCCAAGTTTCACCCAATGAAAGGCAAATCAATGACCTCCGTGACCACCGAAATCAAGCCAGTTGCCATCGGCGAATCCCTGCTCGGCGCTGGCCAGCAGGTCTACGTCATCGGCGAAATCGGCATCAACCACAATGGTGATATCGAAATCGCCAAGCAGCTGATCGACGTTTCGGCCGAGGCCGGCGCCAACGCGGTGAAGTTCCAGAAGCGCACCCCGGAAATCTCCACCCCGACCGACATGCGCGACAAGATCCGCTCCACCCCATGGGGCGACATGACCTACCTGGACTACCGCTACCGCGTCGAGTTCGACCAGGCGCAGTACAAGGAGCTCATCTCCTACGCAGCCTCCAAGGGCCTGCACGCCTTCGCTTCCCCATGGGACGTTCCTTCGGTGGAGTTCATGGAAGAGCAGGGTGCAGTCACCCACAAGGTCGCTTCCGCATCGGTCACCGACATCGACCTGCTCAAGGCGCTGGCGCAGACCGGCAAGCCGATCATCCTGTCCACCGGCATGTCCACCATCGAGCAGATCGACAAGGCCGTGGAGACCCTGGGCACCTCGAACCTGGTCATGATGCACGCCACCAGCACCTACCCGCTGCCTCCCGAAGAAGCCAACCTGCGCATGATCGAAACCCTGCGCGACCGCTATCAGGTTCCAGTGGGCTACTCGGGCCACGAGCGCGGCCTGCAGATCTCGCTGGCAGCAGTAGCCCTGGGCGCCGTCACCGTGGAGCGCCACATCACCCTTGACCGCACCATGTGGGGCTCGGACCAGGCTTCCTCGCTGGAGCCAAAGGGCTTCGAGTCGCTGATCCGCGACATCCGCATCCTCGAGCAGGCCATGGGCGACGGCGTGAAGAAGGTCTTCCCGGGCGAGCTGGCTCCACTGAGCCGCCTGCGCCGCGTCGACGCCTAATCACTGCCAGGTATCCGGCGGTTGGACTCACCGACGGGTCCAACCGCCGTTTATTTTTGTCTGCATAAGGAAGGCCGAGAAGAAGACATGGACTTGATCCCCGGGCGCATCTCCGTGGTTATCCCCGCCTACAACCAAGAAGCATATATTTGCGATGCCCTCTCATCGCTGACCCGGCAAAAGCTGGGACGCTGGGAGCTGGAAGTGCTCGTGGTTGATGACGCATCCGACGACCAGACGGCCGCGCTGGTGAGCAGCTACCAGGACCGGCTGCCGGGCCTGCGGCTGATCAGCCTGCCCGAGAACTCCGGGGTGTCCGCGGCCCGCAATGCCGGTCTGGAACAGGTCACCGGCGAATATTTCACTTTCCTCGACCCTGACGACTGGTACTCTTGCGAGCACCTGATGACGATGGCCGAGTCGCTGACCGAGCTGCATGTCGACTTCGTGCGCTGCGACCACGTGCGGGTCACCGGCACCAACCGCGTGATTCACCGTGCCCCGCAGGCGCTGCGCGGCATGCCGCTGGACCCCGCCGATGATATCGAGCCGGTCGATTCCCCGTCCATGGTGGACTACACCTTCGTCTGGGCGGGCATGTACCGCACCGAGCTGATGCGAACGCAGGAGCTGTACTACTTCGACTCGCAGCTGCACAGCGCCGAGGACCGGCTGTGGCTCTGGAAACTGCACTTGACCACCAGCAAATATGCGGTCGTTTCCTCGCCCGGAGTCTTCTATCGGCGCGGCCTGCCCGGTTCGCTGACCCAGGTCTTCGACCAGCGCCAGCTGGGTTTCATCCCCGCCTACGCGCAGATCCTCAACGAAGTGCGGCTGCACCCGGATGCCGAGCGGCACCTGCCCAAAGCCATGCGCCAGTTCTTCGCGATCGTGTGCCATCATGAGAAACGGGCGAAGAACTATCCGCCCGAGGTCCGCCTGGAAATGAAGCAAAAGCTGCGCCAGGTGTTCACCACCATTGACGCGCCCTTGGCACGCCAGGTGGCACTCGAAATGGACGTCGCCCGTCGCCGCCATATCCTCTCCTTCCTGCAGCCAGGTCAGATCGGGGCCGCCAAGTGATCGCACTGATTGAAGCCAGCAGCTACTTCCAGCTTGCTTCTCTGGCCGCGATGGCCGATGCAGGACTGCTTCCCGATGCCGATGAACGGGTATTGGTCCTGGCCAACGGTTCACAGGTCCCGGAATTGACGACGCCACTGGATCAGGTCCCGGGCTTTGAAAAGCTGGCAGCTCGTTTCGACCGGGTCGTGGACTTCGCAGCCCTGGCTGCCCCGCGCCGCCCTTCCCAGTTCAACCCGCGCGAGGACGAGCTGCACATCTTCGAGCGGCTTTTGCGCAGCGCCTGGGATCTTGGTTCCGAGCCGCTGACCCTCGTTCTGGAATCCGTCCAGGTCAACCCGGCTCGGGCACTGGCCCGCATCTTCTTCGACGCCCAGCTGTGGGTGCATTCCGATGGGCTGATGTCCTACGGGCCGACCCGCAATCGGCTGCCGATGCCGCTGCGCCAGCGCTTGATGGGGACCATCCACGTTGACCTGGTTCCCGGGTTGGAGCCGCACCTGCTGGCCGAGCTCCAGCCGGTCCGCAAGGTCCTGCGGGCCCAGCAGCTGGAGCGGATCTTCACCGAGCTGGCCGAGGAAGCGCACTTCGAGCTTCCCGGTTCAAGCGCGCTGATTCTTGGCCAGTACCTTGGATCCCTTCGCCTGATGGACTCGGATGAAGAGTTCGAGCTGCATGTGCAGATGCTTCATCAGGCCCTTGATCGCGGCCTTGATACGGTGCTGTTCAAGGCGCATCCCTCAGCCAGTGCCACCTCGGCGGCGCGGCTGGCCAGCGTCGCTGAGCAAATGGGCCTGGATTTCCGCCTGCTGGACACCGATCACCTGGCGGAAACCGTGATCGCCTCGGCCCGGCCAGAAGTGGTCATCTCCTGCTTCTCCACCGGCCTGGCCACCGCCAAGTACATTCTGAACACCGATGTCCACGCGGCAGGCACCGGAGCGATGCTCCAGGCACTGGCACCCTATGAGAATTCAAACCGGATCCCGCTCTCGATCATCCATGCACTGTTTGTCCAAGGTGTTCCGGCTCCGGCGTACAGCGACGGCGATGACCAGCTCTCGAAGCTGCTGGTGGCCGTGGCCTACTGCATGCAGGCGGCACAGCTGCCTCAGCTGCGCGAACCTGCCGCCGAATTCCTGGGCGTCCACTACCCCGAGTTCTCCGCCCACTTCAAGCGCCGCCGGATCACCAAGCTGGATTTGCCGCCGCGCTGGGTGCATCTGGTATCGCGCCGCACCTTCCCGTCCAGGGTCCGCGGAGCCTCGCGCCGGGTGTTGCGGACAGGGTCGAAGCAGCTGGAAACATTGTCCAAATCCCTCAGCCGACTGGCAAAATGACCCTCATCATGATGAAACTGACCCAGCACGACACCCATGAGGTTCCGCGTCCGCGATTCGGGACCGCTCATGTGTGGGTCGAGTCCCCGCTGCAGCTGCTCTCCGCCGTGGAAACCCACGCCGCGGGGCTGCTGGGCACGGATATCCGGGTTGTTCCACGCCTTGGCATGCCCTTGGAGGCCACTACCCAGGCGCTGCTCAACCATGCTCCGGCCGGGGTGCACTTCGAGCCGGCGGCCCGCAAGCCTCCGCAGCCCAAGAGCTCTTCGGACCGGTATGTCACCGGCGATGCCTACTCGGGCAAGGTGCAGCGCAGCTTGCTGGCCGGGGTCAAGGCCAAGGAAATCATCATCATCGATGACGGGCTGGCCACCTTGGCGCTGATCAAGCAGCTGATCAGCGACTCCCCCACCCCGTTGGTTCGCGCTCGAGCCAAAAACTCGGCGGCCCGCATTGCCATGGGCCTTGCCACCTGGCATCGCCTGCGCCAGCTGGCTCGCGAAGACCGCTTGCTGATTGTTTCCGCGCTCTTTGTGGATGCTGCAACGCGCTCGAAGATGGCTGATCTGGGGATCAAGTTCGCCCAGCACAAGTTCGAGTGGCTGGCTACCCAGCCGGTCGCGGAGAGCTTTGCCGAACCGACCTTGCTCATCGGATCCGCCATGGTTGCCGATCAGCTGATTCACGAGCAGCCGTATTTGCAGTGGATCGAGGGCATTGCCGCAGACGGACCGGTTGCGTATTTCCCGCACCGGCGTGAAACCCCGGAACTGCTGGAGAAGATCTCGAAGATTGACCAGGTGGTCCTCAAGGAACACACTGTCCCGATTGAAATGCGGCTGCGGGTGTTGCGTCCGGGGCAGGAAATCCGGGCCTTGCCTTCTACCGTGATCCCTTCCCTTCGGCTGCTTTTGGGCCCGGATTCCAGATGCCTCTATCCCCAGGCGGTCCCCGATCCTTGGTGGACCGAAGGTACCGACCTCGAGTTGCGCGAGCATCTATCCAGTTCGTTGAAGGTGTGAAGCCGCTAATGAAACCCTCAGTTCTTGCTATCGCCGACTCTGATTCCTATCTGAAGCTGGCCACAAGTTTTTTGCATCGCTTGGGTCCCGAATGGGACCGCAAGGTATATTTGGCGCGCACTCCGGTAATGCCCACCGAACAACAGATTTCAGCAGCCTTTGAAGGCACCGATCTGGATCCGCAGATGCTCGAGGTCATCCAGCTCTCGCAGTTGGAAGCCGATTCGGTCCAGGAAGACATCATCTTCGCTTCGGCGACAGGTCCTGTTGTTGCCGAAATCTATTCGCGGATCCTGCGAACCGAACCTGTTGATGGGCGCCGTACCGCCTTGATCTCGGCTTTGCCCGGTGTTGCCTACCCTGCCACGCAGAAGGGCTGGAACTATCGTCGAGCCGGCGATGCCTTTATCTGCCATTCACATGCCGAGGCCCGCGACTTTTCGTTCATGACCGAATCCCATGCCGGGCACCAGCCGACCATCATGGTCAGCAAGCTCCCGTTCTTGAACTGCACGGGATTCCCTCCGGCCCAGGAAAAGCTGGTCAATCGCTTGGTCTTCGCACCGCAGGCCAAGGTTCCCGAAACCGCCGAACAGCGCGAGTCGATCCTGCTTGCGCTGGAGCAGGCCAGCAAGATGAATCCGGGTCTCGAGGTCGTGGTCAAGCTCCGTGCCAAGGCTGGAGAACCGCAGACCCACCTCGAGGCCCATCCATACGACAGCCTTTTCATGCAGCTGCAGTCGCGCAACAGGATCAGTACCGAATCACGAATCCAGTTCGATACCGGATCCATGAGCGAGGCCCTCGTTCCCGGAAGCGCCCTGGTCACCGTGTCTTCCACTGCTGCCTTGGAATCCTTGGACCGCGGCTTGCCCACAATGGTGCTTTCCGATTTCGGCGTGAACAGGCAAATGATCAATACCGTCTTTGTCGCTTCCGGGATCATCGGCGAATTGGAAGATGTTGTTTCGCTGAACTTCGGAGAGCCCAGCAAAGCGTGGCTGCGGGAAAACTACTTCCACCGCATGGATCGCAGCTTCTTTCAATCATTGGAGTTCCTGGCCCGGCGGGCAAACGCTGGACAACTGCATACCGATCCGGAAGTCCTGGCCTTCATCCGCCGCCAGCCGCTGCGCCATCGACTGCGTACGGCGCTGCCATCGCCAGTGGTGAAGGTGCTGCTGAAAATGCGTCAAGGCTACCGAAACTCACGCAACCACAGAGCCAGAAGCCTGTCATGATCAAATTGAACTTTACTAATGACTTCCTCTCTGGTCTTCATATTCAGGCTTAGTCATGATCAATTGGCCTTTTAGTGATGTACATAAACTATTGCGAGAGTCCGTGAGGGTCCTTCCCTCACGGACTCTTTGGGCATCTGCTGCGAACCCCGACCAGGTAGTAACTGCAAAGGTTGGGAATGTTCTGAACACATTAGGACTTAAGATCAATATGGGCCTAGTTTCAGGACTCGCGTTTGACGTGCCCGAATGCCCGAAGATTTGTACATTTCAATAAGGAGCTCATGTGTCGGCCAATCCGATCCGCGTTGCCATTGTTGGCGTAGGAAACTGCGCCACGTCCCTTGTCCAAGGTGTCGAGTACTACCGAAACGCGGACGCGGAGTCCACCGTTCCGGGACTCATGCACGTGCAATTCGGCCAGTACCACGTTGGAGACGTACAGTTCGTTGCCGCCTTTGACGTTGACGCGAAGAAGGTCGGCCTCGATCTTTCCGAAGCCATCCTGGCCAGCGAAAACAACACCATCAAAATCGCCGACGTGCCTGCTACCGGCGTGACGGTCCAGCGCGGCCATACCCTTGATGGGCTCGGCAAGTATTACCGCGAAACCATCGAAGAGTCCGAAGCTGCCCCTGTAGACATCGTCCAGTCCCTCAAGGACAACAAGGTCGACGTGCTGGTTTGCTACCTGCCAGTTGGCTCAGAGCAGGCCGCCAAGTTCTACGCCCAGTGCGCCATCGATGCAGGCGTGGCCTTTGTCAACGCGCTGCCAGTGTTCATTGCCGGCACTCCTGAATGGGCCAAGAAGTTCACCGACGCCGGCGTGCCCATCGTCGGCGATGACATCAAGAGCCAGATCGGTGCAACCATCACCCATCGCGTCATGGCCAAGTTGTTCGAGGACCGCGGCGTGGTGCTTGACCGCACCTACCAGCTGAACGTGGGCGGTAACATGGACTTCAAGAACATGCTCGAGCGCGATCGCCTGGAGTCAAAGAAGATTTCCAAGACCCAAGCCGTCACCTCGAACACCTCGGCAAAGCTGGACGCTGACGATGTCCACATCGGACCGAGCGACTTCGTTGCCTGGCTCGATGACCGCAAGTGGGCTTTCGTGCGCCTCGAGGGACGAAACTTCGGTGATGCACCGGTGAACCTGGAGTACAAGCTGGAAGTCTGGGATTCCCCGAACTCCGCGGGTGTCATCATCGATGCCGTGCGCGCTGCCAAGATCGCCCTTGATCGCGGCATCGGCGGGCCGATCTTGTCGGCTTCGAGCTACTTCATGAAGTCGCCGCCAGAGCAGTACGATGACGAAACTGCACGCAACAAGGTCGAAGCCTTCATCCGGGGCGACGTGGAACGCTAGGCCTTCCGCTCAAACGGTGCACGAGGATGGGCCAGGACCTTTGTCTTGGCCCATTGTCGTACCTGGAACTGTTCCCAGACGCGGAGAAGCCCGCCGGCTTGCAGGCCGGCGGGCCTCTGGGCACTAATATGCGAGATCATAGTGGGTACCTCTTATTCAATTTGTGGGCAACGGTAATGGCGTTGTGCCCACCTAGCGAATACGAAGGTACATTTCTACAGGCACATGATTCTTGAGCTCGCGCTCTCGCATTCGGCGATTGAATTCCGTGCTGTCAACGTTTTTCAGCTTGCTGCTGTCTTGACGCTTTCTCATTTGCTTTCCCTCCCTTCATTCACCGTTGAAGGGGAGGGAAGATCCTGGCGCGTGGTAGAAACGGCGCGAGCTTTCAGGCTTTCTGGACCAGCGAAGATAAGTTCCGAGGTGCGAACTGCCCGTTGAGCGGACGAGGAGTACAAGGTGCTAGACATGAAAAAGTTCCTAAGGTGAGAGTCGATTACTGACCTGCAACCTCAGGAACTGGGTGGGATTCACCGTAGTCTAGGAAACCACTGTTCCGGAGGTTGGAGAGACAAAGCCGTAATTGCCGGCAGGCATAAAGCTGCCGCCACGTCGCCATGTGCGATGAGTCGAAATATCCAGAGTGATATTCATCGTTTCTCCACCTCCTAAAATCTATTTGAAGCCAGTCGCGATCAGACGCGAGGCTTTGCTGATAAGTTTTATCGATCCGCAAGTCTCATTGAGACTTCCCAATCACAATATTCAGCTTACATGGATTACACCCGGTCCGCCACTAATTAAGTCAAAAAGTTTAAGAACTTTTTTTGAGGCGCAAAAATGCCTGGCACCGCGGCGGCACCAGGCATTGTTGCTGCACTTTCCACCGGCCAGCAATTACTCTTCGGTGATAGCTTCCTGCGCTTCGGGCTGCTTTTCCCACCAAGCACGAAGCTGCTCTACAGCCGCCTCTTCGCCCAGCGGGCCTTCATCCAAACGCAGTTCGAGCATGAACTTGTAGGCGCGGCCGACCACGGGGCCAGGCTTGATTCCCAGAATTGCCATGATCTGCTGGCCATCCAGATCCGGGCGGATGGATTTGAGTTCTTCCTGCTCCGCGATCTGGGCAATGCGCCCCTCGAGATCATCGTAGGCAAAGGCCAGGCGGTCAGCCTTCTTGCGGTTGCGCGTGGTGACATCCGAACGGGTCAAGCGATGAAGGTGCTCGAGCAGCTCTCCAGCATCGGTGACGTATCGGCGCACGGCCGAATCTGTCCACCCGGCGTCCCCGTAGCCGTAGAAGCGCATGTGCAGTTCGACCAGACGAGCCACCGCCTTGGTGGTCTCCTTGTCAAAGCGCAAGGTCCGCATGCGCGCCTTGACCAATTTTGATCCGACCATGTCGTGATGGCGGAAGGACACCGCGCCGCTGGGTTCAAACTTTCGGGTGGCAGGCTTGCCGATGTCGTGCATCAGGGCGGCAAAGCGCAGCACGAAGTCGGGTCCCGGAACCGGACCATCTTGATCGGTTTCCAAGGCGATGGCCTGCTCGAGCACGGTGAGCGAATGCTGGTACACATCCTTGTGCCGATGATGCTCGTCAATTTCCAGGCGCAGGGCGGAAACTTCCGGCAGCACCTTGTCGGCCAGCCCGGTGTCGACCAGCAGGTTGATGCCGGCTCGAGGATCCGCGCCATTGATCAGCTTGACCAGCTCATCACGCACCCGCTCCGCAGAAATAATGTCGATGCGATCGGTCATTTCGCTCATGGCCTTGCGCACGTCTGCGCTCACTTCGATTTTCAGCTGCGAAGCAAAACGGGCGGCTCGCATCATGCGCAATGGATCATCCGAGAAGGAAATGTCCGGAGCCCCCGGGGTGCGAATCGATTGGTCCTTCAGCGAAGAGACGCCATCAAAGGGGTCAACGAGCTCGAGGTCCGGCAGCCGAAGGGCCATGGAGTTCATGGTGAAATCGCGGCGGAACAGGTCGTCGTGCAAGTTATCGCCGAAGGCGACAATCGGCTTTCGCGATTCCTTGTCATAGGCATCAGCGCGATAGGTGGTGACCTCTAGGGTATGCTCGCCCTTTTTCAGCGCGATGGTTCCGAACTCTCGTCCCACATCCCAGATGTTGTCGGCCCATCCGGAAATCACCTTGATGGTTTCCTCGGGGCGCGCGCTCGTGGTGAAGTCCAGATCCGGAGAAACCCGGCCCAAGTAGAGATCTCGAACCGGCCCGCCCACCAGGGACAACTCATGGCCTGCCGCGACGAAGCGGTCGGCCAAGTCGAAAATGACCGAAGGCAGGATTTGACGCAACGCGTCAGGTGAGGGAAGTGCATGCATAGTTACTTAAGCGTGCCAGAAATCTGGGCGAAATGCTTGAAAATGCACCGAATTCGCTTGCGAGATAACTTACTTGTCCACGTCGATAAAGCGAAGGTGGCCACTTTCTCGATAGAGTGGATTCATGAACCGACCGATCCCGTCTGCCCCAAAGCGCACTCCATTGACTGCGTCAATGGCTCGCGCACAGGCAACGGGCGGTCACACGAGCTTGCCAACAGTGGAAGAAGTCTCTTCTGGCGGCATCGTCATCGACTTCAAAGCCCCGCAGCTTCCGGTAGCGATTATCGCCCGGTACAACCGCGGCGGTCGCCTGGAATGGTGCCTGCCCAAGGGGCACCCCGAGGGCGTGGAATCCAACGAGGAAGCGGCGATCCGCGAAATCGAGGAAGAAACCGGCATCGCCGGGAGAATCCTCGCGCCATTGGGTTCGGTCGACTACTGGTTCACCGTGACAAACTACCGGGTGCACAAAACCGTGCACCATTTCCTGCTGGAAGCTACCGGCGGGCATCTGACGATCGAGAATGATCCCGACCACGAGGCCGTCGACGTTGCCTGGGTTCCCCTGGATTCCCTCGGCAAGCGCCTGTCCTTCCCTAATGAGCGCCGGATCGCTGATCTGGCACGCGAGGTTCTAACAAAGCATGACTCAGGTTCCTAATTCATCTGCCGGCGCCGATCAGCAGCCTATGACCGGAGCCATGGACCTAGTCGCCGAACCTCCTGTGGAGCTGCATCACCAGCAAGGCAGGTCACGCTCCAAGGTCTATGCCCTGATGGCCTCGGGCACCATGGTTTCGCGCCTGCTCGGTTTTGCCCGGACAGCGTTGCTGGCCATGGCCATCGGCTCGGTCACCTCGGTGGCCGACATCTTTGAAAAAGCCAACGTCATCCCGACAATCATCTACATGCTGCTGGCCGGTGGCGTGTTCAACGTCGTGCTGATTCCCCAGCTGATCAAGGCCTCCAAGGCCAAGGACCGAGGTGCAGCGTACACCTCCAAGCTGATTTCACTGACCGTGGTGGTGATGGGCGTCCTGACCCTGCTGCTCACCCTGGGCGCCAGGCCACTGATCACCGCGCTGACCAACAACTGGTCCGAACCGATGATCGTGCTCGGCACGGCCTTCGCGTACTGGTCGCTGCCGCAGATCTTCTTCTACGGGCTCTACGCAGTCCTTGGCCAGGTGCTCAACGCCAACGGCCGATTTGCCGCCTTCATGTGGGCGCCGGCCATCAACAACATCATCCAGCTCCTGGTCATCGGCGCTTTCATCCTCACCTTTGGCGCCTACACCTCGGGCGATCCGATGCAGGACTGGAGCTATCTGAAGACCGTGTGGCTCGCCGGCGGGGCGACCCTTGGCATCGTCATGCAGTCCCTGGTGCTGTTCTGGCCGCTGAAGAAGAGCGGGCTGAAGCTCACCCTCGACTTCGGCTGGCGTGGCATGGGCCTGCGCCACGTGGGCAAGCTGGCGATCTGGACGCTGGCCGCCATGGTCATCGGCAACCTCTCCTCGCTGCTGTACTCCAAGATCGTCTCCGGGGCGACCGCAGCGCGTGCCCAGTTGCCGGCCGAACAGGCGGCTTCGGTTGCTGGCGAGTATGCGCTGAACACATCCCAGCTGATCACGGTCTTGCCGCATTCCCTCTTCGCCCTGACCGTGGCCACGGTGCTGTTCAACGACTTCGCCCGGGCCTTCACCGAGAAGCGCGTCTCCGATGTCGGCCAGCTGCTCAACCGGGGCATGCGCTCCACGGCCATCCCGATTGTCTTCTGCACCATCGTGTTCATTGTGCTCGCCGGCCCATTGGGGCGCCTCTTTGCCGGCTCCTCGGAAAACGCCGCCCAAGCCGCCGGTGCCCTGGGCCAGCTTTTGCTCCTGACCTCGCTGGGCCTGCCGTTCAAATCCCTGCAGTTCTTCATGCTGCGCGTGTTCTATGCCGAAGAAGATACCCGCACTCCAATGCTGATCCAGACCGCCACCGCGGCTCTCGGCCTGCTTCTTGCCTTCTCCGCCGCCGCACTGGTCGATCCGATGCATATTGCCGCGGCCATCGCTTTCATCTACGGCCTGACCAATGTGCTCGGCTGTATCGGCACCCATTATCTGGTCAAGCGCCGCTACGGCAGCTACGGTGTCACCTCGGTGATCGATACCTACGTCCGCGTGGGCTGGATGGCGACCATCGCTGGTGCGGTGGGTTCCCTGGTGCTGTGGATGCTGGGCGGATTCAGCTTCGGTTTCGCCTACAGCTCGCTGATTAACGCCATTATTTCGATCGTTCTGGTCGCCGGAACCATGGGCGTGGTCTACATCGGATTGCTGCACAAGACCAAGGTCCCAGAGCTCCAAGGCTTCCTCGGCCCGATCCTTCGCAGAATCCCCGGATTCAAGAGCTGAGAAACCTCTGAAACTTGCTAGTGATTCTGGGCAAATTGGCACCATTTAGGTTGCACCGACAGGTAACATGACTGGTGGTGGTCTCTGTACTGCCACCGAAGAACAATCAACCCTTGGAGATGCACGTGTCGCAGCCAATCGATGTCGGCTCTGTCCTCAGCGGCCGTTACCAGGTCACTGAGACTGTCCTTTCATCAGCTGAAGGTGATTTGGTACTCGGCGGCATTGACCAGGTCCTGAACAGATCCGTCAGCATCATGGTGGCTTCGACCGATAACTCCTCGCAGCTTGCGGCCAGCGCCCGCGAAATCGCCATGGGCGAGCGCGCCTCCAACGTCCAGGTCCTGGACCTTGGCATCACCGATGCCAACCAGACCTACCTCGTTGCCAACGTGGCACGATCCTCGGATTTGCTGGATCTGGTGCTGGAATCCGATGAGGCGCCCTATGTGGAGCCGTTCTTCACCGATACCCTCGGCACCGAGATCTTTGGCGAATCCCGCCAGTCCGTGCCTGAAACCTATGAGGACGACAGCCAGTACTACGAGCAGTTGCAGTACGACGACGAGCAGCCTGAGCATCAGCGCAAGCTCGGCACTGCCTTCTCCAGCGGCTTTGCTGGCCTGAAGCACCGCTTCGGCAAGAAGAACCAAGAGCAGCCCGCAGAGGAGCAGTTCGACCAGACTGCCCCAAACGAACAGGTAGCTGCCACCACCGCCACCCCGGTCACTCCCACCGAGCAGCCGGCTACCGAAGGCCAGCCAGCGGTCACCCGTTTGGACGACGAAGACGACGAGCCAAATGTCACCGCCACCGCGGCTCTTGCCGCCGCTGCCCAGTCCAAGGGAGATGCGCCGGCCGCAGCCCGCCCTGAACAGCCTCAGGCCGAATCCGCCGAGAAGAAGCCAGAACAGGATCCGGCCGACGAAGATCGGAAGCCAGCCAAGAAGAAGGGCGGCGCAGCCATTGCCGGTGCGGCTGCAGCTGGCGCCGCGGCAGGAGCAGCAGCCAAGGCATCGACCTTCCCGGCAGCAGCCAAGAATGTACCTGCCCAAAGCGCAGCGGCTCCCGTCACCGATGAGGAAGAAGAGGAAAGCAGCTCGAAGGGCACCCGCCTGCTGGTTGGCGCCGTTCTGCTGATCGTCTTGATCCTTGCCGTCGTCTTCGCTTTCAACTTCCTCGGCGGAGACAAGAACACCACCGCAGACGGTCCGAGCGAAACGACGGAAGCCTCGCAGCCCTCGGAGACCGACAAGGCCGAGGAATCCACCGAGCCGACCCTGCCCAAGCCTGAAATTTCGGACGTTTCACGTCTGGTTCCCGGCAATCAGCAGTTGAATGCGGAAACCGATGGCACCCTGTCAAACATGATCGATGGCAACGCCTCCAGCTCGTACAACACCTACACGTACACCACCAGCAACTTCGGTGGCTTCGCATCGAACATGGTCTTCATCCTCGAGCTTGAAGACGAGTCAGCGATCTCCGAGGTGAACTTGGACGGCCTGAATGCCACCGGCGGCGACTACGAGATCCTGGTCGGCGATTCCGACGATCTGGGAGACGCCAAGTCCGTAGCCAAGGGCTCGTTCTCCGGCCCATCGGTTTCCGTAACCGTGAAAGACGGCGACAAGGACTCCATGGACGGCTCCTACGTCTTCCTGAACGTCACCGACCTGCCACGCAAGGCTTCGGGCGGCAACGAGTCCCGCCCATACGGCCTGCAAATCGGCGAGTTCTCCGCCAAGTAACAGAAGCGGAATTTTTTAGCAAAGCCATACGTTGAGGTGGATAGTGAGGTAAAGCCTCGCTATCCACCTCGCACTATTAGGACGAAAGGGTTCTACCCCCGTGACATCAGCACAGAACGACGAAATCCGCGACGTAATCATCGTCGGCTCCGGCCCGTCGGGTTATACCGCTGCGATTTACACCGCGCGTGCGAACCTGAAACCACTGGTCATCGCAGGGTCAGTCACCGCCGGCGGCGAACTGATGAACACTACGGACGTGGAGAACTTCCCAGGCTTCCCCGAGGGAATCATGGGCCCGGACCTGATGGACAACATGCAGAAGCAGGCCGAGCGCTTTGGCGCCGAGATCCTCTTCGATGATGTCACCGCGATGGACCTCGCAGGCGAGATCAAGACCCTGTCTCTGGCCGACGGCACCACCTACCAGGCCCGCACCGTGATCATCTCCACCGGCTCCGCTTACCGCGAACTGGGCCTGGACGACGAGAAGCGCCTCTCCGGCCACGGTGTCTCCTGGTGCGCTACCTGCGACGGTTTCTTCTTCCGCGAGCAGAACATCGCCGTGATCGGCGGCGGCGACTCAGCCATGGAAGAAGCCCTGTTCCTGACCAAGTTCGCTGCCAAGGTCACCGTGGTGCACCGCCGCAGCGAGCTGCGCGCATCGAAGATCATGGCTGAGCGCGCCCTGGCGCACGAGAAGATCGACTTCGTGTGGGATTCCGAGGTCGTGGGCATCAACGGCGAGGACAAGGTTCAGAGCATCGAACTGAACAACCTCGTCAACGGCGCCAAGAGCACCTTGGATGTCACCGGCATCTTCGTTGCCATTGGCAACGACCCACGAGTTGATCTGGTCAAGGATCAGCTCGAGCTGACTTCCGAGGGCACCATTGCCGTCGAAGGACGCACTTCGAAGACTTCGCTGCCAGGTGTATTTGCTGCCGGCGATGTTATCGATTCCACCTACCGCCAGGCAATTACCGCAGCTGCTTCCGGCTGCGCGGCTGCACAGGACGTGGAGCACTACCTGGCTAACGTCAACGAGACTGTAGCTACCATCTAATTAGTTTTCCCAGAAAGGGGTTCTCTCTTATGAGCAACGCAAAAGCAGTAACTGAAGCAACCTTCCAGAGCGAAGTTCTGGATGCCGAAAAGCCAGTCATCGTCGATTTCTGGGCAGAGTGGTGCGGCCCTTGCCGCCAGTTGGGTCCAGTTCTGGATCAGATCGCTGAAGAGCACGCGGCCAAGGTAGACGTCGTCAAGGTCAACGTTGACGAGAACCAGGGCATCGCGGCCAAGTACGGTATCACCAGCATCCCAGCTGTTTACGTCTTCAAGGGTGGCGAGCACGTTGCCACCTCGATCGGTGCCAAGCCAAAGGCTGTCATCGAGAAGGACTTCGCAGACTACCTGTAAGTCCTGCACAAGATCTGAGATAGGGACCGGCCGTCGGCCGGTCCCTTTTTCAGTGTCTGGAGGTTTCCTCATACCCTAGCTGGGGTCAGGCTTGATCTGACAGCAGTTCTGGACCGGATCTGACGAATATTTGATGAAATGAAAATTGATCCTATTGTTTTTCATGATTCTGACAATATTTTCCTGCCACCGGCCGGCTCTACAGCGATTTTCCTTCCTGCGCCTGACAGGTTGGTCTTCTCTCCCACGAAAATCATTCACGATTCTGTTCGGCACGCGACACGACCAGCAGCGGACACTTTCTAAGCCCCTTGCCGGAGAGTTTGGAATTTCAAGTTTGTGCAAACATCAAAACTTGGATCCATCGATGGAGAGAACACCGCCTGAGAAATGTTCCCTTCTACACTTTTTGTCCCCCAGGGATCAAAGGTCGCCCAGGGACTTTCCAGTCTTCGAGCACGCCACTTCTCGTGCGAGTCCACAAGTTAACGCTGTCGGTAGAATGCTGGTCGCTAATGGTGGCCGAAAAGTGAACCTTCCAGGATAGGAATGTTATCTCTTGCGAAGATCGATCCCTGCGACGCAGGCTCGTAGTGGAGGGGTATCCCAAGGCATGTATCGCAAGCGGCCTCGACCTCTACACACCGTTGTCACCAAGCCCGCAGTCTTGGCCAGACTCTCTAGTGGCAAACGAAACCGATCAAGACTACGTTCGACGTGTACACCCCACGAGTGCGGGAGCTGCAAAAGGTGCATCATTTTCTCCAGCGACGACGATCGCTGGAAAGATCCGCTTGCCCGGGCCGGAGCGATATTTTCGGGAGCAGGTATCCACGACCTGCCTGAGCAGCGGACTGTCGAACCAAGCCGACAGATAATCCCCAGACGCGATACCGATGGCCTACTGATCCGCATCTGGAACCCTCGCCACCACGTGAATCTTGTTTCAAACCAGTCGAATCCAGATAACGGGCCTGGCGCCGGCATGGGCATCTGCCACGCCAAGGACCTGGAGCAGTTCAGGTGTCCTCTGGGCGCCCGTTTGGAACGGTAGCCTCACCACGACCGCGCCTGTCCCAGGGCATCTAGGATCGATGCAATGGGCACTACGCAGCCTCACTCATTCCATGATCCTGTTTCACCACGCTTGGTGGCTTCAATGAGCAGTTCTGTAATTGGACGACAACAGCCAACGCCCGTACCATGCGTTCTTGCCGGCCATCCCATTGGATCTGATTGGCGCTGTTCATGTCGCCGTCGCCGTTATCCGGTGTGAGCACGCAACGCTGACCTTGACGAGCGATGTATCTGTCTCGGGGTGTGGTGCCGTGTTCATCGATGGCCGTGATCCTGCGGCATTGATTGACGGGATGCTTCACCTTGGCCAAGTCATGGCCGCGCGTGGTCGATTCTGACGGCTGAAAGGCAACATGCTGATGCTTTTCTACCGGTAGCAGCGAAGCTAGGACGGAACCAGACCGCCAAGTCCAGTTCATTTTTCGACCGCCGTTGCCGTTCAGTTCCAAGCTGCCTTCTCCGCAACGTTCAGATCACACTTTGCCCCATGCCTATTGCGAACTCGGAAACGAGATAACTGCTTCGTGGTGCATTTTGACGTTCCTACTATCGCTTCTTCAAAGGCAGCTGTTCTAAAGTCCGGTGTATCAAAGTTTCCGTTTTTACCGCTCCCCCTGCCCCACGTTTGGTACCCCCGGCATTCTCCAGTAGCCAACCTGGATCGAGAGATGGAACCGACCTAGCCACAGTCCGTCGTTCAGTTCAGCAACTCCAGTCCCGAAATCGGTTATCCCCTCGATCACCGTGTCTTCAACACTGCCTTTCGATTTCGTTCATTCTGCCGAAGCGGGATCGCTTACAGGTTTGAGTCGTCTGGGAACCTCTTCAGGTCGTTCTGATCCGCGCATCAATACCAACTCGTCGATGGTGGACTGGCCGGAGGGTGTCGACCAGAATCTTTGCTAGACCTGGTTCCGGACAAGGCTCGTAAACCTGTACTGTTTCGATTTCCTGGTGCCGCATCTCCGGGGAATGTCGCAAAAGCCGATGGCCGCAGGTCCGCACCGATCGATGCTCGCGAGTGATCTAAAGCTTGCCCAGAGGGACAAACGCAATGATCGGCTCCTCCCCTGATGAAATCGTTCTCCCGTGTACGCAAGGCACCGAATCTAGCTCAATACGGACCTTGCCCGGATTGCTGCAAGATCGCCTGCGCTCATCCGTGACCAAAACCCTCCAAGTTCTTCCAGCTGCATCAGCGAGCAGGGTTTCTGTATTAGTAGCTCTGGTGAAGGCAGTGCAGGCAGGTCTTGCAGATGCGCGCTAGACCCGAGGCTGGTTCATATCCTGCTCACACCATCGTTGATCCTCCTGTCAGCCACACGCGGTCGGCACACCGAGGTACGCGGGCACTAAGAGGCCTTGTATCCCTCCCTGCGTCCCTAAAGGGTCTCGTCGGGCACTCTGGGTGGATCATTGACGCTGCACAGCCCCTGAGGGTTTGCAGTAGCCCGAGATGGATTCTCACCCCAATCCCCGCCCCTGCTCTGATGAGGCCGTCGGGGCCCAGCGAGCACCTTTTGTCCTCTGCCGTTCTCGTGGGTCTGTTGTCTCTTAGATGGGCACCTGTCAGGTTCATGGAAGCAGAATCAAATACACGCAGCCCTAGGAAATCGAAGCCAAGTTCTTGAAATGATACTTGGAACAATTAGGGGTCAACGAGGAAAGCATGAGTGGATTGGCTTCGTCTAAAAGTCCTGATTATCTATCATCGTTGGTTCCAGCACAGCCATGAGCCCCTTCGCGGGGATTCCCATCAGCGCCCAAAGTACCAGGATCCGTTGGCATCGATACGATGCAATTCCGGAGAACCTTCATCCCTGCATGCAGTCGTCGGGGTGCTCGGATCTGTTGCATTCGAAGTCCTGTCCTGCCAGATACTAAATTGAGACTAGACCCAGTCGATATGGTGCACCACTTGTCCTAAGCGATATCAAATCATCATCGATTATCACGACTCATCGAGATCTACCGTTTCTTATCTATCGATGGTCACCTAGCACGCCAAGTCCGCCATGTTTCACGTGAAACGGTGACCTGCTGATGACTGAACTTTATTGGCATCGCCCAGGAGAATTGATGTTTCACGTGAAACGGGAACACCTTCAGATCTCCAAGGAGAACCCTTCGAGTTCCCGTCGGTTCATCAAACGGTGTTCTGTTTGCATTGAACTCAACTATGAATTCTCGTCACGGGGCTTCCAAAAATCCTGGTGCTGATTTCATCTGTCGTCCAGGACTTATCAGATTGATGGCAAAGAACTACGAATCTGCGATTGCGGTCTATCTGGGGAACTATTCGGAGATCAAAACAGAGCTGCATGAGCTGCGGCATTCACGGTTGCTTCTGTGGCGTTTCTGCAACTGGCCATCGGTCCAAGGATCGTGAACCTTTTGAAACAGTTTGCAAGCAGTTTTCAAAATTAACCACTAGCAAGACCCCCTTCCTGCCACTCCCCCGGCTCTAAGTCAGGTTCGCAATACGCTGGCTACGAATTCCATCGACAACCGGCGCTCGGCATTGGGTATCAATATAACTCTCGAATGTGAATCTGCTCCTCGATCCCGGTCCTATGTCCAACTGCCTTAGCGAAAAGGATCTGCAGGAAATTAACTTTATACGTCCCTCGCCTCAAGGAAACCCAGCGCCTTCCCAAAGACAGTCAACGGACAATTTCCAAGATGAATTTGCGCAGCTTCTCCCGTTTGCCAATCAGAAGGACCTGCCAAGCTTCGCAAGGTTCTGGCAACGCTGAGCTGAAGGTACATCCCCTCAGAAGTTGTGACGTCGATAGGCGGAGGAGAAATTTCTAAAGAAGGTCCACCTCCTTCTTCATTACATCGATATTGCCAGTCTTCCTTAGGCAAACAATCATCAGAACTATCCGCCTGGATGACGCAGAGTGCTCAAGAGCTGCAATACGATCTGTTCTGCAGCATTCGCTCCAGTAATGGCGTCGTTGCTCTGCTGACAGTCTTTACAACTGCAAGCAACACTGCGCGAAGATTTGCTCATCGTTCGGCCAAACGCATTCATTACTCACGACATCGAGGCCAGGTTTCCAAAGGCAGGTGCCTGGCAGGATTCTTTCTCGGTGCGAACTACACGTGCAACCCATTTTCGGGTGTTGGCGCAAGGCTGGCATACTCTAGATTTTTTCAGCGACACTAACTCTCGCTCTCGCCTGGAAATCTGGAATCTCAATGGATTATTGGTTGGCAGGAGTTACCTAGACAGTTTCTTGTTTCACGTGAAACACCGGATCGCAGGCACGGCCTTATGCATTTGCTTTAAAGGGCTTGCGCCCGTAGGCGCCGGGAGATGGTGGGGTCTAGCTGCAACCGAGGCACGGTATTACCCAAATGATTCAATTCCTGGAAGAGCGGCAATGCCGCATTTGAATTCAACTGATCTCCTCTCGCAAACCGCATCTCAACTTTGAGACGCGTTTGGGACGAGAGTTCGACTGCCCAGGGAATATCAAATCAGGCAACTAGATTGGCTCAGCTCGACAACCCTCCCCCGGAGTCGATGTGACTCATGAAGGTCTGCCTTGAAGAACAATCATCGTCATACAGTTTCACGTGAAACATCCCTAAACGCAGACAGGGCGCATGTTTCACGTGAAACATGCGCCCTGTCTGAAGAAATTACTGCTTCATGTTCGGATCGATGACTTGCATAATACGGTTCAGGTCGTCGACCGACGCGAACTCAATGCTGACCTTGCCTTTGCGGCTACCCAGCTGAATCTTTACATTGGTATCCAGACGGTCCGCCAAAGAGGTGGCAAGGAAATCGAGCCGTTCATTTCGCTGCGTCTCCCTTGCCTTCTTGGCTGGCTTCTTGGGCTTATCGTCGCTCAAGGCTACCGCTTCTTCCGTCGCGCGCACCGAGAGGCCTTCATTGATGATGCGTTGCGCCAGCTGCTCGATGGCTTCGTTATTCGACAGACCCAGCAGAGCGCGTGCGTGTCCCGCAGATAGCACTCCGGCAGCCACTCGGCGCTGTACCAACGGTGGAAGCTTCATGAGGCGGATCGTGTTGGAGATCTGTGACCTCGATCGGCCAATGCGATCTGAAAGTACCTCTTGAGTACAGTTAAATTCCTCCAAAAGCTGCTGATAAGCCGCAGCTTCTTCGAGTGGATTCAGCTGCGATCGGTGGAGGTTTTCGAGTAATGCGTCACGCAGAAGGTCGGTGTCCTGCGTATCACGGATGATCGCGGGAATCGTTTCTAGACCCGCTGCCTGTGTGGCACGCCAACGACGTTCACCCATTACGAGTTCGTATGGTTCATCATCAGACTCGCGTGATGGGCGAACTACGATGGGCTGAAGCAGTCCAATTTCTCGAATGGAATGGATGAGCTCATCCATGTGCTCCTGATCGAAATTGGTGCGGGGCTGCTTACGGTTAGGGTGGATCAGTTTGACATCAAGTTCAGCAAACTGTGCACCAGGCACTTCTACCAGACCTGACGAGTTTTCGATCGGGGATGCCGGTACGACGTCTTTTACCGCTGATTCCGCGCTTGCCTTGACTGGTTCTGCCGCTTTCGCGGAAGACTCTTCGGCTGATTTCGCCTTCGACGCAAGGGTCGTGTTCAAGCCGGGCATGGTAGCGCGAGGGCGCTTCGATGATTTAGTGGTCGAAGTGGCAGGCTTTGGCGTTGAAGACTTGCGTCCAGGTTCGAAAAACATGTCAACGGGGCGTGATGCCTTGGCTTTATCAGGAGCCGCCTTAACCTCATGATTGGTTGTTTCACGTGAAACATCGTTGGTCTCTTCGACAGACTCCGACACAGGCGAACTCGAGATGAGTGCTCCCAGTCCCCTGCCCAATCCACGCTTCTTCTCTGCCATGATTATTGCACGCCCTTTCGTCCGAACATTCAGCCCGAGACTAGTCTACTGTTTTTAGACATTGAACCGGGGATGCTTACAGAGAGTTGGTGCAGGTGTTGCTCACCGTACTGAACTACCGAGTATTATCCGAAAAAACAAATATTTTCATCTGAAAATATCAGCTAATTCACGGAGATTAGATGCACCGGTCTAGGCGCCTCGTTCAGCCATCTCATAGGCAGCTTCGGAGTACGACAGGGCGCCGGTTGAGTTTGGATCGTAGGTGATCACAGTTTGCTGGTAGCTTGGAGCTTCGGAGATTCGTACTGACCGGGGAATGACAGCATCAAGTACTTGTTCCGGGAAGTGCTCTCGCACTTCGTTGGCAACTTGAGCTGCCAGCTTGGTACGTCCGTCGTACATCGTCAGCAAGATGGTGGAAACAGTGAGCTTGGAATTCAGATGCTTCTGAATCATCTCGATGTTCTTCAGCAGCTGGCTCAAACCTTCAAGCGCATAGTACTCGCACTGTATAGGGATCAGGACCTCACGGGCAGCCACAAAGGCGTTGACGGTAAGAAGTCCCAGGCTTGGTGGGCAGTCGATGAAGACATAGTCTAGTCGCGGCAGCCCCTCGCGCTGGCGAGCACGCGCGTAATCATCTAGCGCCCGCTGCAGGCGCTGTTCACGCGCGACCAGGGAAACGAGCTCGATCTCCGCACCTGCTAGGTGAATGGTTGCCGGCGCAACCTGTAATGATGGCAGGTCCGGGCACGTGGCCACAACCTCAGACAATGGAAGATCGTTGATTAGTACGTCATAGATGCTATCTACTTCGGAATGATGCTCAATTCCCAAAGCGGTCGATGCGTTTCCCTGCGGATCAATGTCGATCACCAAAACGTTCAATCCACCCTTGGCCAATGCGGCAGCCAGGTTAACTGTGGTGGTGGTTTTACCGACGCCACCCTTTTGGTTCGAGATTGTGAAATAACGGGTTTTCTCGGGAGCTGGCACCGTTCGGGCCTCCAAAGCTTCGCGACGACGATGTTCGCTAGCTATCTGCGTAGCCAATGGCGAGGAAGAGTCACTAAAGTCAAAAGCACTATCCGACGAGCTCTTAGTCTTGGACACAGGTAAAACTCCTCCTCGTGAATTGGTGAAGCCTATATTGATGGCTACACCGACAATGTTTCACGTGAAACATTCAAAACAAGTTATTGGGATTGCTAAATCATTTCATTCGGCAGAACTCTGCACAATGAAGTCACCGCACACCCAGAACTAGTTAACAGACTATCGCGTTGGACTAGCCAACCTTAATGCGAACCACCGTAGTAGGCTCTGCAAGCAAATCTTCGCCAATGGTCAAGACTTCAGTCTCTTTGCCGCCAAGCTTACGGATGGCCTTCGAGGCCTTGTCGATTTCTTCGGCAGCCGACCGGCCCTTGATAGCAATGAGTTCGCCCTGGCCGTGCAGCAGCGGGATAGTCAGGCCGGCCAAGTTCGCCAGCGCGGACACCGCGCGTGCGGTGACGTAGCGTGCGTTAACCACATCTACCATTTGCTCGGCGCGGCCGCGCATGACGGTCACGTTATCAAGGCCAAGGTCCTCAATTACTTCGGACAGCCAGATGCAGCGACGTTCCAGAGGCTCAATCAGAGTGAGCTTCAAGTCTGGGCGCGCGATGGCGAGGCATAGGCCTGGAAGGCCTGCCCCGGAGCCTACGTCAGCTACCTCGACGTCTTGCTCCATTACGGATTCAATCACTGCACAATTGAGCACATGGCGCGACCACAAGCGTGGAACCTCCCGCGGCCCAAGCAGTCCGCGCTCGATGCCTGAGGTAGCCAGATGCTGAACGTAGCGCTTGGCTAGATCCAGGCGGTCGCCGAAGATCTTTTCGGCGGCCAGGGTCTCTTCTGCAGTAAGGCTGAGATCCTCAGTCATGGTCTTGGTCCTTTAGGTCGATCATCACGCTGGTGCGTATTCTTGCTTAACTGTCCAATACCGAAACAACGATATGGCGTCGAGTTGATTCGCCTTCGGACTCCGAATGCAATCCTGCCTCGGCAATCACGTCGTGCACAAGCTTGCGCTCGTATGCGCTCATTGGCTCCAAATGAACCTTTTCGCCGGTATCACGGGCGTTGGCAATAGCTTCCTCAGCCAGCTTCTTGAGCTGCTCTGCACGGTCTGCACGGTAACCCGCAATGTCCAGGATCAGGCGTGAACGCTCACCAGTGGCCGTGAGAACTGCTAGCCGGGTCAGTTCCTGGAGAGCGTCAAGGGTCTCTCCGTTTTCGCCCACCAGGCTGTCCAAGGACGTGTCGTCGTCCTCGGTCACGATGGAAATGTAGGTACGTCCACCGCGGATTTCGATGTCGATATCTCCATCGAGATCGGCGATATCAAGAAGTTCCTCGAGGTAGTCGGCAGCGACTTCGCCCTCGTCCAGAACCTCCTGCTCGTTATCGATCGGGGCTTCAAGTTCTGGTGCGTCGATATTCTCAGTTGCAGTCATCGCTACTTCTTCTTCCGGCGGTTATTACGCTTTGGCTGTTCGCGCTGGCCCTTGGCAGCCTGCTGGGCGGCTTCTTCGGCAGCAGCGGCTGCATCTTCCTTCTTCACGCCTACCGGTGGCAGGCCCTTTTCGGCACGGCGGGCGTTCAGCTCGCGCTCGGCCTGCGAGCCTGGCGTAGGGTTGTTGCGGATGACCCAGAACTGCTGGCACAGGGTCCACAGGTTGGTTGCGGTCCAGTAAATCAGAACACCAATTGGGAAGTTGATACCACCGATACCGAAGACCAGCGGCAGGATGTACAGCATCATCTTCTGCTGCTGCATGAACGGCCCCTCGAGGGCCTCCTTGCTCATGTTCTTGGTCATCAGCTGGCGCTGGGTGAAGAACTGGGAAGCGATCATCGCAAGGATCATGATCACGGCCACGATTACTACGGCCCAGTTGATGTTTCCAGAGTTGATGGTGCCCAGGAACGTCTCGGACAGCGGAGCGCCGAGGATCTGTGCGCTGTCAAAGCTGCGGATGTTCTCAACGGACAACGCGCCAACAGCTTGGTGGTTCTCGCTGGCATGGGAGGCGTTATTCAGTACGCGGAACAGCGCAAAGAAGAACGGCATCTGAATCAACAGCGGAAGGCACGACGACAGCGGGTTGGTCTTATGCTTCTTGAACAGCGCCTGCTGTTCCTGAACCATAGCCTGGCGCGACATCTGGTCGGTCTTGCCCTTGTACTTGGCCTGCAGCTTGCGCAGATCAGGCTGAAGGGCCTGCATAGCGCGCTGCGACTTGATCTGCTTGACGAAGACTGGAATCAGCAAGGTACGGATCAGCAACACAAGGAAGATGATCGACAGGGTCCAGGTAACGCCTGACCCTTCATCCATCCCAATCCGGGTGAACAGTTCGTGGAATGCCCACAAAACCCACGACACCGCATATGTAAACGGAGTCAATATCGTGTCTAGGAAGTTGTTCATCAGTGGTCGAGCTCCTTGCGGCCGCTATCCGCGGCGTCTTCATCGTCGGGAATCACAGGATGATTCAGAACTATGATCCTCGGCAGTTTGCCTTCTGGCCAAATCCTTGGTCCCTCGGGAACATGATCGACGCCTCCGTGTGACCACGGATTGCACCGAAGGATACGCCAAGTGGTCAGTCCGGCACCTTTGACAACGCCGTGCTGAGTCACTGCTTCGAGCCCATAGGCAGAACAGCTAGGAAAGTATCGGCATACATCGCCATATAATGGCGAGATGATTTTTCGGTAGATCTTGAGCATCCCGATGACGATATTGCGTGGAATATCGATGATGAACCACAGCACACCGGTCCGGGGAGCAGAATCCTTACGCATCAGCGATCCTCGAGCTTCCGCAACGCAGCTGAAAAAGATGCGTTTATTTGGGAACGAAGTTCTTCCCACGAAAGTTCCGCAGCGCCAGGAAGGGCCCGCACGACAATGTCGATATCGCCATCTACGCGCCTAAGCTCGTGGGCAATTTCCCTCATTCGTCGTTTAGCGAGGTTCCTTTTAACGGCAATACCTACAGCCTTGGAAACTATGAATCCAAACCGGTCACCGGCAAACTCTTCGGTTTGACGACGGCGTGCATATAGCACGACGTTCCGGCGTCCGCTTCGGACGCCGGAACGTACTGTGGCTGTAAGATCCTGCGCTAGGCGCAGTCGCTGATTCTTTGGCAACATGTTTTTTGGACCAGCTCTTTAGTTGAGCTCGTTGAAATCATGAAGCCAACAGCTGATTAGCAAATTTATGCTGAGAGTTCGGTGCGGCCCTTGCCACGACGTGCCGAAAGGATGGCACGACCTGCACGGGTACGCATACGAAGACGGAAACCGTGCTTCTTCGAACGACGACGGTTGTTAGGCTGAAAAGTCCGCTTGCTCACGGTGACACTCCAAGACGATCTAGATGATGCGTTCTTCCCGTTGACTAGCTAACTCGATAACAACAGGTTGACGCTCGTAATTTCTTATAAAATGTGCGTTATTTGCGGGCTCTTCGAAAATGAGCAAGTCGCAAAATGAAGCACACAGGACTGAACAACAATAGAAAAATGCGCGCCGTAGGTCAAATTGGCGCGGAACTACCGCCAACAAGCCGGATCAGAAATGATGGCCTGTGAATAATCTACCCCAAAGTTGTGGATTACTTCCGTGGAGAAGGAAAGAAAATTCACATGTTCACATGAAAGTGCTAGTCATCTCGAAGCTTAAAACGCACATTTTCAAGGGAAAACCCGTTTTCCACACCTTTGGGGTCAACTTTTTCCACCCGGCTGTGCATAACTGTGTGGATGGTGGATAGAATCAATGGAGACGTCGTCCAGAAAACGTCGTTTTCGAGCCCTGGAAACAGGATTCGTGTGACTAACATTGCATTTTTGACGAGAGTGGGGCGCCCTTAGTGAGCAGCGACGAGACCAATAGCATTGGTAGCTCCTGGCGCCAGGTAATTCGAAAGATCGAAGACGATGATCGAGTCAAGGCGCGCTACCGTGCCTTTGTGTCGTTGGCGAAGCCCCAAGGTCTGATTGGCACGACTCTGCTCGTGGCAGTTCCCAATGACCTGACCCGCGACATTTTGCAGACCCAGCTGCGCGAACCGCTGGATGAAGCACTACGCGAAGTATTCCAGGACGACATTCGATGTGCCGTCAGTGTTGATCTGTCGCTGTCGGATGAGATGGATGAAGAAGTCCCCGAAACCAGTGCGCCGGCACCAGCCGCTCCGGCGGTGACCGAGCCTCCGGGCCCGCGACCGCAGCCGGCACCGCAGCCGACTCCCCCATCAAATTCTCAAGAGTTCGGCCGCCTGAATCCGAAGTACATTTTCGATACCTTCGTGATTGGCTCCTCGAACCGCTTCGCGCATGCCGCGGCAGTTGCTGTTGCCGAAGCACCGGCCAAGGCCTACAACCCGCTGTTTATCTACGGCGACTCCGGGTTGGGCAAGACTCACCTGCTCCACGCCATCGGGCATTACGCACGACACCTCTACAAGGGCATCCGCGTTCGCTACGTCAATTCAGAAGAGTTCACCAACGACTTCATCAACTCCATTCGTGATGATGAGGGCGCAAGCTTCAAGCAGACTTACCGCAACGTCGACATCTTGCTCATTGACGATATTCAGTTCCTGGCCAACAAGGACGCTACCCAGGAAGAGTTCTTCCACACCTTCAATGCGCTGCATAACCACAACAAGCAGGTTGTGATCACCTCTGATCTGCCGCCAAAGCAGCTTCAGGGCTTTGAAGACCGCATGCGTTCTCGTTTCGAGTGGGGTCTGCTCACTGATATTCAGCCGCCAGAGCTCGAGACGCGTATTGCGATTCTGCGCAAGAAGGCCGATGCAGAAAATCTCTCGGCTCCAGGTGACGTGATGGAGTACATCGCTTCGCGCATCTCCACGAACATCCGCGAGCTTGAAGGTGCCTTGATTCGAGTCACCGCATTCGCTTCATTGAATAATCAGGCCGTTGACCTTGCCCTGGCCGAAACCGTGCTCAAGGACTTGATCAGTGAAGACGGAGCCCAGGAAATCACCCCGTCGACAATTATCAAGCAAACAGCCGAGTACTTCGGGCTGTCCATTGATGAGCTGAACAGCAAGTCTCGAACCCGTACTTTGGTTACTGCTCGCCAGATCGCCATGTATCTGCTGCGTGAGCTTACCGACATGTCTTTGCCAAAGATCGGTGCCGAACTTGGCGGGCGTGACCACACGACCGTGATTCACGCGGATCGCAAGATCCGAGAGCTTATGGCGGAGCGTCGAGCCATCTTTAACCAAGTCACCGAGCTAACGAACCGCATCAAGCAGAGCCAGCGGGAACACTGAATAACAAGAAACCACAGGTGTGGATAAATCTGTGGACGATCTGGTGACTACCTGCGGATAAAGGTGGAGACCCATGTGGACGTTAAAAATCGTGGAACTGAGTTTCAACAAGACCTTGGAACTCAGTGTCAGCTTCAACCACAGATTGTTCACATGCACAATTGCCGTAGGGTCTGGGGATTCAGGGCTTATCCACAGTATCAACAGGGGTTATTAACACTCCTCCTTTAAACACTTATTCATCCAAATAACGAGTCCACTCCTAACTCGCGAACCAAACCTGTTCAAAATTTGCCTTCGCAGCTCTCTCATCAACAAATGAAATCGAGGGCTGCCTTTGCATCTGCAGGACGTGGCAAGATTAGATGGAGAAAACGTGCAACTACCTGCTCTATGCTTAAGAACTTGGCGAGGGAACAACCTTCTTGGCCTGACTTAAGACTCAAGGGTGTCCGAAAGGCGGATTTTTCGTGAAGTTCAGCGTTGAAAAGGATGTATTGGCAGAAGCCGTATCCTGGACCGCACGGTCCCTGGCACAACGCCCACCCTCACCAGTACTGGCTGGCATTTTGATCACCACCCACGAAGGCCTAGTTCGCCTCGAGGGTTTTGATTATGAGATTTCTTCGCATATCGAGATTCCTGCAGATATCTCTGAGCAAGGCTCGATCCTGGTCTCAGGCAAGCTCTTGGCTGAGATCACCCGTTCATTGCCAAATTCCACGGTGACTTTGGAAACCGAGGGTTCAAAGATTTCATTGACCTGTGGCCGCTCTCGCTTCCACTTGGCCACCATGCCAGTTGATGAATACCCAACGTTGCCGGATCTTCCAGCAATTGCCGGCACCATTGATGGCCAGGCTTTCTCTGCTGCTGTTGCCCAGGTCATCGTTGCAGCTTCCAAGGATGACACGCTTCCAGTGCTTACCGGCATCAAGGTTGAGATTGAAAATGATCTAATCACTTTCCTGGCTACTGACCGCTACCGCTTGGCGCTACGTGAACTGAACTGGACTCCAAATACGTCGGAGATCTCCACCTCGTTCTTGATCAAGGCCAAGACTCTGAGCGAAGTTGCCAAGACCCTCTCGGGCGCTGGAGAACTGAAGCTGGCCATCAGCGAAAAGGGCGACATGGTTGGTTTTGAAAGCTCCAACCGCCGCACCACGTCTTTGCTGATCAATGGCGAATACCCAAAGATTCGTTCGCTGTTCCCAAGCGACACCCCAATCCATGCAACGGTTCGCACCAGCGAACTCATGGAAGCAGTACGCCGTGTATCAGTTGTTGCCGAACGCAATACGCCGGTACGCATGGCATTCACCGATGGCCAGCTGACCTTGGACGCCGGGACCGGCGAGGATGCCCAGGCTGAAGAAGCCATTGTTGCCTCCTTGCGCGGCGAGGACATTGTGGTTGCCTTCAATCCAACCTTCCTTTCAGAAGGCTTGAACTCGTTCACCACCGACTTCGTGCGCTTCTCCTTCACCAGCGCCCCGAAGCCAGCCATGCTCACGGGTCAGAAAAAGCTGGATGAAGCCGATCAGGATCAGTACCGCTACCTCGTGATGCCGGTACGCTTGCCAAACTCGAACTAGCCCAATTGCGTGGTGGATGATTTTTCCTCCACCACCTCGTTTCTGTCAGGACCTCGGTGTATATATCGCAGCTTTCACTCACGAGTTTCCGCTCGTATGCGCAGGCCGACGTGCACCTGGCTCCTGGCATCAACGTGCTCATTGGCCCCAACGGTGTTGGCAAAACCAACATCGTTGAATCCATCGGCTACCTGGCTAACTTGGCTTCGCACCGAGTCAGCAACGATGCTCCCCTGCTGAATTTTGGTTCGGAACGGGCGCTCATCCGAGGCACCGTGCATCGCGGAAGCCAAACCACAACGCTGGAAGTCGAGATCACCAGCGGCAAGCTCAACCGGGCCAGGATCAACCGCGCCAATCCCGTGCGGGCACGCGAGATTCTCGGCTTGGTCAGAACCGTGTTATTTGCCCCAGAGGACTTGTCATTGGTGAAGGGCGACCCTTCGCATCGGCGCAAGTTCCTGGACGAACTTCTTGTTGCCTTGCATCCAGTAGAAGCGGGAACCAAAAGCGACTACGAACGCATCGTGAAGCAGCGCAACGCGCTGCTGAAGTCGATTCGAGGAAAGTCCAAGCTCAGTTCATCGCAGGAAAACACGCTGAGGGCCTGGGACTTGCAGCTGGCGACCTGCGGTGCGCGGCTTATTCGCGGACGTCTCGATGTTCTTATGCTGATTAGGCCATATATGCAGGCGGCGTATGCCGACCTAGCCGATGGCGCCAAAGACGCAAGGGCAATCTACCGATCGTCCTTGGAGAGCGAAAGCGACGAGAACAGCCTTCCCGCCGCTTCGCTCGAGGAGCTGAACCAGGAAGAAATTCAAGAGCTCCTGCTCAATGCCATTGAGGCAAACCGCAGCCGCGAACTTGACCGGGGCATCTCGCTGTTTGGCCCGCACCGTGATGATCTTGCCTTGATTCTCGGCCCGACTCCGGCCAAAGGCTATGCATCCCACGGTGAAACCTGGTCCTTTGCCCTGGCCCTGCGGCTTGCTGCCTATCGCGTCTTCGGTGACGATGATCCACGCCCAGGTTCTGGACCCATCTTAATCCTGGACGACGTTTTTGCCGAGCTCGACACCACTCGCCGGGACCGGCTGGCGCATATCGTTGCCGGAGCCGAGCAAGTACTGGTCACCGCCGCAGTTGCCGAAGATGTTCCCGAAGCCCTGAAGGGACATTTCTTCCAGGTATCCCCTGGCCAGGTCGTCGATGCGTGAACCCGAAGAACGCGACGAACATCGTTTTGATCCGGAAATCGACGCCGCCACGGCATTGCTGAACCGGATGCGCAAGCTCGCCGAAGAACGCGGCGAGCGACGCGTTGACGCGGCGCGAATGGAAAAGGTCCGCAAGCGCCAAGCTGCCCGTCGCGGATTCGCTGCGGAAAAACCGGAATCTTCCGAGGGCGCAATTCGCGACCCGCGCGCTATTGGCGAAGTCGTTTCGCGCTTGTCCAAATCCCGCGGCTGGAATACACAGGTCGCTGTTGGGTCGGTGCTTGGCCGATGGGCTGACATCATCGGCGAAGACAACGCGAAGCACTGCAAACCGGAGTCTTTTGAAGATACGGTAGTGGTGATGCGCTGCGATACAACCGCACGAGCTGCGCAAATGCGCCTACTCAGCCACGATATTCTGAAGAAATTCGATGCGGAATTGGGCCCCGGGATTGTCACCGTGCTCAAGGTGCTCGGTCCGAATGCGCCTTCTTGGCGCCATGGGATGCGTTCGGTGGCCGGCCGCGGCCCTCGAGACACCTATGGGTGAAAATTGCTGATACGGCACATGGCGCACTAACGGACCCGGAGGGTGGATCCCCCCTCACTTGAGCTCCGAAACTGGCTCAGATGGTCAATTACTAGCTTTATGTGGCTGATTTAGGCCACAGGAGCACCGATTATTTTGCTCTACGCGGTAGAATTAGAGGTAGTGAAATGGCGTTGCCGCGGGTTAAGCCCTGTGGCGATGCCCCTCCAGACCATGATCACCGGAGATGCTGCACTGAGTGCCGAAAGTGATCGCGCGCCAAATTCGAGGAGTTCGTAGCACCCGTGTCTACTGAAAATGCTTCACCGCAGGATCCGGCAGAAAGCCAGGTTCCCGCGGAATCGATGACTTCCAAAGTCGAACATACCTATGGCGCCCAGGATATTACCGTCCTCGAAGGACTCGAAGCGGTACGCAAACGTCCGGGCATGTACATCGGTTCCACTGGCCCTCGCGGCCTGCACCACTTGGTTTACGAAGTTGTCGACAACTCCGTCGATGAGGCATTGGCGGGATACTGCGACACCATCAACGTCACCCTGCAGGCCGATGGCGGCGTGCGTTGTGAAGACAACGGCCGAGGCATCCCCGTGGATGTGCACCCCACCGAGGGCAAGCCCACCGTTGAGGTAGTCATGACCATCCTGCACGCCGGCGGCAAGTTCGGCGGCGGCGGCTATGCCGTGTCCGGCGGCCTGCACGGCGTGGGCATTTCCGTGGTTAACGCGCTCTCGCGCCGGGTGGACACTGTCGTGCGCCGCCAGGGCCACGCATGGCGCATCAGCTTCGGCAACGGCGGCGTCACCACCAGTCCGCTGACCCAGGGCGAAGCCACCGAAGCCACCGGCACCAGCCAGACCTTCTACCCGGATCCGGAAATCTTCGAGACCACCGAATTCGACTTCGAAACGCTGCGTGCCCGCTTCCAGCAGATGGCCTTCCTGAACAAGGGCCTGCGGATCACACTGACCGACGAGCGCATTCCCGAAAACGCCGAGCCCGAAGCCGAAGTCGAAGAAGAGATCGAAAACCAGGTAGTCAAGCCGCGTACCGTGGACTACCTGTACAAGGACGGCCTGCTGGATTACGTCAAGCACCTGAATGCCGCCAAAAAGGTCGAACTGGTCCACGACGAGGTCATCGCCTTCGAATCCGAGGATGCGGCCCGCGGCATCAGCGTGGAAATCGCCATGCAGTGGACCAGCGCCTACGCCGAGTCCGTGCACACCTATGCGAACACCATCAACACCCATGAGGGCGGAACCCACGAAGAAGGCTTCCGCGCGGCCCTGACCGGCCTGCTCAACCGCTACGCACGCGATAACAAGATCCTGCGCGAAAAGGACGACAACCTCACCGGCGAGGACGCCCGCGAAGGGTTGACCGCAGTCATTTCGGTCAAGCTCTCCGAGCCGCAGTTCGAAGGCCAGACCAAGACCAAGCTGGGCAACTCGATCGCCCGCGGATTCGTCCAGGGCGTGGTCAACGAAGAGCTCAGCGACTGGTTCGAGCGCAATCCGAACGTGGCGCGCGACATCATCCGCAAGGCGCAGCTGGCCTCGCAGGCCCGCATGGCCGCGCGCAAGGCCCGCGACAACGCCCGCCGCAAGTCGCCGATGGAATCCTTCGGCATGCCCGGCAAGCTCTCGGACTGCTCCTCGAAGAACCCTGTCGAGTGCGAGGTGTTCATCGTGGAGGGCGACTCCGCAGGCGGCTCGGCCAAGCGCGGACGCGACCCTCACACCCAGGCCATCCTGCCGCTGCGCGGCAAGATCCTGAACGTGGAGCGGGCCCGCCTGGATCGCGCGCTGGGCAATGCCGAGGTGCAGGCGATGATCACCGCCTTCGGCACCGGCATCGGCGAAGAGTTCGACATGGCCAAGCTGCGCTACCACAAGATCGTGCTGATGGCCGATGCGGACGTCGACGGCCAGCACATCACCACCTTGCTGCTGACCCTGATCTTCCGCTTCATGCGCCCGCTGATCGAGCACGGCTACGTTTTCCTGGCCGCTCCTCCGCTGTACCGCATCAAGTGGTCCAACGCCCCGCACGACTACGTGTTCTCCGACAAAGAACGCGATGACGCGCTGCTGGCCGGCCAGGCCGGCAACAAGCGCCTGCCCAAGGACAACGGCATCCAGCGCTACAAGGGCCTGGGCGAGATGGACTACTCGGAATTGTGGGACACCACCATGGATCCGGAGCACCGCACGCTGCGCCAGGTCACCATGGATGACGCCGCAGCCGCAGACGAGGTCTTCTCCGTGCTGATGGGCGAGGATGTCGAGTCCCGCCGCAACTTCATCCAGCAGAACGCCAAGGACGTGCGCTTCCTGGATATCTGATCGGCCGCGCCGAAAGATCATCCACCGAAGACTTTTTGACTTGTAAGGGAAAAAATTGAGCGACGAGCAAACCCCTGAGAACGAACCCATGGACGGCGAGGTCCTCGAGCCGGTCCATGACGGCGGGCGCATCGACCAGATCGACCTGCAGACCGAAATGCAGCGGTCCTACCTGGACTACGCCATGGCTGTCATCGTCGGCCGTGCGCTGCCCGACGTGCGCGATGGACTCAAGCCCGTGCACCGCCGCGTGCTGTACGCGATGTTCGACGGCGGCTACCGCCCCGAGCGCGCCTACAACAAGTGCGCCCGCGTGGTCGGCGAAGTCATGGGCCAGTACCACCCGCACGGCGACACCGCAATCTACGATGCGCTGGTCCGCCTGATCCAGGACTGGGTCATGCGCTACCCGCTGGCCCTGGGCCAGGGCAACTTCGGCTCCCCGGGCAACGACGGCGCCGCCGCCCAGCGTTACACCGAAACCAAGATGGCCCCGCTGGCCATGGAAATGGTCCGCGACATCAACGAGAACACCGTTGATTTCCAGGACAACTACGACGGCAAGAACCAGGAACCCACCGTTCTGCCGGCGCGCTTCCCGAACCTTCTGGTCAACGGCTCCTCGGGCATCGCCGTGGGCATGGCCACCAACATTCCGCCGCACAACCTGCGCGAAGTGGCCGAGGGCGTGCAGTGGTACCTGAAGAACCCGGAAGCCACCCGCGAGGAGCTGCTCGCCGAGCTGATGCTGCGCGTGAAGGGCCCGGACTTCCCATCCGGCGCGATGATCCTGGGCACCAAGGGCATCGCCGATGCCTACCGCACCGGCCGCGGCTCGATCACCATGCGCGCAGTCGTCAACGTGGAGGAAATCCAGGGCCGCACCTGCCTGGTGGTCACCGAGCTGCCGTACATGGCCAACCCGGACAACCTCGCGGTGAAGATCGCCGAGCTGGTCCGCGACGGCAAGATCGCCGGCATCGCCGATATGCGCGACGAGACCTCGGGCCGCACCGGCCAGCGCCTGGTCATCGTGCTCAAGCGCGATGCCGTGGCCAAGGTGGTGCTGAACAACCTGTACAAGCACACCGAGCTGCAGACCAACTTCTCGGCGAACATGCTCGCGATCGTCGACGGGGTGCCGCGCACCCTGCCGCTGGACGGGTTCATCCGCCACTGGGTGACCCACCAGATCGAAGTGATCGTGCGCCGCACCCAGTTCCGCCTGAAGAAGGCCGAAGAAGAGGCCCACATCCTGCGCGGCCTGCTCAAGGCGCTGGACGCCCTTGACGAGGTCATCGCGCTGATCCGCCGTTCGGCCACCACCGAGGCGGCCCGCGACGGGCTGATGGAGCTGCTGAGCATCGACGAGGACCAGGCCCGCGCCATCCTGGATATGCAGCTGCGCCGCCTGGCCGCCCTCGAGCGCCAGAAGATCCAGGATCGCCACGCGGAGCTCGAGCGCATGATCGCCGAATTCCAGGCCATCATCGCTTCCCCTGCCCGCCAGCGCGAAATCGTCGCCGAAGAACTCGGCGAGATCGTGGACAAGCACGGCGATGACCGCCGCACCAAGATCCTCATGGGCTACGACGGCGACATGAGCGTCGAGGATCTGATTCCCGAAGAGGAAATGGTCGTTACCATCACCCGTGGCGGCTACGTCAAGCGCACCCGCATCGACAACTACCGCTCGCAGGCGCGCGGCGGCAAGGGCATCAAGGGCGCGAACCTGCGCGGGGACGACGTGGTGGAGCACTTCTTCGTCACCTCCACGCACAACTGGCTGCTGTTCTTCACCAACCACGGCCGCGTGTATCGCACCAAGTGCTACGAGCTGGCCGAAGCCGGCCGCGACGCCAAGGGCCAGCACGTGGCGAACGTGATGGCCTTCCAGCCCGATGAGCACATCGCCCAGGTGCTGGATCTGCGCACCTACCAGGACGCGGCCTACCTGATGCTGGCCACCCGCAACGGCCTGGTGAAGAAGACCCGCCTGGAGGACTACGACACCAACCGCACCGCCGGGGTGATCGCCATCAACCTGCGCGACGACGACGAACTGGTCTCCGCGCAGCTGGTCAGCGAATCCGATGATGTGATGCTCGTCTCGCGCAAGGGCCAGTCGGTGCGCTTCACCGCCACCGACACCGCGCTGCGCCCGATGGGCCGCGCGACCAGCGGCGTGACCGGCATGAAGTTCCGCGAGGGCGACGAGCTGCTGGCCGCCGATGTGGTCCGCGAGGATTCCTTCGTGTTCACGGTGACCAACGAGGGCTATGCCAAGCGCACCGAGGTCGCCGAATACCGCGTGCAATCCCGTGGTGGCTTGGGCATTAAGGTGGCCAAGCTCAACGAGGAACGCGGCGAGCTGGTGGGCGCGATGATCGTCGACGAGACCGATGAGGTCCTCGTGGTCATGGGCTCGGGCAAGGTGGTCCGCTCGGCCGCGGCGCAGGTTCCTGCCAAGGGCCGCGACACCATGGGCGTCATCTTCGCCAAGCCGGATAAGAAGGACAACATTATTGCGGTTGCCAAGAACTCGGAGACCGAGCTCGAAGAGAACTTGGAGGAAGATGCCGTAACGTTGGACGCAGAAAACACGATCGATCAGTCATCCACCGCGCCGGAAACCGAATCGGACGCCCAGGAAGATGACACCACTAACGGAGGTAACGCATGAGCACGCCCTCGACGCCACGCCCCAGCGGCAGTGCCCCGAAGAGCGAAGCGCCGCGACCTACCCAGGTAAAGCGTCCGGCACCAACTGGCACCGGCAGCCGCCCAGCCGCAGCAGGCGCCAAGCCAGCTGCCGGCCAGGCTCGCCCTGCAGGCGCCCGCCCGGCCGCCCAGCGTCCGGCTAACGGCCAGGAGCGCCTGGTTCGCCCGGCGCCCAAGGCCAAGGTCCGCAAGGCACGCCTGCTGGTTTCCAAGGTTGAGCCCTTCTCGGTACTGAAACTGGCCTTCCTGCTCTCGGTAGCCTTCGGTGTCATCACCGTAGTCGCTGCTGTGGGCATCTGGGCCCTGCTGGACTTGATGGGCACGTTTGACGCATTCAACACGCTGATTCGCGACGCCATGGCTGAAGGCGGCTTCGACCTGCGCCAGAGCATGTCCCTGGGACAGGTGGCCTCCTACGCGACAATCATTGCCGTGGTGAACGTCGTGGTCATATCCATCGTCTCCATGCTGGGTGCGGTGCTGTACAACATTGCCGCATCGCTGGTTGGCGGCATCGGTGTAACCCTCACCGACGACTAGAAACACCCCTAGTCGAGCCCGGGTTTCATGTTGTGATGCATGACACCCGGGCTCGATTTGTATCTTCTGGAAATCCCCGGTAGAGTTTTATTTCGTTCCAAAGGGAACAAACAAAAGCAAGGGCGTATAGCTCAGGCGGTTAGAGCGCTTCGCTGATAACGAAGAGGTCCCAAGTTCAAGTCTTGGTACGCCCACGGAAACCTTGCTGGAGAGAAAGAGGAAGTAATGAAAAAGTTCCTGGTTCTCGCAACGATTGCGGCTGCTGCGGTAGTCTTGGTCAAGAAAGCGAAGGCTTCTTCGGAAACAAAGGAAACCTGGCATCAGGTAGCCGATCAAGTTTCCTAAAGCTTTTGGGGCCTTAGCTCAGTTGGTAGAGCGTCTGCTTTGCAAGCAGAATGTCAGGAGTTCGATTCTCCTAGGCTCCACAAAAGAGAGTGGCGGAAAGCATCAGCTTTCCGCTAATTCTTTTTGATTGATCCTTTTGGATTGGTCGGTGTGGAACACCAGATAAATAAATAAGGGGCCTTAGCTCAGTTGGTAGAGCGTCTGCTTTGCAAGCAGAATGTCAGGAGTTCGATTCTCCTAGGCTCCACAGAAAAGGACGGAAAGCTTCTGCTTTCCGTCCTTTCTCCATTTCCGGGTCATCTGCGCCGATTAGCGGCTGATTCGAGCCATCCGCACGTGCTGGTAGTGATCCAGCAGCTGCTCGCCAATGCTGAACCATGAACGGTCCTGCACGCTGCTCAAGGCGGCACTGGCAAAAGCAAGGCGTTTGGCATCGTCGTAGACCAAGTCGCTGACCCGGCTGCGCAGCTCATTGAGGTTTCCCGGCTGGTACAGCCAGCCGGTGCGCGAGGAATCAACCAGGTCCAGCGGCCCGCCACGGCCCACAGCGACCACGGGAACTCCGCAGGCCATGGCCTCCTGAATGGTCTGGCAGAAAGTCTCCGAGGCGCCTGGATGGACAAAAACATCCATGGAGGCCATGACTTCAGCCAGGCGTTCCCCGGAGAGGAATCCAGTGAAGTGCGCGGTGGGCAGCAAAGCCCGCAGCTCACCCTCCAGCGGCCCAGAACCTACGATGACGAGCCTGGTGTTCTTCAGGTCCGCCAAGGCCTTCAGATCGGCGACCTGCTTCTCTGCAGCGAGGCGCCCTACATAGCCGATGACTACCTCGCCATTGGGGGCCACTGCCTGCCTGAATTGCTCATTTCGACGTCGCGGGGTGAATTGGGCCGTATCCACTCCCCTGCCTGAGATCCTCAAGCGATCAATGCCCAGATCCTGCAGCTGGCGGTACGAAAAAGTGCTGGGAACCAGCGACAGGTCCGCAGCGCTATGGATGGCACGGACATGGTCCCAGAGGCGCTGGGTCAGCCAGGGCATCTTGTAGCGCTCGGCATAGCTGGGAACTTCGGTTTGGTAGAGCGCCACGGTGGGCAAATTCAGTTCCTGGGCCGCGCGCAATCCCTGCCACCCCAGAATAAATGGGCTGGCCAGATGGACCACGTCTACGCGTTCACGCGCCAGGATCTTTCGCAAGCGGTTAACACTGGTGGTTGCCACCCGGACTTCCGGGTAGCTGGCCAGGGGCATGGAGGGCACCGTATGGATGGCGAAGCCCTTGTACTGCCGAGGCACACCGTGACCTGCCAGCTCGCTGGCCAAGGAACCTGCAGGCGTGATGACCACTGCCTCGTGCCCGGTGAGCGCCAAGTGGTCCAGCGTCTTGAGAATAGAATTGGTAACCCCATTGAAGTGGGGAAGGAACGATTCAGCAACGATTGCAACCTTCACAGTTTCAGCATGGGGACCGACAATGACAAGAAAGTTAATATGACTGGGTCAGTGCATTAACATCTGTCTTCCTATTTTTGGTAAACCGCAATTAGTGGCAAGATACCGTAGGTGTTGAATGATAATTCGGGCGTGGTCCGCGACGCAGCTGACACCGCAAAGATTGACAAAGACTCGCGCATTGCGGTGCTGCTCTTTCCAGCGCTGATCCTGCTCGGCGGGCTGTGCGGCATGCTGCTGCCCCAGACATTTGTCGGCTTTGCCGGATGGATCAGTCCCCTGTTGATGGTGATCATGTTCTGCATGGGCTTGACGCTGACCCTGCCAGACTTTGCGCTAGTGGTTAAGAACCCGCTGCCGGTACTCGGCGGCGTGGTGGCCCAGTTTGTCGTGATGCCGTCCATGGGATGGCTCGTCGCCAAGGTGCTGCATCTGGATCCCGCGCTCGCTGCCGGCCTGATTCTGGTGGGTTGCGCACCGGGCGGAACCGCGTCAAATGTAGTCTCCTATCTGGCTCGAGGCAATGTTGCCCTGTCGGTGGCGATGACCTCGGTTTCCACCTTGATTGCACCGGCGCTCACTCCCCTGTTGGCGCTGTGGCTGGCGGGCCAGTACATGCCCGTTGATGCCGGTTCCATGGCCGTCAGTGTTGTTCAGATTGTTCTGATTCCCGTGGTCCTGGGCTTGGTGCTACGCATGCTGTTAAACCGGCTTGTGCTCAAGGTGACCGGGATCCTGCCGTGGATCTCAGTCATCGCCATTACCTTCGTAGTGACGATTATTGTTGCCGGCAGCGCGCAGGCCATCCTGACTGCCGGATCGCTGGTTTTGCTTGCAGTCATTCTGCACAACGGGTTGGGCCTGATGCTCGGATATGGAATTGGTGTGCTGATGCGCGTGCCAGAGGACGCACGGCGCACGATGGCTATTGAAGTTGGCATGCAGAATTCCGGATTGGCCGGCGGTTTGGCCAAGCAATATTTCACGCCGGAGGCGGCATTGCCAGCTGCAGTATTCTCCGTGTGGCATAACTTGTCCGGAGCGATGATCGCTGCTTATTGGCGCCGGAAGAAGATCTAAAAAGCCCGAAATTCAGGGGAAGAATCGGATATATTTCAATTTTGGAATATCTTGATTCGTGCAAGAATCGCGTCCTTGAAGCTGCCTACAGGGGCCGGTGGACTGTCTTGGTGCAAAGCACCGGTAATCTAAATTAGTGACGTTACTACTTGCCCTGGTCGGGATCATTGGAATCTCGGCTTCCGGGCCAATTATTGCCGCGTTCCCTGGTGTTCCGGTGCTGTCCATGGCTTTCTGGCGCAATGGCGCGGCAGCGGCAGTGCTCAGTGTTCCGGCGCTTCGAAAAAACTCGCGCGTTTATCTGGCTATGACCAAACGCGAATGGGTATTCACGGGCATTGCAGGTCTTGCCTTGGCGTTGCACTTTGTGTGCTTCATGTACTCGATGAGACTTACCAGCGTCGCTGCCGGCACCGCATTGGTATGTATCCAAGGTGTTTGGATTGCAGTGTTCCAGGTGATGCGCGGCGTCCAGTACCGCACCAAGGTTTTCATTGGCATGGCCGTCTCGCTTGGCGGCGCCATTCTTATTACCGGATTCGATATGGGCCTGAGCTCAGAGGCGCTGCTCGGCGACGTGCTGGCCCTGGCCGGCGGTGTGCTGGCGGCGGTTTACACCCTGGCCGGATCAGTAGCTCGGCGGACGATGGCGACAGCAACCTATGCCTCGAGCTGCTACGCGATTACCGCTCTCGCTCTGCTGCTTCTTTGTTTTGCCACGGGCATGCCGATCTGGGGATTCGATGCCCACGGTTGGCTGGGCATCATCTTGCTGACCTTATGCGCACAGATCTTTGGGCATACGGCAATGAATCATCTGCTTAACGTGCTTGGACCGCTGACGGTTTCAACACTGATCCTCTTGGAGATCCCAGGGGCCGCCTTGTTGGCGGCGCTGTTCCTTGGACAGGTGGTTTCCATGGCTACCTATGCCGGTCTTCTGGTGATACTCGTTGGGCTTGCCCTCGTGATACGAGGACAAGCCCAACCGAAAACTCGTGAGTAACTAGATTTTATTTGTCATCTTCAATGATCTCGCGGATTTCTTCTACGCTTGCTTCGCGAGACTCGACAGGCTGCTGAGGCTGTGCCGGCGCAGGTTCGTTTTCCCATGGATCCTCAATGGGTTTTGAGGCCTTCCAAACAGCCACCAGCAGCGCGACGATTCCGGCAATCAAGCCTACGGCTAGTACTTTTCCTACTTTGCTCTTCTTGCTCATGCATTGCTCCAGACTGAAACAGGATCTCGCTATCCGACAGCTCAAGCCTATGCAGTTACAGCGCCACAGGCCAGTGTTAGCTAGGCAGCCATCAGAGATTGTTCTAAATTTTCACTCAACGCGTACGTCAGCATTTAGCGGCTCACGCCTTGATCATGGAAGAATGTAGGCATGACCGCAAACGCAACTCATAAAGCCACGATTCACACTACTTTGGGCGATATCGTTGTCGATCTCTTTGGCAACCATGCACCTAAGACCGTAAAGAACTTCGTCGGCCTGTCGACCGGTGAGCAGGAGTGGGTACACCCAGAGACCGGTGACCAAAAGACCAACACCCCGCTGTACAGCGGAACCATCTTCCACCGCATCATCTCTGACTTCATGATTCAGGGTGGCGACCCACTGGGCCAGGGCTTCGGCGGTCCGGGCTACCAGTTCGATGATGAGATCCACCCAGAACTGAACTTCAACGAGCCATACAAGCTGGCCATGGCCAACGCGGGTATCCGCATGGGCCGCGGAACCAATGGTTCGCAGTTCTTCATCACCACCGTTCCAACCACCTGGCTGCAGGGCAAGCACACCATCTTCGGTGAAGTTGTCGATGCAGACTCCCGCAAGGTAGTTGACGCACTGAACGCTGTAGCAACCGATGGCCGTGACAAGCCACTGGAAGACGTCGTCATCAACTCGGTCGATATCGAGACCCTGTAATTCACCGACGCAATACCGCGAGGCCCCGACGATCCACCCAATGGTGTTGTCGGGGCCTTGAGCTTTAAGCACGATCCCACTACACAAGGCAGGTAACGATGTCCTACGGGCAGGTTAATCCCCAGGGCCAAGCAACACCGACGTGTTATCGACACCCCCACACGGTGTCCTATGTGTCTTGCAACCGATGCGAGCGTCCAATCTGTCCTGAATGCCAGGTTTCCGCTCCAGTGGGAGTGCAGTGCGTTGAATGCGTTGCCCAAGCCAATAGAAGCCTCCCCCAGCAGAAAACCGAATTTGGCGGCCGGCTTCGCGCTGGCGCCCCGGTCATCACCTACGCGGTGATTGGGCTGAACGTCTTCGTCTATATTCTGCAGTGGGTCATTCCGGGATTCACCAATTCATTGGTCCTGGCACCAGCCATAGCTGCCTATGAGCCGTGGAGATTGATCACGAGCGCCTTCGCGCACTCCATGGGATCATTCCTGCATCTTGGCATGAACATGTACGGCATCTATATCTTCGGCACCTTGCTCGAGCCCAAGCTGGGCAGGCTGCGATTTACATGGCTGTACTTGATTAGCGCTTTCGGTGGATCTCTTGGCATCTTGTTGCTCAGTGCGCCGTTGAGCGCCACCTTGGGTGCTTCTGGGGCTTTGGCCGGATTGTTCCTCGCTACCTTTGTTGTCTACCGCTCGAATAAGCAGGCGCTGCGGCAAATGGGCATCATTCTGGTGCTCAACATTGTCCTGGGCTTTGTTGTTTCCGGAATCTCCTGGCAGGGACACTTGGGCGGAGCGATCACGGGCATTCTTGCCGCGTGCTGCATCGTATTGATACCGAGAAGTAATCCACAACGAGCCAGAACACAGCTGCTGCTTCTGTCCGGTCTTTCAATACTGCTTTTAGGTGCCGTGTATGTCGCAGCACAGTCAGTAAAGTTCACAGGTTAATCGTTCGAAAACGGCTCTTGTCGTTATCCACACAGATTATCCACACTGTTAATAACTTACATCTGTGTAACTTGCTGGCTCATGGAGTTATTAACAGGCCTGACAGCCCGGGAAATCAAGGGTATTCCAGCAATGTTGCCCAATACTCACAACCTTGTCCCCAGTTGTGGATAACTTTTAAACAACCCCTGTAGATAGCGCATATACGAACCGGTAGCTTGTTAATAACTGCGGATTCGAAAGTTTAACCGATAGCGACTGGAATGTTGACGGCAGGCGGATAATGACCCTTATCCACAGCTGGAATCCACAATGTTAATAACTTACACGCTTGTCATTTGATAACTCCAAACAACATTTGACCTGATGTTTCACGAAAACATCCTCAACCTGCCAATTGATATCCCCACCTGTGGATAAGTTTGTGAACAACTGTTTGTAAAACTTGTACACAACCCGTGTGGATAAAACCCCGCACTTGTGGATTACGTGGTGAAAACTGGCCAGATCAACAGGGCTGCGAAGACCATCATCAATATGCCGATGATGAAATCAAGAACCTGCCATGCCTTGGGCCTGGCGAAAACCGGGGCGAGGAACCGAGCCGCATAGGCCAGCGCAAAAAACCAGAGGAAGCTTGCAGCGATAGCTCCAAAAGCAAACCAGCCAGAGCCGGAGCCTTGTGCAACGGCAACGGAACCCAGCAGCAGGACCGTGTCGATATACACGTGTGGATTGAGCCAGGTGAGTGCCAGCGTGGTTCCGATGGCCGACAGCACGGTTGTTGCCTGTGCGCGGCCGGAGATTTTGAGGGAATCGGGCTTAACCGCTCTGCGGAAGGCGAACAGAGCATAGCTCGCAAGAAATATGAAACCGCCAAATCTAGCGACGACCAGCAGCCAGGGAACGCGTTCAACCAGGACGCCCATGCCGTTAACACCAGCGAATATCAGGGCAGCGTCCGACAGGGAGCAGATAAGGGCAGTGATGAAGACATGTTCTTTCCGGATGCCCTGGCGAAGCACGAAGGCATTTTGCGCACCGATTGCCACAATCAGCGATAAGCCGGTGGTGAGTCCGAAGAAAAAAGAAGTTGCGGTCATGGGAAAACCGTATGAGATTCAATGACCTTAGTCGAACTTAACTTTCTGAATCTAGATTAGAGTTCCTAATGTGAATATCGACGTTGAACATCTCGAGACCCTTCTGGCCATCGTTGATGCTGGAAGCTTTGACGACGCATCCATAGATTTGGGGATTACTCCTTCTGCTGTCAGCCAGCGGATCAAGGCCCTTGAAAATCGAGTTGGCGCAATTCTTGTCGTCAGGAGCCGCCCAGTCGTTCCGACCGAACAGGGATATAAGGTGCTGCGCTACGCGCGGCAAATGTCGCTGCTCAGCACAGAATTTGCCCGCGAACTGTCGGCAGGCAAACCTCTGTCCATAGCCCTCGGGGTTAATTCCGACTCGCTGTCCACATGGTTTGGCCCGATCTTCGAAGAGCTGGCCGAGATTGACGATTTATCGATAGAGATTCTTCGCGCCGATGAGAATAGGGGACTGGAACTTCTGCGCACCGGTCGAGTCAGCGCAGTCGTCACAGCAACGGCCGAAGCCCTGCAAGGATGCGTCAGCAAAAAACTCGGCGCTATGCGCTATCGGGCAGCAGCTTCACCGCGCATCATCGACCGGTATCTGTCCCAAAGAGCCCCCGAACAACTGGTGAAAACCCCAATGGTGGTTTTTGACCGCGAGGACCCGCTGCAATATGCCATGCTCGAGCGGGCCGCTGGTACAGGAAGCCGTCCAACGGCCGCGGTGCACCATATTCCAGATTCTCTAAAATATGTCAGCGCCATCGAAGCGGGCATGGGATGGGGGATGATTCCGGAATTGCAGTTGCCGCAGGCTGCCGGGGTCCAGGTACTACACGAGCAATGGTTCGCGGATGTTCCTCTGTATTTACAGCGTTGGGCCGTTGACTCCGACTTGCTCAACAAGATCGATGGCATTCTGGTCACTGCGGCCCGTCATAGCGGCCTGCATTTGATAGCCTGAGCTTGTTGCAGGCCATGAATGCCTGAACCCGGACGAGGGAGCCGTACCCGGAGCGCGACAAGACGGCCAGAGGGAAATCTGGCATGTACTGGATCGTACTTATAATTTCTGGCGTTTTCGAGGCCGTGTGGGCTGTAGCTTTGGGGATGAGCGATGGGCTCTCAAAGGTCGTTCCCACCATCATCTTCATTGCTGGGCTGATCGTATCAATGGCCGGTCTGGCCTACGCGATGAAGGAAATTCCGGTGGGTACCGCCTACGCGATATGGGTGGGAATCGGAGCCTCGCTCGCAGTGATCTACTCCATGGCCACGGGCCAAGAAGCTTTCTCGCTTCTGAAGGCGGTCTTCATCCTGGGGCTTGTTGGCTGCGTTATTGGCCTCAAGGCCGTTAGCCACTAGGGAAAAATCCCTTAAATAAAATTCGCCGGCCCCTTCGGGGCCGGCGAACGTGCTATTTCCAGCCTGTTGTCATGAAGAATCCGACCATCGCGATGCCGAAGCCGATTACGATGTTCCAGCCGCCAATGTTGGGGATTGGAAATAGGGTCTGGGAAATGTAGTAGACGATGATCCAGAGCAGGCCTATGAGCATGAGGCCAAACATGACCGGCTTGTACCAGCCCGGCATTGGCTTATCGATAGCGTGGGCGCTTTGGCGCTCGGCTCGGGCCTGCGTTGTGTTCTTGCGTCGTGGTTTTGACTCCGGCACTCGAATGCTCCCTCGGCTTCATCTGCTTAATGTAGTAAATGTGGGAGACATTAACGTCTTCCCGGTAGGCTTGGGTACAAGAATGCTGAGAACTGCTTGCTGCATTCCTACGTAGCTTCCATACTAGCCGCAACCCGTGAGAACTCCGGGGTTTTGGCCCGCATCAGCACGCGTGCAGTGACAGATCGTTATATACGAATGCCCTAAGGAGCTTGAGAGCTGTGAACAGATCCGCCACAGTGCAAGGCCGACGCATGGAACGCCGGCCTCGGTCTGCGGGAAACGTTGTTGTTGGATTCCTTGGCGAGCTGTTCATTACCTTGGGCATCATCTTGATGCTCTACGTAGCGTGGGAACTGTGGTGGACCAATATCGACTCCGCCCAAGCGCAGCAGCAGGCAACCCAGGGGCTAGTGCAGGAACTCGGCGATGTCGTGATCCCTGATTCTGAAGATCCGGCGGACGATGAAAAAGACTACGGTCCAGCACCTGTGACAGAAATTGCGCCGGGGGAGACCTTCGGGATCATGTACTTCCCGCGTTTTGGCAGCCATGGATCGCATCACCCCGTGACCGACGGCGTTGAGGATCGGGTGATCGACAATCTGGGCATTGGGCATTACCCGTCAACCCAGCAGCCAGGAGAGCTGGGCAACTTTGCGGTTGCCGCCCACCGCCAAACCCACGGACAGGTTTTCTGGGACATCGACAAGCTCCAAAAGGGCGACAAGATCTATCTGCAAACGGCCGAGGGGTATTACACCTACACCTGGTATGCCACTGAGATCGTCGCTCCTTCCAACGGCGACGTCCTCCTGCCGACCCCGCATCAATGGGGAGTAGAGCCAACTAAATCGATCCTGACCATGACCACCTGCCACCCGAAGTACACAACCCAGCAGCGGATGATCGCATACTCCGAGCTGACGGATTGGCGGCCCTTGGATGCCGGCCCGCCCAAGGAAATCCGCGACATGGTTATCGACGCAACGAGCTAGGAGGAATAAATGTACGCCTGGATTTTCAGAAACCTTCCCGGCCCCCTGTGGCTTCGCATTTTTGAAGCATTGATTCTCATTGCCGCCATCGTGCTATTACTGATGGTGTACGTTTTCCCTTGGCTGAACCAGTACATCAGCCCCTTTACCGATTCAACGATTGGCCAGAGTACCTCGTGAGCAGCACCAAGATTTTAGTGATCGACAATTACGACAGCTTTGTCTATACCCTTGTGGGCTATCTCCAGGAATTGGGCGCCGAGACCACTGTTCATCGCAACGATGACTTGACCGTCCAGGAAGCCATCGAGCTGGCTTCCGAATACGACGGCGTATTGATTTCACCAGGCCCCGGGGATCCCGCCGGCGCCGGTGTCAGCATTGATCTGATCAAGTGGTGCGGACAGCAGAGCAAGCCGATGCTGGGCGTCTGCCTTGGGCACCAGGCGTTGGCCGAGGCCTATGGCGGAACGGTGACCCATGCTGAAGAACTGATGCATGGCAAGACCTCGCTGGTTAATCACGAGGGCCACCCGGTGTTCAACAACGTTGCCAATCCGTTCACCGCGACCCGGTACCATTCCTTGGCCGCAGTGCGCGAGAGCATCCCGGAAGAGCTGGAAATCATTGCCCAGACGGCTGGGGGAGTCATCATGGCCCTGGCCCACCGGGAAGCCCCGCTGTGGGGCTTGCAGTACCACCCGGAGTCGGTCTTGACCGAGCAGGGGTATCAGATGCTGGGCAACTGGTTGGAATTCCTGGGCTTGCAGGGGGCCGCCGCGAAGGCAGCCACCCTGAGCCCGCTTTTTAGCGGCGAATAAGCGACCGCTGATTAATTGCCCTCACCGGGTTTGGCCGGTGGGGGCAATTTTCCTTGCCGCGTCTCGCTCGGCGATGGCGAAGCAGTCCCGCTCGGTGATTCGCTTTCTGAATCATCCGAATTTTCGCTCTCGGACGGGCTGGGAGTCGGGGTCTCAGACGGAGTTGGCTCCGGTACGGGAATTGCCACGGAGATCTTTACCAGGTCCCCTGGAGCAGCTTCCTCGGAAGCCTCCGGCGACTGCGTGAACAGCGTTCCCTCTTCATAGTCATTGGTTTCGACCTCGACGAACTGGGCCTTGAGTCCAACATCTTCTGCTTCAAGCGCCTTCTGGGCCTCGTCCCGGCTCATTCCAGAGACATCGGGAACTTGCACCTTTCCGGTCGAGAGGATCAGGTCAACCTCGGAACCTGCTTTGACCTTGGCGCCAAGCTCAGGGCTGGTGCCAATGACCCAGTCGGTTGGAATGGTTGCCGAATTCTCGCGGGTGACCTCACCGACCTCGAGTCCTGCTTGGCGCAAGGCATCTCGAGCGGCCGTCTCGGACTGATTGGCGAGGTCCTCGGGAATGGTCCGCTGTTCCGAACCCTCCGAGATGTACAAAGTCACCGTGGATTCCTTGGCCACTTGGGTTCCGGAGGAAGGATCGGTGCGCGTGGCCTTGTCCTCATCCACATCTTCATTGAACTCGCGCTCAACGCGTACGTTGAAAGTCGCATCGCGCAGCAGGCTGCTGGCGTCGTCCTCGGACAGATTCTTGACATCGGGAATGGCTACTGGCGCACGCTTTTCGGCATCGGCCTGGATTGAGCGAATCACCAGGAAGCTGGCGATCGCCACAGCAAGCAGGGCGACCACAGACAACAGGACAATCAGGCCGCGGTTGGTCCGATGGCGTGTGGTCTCCACCGGTTCATCGTGGGCCGTGAAGACCGGATGCTCTGTGGTCATGGGTGCCGCCTGGGCAGCAAAACCAGATTCGGTGGAGTCGTGATTTCCATAGATTGGCAAGGTGTAGGTTGCCGGCGTGGACTGGTCCTCATGGAATTCGATCCCGTTCAGGGCGTTCTCCAAGGCGGCTGCGAAGGCGCCAGCGGACTGGAAGCGGTCATCGCGTTCCTTGGAGAGCACCTTGGCCACTATCGGGTCGTAGATCGGATCCACGTCCTGCGCGACCTGGCTCGGAGCCGGTGGGATCTCGCCGACGTGCTGGTAGGCCACGGAGACCGGAGAGTCCCCGGTGAACGGCGGCCTGCCGGTCATCAGCTCGTAAAACAGGCACCCGGCCGAGTAGATATCGGAACGGAAATCCACCTGCTCGCCACGGGCTTGCTCGGGGGAGAAGTACTGCGCGGTGCCCACCACGGCGGCGGTCTGCGTCATCGTGGCGGAGTTGTCCAGCGCCCTGGCGATGCCGAAGTCCATCAGCTTCACATGCCCGGCGTCGCTGACCATGACATTCGCAGGCTTTACATCGCGGTGCACCACATTATTCGCGTGCGAATGATCCAGTGCCTCGCACACGCCCCGGGTGACTTTTACGGCAAATTCGGCGTCAATGGCGTCCTGGGAAATGACCTGCTTGAGGGTTTTCCCGGTGACATACTCCATGACCATGAAGGGCAGGCGCTCGTGTTGCTGTTCGGCAGCTGGAAGCTCGCCGGTGTCGTACACGGCTACGATATTCGGATGGCTTAGCGCCGCGACTGCCTTCGCTTCGCGCCGGAATCGGTTGACCACCATGGGATTGCTGGCCGTGTCCGGGCGCAGCACCTTGACTGCTACCTTGCGCGAAAGCACATGGTCCAGTGCCAGGTAGACATCGGCCATGCCACCACGGCCGATGAGCGATTCAATCTCATATCGGTCGCTGATCATCCGCGGCAGGCCAGGCGGCAATTCTTCAACGTCGCTCATGGTGCTGTGCTCTGGTCCGATTCCGTGGCGGTCGGCGAGGCGGTAGGTGTTGCCGTTGGGGCTGCCGACTCTTCAGGCTCCTCTTCGGGGCCGGTGGAGAGGTCCAGGGTGACGGTGGTGCCAGGCTCGACTTCGCTGCCTGCCGATACGTCCTGGGACAGGACGGTGCCGGCAACCGAGGAATCGCTGCGTTCCTCGCCCTTTGCGGCAGCCAGGCCGGCATCCTGGATCCGCTTCTGGGCAGCTTCGAAGCTCATGCCGGTGACCTTGGGAACCTCGACAGTTTCCGGAGCCATGGCGTAGGTGACGGTGACGGTTTCGCCGACTTCGACGTTGCCCGTCGGGTTCAGCGAGATCACTTCGCGCGGATCGGCCTGATCGGTTTCCTGCGGCACCGCATCAACCTTCAGGCCCTGGCTCTCAAGCTGCTGGGTGACCGTGTCGATATCCTGGCCGACCAGCGAGGAGGACACCTGGACATATTCAGGGCTCTCGCTTTCGCTTTCCGAGGGGGACTGCGAAGTTTCGGACGCCGCGGTGGTCTCCTCGGAGGGCTCGGTCGTCTCCTCGGTCGGTTCGGTGGACTCTGCAGATTCGGAGCTGCTTTCGGTCACCGTCGCAGTTGGCCGATCGTCGTTGTTGCTGCTCAGGGCAGGAATCAACCAGGCCAGCAGCGCAATAACTGCAGCCAAGGCGATAATCACGATCAATGGGATCAGCCAGGGGCTCCGCTTGGATTCCTTCGGCGCAGGATCCTGGGCGTCGGCATCCTCGTCGTCAAAGCCGGTGGCGCCCTGATTGCTGGCCGCGGAGAAACCGCTGGCCGCAGCCGCAGGTTCCACAACGGTCGGCATGGCATTGGTCATCGTGGGGGCAGAATCCTGGCGGGTCATGGCGCGGGTGGCGTCGTCATCCAGGTTTAGCGCCTGCGTCGCGTCCTCGGATATGCCGGTGGCGAGCATGCCCGGAACCGCCAGGGTGGCGGTGTTGGTATCTCCGGCGCGCAGGGCGTCGGCGGCCTTGGCCAGTGCGGTGGCGTCCTTTGGTCGATCCGCAGGGTTCTTGGCCAGCATCGACATGATCAGCTGGCGCACCGGAGCCGGGATGGTGTCCGGCAAGGCGGGGGGAGCGTCGTTGACCTGTGCCAGGGCGATGGCGATCTGCGATTCACCGGTGAACGGACGCCGCCCGGCCAGGCATTCGTAGCCGATGACGCCCAGGGCGTAGATATCGGAGCTGCCGGTCGCGTTCTGCCCGGTCGCCTGCTCAGGAGCCAGGTATTGGGCGGTGCCCATCACCTGTCCTGTGGCGGTCAAAGGCACCTGGTCGGCCAGGCGGGCGATGCCGAAGTCGGTAATCTTCACAACCCCCGACGGCATGACCAGGATATTGCCCGGCTTCACGTCGCGGTGGACCAGGCCATGCTCGTGGGCTGCAGCCAGCGCTCGAGCGGTCTGGGCGATCAGCGAGAGGGTGCGGTCGACTTCGAGCTTGCGCTCACGCTCGATGATGGTGGACAGCGGCGGGCCGGGAACTAGTTCCATGACCAGGTAGGCAGAGCCTTGCTCTTCGCCGTAGTCGAAGACGCCAGCGATGCCCGGGTGGTTGAGCAGGGCGGTGTGGCGGGCCTCAACGCGGAATCGCGTCAAGAAGCTCTCGTTGTCGGTGTATTCCTCCTTGAGGATCTTGATCGCCACGAGGCGCCCAAGGACCTGGTCGCGAGCTTTCCAAACTTCGCCCATGCCACCGATCGCAATGCGGTCGGTCAGCTTGTAACGACCGCCCAAGGTGGTGCCGGTTACTGGCCTCACTTGTTGAACACCGCCTTTAACATCGTCTTCATCAGTGCACCGGTCGTGTTGTGACCAGTGTTGTAATCTACGTCTTGCAAGGTGACCGTAATGGCCACCTGTGGGTCATCTGCCGGGGCAAAGCCGGTCATCCACGAGTTCACATGGTTTGATTCGCCGCCGAGCTGAGCCGTACCGGTCTTGGCGCGGAAGTCCACACCTGGAACAGCGGCATTCATGGCCGTGCCGTTCTTCACCGGGCCTTCCATCAGGCCGGCGAGCTGCTCGGCGATCTCCGGGCTGGTGGCCGTGGAGAACTTCTCTGGCTTCGGCTCTTCGATCACCCGAAGATCCGGGGCGATGACCTTGTCGATCATGTTTGGCTTCATGATCACGCCCTTGTTGGCGATGGCCATGGCAGCCATATTCATCTGCAACGGGGTGACCTGGTTATTGCCCTGGCCAATAGCCATGCGGGCCAATTCAGCGGCATCGGCTTCGGCTGTCGGGAACTTGCTTGGCACCACGTTCTGCGGGATGCTCAGCTGCTGGCCATAGCCGAAGCGCTCGGCCACATCAGCGAACTCTTCCTTGCCCACGGTCTGGCTGATCTCCATGAATGGAGTGTTGCAGCTCTGGGCAAAGATGAAGGCAAGGCGGGCACGTGGTTCACGGGCGCAGATGCCTTCGCCAAAGTTATTCATCGGCGTGCTGGAGTTCGGGTAGTTCACCGAGGTCGGATTGTTGATCACGGTGTCCAAGTCGTACTTGCCGGATTCCAGGGCGGCGACGGTGCTGAGGATCTTGAAGGAAGAGCCAGGGAAGCTCAGGTTGTTGATGGCCGGGTTCCGATACGGGCTCAGGCCGTCAATATCGCTGACCTTCTTGAGGTTCTGCGCCGCCTTGGACGTCGAATGGACCGCCAAGTCGTTGGTGTCGTAGCTCGGCTTGGAAGCCATTGCCAGGATGTCGCCGGTCTTCGGATCGGTGACGATAATGGTTGCCTTCACGCCATCGGGGATGGCATTGAAGGCGGTCTTCTGCAGCGCGCCATCGATGGTCAGTTCTACCGAGGCGCCTTCGGACTTCTTGCCGGTGAACATCGCCAGCAAGCGGTCATAGAGCAGATCCGAGCTGGTTCCGGTCAGCCAATCGTTGAGCGAAGACTCCAGCTGGGTGGTGCCGTTGGCCAGCGAGTAGTAGCCGGTCAGGTGGGCGTAGGCCTCGGCGTCGTTGTACACGCGCTGGTATTCGAATTGCCCATCGTCGGTAGGCACCGACTCGGCGATCGGCTTGCCGTCAACCAGGATGGCGCCGCGAGGCAAATCGAATTCGCGGTACAGCTGGCGCTTGTTCAGCGCGTTGTCCGTGAGCTGGTCGGCGTCGAAGAACTGGATGTAGCTCAAACCGCCAAGGCAGATGACAAAGAGCAGGGTCAGTGCAACCCATACTCGCTTAATGGCCTGATTCACTTGCTCTTCACCACCTTGGTGCTGGTCGTTGGGGCTTTGCTGGGTGTTGCAATTTCATCGGTAGGTCCTGAGACGCCGGACTTCGGCCGGCGTGAATTGTGCGAAATCAAGAGCAGGAGGGCGATGATGATCCAGTTGGCCAGCAGTGAAGATCCGCCGGCCGCCATGAATGGCGTCGCCAGGCCGGTCAGTGGAATCAGTCGGGTGACGCCACCGATGATGACTACACACTGCAGTCCCAGGGTGAAGGACAGGCCGGCGGCTAGCAGCTTGCCGAAGGTGTCGCGGGAACCGAGGGCTGCACGCAGGCCGCGGGAAACCAGCAACATGTACAGCAGGATAATTGCGGTGACGCCGATCAGGCCGATTTCTTCGCCGAAGGAGGCGATGATCATGTCCGAATTGGCTAGCGGCACCCGGTAGGGGGATCCGGCGCCCAGACCGGTGCCGAATAGTCCGCCATCGGCCATGCCGAACAGGCCTTCGACGATCTGCATGCTTCCGCCGGTGGCCTGGTAGATGGTCGGGTCGAAGGCGTTGAGCCAGACATCAAGGCGCCGGGTCACGTGGCTCATGGTCAAGCCAGCGACAATGCCACCGGCGACAACCATGAGCATGCCGATCAATACCCAGGAGATGCGGGCGGTAGCCACGTACACCATCACGATGAACAGGCCGAAGAACAGGATCGCTGATCCCAGGTCGCGCTGAACCACCAGAACACCGATGGACAGCAGCCAAGCGATGACCATTGGCGCCATATCCCGCAGGCGAGGCAGCTGCAGCGGTCCGAATTTACGCCCGGCCAGCAGGATCAGGTCACGGTTCGAGGAGAGGTATCCGGCGAAGAAGACCGACAGCGAGATCTTCGCGAGCTCGCCAGGCTGCAACGAGAACATCCCCATGCGGATCCAAATGCGGGCACCGTTGATGGTGACGCCCAAGCCTGGAATCAGCGGCAGCAAGAGCAGAACGATAGATAACAGGAGAGCTATATAAGTGAATCGGCGCAGGATCCTGTGGTCTTTGATGACCCAGAGGACTGCCGCGGCGATGACGATGGCGATAGCCGTCCAAAGTAGTTGCCTAGCCGATTGGGACGTACCTTTGGCCAGGTCAATACGGTGAATCATGGATAGCCCGAGGCAATTCAAGGCTACCGTGATCGGAAGTATTACCGGATCGGCATATTTAGCGAAGATGCGCAGCAGCACGTGAACGGACAGGGCGAGCACCGCCATGATGCTCATCTGGATATAGAAGTCGGTGTTGTCGACATCCTCGGTGGTGCTACCCACCAGGAAGAACGCCGCACTGCCGACGCAGAGGGCCAAGACAAGCAGCAGCAGCTCGAGATTGCGCCGTGGTACCGGAGCGGTTTGCACTTCGGTCATTGCATGATCTCCTGACAGTAGGCTGGCAGCTGGGTTTGTTTGCTACTTGGTGAATCTTTTGATCCGGGAACAGTTACCGGACAATTCTGCTTCGCGGTGACCAGCAGTTCCTGGATGATCATTTGGGCATGCTCGCGGTTATCCGCCGAAATGGTCGCTTCCACTCGCTGGCGCGAGTAATCCGGCAGCGATTCCAGCGGAACCTTGCTCACGGTATCGACCTCGGAAAGCGAAATCGGTCCAAGCTCCTGCGGAACACCCTTGTAGATGGCGACCTTGTTATCCACGGTGCCAACAAAGTATTGGGTTTGCGTCCACATGTAGCCCCAGACGGCCAGGGCCACCACGAGGAAGGCTGCCAGGGTGAGCAGGATCGGCATCATCCAGCGGCGGTGAGCGGTGGGGCTCTCCAGCGGATCAAGTATCTGGCCAGCAGCCGGTGAACGGTGGGTGAGCAGGGCAGCTGCGCGGCGTTCGCCGGTGTGCTGGGTGACCACCGGAATCTGGCCAGTCTGCGTGGCAAGTTGCGCCGCTCCGACCAGCAGGTGTGGACGCTGTGAAATCTCGTGGCGAAGCAGCGAGGCGCTGGCTTCGACGTCGCCCTCAGCGGCAATGGCCAGCTGGGCGGTGTCCGGGGCCGGTTCCTGAACGGAAGGCTCGCTGAACTCGTCAGCGGTATCCTCGACGACTTCGAACATCACGACCGTGACATTATCCGGCGCGCCATTTTTCAAGGTGATGGCTACCAGGTCATTAACGGCTTCGTCCATGTCCGCGGTATTGCGGATGATCTGCTCAATGATGGGTAGCGGAACAGCGTCGGTGAGGCCATCGGAGCACAGCATCCAGCGTTCGCCGGGCTCGGCGTCAATTTGCTGGACATCGAGTTCGGGCGAGGCATCCGAGTCACCGAGTACGCGCAGCAGCACGTTTTTATGCGGATGGACTTCGGCTTCTGCCGGCTTGATTCGTCCTTCATCAACCAGGCGCTGCACGAACGTGTGGTCGCGGCTGATCTGTTCAAAGTTGCCGTGCTTGAGCCGGTAGGCCCGCGAGTCGCCGATGTGGGCCATGTGCAAGGTCCTGCCGGAAAGCAGCAGGGATGTCACGGTGGTGCCCATGCCCGAAAGCTTCGGATTGGCACCCACGAGTTCGTTCAAAACCAGATTTGCGGCCTGGATTTCATCGGGCAGGGCGTTTTGCGGATCGGCGATGTCTGCATGATCCAGATGCACCAGATCCAAGACGGTGGACGCGGAAGCAACGTCACCACCGACATGTCCACCCATGCCATCTGCGAGCACGGCCAGGTATTCACCGGCGTAGGCGGAATCGTCGTTTTTCTTGCGAATCCGTCCGACGTCAGACTTCGCGGCAAATTTGAGTTTGAGGGCCATAGGCTAGGACTTCAATTCCAGGACTGTCTTCCCGATGCGGATCCGCTGGCCTGGCTCAACTGGTTGCGCGCGAGTGAGCTGGCTGTCTCCGACAAAGGTTCCGTTGGTGGAGCCCAAATCCTCGATGAACCAGCGTGATCCCTGTGGGAAGAGCCGAGCGTGGCGTCCGGAGGCGTAGTCGTCATCCAGCACCACAGTGGCGTCCTGCGCGCGGCCGAACATGATCGGCTGACCGCTCAGCGGGATGCTGTTGCCGGCCAAGGGGCCTTCGACAATAGCCAGGGAAGTTGCAGCCTTGCGCGCCGGAGCTTCTGGTTCTGCCAGCTCTGGGTTCTTTTTCAGTTCCCGTGCGCTGGGCTTGCCGGTGCGGGCTCGTGATCCGACAGCCAAATCACGGCGCATCGATCCGACAACGCTCAAGACGAGCAGCCAGATGAGTACCAGGAAGCCCAGTCGAAACAGGGTTAGAACCAGGTCGTTCATACGCGGCCTCCGTTAGTCGAGGTGATAAGCCGAAAGACTATTTTTGTCTGTCCGATGGTGATGACCGATCCGTCAAAAATAGGGGTTTCGGCAGAAATCTTCTTGCCGTCTACGTAGGTTCCGTTGGTTGAACCCAAATCGGAGACCACAAAGTTCGTCTTGCCGCGCGTCTCAACGCGGATGTGCTGTCGTGAAACGCCTGAGTCATCTACCGGGATATCGGTGCTCGCCGAACGGCCCAAAACAACCGAGTGGTGATTCAGTGCGAAACGCTGTCCCGCGACCTCGAGGATGGCCTGCTTCTGGGGTGGCGCCTTGGGGATCTCGTTGATTGGCCTCACGTTGGGGCGTGGCTGCGCGACGGTGCGCGGTGACGCCTGCTCAACGGGCTTGGCCATGGGTGTCTTCACCGGTGCCGAAGCAACAACGTGGGAACTGGTCTCCTTGACGGAGCCGTTGATTTCCATTTCGCCAGGCTTGAAGTCTTGCTTGGAGACAAAGTGGATCATGACATCGCCCTGAACCGAGTAGTCCTGGCTGGTGGCGTGTTCCGCGGTGACCTTGGCCATTTCATTGACGACAGCTCGTCCCCAGCTTTTAGCGGTTTCGAAGTCCTTAGTGCTCAACGAGACGACAAAGTCGTTCGGAGCGAGGCTGCGCCCTTCGCTGATCGGCAGAATCCCGCGGTCCATTTCATTGCGCAGAGCGGTAGTCAGTTCAACTGGCTTGAGGTCTGCGGTGCTGGTTCCACGAAAGAAGCTTGTGACGACCTTCTCTAAGCCGCGTTCGACATTGTCGAGAAAGCCCATTATTCGTGCTCCTTCCTTAAGGGTCCATCGTTTGTCTTAGTGTCCCGCATTCATGCTGAAAAGCAGTGAACACAGAACTTCATATTCGATCTTACTGTTTTCAGCTGTGGAAATGCCGAAAAATCCTTGGATGGTCCACGCTGAGAGGTCTCAACGATACAGAGGTCAGGTGGTAAAGCCTGTGTCTCTGGCCACATAAGCGGGTATCGATTAGGTGAACTGAAAATGTGTGTGTAAGCTATTTCTTGTTGCAAAAGCACGAAGCAACAAAAACTAGATATGCGCGAGTGGCGGAATTGGTAGACGCGCTGGCTTCAGGTGCCAGTGATCGCAAGGTCGTGGGGGTTCAAGTCCCCCCTCGCGCACAAAATGAAAATAACCTCTGAAATGAACGAAAGTTCAGATCAGAGGTTATTTTTTTTCATTGCCCTAAGCCGTTCGGCATCGTTCTGATAACAATTTCCGACGGCGAGCCGCAAACTTCGTGACGGCCGCCTTCCATCGAGGTTCCACCGAGTAATCCATCGTGAATCGTCCCGCGTTCGAACGCGGGCGCTGCGACCTCGAAAAGTTGCCTGGGTGATTCCGCTCTCGGCCAAGGGATCGGCAACCTTTTGAGCTCTTGCAGCCAAGGCTTCGATGGCCTTTTCAAGGATTGGAGATCGTTTGCGGCTTGGCCTGTGCCGCCACCGGTTGCCGGCAAGGCAAGCTTCGGATCCCCGCTTGTGCCGTGCGTCCTGGGCCCGTGCCAGAATTCGGCGGCTGGACTAGACTTCCAATGACGAATTGAAAGGTAGTGCATCGTGGCAGCGTCCAAAGAACCATTCGGCATTCGCGGAACTCTTGATCTGGTCAACGGGCATCGGATCCTTCGCCTTGAACAAGAATCCAGCGACCTGCTCTCGAGCAGGGGCCAAGTGGCTGTCGATCTTCTCGGGGACTTTGCCGGAGGCACCGTAGTGATTGATCCCGATGGGCGTCGCGGACACTGGCTGGATCTCGAAGCGGATCAAGCGCCAGCACTCGAGGGCGAACCGGGGCAGCAATTCCAGTTAACAGTCCGGCCAAGTTCCAGCTGGCCCGAAACCACGGTGCCCTCCGACCTCGCCGAAGCCCTGGAGGGGGCCAGCGACCTGGATGCGACCTGGGTTGGATTGACCCCGATGGCTCGCTGGGAATGGGTTCGCTGGGTAGGCTCCACCAAGAATCCCGATACTCGCCAGCGTCGCGTTGAGGTCAGCATCTCCAAGCTGCGCGATGGCAAGCGCCGTCCTTGCTGTTTTGACCTGTCCTCGTGCACCAACCCGGAACTGGCCAAGAGCGGGAAGCTCGTCGAGTAATTCGGCCCAGCAGCAGCCGGGGGCTAGCGATCCCCATCGATCACAGTGGAACCGCGTACGACCAGGGAACTGGGCAGCATGCTCTGCAGCGGTTCCGGGCTCTTGCCCTCGAGCAGGGAGCGCAGCTTCAGGGCCGCCAAGCGCCCGCCTTCCTGGGCGTTGAGCTGCACCGAGGTAATGGCGGGGTTGGACGTGGCCGAGTAGGGCAGGTCGTCAAAGCCTGCCACGGCCAGCTGCTGCGGGATGCGAATCTGAAGCGTGCGGGCAGCGTGGAGCACGCCGAAGGCGTGGTTGTCGGTGGCGCAACCCAGCGCGGTGACCCCCGCCTTTTTCCATGATGGCCAGTGCTCGCTGAAAGCGGCGGATGCGGCGGTGACATCGATCATGGAGCTGGCGACCGAGCTGGGCAGGACCTCGATGCCGAAGTCTCCAGCTGCCTGGAGGAATGCTTCCCGGCGCACCGCGAGCGTCTCCGTTCCGGTGATTGCATCCAAGTACGCGGCCCGGGTGTGCCCCTGCGCGGCAAAATGCGCCACCACATCGCGGGCTCCTTGGGCCACATCCATATTGACGGCCGGGAATTTCGCGCTAATGCCGGGGGCATCAAGGACGACCATGGGCAGGTTGCCGCCAATTTCCTCAAGGAATTCCTGGCTCGGCGCGTGCACCAGCAAACCGGCCGGACGCAGGCCCAGAATCTTGCGGGTTTCGCTGGCGCTGGGGGAGACGCCGGCATCGGTAACCGAGAGCATCAGCTGGTAGTCGCTGGCCAGCACGGAGCGAACACCGGCGATGACCTTGGCGAAGAACGGGTTGGAAATATCCGGGGCCACCAAGACAACCAGGGAGCTGACGCCCTTGGCCAGTGAACTGCCGATGCTGTCGACAATGTAGCCGAGTTCGCGGATGGCCTCGCGCACGCGCTGCTCATTCTTGGCGGAGACTCGTCCGGAGGATTTTCCGTTGGCGACCAGGGAGACCGTTGCCGTGGACACGCCTGCATGCGCTGCCACCATGGCTGCGGTGACCCGGCGTGGTTCGCGGTGATTTCCGGTCTTCTCAGCAATCGTCATGGCTCCATCGTAGTCGCACATCCGCCGGGCCAACTCACAAGTTAAGCGCTTGACGCAACTCGGAGAACAGGAAAGAATTGCCTAGGATGAAGTACTTCGCATCGTGATCAATGACCGGCCGCCCGCCGGCGGAAAACAAGGAGGGCACCATGGCCCAGGACAGTCCAACGCCCCGCAAGATCATTCTGGACTGCGATCCAGGGCATGATGATGCGGTTGCCATGATCCTGGCCCACGGAAGCCCCGCCATTGACTTGCTGGCCGTCACCACCGTCGCAGGAAACCAAACCCTGGAGAAGGTCACCGCCAACGCGCTCGCCGTGGGAACCATCGCCGGCATTAGCGGGATCCCTTTTGCCGCCGGCTGTGCCCGGCCGCTGGTGCGCGAGGTGGAAACCGCCGCCGCGGTCCATGGCGACTCCGGCATGGACGGACCGGAGCAACCGGAATCCACCATTGAACTGGACTCCCGCCACGCGGTGGACGTCATCATCGATCTGGTCATGAGCCACGAGCCAGGAGAGATCACCCTGGTTCCCACCGGGGCGCTGACCAACATTGCGCTCGCCGTGCGCAAGGAACCGCGGATCGTCTCCCGCGTGCGCGAAGTGGTGCTGATGGGCGGCGGCTACCACACCGGCAATTGGAGCGCCGTGGCCGAATTCAATATCAAGGTGGATCCGGAAGCCGCGCATATCGTCTTCAACGAAGACTGGCCGGTGGTCATGGTTGGACTGGATCTGACCCACCAGGCGCTGGCCACCGCCGAGGTCGTGCAGAGCATCGAGAAGATCGGTACCGGCCCGGCAAAATTCGTGCGCGAGCTGATGGACTTCTTCGCCCGGGCCTACCGCGACCACCAGGGCTTTGACGCCCCGCCGGTCCACGATCCCTGCGCGGTGGCCTACGTGATCGACCCGCAGATCGTGCGCACCGTGAAGGCGCCGGTCAACGTGGAACTCCGCGGGGATCTGACCCTGGGAATGACGGTCACCGACTTCCGCGCTCCAGCCGGTGAACAGTGCAACACCTCGGTGGCCGTGGACCTGGACCACGACGGGTTCTGGGGTCTTGTGACCGACGCGCTGCAGCGCATCGGCGAAGTCACACCCGGGAAGTAGAACAACTTCTGGCTAATGTGGGGCACATCAATGCCAATTAGGCCCAGACCTGCATAAACTGGGATCACACGAAGATCAGGAGGCGTAATGGCAGGAAAAACCCCGCACCAGAACGTGACGTTCCCATCCTCGGGTGCGCAAGCACACGGCTACCTGGCGGTGCCTGACTCCGGTAAGGGCCCCGGGGTCATCGTGATCCAGGAATGGTGGGGCCTGACCGACCACATCCGGGATATCGCGGACCGCCTCGCGGCTCTCGGCTTTGTAGCCCTCGCGCCGGATCTTTACGGCGGATCCATCACCCACGACGGTGAAGAAGCAGGGCAGATGATGGCCGATCTTCCCGAAGCGAAGGGCGCCCAGCTCCTGGCTGGAGCCGTGGATTACCTGCTGGCCAACGAGCATGTCACCAGCGAGAAGCTCGGCGTGATCGGATTCTGCATGGGTGGCGGATTCGTCTTGCAGCTTGCCGCGCAGCAGGGCGAAAAAATCGCGGCGGCCGTTCCGTTCTACGGTGTCGGCCAGGGCGTGCCCAATGATTTCTCCGGAATCCGTGCCGATATCCAGGGCCACTACGCCAACTTTGATGAAATGTACCCGCCTGAGCAGGCCCGCGCCCAGGAGGAGCAAATCCGCAAGCAATCCGGCGCCAACGTGAAGTACTACTTCTACGACGCCAAGCATGCCTTCCACAATGACGAAAATACCGCCGGAAATTACGACCCTGAGCAGGCAGTTATCGCTTGGGAACGCGCCGTCGGCTTTTTACAGGATAAAGTGGCCTCAAGGCCATAAAGTGTTATACATCACTTAATAGCATCACTTACTAAATAAGGAGAGCAATATGTCAGAAACCATCATCGTAGGTGTCGACGGTTCGGAAACCGCACAGCGCGCAGCTCGCCGTGCCGCGGAACTGGCACTGAAGATCGACGCTGAATTGGTGGTCGTCACCGCTCACGCCTCGGACAACACCGAAGTCGTTTCCATCGGTTCCGACACCTGGATCCTGGACGACGCAGAGCAGGCTCGCAAGCTGGCCCAGCGTGTTGCCAATGACGTGAAGAACAGCGTCCCAGGCGTGAAGATCACCGCCGCTGCAGGCCACGGAAAGCCAGGCGACGTGCTGATCTCCGACGCCGAGGACCGCAAGGCCTCGATGATTGTCGTCGGTAACGTTGGCATGAAGGGCCTGGGCCGCGTGCTCGGTTCCGTAGCTTCCTCGGTAGCCCACTCGGCACCATGCGACGTACTGGTTGTGAAGACCGACAAGTAAGCCAAAGCGCTTGCGCTGACAAGGCGGGTACCGTTCATCGGTGCCCGCCTGCAGCATTTAACCCCGCACAGCGTAGGCTTAACCCGTGCAAACTCTTCGAATCGCCTACGCCACCGGCGTCACCCCCGGCAAATGGATGGATCGCTTCAAGGAGCGCTATCCGAAGGTCGAGCTGCAAGCTTGGCGCCATGATGACGGCGAGATTCTTGATCTGCTGGCCGAGGATCGGGCCGACGCCGTGTTCGTGCGCTACCGCGGGGAATCGCCCAAGGACCAAACCCGCCACGTGATCCCGCTCTACGAGGAACTCGAAGTGGTCTGCGCGGCCAAGGACCACGAGGCCGAATACTACGAGGAATCGATCCCTGCCGAGGTGGTCTCGGGCTTCGCGCAGCTGGATCTCGCCGACTATCCCGAAGCGGTGGGCGGCATCGGCGTTGCCATGGAAGTGGTGGCCTCCGGCGCCCAGGTACTGCGCGTTCCACAGAGCATTGCCCGCCTTTTTGCCCGCAAGGATGTCATTTCCCGCTTTGTAGAGGGCGGCACGCCAACGCAGGTGGGCATCGCATGGCCTGCAGCCATGGAAGATACCGCGCTGCTCGAGGAATTCATCGGGATCGTGCGCGGGCGCAGCGCCAACTCCTCCCGCCAGGCTTCGGTGCGCAACCACGAGCAGAAGGCCAAGCGCGTCAACGACAAGGCGAAGTTCGAAGCCAAGCTCAAATCCCAGGCCGCGGCCAAGCGGCAAAAGGAGCTGGCCAAGAAGCAGGCGCGCAGCAACGGCGGCAAACCAGGCAAGCCCGGCGGATCCAAGGGGCGAAAGAAACGCTAGAACCGGCCCGCGGGCATGGGTAGAGTGAAGCCATGAAGCAATTCGATACGCTCGCACTGTCCTCGCGTGGCCCAGCCTTGATCCTGACCATCAACCAGCCGAAGTCGCTCAATGCCTTGGCCCAGGAGGTCGTCAACGACCTGGAAGCCTTTGTCGACTGGTTCGAAACCACCGGATTCGAGTACCGCGGCGTGATCATCACCGGTGCCGGGGAAAAGTCCTTTGTAGCCGGGGCGAATATCGTGCAGATGAACGCCATGGACGCGCAACAGGCCCTGGCCTACGGGCGCCAAATGCATTCGGTGACCGAGCGCCTGGAATCCCTGCAGGTTCCGGTGATCGCCGCAGTCAACGGCTTTGCCCTCGGCGGCGGCTGCGAAATCGCGCTGGCTTGCGACTTCATCTATGCCTCGGAGAACGCCAGCTTCGGCCAGCCGGAAGTCAACCTGGGCCTGGTGCCCGGCTTTGGCGGATCCGTGCGTCTTCCGCGCCGGGTCGGCAATGCCATGGCCCGCGAGCTGATCTTCACCGGGCGCCGGATCAAGTCCGCCGAAGCACTGCGCATCGGCCTGGCCAACCGGGTGGTGCCGGCCGGCGAACTGATCGACCATGCCGTGGCCGCCATTGAAGAGATCGCTGCTGTTTCGCCCACCGCGGTGGCCAACGCCAAATCCGCGCTGGTGGCGATGGACGCACTGAACACCCACGATGCCCTGCTGGTTGAAGCGGACTCCTTCCAGCGGGCCTTCACTACCAATGATTCGGTGGAGGGCCGGGCCGCCTTCGTTGAAAAGCGATCACCGAAATTCCCTGGCAACTAGTGATGCACTACGGGGCGCACCCTGACCAGCACCTGCAGTACTTCGACCCCGGGCAGAGCACGGCTGCCGGTGCGGTGATGATCATCCATGGCGGGTACTGGCGCGAGAAGTACACAGCGGAACTGGGAGTTCCGCTGGCCCAGGATCTGGCCGCCCGGGGGATACCGGCCTATAACCTGGAATACCGGCGTGGGCCCGGCCGCGCGGCGGAGATGCTCGCCGACGCCCGCCTGGCCTTGGGGCTGGTCAAGGAGGAAGGGCCGATTACGCTGATCGGCCACTCGGCCGGGGCCCAGCTGGCCTGCGTGCTGGCTGCCAATGATTCGCGCGTCACCCAGGTCATCAGCCAGGCCGGGTTGCTGGATCTGGACTATGCTCGCAAGCTGGCGCTCAGCGACTCGGCGGTGGACCTGCTGCTGGCTGGCGCACCGCTGGCCACCTACAACCCGGTGGAATTATGGCCGATGCCCGCCCGTGTCGTAATCTTTCATGGTCGGGACGATGCCGACGTTCCTTCGAGAATTGCCCGGCGCGCAGTCCAGAAGGCGGCGGCACTCGGACAGGACTACCGCTTCGCGATGTTCCCGGGCGATCATTACACTTGGATTGACCCGCGCAGCAGCCAATGGGCCGCCTGCGTGCGCGCCCTGTCACCACTGCACTATTAATAAGGAGCAGCATGAACCCGACCGTGATCGGTGAAGCCCTCGTTGACGTCCTGGCCTCGGGCATCGCCCCGGCCCAGGAATTTGTTGGCGGCAGCCCGCTGAACGTCGCGGTATCACTGGCCCGCCTGGGCTACCCCGGAACCTTGATCTCGCGGTGGGGCGCCGATGACAAGGGCCGGAAGATCGAGGAATACCTCAAGGGCAACAACGTCAAATACCTCGGCGGGGCCGACGAAGAGGCGACGGTCATCGCCCACGGCATCCTTGATCCCGCCGGCGGCGCGGCCTTCGCCTTCAACGCCTACTGGCAGATGCCGACCATCGGACCGGAACTGCCGCAGGATGTCGAGCTGGTGCATACCGGCTCTATCGCCACCTTGTTCAGTCCCGAGGAACTGCTGCCGCTGCTGTCTGCAGCCCGCACCCACGCAACCATCAGCTATGACCCGAACCTGCGCCCGTCCCTGGTGACCAATCATGCCCAGACGGTGGCCGAGGTGGAACGCTTCGTCGGCCAGGCCGATGTCGTTCGGGTTTCGGGCATCGACCTGAAGTGGATGTACCCGATGCGCTCGGTCCAGGAGTCGGCCCGTGCCTGGCTGGATATGGGGCCGGCCATTGTCGTCTCCACCGCCGGATCGCGTGGTTCCTGGGGCGTGGTGCGCGCCGGGGATGCCGAGTTCATTGCGCCCTCCGTGGAAGTCACCGACACCGTGGGCGCCGGTGACACCTTTACCGCGGCCCTGCTGTGCTGGCTTGCCGAGCACGGCATGATTGGTGCTGCCCACCGCAAAAAGCTGGGCCAGCTGCAGATCAGCGAACTTTCCCAAGCCCTTGAATTTGCGGCCAAAGCGGCTGCCGTGACCGTTCAGCGGGCCGGCGCCAACCCGCCGCGGCGCGAGGAGCTCTAGGGTGATCAAGCTGATCGCCTCAGACCTGGACGGGACCATCGTCGCCCCCGACGGCAAGATTTCTCCACGCACCCGGCAGGCCTTTTTGGATGCCCGGAAGGCCGGGATCCAGATCGTTTTCGTGACCGGCAGGCCCTTTCGCTGGCTGACCCCGATCATCGAAGCATTTGGCGGCCTGGGAACCGTGATCTGTTCCAACGGCGCGGTGCTCTACGACCTGGAACACGACCAGGTGATCTGGTCCCGGACGCTGAGCGCAGCCAAGGCCCGGGAAGCGGCCGCGATTATTTCGCAGATCGAACCCGAGGCGGCCTTTGCCGCTGAAACCACCAAGGGCCTGCATCTTGGTGAGGGCTTTGCCGATCGCCATCATAATTTCGGTGTGCAGGACGTGCTGGATTTGTCGTCGGATGCCATTGACCAAGAAGGCATCGTCAAATTCCTTGCCCGCTCCCAGCACCTGGCCATTGACGACTTCTATGCCGCAGTCAGGCCCCAGCTCAGCCACCTGGTTTCCATCACCCACTCCGCCTTTGACGTGTCCCTGCTGGAGATGGCCCACGTGGACATCCACAAGGCCAGAACCCTGAACGAATACTGCCAGCGCCTGGACATCGACCCGTCTGAAGTCATGGCTTTCGGGGATATGCCCAACGACATCCAGATGCTCGAATTTGCCGGCTGCGGCTACGCCATGGCCTCGGGGCATCCCACGACGCTGGCAACCGCCCGCTATTGCGCACCGCCATTGGCTGAAGACGGTGTCGCCCAAGTCATCGAGGACTTATTGAAATGACCTACGCATTCACGCACCGCGGGGTGCGCCGGTCCGATGAAGAGAATACGCTCCTTGCCTTCCAGCGCGCAGTGGAACTGGGAGTGACCCATTTGGAATCCGATGTGCATGCCTCGGCCGATGGCACTGTCTACCTGTTCCACGATGAGACGCTGGATCGGATTACCGATGCCACCGGCAAATTTGGCGAGCGCACCGATGAAGAGCTCGCGCAGGTCACTGCTGGGGGTGAACCGCTGTGCACGCTGGATGAACTGCTGGATGCTGTTCCGCAAGCGCGGATCGTGAACCTCGATGTCAAAGACGAGCAAGTCATTGGCCCGCTGGCCGAGTTGATTGAACGGCGCGGAGCACATCAGCAAATCGCGCTGGCCTCATTCTCCAGCGCGCGCAGCCACGCGGTGTCCCACTTGCTCTCGGCCCCCATCAGGCGCTCGCCGGGGCAACGTGAAATCATCCTGATTTGGCTCTGCGCCCACCTTTTCGGCTGGGTTCCCCAGAGGCTGGTTAAAGGCTTCTGGGCGGTGCAGGTGCCGTTTAAGCAGGCTTGGCTGCCCGTGGCTACGCGTCGCTTCACCAAGGCCGTCCAGCGCGCTGGTGCGCAGGTGCACGTTTGGGTGATTAACGATGAGCCAACCATGAAGCTGCTCGTTGACCAGAATGTCGATGCCATCATGAGCGATGACGCGGAGCTGCTAATGAAGGTGCTTGGATCCTGACGCAGCGGATGAAAACGGTTTCATGCGTTTCGCGAAAATTGAGCGGCTAGGTTCGATCTACTGCGCGACGAGCGGCGAGCCCAGGCGCCGCGAAGTCTCGCGGAAGATGAACTGGGTTGGCAGCCGCGCAGGCACTTGTGGTGCGTTAGCTCCATGGCGCAGCAGGGCATCCAGATAGTCCATGGCCAAGACCCCGGAATCATTGCGCGGAACGTGCACGGTGGAAAGCGCGGGAGATGACATCGAAGAAAACTCGATGTCGTCGTAGCCGACAACCGTCAAATTCTCCGGCACGTTGACCCCGAACTGGGTCAGCTGGTTGATGAGCCCCAAAGCCATGACATCGTTGTAGACCATGACGGCGGTAACAGAGGACAAGAGGACCTGCTGGGCAGCACTGCGCCCGCCATCAAAAGTGGGTTCAAACCTGCCGATAGATACTTCTTCCAGCCCAGCTTCAGCCAACAGCTCGGAAGCGGCCTGCTGTCGAATCAGGCAGGAATAGCTGGTTTCCGGGCCTGCAACGTAGCCGATGCGGTGGTGCCCCAGCGCCTTGAGGTGCGCGACCTCCTGGGCAATTCCACTGCGGTTGTCGATGGTAACTGCCGGAACTTCGGGGATTTCGCGGTTGATCATCACCAGGGGATATCGACTGGAGATTTCAATGAGCTTTTCATCGGACATCCGTGGCGAGCATAGGACGAGGCCATCAACTTGGCGGGCCAGATTTTCCGTCAGTTCAGGTTCATGCTGCACGTCTTCGCCTGTATCCACGAGCAGGGCGGAATAGCCAAGCTGCTCTGCCTTGCGCTGAACTGATCTCACGATTGTCGGGAAGAACGGGTTCGTCAGGTCGGGTACTACGATGCCGATATTTCCAGTGAGCCCGGTGATTAGCGAACGCGCGGCCGCATTAGGCCGATAATTCATCTCCTTGGCGAGTGCCAAGATCCTGTCGCGGGTGACCGATTCGACCTTTTCCGGGTGCACAAAAGTCCGGGACACCGTTGCTGGCGATACTCCGGCAGCCTTGGCAACGTCCCTAATGGTCATTGATTTTGACATCGATGTGTCCTCCCAACCCTTTGGTTGAAAGTCTAGCTGTTTAGCGAAGATTACGTTTTCTCCCTTGTTTATTCGGTGTGGGCTTGGTCTCACGCTGTAATGCGGGTTACATTAATGTGAACGTTTTCATCATGAATGCAAAATTGCCCTGCATGGGTGGTTCTACGCATTCAGGCACCGATTTCACCTCCCGCAGGGTGACGCTTGCCGATATGAAATCAGCAACGTCGCTAATTCAGGCAGGCGTTTTTGACAGAACCCGCATTGCGCGTAGAAAAAGGATTACTTGAATGGCAGGCAACCTCACCGCGACTCAACGGGGAGCCGACCTCAAAGAGGGACGGCTCTCGCTCAAGGAGAAGATCTCCTATGGAATGGGAGACCTCGGCAACGGTTTCATGTTCGACCTGGGCCAGGCCTATCTTCTGAAGTTCTACACCGATGTCGCTGGACTGCCCGCGGCAGCGGCGGCAACGGTCTTCGTCGTCACCAAGCTTTTTGATGCGTTCATGGACCCGTTGGCTGGCACGGCCATCGATGGCCGGCGCAAAGTCGGGCGTTCCGGACGATTCAGGGGAGTGATGTTCTATTCCTCCATTGCCCTGGCGGTCCTGACCATCTTCACGTTCTTGACGCCAGGCATGTCCGAGGGCGTCAACCTCGTTTACGCCTACGCGTCCTACATGGCGTGGGGCGTGCTGTATTCCTTCACGAATATCCCCTATGGATCCCTGGCTTCGGTCATGACGCAGGAACCTGTCGAACGAGCCAAGCTAGCCTCGTTCCGCCAGGCGGGATCGGTGTCGGCGCTGCTGATTACAGGTGTGGCTTTCATGCCAATTGTGCTGGCCTTTGACTCCGAACGAGTTGGCTACGCCTTCGCCGCCGGGGCTATGGCTGTCACCGGTGTTCTTTGCTTCTTCGCCACGTTCCGCGGCACGAATGAAAATGTTCCCGTGGTGCGATCCGCTGAAAAACTCACGCTCAAGGGATTTGCCGGTGCCATCGTTGGAAATCGGCCGTTGCTGACGATTATTCTGATGACCATATTCTCGATTTCCGCTTACAACGTGAAGACATCGATGATCGTGTACTTCACGCAGTACTACCTTGGCGATGTCACTTTGCTTCCCTTCGTCAACGTCATCAGCATCGGCTCATCGATTATAGGCATTCTCTTGATTCCCGTATTGACTAGGTTCATTGGGAAGAAGAACACTGCCTTGCTTGGATTCGGCCTGGCGATCGTCGCAGATGCATTGAATTTCATCTTGCCAACCACCCCGATTCTGTTCACGATCCTTTTCAGCTTGTCGTTCATCGGAGTTGCGTTGCCTAACGGGATCACCTGGGCCATGGTTTGCGACGTCATTGATTTTGGGCATTGGAAGAATGGGGCCCGTCGAGAAGGCATCACCTATTCGATGTTCAACTTCTCGAGAAAGATTGCCCAGTCGGTTGCGGGTGGTTTGGCTGGATTCGGATTAAGCGCTATCGGGTATGTCCCGAATGCGGCTCAGAGCGAAGCTGCGCTGTCTGGAATGAAAGTCTTGCAGACCCTATACCCATGCCTGGCGTTGCTTGTTGCCGCGGCAGTGCTGTACTTCTTGTACCCGCTTACCGACCGGCGGATGAAGGCCATTACCGAAGAAACCAGGGATCGGGAGCTGGCTGCGGGAGCCAGCAGCGACGACTTCAGCAGGTAACTGATCGTGCTGGGCAAGCTTTCTCGGGAAAGCTTGCCCAGCTAGTTCTGTTCGAGGGCCTATTCGGCCGTACCGAGGGAGCAGTACTTGATCGTGTGCTGGCTCATTACTTCGGTATCAGGCTCGAAGCCGATTCCTGGAGCCGTTGGCAGGGGCAAGGTGCCGTCGGCGCTAAGAAGGCCTTGATGCGGTGCATGCCAAGGGTGCAGTTGCTTTTCCCAGTTCAAGAAGGGGACTTCCAGCTCTGGACGTGCTTGGCCGTCTTGCAGGCGCACCGCAGGATCCAGGGCAATGATCTGGGCACTGGCCAGAAGAGCTGGACCGTAATAGAAACAATGGGGAATGACGTGGGCGTCAAGTCTCTTGCCGGCCTCTCGCACTTGCAGCATTGCGCTGACGCCGCCGATTTTGCCAATGCTCGGTTGTGCGAACTCGATTGCTCCGCGCTCCATGTCATTGATCAGGCCGTGGACTCCCGAGTGGTTCTCGCCGCCTGAAACATTGCTGAATTCGGAATTCAGCTCTTGCAGGGACTGCGAATCATCTGGAGGAAATACGGGCTCTTCGATCCATAGAAGATTCATGTCAGAAAGCTGTTCAAAAGCCGAACGGGCTTCCGGCAATTGCCATTTGCAGTTCACGTCGACCATCAACGGGTAATCCCCGACGGTTTGCCGCGCTGCCTGAATGGCTGGTTTCAACGATTCGTGCAACTTGAACGCCTTGAACCCCCGGGACATGGCGCGCGAGAGATGGAAGGAAACTTCTGCCGGGTCCTCCGCATAATGAACCAGCGATGCGTAGGCGTTGATCTCATGGCGGGCATCGGCATCAATGAATTCGCGGAGGGACTTGCCGGCTTGCTTCGACGCGATATCCCATAGGGCGATATCAATAGCGGATAGTGCGTAGTGGATTGGCCCGGTGCGTCCGAATGCATGAAAGGCGTATTCCGCAGCGGGCAGGCATTGGTCCAACTCGGTGGTTCGACCTAAGAAGAAAGGAGCGACGATATGCTCAAGCGCTGCCCACGTGGCTGGATTGGCCTTGTGGCCGAACCCTTCCCCCCAGCCAACAAGTCCCTGGGCCGTGGTTATTTTTACGATCAAGGATTCCATTTGGGTGAAAGTCCTCGATGATGCATTGAAAGTATCGATTGATTCCGCATTGGAATCTTCGGTTTCGCGACGCGCCGCGTCAAATGGCAGCGAAACTAGATAGAGTTCTATGGACTCAATCGCACCTTTAAATCCTGCTCTGACTTGTGACAATTTATGAATCCTTATTTGAATCTCGGGTGCTTTCCAAGAGTACCCACTTGGATTGCCAATCGGCATTAAAGATGACAATGCCCCTGTGGCCAGTCATCTCGCCAATGTGGTTGACCTCACGTTGCTCTTTAGTTTAGCGTTGTGGAATAGAGATTGGAAAGCGCATTCCAAAGCATGTTGGCGAAGCATTTTTGAAGCAAGGAGTCAGTCATGTCGGTCCCGATTCATAAGGGGCACCTTAGCGTTCTGATGAAAGGAGGTGATGGCCAGTGAGTGCCATTGCCGAATTGCAAAACCTGAGCAAGGCCAAGGGCCGAAAGGCTCCTGCAAAAGACAATAAAGCCGCTCATATCTTCCTCATACCGTGGACGATAGGGCTTTTCCTGGTCACCCTAGGGCCGATGGCGATGTCGCTGTACCTCGCCTTCACTGATTACAACCTGTTGCAATCACCGGAATTCACCGGCTTTGACAACATCCAGCGAATGCTCGAAGACCAGCGGCTGCACAATTCGCTGCGAGTGACCTTCATTTACGTCCTGGTCGGCGTCCCGCTGCAGCTGGCCGTTGCACTCGGCGTGGCCATCCTGCTGGACCGGGGCATGCGCGGACTGTCGTTCTACCGATCAGTTTTTTATCTGCCTTCAATGCTCGGTTCGTCCGTGGCCATCGCAGTGCTGTGGAAGCAGATCTTTGGAACCACCGGTCTGGTCAACCAGATGCTCGATCTTGTAGGCATTCAGGGCATTGGCTGGATTTCAGATCCGAATACTTCCCTTGGAAGCCTGATCTTGCTCAACGTGTGGACCTTCGGGTCGCCGATGGTGATCTTCTTGGCCGGCCTGCGCCAAGTGCCCGCCATGTACTACGAAGCCGCATCTATTGATGGTGCAACCAAATGGCGTCAGTTCCGCAGCATTACGCTTCCGATGATTAGCCCGATTATCTTCTTCAACCTCGTTTTGCAGATTATCGGAGCATTCCAGAACTTCACCCAGGCCTTCATCGTTTCCAATGGCTCGGGTGGACCGGCTGACTCCACGATGTTCTTCACTCTGTATCTGTATCAGCAAGGCTTCAAGCAATTCGATATGGGATACGCCTCGGCCATGGCTTGGCTTCTGGTCCTCATAGTCGGTGCTTTCACTGCCGTGAACTTCTTCGTTTCAAAGTATTGGGTGTTCTACGATGACTAATCAAACTTCACTAACGCAGTCTGAAGATCTTGGCCAAGCAGGGCAGGGCCATGTTCTCGACGAAGAGAAGATGCTGGAAGGTAAACTGCCGGCTGGTGGAACCGACGCCAGGGGACGCAGAGTCAAGGGCCACCGGCCAAAGGTGCGGACGCCGTTTCGTTCCATCGTGAAACACGCGTTGCTGATCGTGGCAGCGGGCGTGATGATCTATCCGCTTCTGTGGATGGTCGCCAGCTCCTTCCGGCCCAATGATCTGATTTTCCGTGAAGCGGGCCTTGTCATTTCGCAGGTGGATTGGAACAACTACCCCAACGGATGGGATGCCCTGTCCGAGCCATTCAGCAAGTACCTGTTGAACTCGGCCATTCTGGTCCTTGGTTGCATTATCGGCAATCTGGTCTCGTGTTCCATGGCGGCGTACGCATTCGCCCGGCTTGAGTTCAAGTTCAAGAAAATCATGTTCGTGCTCATGCTCATGACGATCATGCTTCCGATCCACGTAATCATCGTGCCCCAGTACGTGATGTTCTCGCAGATCGGGTGGGTCAATACCTTCTGGCCAATCATTGTCCCGAAGTTGTTGGCAACCGACGGGTTCTTCATTTTCCTCATGATCCAGTTCATCCGCGGCATTCCCAAGGACATGGACGAAGCTGCCCGCATCGATGGTGCCGGGCACCCCCGGATCTTCCTGCAGGTGATCTTGCCGCTCATGGTTCCGGCATTGGCCACGACAGCGATCTTCACCTTCATCTGGACTTGGAGTGACTTCTTCACCTCGCTGATTTACCTGACCAATCCGAGCAATTACACCGTGCAGGTGGCGCTCAACGCGTTCATCGACTCCACGGGTGAATCGAACTGGGGCGCATTGTTCGCCATGTCGATTGTTACCCTCATCCCGGTCTTCCTCGCCTTCCTCTTCGGCCAGAAGTATTTGGTCAAGGGAATCGCCACGACTGGCATCAAATAAGCATGTGCGACTGGCCCGGAGCTTCAGAATCTGGGCCATTCGCATGTTTGATACTTACGCAATCATTGCGGTCCATAGCTAAGGAGAAAACACATGGGAACAACAACGCGCACGCGCTACGTGCTGATCGGTGCCGGGAACAGATGCGAAATGTACATCACTTCCATGCTCGGAGATCACAACGGCGTCGCTGAATTGGTCGCCTTGGCGGACACGAACCCGGGCCGCATCGAGTACTACCAAGATGTTGTCGAGCAGACCTTTGGAGAACGCCTAGGCTCCTTCGACCCCGAAGACCTGGAGTCCTTCATCCAGGAGAACTCCATCGACCGGGTCATCATCACGACGCCCGACTATACCCATGCGTCACTGATTTGCACCTCCATGTATGCCGGAGCCGACGTCATCGTGGAAAAGCCGTTGACCATCGATGCTGAGAGCACCGCCCGCATCGCACAGGCCGTGGCCGACACTGGCCGCGAAGTGATTGTGGCCTTTAACTATCGGTATTCACCGAGAAACACGGCCTTGAAAAAAGCCATAGATGACGGACTGATTGGCCGGGTGACATCCATCGACTTCAGCTGGATGCTCGATACCGTTCACGGCGCGGACTACTTCCGCCGCTGGCACCGCCTCAAAGAGAATTCCGGCGGGCTGCTGATCCATAAATCAAGTCATCACTTCGACCTCGTTAACTGGTGGCTCGAGGACTCGCCGCACAGCGTCTTCGCCGCTGGCGGGCTGAAATTCTACGGGCCAAAAAATGCTGCGGCCAGGGGCTTTGAAGCGCACGAACGCGGTACCCATGATCGGAGCGACCAAGAGCCTTTTGACCTTGATCTGCGCAGCGATGAGCGGTTGGAAAAACTGTATTTGGCCAATGAGCATTTTGATGGCTACCGGAGAGATCAAGGCGTTTTTAATGGGCAAATATCCATTGAGGACAATCTGAGCCTGACCGTTCAGTACGAGAAGGGGCCAATTCTCTCCTATTCGCTCAATGCGCACAGCCCTTGGGAAGGATACCGAGTGGCTATTAACGGAACCGAAGGCCGGCTTGAACTGGATGTTGTCGAACGGGCAGCAGTCCTGCCGGCGTCAGGTGGGAGTCCCGTCGACCCCTCCTATAGCGACGATGGCCAGAGCAGCAAAGTGCGCTCCAAAGGAGAGCGCCTTGTGGTGCAGCGACACTGGCAGGAAGCACAAGAAATTCCGATTATCAATTCGGAAGGATCGCATGGTGGTGGTGACAAGCTGCTGCTTCAAGAACTTTTCGAAGGCCGCCAAGTTGATGCCTATTCGCGGCAGGCCGGATTCTTGGACGGAGTGCGTGCTATCGCCGTGGGAATCTGCGGGAACAAATCTTTGGAAACCGGCGAGCTAGTGGATGTAGCACACGCCGGGCTTGGTGTTAATTTGTCGTCAGTTGAACAGGTTCAGGTGTAATTGAATTCATGAGTGAGAAAGTAATTATTACCGGAGGTTCTGGCCGGTTGGGACGGGCGGTAGTCGAAGGTTTCGCGGCTGCAGGACACGCTGTGGTTTCACTGGACCGCGGGCTACCCGAAGAACCAGTGGCCGGAGTTGACTACCGCAGCATTGACCTGATGAATGCCGAAGCCACGCACACAGCATTCAAGGAAATTTCTCCTCAGGCCGTCGTCTCGCTAGCGGCCATGGCCGTACCATTTATGGCTCCGGAAGAAGTCCTGCTCCAGACCAACGCGACCATCGCGCACAACGTCACCTCGGCCGCTGTGGAGTCGGGCGCGACGCGTGTGGTCCTGGCCTCCAGCCCATCGATCATGGGCTACGGATCACCCGGTGGCTGGGTTCCGGAAAAGCTCCCGCTGGACGAAAACGAAATACCGCGGCCGTGGCACGCCTATGGATTGTCCAAGTATGTCGCTGAACAGATCGCGGCCATGTTCGCCGCCAAGATGGGGCCGCAGAGCCCGGTCAAATTTGCTTCTTTCCGTCCCTGCTTTGTGATTGCAGAAGAAGAATGGGATGGAGCACCGACCCAGCAGGGTCACACGGTGGCCGAGCGTTTGCAGGATCCGAAGCTATCAGCCCCGGCGTTATTCAATTATGTAGATGCCCGCGACGTTGCGGACTTCCTGCTGTTGCTGCTCGAGCGATTTGACCGCGTGGACAATGGTGCAGTGTTCTTCGTGGGAGCCAGGGATGCCATGGCTACTCGACCACTCTCGGAGATCATTCCTGAGATCTACCCGGAGCTCGCGTCGCTGGCAACAGGCCTGACCGGAGATAGCCCCGCCTTCAGTATTGATAAAGCACGCGAAGTGATCGGTTGGGAACCGAAGAGAAGCTGGAGATCCGAGCTCAAAGCCAAGGTCTAGAGCCTAAGCACAGAGAAAACTGGTGGGTGAGGGGAATCCGATTCCCCCTCACCCACCAGTTTTTCCATGCCTGCTTATCGTTGCAGCACTTGGGGCCTGGGCAATCCGTTGACCACAGTCGTTGGCCAATGAGGGTCCACGCTAAGAACTTCGATGGCACCGGATTCAGTCAACAGCATGGTGTCCTCGACTTTAAAAGTCTGCCCATTGCGTTGTGCGCTCGGGTTGAAAGCGAAGGCCTGGTTTGCCTGGAACCGGTCTGTAGCTCCGGGAGCCAGGCGTGGATCCCGGCCGTTGAAGCCGGCAATTCCGCCCTGATGGTGTCGAGTCCACTCCAGCTCGTCAAAGCCGTGCGCTGGATAGGCTTGCTGGATGATGGGCAGCAGCTCACCGAGGGCCCTGTCTTCCGCGATGCCGGAAATGATGTCTGCCTCGACGCCAAGAATGTCATTTTCCCCGGCAATTTCTTGCTCGGTGGGCGGCTCGAAGCGAACCCAGCGCGTGAGATTGGCAATCAGTCCGTGCCGCCTTACGCATAGCACCGCCATGGCCCTGCGGCCCAGCGGTGCCTTCGTCGGTAGCGGATGCCGATATTCACCACGGGTGGACCCGCTAACCAGAGCCACCAGCACTTCTCCGCCCAGCGCCATGGCACCAGCAGCAAGCTTGGCCGCGACCTCAAATTCGGTGTCATCGCTGGATGTGGCGGACAAAACCTCGGTCATCACCGAAGCCGTGTCCTGGCACAGCTGGCGGTAGCGGTCCACTTCTGCCGCAGTTAATGCCGTGCGCATGGCACGGAGCTCCGGGTCGATCTCGGACTCTGCGAGAATCTCCCAGTCTGCGGCTTCGGGGAACCAGGCACTGACCTCATCCAGCGATTCGTACCATTTGGTGACGTGGAGATTCACCGGACTCTGATCATTGAGTTCTTCGTCCTGCAGCCGCTGCGCTTCGCTGATTGACGTAGCTAGCTCGCAGCCTTCAGCGTGTACCAAAACCCGGGCGACGGGAGGCGCAGCAAGTGAAACATGCGTGCGCGCGCCGTCGAGGAGCCACGCGAGCGAGGCGGGGGTGGAGAGCAACACTGCTTGCGCGCCCCGCGCCCGGATGATTGCCATGAGCTGAGTATGCTTTTTCGTGTACTCGCTTGTTACCGCTGTGGGCATGTTCCGTCTTCCTGACTATCTGAACCGTATTCCTGGGCAATCGACGAGGCTGCTGGCCCGCTCCAGCGGCCATCAGCCACCAGAACGCGCAGGTGGCGAGCCAGCGAAGCTCCGGGCTCCAATATGAGTGGAGCATCCCATGCCAACGAGCTTCCCACACCTGGATAGCCAGAGCTGCGGACAAACCACGGGTCGCCGTCGTCGCTGCAGAAGATGAGCGTGGCCTCGCCGTGTCCTGTATCTCGTTGAGCCAGGCCGACAGCATCCGAGGAAAATTCCGCGGCGAACGCTAGCCAAGGACTGCGCGAGCCGTGGACCTGTTCCTCTCCTGATGCCGTCTCGGTGAAGATATCCGGGTTATTGGCCTTGGGCAGTCTCCAGAAAAAACCGCCATATCCGCCATTGAGCCGTCCATTAGATCCTGGCGAGCCGATGGAAACTGATTCCTCGCGTGCAGACAGGCTGAAGGTGAAATCCATGATCCAACCGGTTGCCCCAGTGGATTGGTGGTTGAAAGCACGGAAATCTACTATGCGTTGTTCGTCCAGCAAGACGTGTTGCTGATGGCTTACCCACTCCAGCTGGGAGCTGAGTGAACTTCCGTTGGGGGCAAACGAATTCGCGACAGTACGGATGTGCCCATGGTCTTGGCGCCACACGTATCGCGAGTCGGCGCGCGTATAGGTTCGTCCGCCCCAGAAGTTATTTCCATTGACGTCTTGCAACGCCACTCCGACCCCCAGATGCCAGGTGTGGTCCAGCGGCTGCTGATCGCTGATGTGCACCCCACCCATTGTCTTGAGCTCATCGAGGAATGGCCGCGGCGAGTTGGTGACGGAAATGTCCTTGCCGGTGCGGAGCCTTGCAACGGTTTGTTTCTGCTCGGTGGATGGATTCTCCAGTGTGAATTTTCCGCTGGACTCCGGTTCGGCCGCCCACGGGGCACCGAGTGAGGAGAAGTCAGACTGCGCGGCCACGGAACGATCGATGAAATGCTCGATATTCGGGATGACAGGGTGGAATTCCTCGCCTTCACCGGCGGGGATCACCTGTTCTTCCTGGATGCCAGCTGGTTCGGAACCGGTGCGAATCTCCTCGAGGACCCGCATGAAGGCTCCGGCAGATTCCAGCGAGCTGAGCAGCTGGGGCGCGGTTCCACTGCGGACATCCACAAGATTTTCCAGCAGGTTTACGCGGCTGAAAGTCTGGGATGTCTCGGGGCGGCCGAAATCAGGATTGGGGCGAATGACCAGCTCATCGCGGGTGTAGTACAGGATGGCTGAACCTTCGGTTCCGTAGATGGTGATCCAGGGATCCTGCTGTTCCTTCGCGCAGACAGTCAAAGCGGCGGTGAGCGGAATGCCGGTGTTCGTTTGCACCTTCACCACTGACGTATCGTCCGCTTCGATTTGGTGGGCATGGTACAAATCCGTGGTTACTGAGACCACATCGCCAGAGCGCTGTGCCCCGGCAATCCGGAGTGCGCTGGCCACGGCATGGGCCAGCGGGTTCGTGACCACGCCGTCCGCGATTTCAACTCCGTTGAGTTGGCGGTGCCCAGCCCAGGGCGAACGATTGTAGTAGCCCGTGGTGCGCAGCCAATTTCCGCTGGCGCCCACCGCCCGCAGGGCGCCAATGGGAGAATTTTCTGCCCCGGCGCCAAAGAGCTCCGACACCGCCTGGAGAGCCAAAGAACCCAAAGCCTGGAACCCTACCTGGACATTGACTCCGGCTGCTTGCGCGGCATCGAGCAGCGTCTCGTACTGCCCCAACGTGGCCGTCGGCGGCTTTTCCAGATACAGGTCGGCTCCGGTTGCCAAGGCCTTCATGGCCAAATCCGCATGGGTGCTTATTGGAGTCGAAATAATGATGATGTCTGGCTTCAGCCCCGACTCAAGGAACTCTTCGAAGGTGTTGAAGATTCGCGTGTTTTCCCCGCGAACCTGGCTGCCCGGATCCTTGGGGTCGATTCCAGCGAGGAAGCGAATCCTTTCTTCGCCGGCTAAACGTTCGATGTTCGCCAGATGCTGGCGTCCGAAACCATTAAGGCCAACCAGCACCACCGCTGGCGCTGTTGGCGGCGAAGCGGAACTTTCGTCCTTGGCAGCTGTCGCGGTGGTTTGCTGGTTCATGGTGTCCTTCTTGAAATCGTCGAAGTCAGATCAGTTTATGGCGCTTGCTGGCTGGATGCCCGCAGCTTGTTCAAGATGCGGTAAAACTAGCGACTTATAACGGTCAGACATCGTAGCAAGCGTCAGGCCCGCGTCTTGGGAATTGATCTCGTCATTAAAAATTTCAACTTCCACTGGCCCGCGATAGCCGGCCTTGGCCACCCAGCGGGAGATGGATGAGAAATCAACATGGCCATCGCCCATCATTCCCCGCGATTGCAGCGCATTGCTGGCAATGGGCAGGTTGAAGTCGCAGATTTGATAGCTGACCAGACGGCGCTCATGGCCTGCCCGCTGGATCTGCTGCTGCAGCTGTGGATCCCAGAAGACGTGGAAGGTATCAACTACAACACCTACGGCTTCGGCCGGATGTGCAGTGGCCAAGTCCAATGCCTGGCCCAAGGTCGATAGCACGGCTCGGTCAACGGCATACATCGGGTGCAGTGCTTCAAGGACCAGGCAGACTCCGTGGTCCATCGCCAGGGGAACCAGCTGATCCAGGGCTCGGGCGACTCGATCACGGGCGGCGACGATGTCCTTGTCGCCCGGATCTCCTGTGCCTCCGAGAATGTGCGCGGCCGAAGGCAAGCCGCCTACCACCATGATCAGGTTGGGTGCTCCGATGGTGGCCGCTTCTTCGATGGCTTTCCGATTGGATTCGAAGGCTTCTTGTTGTGCCTGCTCGGAAGTTGCCGTGAGGAATCCGCCGCGGCAGAGGGTGCTGGCCTGCAGCCCTCCTTCCTTGATGATGGCTGCGGCACGTTGAGCACCGCCGGCTTCCTCCAGCAAATGGCGCCAAGGGCCGATATGGGTCAACCCGGCTTGGGCTGCGGCTTCGACCGCCTGCTGCAGATTGAGGTTGGGGGTGGTGCCGGTGTTCAGCGATAGTTCGAAGCTCATGACACTCCTGACAGTGATCGAGTTGATTCCTTGACGCCGTAGACAGCAAGCAGCTGTTCCATGCGCTCGGCAGCCATTTCTGGTTTCAGCAGCAGGCCTGCGGTATCGGCCAGCACGAAGGTGCGGACCAGGTGGGGCAGTGAACGCCCGGCGTGCAGGCCGCCTACCATCTGGAAGCCGCTCTGATGGCCGTTGAGCCAGGAGAGGAAGGCAATTCCAGTCTTGTAGTAGATGGTGGGGGCGCTGAAAATATGCAGCCCCAGTTCCCGGGTCGAGTCCAGGATGGCGCGTCCCCGCGCGGAATCTGCAGCATCAAATGCTTGTAATGCAGCCGAAGCCGCCGGATAGATGGCAGCAAATATTCCGAGCAAGGCATCTGAATGAAGCTCGCCATCGCCATCGATGAGTTCTGGATAGTTGAAGTCGTCTCCGGTGTAGAGCCTGATCCCGGAAGGAAGGGCAGCGCGCAGTTGTTTTTCATGCGCTGCATCGAGCAAGGAAACCTTCACGCCGTCGATCTTGTCCGAATACTTCTCCAGGATGGACTGGAATACCGCGGTTGCCTCTCCAAGGTCGGAAGTTCCCCAGTAGCCGGCAAGCTGCGGGTCGAACATTTCGCCCAGCCAGTGCAGGATCACTGGTTCCTGCGCCGCTTCCAATAGGGTGCCGTAAACCTGGACATAATCCTCGGGATTGCGGGCGGCCTTGGCCAAGGCCCGCGAGCACATCAAGATGGATTTAGCTCCGGAACCCTCTACGAGGCGCAGCATTTCCAGGTAGGCGCCGGTGACTTCCTGCAACTGGCCTGGCTCAACTGACTCGACGGCGAGCTGATCGGTTCCCACCCCGCAGGCGAGAATGTCGCGGACCGTCAGCCCGGCGAGGGCGGGATAGCGGTTCTCCGCGATGACCGCCGCGGCTTCTTGGGCTGATCGATCAATGAGTTCACAGGTGGCGGCATAGTCCAGCCCCATGCCGCGCTGCGCGGTATCCATCGCGTCCGCGACGCCGAGCCCGTAGGACCAGAGCTCGTGGCGGTAGGCCAGGGTAGTCTCCCAGTCGATCACCGCTGGCGACCCCGGAGTGTTGTCGGCTCCCATTTGGGGTATCACGTGGGCTGCCGCGTAGACCTTGCGCGAAGAAAAGGGAGAGCTCGGGCGCTGGAAGTCCCCGGGGCCTTGCATCTTGTAGGTGAAGGACTGTCCGTGCTCGTCGATGAGGGCTAGCGCCGGGTAGTTGTTCTCGCTCATAGCGTGATCTCCGGAATGTCAAGGGTCCGGCGTTCGGCAGCGGACTGCAGGCCCAGGGTGGCCAATTGCACGCCGCGGGCTGCCGAGAGCAGGCCGAATTTGTGTTCCCGTCCGGCAGCGACGTCCGCGAGGAAGTCTTCCCACTGCAGCTTGAAGCCGTTGTCCAGATCTGCATTGGCTGGAACTTCCAGCCACTGGTCGCGGAAGGACTCGGTGACCGGAAGGTCAGGGTTCCATACCGGCTTGGGCGTGTGGGCGCGTTGCTGGGCAACGCACTTGTTCAGGCCTGCCACAGCCGAACCGTGGGTCCCGTCAATCTGGAATTCAACCAGCTCGTCACGGTATACGCGGACCGCCCAGGAGGAGTTGATTTGTGCAATGACCGGATCGCCGCCGGGGGTTTCGAGTTCAAAAATTCCGTAGGCTGCATCGTCTGCGGTGGCCGGGTAGGGCTCGCCCTGCTCATCCCAGCGGGTAGGGATGTGGGTGGCGGTTGTGGATGTCACGGTCTTGACCTGGCCGATGATTCCTTCCAGCACATAGTTCCAGTGGCAGTACATGTCGGTGGTCATGGAGCCCCCGTCAGCCAGGCGGTAGTTCCACGATGGGCGCTGGGCTTCCTGGATATCGCCTTCGAAGACCCAGTAGCCGAACTCGCCGCGCAGGGAGAGGATTCGCCCGAAGAAGCCTTCATCGACCAGGCGTCGCAGCTTGACCAGGCCTGGGAGGTAGAGCTTGTCGTGGACTACGCCGGCGGTAATTCCCTTGGCCTTGGCCTGCCGGGCCAGGTCGATGGCATCGCTAAGAGTTTCTGCGGTGGGTTTTTCAGTGAAGATGTGTTTGCCTGCAGCGATGGCCTTGGACAGGGTGTTGTACCTGAGCGAGGTCATCGAGGCATCGAAGATGATGTCGATGCTTGGGTCTTCGATGAGCGAGTCGAGGTCCGTGCTGTAGTGCTCCACCTGGTGTTCCTGCGCGAGTTCGCGCAGCTTGTCTTCATTGCGGCCAACGAGAATCGGCTCCACGGTGAGCTTGGTTCCGTCGGCGAGCGTAATGCCGCCCTGGTCGCGGATGGGCAGGATCGAACGCAGCAAGTGCTGGCGGTAGCCCATGCGGCCGGTAATGCCGTTCATGGCAATTCGGAGAACTTTGGTAGTTGTCACGAGATACTCCTCGGCTGAAGTGAGAGAGGGAAATGAATTTGGGAATGCGCTTTCCACGATAGTGATGCAGAATTAGAGTGTCAACCATCACGGGAATTGAAAGATAAGCTTGTCCCAGCTTGTAGTGGACGAAAAGGATTTCAGATGGCTATTCGACTAACTGACGTCGCTAATGAAGCCGGAGTTTCATTGGCGACAGCTTCACGTGTGCTCAACGGTTCTGCTCGTAAGCCCGCTGCCGAAATCTCGGACAAGGTCCGCGCCGCGGCGGAAAAACTCGGCTACTTTCCCAATGCCCAGGCGCAAGCGCTTGCCCGCGCTTCAACAAAGCTCGTTGGCCTGGTGGTCCGCGACATCGCGGACCCGTACTTCTCGACGATTGCTCGTGGTGTCCAGCGCGGCTTGGGGGATAGCGGCACCCAGCTGCTCTTGGCCAGTACCGATTCTGAACCCGAGCGGGAAATCGAGGCAGTCAAGGCATTCATGTCGCAGCGGACTGATGCCATCATCCTTTCCGGATCCCGCGGCCATTCCGAAGACGAGGGCCTGCTTCGGCTTATTGGGAACTACCAGGAGAACGGTGGCCAGGTTGTTGTCATAGGCCAACCCCTGGCGAGCACCGGTGGTATCCAGGTAGACAACCAGGCCACCGCTGAAAATCTCGCAGGGGAGCTGATCAGAGCAGGTCACCGCAGGTTTGTTGTTCTTGCTGGCGACGAAAACCTGCTGACCTCCCGCCATCGCGCCCAAGGGTTCCTTGCGAAGCTCAAGCGAACTGGATTGGCTGCCATGGAGGTTGTCTATGGGGCGTTTTCCCGCGAGGGCGCCTATATGGCCATGAGCGACTACCTCAGGGAGCGCGCGCCCGAGGAATCAGGCCAGCAAGTGTGCGTTTTTTGTGTTTCTGACGTCATGGCCCTGGGTGCAATTCGCGCGATCCGGGAGAGCGGGCTGCGCGTGCCCGAAGACATTGCCGTAGTGGGGTTTGACGATATCCCGACCCTTGAGGACGTCACTCCCGCAATTAGCACTGCCCGCCTGCCGCTGGAAGAAATCGGCCGATGGGCTGGTGAGATGGTGCTAAGCCATGGGGACGCGCGCAAAACGGTGGTCACGGGAACTCCCGTATTGCGCGAATCCTCGGAATTGCGCACGGAGAATCGGTGATACCGAACGTGCATCATGCCATGTTCAAAAGTAATTGATGGATTTGCCTTACCCTCTTGACTCGTGACTGGGGTCACACATAGATTGTTTGGGAAGCGCTTTCCAAAAGACTGAAAATGACGGTCAATTGTTGAAACCTCGCACTTACCGGCCCACTCAAGGAGGAGACCCCATGGACCAGCAGGACAACTCAAGAAAAAGTCGACAGAAGTTCGGTGCACGTCTGAGCAAGTCCGTAGCGGTGGCCGCGGTTGCTGCTCTGGCGTTGACCGGGTGCGGTGGCAGTGGCGGCTCCGAGAGTGCCGACGGCAAGACGGTGCTTCGATTCTCCTGGTGGGGTTCTGATTCACGAGCCCAAGCCACCAATAAGATCATCGAAGCCTTCGAGGCCGAGAATCCCGATATTGACGTCCAGGGCGAATACTCGGATTGGAGCGGCTACTGGGACAAGCTGGCTACCCAGGTTGCCTCCAACGACGCTCCGGACATTATCCAGATGGACGACAAGTATCTTCGTGAATATGCGGACCGCGGTGCATTGCTCGACCTGACCGGCGTGGACGTGTCCAAATTTGAAGAAGTGTCCATCCAGAATGGTACGACCGATGACGGCCTCGTCGGCATCACCACGGGCATCAACTCCTTCACCCTGACTGCCAACCCCAAAATCCTGAAAGAAGCCGGACTCGAGGTGCCGGATGACAAGACCTGGACCTGGGATGACTACCGGAAGATGACCGAAACCGTCAGCGAAAAGCTCGATGGAAAATACGGTGCCGAGGCTCCTAACGAACCTGCGGGACTTCAGACGTGGTTGCGCCAGGACGGGAAGCACCTGACCGGAAGCGATGGAGCTCTTGGATTCACTGCCGAAGATCTCACTGGCTACTTCCAGCACCACCGGGACCTGCTCAGCGGCGGCTCGTACCCGAAGGCTTCGGTGCTGGCAGAAAACCAGAATGCCGGGCCGGACCGCTCGATGACAGGCACCGGAACTGCAGCCTTTGGCATGTGGTGGAGCAACCAGCTGGGCGGCTTGTCGGCAGCGGTTGGCTCCGATCTTGTTCCATTGCGTTTGCCAAGCAATACCGGCAAAGCCGAAGACAACGGCCTATGGTACAAATCCTCGATGATGATGTCCGGCTACGGCCGAACCAAGCACCCGGACGAGGTCAAGAAGTTCATTGACTTCATGGTCAATTCGCAAGAAGCCGGTGAACTGAACAAGATGGACCGGGGATTGCCGGCAAACCTCGATGTCCGCAAAAAGGTAGTTGCGGATCTGGATTCCATCGAAACCGCTTCTGCGCAGTTCGTGACCAGCTTGGAGCCGGAGCTGCAAGGAACAGAACCAATTCCTCCAATGGGATTCAGTGCCGTGCAGGACATCCTGTATCGCTACGAAATGGAAGTCTTCTTTGACCGCCAGAGCGTGGGCGATGCCGCGCAGAATGCGTTCAAGGAAATCGAAGCCGCAGTATCCCAGTAGCAAGAACGCATGGGCCCCCTCGGGGGCCCATGCGTCGTTAAAGCTATTGAAGGTCCAGCGTGCTCAATACGCTGGGAGCGTTCTCGCGCAAATGCTCATCGTCGGCATCCAAGAGCAAGCGCAGCCACGTCTCGTGCTGGGACAGCGGAGCCACCAGACAGGCTGGATTGATCAGGTCGTAGAGTTCATCCGGCGAGCCGTACGCGGCAAATTGATCCAGATAGGCGAAAAGCACCTGCATGACCCGCTCGTCGCTGGTCTCGCAGTTCCACGCTTCGGTCATGGCCGCCAAGGCGGTATTCAGCGATGAGAAGGGGTGCGCCCAGTGAGCTGAGGAAAGATTCAGGATACGCCCGTGGATGCCAGCTTCTGCCGGTACAACAACCTGGGAAAGATCAAAATTTCCGTGTTCCAGGCTCAGCGGGACTGCGCCCTGGTGCAGGGCAGCGCTGGCCTGGGTCAGCTCGTCGATATGCGCGGCCAGATGATCTGCCTGCGCCCCGTCGATGTGCAATGGGTGTTCTGCTGGCAGGGAAACGTGCATCATCAACGCCTGCTCGAACTGTTCGGGCAGGAACTGGGGGTCAACGACGGTGACGCCGGCATCAAAGAACTGGTCTTCACTACCCATCAGCGCCACTTGCAAGGACCCGAGCGAGGCCAGTGCCAGCTCCCAGTTTTCCACGGAATCCCCGAGATCCGCCATGGTATGCCCGAAGTCCGGGCTCAGCATGTAGCCAGCGCGGCGATCCACCGCCAGCGGCATCACCACGCGATCAGGCAAAAGCTGTCCGGCCACCACTGTGGTGGCAGCTTCAGCAGCCAGCCCCGGGGCGTTGGCGCTGAAGATCAGGTCCGCTGCGTCGGTTTGCACCGATGCCTGGATCTGGTGCAATTGGGCAGGCCAGAAGTCAGGACCCGAGGTGCGCTGGATGCCGTAGGCCTCGCAGGCCGCGTCGATCCATTCGGCGGTCGACTCACGCCAGTTATCGCTGTTGAACAAATCTATCCACTGTGCCACGTTCTAATCGTAGTATGTCGATGCAAACGCGTTCAGTTGCTACCGTATGGACTACGGCTAGTAATTTGCTCCCCTTTCGAAGGATTTCGATCGTGAACGCTTATCGACCTGAGTACCGACATCGTGATTACAAAGCCGTCCTCTTTGATCTGGATGGTGTGATTACACCAACGGCGCTGCTGCATCGCAGAGCCTGGCAAGAACTTTTCACTTCCTATTTTGAGCAAATCCCGGGCGTGGCCAGCTACACCGAGCAGGACTATTTCAACCTGCTCGACGGGCGACCGCGCTATGACGCGGTGCAAGCCATGCTCGCCTCGCGCGGTCTCGAATTGCCATGGGGAAACGTCCAGGATCCCGCAGGCCAGGACACCATCTGCGCACTGGGCAATATGAAAAACGACAAATTCACCGAAGTGCTGCTGCGCGATGGGATCGAGCCCTACGCGGGTTCCCTGGCCTACCTGCGCCAGGTTCTTGATGCCGGGCTCGACGTCGCGGTGGTGTCGTCCTCGCGCAACGCGCGCATGGTGCTTTCGGCCGCAGGCCTGGAAGAGCACTTCCCGCTGGTGATGGGCGGCCAGGAAGCCGCCGCCCGAAAACTGGCCGGCAAGCCTGCCCCGGATACCTTCTTGGCTGCCGCCGCCGACTTGGGCTGGCGTCCCGAAGAGTGCGTGGTTTTCGAAGATGCCACCAGCGGCGTGGCCGCCGCACGGGCCGGGGGCTTTGGCGTGGTCGGTGTGGCACGGGAAGGGAATGCCGCCGAACTGCTGGAAGCCGGCGCGCATTTTGTCATTGAGGATCTTTCCGAACTGGTTTCCGATGAATCCGCGCAGAGCTGGGAGGACGATTCCTGGTCCCTGTTGCGTGATGAGCACCGGGACGCCGATGGCGCCCAGGATACCGTTTTCTCCCTGGGCAACGGCTTCCTTGGCGCCCGGGCGGCGCAGTTGGGCCTAGGCGATCAAAGCGGTGGAACGTTCATCAATGGCCTGCACGAGGCCTGGCAGATCCGGCACGCGGAAAGCGCCTTCGGCCTGGCCGAAACCGGCCAGACCATGATCAGCGCCCCGGATTTCAGGACGCTGCGCGTTTTCATCAACGATGAAGCCCTGGAAGTTGGCCGCACCGAGATGCTGCGCGATGAACTGCGCCTGGACTTCCGCGACGGGACCCTGTGCGCGCGAACCCTGTGGCGCACCGCCGAAGGGCACCGTGTGGCCGTCATGGCCCGCACCATGATCTCCTTCACCGACCGCCACCTGGCCTTGCAGGATGTCCACGTTCGGCTGCTGGATGCTCCGGCCAGGGTGCTCGTGCAATCATCGGTGGTGGGCTACCGCTCGCAGCGCACCGTGGCCTCGCCCGAGGAGACCGACGCCTCTGCTGCGGGCGTCGCCGATCCGCGCAAGAGCGAGGAAGCCAGCGAAAATCCCTTGCGGCCCGCCGGGCACACGGTGAGCGGATCCCGCTTGGGCATCTCATATGAGGTTCCCGGGTCCGGCATGTCCGTGGCCGCAATGGTGGAGCACCAGGTGAGCACCACCGGCGGAGCCGATCAGCCGCTGCGCATTGACCGCAAGACCGCCGATGAGCGTGCCGATGAGATCATCAGCACCCGGCTGGAAGCCGGGCAGGGCATCCGCGTGTCGAAGTACGCGGTCTACAACTGCTCGCGTCGCCACCCGGCCCAGGAAATGCTGCAGCGCTCGGATCGCGCGCTGGACCATCTGGCCGAACAGGGCATGGACGGGCACTTCCGCGCCCAGCGGGACTTCATGGCCGACTTCTGGAAGCGCAGCGATGTCGTGGTGGACTGCGACGATGCCGGACTGCAGCGCAAGATCCGCTGGAACCTGTTCCAGCTGGCCCAGGCCGCGGGCCGGGCCGATGGCCTTGGCATCAGCGCCAAGGGTGTGAGCGGCAATGGCTATTCGGGACACTACTTCTGGGATACCGAAATCTATGTGATGCCGTTCTTGACCTATACCAACCAGCAGTGGGCGCGCAATACGCTGCGCGCCAGGGTTGCGATGATCCCGGCGGCCACGCGGCGGGCCAGCATCATGAACGAGGCCGGGCTGCTCTTCCCGTGGCGCACCATCAACGGCGAGGAAGCCAGTGCCTACTATCCTGCGGGCACCGCGCAGTATCACATCAACGCCGACGTCGTATATTCGCTCAACCGCTATCTGAGCGTGATGGAGGACGACGAGTTCCTGCTCGCTGGCGGCGCCGAAATCCTGGCGGGAACCGCCCGCATGTGGGCGTCGCTGGGCTTCTGGCGCGGCCAAGAAGGCAATGAGCGCTTCCACATCCATGGGGTCACCGGCCCGGACGAGTACACCGCGGTGGTCAATGACAACTTGTACACCAATGTCATGGCCCGCTTTAATTTGCGCCGCAGCGCCCAGCTGCTGCTCGAGCTCGCGCAGCAGCGGCCCGAGGAGTACGCCAAGCTGGCCAGCAAGCTGGATTTGAGCGACGGCGAAATCGCCCTGTGGCTCAAGGCCGCTGACTGCATGCATATTCCGTATTCGGAATCCGTGGGAATCCACCCGCAGGATGAGCACTTCCTGAACCGCGAAGTGTGGGACCTGGCCAATACCGGCCCGGACAAGCGCCCCTTGCTGCTGCATTACCACCCGCTGGTGATCTACCGCTTCCAGGTCATCAAGCAGGCCGATGCGGTGCTCGCCCTGTGGCTGCGCTCCAGCGACTTCAGCGCCGAGCAGAAGCTTGCCGATTTCAACTACTATGACCCGCTGACCACCGGCGACTCCACGTTGTCGGCGACCGTGCAGTCCATTTTGGCTGCCGAGGTCGGGTACCGCGAGCTGTCCTGGGAGTACTTCGAGCACGCGCTGAATGTGGATCTCCAGAATTTGCATGGCAATACCGGGGACGGCGTGCACGTGGCTTCCACCGGTGGCGTCTGGTCCGGGCTGATCTATGGCTTTGCCGGCTTGCGTGATGACGATGACCGGCTCTGCTTTGATCCGCGCCTGCCCGAAGCCTGGCGCTCGATCAGCTTCAGCCTGGCCTGGCATGGCATGCGCATTGCGGTGCGCCTGGAACGAACCAGCATCGCCTTCACCCTTGAGGGCGCGCACTCGCGCCCGATCTGGGTGCGCGGGGAGCAGGTGGACCTGGTTCCGGGCGGCCGCGTCGTGGTCGAGCTGGCCGATCAGGGGCCGGTGCGCGAAGGCCGCCCGAGCCTGGACAAGGTCCTCGAGGTGCAGAGCGAGGCCGGGGTCGACGTGCCCCGCAAGGCCTGGTAGGCCCGCGCGGCGTTAAATGGCGAGGCGGTGCGGAACCTGATGGTTCCGCACCGCCTCGCCGCAGTCCAGTTGCGAGCGTTGCCGCTTTACAGCTTCATGTCTTCCAGGGTGCGCCCCTTGGTCTCCTTGACCATGAAGATCACGAAGATCAAGGACAGCAGCGCAGCCACGGCGTAGATGCCGTATGCCAGTGCCAGGCCTGCATCGGCCAGCGCCGGGAAGGTGGTGGAAACGACGAAATTGGCGATCCACTGCGCGGCAGCAGCCACACCGAGGGCCATTGCGCGGATGGAGTTCGGGAAGATCTCGCCGAGCAGAACCCAGACGGCCGGACCCCAAGTCGCGCCGAAACCGACCACGAACAGGTTGGCCGACACCAAGGCGATGATGCCCCAGCTGCCTGGCAGCGAGACCGCGCCATCGATGGTGACCGACTGCGCGAAGGCCACTGCCATCATGCCCAGTGACAAGGTCATGATGGCCGAGCCGATGGTCAGCAGCAGCTTGCGTCCCAGAACGTCGATCAGCAGGACGGCCACAATGGTGGCCACCACGTTGGTCACCGAGGTGATCAGCGAAATGGTGAAGGAGTCCGATTCGGCGAAGCCCACCGACTTCCACAGCGTGGTGGAGTAGTAGAAGATCACGTTGATGCCGACGAACTGCTGGAAGACCGAGAGCAGGATGCCAACCCAGACCAGCGGGTGGAAGCCGAAGCGGCCCAGCAGGTCGCTGAACTTCTGGCGGCGTTCCACGTGCACGGTGGCACGGATTTCTTCGATCTTCTTCTCGGTTTCCGCGCCAGCGTTCATGCCCATGTCACGAGTCAGCACAGCGGCGGCTTCCACGTAGCGGCCGCGCTCAACGAGGTAGCGCGGGGATTCGGGCAGGCGCAGCGAGAGCACGCCGTAGAGCACCGCTGGAACCAGCAGCGAGAGGTACATCCAGCGCCACGCCGCCAGGCCGAACCAGCCGGTGGCGTCGGCCGAACCCATGACGAAGACCAGCAGCGCGCTGACCAGGAAGGCCACGAAGATGCCCAGCACGATGGCCATCTGCTGCATGGTGCCCAGGCGTCCGCGGTGGGCTGCCGGGGAGACCTCGGCGATGTAGGCGGGAGCGATCACCGAAGCGAAGCCGACGCCGATGCCGCCAACGATGCGCCATACGATGAGGTCGGCGGCGCTGAAGCACAGGCCGCAGCCGATGGCCGAGATGGCCAGGAGAATGGAGGCGAAGAGCATGGTGCGCACGCGTCCCACGCGTTCGGAGACCACACCTGCTACCCATGCGCCCAGAGCTGCGCCCAGCAAGGCGCAGGAAACAGTGAAACCGATAGTTACCGCGTTGAGCCCGAATTCGTGCTCGACAGCGTCTACGGTGCCGTTAACGATTGATGAGTCATATCCAAAAACGAACCCACCCAGTGCCGCCCCGAGGGCGATGAAGATGAGTCGCGCGGAGAGTTTTCCGTCTGATGTTGTCGCAGTCACAATCAGCCATGCTATCCGATTTGGCCGGGGCGGAAATCGGTAATTTTCAGTTTTTGGTGGGATAACAATCACATTTTGGAAGGAGTCCTTACAAGATTCACCCAGAATGCCTTTCGGGCCACTACGCCTCGTGCCTAACCAGCGGGGGATTGCACAAAAAAGGCCGGCCGGTGCCACGAGCAAAGTCGCAGCACCGGCCGGCCGAAAAAATTTTTTTAAAAATCTCAGGATTCGCTCGGGTTCCCGGCGAGGTCATTGCCGCGCAGCTTGGCCACCGCGCGCATCGAATGGAACACCACCAAGGTGGCGATCGAGCCCAGCGCGATGCCGCCGAACTGGAACTGGCCGAAGGAGATATCGCTGGTCACGGCAATCGCGATAATCAGCCCGGTGCCTGCGGTCATCAAATTGATCGGGTTGCCAAAGTCGACCTTCGCCTCGATCCACAAGCGGGCGCCGACAATGCCGATCATGCCGTACAGGACAATGCCCAGGCCGCCGATGACACCCGCCGGAATGGTGCCCACCAAAGCGCCGAACTTCGGCAAGAAGGCCAAAGCCATGGCCACGATGGCCGCCACCCAGTAGGCGGCGGTGGAGTACACGCGGGACGCGGCCATCACGCCAATGTTCTCGGCGTAGGTGGTGGTGGCCGAACCGCCACCGAGCCCGGCAACGACGCTGGCAGCGCCATCGGCCATCAACGCGCGGCCATTGAACTTCGAGAGGTCCCGCCCGGTCATCACGCCCACGGTGCGCACGTGCCCGATATTCTCGGCAATCAGGACGAACACGGCTGGCAGGAACATCAGCGCGGTATCAAAGTGGAAGGTTGGAGTGGTGAATTGCGGCAGGCCCACCCAGTTGGCAGACTGGACGGCGCTGAAATCAACTTGGCCCTGGACCAAAGCCAGCAGGTAGCCGAGGACCAGGCCCACCAGAATTGACAGGCGCCCCAGCAGGCCCTTGAAGGCCACCGTGGCCAGCACCGTGAAGATTACCGTCAAGAAGGTGGTCAGCGGGAAATCGGTCATGGGCGCCAGGGTCGCACTGGCCAGGTTCAAGCCGATCAGCGCAACGATTGTGCCCATGACCACCGGCGGCATCAAGGAGTGGATCCATCCGGTGCCGGTCACCTGGACAATCAGCCCCACCGCAAAAAGCAGCGCACCGGTCATCACGATGCCGCCCAGCGCGCCAGCCATGCTGTGCGACTGGGTGGTGGAGATGACCGGAGCGATCATCGCAAAAGACGAGCCGAGGTAGCTGGGGACCTTGTTTTTGGTCATCAGCAAGAAGATGATCGTGGCCAAGCCGGTGAACAGCAAGGTGGTGGTCACCGGGAAACCGGTCAGGGTCGGGACCAGGATGCTGGAGCCGAACATCGCCAGGATGTGCTGGGCGCCAATGGAAATGGTTTGCGGCCAGTGCAGACGTTCTTCCGGGGCAACAACTTCGCCCGGGGTGATGGTCTTTCCGTTGCCGTGAATGCTCCAGCTCATGCAATCCTCCAGATCGTGGCCTGCGCGTTTCAGGCCGTAGAGAATTCTACTCGGTTCCGCCGTGCCTGATCGAAGAAGGCCACCTCGTGTTCGGAGGATCGCACGAAGGCCAGCCGCATCCGCTCGCGCAGATCGACGTCGGCCTGCTTCCACGCGACGCGCACCATGTCGATGGCGCGCTCGGTGGCCAGATCGAATTCCTCCGACGCATAGGTCACCAGCCACTGCTTGTACGGGTGCTCTGGATGGTTGGCCGAGGCCAGGCGCTTGCCGATGTCCTGGTACAGCCAATAGCACGGCAGGATTGCGGCGATCAGCTCCGCGTAGCTGCGCTTGGAAGCGGCCAGGTGGTTCACGTAGTTCAATGTGATGGCGCTGGGATTCGCGGTCCCTTCGGCCAGGTAGCTGCGATGCAGCTGCAGCTCGCCTTCCAGGATTTCCCGGGCGGAGCCGGCCCAGAAGCGCTGCGCGTCAAGATCCGGGGCCAATGCGCTAGCTTCGGCTAGCACCTGGGCATAGCGCTGCAGGTACAGCGCGTCCTGCGCCAAATAGTATTCAAAGTCCGCTGGGTCCAGCGTGCCGTCGGCCAGCTGGGCAATGAACTCCAGGTTGTCGATGGAGCCGCGCAGCTCGTGGATCTGCTGCCACCACTGATCCATCGGATCAGCTTCGCTGAAGAAGTGGGCAAAGTGGTTCACCGGGCCATGCCCGCGGCCGACGTTGAGTTCATCGGCAGCTCCGATGGCGCGGAACAGATAGGCCTTGGCCTGTTCCAGTGCGCTGGCCCAGTCGCCGCCCGATGCATAGATCGTCGCCAGGGCGCTGGACAGGGTGCATCCGGTGCCGTGGGTGTTCTTGGTGTGGTGGCGCTGGTTGCTGAACTCGGCCAATACTCCCTGGGCGGAGACCAGCGCATCGGGACACAGGTCCCCGGCCAGATGCCCGCCCTTGGCCAGGACCAGTGCATCATGCTTGGCAGCCAGCCGCCGGGCCTGGTCCAGGACCTGCGGCCAGTCGGCCGCCGCCGGCTCGCGCAGCAAGCTTGCCAGCTCCAGCAGATTGGGCGTGATCACCGAAGCGCGGTCCAACAGGGAATCGAGCACCGCCTCATCTTCCAGGAGCCGGTCCCCGCTGGTGGCTACCATGACCGGATCCAGTACCACCGGGGCATCCACGGTATCCAGCCATCCGTTGACGGCGCGGATGATCTCCTCGTTGGCCAGCATGCCAATTTTAATGGCATCGATCTGGACGTCGGCACTGATCGCGTTGAGCTGAGCGAGCACAAACTCGCCATCGATGGCCTGTACCGCGCTGACACCCAGCGTGTTCTGCGCGGTCAGCGCGGTGATCACGCACATGCCGTAGCCGCCGTTGGCGGCAATGGCCTTCAGGTCCGCTTGGATTCCTGCGCCACCGGAGGGGTCGGAGCCGGCAATGGAGAGAATGTTTTTCACTGCGCTGCCGCCCACGCTGCCACCAGCTGCCCGCTGGCAGCTTGCGGGTCGTCGGCATTGCAGATGGCGCGGACCACGGCCATACCTGCTCCGCCGCCAGCACGGATGGCGCTGGCATCCTGCGCGGTGATCGCCCCGATGGCTACGCAGGGCAGGGAAGTCCGCGATGCGGCGCGGGCAAAACCGTCCAGCCCAATCGGGGTTGGGTGGTCCTTTTTGGTTGGAGTGGCACGCACTGCGCCGACACCCAAGTAGTCGATCGCCTCGGCATCGAGGTTGGCCTGCGCCAGCTGGGCATCGGTGGAAGCGCTCAAGCCGATGATGCCTTCGCCCATGATCTGGCGTGCCAGGCGCACCGGGATGTCCTTCTGGCCGATGTGGATTCCACTGACCGCTGCCCCGGCCGCGCGGGCCGCCAAGAACACGTCGATCCGGTCATTGATCAGCAACTTCGCCTTGCCTTCGGTGAGGCGGGCCGCGGCGCAGGCCAGTTCGAAGAATTCGCGCGCGGTCTCGTCTTTGGCCCGCAGCTGGATCCACTCGATGCCGCCGGCCACCGCCCCTTCGATGACTTCCAGGGTGGTGCGTGGCGTGCAGCTAGCGGTGTTGGCTACCAGGTATGCGCCGATATTATCCATGGTTCAATTCCTCGTACTTCAAATTCTGTAGTTCTTCAGGTTCCGTGGCGGCCAGGGCATCAAGGAAGGCCACGGCAAAACTCCCCGGACCGCTGCTTGCCGCCAGCGCCTTTTCTGCGGCGAGGCCATAGAATCCGTGGGCAGCGATGGCTGCGTCAAAGGGGTCCTCGTGCACTGCGAGCATGCCCGCGTTGAAGGCGCCCAGCGCGCATCCTCCACCGGTGATCCTGGTCAACCCGATCCCGTTGGTATGCACCAGCACGGTGCGGTTCGCGTCGATGATGGCGTCCGCTTCACCGGAGATGGCAACAACGCACCCGTGCTCCTTGGCCAATTCGCGTCCGGCGTCCAGGGCTGCCTGCACGGTATCTGCTGCATCAACACCTCGGCCGCTGGAATCCTTGCCCGCCAAGGCCAGGATTTCCGAGGCATTGCCGCGGATCAAGGTGGGATGGTGCTGCACAATGCGTCGTGCGAAGCCGGTGCGCACCGAAAGGGCGCCCACGGCTACCGGATCCAATACCCAAGGGGTGCCAGCCGCGCTCGCCGAGAGGACCGCTTTTTCCATGGCAACCATTTGCTCGGTGCTTGGAGTGCCCAGATTCACCAGTACCGCGGAAGCCATGGCGGCAAACCCTCCGGCCTCTCCGGGCAGGTTGGTCATCGCCGGCGATGCGCCGGAGGCAAGAAGGACATTGGCGGTGAAGTTGGTGACGACAGCATTCGTCAGGCAAAAAACCAAGGGGGAGCGTTGCCGGTATTTTTGGGCAACGATAGGCAGAGTCATGCGACATCCCTCCGCTAGCGTGAACTAGATCAGGTTCGACGGGTTTCATCTCAGTCGGCTTCTCCGGCACCCCGTGTCACTGATTTAGAGAGTACGCAGAAGGGGTGCCCAGAACAAATCCTCAGGGTTCACGTCGTGCCACCAATGCCTCGAGCGTCGCGGCGTCAACATGCTGCGCCACCGCCAATTTCCACAGCTGGTCCACCGCGGCCACCAGGTCTTCGTGGGTATCAACAGATCCGGGTCGTTCGCTCACTATGGTGCCTGCGCGGCGCCTCGAGGAAATCAGCCCTTCGGCTTCCAGCTCCTTGTAGGCGCGAGCCACCGTTCCGGCTGCAACGCCCAAGTCCGTGGCCAGCGCTCGGACGGTCGGCAATCGGTTGCCCGGCGCCAACTCGCCAAGGTTGATGAGCGCGGCAATCTGCGAGCGGATCTGCTCATAGGGTGCCGTGGCTGCCTCAAGGTCCACCCTGATCTGTGTGCTCATGCGGACGTTGACCTCTGCAAGGACCTTGCTTCGCTGTCCATGGGGCGTTCGAGGAATATGACCGCCGGAATGCAGAAGATCATGATGGCAAGAAGATCCAGGCGGACCGGAAACTCGTAGCCGACAACCAGCATGGCCGCGACGGCACTGGTGACCGCTCGCAGGGAACGCAGCTCCAAGACCCTCCGGTACCAGATTTCTTCAGCGGCCGTAACGTTCCACGGGATAATGGATCTACGCGCGAACCAGGCAAATCCCAGATGTGCGAGGACGAGCAGGACTACCAGGGCAATGACAACCACTTTGCTTGGCGCAACGAAACCCCATAAGTAGTCCAACGGGGGAAAGAGCAAGAAGTACAAGCACGCAACTATGAGCAATCCGGCGCAAATATAAGGCGACATGGGCAACCTTGCCGAATGCTTGGGAGCGGCAGAAATCTGCCGTGAAACCACGTTCGCGTACCCGAGGTAAAGCGCATTCAACGCAAGGTAGAACACTGCGGCACCGGTGAACAACACCAGCATCCAAGTCTCGCGCTCGCCGGTAGGCAACTTGTAGTCATCGCTGACAGGCAAAATCGGCCATGCGATGAAAATGGCAACGAACATGAGCAGGGCTGTCGCGTATTGCAGGGAGAACAGCTGATCGCGCAGCCTGCTGAACCCGGTGCGTTTTGCCCGCGGGAGATTTTCAAAGTTCGTCGGCGGTCGCCAGAAAAGCATCAAGACCGAAACGCCCAGGACAGCGTAGTTCGCCGTCCAGTCCAGGTCGTTGCCGATTTTGTACATGCTATCCATGTACTCGATTCCCGCACCTGATCCATCAATGAAGCGTGTGGACTCGTTGTGGAACCAGCGCGCTTTGTAGTGCAGGGCCTCTCCCGCCTGTACCGCCAGCGATACGGCAACGGTGCGGTAGAGGCGGTTCAGCCAGGTGGTGCGCAACAGCCGGTTATTGTGCTCGGAGATGCCCGGAAGAGGCCGACGCCTAAGAATGACAAAGGAAGCTACGATTGCAGCCAATGCGAGGATTCCGAAGCTCACGTAGAGGTAAGGCAGGATCTCTCCGGCAGCACGCAATCCGTCCTGCGAAGGATTGCTGTAGGAATAATCATCGGCACTGATTTCAGTCTCTGGCACTGGTGCAATGGCTGCGACGTCTCGAACAGAGTAAACCGTTACGCAGGCCAGGATCAGAACAACCAGCGTTGCTGCAACGAGCTTCTTGGGTATCGGGCTCGTCAAGGAACGTGGGTCAAGAGTCGCGGTGCGCAGCGGCTTCAACCGGCGTGGCCAGGTGTACTGGCTGGCGACATAGATGAAAGCGACCCACAGGCCAGGGGTGGCTGCTGAAGCAATGCCCATCGCAACATCGAGATTGCTTTGATCGCTTATGGGCACGTCCACGGCTTCGCCGAACCAATTGCTTGAGGCAGTGGCAAAATAGCCGATGATTGCACACCACAATGCGTGCTGTCGTGCGCTTCTGAGCAGTTCACCGTTCCTAGCACGACCGAATGCCCGCAATAAGAAATAAACAACCAGCGCCGCTACGGCAAATGTGCCAAATTGTGTTGATAGAGATGCCATCGTGCCTCCTCGGTGATAATTAATGTATCAAACAGTTGATACATAATGAATCCTTCGGCGCATTAATCGAGGGAATTTCCGTTCGGTGACGTACGCTCAAATCATGGGTCTGTTTACTTCCACTCCGTTGCCCGAGCCGGTCGGCGATTCCGCCCCTCCGGTGGACGAGCATCCTTCACGAATTGCCACGGTTCTGAGCCATTTGCGCCGTTCTGCCGACACCCGCATCACCCACCCGCGCCGCTTCCGGATCCAGCAATTGCGCGCGCTGGAGAAGATGCTCGAAGAGCATCTTGACGACTTTGTGCAGGCACTGAATGACGACCTCGGAAAGAGCCCCACCGAAGCCAAATTTGCCGAGGTCGACGTGGTGCGCGCCGAAATCGATTTTGCGCTGAGGCATCTGGCCGAATGGATGGACAGCACCGGCGTGAAGGTGCCGCTGGCGCTCCAGCCGGCCATCGCGAAGATCGAGCCGCGACCCTTGGGCGTGGTCTTGATTATTGGTGCATGGAACTACCCGCTGCAGCTGGTGCTCGCGCCGCTGGTTGCCGCCATTGCCGCTGGCAACGCCGCGGTTCTCAAGCCCTCGGAACTCGCCCCGGCCACCTCGGGGGCCCTGGCCAAGTTCCTCCCGCTCTATCTGGACGAGCGGGTCTTCGCGGTCATCGAAGGCGGTGCGGATACCGCCTCCGAATTGCTGGCAGCACGTTGGGACCACATCTTCTACACCGGCGGGGAGCGGGTTGCGAAAATCGTCGCGATGGCAGCCGCCCAGCACCTGACTCCCACCACTTTGGAACTCGGGGGCAAGTCCCCGGCCGTCGTTGACAACCACTCGCTGGCCACCGCCAAGCGCTTGGCCTACGCGAAGTTCATGAATGCCGGCCAGACCTGCGTCGCACCGGACTACATCCTGTGCATCGGCGATGCCACGCCATTGATTAGCCGGTTGGGCCAGGCCATCTCCGGTTTCTACGGCAAGGAGCCAATCACCCACCCGGACTTTGGCAGGATTGCCAGCCACCAGCATTTTGAGCGCTTGCTGGCCATGATGGAACAGGGCGAGGTGGTGTTCGGCGGTGAGTATGACGAAGCAACCCTGCGCATCGCCCCGACCATCATGCGCAACGTGGACCTTGGCGGCACCTTGATGACCGAGGAGATCTTCGGTCCGATCCTTCCAATCATCGAGGGCGAAACCTTCGAAGAAGCGCTGGAGTTCATTGCCCGGCGCCCATCGCCGCTGGCCGCATACCTCATGAGCGAGAGCCCTCGGCTGCAGTCGATTTTCTCGGACAGGGTTCGCGCCGGGGCCATCGTGCACAACGCTCCGCTGGCCCAGATGGTCATTCCCACCCTGCCGTTTGGCGGGGTGGGGGCCAGCGGAATGGGCTCGTATCACGGCAAGCATGGCTTTGACCGGCTTTCGCAGATGCGTTCAGAACTCAACAAAACCACGGTGGTGGATACCCTGAGCGCAATTTATCCTCCATATTCGTGGGCCAAGCGAAAGATTATTGATCGCTTACTGTAGCGCGGTTCATAGCTACGAGACTGCTCAGGGTGCTTGGATTGAAAGGTTGGAAATTTCTAGGCATCAGGAGATGTAACGCATGACTGAGCCCGCACCGTCGCAGGACGGCCTGAAGCGTGGCCTCAAAGCTCGCCATATGCAGATGATTGCCATTGGCGGCTCAATTGGTACCGGACTATTCGTCGCGTCCGGCGGCACGATCTCTGAAGCTGGCCCCGGTGGCGCGCTGGTAGCCTACGCCCTGATTGGCATGATGGTGCTGCTGCTGATGCAGTCCCTGGGCGAGATGAGTGCGCGGCTTCCGGTGGCAGGTTCATTCCAGACCTATGCCACCGTTTTCGTTAACCGGCACTTCGGCTTCGCGATTGGCTGGAACTACTGGTTCAACTGGGCGATTACCGTTGCCGCCGAGCTGGTAGCGGCCGGCATCGTGATGTCCTATTGGCTTCCGGATGTTCCGGGCTGGATCTGGGCGGCGATCTTCCTGGTGCTGCTGACCGGACTCAACGCCATGTCAGCGAAGGCGTTTGGCGAGGGCGAGTACTGGCTGGCGGCAATCAAGGTCATCACCGTGATCGTGTTCCTGGTCTGCGGCTTCGCGATGATCTTCGGAATCATCGGCGGCACTTCGCCTGGCTTCGGCAACTGGACCGAAGGCGATGCGCCATTTGTCGGCGGTTGGCTGTCCATCGTCTCGGTCTTCATGATCGCTGGATTCTCTTTCCAGGGCACCGAGCTGGTTGGTGTAGCTGCTGGTGAAGCGGAAAACCCCCAGCGCGATGTTCCGAAAGCCATCAAGACGATCTTCTGGCGCATCATGCTCTTCTACATCGGTGCCATCTTTGTCATCGGAATGTTGATCCCGTATCTGGATCCATCGCTGCTCTCATCCGAGGCATCGGACATTGCCACCTCGCCATTCACCCTGGTCTTCGAGCGCGCGGGCATCGCCTTCGCTGCGGCATTGATGAACGCAGTAATCCTCTCGGCCATTCTTTCGGCAGGCAACTCGGGCCTATATGCCTCTGCGCGCATGCTTTACTCCATGGCCAAGGATGGGAAGGCGCCGAAGATTTTTGGACGCCTCAACAAGCGCGGCGTCCCCGTGCCGGCCATGCTCTTGACGGCTTCAGTAGGACTTTTCGGATTCCTGACGGCAATTATCGGCCAGGGCGAAGCCTACACCTGGCTGTTGAACGTGTCCGGCTTGTCCGGGTTTATCGCCTGGGTGGGCATTGCGGTGAGCCATTACCAATTCCGCAAGGCGTACGTGGCCAGCGGCCAGGATCTGGCCGACCTTCCGTACAAGGCGCCATTGTTCCCGCTGGGCCCAATTCTCGCCTTTGTGATCCTCATTGTGGTGATCGCCGGACAGAATTACCAGGCGGTGTTGGACGGCAACCTGCTGCAGATGGCATCAAGCTACGTCGGCCTACCGATCTTCCTCTTGCTGTGGCTGGGCCACTGGCTGGCTACCCGCAAGCAGCCAGCCGAGGCCATCGACCCATGGACCGCGAAGCTGAACTAGCCAGCTAGGGCAGCGTCAACAATCACCCGAGCTTCTGCGAGCACCTGCTGCAGATGCTCGGGTGATTTTGTCGACTCTGCATAAATTTTGTAGATGTCCTCGGTGCCCGAAGGACGTGCCGCGAACCATGCGTGCTCGCTGGAGACCTTCAGGCCGCCAATGGCGAAACCGGCTGCTTCGGTCACCTTTGCGGTGATCGCATCCCCCGCCAATTCGGTGGCGGAGACCATCGAGGGATCCAGCTTGGAGAGCACGGCTTTCTGCTCGCGGTTTGCCGGGGCATCGAAGCGGTCATAGAAGCTCGAACCGTGGCGCTCAACCAGCTGCGCGTGCAGCTGGCTGGGGCTCTTGCCGGTGACGGCGCGCATCTCGCTGGCCAGCAGGGCGAGCATCAGGCCGTCCTTGTCGGTGCTGAAGGCCTTGCCGGACAAGTCCAGGAAGCTTGCTCCCGCGGACTCCTCGCCGCAGAAAGCCACCTTGCCTGAGGCCAGTGGTTCAACGAAGTACTTGAAGCCCACCGGCACCTCGCGCAGGGTCCGGCCGTGGGAGGCCACTACCTTGTCGATGAGCACCGAGGAGACCAGGGTCTTGCCGATCTCGGCATCCGCCGGCCAGTTCCCGCGATGGGTCAGCAGGTAGTCGATGGCCACAGCCAGGAAGTGGTTCGGGTTCATCAACCCGGCATCCGGGGTGACGATGCCGTGGCGATCTGCATCCGCGTCGTTGCCGGTGGCGATGTCGTACTTTTCGCGGTTGGCTACCAAGGATGCCATGGCGTGCGCCGAGGAGCAGTCCATGCGGATCTTGCCGTCTTTATCCAGGGTCATGAAGCCGAAGCGCGGGTCGACGCTCTCGTTGACGACTTCCAAGTTCAAGCCGTAGCGGCGTCCGATTTCACCCCAGTAGTGCACCGAAGCCCCGCCCAGCGGGTCGGCGCCGATGGATATGCCCGACTCGGCGATGACCTTGAAGTCGATGACCTCAGCCAGATCGGCAATGTACAGCTCGCGGAAGTCGAAAGGCTTGGCGGCGGCTTCGCCCCGCTTGATCTGCCCGCTGGCCAGCAGCTCATTGGCGCGTGCGGCGATCGGACCGGTGATTTCGGATTCTGCCGGGCCGCCGTGGGGCGGGTTGTACTTGATGCCGCCGTCGGTTGGCGGGTTGTGCGATGGGGTGATGATCAGGCCGTCCGCCTGATCGCCGCCCTTGGCGTTGTGCACCAGGATTGCGTGGCTAACCGCCGGGGTAGGGGTCAGCCCGTCGTCGGCGAGAACCTCGATGCCGTTGCCTGCCAGGACTTTGAGGGCGGTCTGGTAGGCAGGGTCCGAGAGCGCGTGGCTGTCCTTGCCCACATACATTGGGCCGGTGATCCCCGCAGCGACGCGGTAGTCCACCACGGCCTGGGTGATGGCGGCGATATGCGCCTCGTTGAAGGTGCCGTTCAGCGAGGTGCCGCGGTGCCCCGAGGTGCCGAAGATGACTGCCTGGTCGGGGTTGTCGCTGGAAGGAATGATGCTGCTGTAGGCATCGAGCACCTCCTGAAGATTGATCAGGTCGGATTCGTTGGCTGGTTGTCCAGCTCGAAGGTGTGCCACAGATTGCCTCTCAGGTTGATGCGCTTTATGCGAATTCATAGAAGAATAGTAGTTGTGAGCTACTACCAGTATCCGCAAAATCCCTACCAGCCACCGAGAGAGCCCACAGGATTGTCCGTGGCTTCCCTCGTGCTGGGCATCTTGTCGATGCTGGGCTTTGCTGCCATTATCCTCGTTCCGCTGGCCGGAGTCATTACCGGGCACCTCGGTTTACGCCGCGAACCGCAATCCAGGGGTTTGGCCATAGCCGGCCTGATCACCTCGTGGATCGGATTGGCCCTAGCCATAGTCGCCTACGCGGTGATCATCTGGTTCATCTGGTTCATCGGTTCCGAATACGGGGATTATTCCTATTACGAGAATATGACCTACTCATAGGCTCAAAACCGCGCAGGATCGTCCCGCAGACAACAATGGCTGGCCCCGAACGGGACCAGCCATTGCTCATTTGAGCCGAGCTCTAGTGAACCGAGCCCATCAGCTTCTTCAGCCCCGGGGTTGCAGCCATCATGGCTACGCCCACGACGACGGCGGTGCCGCCCATGGCGATGAAGTAGGGGATCTCGTTGCCCGGGGTGTAGTACCCGGCCAGCACGCCCGACAGGGTGGTGCCCAGGGATACCGACAAGAAGAACAGCGCGATCATCTGCGTGCCGAATGCGGCCGGAGCCAGCTTGGTGGCAATTGCCTGGCCTACTGGCGAGAGCAGCAGCTCGGCGAAGGTGCACAGCAGCAAGATGCCCACCAGGGCCAGCAGCGGGGTCTTGGCGAAAGATTCCAGCGGGATGAAGCACAGGAAGGCAGCACCCACGATGACCAGTGCCAAGCCGAACTTGATGGCGGTGTGCGGCTGGCGCTTGCCCAGCTTGGTCCACAGGGCCGCGAAGATGCCGGCAAAGATGATGATGAACACCGGGTTGATCGAGGTGACCCAGCTCGGCGGCATTTCCCAGCTGCCCAAGTGGCGGTCCAGGCGCTGATCCGAGTAGGCGGCGATGAAGGTGAACTGCTGCTGGAACAGTGCCCAGAAGGCGGCCGAGCCGATGTAGAACGGAATGAATGCCCAGACCTGCTTGCGCTCGGTCGCATCGACCTTCTTGCTGCGCAGGATCAGTGCGAAGTAGATGATCGAAGCGGCGATGACCACGTAGGCGATGGTGCTTGCCAGGTTCTCCGGGGTCACGATCTTGCTGGCGAAGGCGGCAATGATCAGGACGATCACGGCGGCGAAGATGACCACGTAGCGCTTGCGCTCGGCGGCAGGCAGCGGATTGTTCGGGATGTTGCCGCCGGCAGGAAGCTTCTTGCGTCCGGCAGTGTAGATGCCCAGGCCAATAGCCATGCCGATGGCGGCGGCGCCGAAGCCAATGTGGAAGCCGAAGGAAACCTGCAGCCAGCCGGTGAGCAGCGGGCCGATCAGCCCGCCGATGTTCACGCCCATGTAGAACAGGGAGAAGCCGGCATCAATGCGGGGATCATCCTTGGAATAGAGCGAACCAACCAGGGCCACGGCGTTGGCCTTCAGGCCGCCGGAGCCCACCGCGACCAGGATCAGGCCAACGATCAGGCCGATGTAGCCTGGCAGCAGAGCCAAGCCGATGTGGCCGAGCATAATGGCGATGGCCGAGAAGAACAGCACGCGCTCGGAGCCGAAGAGCCGGTCCGAGAGCCATGCGCCCAGGATGGTGGAGAGGTAGACAGCGCCGCCGTAGGCGCCGACTAGCGACAGGGCCAGGCCCTGGTCCATCCCCAGGCCACCCTCGGTGGCCGAGTAGTACATGTAGTAGGCCAGCAAGCCCTGCATGCCGTAGAAGGAGAATCGCTCCCACATTTCCACGCTGAACAGGCTTGCGAGCGCACCGGGGTGACCGAAGAAGGTCCTTCCGGTGCTGGAAGTGCTCGTTGTTGCAGTAGACATACGTAATATTTTTCGCTTTTGCTTACCCGAGTACCTACTTATATGGGAAAGCTCACATCTGCATCTGGGCCGCCAGCGCGAGCAGGAGCCCCTCGTCGGAACGCGGGGAAATCAGCTGAATACTCATGGGTAATCCGCCACTGGTGGTCGTGACCGGGATGGTGATGGCAGCGACTGAGGCGACGTTCACCATGGAGGTGTACGGGGTGTACTGGCATTGCAACATATAATCGCGATCTGCCGTGGATTGTGTATAGTGCCCGATCAGCGGTGGAATGCCCGCCATGGCCGGGGTGGCAATCACGTCATAGGCCGACCACTGGCGCACAAAATCGGCAGCGATCTGCTTGAGCCGTGAACCCGCCTGCAAATTTTGTTCCAGCGACCGCCCGGCTGCGCGGCGGCGGTAATCCCTGGCCAGCTCGCCCAGCAAGGACTCGTCGTTCACTGGCACGTCCTTCAGCCCGTTGGTCCACACCGTAGCGAAGCTTTCTGGATAGTCCGAGGCATAGTCCAACCGGGCTGGCTGCACCCGGTGGCGCTGCCCGAGCAGCTCAAGGCCGCGCTCAAAGGCGGTGCGTGCTTCGGGGGAGAGCGAGATGTCGTACACCGATTCAAAGGGCGAGAGGGTGCTGAATCCGATGTTCAACCCGTCCAGCCGCTGCGGGTAGCTGCCCTGCAGCAACGGCAGATAGTGGTCCTTTCCGCGCATCGCGTCGAGCAGCAGGGCCGCATCCAGCGCATCATGGGCCAGCGGGCCGGAGACCGCGAGCTTAGGCGCACCCAGCGGATCAGCATATCCGTCCAGCACATCCGAGGGCACCCGGCCCAGCGAGGGCTTGAGCCCGATCAGCCCGCAAGCTGCCGCCGGAATCCGCACGGAGCCGCCGCCATCGGATCCCGCGCCCACCGGAATCATCCCGGCAGCGATCGCCGCGGCCTGCCCGCCCGAGGAGCCGCCGGAGGAGCGCTGGGGATCAAAGGGATTGCGCGAGGGCGCTGACACCTGGTTTTCCGAATGGCTGCTCAGCCCGAACTCCGGAACCTGCGTCTTGCCCAGGATGACCACGCCCTCGGAACGCAAGCGCCCCACCAGCGGGTGGTCGCGGGTGGCTTCTGGATGATCCACCGCGGCCGACCCATAGGTGGTGGGCATTCCGGCGACGTCGTTGAGGTCCTTGAATGCGGTGGGCAGCCCGTGCAGCCGGCCGGTCTTCCCTCGCGCCTGCGCCTCGTCGGCGGCCCGCGCGGCTGCCATGGCGTCCTTGGCAACATGCACAAAGGCGCCCAGATCCTTGTGCTGCTCGATGCGGTTCAGGTAGTGCTCGGTGAGCTCGCGGCTGGAAATCTCGCCACGGGCCAGATCGTCTCGCAATTTCAAGGCGCTGGAGGGAAACATGTCGGCTTTCGACGCAGGAAATGACTAGTCTTATAAGCAAACACCCTATAAGTGAGGAATGCTAGCCGTGAGCGATTTTGAAACTGTCTCGGTCAACGATGTCCCGAAGGATGCCTTCATCCTTGACGTGCGCGAGGACTTCGAATGGGAAGCAGGCCACGCAACCGGTGCCACCCACATCGTGCTCGGCACCCTGCCCGAGCGTGTTGGCGAGCTGGACCCGGACGTGGACACCTACGTGATCTGCCGTACCGGTGGGCGTTCGGCGCAGGCCGCCGCCTGGCTCACCGGCATGGGCCACACCGCTTTCAACATTGCCGGCGGATCCGACGCGTGGATTGAAGCAGGACTGCCCATGGAATCGGAGAACGGGCAGGAGCCGGCCGTCCGATGAAATACGCCTATCTGGGACCTGCCGGCACCTTCACCGAGTCGGCGCTGCTGCAGGTTCCCGGGGCTGAAGCAGCGCAGCGCATTCCCGCAGCAAATGTGAATGTCGCGCTGGCCATGGTGCGCGATGGAAGCGTCGACGCTGCGATGGTGCCGATCGAGAATTCGGTGGAGGGCGGCGTTTCGGCCACCCTGGACGCCATCGCCCAAGGCCAGGCCCTGCAGATCGTTGCCGAGATCCTGGTGCCCATCAGCTTCGTGCTGGCGGTGCGCCCGGGCATCGACTCGCTGGACCAGATCAAGCTCGTCTCCACCCACGGCCACGCGTGGGCGCAATGCCGTTTGTGGGCAGAGGCGAATATCCCCGGCGCCGTCTTCACCCCTGCCTCTTCCACCGCGGCTGCCGCGGTGGCTCTGGGCGATGATGAACCAGGGCATGATGCGGCGATCTGCAACCCGCTGGTGGCCGAGGAGCGCGGGCTGAACGTGCTGGTGCGCGGGGTTGAGGACAATATTGGCGCGGTCACCCGCTTTATCCTGGTCACCCGTCCGGGAAAGATCCCGGCGCCCAGCGGGGTGGACAAGTCCACGCTGATCATGCCGCTGCCCGAAGACCGCCCCGGCGCGCTGATGGAACTTCTTGAGCAGTTCACGGCGCGCGGGGTGAACCTTTCGCGCATTGAATCGCGTCCCACCGGAGAAGGCCTGGGGCAGTACTTCTTCTCCGTGGATTTTGAAGGCCACGTCGCCGACGAACGCGTTGCCGCGGCCCTGTCCGGGTTGCACCGCTTGTCCCCGGAGCTGCGTTTCCTCGGTTCCTACCCGGCAGCCCAGGGCGTTGAGCCCTTTGTTGATACGCACAATTCCGATGCCGCGTTCAGCGAAGCCCGCAGCTGGGTGCAGTCGCTGCGCGACCGGTTCTAGGCAGGTGCGCGAAGGCCCTGATCATCCTCGCGGGATCATCAGGGCCTTCGCTGTGTTCAGGCGGGGTTCGCAGCTATGGGGTGCGCAGGCGGAGCGCGCTGGGCGAAACGCTGACTTCCAGCTCATTGACCTCGCCGGTGGGGTCCCCGTCAATCTGGGTATTCATCGGCTCGGTGCAGCGAAGGGCGATGCCCGGGGTCTGGTAGAAGCTCATCACCGGAATCTTGTTCTTGGCCCGGAAGGCGGTCTTGAGCAGAATCCACATCCAGCCAGCGGCCGAGCGCGGAGACAGGATGACCGCGTCGAGCACGCCGTCATCAATTTTGGCGTCCGGGACGAAGTCCAGGCCCTGCAGCTTGCCGCAGTTGGCGAAGAGCACCGAGCGGACCTTGCGGTTCTGCCAGTTCTCATCGCCGTCCAGCTTGAAGTTGACCTTCTTGCGCTTGCCGGGCAGCTGGCGTAGGCCAGCCTCCGAGTAGGCGAGCCAGCCGACCTTGGATTTCAGCTCTTCATTGGTGTCGTCGAAAAGATCCGCGTCGGTGCCAACACCGGCGATGACCAGGAACGCATGGTCCGCCTCGCTGCCATCGAGCAGCTTCAGCTTCATGTGCCCCACATCGATTCGGCGCACCATGCCCCGCACTGCCACCAGTGCTGCGGTGTGCAGGTCATCAATGGGGATCTCGACATTGCGCGCGAGCAGGTTGCCGGTGCCCAGCGGAAGGATGCCCAACGAGGCATCGGTGCCTTCGAGCACCTCTGCCACGGCGCGAATCGTACCGTCGCCGCCCGCGGCAATAATTGTGTCGCATTGCGCATCCAGGGCTTCCCGGGCCGCATCCTGGCCCGGGTTCTCCTTGGTGGTGTGCAGAACCAGTGGCGCTTCGATGCCTGCTTCAGCGCAAACCCGCTCCACGGCCTTCTGCGCTTCTTCCGCACCTGACTTGGAAGGATTGATGACCAGTGCCACCTTGCCCGGGGTGGCGTGTTCGGCCGCTACCGGCTCTTGCGCCGAGGGCAAGCGGTAGTGCGAGAGCTTGCGCACCGAGTACCAACTGGTTGCCGCGACGGCAGCTGCGGCAGCCACGGCAGCGAAAACGATCACACGATTTGTCTGCATAGTGCTTTCATCGTACTCATGATTGCTACGCTTTATGTGTGATCGACCTTAAAATGCTCACCGAAAATCCGGATTTGTACCGTGCCTCGCAACGCGCGCGCGGTGCCGACGAGTCGTTAATTGACCAGCTGCTGGCAGCTGACACGGCACGTCGTGAAACCATCGCCACCTACGAACGCCTGCGTGCCGAGCAGAATGCGTTCTCCAAGAAGGTCGGCCAAGCCAAGGGGGAGGAGCGCTCCGCGCTGCTGGCCGAGGTCAAGGAGCTGGCCGCTTCGGTCAAGTCCGCCCAGGCCCAGTCCGATGAGGCCGCTGCCAAGTGCACCGAGCTGCAGCGCCTGATCCCGAACTTGATCATCGAGGGCATTCCTGCCGGCGGCGAAGACGACTTCACGGTCGTCAAGCACGTGGGCACCATCCGCGATTTCAAGGCCGAGGGCTTCGAGCCGCTGGACCACCTGCAGATCGGCGAGAAGCTCGGCGCCATCGACATGGAACGCGGCGCCAAGGTCTCCGGCTCGCGCTTCTACTTCCTCAAGGGCATCGGCGCCCGGCTGGAAATCGCGATGATGAACATGGCCCTGGACGTGGCCCTGGAGCGCGGGTTCACCCCGATGATCACCCCGACCCTGGTGCGCCCCGAAACCATGCAGGGCACCGGCTTCGACGTGGCCCACGATGACGAGATCTACAAGCTCGAGCGCGACAACATGTACCTGGTTGGCACCTCCGAGGTGGCCCTGGCCGGATACCACGCGGACGAGATCATGGACCTGTCCGAAGGTCCACTTCGCTACGCCGGCTGGTCCTCCTGCTACCGCCGCGAGGCCGGCTCGGCTGGCAAGGACACCCGCGGCATCATCCGCGTGCACCAGTTCAACAAGTTGGAGATGTTCATCTACACCAGCGTGGAGAACGCCGAAGCCGAGCACCAGAACCTGCTGGCGATGGAAGAAGAAATGCTCGGCCGCATGGAACTTCCCTACCGGGTGATCGACACCGCCGCCGGAGACCTCGGCATGAGTGCTGCCCGCAAGTTCGACTGCGAAGCATGGGTTCCCACCCAGGACGCTTACCGCGAGCTGACTTCCACCTCGAACTGCACCACCTTCCAGGCCCGCCGCCTGAACATCCGCGAACGCGAAATCGTTGATGGAAAGCCGGGCAAGACCCGTGCGGTGGCAACGCTGAACGGCACCTTGGCTACCACCCGCTGGATTGTGGCAATTCTGGAAAACCACCAGAACGCCGACGGCTCGGTCAACGTGCCCAAGGCCCTGCAGCCATACCTTGGCGGACTTGAAGTGCTCAAGTAAAACAGGTTCAGCTAGTTGCCGGCCACCCCTTGCGGGTGGCCGGCAACTGCAGTTAATCAGCTGTTCAAGCGCACCTGTGCCGTGGGTCATCGCTTAACTGCGGCGGCAATGGTTAACTTGAGCCATGACAGTTATGACAAAGATCGGCAACGACGACCGACTGAATAAGCAGAAATTGATGATCTGCCTTGATGTGGACGGAACTATCGTCAACCATCAGGGGCAGATGAGCCAGCGGGTCCGCGAGGCTGCCCGGGCCGTGGTGGAGCAAGGCCATGAAGTGGTCATTTCCACCGGACGCTCCCTGGGCGCTGCCCTTCCGGTTATGGAAGAGCTGGGCATTGACCACGGCTATGTGGTTGTCAGCAATGGCGGAGTGCTGGCCAAGGTGGCAGACGGCGACGTCGAAGTGATCCACCGCGAAGTCTTTGATCCTTCCGTCGCCTTGAAGGCGCTCTGGAAGCAATTGCCCAAGGCCAAGTACGCGCTGGAAAACGAGCGCGGCGAATTTCTTTCCAACCAGGCTTTTGGCGATGCCAGCTTCGGCGCCGAAACCAGGGTGGTCGATTTTGACGAATTGCTGAGCAACAAGGCCGTGCGTGTTGTGGTGTTCTCCACCGATAACACCGCCGAAGAATTCGGCCATGCGGTGCAAGGCCTGGGCTTGTCAGGAGTCACCTACTCGGTCGGCTGGACCGCTTGGCTGGATATCGCCGCCGACGGCACCACCAAGGCCAGCGGCCTGGAGCGCCTGCGCGCGATCCTCGAGTTTGATTTGGCAGATTCCCTGGCCGTAGGCGATGGCCGCAATGACATCGAAATGCTCCAGTGGGCCGGACATGGCGTGGCCATGGGCCAGGCACCGGACGAGGTCAAGGACGCGGCAGATGCGGTGACCGAAGGCGTAGACGAGGACGGCTTGGCGATCATCCTCGAAGGCCTGCTTAAGGACTAGCCCTATTGCAGGGACAATGGCTGCTGCCTGCCGTGCCCTAGAGCTGGTCGGTGAATTCCAGCAGCCGGGCGATGGCAGCCCGGGCTCCGAGCTCGTCGTTGTATCCGGAACGCACGATGGCGGCGGATACCGCCTGCGGGGTGATGCCGAGGATCTCGGCCACCGCTTTCTGCTGGCCGCGCACTCCCGGGGTCAGCAGATCCACCACGGACCATTCGGCTTCGGTCCTGGTGCGGATCCACTGGCCCAGCATGCGCAGCAGCCCTTCTAATTCGGCATCCATCTCATCGGTGCCGGAGGAAACGCAGATCGGCACTCGTTCGCCGCGATGGCTGGCCGCTTCGAGGGCGCCCAGCGCACGGCGTGCGGCCTTGCCCTCTACCAGGTCCGCCTCGGAGGGCACCGGCTCGTACAGGCTGCCGATGCCCAGTCCGATATTGCAGAAGTTCAACCTTGTCACGCGCATCAGCGCATCCACCGCGGCGTCGGGATCCCTGGGCACGCCCAGCAGCAGCTGTCCGCTCAGCGCGTTGAAGGGCGCTAGGGTGTCCACCTGGGAGAGCTGATGCCACAATTGCTCGCTGGCGTCGGCAACATCGGTAACCGAGCGGGGCCGGGGGCTGAGCGCAACGACAAACATATTTCCAGTATTGCCTGTGCAAGCGGGTTTGTCGCGAGTACTGCCCGAGATGTTGCCGTTATTGTTGTTCCGGCAAGCGCACGCTGGTACGTGCAACAAAGAGCTGCGTGGCCGGCCCGATGAGCACTGCATAGGCCACGGTGCCCAGGCCCACCGGACCACCCAGCAGCCATCCGACGCCCAATACCGACAGCTCCAGCGCGGTGCGGATCAGCCGCAATGAAAGCCCGGTGCGCAGATGCAATCCGGTCATCAATCCATCACGCGGACCCGGGCCGAAGTGGCTGCCGATGTAGAGAGCTCCGCCCAAGCCGTTGATGAGGATTGCAACCGCCAAGGTCAGGATCTGCCAGCCAAGGCCATTGATTGATGGCAAAAAGCGCAGGAAGAAGTCCAGCGCTATGCCCAGGTACAGCGTGTTGGCAATGGTTCCCAGCCCTGGCCACTGGCGCAACGGGATCCATGCGAGTAGGACCAGCGCGCCAACCAGGATGATGATGGTGCCCAGCGAGAGCGGCACGTGGTTGGCGATGCCCAGATGCAGCACATCCCATGGATCCACGCCCAGCTGTGCCCGGATGATCATGGCCATCGCAAGGGCGTAGAGCGACAAGCCTGCAAAGAGGTTAAAGAATCGCAAAGGCAATCGCCCGCTGGCGAGCTGCTGGCGCGGAGTCAGATTAGTGATGGTCATGAATAAAATAATCCGGTAAATTGGCCATGTAAAAAAGAGCCAATTTTGAAAAGGTGGACTTATGGGACGCGTCACAGGCGCTGCGCTGGCCGGCATGCTTGGAACGGCCGACTCTTCCCAGCCGGCCTACCGGTGGCTTTTTGAGACCTTGCGCTCGCTCATTGCCAATGGCCGGATCCTGCATGGCGCGGTATTGCCCAGCGAACGCGAAGCCGTCGCCCGCCTGGGACTGAGCCGCACCACGGTCTCCCGTGCCTACGCCGAACTGCGCGAAAGCGGCTATGCCAGTTCCCGCCAAGGCTCGGGAACCATCGCGCAGATTCCCGGAGGACCAGTGGCGGGCGGAGCCGAGCCCTTGCCGCTGGGTGGTTTTGGGCCGACGCCGGGAAGCACCGCACTCGATCTCACCTGCGCGGCACCCAATGCACCCACGGGGATGCTCGAAGAGTTCCAAACGGCCCTGGAGCAATTGCCGCGGTACGCGGCCACCATGGGCTACTACCCGCTGGGCATTGAACCGCTGCGACTGGCCCTGGCCGATTACTACACCCGCAAAGGCTTGCCTACCGGGCCGGACCAGATCATCGTCACCTCCGGCGCCCTCTCCTCGGTGGCAGCCGCAGGGCGAGCGGTGATGGCCCGCGGGCAGAGCGTGCTGGCAGAATCCCCGACCTACCCCAATTCGCTGCTCGCGCTCAAGGCGCATGGTGCTCGCACCGCGGCAGTGCCCATTGGCCCTGAGGGCTCGGATATGGAGCAGATCTCTTCGGCCCTGCGCACGGTGTCCCCGAGCATGATGCTATGCCTTCCCGACTTCCACAATCCGGTGGGAACCCTGCTGAATAACGCCCGGCGAGAGCGCTGGGCGGCAGAACTGGACCGATCCGGAACCATTGGCGTCATCGATGAAACCTGCGCCGAACTGTGGCTGGATGCCGAGCCGGAAGTCCTGCCCATGGCCGCGTTCTCCAAGAACCTGATCACCGTGGGCAGTGCCAGCAAATCCCACTGGGGCGGACTGCGCCTTGGCTGGCTGCGCACCCCGCGGCACCTATCAGGTGCACTGGCCCGTTCGCGCATGAGTATGGATCTCGGGGCTCCGGTGCTGGAGCAATTGGTGTTGGCGCAGTTGCTGAACTCGGGTGCAACCCTCGCGCAGAGTACCCGGGATTCCTTGCGGGATAACCGGGACTGGATGATCGCCGAGCTGCAGCGGCTGCTGCCCGAATGGAAGCCGAATAGGCCAGCAGGCGGACTGAGCCTCTGGTGCCAGCTGCCCCAGCCGCGCTCCAGCGCCCTGGCCCGCCACCTCAGGTCAGTCCTGCTGGCCCCGGGCTCCACCTTTGCCGTTGAGGGCCACGGGCTGGAACACTACCTGCGCCTGCCTTTCGCGCAGGAAAGAGCCGATCTGGAGCAGGCGCTTCCCGCTATCGCCGAGGCCTGGCACAAGGTGGCGGTCTAGGAATTGATTGGTGCCGGCGCTTATTTGATCGCGGCCAGTGCAACGCTTAGACCCGCAGTGAGATGTTCAAGGGATCCGCGGGATTGGACTGGTGCGCTGTCGTCGGTCTCGGCGCCCACGGAGGCTGTCTGCCCCTCGGGGCGCAGAGCTGGCACATGGATGAAAAGCGCCGGAACTTCCTGCCCGTAGGCGAGGTACGCGATGTGGTTGCAAACAAATCTCCCGGCATCCTCGGAGAGATAGGCGGCATGCCCATGCTGGTGCAATGCCCGGAGCACAGCTTGGGGATCCACTGTGGCGCTGCGGAAGAAATCCCCTCCCTGGATGATGGCCTGCTGTGCCGGCTGGGCACCATCATTATCCGCAATGCGGGCGTTGTCCTCATTGGCGCTGCGGACTTCAATGCTGATCTCATCCCGGCCGCCAGCCTCGCCCACGCAGACCAGGGCATCGGGCCGATGCTCCTGCAATAGCGCAGCCAGAACCTCCCCGGAGCGCCGGAAGGAAACCGGCAAGATTGCCGTACTGATTCGGTGGCCGTCCAAGTGTTCGGGAAGCAGCCGGATGGCTTCGCCGCTGGCGTTGTACTGGTCGTTGCCGAAGGGCTCGAAGCCGGTCACCAAAAGATGCATGAACCCATTATGGGCCTAAAGTGTCGGTGCGAGTTGATAGATCTTGGGTGTACGTCCAATCGAAAGCCTCTGGATAGGTGCTCATGGTTATCGCGGTTCTAATACTCGTCATCCTTAATATTCTCGCAACGGCATGTATTGCCCTGCTGCTGATTCGCCGCACACCAGGCAACGATCAAGCGCAGATTCGGGACTCCGTGCGCTCTGCCAACGCCGAATTGCGCCAAGAGCTGGGAACCCAGCGCAATGAACTGCGCCAAGGCATGGCAGAAGTGCGCTCCGAGATTGACGCCAAGCTCAGCGCCATGAGCGAATCCAACGCCAACCGGCACATCCAGATCCAGCGGCTGCTCCAACAGGAAATGGAGAAGCTGCGCTCCGGCAACGAAGCCAAGCTGGAAAAGATGCGCGAGACCGTGGACGAGAAGTTGCAGGGAACCTTGGAGAAGCGCTTGGGCGAATCGTTCGAATTGGTCAGCAAGCGGCTGGAAATGGTCCAGCAGGGCCTCGGCGAGATGCAGTCGCTGGCCCAGGATGTTGGCGGGCTCAAGCGCGTGCTCACCAATGTGAAGAGCCGCGGCTCCTGGGGTGAAGTCCAGCTCTCGCGCCAGCTGGAAGATATCCTCACCGCGGAGCAGTATGAGCAAAACGTCGCGGTGGTCCCCGGCAGCCGCGAAGTCGTGGAGTTCGCCGTGATCCTGCCCGGGCGAGATGCCGGAACCATTTACCTGCCCATTGACTCCAAGCTTCCGCAGGAAGACTATGAGCGCTTGCTCGATGCCCAGGAGGCGGGCGAGAAGGCTGCCATCGATGCGGCGGCCAAGGCGCTGAACCGGGCGATTATCGAGCAGGCGAAACTGATCTCCAGCAAGTACATCGCCCCGCCCTACAGCACCGACTTCGCGATCATGTACCTGCCCACCGAAGGGCTCTTCGCCGAAGTCGTGCGCAGCCCCGGCCTGGCCAGCAAGCTCCAGACCGAGCATCGCGTGCTAGTCACCGGGCCGACTACCCTGATGAGCCTGCTGAACTCGCTGCAGATGGGTTTCCGGACGCTGGCCATTGAAAAACGCAGCAGCGAAGTCTGGCAAGTGCTCTCTGCAGCCAAGGAAGAATTCCGCAAATACGGGGACGTCTGGGACAAGCTGGGCAAGCAGCTGGCCACCGCGCAGAACACTGTCCGGGAGGCCGGAACGCGCACGCGCGCCGTGGAACGCAAACTCAAAGATGTCCAGACCCTGGAAGTCGCCGCCCAAGAAGATGTGCTCACCGGATTGCTCCCCGAGGCCTAGGAACGGCCGATGCGCATGCACCGCGTGTAATCCAGATGACCCCGGAACCTGAAAAAGGCGGCGACCCCCGTCTCGGGGGCCACCGCCATTGCAGCTCAAGCCTAGCGACTAGGCCTTGAAGCGCTCGATGGAGCGAGCCAGCTCGGCCTCGGCAGCCTCGCGGCCTTCCCAGCCCTCGGCCTTGACCCACTTGCCTGGTTCCAGGTCCTTGTAGCGGGTGAAGAAGTGCTCGATCTCCTTGATCAGCCACTCGTCGATGTCCTCAAGTTCCTTGATGTGGTCAAAGCGCTTGTCGGCAGGAACACACAGCAGCTTGGCATCGCCACCGCCATCGTCGGTCATGTTGAAGACGCCGATGGGGCGGGCTTCGACAACAACACCCGGGATCAGGTCAACACCCGGGATGAAGACCATGGCGTCCAATGGATCGCCATCTTCGCCCAGGGTATCGTCGAAGTAGCCGTAGTGGGTTGGGTACTGCATCGAGGTGAACAGCACGCGATCCAGGCGCAGGCGGTGGGTCTCGTGGTCGATCTCGTACTTGACGCGCGATCCGGTCGGGATCTCGATGGTCACGTCGTGGCTCATGAAAAGCACGCTCCTGAACTAGTCTTAGGGTTATCCGCTAATAAGGGTATCGCCCCGCAGGGCCCCTTCGATAAAACTTCGAGAGGAATGTAACCATATGAACACTGCCGCCCGACGCGCGATTACGCTGGGGGTGGCTGTGCTGGCAGTGGTTGCAGTCATTCTGGCCATGGTGCTGGCCCCGCGGTTCTTCACCGGTGAACCCGAGGCCTTCTACACGCCGGCCAGTGCCCACGTTGCTGAAAAAGAGCCGGTCGCCGTGGCAGATCTCAACCCGGAAGCCCCGGTGCCGGATACCGCCGCACTGACCGCGCAACTGGATGCGATCCTCGCTGACACTTCCGATGGCACCAGCTTCACTGCGCAGGTGGTCGACGTCGCCAGCGAAACGGTGCTCTATAACCGCAACGCCGACACCAGCGGCACCCCGGCCTCCAGCCTGAAGGTGGTGACCGCGCTGGCCGCCCTGGAAACCCTGGGCGGAGATAGCCAGCTGTCCACCTCGGTACTGCTTGATGGAAATACCCTGATCCTGCGCGGCGGGGGAGACGTGCTGCTGGGCGACGGAAAATCAGACCCCGGACATCCCAAGGGCTACGCGGGGCTGGCCACCCTGGCCGAGCAAACGGCCAAGGAACTCGAATCCCGCGGGGTTGGCGACGTCTCGCTGTGGCTTGACGATTCGCTATTTGGCGACGCGCACAATAATGCCGCCTGGGACAAGTCGCTGTTCACCTCCAATAACATCGGCGAGGTGTACCCGATAGCGCACTATGCCGGGCGCGCCGGTCAAAGCACTGATACCGCCTACCAATCCGACGCCGCCGAACAAGTCCGCAAGGTTTTCGCCCAAGAGCTCGGCGCCTCGGTGCAGGTCAATGAGGGCGGTCGCGGATCCCATGAGGGCGGGGAGCAGATCGCCGAGGTGAAATCCGCCCCGCTGCGCCAGATCATCAAGCACATGTTGCTGGTCTCCGACAACTACATCGCCGAAACCATGGGGCGGCTGGTGGCCATCAAGCGGGGCATGGCCCCGGAGCAGGCCGGAGCAGCGGTAGCGGCGGTGGCCAGCGAACACGGCGCCGAGGGGGCGGATCTGGCCGATACCAGCGGCCTGGCCGCGCAGGACAAGATCTCGCCCGCCGCGCTGACCGCAGTGCTGCGCGCGGCGGCCACCAGCCCCAAGCCTGAATTGCGCGAGCTGGTGTATTCGCTGCCGGTGGCCGGATACAACGGGACGCTCATGAAGCGCCTGGGCCAGCCGTCCACCCTGGGGCTGGTGCGCGCCAAAACCGGATCCCTGACCGGGGTAGCCACGTTGACCGGCATGACTATCACCCAGGACGGGCGCTTGCTCGCCTTCTCGATTTTTGCCCACCAGCCGGGCGGAGCACTCGCGCCGCATAAGCCGATTATCGACTCTGCAGTGGCCGCCATCCGCGGATGCGGCTGCCAGAGCTAAAAGGAGCAGGAGCAGCAGATGAACCAGGTTGTCGATTGGAAATTGGCGGCCAATGCCGCCAGGACGCTGATGCCTGCAGGGCCCAGAATCATCAAGAAGGATGCCGCGCGCATTGTCGAGGAATTGCGCATCGCCGCCGGTGAAGGGCTAGCCGAGGCCGAGAAGATCTCCAAGCTTCTCTCCACCGCGCCTTCGCAGACCCTGGTGGTGGATCGTGCCGGCTGGGCCAAGGCGGTCAGCCAGAACTTTGCGGCCATGCTTCCCGAGCAGGCCAACGTTCCCGCCATGGTTCCGGCGGTGGCCGGAGCCGAGCTCGGTGCGGTGCTCTCCGTGCTGGGCACCCGGGTGCTGGGCCAATTCGATCCCTTTGTCGGGCCGCGGCTGCTGCTCAACGCCCCGACCATCACCCAGATCCGCGGCGAACTGAACCTGAACGCCAGGGATTTCTATCTGTGGATTGCCACCCATGAGCAGACCCACCGGCTGCAGTTCGAGCATGCGCCCTGGATCCCCGAGGTCATGAAGTCCATCCTCGCCGAAGCCTTCGGCCCGCTGGAGGATGAAGGGTCGATGAACCAGCTCGGCGAGCGGCTGAAGGCCATGAAGTCGGAGGTCGGCGAGCTGACCAGCATCATGTCCGTGCTGGAGGGCCATGCCATGGTGGTGATGAACGACGTCACCAGCATTGGCAGCATCAAGACCATTCGGCGGCGCTTCGAGGCGCGCGGCGAAAACCGTTCGGTGCTGGCCACCCTGCTGGGCAAGCTGCTGGGCCTTGATGCCAAGGCGCTGCAGTACAAGCGCGGAGCCAAGTTCGTGCGCCACGTGGTGGACGAGATCGGCTATGAAGGCTTCAACCAGGTTTTCAGCTCCCGGGAACTGTTCCCCAGCGCCGAAGAACTCGATCACCCAGAACGCTGGCTGGCCCGCACCCGATGAGCCATGCTTTGCGCGCAGCGCGCGCCGCGATTGCCAAGGCCACCTCGCCGGGGCTGGCCCTGATCGGGGTCTCCGGCGGTGCCGACTCCCTGGCCCTGGCCATTGCCGCCGCCACCCTGCCCGGGGCCTTCGGCGCGGTGATTGTCGATCACGGCCTGCAGCCAGGCAGCGCACAGGTTGCCGCGCGGGCTGCCGGGCAATGCCGCGAGCTGGGCCTGGATCCGGTCCTGGTCTGCCCGGTGCGCACCGCCGGCGATGAAGCCTCGGCTCGCGCCGCACGCTACGGGCAATTCGAGCAGGCGCTGGCCAGCACCGGCGCCCGTCAGCTCTTGCTCGCCCACACCCGCGATGACCAGGCCGAGCAGGTGCTGCTCGGGCTGGTGCGCGGTTCAGGCACCAGGTCCCTGGCCGGGATGCCGGCCGAACGCGGCCCCTACCGCCGGCCCCTGCTTGGGCTGACCCGGAAGCAGACCGAAGAGATCTGCCGCGAGGCGGGCGTCGAATACTGGGAGGACCCGAGCAATGCGGACACCGGCTTCCGGCGGAACCTGATCCGGCATGCCACGCTGCCGTTGCTGCGCGAACAGCTCGGCGAGCATCTGCCCGAAGCGCTGGCCCGCACCGCCGCACTGGCTGCCGCCGACGCCGACGCCCTGGACCTGTGGGCACAGCAGGCCAAGGAACAGCACGGGCTTCAGCTGCGCGCGCTGTCCGGGCTTCCGGTGGCCGTGGCCTCGCGGGTAGTGCGGCTTGGCGCCATCGAAGCCGGCGCAAAAAATCTGGGCCATGAGCGAACACAGGCGCTGTGCGCGCTGGCCGGAATCGGCGGGCCCAAGTCCAAATCCGCTGGTCCGGTGCAGCTGGATGGCAAAATCAGCGCCTTCCGGCGAGGTCCGGTGATCGTTTTCACGAGCACCGGCTCAACAACACTTCGCTAAATGTGGCACTCTAGGTAAGTACCACACCTCTAGAATCAGGAGAACCCTCGTGGATTCCACTGCAGTCGAAGCCGATCTGGCGCATGTTCTGTACACCAAGGAAGAAATCCAGGCTCGCGTGGCGGAACTCGCCGCGCAGATCGACAAGGACTACGAGGGCCGCGACATTCTCGTTGTGGGTGTGCTCAAGGGTGCCGTGATGATCATGGCCGATCTGGTCCGCGCGCTGAATTCGCACCTGACCATGGACTGGATGGCAGTCTCCTCCTACGGCTCGGGCACCCAGTCCTCCGGCGTGGTGCGCATCCTCAAGGACCTGGACTCGGATCTGATGGGCAAGCACGTGCTGATCGTCGAGGACATCATCGACTCCGGCTTGACCCTGTCCTGGCTGAAGTCCAACCTGGAATCCCGCGGCCCGGCCTCGGTGGAAATCTGCACCCTGCTGCGCAAGCCGGAGGCCGCCAAGGTCGAGATCGACGTCAAGTACGTCGGCATGGACATCCCGAACGAATTTGTCGTGGGCTACGGCCTGGACTACGCGGAAAAGTACCGCAACCTCGATTGCGTGGGCACTTTGGCTCCGCACATCTACCAGTAGGGAACTTTTTTCGCCACGAGGGCGTTGAGAAGTATCGAAGGTGGCGTGACCCGGACGCCAGAGCAGTGCGTGAGGGGGATGCGTGAGGCGCGGGGCCTTGCGGATCAATGAAAACGAAGAAGCTTTTTAATAGCTGGATCATTTGGGTCCTGGTTGGCGTTATCGCCGTAGTGCTGTTCTTGCCGATGGTCTTCGGCAACAGCTCTGCGAAGGTGGACACCTCGGTGGGCCTGCAGCAGCTGGCCGGTGGCAATGTCACCGAAGCCAAGATGTTCGACGGGGACCAGCGGGTCGATTTGAAGCTGCGCGATGCGCTGAAGGTCGACGGCGTGGACAAGGGCAACGCGGTGAGCTTCTACTACTCCACCGCGCGTGCCGAGCAGGTCGTCAACGCGATCAACAAGGCCGAACCGGGCAAATTCACCGATCAGCCGGTCCAGAGCAACTGGCTGCTCTCGATGCTGGGCGTGATCATCCCGTTCCTGCTGATCGCCGGAATCTTCTGGTTCATCCTCGCCCGCTCCCAGGGCGGCGGCTCCAAGGTCATGCAGTTCGGCAAGTCCAAGGCGAAGCTGATCACCAAGGACATGCCGCAGGTGACCTTCAAGGACGTCGCCGGCGCCGACGAGGCCGTGGAGGAGCTCCACGAAATCAAGGAGTTCCTGCAGGAGCCTGCCAAGTTCCAGGCCGTGGGCGCGAAGATCCCCAAGGGCGTGCTGCTCTACGGCCCTCCGGGCACCGGCAAGACCCTGCTGGCCAAGGCCGTCGCCGGCGAGGCCCAGGTGCCGTTCTACTCGATTTCCGGCTCTGACTTCGTGGAAATGTTCGTCGGCGTGGGCGCCAGCCGCGTCCGCGACCTGTTCGAACAGGCCAAGAACAACTCCCCGGCGATCATCTTCGTTGACGAGATCGACGCCGTCGGACGCCATCGCGGCGCCGGCATCGGCGGCGGCAACGATGAGCGCGAGCAGACCCTGAACCAGCTGCTGGTGGAAATGGACGGCTTCGACGCCACCACCAACGTCATCCTGATCGCCGCCACCAACCGCCCGGACGTGCTGGACCCGGCGCTGCTGCGACCGGGGCGCTTCGACCGCCAGATCCCGGTGGAGGCACCGGATCTGAAGGGCCGCGAAGACATCCTGAAGGTCCACGTCAAGGGCAAGCCGATGGATGCCACCGTGGATTTGAATGCCGTGGCCAAGAAGACCCCGGGCTACACCGGCGCCGATTTGGCCAACGTGCTCAACGAAGCCGCGCTGCTCACCGCCCGCTCCAACGCGAACCTGATCGACGACCGCGCGCTGGACGAGGCCATCGACCGCGTGATGGCCGGCCCGCAGAAGCGCACCCGGCTGATGGACGAGCACGAGCGCAAGGTCACCGCCTACCACGAGGGCGGCCACGCCCTGGTGGCCGCGGCCATGAACCAGACCGCTCCGGTCACCAAGATCACCATCCTGCCGCGCGGCCGCGCCCTGGGCTACACCATGGTGGTGCCCGAGTCGGACAAGTACTCGGTGACCCGCAACGAGCTGCTGGACCAGATGGCCTACGCCATGGGCGGGCGCGTGGCCGAGGAGATCGTCTTCCACGACCCCTCCACCGGCGCGTCCAACGACATCGAGAAGGCCACCTCCACGGCCCGCAAGATGGTCACCGAATACGGCATGAGCGAAAAGGTCGGCGCGGTGCGCCTGGCCGGCTCGGCCGCGGAGCAGCAGATGGGCGGTGCCCAGCGCGAATTCTCCGAGGAGATGGCGCACCTGGTGGACCAGGAAGTGCGCGAGCTGATCGAGCAGGCGCATAACGACGCCTACCAGGCGCTCACGGCCAACCGCCATGTGCTCGACCGCCTGGCGCTGGCCCTGCTGGAGCGCGAGACGCTGAACCAGAAGGAAATCGCCGAGATCTTCTCCGACCTGCAAAAGCGCGAGGTGCGCGATGTGTGGCTGAGCAATGAGGGGCGTCCGGTCCACTCAGAAGGCCCGGTATTAAGCCCCAAGGAGCGCGCAGCTTCCTCGACCGACTAGGATCGAAGCGTGAGTGAACTAGAACAGATCGATCAGCCGCGGATCGCGGCAGCCGTCCGCGAGATCCTGGAGGCCATTGGCGAAGATCCCGATCGCGACGGCCTGGCAGAGACCCCCAAGCGGGTGGCCAAGGCCTACGCTGAATTCTTCGCCGGCTTGCACCAGAACGCGGCAGAGCACCTGTCGACCACTTTCGACATCGAGCATGACGAGATGGTCCTGGTCAAGGACATCCCGTTCTACTCGACCTGCGAGCACCACCTGGTGCCCTTCTACGGATCGGCGCATATCGGCTACATCCCGGGCAAGGGCGGCAAGGTCACCGGGCTGTCCAAGCTGGCCCGGCTGGTCGAGGTCTACGCCCGCCGCCCGCAGGTCCAGGAGCGGCTGACCACGCAGATCGTCGATTCGCTGGTGGAGCACCTGAACCCGGCCGGCGCGATCGTCGTCGTCGAATGCGAGCACATGTGCATGTCCATGCGCGGGGTGCAAAAGCCCGGAGCGAAGACCGTGACCAGTGCGGTGCGCGGCCAGCTGCGGGAAACCGCCACCCGTGCCGAAGCCATGAGCCTGATCCTCGGAAAGTAGGAAACCCATGTCGCTAGGCGCCATCCCGGGCACCGGCCCGAATACCAGCCCCCTGCCCGTGATCCGCAAGTCCAAGGTCAAGACCCTGGCAGACCTGCCCACCGGCCGCACCCTGGTCATGGGCATCCTGAACGTCACCGAGGACTCCTTCTCCGATGGCGGTGCGTACCTGTCCGCCGACGCGGCGATCGACCGCGGGCTGAAGCTGCTGTACTCCGGCGCCGACATCATCGACGTGGGCGGCGAATCCACCCGCCCGGGCGCCAAGGAGATTGATCCTGCCCTGGAGCAGTCGCGCATCATCCCGGTGATCGAAACCCTGGTGAAGGCCGGGGCGATCGTCTCGGTGGACACCATGCATGTGGACACCGCCCGCGCGGCCATCAACGCCGGCGCGCACATCATCAACGACGTCTCCGGGCTGACCTACGAAGCCGGCATGCCCGAGCTGATCGCTCAGACCGGCGTGCCCTACGTGCTGATGCACCGCCGCGGCACCGCGCAGTCCATGGTGGCCGAAGCGAACTACGAGAACGTGGTCGCCGAAGTCATCGGCGAGCTGCGCACCCTGCGCGACGAATTCGTGGCCAAGGGCGTGGCCCCGGAGCAGATCATCATCGATCCGGGACTGGGCTTTGCCAAGGACGCCGAACACAACTGGGCGCTGCTGGGCCGCCTGGATGCCCTCGAAGAGCTGGGCCACCGGGTGCTGATCGGCACCAGCCGAAAGCGCTTCCTCGGTGAGCTGCTGGCAGAGTCCGGCACCAGCCGTGCCCCGCTGCAGCGCGATGCCGCCACCGCGGCCACCACCGCGCTGGCCGCCAGGGACCAGGCGTGGGCCGTGCGCGTGCATGACGTGGTGGGCAGCCGCGACGCCATTGAAGTCGTGAAGGCCTATGGATCGCATTAGCATCTACGGGATTTCTGCCACCGGCTACCATGGGGTTTTCGACCATGAAAAGCGCGACGGCCAGCAGTTCATCATTGACGTGGTGCTGCACGTGGACATCACCCGCGCCGCCGCCAGCGACAACGTGGCGGACACCGTGCACTACGGCGAAGTCAGCGAGCTGGTGGTCGCCCAGATCCAGGCCGGGCCCTGGGACCTGATCGAGAAGCTGGGCAGCGAAATCGCCGAGGCGATCCTCGCGGCCTACCCCGGCGTGCAACAAATCGACGTGGTGGTGCACAAGCCGCAGGCCCCGATCCCGGTGCCCTTCAGCGATGTCACCATCTCGCTGACCCGCCGCCAGAAGCAGCACACCGCGATCATTGCGCTGGGCGCCAACCTCGGCGACCCGCAGGCCACCTTGGCCCAGGCGGTGAAGGACCTGGGCGAAGAGCTGGAAATCCTCAAGGCCTCGCCGCTGGCCATCACCAAGCCGGTAGGCGGCCCGCCGGACCAGCCGGACTACACCAACCAGGTCATTGAAGTGCGCACCCGGCGCTCGGCCCATGAGCTGCTGGACCTGTGCCAGCGCATCGAAGCCAAGCACCACCGGACCCGCGAGGTGCGCTGGGAAGCCCGCACCCTGGATTTGGATCTGATCGCCTACGACCAGCTGCGGCTGCACGACGAGCGCTTGACCCTGCCGCACCCGCGGGCAGCCATCCGCGGATTCGTGCTGGCCCCATGGAGCTGGATGGACCCCGACGCGGTCCTTGACGGCCAGCTGGTCTCCCGCCTGGCCGCCAGCGCGGCCGATACCAAGGACATCATCCGGCTATGACCAAGCTGAAGCTGCGCTGGGTGCTGTGGTGCGCGGTGATCGGGGCCTTCGCCGGCTGGATCGCGCTGCGCGTGCTCACCGCCGCCGGCCGCTACGCCCCGGTGCTGGACTATTCGGCCCTGTACTCGCTGGGCGCGGTCTGCGCGGTGATCCTGTTCCTGGGGATCCGCGTCAAGCGCTCCTCGATGGGCAAATCCCACTTCGAGCCGATCGCGGCGGCCCGCACCCTGGTGCTGGCCCAGGCCTCGGCCTACGCCGGCGCGGTCATCACCGGCTGGCATGTGCCGGCCATGATCACCCTGTGGCTGGCCAATGGCCAGAGCCCCACGCTGACCCGCTCGCTGGTGCTGGCCGGTGCCGGGGTGCTGATGGTGATCGTCGGCTATATTGTCCAGCATCTGTGCAAGCTACCTCCGGAGGATACCGATGGCACCAACGATTCCGTGGTCACCGAATAGCTTCACCCCCGCCGACCCCGCCTACTTCAAGGTCAAGCTCACCACCTGGGCGGTGGCCTGGGGGCTGGTCCTGCTCGCCAGCCTCGTCCCGGGCGTGCTGCTGGCCACCGGCGTGAAGGTGGCCCTGTGGCTGGCCATCATCCCGGCGGCCCTAGTGCTGGTGATTGCGCTGCTGGTCCTGCGCATCCTGCGCCGCCAGGTCCAGGCCCTGGGCTACCTGGAACGCGAGGAGGACTTCGTGGTCCGCTCCGGGGTGATGTGGCGCAAGCAGCTGGTCATCCCCTACGGGCGCATGCAATATGTCGAGGTCAACAGCGGCCCGGTGGAACGCCGCTACGGATTGTGCCAGTTGACGCTGAATACCGCGGGGGCCGGGGCCACCGCCCACGTCTACGGATTGCCCGAAGCCCAGGGCCAGGCGCTGCGCGAGCGGCTTGTGGCCGCCGGCGAGGAGAAAATGCTGTGAGCCAGGACGAACACTGGCAGCGGGTGCATCCAGCCAGCCCCTTCGTGCGCGGCTGGCTGGCCATCGTGGGCCTGCTCTACATCTACTGGCAGAACACCGACGAGCTCTCCCTGGCCGAACGCTTTGCCGGGGACCGGCTGATCTGGACGGTGGCCCTGGCCGGTGCGGCGCTGCTGGTGGTGCTCGTGTTCTACTTCCTGTCCTGGTACTTCACCCGCTACAAGCTCACCTCTTCGCATGTCTATGTGAACTCGGGGACGATCTTCCGCAGCCAGAAGCAGGCGCGCATCGACAAGGTGCAGGGCATCGACATCGCCCAGCCGCTGCTCGCCCGGCTCCTGGGGCTGGCCGAGCTGCGCTTCGACGTGGCAGACTCCTCCGAATCGGTGCTGCGCCTGGCCTTCTTGTCCAAGGCCGATGCCCATGCCCTGCGCCAGCTGATCCTGCAGCGGGCCGCCGGGCAGGGCGCCAGCGACCAGGCCGCCAGCGAACAGCCCGCCACCGCGGTCGATGCCGCCGGCGAGGCAGCGCCGCTGATGGCCAGGGTTCCGGCCACCCGGCTGCTGGCCTCGCTGTTCCTCCAGTTGCCGGTCGTGATCGGCACCCTGGCCTGTGTGGCCATTGTGATCCTGTGGCTCAGCGGCGTCCAGGGCATCATCGCCGCCGTCCTGCCGATCCTGCTCAGCTTCGGCGGCTGGTTCTACAAGCAGCTGAACCAGGGCTGGAACTACACCGCCAGCGCCTCGGACACCGGCATGCGCATCAGCTACGGACTGGCCGACACCCGCCAGCACTCCATCCCCGCCGGACGGGTGCAGGCCATTTCGGTCACCGCACCGCTGCTATGGCGGCTGCTGGGCTGGTACAAGGTGGAAGTGAACGTGCTGGGCACCAAAAGCGATGACCTGGATAACCTGCAGGTGCTGCCGGTCGGGGATTTTGAATCGGTGGCCCGCATCATGGGCATCCTGCTGCCCGATCTGGGCATCGGCAACCAGCGCGAGGTCCTGTCCACCGCGGTGAGCACCGGGTACGAGCACGGATTCACCGGCTCCCCGTCCCGGGCCAAGCTGCTCTCCCCGGGAGCATGGAAGCACCAGGGCTTTTTGGCCACCGGCACCACCGTGATCTCCCGCTACGGGTGGCTGGCCCGCACCGCCAGCTTTGTCCTGCATGCCAGGGTCCAGGGCACCGAATTCCGCCAGGGGCCATGGGAACGCAAGCGCCAGCTGGCCGGGGTCCGGCTGTATTGCGCGGGCGGAAATATCATCGGCTACCTGCATCAGGTTGATGCGCAAGTTGCAGCGGAATTTACCCTGGCCCAAGCAGCACGCCAGGTTGAGAGGTAGAAGTGGACGCACCACGATTGGGAATCGGCATCATCTCCGCCGGCAAGGTCGGCACCGTGCTTGGCGCCGCGCTGGCAGCCAGCGGGCACCGGATCACCGGCATCCACGCGGTCTCCGAGGCTTCCCGGGTTCGCGCCGACGCGCTGCTGCCCGGCGTTGAGCTGCTGGATCCGGCAGAAATCCTGCGCCGCAGCGAACTGGTGCTTTTTGCGGTGCCAGATGATGTGCTCGGCGATCTGGTCGCTGGCTTGGCCGCGGCCGGCCACATCCAGTCCGGGCAGCTGATCGCCCATACCGCCGGGCGCTACGGCACTTCCATATTGCAGCCGGCCCTGGATGCCGGGGCTTTTGGCCTGGCGATCCACCCGGCAATGACCTTCACCGGAATGAGCATGGACCTGGCGCGGCTCACCGACTGCGTTTTTGCGGTCACCGCCGATGAGGTCATGCTGCCGGTGGCCCAGGCGCTGGTGGTGGAAATGCGCGCCGAACCGGTAGTGATCGCCGAGGCCGACCGGGCCAGCTATCACGCGGCCCTGGCCCATGCGGCCAACCACCTGAACACCATCACCGCGCAGTCCGCGGACATCCTGCGCCGCATCGGCGTTGAGGATCCGGCCAATACCTTGCGCGCGCTGATGGGCGCCAGCCTGGATAACGCCCTGCGTTCCGGGGCCGGGGCGCTGACCGGCCCGGTGGCCCGGGGAGATATCGGCACCGTGGCCGCCCACCTCCAGGCCCTGGCCAGCGATCCGGCTGAGACCAATAATTCCTATCGCAGCCTCTCGCGTGCCACCGCTCTGCGCGCGGGATCACGCGGGCTGATCTCGCAGGGCACGCTCGAAGAACTGCTGCGAGTTCTAGAATAGAAGGGTGAAAACCCCCAAGATCTGTAAAACCCGTGCCGAGCTGAAGGCTGCCATTGCCCAAGCCAACCCGGGATCATTGGGCTTTGTGCCCACCATGGGAGCCCTGCATGCCGGCCACGCATCTCTCTTCAGCGCCGCCCGCGAAGAGAATGAACTGGTGGTCATCTCGATCTTTGTCAACGAGCTGCAGTTCAACGATGCCACCGACTACGCCCGCTACCCGCGCCAGCTTGAAGCGGATGCGCAGCTGGCTGGCGCAGCCGGGGTCGACATTATTTTTGCTCCCGAGGCTAGCGAGGTCTATCACGCCGGCCTGCCGCTGATCCAGCTGAACTCCGGAACCATGGGCGAGCTGTATGAAGGCGCTTCCCGGCCCGGCCATTTTGATGGCATGCTGGCCGTTGTCTCCAAGCTCCTGCACCTGGCCGACCCGCGCCAAGGCGAGTACCGCGCGTACTTCGGGCAGAAGGATGCCCAGCAGGTAGTGCTGATCCGCCGCATGTTGGCCGACCTGGACTACCCGGTGCAGCTTCGCCTGGTGCCGATCGTGCGCAGCGAAAAGGGCCTGGCCCTCTCCAGCCGCAATGCGCTGCTCAGTGAAGAAGAGAAGGAAGCGGCCCTGGTATTGCACCGGGCGATCAAGCTCATCGCCGATCGGGCCGCCCGCCATGAGCCATTGGATATCGAGGACGCCATCGGATTGTTCCAGATGGAACCGCTGGTTGAACTGGACTACTTCGTGGTGGTTGACCCGAACACCCTCCAGGAGCTGGCCTTCAACTGCCAGGACACCCCTTTCACCGGCGAAGGCCTCATCCTGGTGGCGGCCACCGTCGGCAAGGTGCGGCTGATCGACAACCAGCCGATCTAGTCCCGGGCCCTAGGCGAAACGGCGGGCCGTGTCGTTCAAGATCTGCCGGAAGCCGGACAGCTCGGCCATGACTTCGCCTGCAGTTTGCGCTGTCTGCACAAACTGCACCGCCTGGCCGGCATAAACCGGGGCCATATCTGGCCGCGCATCCGCGCGGGCCTGCACCATCTGGTCACGCAGTGCGCCGCTCGCTTCCCATGAGGACAGGTCCTCATGGCTGTCGCTGAACTGGTTGCGCAGGGCGCGGCCGCCGAACTCGGCGGGCCATGGAAGTTGCTGGGCGATATCAAAGGCACGGGTATAGGTGGTGTCGTCCATGCCGGCCTGGCGTACGGCAGCTTTGAAATTCTCATGTCCCAGCGACTCTGTTGCGGAGAGGAAGCGGGTGCCGACCCAGGCGGCCTGGGCCCCGGCGGCGAGCACCGCAGCGACCCCGCGGGCCGTGCCAACGCCGCCCGCGGCCACTACCGGCTTCAGGTGTTGCGCAGTGGCTAGCTGCAGGAGAGGCAGCGTGCCGGATTCATTTCGCCCATGCCCGCCGCCTTCGCCGCCGCGAGCAATGATGATGTCGATGTCATCTTCCATGGCCCGATCCAGCTCTGCTGCGTTGCCTACCTGCATAGCGGTGAGCACCCCAGCCTCGTGAGCCAACGCTGCACCTCGGGAGACATCACCGAAGCTCAGCGAGACCAGCGATGGGGAGAATTCGAGGAAGCTCTCCAGCGGGGATAGGTCGGTTTCCAGGGACCAGGCCATGAAGCCGACGCCCCAGGGCGAATCCAGAGAGGCAACGTATCCTGCCTTTTCCTCGATCCATTCCTTCTTTGGCGATCCGGATACCCCGATCATCCCCACGCCGCCGGTCTGCGAAACGGCAGCGGCCAAGGCGCCCCCTGCTGCTCCTGCCATCGGCGCGTTGAAGATTGGTTCGCGGTAGCCAAGCAGGCGTTGTAGGTCGCTCATGTGCCCAGACTAGAACAGCAAACTTGATGTGACCTAGAACGCGGCCCCTCGATTTGTAACATCGCGGAAACCTCTGTATAGTTTTTATCTGTTGCCGGAACGGAAACAACACGGAATCTACGAGTTGTTTACCCGGTAGCAAATCACTTTTCACCGAAGAGTTTCGACCGGTTTTGATCGGATCACGAAACATGGTAGGCTAGAAAAGTTGCTCCGGAGCGAAGCAGTCACCGAGTTTGTGGTGGTTGTGGTGTCGAGAGTGTTTGTTGTTTGAGAACTCAATAGTGTGCCAAGTTTGTTGATACCGAATTTTTTTATTTGGTGAATACATAACATTTGCTTGAGGCATTGCACCCCCGTGTGATGTTTTGAGTGTTTTTTATTCGCCAGGATTTTTTCATTGATTCTCCCTTATTTTCCGAGGGGTTTCGGTGGCTTTTTGTTTTTTATGGAGAGTTTGATCCTAGCTCAGGATGAACGCTGGCGGCGTGCTTAACACATGCAAGTCGAACGATGAAGCCCAGCTTGCTGGGTGGATTAGTGGCGAACGGGTGAGTAACACGTGAGTAACCTGCCCCCGACTTTGGGA